>OJJQ01000005.1_pt1 | contig 475206 bp, 426 predicted proteins | sample 1596381 | NCBI WGS metagenome assembly OJJQ01 (sample SAMEA4350122, study PRJEB24818) | metagenome | biome: human; feature: gut; material: faeces | place: Denmark | collected 2013-09 | reverse complement strand
TGCATGTGTTAGGCCTGCCGCCAGCGTTCAATCTGAGCCATGATCAAACTCTTCAATTTAAGTTTGATGCTCGTGAATTAAACTTCGTAATGAATTACGTGTTCACTCAGAGACTTGGTATTCATTTATTGTCCGAAGACATCAAGAATCCATGTCACTTTGAGTGCCCACACAGATTGTCTGATAAATTGTTAAAGAGCAGTTGCAACGCGGCTTTCAGCTCACCGTTGCGAGGTGACGTATAATACGTTTTCCTCATTCAGAGTCAAGTGCTTATTTTCACTTTTCTCTGCCGGCGTTCATCGCTGAACCCCGCTGACCCGGCGGCCTGTGTGCCGTTGTTCCGTGTCAGTGGAGGCGCATTATAGGGAGTTATTCCGGCCTGACAAGGGGAAATTTAAAATTATTTTCCGACTGCTTTCTTTTTAAGCAAAACCACTATTAACATGCCATAAAATAAGCAATTTGCCGTTTTTACAACCTTAATCACACTTCCTGATGGCATACTAATGAATAAGAAAAGAGAAAGGACAAACATTTATGCCTTTAAGCGCACAACAGTTAGCTGCACAGAAAAATCTTTCCTACGTTCTGGCTGAGAAGCTGGCGCAGCGAATCTTAAAGGGTGAATACGCGCCCGGCACCATTCTTCCCGGAGAAATCGAACTGGGCGAGCAGTTTGGCGTGAGTCGCACGGCGGTACGTGAGGCAGTGAAGACGCTAACAGCAAAAGGCATGGTGTTGCCCCGTCCTCGTATTGGTACGCGGGTTATGCCGCAGGCAAACTGGAACTTCCTCGATCAGGAACTGCTCACCTGGTGGATGACAGAAGAAAACTTCCATCAGGTTATTAATCATTTTCTGGTGATGCGTATCAGTCTCGAACCGCAGGCATGTTCACTGGCAGCGACGATCGGATCAGCGGAACAGAAAGCGCATCTGAATACCTTAATGGAAGAGATGGTGGCGTTGAAGAAGAACTTCAGACGCGAACGCTGGATTGAAGTCGATATGGCGTGGCATGAGCATATTTATGAAATGAGCGCGAATCCGTTCTTAATCTCTTTTGCCTCGCTGTTCCATTCGGTCTATCACACCTACTTCACCTCTATTACCTATAACGATGTGGTGAAGCTGGATTTACACCAGGCTATTGTAGATGCCATAGCCGACAGTGATGGCGATCGCGCCTTTAAAGCGTGCCAGGCATTGTTGATAGCGCCGAACGAACAACCGGACAAGTAACGGGATACCGAATGTCAGAGAAAAAAGCGCGCAGTATGGCCGGGTTGCCGTGGATAGCGGCTATGGCTTTTTTTATGCAGGCGCTGGATGCTACCATTCTTAATACCGCTCTACCCGCTATCGCGCACAGCCTCAACCGTTCTCCTCTTGCCATGCAGTCCGCTATTATCAGTTATACCCTGACGGTCGCGATGCTGATTCCGGTAAGCGGATGGCTGGCCGATCGCTTTGGCACCCGTCGCGTCTTTATTATTGCCGTCAGTCTGTTTACGCTCGGCTCGCTGGCATGCGCGCTTTCTGGCTCATTAGCTGAATTGGTTGTCTTCCGCGTGGTGCAGGGGATCGGCGGCGCAATGATGATGCCGGTCGCCCGTCTGGCATTATTACGCGCTTACCCCCGAAGTGAACTGCTTCCGGTTCTGAATTTCGTGACGATGCCAGGCCTGGTCGGCCCCATCCTCGGCCCGGTATTGGGGGGCATACTGGTGACATGGGCAAGCTGGCACTGGATCTTCCTGATTAATATTCCCATTGGCATTGTAGGTATCCTGTATGCCTGTAAGTACATGCCAAACTTCACCACGCCGCGACGCCGTTTCGACATGACCGGCTTCTTCCTCTTTGGTTTGAGTCTGGTGCTGTTCTCCAGCGGAATGGAGCTTTTCGGCGAGAAGATCGTCGCAACCTGGATAGCATTAACCATTATTCTGAGCAGTATCGTGCTGCTGCTGGCCTATATTCGCCATGCGCGTCGACACCCAACGCCATTGATTTCACTTTCGCTGTTCAGAACGCGCACGTTCTCCGTTGGGATAGCTGGAAACCTCGCCACGCGTCTGGGAACGGGATGCGTTCCCTTCCTGATGCCGCTGATGATACAGGTAGGATTTGGATACCCGGCGCTGATAGCCGGCTGCATGATGGCTCCGACGGCGCTGGGTTCTATTCTGGCGAAATCAGCGGTCACTCAGGTGCTGCGCAAACTGGGGTACAAGACGACGCTGGTCGGCATTACGGTATTTATTGGCCTGATGATTGCGCAGTTCTCTTTGCAATCCCCCGCCATGCCGGTATGGATGTTGATTCTGCCGCTGTTTGTTCTGGGTATGGCGATGTCCACGCAGTTTACCGCCATGAACACCATCACCCTTGCGGACCTGACCGATGATAACGCCAGCAGCGGCAACAGCCTGCTGGCCGTCACGCAGCAGCTTTCCATCAGTTTAGGGGTAGCGATCAGCGCTGCCGTATTGCGTCTCTATGAAGGGATTGAAGGAACCAATACGGTTGAACAGTTCCACTATACCTTTATTACGATGGGCGCTATTACGGTGGTATCCGCGCTGATGTTCATGTTGCTGAAAGCCAAAGATGGCCGCAATCTGATCAAAGAACGGCACAAACCTAAACCGACCCCCGCGCCATCAGAACAGGAGTAAGTTGCAGACGCTGCTGTTGTAGCGTGGGTTGTGCCATACGGTGAATCAACACATCGATGGCCAACTCACCCAGTTCATCTTTCGGTTGATGAATCGTCGTCAGCGGCGGCGTCATGTAGCGCGCCAGTTCAATATCATCATAGCCAATTACCGCCATATCCTGCGGGATGCGCAGCCCTGCCTGATAAAGCGCCTGATACGCGCCAACGGCCATTGCATCATTGCCGGCAAATACCGCCTGTGGGCGTTGTTTATGGGACAGCAGCATTTGCATGGTTTCAAATCCGCCGCCAAACTCGAAATCTCCTGTGATCTCATACCCTTCAGGAATTTCCAGCCCCGCGCGTTTCATCGCCTCCCGATACCCTTCCAGCCGCAAACGCGCGGGCGTTTTGTCCAGCGGGCCGGTAATGCAGGCTATTCGGGTAAAACCTTTATCAATCAGGTATTGCGTCGCTAAATCGCCGCCCAGAAGGGAGTTGTCCTGGATCAGATCGCAATCCCCTTCGTCATCAAAGGGCGACCAGTCCATCATCACGGTAGGAATAGAGGGATAACGCTGCATGATCTCCCGGGAGGGTTGATGCGTCTCCGTACAGAGCAGCAATAGGCCATCGACCCGCTTTTGCATCAGCGTTTCCAGATTGCGGTTCATTCGCTGCTCATCGCCTTCGGTATTACACAATACCAGGCTGTAGCCCCGCTCGAAGCAGCTACGTTCAACGCCGCGCACCAGTTCTGAATAAAAAGGATTGGTACTGGCGGTGATCAGCATGCCGATTGTGCGGGTCTGATTTAATTTCAGGCTACGCGCCAACGCTGAAGGCGCGTAGTTTAACTCTTTAATCGCCGCTTCCACTTTCCCGGTGATAGCTTCACTGACAAAGCGATCTTTATTAATAACGTGCGAAACAGTTGAAGTGGAAACGCCCGCCAGACGGGCAACATCCTTCATTGTAGCCAAACGTTACCTCTGCTGACCTAAAAACGCCTCTATCTCTTCACGCCACGGAACAGAAGGTTGCGCACCTTTGCGTGTCACCGCAATCGCAGCAGCGGCATGGGCAAAGCGAATGGCCTCCGGCAGCGGCGTCTCTTCCAGTAAGGCGGTAACTAACGCACCATTAAAAGTATCCCCGGCAGCTATCGTATCAACGGCGTTCACTTTAAACCCCGGCACACGACGGCCTTCGCCCTTCACGCTGGCCCACACGCCGCGGCTGCCTAACGTAATCAGTACGGTATGAATGCCTTTATCATGCAGCACCTGCGCTGCTTTAGCGGCATCTTCATCACTTTCGACGCGAATTCCCGTGAGCTTTTCCGCTTCGGTTTCATTTGGCGTAATGATGTCCACCAGCGCCAGCAGCTCATCAGACAGTTCACGCGCCGGAGCCGGGTTAAGCGCAACGGTAGTGTTGTTCTGATGCGCAATTTTTGCCGCCGCCAGAACGCTTTCAATCGGCGACTCGAGCTGCATCAATAGCGCAGAAGCCCCGGCGATACGCTCGCGTTGCGCTTCCACCAGCGCAGGCGACAATGCGGCATTGGCGCCAGCATGAATGCCGATGACATTTTCCCCTTCGCCATTAACAAAAATCAGCGCGACTCCGGTAGATTCCCCGTTAATCACGCTGACCGGAACAATATCAATGTTATCGCTGGCTAACTGTTTACGCACGCTCTCGCCAATATCGTCATCGCCAGTACAGGCAATAAACGCGATATTTGCGCCGCTGCGCCCTGCGGCCACCGCCTGATTCGCGCCTTTACCGCCGAATGCCACCTGATATTGGGTGCCCGTTACGGTTTCGCCTGGCGCAGGAAAAGATTCGAGGTTGAGGATGTGATCGGCATTAATACTGCCAAGGACGACAAGGTTGCCTGCGGTTTTCATGTTCGGGATGTCCAGTAAAGTGCGCCACCGGGTTAGGGTGGCGCGTGCCCTGCTTTTCTTTTTACGCTTTCATCTTCAAATAACTCTCTGAGGATGGCGTATTTATGTCGCCATCAGACCGCGAACGGCCTGAGCCGTTATTACTGCTTGATGACAAGTTTCAGGTCAACCGGATATTTGGCCTGAACTTTCTCGCCTTTCAGTACTTTATCAGCGGTTTCAACGCCTTTAGCGCCAATCTGATCCGGCAACTGAGCGATAGTCGCAGCCAGTTTGCCATCATTTACCGCCTTCTCGCCATCCGGCGTACCATCAAATCCAACCACCATCACATCAGATTTACCTGCGGTTTGCAGAGCGCGCAGCGCACCCAGCGCCATTTCGTCGTTCTGTGCGAATACCGCCTGCACATCAGGATGCGCAGTCAGCAGGTTCTGCATGACGTTCAGACCTTTGGTGCGGTCAAAGTCAGCAGGCTGGCTGGCCAGTACATTAAATTTGTGTGCCGCAACGGCCTGCTGGAAGCCTTCGCCACGCTCACGCGCTGCGGATGTTCCGGCGATGCCTTGCAGTTCAATCACTTTCGCGCCTTCACCTGCTTTCTTCGCGATGTAATCACCGGCGATTTTGCCGCCCAGCACGTTATCGGAAGCAATGTGGCTGACAACGTCGCCTTTGGTTGCCTGGCGATCAAGGGTGATAACCGGAATATTCGCCTGGTTAGCCATCTTAACCGCGTTGCCTACCGCGTCGGAATCGGTTGGGTTGATCAGCAGAATTTTAGTGCCGCGAACGGTTAAATCCTGAACGTTAGCCAGTTCTTTCGCCGGGTTGTTCTGGGAGTCCAGCACGACCAGGTTATAGCCCAGTTTATCCGCCTCTTTCTGCGCCCCCTCTTTCAGGGTGACAAAGAACGGGTTGTTGAGCGTGGAGATCACCAGAGCAATGGTGTCTTTCGCCATCGCATTCGCGCTCACGGTGGCGCTCAGCGCAACAGCAGAAACCAGGGTAGCCAGTTTTTTCATGTTCATATTTAAGATGTCCTGTAGTCGTTGTTACTGCTTTTTGTTGTCTACCAGTACCGCCAGCAAAATCACCACCGCTTTGACGATCATCTGGTAATAGGAGGAAACACCTAACAAATTCAAACCATTATTAAGGAAACCGAGAATCAATGCGCCGATCAATGTCCCAACAATGCGCCCTTTACCGCCCGCCAGGCTGGTGCCGCCTAACACAACCGCTGCGATGGCATCCAGCTCATAACCCGTACCCGCCGTTGGCTGCGCGGAGGAGAGACGGGCCACTTCGATGATGCCCGCCAGCGAGGCCAGCAGACCACAAAGCGAATAGACGATGATTTTGACTTTACTGACGCTGATACCCGACAGACGCGTTGCCGCTTCGTTGCCGCCCAGCGCATAGATATAGCGGCCCAGGCGAGTATGATGCAGCATGTACCACGCCGCCAGGAAGACGATACCCATAATCCAGACCGGCGTCGGAACGCCCAGCGGGCGGCCAATCCCGAACCAGCCGAAGAGATCGGCGTTATCCGTAAAGCCGGTATTCACCGGGCTTCCGTTGGTGTACACCATCGTGACGCCGCGCAGCAGAAGCATCATTACCAGCGTGGCGATAAACGCCTGCACGCGACCTTTCGCCACGATCACGCCGGTCACTGCGCCAATGGCGGCGCCTAACGCCAGCGCCGCCGCAACGGCCACCAGCGCATTCACTTCAATCCCTACAATTGAAGCAGCAACCGCGCCGGTAAGCGCCAGCAGGGAACCAACGGACAGATCGATGCCTGACGTCAGGATAACCAGCGTCATCCCGACGGCCATGATAGCGTTGACGGACGTTTGCTGGAGAATGTTAAACAGGTTATTAACGGTAAAAAAGTTGGGACTCATGGTAGAAACAATCGCGATCAGCACCAGCAGAGCGATGAGCGATTTCTGCTCCATCAGCCACGCTTTAGTGAAATAACGGCGACCAGAAACAGCCTGGATAGTCATCTTTTTTACTCCTGATTCACGCGATTAAGCTTGCCCACAGCGGCAGCCATTAACACTTCCTGGGTGGCCTGCTCGCGAGTGAATTCACCGCCGAGATGCCCTTCATGCATGACGATAATGCGATCGCTCATACCCAATACTTCTGGCATCTCAGATGAGACCAGAATGATGCTCAGGCCATCGGCCTTAAACTGGTTGATAAGCTGATAAATTTCTTTTTTCGCGCCAACGTCCACACCGCGGGTTGGCTCATCGAGGATCAGCACTTTGGGGCGGGTCATCAGTCCACGCGCAATGGCGACTTTCTGCTGATTGCCGCCAGAGAGCAACCCGATAGCCTGCTCCATCGACGGCGTTTTCACATTGAACAGACGGATAAAGTCACTCACCGCCTGCTGTTCATCTTTATGTTTCAGGTTGCCGCCAGCGCGGCTGAAATAACGCAGCGCGGTGAGCGACATATTCTCTTTTACCGACATGCCGAGCACTAAGCCGTCACGTTTACGGTCTTCAGAGATATAAACAATACCGTTAGCCAGGCCATCCTGCGGTGAACGGGTAACCACTTCATGCCCGTCGAGCGTGACGTAACCGCTGGTGCGCGGCAGCGCGCCGTACAGCACTTTCATCAGTTCCGTACGCCCGGCGCCCATCAAACCGGAGATCCCCAGAATTTCCCCTTTGCGCAGAGTAAAGGAGACATTATTAACGCCGGGACCGCACAGGTTATCGACTTTCAGGCGTACCTCGCCTGGCGCTTTATCCAGACGCGGGTACTGATCTTCAAGCTTACGTCCGACCATCATTTCAATCAGCGAATCTTCGGTCAGCGATGCCACTTCACGCTCGGCAATAAACTGCCCGTCGCGGAAAACCGTCACGTCATCGCAAATCTCGAAGATCTCTTTCATGCGGTGGGAGATATAGACAATGCCGCGCCCCTGCGATTTCAACTCGCGGATGACACGGAACAGCGATTCCGTTTCGGTATCAGTGAGCGCATCCGTGGGTTCATCCATAATGATGACTCGGGATTCGAAGCTCAGTACCTTGGCGATTTCGACCATCTGCTGATCGCCGATAGAGAGTTCGCCCACCAGCCTGTCGCTTTTGAAGCGCAGGTTGAGTCTGGCAAGCAGAACATCCGCTTCGGCATACATCTTTTTCCAGTCGATTTTGCCAAAGCGATTTACAAACTCACGCCCCAGAAAGATATTCTCGGCAATCGTGAGCTGTGGGATCAGGTTCAGTTCCTGGTGAATGATGCCGATCCCGGCTTCCTGCGAGGATTTTGGGCCATTGAAGGTCGTTTCTTTACCCAGCCACAATAACGATCCCGCATCACGGGTATAGATACCGGTCAGGACTTTCATCATGGTGGATTTGCCCGCGCCATTTTCGCCCACCAGCGCCATTACGCGACCTGGATAGACATTTAACGCGGCGCCAGATAGCGCTTTCACGCCCGGGAACGCTTTATCGATCCCTTTGAGTTGCAGTAATGCGTCCATGATGGCCTCAGAACGTGACGCCGGCACAGAGAATAACATTCGCATACGGGGAGCACTCCCCGCTGCGAATCACCGCCTGACTGTCTGCGGTTAGTTTTTTAAAATGTTCATGCGTGGTGTAACGAATTTCTATGGTGTTTCCCTGGTGTTGTTGCAGTTGCTCAATATGGCTGAGCAACGTTTCGTGGAGTTGCGGATTATGTTCTTTGATTTCCGTCGCGAGAATAGCCGCCTCAACCTGCATTTCATGGGTAACGACATCCAGTACCTGCATAAAAGAAGGTACGCCCTGGGTTAACGCCATATCGATACGCGTTGTACTGGATGGAACAGGTAAACCTGCGTCACACACTACCAGCGTATCAGTATGCCCCAGACGGGAGATGACCGATGAAATATCAGAATTAAGTACCGCGCCTTTCTTCATTTTCTTTCCCCACTAGCGAAACGTTTCGCTGGTAATAAGTTTACTCCCGGAAGTGAGCAGAAAACCATCATGACGTAACGGAATTGTGATCGGGGTCGAAACGTTTCGCTAAGTGAAATGCGGCAGGGGATAATTGCCCGGCGGCGCTGCGCCGCCCGGCATTTTAAAAGGCTTAAATCTCGACCTGCGTTCCCAGTTCGATAACCCGGTTCGGTGGGATTTCAAACTGATCCGGCGCACGCAGCGCATTACGCTGCAACAGCAGATAGAGCTTGCCGCGCAGACGCAAATACCACGGGCGTTTGCCGAGGATCAGCGATTCATGCGACATAAAGAAAGAGGTTTCCATCATCCGGCAACTCAGCCCTTCCAGCCCGCAGCGGTGGAACACTTCCTCAACGTTCGGCGTTTCGCGCCAACCGTAGCTGGCCACCACGCGCCAGAAGGTTGGCGACAGTTGCTCAATCTGCACCCGGCGAACATTGTGTACGTATGGCGCGTCTTCCGTGCGTAGCGTCAGCAGAATCACGCGTTCATGCAGCACCTTGTTATGCTTGAGGTTATGCAGCAACGCAAACGGAATGACGTTCAGCGCGCGGGACATATACACCGCCGTACCGGGGACGCGTACCGGAGGCGATTTCTCCAGCGAGGCGATCAGGGCTTCCAGGGAGTTACCGTGCTCATGCATACGACGCAGCAGACGGAAACGCTCGCTCTTCCAGGTCGTCATAATGATGAACATCACGATCCCCAGCGTCAGCGGCAACCAGCCGCCCGACAGCAGTTTGTCGAGGTTTGCCGAGAACAGCGGAACATCAACGCACAGGAACGCCACCAGGATCAGCGCGACAAAATACTTATTCCAGTGCCAGTTTTTACGCGCCACGGTGGTAGAAAGAATCGAGGTCAGCACCATCGTACCGGTAACGGCAATACCGTATGCCGCCGCCAGGTTGCTGGAACGCTCAAAGCTGACAATAACAATAACCACCGCAAAATAGAGCATCCAGTTCACGAACGGAATATAGATCTGCCCGGACTCCATTTCGGAGGTGTGGATAATGCGCATGGGCGACAAATATCCCAGCCGCACCGCCTGGCGCGTCAGCGAGAAGACGCCGGAAATCACCGCCTGAGAGGCGATAACCGTCGCCAGCGCGGCAAGAATCAGCAGCGGGATCAGCGCCCACTCCGGCGCCAACAGGAAGAACGGGTTCTTAATCGCTTCCGGGTGTTTGAGCAGCAATGCGCCCTGACCAAAGTAGTTTAACGTTAATGAAGGAAGAACAACCGAGAACCAGGCCAGACGAATCGGCAGCTTGCCGAAATGCCCCATATCCGCATACAGCGCCTCAACCCCGGTAATCGAAAGCACCACGGCGCCCAGCGCAATAAACGACACCGTTTTGTACTCAAGGAAGAATTTCGCCGCCCACATGGGATTGAGGGCATGAAGCACATCCGGGTTAGCGATGATACTGCGCAGGCCGAGTCCGGCCAGAATCAAAAACCACGTCAGCATAATCGGCGCAAACAGCTTACCGACCATCCCCGTCCCGTGTTTCTGAATCATAAACAGCAGAGTAAGCACAATAATAGAAAGCGGGACGACCCAGGTATCCAGTTCCGGCGCCACAATTTCCAGACCTTCAATGGCCGACATGACTGAGATCGCGGGTGTAATCACCACTTCGCCGTAGAAGAAGCTACCGCCAATTAACCCCATAATGACCAGCGTGGACGTCATTCTCGCCGATGTATTACGCCCGGCTAGCGACATTAAGGTCAGAATCCCGCCCTCACCGGCGTTATCTGCGCGCATGACAAAAGTCAGATACTTGATGGAAACAACAAAGATCAGCAGCCAGAAAATCAGCGACAGAAAGCCAAATACGGCATCACGTTCAACACCAAAACCAAACTGACCGGACAAGCATTCACGAAGTGTATAAAGTGGGCTGGTACCAATATCACCATAGACAACCCCAATCGCTGCGAGAGTGATCGCAGACAATGATTGTTTATTATCAGTGCTCATAGACTCGTCTTTCGTTTATACATGGCATCTTTCAAACGACAAGGCTCCCGGGGATCCACTCCTTTGCCACCTTGATGCAGTTTGAATGATTTAGTGTATATATATGAAATGTGTGCGTAGTCCCTTGGCCCACAAAAAAGGCGCACAGTATGCACGATTAATCGCAAAATCGTACCCCTAATCGACGTCAGATTAACCTGGCGCAAAGAAAAAGAAACGATGCTTCAGTCTATTATTGCTTCGTGGCGAAACGTCTATACTCGCTGTTAACATGATACATCTGGCGGAAGGACGCCACCTTATTATGGCTCACCCACATTTATTAGCGGAAAGAATTTCCCGTCTGAGCAGCGCCCTGGAAAAGGGACTTTATGAACGTAGCCACGCCATTCGCCTTTGCCTGCTGGCAGCGTTGAGCGGTGAGAGCGTCTTTTTACTTGGCCCGCCAGGCATTGCCAAAAGCCTGATAGCCCGTCGTCTGAAGTTCGCCTTTCAGCACGCCCGCGCCTTTGAGTATCTGATGACGCGTTTTTCCACGCCCGAGGAGGTTTTTGGTCCTCTCTCCATTCAGGCGCTAAAAGATGAAGGTCGCTATGAGCGTCTGACCACGGGTTATCTTCCTGAAGCGGAAATCGTCTTTCTGGATGAGATCTGGAAAGCGGGCCCGGCAATCCTGAACACTCTGCTGACCGCCATTAACGAACGCCATTTCCGTAACGGCGCGCACGAAGAAAAAATTCCGATGCGCCTGCTGGTGGCGGCCTCAAACGAGCTTCCCGAAGCAGACAGCAGTCTGGAGGCGTTATACGACCGTATGCTCATTCGTCTGTGGCTGGATAAAGTACAGGATAAGGCGAATTTCCGCTCCATGCTGGTAAGCCAGCAGGACGAAAGCGACAACCCGGTGCCAGCCTCATTACAGGTGACTGATGAAGAGTATTATCAGTGGCAGAAGGATATTTCCGCCATTACGCTGCCCGATCATGTATTTGAACTGATTTTCACGCTGCGCCAGCAGCTTGATGCGCTGCCAGATGCCCCCTATGTCTCCGACCGTCGCTGGAAAAAAGCCATTCGCCTGTTACAGGCCAGCGCGTTCTTTAGCGGACGCGACGCCGTTGCGCCAATCGATCTTATCCTGCTGAAAGATTGCCTGTGGTATGACGCGCAAAGCCTGAATCTGATGCAGCAACAGCTCGAAATATTGATGACCGGGCACGCCTGGCAGCAACAGGCAATGCTGACGCGCCTCGGCGGCATTGTGCAACGTCGCCTCCAGTTGCAACAGCAGCAAAGCGATAAAACAGCCTTTACCGTTGTTCGTCAGGGAGGAATGTTCAGCCGCCGTCCCCATTACGATCTGCCGCCAGAGGCGAGCGCGCCAGTGCTAACCTTGCTTTTGCAACAACCGCTTAAACTGCATGATATGGAAGTCATTCATATCGCTTTTGAACGCAGCGCCCTTGAGCAGTGGCTGGCAAAAGGCGGAGAGATCCGCGGCAAACTCAACGGGATCGGTTTTGCCCAGACGCTGAATATGGAAGTTGATAGCGCTCAGCATCTGGTGGTGCGCGACGTCAGCCTACAGGGCAGCCGTCTGGCGCTACCGGGCAGTTCAGAAGAGGGAATGCCCGGCGAAATCAAACAGCAGCTTGAGGCGCTGGACAGCGAATGGCACCAGCAACACAGCCGGTTCAGCGAACAGCAAAAATGTCTGTTTATCCATAGCGACTGGTTAGGTCGTATTGAAGCCAGCCTACAGGATGTTGGTGCGCAGATCCGCCAGGCGCAGCAATGCTGACACTGGACACGCTGAATGTCATGCTGGCGGTCAGTGAAGAGGGGATTATCGAAGAGATTATCCTCACTTTGCTGGCCTCCCCGCAGCTGGCTATCTTCTTCGAGAAATTCCCCCGATTAAAGAGAGCCATTTCCGACGATCTTCCCCGCTGGCGCGAAGCGCTGCGCAGCCGTCTTAAAGACGCGCGCGTGCCGCCGGAACTCACGGAAGAGGTGATGTGCTATCAACAAAGCCAGCTTCTCGGAACAACGCAGTTTATTGTGCAATTGCCGCAGATATTAGCGTTGCTGCACCGGCTACATTCGCCCTATGCCGGGCAAGCCCAGCAACTGGTGGACAGTAACGCCACTTTTACGCCAGCGCTACACACGCTTTTTCTGCAACGCTGGCGTTTAAGCCTGATCGTGCAAACCACGGCCTTAAATCATCAGTTGCTGGAAGAGGAGCGCGAGCAGTTGCTGAGTGAAGTGCAGGAACGCATGACGCTCAGCGGGCAACTGGAGCCGGTCCTGGCGGAAAATGACCATGCAGCCGGCCGCCTGTGGGACATGAGCGCAGGGCAACTCAAACGCAGCGATTATCAGCTGATCGTAAAATATGGCGACTTCCTGGCAGAACAACCCGAACTGAAACGCCTGGCGGAACAGTTAGGCCGCTCCCGGGAAGCCAAATCGGTGCCGCGCAAAGATGCGCCGATGGAGACATTTCGTACGCTGGTGCGCGAACCGGCGACCGTTCCAGAACAGGTTGACGGTATTCAGCAAAGCGACGACATTCTGCGCCTGCTGCCGCCTGAGCTGGCAACGCTCGGCATTACCGAACTGGAATATGAATTCTACCGACGGCTGGTGGAAAAACAGCTACTCACGTACCGTCTGCACGGCGAAGCGTGGCGTGAGAAAGTGACTGAGCGCCCGGTCGTTCATCAGGATTTTGACGAACAGCCGCGCGGGCCATTCATTGTTTGCGTGGACACCTCCGGCTCAATGGGCGGATTTAACGAGCAGTGCGCGAAAGCCTTTTGCCTGGCGCTGATGCGCGTCGCGCTGGCGGATAACCGTCGCTGCTTCATCATTCTGTTTTCCACAGAGGTCGTGCGCTATGAACTGTCTGGCCCAGAAGGCATCGAGCAGGCCATCCGCTTTTTGAGCCAGCGCTTTCGCGGCGGCACGGATATCGCCAGCTGTTTTCGCGCCATCATTGAGCGGATGCAGGGGCGAGAGTGGTTTGATGCGGATGCGGTAGTCATTTCAGATTTTATCGCCCAGCGCTTACCTGACGATGTTGTGAATAAAGTAGGGGAGTTACAACGGGTACACCAGCATCGTTTTCATGCGGTGGCGATGTCGGCACACGGCAAACCCGGCATCATGCGCATTTTCGACCATATCTGGCGCTTTGATACCGGGATGCGAAGCCGCCTGCTACGACGCTGGCGGCGTTAGAGAATTACAGCAGGGAAGCGACGCTTTCACGAACCTGCGCAGGCCACACGCCGCACTGAACCTGACCAATGTGCGGCAGTTGCAGTAGCAGCATCGTCAGGCGAGACTGACCAATACCGCCGCCGATCGTTTGCGGCATCTCGCCACGCAGCAGCGCCTGGTGCCACTCCAGACTCAGACGATCTTCATCTCCGGTCAGAGCAAGCTGGCGTTTCAGCGCATCGGCGTCGACACGGATCCCCATTGAGGAAAGCTCAAACGCATCTTCCAGTACCGGGTTCCAGACCAGGATATCGCCGTTCAGACCAGCATGGCCCAGATCAGAAGCAGAGCTCCAGTCATCATAATCCGGCGCACGCACGTCGTGGCGTTTACCGTCACTCAGTTTCCCGCCGATACCGACCAGGAAAACGGCGCCAAGCTCTTTCGCGATCGCGCGTTCGCGCCCTTTCGCATCCAGATCCGGGTAACGCGCCAGCAGCTCCTGGCTGTGAACAAAGTGGATCTGCTCCGGCAGGAACGGCGCCAGACCAAATTCTTTGCTTACCGCGGCTTCGGTTGCCTTAATGCCTTCCCAGATAGCCTCTACCGTGCTTTTCAGGGTGGCGAATTGACGCTCACCGTCGCCCATAACGCGTTCCCAGTCCCACTGGTCGACATAGACGGAGTGGAGTGGGGAGAGGCGGTCTTCGTCAGGGCGAAGGGCTTTCATGTGCGTGTACAGCCCTTCACCCGCGCTGAAGTCGTGTTGTCCCAGCGTCTGGCGTTTCCACTTTGCCAGTGAATGCACCACTTCAAACTGGGCATCCGGCAACGCTTTCACTTTTACCTGTACCGCTTTTTCACAGCCCGACAAGTTATCCTGCGTGCCATCTCCTACTCGGCTAAGGATCGGCGCCTGAACTTCAATCAGACCCAGACGCTCCTCCAGTTGACGAGAGAAGTGAGATTTCACGAAGCTAATTTGACGTTGTTTGGCGATGTAAGCGGTTTTCATTTTGTATACTCCTGCGTCCTGTTGCCTATGATTAAGCAACAGATTGAGGGTGATATTCAATAATCCACAAACAAAAAGCCGACTTCACTTTTGATTCGATAAAATAAGACGCTAAAATAGAGTGAATCACTAATCTACATAAGAAAAACCTATGGAAAATTATCAGATCGACAATCTGGATCGCGGCATCCTGGAAGCGTTAATGGCAAATGCGCGTACGGCATACGCTGAACTGGCCAAACAATTTAGCGTCAGCCCGGGGACGATTCACGTTCGCGTAGAAAAAATGAAGCAGGCGGGGATCATTACCGGCGCGCGGATTGACGTCAGTCCAAAACAGCTCGGATACGACGTCTGCTGCTTTATCGGCATTATTTTAAAAAGCGCGAAAGACTACCCATCCGCGCTGGCGAAGCTCGAAAGCCTGGACGAAGTGACCGAAGCGTATTACACCACCGGCCACTACAGCATCTTTATTAAGGTTATGTGTCGATCCATCGACGCCTTGCAACAGGTACTTATCAACAAGATCCAAACAATTGATGAAATTCAGTCCACCGAGACATTGATCTCCCTGCAAAACCCGATCATGCGTACTATCCGGCCGTGATCGGCTTTTTTAATACCACATTTTTCCACAGGTAGATCCCAGCTCGCTCACAGCGTACAATAACCCCTCTTTATAAGGATGGGCTCGTATGGCAGACATTACTCTTATCAGCGGCAGCACCCTTGGCGGTGCCGAATATGTTGCAGAACATCTGGCTGAAAAGCTGGAAGATGCAGGTTTTTCAACCGAAACCTTGCACGGTCCGCTATTAGAGGATCTGTCAGCGTCAGGAACCTGGCTGGTTATCAGCTCCACGCATGGCGCGGGCGATATCCCGGATAACCTTGCTCCTTTCTATGAAGCGCTTCAGTCGCAGAACCCCGATCTTTCTCAGGTTCGTTTCGGCGCCATCGGCATCGGAAGTCGTGAATATGACACATTCTGCGGCGCCATCGATAAAATAGAGGCCGCGCTCAAGACATCAGGCGCAAAACCGATCGGGGAAACCCTCAAGATCAACATCCTTGAACACGATATTCCTGAAGATCCGGCAGAGGTTTGGCTGGGATCCTGGATTAATTTACTCAAAATAGTGTAAAGATCGTGCGATCGAGTGTGGATAACTCTGGTAAGAAGCTTGGATCAACCAGTAGTTATCCAAAGAACAACCGGTGTTCAGTTTTTGAGTTGTGCATAACCCTTCATTCTGATCCCAGCTTATACGGGCCAGGATCACCGATCATTCACAGCTAATGATCCTCAACAACTTGTTGATCTTATTCAGCGGATCCTGGTTATCCACAGACAATCGCGATCCTAATAAGAGATCACAATAAAACAGATCTCTAAATAAAAAGATCTTCTTTTTAATACCCAGGATCCCGGGACTTTCTCCAGCGACTAAAGTTGAGTAGAATCCACGACCCGGGCTTCAATCCACTTTCACACCGCCGTATGCGAGGCAATTACCATGTTTTATCCAGATCCTTTTGACGTCATCATCATTGGCGGGGGTCATGCAGGCACTGAGGCCGCAATGGCCGCAGCGCGTATGGGACAACAGACCCTGCTTTTGACACACAATATCGACACGCTGGGGCAAATGAGCTGCAACCCGGCCATTGGCGGTATTGGGAAGGGACACCTGGTAAAAGAAGTGGATGCGCTCGGCGGGCTGATGGCGAAAGCGATCGACCAGGCGGGTATCCAGTTTAGGATACTAAACGCAAGCAAAGGTCCGGCCGTTCGTGCGACTCGCGCACAGGCGGATCGCGTGCTATATCGCCAGGCGGTGCGTACTGCGCTGGAGAATCAGCCGAACCTGATGATCTTCCAGCAGGCGGTTGAAGATCTGATTGTTGAAAACGATCGCGTCGTGGGCGCTGTTACCCAGATGGGCCTGAAATTCCGGGCTAAAGCGGTGGTTCTCACCGTCGGGACTTTCCTTGACGGCAAAATTCATATTGGTCTGGATAACTACAGCGGCGGCCGTGCTGGCGATCCGCCATCCATTCCACTGTCTCGTCGCCTGCGTGAACTTCCGCTGCGCGTCAGCCGCCTGAAAACCGGTACGCCACCGCGTATTGATGCGCGCACCATTGATTTCAGCGTACTGGCGCAGCAGCACGGCGATAACCCGATGCCTGTGTTCTCGTTCATGGGCAACGCGTCCCAGCATCCGCAGCAGGTGCCGTGCTACATCACGCATACCAACGAAAAAACCCATGATGTGATCCGCAACAACCTCGATCGCAGTCCGATGTATGCTGGTGTGATCGAAGGGATCGGCCCGCGTTACTGCCCGTCGATCGAAGATAAAGTCATGCGCTTTGCCGATCGCAACCAGCATCAGATCTTCCTTGAACCGGAAGGACTGACCTCTAACGAAATTTACCCGAACGGTATCTCCACCAGTCTGCCGTTCGATGTGCAGATGCAGATCGTTCGCTCAATGCAGGGGATGGAAAACGCGAAAATCGTGCGTCCTGGTTATGCCATTGAGTACGATTTCTTCGATCCGCGCGACCTGAAACCAACGCTGGAGAGCAAATTTATCCAGGGATTGTTCTTCGCCGGGCAAATCAACGGGACGACAGGTTACGAAGAAGCGGCCGCGCAAGGTTTGCTCGCCGGTCTGAACGCCGCCCGTCTGTCTGCGGACAAAGAAGGCTGGGCGCCTGCGCGTTCTCAGGCTTACCTCGGCGTTCTGGTGGACGATCTTTGCACGCTGGGCACCAAAGAACCGTACCGCATGTTTACCTCCCGCGCGGAATACCGCCTGATGTTGCGTGAAGATAACGCCGACCTGCGTCTGACCGAAATGGGCCGCGAGCTGGGCCTGGTGGATGATGAGCGCTGGGCGCGCTTCAACGAGAAGCTGGAGAATATCGAACGCGAACGTCAGCGTCTGAAATCCACCTGGGTAACGCCGTCGGCGGAATCGGCCGGCGAAGTGAACGCTCACCTGACTGCGCCGCTGTCGCGTGAAGCCAGCGGCGAAGATCTGCTGCGTCGCCCGGAAATGACCTACGCGCAGCTGACTTCGCTGACGCCGTTCGCTCCGGGTCTTGATGATACGCAGGCCGCTGAACAGGTTGAGATTCAGGTAAAATACGAAGGCTATATCGCCCGTCAGCAGGATGAGATCGAAAAACAGCTGCGTAACGAGAACGCATTGCTGCCTGCAACGCTGGATTATCGCCAGGTTTCTGGTCTGTCGAATGAAGTTATCGCCAAGCTGAACGATCACAAACCGGTCTCTATCGGTCAGGCGTCGCGCATTTCCGGCGTTACGCCCGCGGCGATTTCAATTTTGCTGGTGTGGCTGAAGAAACAGGGAATGCTGCGTCGCAGCGCTTGATAACACTAATTTGGCGGGGGCGCTTCGCTTGCCCGCCCTACAAATTTGTAGGCCCGATAAGCGAAAGCGCATCGGGCATTTGATTATTAACAGGTAACGACCGTGCTTAACAAACTCTCCCGTCTGCTGGATGAAGCAGGCATTTCGCTTACCGATCACCAGAAAAATCAGCTGATTGCGTATGTCGATATGCTGCACAAATGGAACAAAGCCTACAACCTGACGTCAGTGCGGGATCCTAACGAGATGCTGGTACGCCATATTCTGGACAGCATCGTTGTGGCGCCGCACCTGCAAGGGGAGCGTTTTATTGACGTCGGTACGGGACCGGGGCTGCCGGGGATCCCGCTCTCCATTGTCCGTCCTGAATCGCATTTCACGCTGCTGGATAGCCTGGGCAAGCGGGTACGCTTTCTGCGCCAGGTTCAGCACGAACTCAAGCTGGAAAATATTACGCCAGTGCAGAGCCGCGTTGAAGAGTTCCCTTCTGAGCCGCCGTTTGATGGCGTGATCAGCCGTGCATTCGCCTCTCTCGATGACATGTTGAGCTGGTGTCGCCACCTGCCGGGGGAAAATGGCCGCTTTTATGCGTTAAAGGGTCAGTTGCCGGAAGAGGAAATCGCCTCGCTGCCTGCGGCGTTCAGCGTCGAGTCCGTGGTTAAACTGCGTGTCCCACAGCTGGAAGGCGAACGTCATTTGGTGGTCATTAAGCCAAACAAAATTTAATTTTTATCAAAAAAAATAGAAAAAAAACGGGCGCTCGCGTGTTAACAATCGCGAGGTAACGAATAGTTATACCTTGTTACTGTTAACCATGAGTTCACCGTTTTGTATCATTGCTACAACGTAGCTCTTTTTATTAAAAAATGAATTAATCAACATTGAAAATATCAGGTTGCTAAAAATTGAACCTAAGAATCACTCAGGTATGTTGAATTTTTATTATAAATGTCAATGAATGGTTTTTAGCTTGTAACCGGGTGTTTTTTAAATAGTGAGTGATTTTAGGCTTAAATATCAGAAAGATGAAAAGGCATCATTTGCCAAGTAAATAAATACTGCCGGGGCGAATATGCTCAATATGTGATCCGAAGCACGCTTTATCACCAGTATTTACGCGCCATTTGCAGTTTTGCATGATCGTTCACAGTTTGATGAAAAGTGATAAATGTGCACCAGGGAAAAATATTTAAACATTTATTCACCTTTTAGCTACTTATTGTTTGAAATCACGAGGGCGCACCGTATAATTTGACCGCTTTTTGATGCTTGACTCTAAGCCTTAAAGAACGTTTTATACGACACGCGGCATACCTCGAAGGGAGCAGGAGTAAAAACGTGATGTCTGTGTCGCTCTTGAGTCGAAACGTTGCTCGTAAGCTTCTGTTCATTCAGCTTCTGGCGGTAATAGCAAGTGGATTGCTGTTTAGCCTCAAAGACCCCTTCTGGGGCGCTTCCGCCTTATGCGGAGGCCTGGCAGTGTTGCTGCCTAACATGTTGTTTATGATATTTGCCTGGCGTCACCAGGCGCATACACCTGCGAAAGGCCGCGTGGCCTGGTCATTCGCCTTCGGCGAAGCCTTCAAGGTGTTAGCGATGCTGGTTCTACTGGTGGTGGCGTTGGCGGTTTTTAAGGCGGTATTTTTGCCGCTGATCGTTACGTGGGTTTTGGTGCTGGTGGTTCAGATACTGGCGCCGGCTGTAATTAACAACAAAGGGTAAAAGGCATCATGGCTTCAGAAAATATGACGCCGCAGGATTACATAGGACACCATCTGAACAACCTTCAGTTGGACCTGCGTACATTCTCGCTGGTGGATCCGCATAACCCCCCAGCCACCTTCTGGACGCTCAATATTGACTCCATGTTCTTCTCGGTGGTGCTGGGTCTGTTGTTCCTGCTTATGTTCCGCAGCGTAGCCAAAAAGGCGACCAGCGGCGTACCAGGTAAATTTCAGACCGCGATTGAGCTGGTCATCGGCTTTGTGCATGGTAGCGTGAAAGACATGTACCATGGCAAAAGCAAGCTGATTGCGCCGCTGGCCCTGACGATCTTCGTCTGGGTATTCCTGATGAACCTGATGGACTTACTGCCTATCGATCTGCTGCCGTATATCGGTGAGCATATCTTCGGTCTGCCGGCACTGCGTGTCGTTCCGTCCGCTGACGTGAACATCACCCTGTCGATGGCGCTGGGCGTATTTATCCTCATTCTGTTCTACAGCATCAAAATGAAAGGCATCGGCGGCTTCACGAAAGAGTTGACGCTACAGCCGTTCAATCACTGGGCGTTCATCCCTGTCAACTTAATCCTTGAAGGGGTAAGTCTGCTGTCCAAACCGGTATCACTCGGTCTGCGACTGTTCGGCAACATGTATGCCGGTGAGCTGATTTTCATTCTGATTGCTGGTCTGTTGCCGTGGTGGTCACAGTGGATTCTGAATGTGCCGTGGGCCATTTTCCACATCCTGATCATTACGCTGCAAGCCTTCATCTTCATGGTTCTGACGATTGTCTATCTGTCGATGGCGTCTGAAGAGCATTAATTTTACCAACACTACTACGTTTTAACTGAAACAAACTGGAGACTGTCATGGAAAACCTGAATATGGATCTGCTGTACATGGCTGCCGCTGTGATGATGGGTCTGGCGGCAATCGGTGCTGCGATCGGTATCGGCATCCTCGGGGGTAAATTCCTGGAAGGCGCAGCGCGTCAACCTGATCTGATTCCTCTGCTGCGTACTCAGTTCTTTATCGTTATGGGTCTGGTGGATGCTATCCCGATGATCGCTGTAGGTCTGGGTCTGTACGTGATGTTCGCTGTCGCGTAGTAAGCGTTGCTTGAATTAAGAGCAATATCAGAACGTTAACTAGATAGAGGCATTGTGCTGTGAATCTTAACGCAACAATCCTCGGCCAGGCCATCGCGTTTGTCCTGTTCGTTCTGTTCTGCATGAAGTACGTATGGCCGCCGTTAATGGCTGCCATCGAAAAACGTCAAAAAGAAATTGCTGACGGTCTTGCTTCCGCAGAACGAGCACATAAGGACCTTGACCTTGCAAAGGCCAGCGCGACCGACCAGCTGAAAAAAGCGAAGGCGGAAGCTCAGGTAATCATTGAGCAGGCGAACAAACGTCGCGCTCAGATCCTGGATGAAGCCAAAACTGAAGCAGAGCAGGAACGTACTAAAATCGTGGCCCAGGCGCAGGCGGAAATTGACGCCGAGCGTAAACGTGCCCGTGAAGAGCTGCGTAAGCAAGTTGCTATCCTGGCTGTTGCTGGCGCCGAGAAGATCATCGAACGTTCCGTGGATGAAGCTGCTAACAGCGACATCGTGGACAAACTTGTCGCTGAACTGTAAGGAGGGAGGGGCTGATGTCTGAATTTGTTACGGTAGCTCGCCCCTACGCCAAAGCAGCTTTTGACTTTGCCGTCGAACACCAAAGTGTAGAGCGCTGGCAGGACATGCTGGCGTTTGCCGCCGAGGTAACCAAGAACGAACAAATGGCAGAGCTTCTCTCTGGCGCGCTGGCGCCGGAAACGCTCGCTGAGTCGTTTATCGCAGTCTGCGGTGAGCAGTTAGACGAAAACGGTCAGAACCTGATTCGGGTGATGGCTGAAAATAATCGTCTGAACGCGCTCCCGGATGTTCTGGAGCAGTTTATTCACCTGCGCGCCGCGAGTGAGTCCACCTCTGAAGTTGAGGTAACTTCCGCCACCGCATTGAGTGAAGAACAGCTTGCGAAAATTAGCGCTGCGATGGAAAAACGTCTGTCACGCAAAGTTAAGCTGAATTGCAAAATCGATAAGTCTGTAATGGCAGGCGTTATCATCCGAGCGGGTGATATGGTCATTGATGGCAGCGTACGCGGCCGTCTTGAACGCCTTGCAGACGTCTTGCAGTCTTAAGGGGACTGGAGCATGCAACTGAATTCCACCGAAATCAGCGAACTGATCAAGCAGCGCATTGCTCAGTTCAATGTTGTGAGTGAAGCTCACAACGAAGGTACTATTGTTTCTGTAAGTGACGGTGTTATCCGCATTCACGGCCTGGCCGATTGTATGCAGGGTGAAATGATCTCCCTGCCGGGTAACCGTTACGCTATCGCACTGAACCTGGAGCGCGACTCTGTAGGTGCGGTTGTGATGGGTCCGTACGCTGACCTTGCCGAAGGCATGAAGGTTAAATGTACTGGCCGTATCCTGGAAGTTCCGGTTGGCCGTGGCCTGCTGGGCCGTGTGGTTAACACCCTGGGCGCGCCAATCGACGGTAAAGGTCCGGTTGAGCACGATGGCTTCTCTGCTGTTGAAGCTATCGCGCCGGGCGTAATCGAACGTCAGTCCGTTGATCAGCCTGTTCAGACGGGTTATAAAGCCGTTGACTCCATGATCCCAATCGGTCGTGGCCAGCGTGAATTGATCATCGGTGACCGTCAGACCGGTAAAACCGCTCTGGCAATCGACGCCATTATCAACCAGCGTGATTCCGGCATCAAGTGCGTCTACGTGGCTATCGGCCAGAAAGCGTCCACCATCTCTAACGTGGTTCGTAAGCTGGAAGAACACGGCGCGCTGCAAAATACCATCGTTGTGGTTGCAACCGCATCTGAATCTGCCGCACTGCAATACCTGGCTCCGTATGCCGGTTGCGCAATGGGCGAATACTTCCGCGACCGCGGCGAAGATGCGCTGATCATCTACGATGACCTGTCCAAACAGGCTGTTGCTTATCGTCAGATCTCCCTGCTGCTCCGTCGTCCGCCAGGACGTGAAGCATTCCCGGGCGACGTATTCTACCTCCACTCTCGTCTGCTGGAGCGTGCTGCGCGTGTTAACGTTGAATACGTTGAAGCCTTCACGAAAGGTGAAGTGAAAGGGAAAACAGGTTCTCTGACTGCGCTGCCGATTATCGAAACCCAGGCGGGTGACGTTTCTGCGTTCGTTCCGACCAACGTAATTTCTATTACCGATGGTCAGATCTTCCTGGAAACCAACCTGTTTAACTCTGGTATTCGTCCTGCGGTTAACCCGGGTATCTCCGTATCCCGTGTTGGTGGTGCAGCGCAGACCAAGATCATGAAGAAACTGTCCGGTGGTATCCGTACCGCGCTGGCGCAGTATCGTGAACTGGCGGCGTTCTCCCAGTTTGCATCTGACCTTGACGATGCAACCCGTAAACAGCTTGACCACGGTCAGAAAGTGACTGAGCTGCTGAAACAGAAACAGTATGCGCCGATGTCCGTTGCGCAGCAGTCTCTGGTTCTGTTCGCGGCAGAACGTGGTTATCTGGCGGATGTAGAACTGGCGAAAATCGGTAGCTTCGAAGCCGCTCTGCTGGCTTACGTCGACCGTGATCACGCTCCGTTGATGCAAGAGATCAACCAGTCCGGTGGCTATAACGACGAAATCGAAGGCAAGCTGAAAGGCATCCTCGATTCCTTCAAAGCAACCCAGTCCTGGTAACGTCTGGTGGCCTGCCTTAAGGCAGGCCGCAAGGCATTGAGGAGAAGCTCATGGCCGGCGCAAAAGAGATACGTAGTAAGATCGCAAGCGTCCAGAACACGCAAAAGATCACTAAAGCGATGGAGATGGTCGCCGCTTCCAAAATGCGTAAATCGCAGGATCGCATGGCGGCCAGCCGTCCTTATGCAGATACCATGCGCAAAGTGATTGGTCACCTTGCGAACGGTAATCTGGAATATAAGCACCCCTATCTGGAAGAACGCGACGTTAAGCGCGTGGGCTACCTGGTGGTGTCGACCGACCGTGGTCTGTGCGGTGGCTTGAACATTAACCTGTTCAAGAAACTGCTGGCGGATATGAAAGCATGGTCCGATAAAGGCGTTCAGTGCGACCTCGCAATGATCGGCTCTAAAGGCGTGTCTTTCTTTAGTTCCGTAGGTGGCAATGTTGTCGCCCAGGTGACGGGTATGGGGGATAACCCATCCCTGTCCGAACTGATCGGCCCGGTAAAAGTGATGTTGCAGGCCTATGATGAAGGCCGTCTGGACAAGCTTTACATTGTCAGCAACAAATTTATTAACACCATGTCTCAGGTTCCGACTATCACTCAGCTGCTGCCGTTACCGGCTTCAGAAGATGATGAACTGAAACGTAAAACCTGGGATTACCTGTACGAACCCGATCCGAAAGCGCTGCTGGATACCCTCCTGCGTCGCTATGTGGAATCTCAGGTTTATCAGGGCGTGGTAGAAAACCTGGCCAGCGAGCAGGCCGCACGTATGGTGGCGATGAAAGCCGCGACCGACAATGGCGGTAGCCTGATTAAAGAGTTGCAGTTGGTATACAACAAAGCTCGTCAGGCCAGCATTACTCAGGAACTCACCGAAATCGTCGGTGGTGCATCCGCGGTATAACCAGGTTAATTCGTAGAGGATTCAAGATGGCTACTGGAAAAATTGTCCAGATAATCGGCGCCGTAGTTGACGTCGAGTTCCCTCAGGATGCCGTACCGCGCGTGTACGACGCCCTTGAGGTGCAGAATGGTAATGAACATCTGGTGCTGGAAGTTCAGCAGCAGCTCGGTGGCGGTATCGTACGTACCATCGCCATGGGTTCTTCCGACGGCCTGCGTCGTGGTCTGGATGTGAAAGACCTTGAGCACCCGATCGAAGTCCCGGTAGGTAAAGCAACGCTGGGTCGTATCATGAACGTACTGGGCGAACCAGTAGACATGAAAGGCGAGATCGGTGAAGAAGAGCGTTGGGCTATCCACCGTGCGGCACCGTCCTACGAAGAGTTGTCAAACTCTCAGGAACTGCTGGAAACCGGTATCAAAGTTATCGACCTGATGTGTCCGTTCGCGAAGGGCGGTAAAGTGGGTCTGTTCGGTGGTGCGGGTGTAGGTAAAACCGTAAACATGATGGAGCTGATCCGTAACATCGCGATCGAACACTCCGGTTACTCCGTGTTTGCGGGCGTAGGTGAACGTACTCGTGAGGGTAACGACTTCTACCACGAAATGACCGACTCCAACGTTATCGACAAAGTATCCCTGGTTTACGGCCAGATGAACGAGCCGCCGGGAAACCGTCTGCGCGTTGCGCTGACCGGCCTGACCATGGCGGAGAAATTCCGTGACGAAGGTCGTGACGTTCTGCTGTTCGTCGACAACATCTACCGTTACACCCTGGCCGGTACGGAAGTATCCGCACTGCTGGGTCGTATGCCTTCAGCGGTAGGTTACCAGCCGACCCTGGCGGAAGAGATGGGTGTTTTGCAGGAACGTATCACCTCCACCAAAACCGGTTCTATCACCTCCGTACAGGCGGTATACGTACCTGCGGATGACTTGACTGACCCGTCTCCAGCCACCACCTTTGCGCACCTTGACGCAACCGTGGTACTGAGCCGTCAGATTGCGTCTCTGGGTATCTACCCGGCCGTTGACCCGCTGGATTCCACCAGCCGTCAGCTGGACCCGCTGGTTGTTGGTCAGGAGCACTACGACACCGCGCGTGGCGTACAGTCTATCCTGCAACGTTACCAGGAACTGAAAGACATCATCGCCATCCTGGGTATGGATGAACTGTCTGAAGAAGACAAACTGGTGGTAGCTCGCGCACGTAAGATCCAGCGCTTCCTGTCCCAGCCGTTCTTCGTGGCAGAAGTATTTACCGGTTCTCCGGGTAAATACGTCTCCCTGAAAGACACCATCCGTGGCTTTAAAGGCATCATGGAAGGCGAATACGATCACCTGCCGGAGCAGGCGTTCTACATGGTCGGTTCCATCGACGAAGCCGTGGAAAAAGCCAAAAAACTTTAACGCCTTAATCGGAGGGTGATATGGCAATGACTTACCACCTGGACGTCGTCAGCGCAGAGCAACAAATGTTCTCTGGTCTGGTCGAAAAAATCCAGGTAACGGGTAGTGAAGGTGAACTGGGTATTTACCCGGGCCACGCGCCGCTGCTCACCGCCATTAAGCCTGGTATGATCCGCATCGTTAAACAGTTCGGTCATGAAGAGTTTATCTACCTGTCTGGCGGCATTCTTGAAGTGCAGCCTGGCAGTGTGACCGTACTGGCTGATACCGCGATTCGCGGCCAGGATCTCGACGAAGCGCGAGCTCTGGAAGCGAAACGTAAGGCTGAAGAGCGCATTAAGAGCTCTCATGGTGACGTGGATTACGCTCAGGCATCTGCGGAACTGGCCAAAGCGATCGCCAAACTGCGCGTTATCGAGTTGACCAAAAAAGCGATGTAACACCGGCTTGAAAGCATAAAAACCAGTCTGAAATCAGGCTGGTTTTTTTTTGCCTGAATGTTATTCCGTGCTGTCTCATCTTTATTCATGGGTCAAAAAAATAGCAAAAACATTAACCTAAGCCTTTAATGAAAGGTAAGTCTGACTTTTCTGAAGACAAAAGGCAGGGTGATGAACGAAAATATCCCATTAACAAGCGGTGAAAACCCCGCGTTGAGCGTTTTCTCTTCTGCCCATTTCACGATGAAAAAAATGTAGTATTTTCAATGTGAAACGGTATAAATTCGTTCTCAAATTACAGTCAGGACGCGTATGTTGAATAGTGCTATGAGCGTAGTGATCCTTGCCGCAGGCAAAGGCACGCGTATGTATTCCGATCTTCCTAAAGTGCTGCATACCCTTGCGGGAAAAGCGATGGTTCAGCATGTCATTGATGCCGCTAATGAATTAGGCGCATCTCAGGTGCATCTGGTCTATGGCCACGGCGGCGATCTGCTTAAAAACACCCTTAAAAATGACAACCTGAACTGGGTTTTGCAGGCAGAGCAACTGGGGACGGGCCATGCGATGCAGCAGGCGGCACCGTTCTTTAGCGATGACGAAGACATTTTAATGCTCTATGGCGATGTGCCGCTGATCTCTGTGGAAACCTTACAGCGTCTGCGTGACGCCAAACCGCAGGGCGGCATTGGTTTGTTAACCGTGAAGCTGGACGATCCGAGCGGTTACGGTCGTATTACGCGTGAGAACGGTAAAGTGACCGGCATCGTTGAGCATAAAGATGCCACCGACGAACAGCGTCAGATCCAGGAAATCAATACCGGTATCCTGATCGCTAATGGTGCGGACATGAAGCGCTGGCTGGCGAAACTGACCAACAATAATGCTCAGGGTGAATATTACATTACCGACATCATTGCGCTGGCATATCAGGAAGGCCGCGAAATCGCTGCTGTACACCCGGATCGTTTAAGCGAAGTGGAAGGCGTAAACAACCGTCTGCAACTCTCTCGTCTGGAACGCGTTTATCAGTCCGAGCAGGCTGAAAAGCTGCTGCTGGCCGGTGTGATGCTGCGCGATCCCGCGCGTTTTGACCTGCGCGGCGCTCTCACCCACGGGCGCGATGTTGAAATTGATACTAACGTTATCATCGAAGGCAACGTCACGTTGGGTCACCGCGTGAAGATTGGCGCGGGTTGCGTTATTAAAAACAGCGTAATTGGCGATGACTGTGACATCAGCCCGTACAGCGTGGTGGAAGATGCGCACCTGGAAGCGGCCTGTACTATTGGTCCGTTTGCCCGTCTGCGCCCTGGCGCGGAACTGCGGGAAGGCGCTCATGTCGGCAACTTCGTTGAAATGAAAAAAGCGCGTCTGGGGAAAGGTTCGAAAGCGGGCCACCTGAGCTATCTGGGGGATGCGGAAATTGGCGACAACGTGAATATCGGCGCGGGCACCATTACCTGCAACTACGATGGCGCAAATAAATTCAAAACGATTATTGGCGATGATGTGTTTGTCGGTTCTGATACTCAGTTGGTGGCGCCAGTTACCGTGGGTAAAGGTGCGACCATCGCCGCCGGCACAACCGTTACCCGCGACGTTGCGGATAACGAACTGGTGTTAAGCCGCGTGCCGCAGGTGCATAAGCAGGGCTGGCAGCGTCCGGTGAAGAAGAAGTAAGTCTTTTTGCCGGATGGCGGCTTTGCCTTATCCGACCTACGTTCGATGACGTTCTGTAGGCCGGATAAGCGTAAGCGCCATCCGGCAGATGAGGGATGAGGCGATAAAGATATATCGCTCGCCCAAAAGCAGTACCTATAAAAATAACCCCACTCTCTACAAGGCTCGGGGCGCCCGGAATACGGGTATACAGGTCGGCGACAACGACAGGCTTAATGCCAAAATCGGAATTAAATACTATGTGTGGAATTGTTGGCGCTATCGCGCAACGTGATGTAGCTGAAATCCTTCTCGAAGGTTTACGTCGTCTGGAATACCGTGGTTATGACTCTGCCGGTCTGGCCGTGGTTGATGCGGAAGGTCACATGACCCGTCTGCGTCGCCTTGGTAAAGTACAGATGCTGGCCCAGGCAGCAGAAGACCATCCTCTGTCTGGCGGCACCGGTATTGCTCACACCCGCTGGGCGACCCACGGCGAACCTTCGGAAGCAAACGCGCATCCGCATGTTTCTGACCACATTGTGGTGGTGCATAACGGCATCATCGAAAACCATGAACCACTGCGTGAAGAACTGAAAGCGCGTGGCTATACCTTCGTTTCTGAGACCGACACCGAAGTGATTGCTCACTTAGTGCACTGGGAGCTGGAACAGGGCGGGACGCTGCGTGAAGCGGTTATGCGTGCGATTCCGCAACTGCGCGGCGCGTACGGCACGGTAATCATGGATACCCGTCACCCGGATACGCTGCTGGCGGCGCGCTCTGGCAGCCCGCTGGTTATCGGTCTGGGTATGGGCGAAAACTTTATCGCTTCCGACCAGCTGGCGCTGCTGCCGGTAACCCGTCGCTTCATCTTCCTGGAAGAAGGCGATATTGCGGAAGTGACCCGTCGTTCGGTCTCCATTTTCGATAAATCCGGCGCGGAAGTGAAACGTCAGGATATCGAATCCAGTCTGCAATATGACGCGGGCGATAAAGGTATTTACCGCCACTACATGCAGAAAGAGATCTACGAACAGCCGAATGCGATTAAAAATACGCTGACCGGGCGTATCAGCCACGGTGAAGTGGATTTAAGCGAGCTGGGGCCAAAAGCGAACGAACTGCTGTCTCAGGTTGAACATATTCAGATTATCGCCTGCGGCACGTCGTATAACTCCGGTATGGTCTCTCGCTACTGGTTTGAATCGCTGGCCGATATTCCGTGCGACGTCGAAATCGCCTCTGAATTCCGCTATCGCAAATCCGCCGTACGTCGTAACAGCCTGATGATCACCCTGTCTCAGTCTGGCGAAACGGCGGATACCCTTGCCGGTCTGCGCCTGTCGAAAGAGCTGGGCTATCTGGGTTCTCTCGCCATCTGTAACGTTCCGGGTTCTTCCCTGGTGCGTGAATCCGATCTGGCGATGATGACCAACGCCGGGACGGAAATCGGCGTGGCCTCCACCAAAGCGTTTACCACTCAGCTGACCGTTCTGCTGATGCTGGTGGCGAAGCTGGCGCGTCTGAAAGGTCTGGATGCGTCTATCGAGCACGACATCGTTCACGGTTTGCAGGCGCTGCCGAGCCGTATCGAACAGATGCTGTCTCAGGACAAGCGTATCGAAGCGCTGGCGGAAGATTTCTCTGACAAACACCATGCCCTGTTCCTGGGCCGTGGCGATCAGTATCCGATCGCGCTGGAAGGTGCGCTGAAGCTGAAAGAGATCTCTTATATTCACGCAGAAGCGTATGCGGCAGGTGAGCTGAAACACGGCCCGCTGGCGCTGATCGACGCAGATATGCCGGTTATCGTGGTGGCGCCGAACAACGAACTGCTGGAAAAACTGAAATCCAACATCGAAGAAGTCCGCGCCCGTGGCGGCCAGTTGTACGTCTTCGCCGACCAGGATGCCGGTTTTGTCAGCAGCGACAACATGCACATCATTGAGATGCCGCATGTGGAAGAGGTGATTGCACCGATCTTCTACACTGTTCCGCTGCAACTGCTGGCGTATCACGTTGCGCTGATCAAAGGCACCGATGTGGACCAGCCGCGTAACCTGGCGAAATCAGTTACCGTTGAGTAATCGTGACGATGCCCTGCGAAAGCGGGGCATTTTTTTCTGCGCTGTTCTGTTTTTAATCAATTCTCCCGTCGTTTTAATGTGACAAACCGTCATCTTCAGCTACTGTTTTCAGTGTCATAAAAAGAAAATTTTCATGAAATCGCATTGTCATGAAGTGAATTAACTGATTGTTTATAAATTGTTTTTTCTGTAATTTATTTCATCAGTTTTCGTTGTCATAAAACTGTCATATTTCGTACATTTAACTGTCACCTGTTTGTCCTATTTTGCTCATCGTAGCCACTTAACAATGATTTACGAAAATCTTGCAGGAGACATTATGAAAGTCATGCGTACCACTGTCGCAACTGTTGTCGCCGCGACCTTATCCATGAGCGCGTTCTCTGCTTTCGCAGCAGCGAGCCTGACAGGTGCAGGTGCAACTTTCCCTGCGCCGGTGTATGCCAAATGGGCTGATACCTATCAGAAAGAGACCGGTAGCAAAGTAAACTACCAGGGTATCGGCTCCTCCGGTGGTGTAAAACAAATTACGGCTAACACCGTTGATTTCGGTGCATCCGACGCTCCGCTGTCTGACGAAAAACTGGAGCAGGAAGGTCTGTTCCAGTTCCCGACCGTCATTGGCGGCGTAGTGCTGGCGGTGAATATCCCGGGTCTGAAGTCTGGCGAACTGGTGCTGGATGGGAAAACCCTGGGTGACATCTACCTGGGTAAAATTAAGAAGTGGGATGATGAAGCCATCACCAAACTGAATCCGGGTCTGAAACTGCCTTCTCAGAACATCGCCGTTGTGCGTCGTGCAGATGGTTCCGGCACTTCTTTCGTTTTCACCAGCTACCTGGCGAAAGTGAACGAAGAGTGGAAATCTAAAGTCGGCGCTGGCTCTACCGTTAACTGGCCGACCGGTCTGGGCGGTAAAGGTAACGACGGTATCGCCGCATTCGTACAGCGTCTGCCAGGCTCTATCGGCTATGTTGAATACGCTTATGCGAAGCAGAACAACCTGGCTTACACCAAATTGATTTCAGCGGATGGTAAACCCGTAAGCCCGACCGAAGAGAGCTTTGCTAACGCCGCGAAAGGCGCTGACTGGAGCACCTCTTTCGCTCAGGATCTGACGAACCAGCAAGGTGACGATGCGTGGCCAATCACTTCCACCACCTTCATCCTGGTCCACAAAGAGCAGAAGAAACCTGAGCAGGGCGCTGAAGTGCTGAAGTTCTTCGACTGGGCGTACAAAAATGGCGGCAAACAGGCGAATGACCTGGATTACGCCAGCCTGCCGGACAGCGTTGTTGAGCAGGTTCGTGCAGCATGGAAGACCAATGTGAAGGACAGCAGCGGTAAAGCGCTGTACTAATAGAATATCTTTAACGAACTGGCGGATGGCGCTACGCTTATCCGCCCTACAGTTCCGACTGTAGGCCCGATTTGTAGGCCGGATAAGCGTAGCGCCATCCGGCATGGGCAACTTCGTAAACGCGTTTAATGGAAAGAGTAATTTATGGCTGCAACCAAGCCTGCTTTTAACCCGCCGGGTAAAAAGGGTGACATGATATTCAGCGCGCTGGTAAAACTGGCTGCGCTGATTGTGCTATTGATGTTGGGTGGCATTATTGTCTCGCTGATTATCTCCTCCTGGCCAAGCATTGAGAAGTTTGGCTTCTCGTTCCTGTGGACTAAAGAGTGGGACGCGCCAAACGATATCTACGGCGCGCTGGTTCCCATTTATGGCACGCTGGTTACCTCGTTTATCGCTCTGCTGATCGCTGTTCCGGTGAGCTTCGGTATTGCCCTGTTTCTGACGGAACTGGCGCCGGGCTGGCTGCGTCGCCCGCTGGGCATCGCCATCGAACTGCTGGCGGCTATCCCCAGCATCGTCTACGGCATGTGGGGCCTGTTTATCTTCGCGCCGCTGTTTGCCACCTGGTTCCAGGAACCAGTCGGGAATATTCTTTCCAACATTCCGTTTGTTGGCGCACTGTTCTCCGGCCCGGCATTTGGTATCGGTATTCTGGCGGCGGGCGTCATTCTCGCCATTATGATCATTCCTTACATCGCGGCCGTTATGCGCGATGTCTTCGAACAAACCCCGGTGATGATGAAAGAGTCGGCCTATGGCATCGGCTGCACCACCTGGGAAGTTATCTGGCGTATCGTCCTTCCGTTCACCAAAAATGGGGTGATTGGCGGCGTTATGCTGGGACTGGGTCGTGCGCTGGGAGAAACCATGGCGGTGACCTTTATCATCGGTAACACCTACCAGCTCGACAGCGTTTCGCTGTACATGCCGGGCAACAGTATCACCTCTGCGCTGGCGAACGAATTTGCCGAAGCGGAGTCTGGTCTGCACGTTGCCGCGTTGATGGAACTGGGTCTGATTCTGTTTGTGATTACCTTCATTGTGCTGGCGATTTCTAAGCTGATGATTATGCGTCTGGCGAAGAATGAGGGGGCACGCTAATGGCTACGCTTGAAATGCAAACGACCGCAGAACTGGCGGAATCCCGCCGTAAAATGCAGGCTAAGCGCCGCACGAGAAACCGCATCGCATTGACGCTCTCAATGGCGACGATGGCGTTTGGGTTGTTCTGGCTCATCTGGATCCTGATGTCCACCATTACGCGTGGTTTCGACGGCATGTCGCTGGCGCTGTTTACCGAAATGACGCCGCCGCCGAATACCGCTGGCGGTGGTCTGGCGAACGCCCTGGCGGGGAGCGGACTGTTAATTTTGTGGGCGACGGTATTTGGTACGCCGCTTGGCATCATGGCGGGGATCTACCTGGCGGAATATGGTCGTAAATCCTGGCTTGCGGAAGTGATCCGTTTCATTAACGACATCCTGCTTTCCGCGCCGTCTATCGTGGTCGGTCTGTTTGTTTACACCATCGTGGTGGCGCAAATGGAGCACTTCTCCGGTTGGGCGGGCGTGATTGCGCTGGCGCTGCTACAGGTGCCTATCGTCATTCGTACCACAGAGAACATGCTGAAACTGGTGCCGGATAGCCTGCGTGAAGCGGCCTATGCGCTGGGGACGCCGAAATGGAAAATGATCTCGGCGATTACCCTGAAAGCCTCGATTTCCGGGATCATCACCGGCGTACTGCTGGCGGTTGCCCGTATTGCGGGTGAAACCGCGCCGCTGCTCTTTACTGCGCTTTCTAACCAGTTCTGGAGCACCGACATGATGCAGCCTATCGCTAACCTGCCGGTCACTATCTTTAAATTTGCGATGAGTCCGTTCGCGGAGTGGCAGCAACTGGCCTGGGCTGGGGTGTTGATCATTACCCTGTGCGTATTGTTGCTGAATATTCTGGCGCGCATCATTTTTGCGAAGAGTAAACACGGTTAATTTCAGGTGCCGGATGGCGGCGTAAACGTCTTATCTGGCCTACAGATGTGAACAGCGGTTAATTTTTTTACGGCGCGGCCAACGGCGACGCCGAATGAGGAAGAGATTGAAATGAGTATGGTTGATACTGCTCCGGGTAAGATTCAGGTTCGTGATTTGAACTTCTACTACGGCAAATTCCATGCCCTGAAGGATATCAACCTGGATATCGCGAAGAACCAGGTCACGGCGTTTATTGGGCCGTCTGGCTGTGGTAAATCCACACTGCTGCGTACCTTTAACAAAATGTATTCGTTGTATCCAGAGCAGCGCGCGGAAGGCGAGATCCTGTTGGATGGCGATAATATCCTCACCAACACCCAGGATATCGCTCTGCTGCGTGCCAAAGTGGGGATGGTGTTCCAGAAGCCGACGCCGTTCCCGATGTCTATCTATGACAACATCGCTTTTGGCGTGCGCCTGTTTGAGAAACTGTCTCGCGCCGATATGGACGAACGCGTTCAGTGGGCGTTGACCAAAGCCGCATTATGGAACGAAACCAAAGATAAATTGCACCAGAGCGGGTACTCTCTCTCGGGTGGTCAGCAGCAGCGTCTGTGCATTGCGCGTGGTATCGCCATTCGCCCGGAAGTTCTGCTGTTGGATGAGCCGTGTTCAGCGCTGGACCCGATTTCCACCGGGCGTATTGAAGAGCTGATCACTGAGCTGAAGCAGGACTACACCGTGGTGATCGTGACGCACAACATGCAGCAGGCTGCGCGTTGTTCCGATCACACGGCGTTTATGTATCTGGGCGAGTTGATTGAGTTCAGCAACACGGACGATCTGTTCACTAAGCCCGCGAAGAAACAAACCGAAGATTATATTACTGGCCGCTACGGTTGATTTGGAGCTAACCATGGACAACCTAAACCTTAACAAACATATTTCCGGCCAGTTCAACGCAGAACTGGAAAGCATCCGCACCCAGGTGATGACCATGGGCGGCATGGTGGAGCAACAGCTTTCTGATGCGATCACCGCGATGCATAATCAGGATAGCGAACTGGCGAAGCGCGTTATTGACGGCGATAAGCACGTCAACATGATGGAAGTGGCGATCGATGAAGCGTGCGTGCGCATCATTGCCAAACGCCAGCCGACAGCGAGCGACCTGCGCCTGGTGATGGCGATCATCAAAACCATCGCTGAACTGGAGCGCATTGGCGACGTGGCGGACAAAATTTGTCGCACCGCGCTGGAGAAATTCTCCCACCAGCACCAGCCGCTGCTGGTGAGCCTGGAGTCGCTGGGGCGTCACACCGTACAGATGCTGCATGATGTGCTGGACGCGTTCGCGCGAATGGATATTGACGAAGCGGTGCGTATCTACCGTGAAGACAAGAAAGTTGACCAGGAATACGAAGGTATCGTGCGTCAGCTGATGACCTACATGATGGAAGATTCGCGCACCATTCCAAGCGTGCTGACCGCGCTGTTCTGCGCACGCTCCATTGAGCGCATCGGCGACCGTTGCCAGAATATCTGTGAGTACATCTTCTACTTCGTGAAGGGACAGGATTTCCGCCACGTCGGTGGTGACGAGCTGGATAAACTGCTGGCAGGCAAAGATCCGAAGGAATAAGCGGCTTGTTGCGTTCGCCGGGATCCCCCGGCGTCGCTATTGTAGGCCGGATAAGGCGTTACGCCGCATCCGGCATTCTGCGCCATTCGCCTGATGGCGCTTTGCTTATCAGGTCTACGGTTTAATCGACGATATCCCACCCGCGCGCTTTCCATAATCCCGGCAACTGCGCCAGATCGGTAAACGTCGTTACTTTTGGATGATCGATCGGTTTGTTGTGCGGATCGGCGCAGAAGTAGAACACCTCCATTCCCGCATCGATTCCCGACCGGGCGCCGGCACTGGAGTCATCCACCAGAATGCAATTCTCCACGTTAACGTTCATGGCTTTTGCCGCGTGGAACATCAGAGCCGGATCGGGCTTCCAGCGTTGAATGTCATAGCCGCTGAACAATTTTTCTGGAAAATGATGCAACATGCCCAGCTTGCCCAGTGAATGCTGCATTTTGCTGACCGGGCCGTTAGAGACGACGCACATCGGCACCGTCATACTGTCCAGCAGCGCATTCGCCCCTGCGATTACCTCCAGTTCTGAGTCGAACAGGCGTGCGACCTCGGCGCGGTAAACGGGTTCTAAATCCGTTTTTGCTAACGACACACCCTGCTCCTCGTTAATGATATCGATGATTTCGTAGAGTTTTACGCCTTTAAAGCGTTTGAACACCTCTTCGAGATCGAGCGTGATGCCGAATTCCTGGAACATCGCGACATACGCGCGGGAGCAAATGACTTCACTGTCGACCAGCGTACCGTCGCAGTCGAAAAATACCGCTTGAATCTGGGACATGCTTTCTTTTCTCGCTAGTTTAACGTTTTCGTAATGCCTTATTGTGCGACGCAATCGTTGCCGTATAAGCAAATTCAATGAAAAAAGTGTCTCACAACTGCCCTTATTGTCGCATTTTGGTATAGGATAGCGACGAATTTTCCCTCCTTGTTCGGAAATAGATAATGAGTCAACAACACACCACCCAGACTTCTGGTCAGGGTATGCTGGAACGCGTGTTTAAACTGCGCGAACATGGCACGACGGCACGAACCGAAGTGATCGCCGGTTTTACCACCTTCCTGACGATGGTTTACATCGTTTTTGTTAACCCGCAGATTCTTGGCGTTGCTGGCATGGACACCAGCGCCGTCTTCGTTACTACCTGTCTTATCGCGGCGTTCGGCAGCATTCTGATGGGGCTGTTTGCTAATTTACCGGTCGCGCTGGCGCCGGCTATGGGTCTGAACGCGTTTTTCGCCTTCGTGGTCGTTGGCGCGATGGGGCTGTCCTGGCAGGTTGGTATGGGCGCAATCTTCTGGGGAGCGATCGGCCTGCTGCTGCTGACCATCTTCCGCGTGCGTTACTGGATGATTGCTAACATTCCGGTCAGTCTGCGCGTGGGCATCACCAGCGGTATCGGCCTGTTTATCGGCATGATGGGGCTGAAAAACGCAGGCGTTATCGTCGCGAACCCGGAAACCCTGGTGAGCATCGGTAATCTGACCTCTCACAGCGTACTGCTCGGCGTGCTGGGCTTCTTCATCATCGCTATTCTGGCATCACGTAACATTCATGCCGCCGTGCTGGTCTCTATTATTGTAACGACGCTGCTCGGCTGGATGATGGGTGATGTGCATTACAACGGCATTGTCTCTGCGCCGCCAAGCGTTAGCTCTGTGATCGGGCATGTGGATCTGGCGGGCTCGTTTAACATTGGTCTGGCTGGCGTGATTTTCTCCTTCATGCTGGTGAACCTGTTCGACTCCTCCGGTACGCTGATTGGCGTTACCGACAAAGCCGGTCTGGCTGATGAGAAAGGTAAATTCCCGCGGATGAAGCAGGCGCTGTTTGTCGATAGCGTCTCTTCTGTGACCGGGGCGTTTATTGGAACCTCGTCGGTTACTGCCTATATCGAGTCCTCATCCGGCGTATCCGTCGGCGGGCGCACGGGCCTGACCGCCGTTGTTGTCGGTTTGCTGTTCCTGCTGGTTATCTTCCTGTCGCCGCTGGCGGGAATGGTGCCGGGTTATGCCGCTGCCGGGGCGCTGATCTATGTTGGCGTACTGATGACTTCCAGTCTGGCGCGCGTGAAATGGCAGGACCTTACCGAGTCTGTTCCGGCGTTTATTACTGCCGTGATGATGCCGTTCAGCTTCTCGATTACCGAAGGTATCGCGCTGGGCTTTATCTCTTACTGTGTGATGAAAATCGGCACCGGACGTCTGCGTGAGCTGAGCCCTTGCGTGGTGGTTGTGGCGTTGTTGTTTGTGCTGAAGATTGTGTTTATCGACGCGCACTAATTGCCGCTGATACGGCGCTGCGCGAGGTGTCCTGGCCTGATAAGCGTAGCGCCATCAGGCAAATTTGATAGCCGGATGGCGGCCAAACGCCTTATCCGGCCTGCGGCTCTACGCGCGCGCTGTTATCACGCTTTAACGCGCTGAATGTAATCGCCAAACGCGGTTAGCTGGCCGGTAAGATGATCAATCGTGCTTTGATCAACCACTTCCCCGGTTTGCGGGTCAACTTTGTTCTGAATCACGCCGCCCATAAACTCCGGTTTGTTCATTACCATCGCATCAAGGAATACCAGAATCTGGCGCAGATGATACTGACAGCGAGCGCCGCCGATTGCCCCCATTGAGCTGGTCTGGATCAGCACCGGTTTCCCGGCTAACGGCTGTTCTGGCAGGCGGGACAGCCAGTCGATCGCGTTTTTCAGTCCGCCAGGCACCGAGTAGTTGTATTCCGGTGTGACGATGACGACGCCGTCCGCTTTACGGATTTGCTCCGCCAGCGCTTCAACGCTCGCCGGGAACCCCTCTTCCTGCTGCACATCAGCGTCATACAGCGGAATATCGCCAATCGAAGGTAATGCGCTGACCTCCATGCCTGCCGGGGCAATTTTCGGCAGCGTGCGGGCGACCATACCGTTAAATGAACCTTTGCGCAGGCTCCCCAGTAACGTAACAACATTCAACGTTTCGGACATGATTACTCCTTTTCATCATGGCGGCCGGGACAGGGCCGAATCAGCTAAGTGTATAAGATGACTTTGCTGTGGATAATTGAGCGAATCGCATCAGGCGACCGGTAGGTTCATTCGCCCGGGTCTGGATATCGGCCAGGCTTTTCCATCCTTGCTTACTATCAAACTCCCAAACATTCAGTTTTTCAATGGCTGGCGTAACCGCCACCGACCAGACCAGAATATCTTCCGCGTCGCATATTGCCTCCACCTGCGTAACGTGGGCGCATTTCAGGCGGCCTGCGCCGGGAAGGAGCTGGAGTTCACGCGGATCGTCATTCAGTACGTCACCGGTTAGCTTTAGCACGCTCTGGCGTAAGGTGATCAGTTGCGCGCGCGCTTCGTTGGGATCGCTCTGATTGTTGATCCACAGATTTTCGTTGCTGGAGAACGCCGGGCTCTCGGCTGAGAGTGGGCTATGGAAGCCTCGCATGGCTCGCTGTAATTCCATATCCAGGCCGCATTCCCCCTCCGTTGTCAGCGCCACGCCTACCATATTCCCGGCATATGAGATGGAGAACGCAGGCAGATTTTTATCGCGAAAGACAGGCTTCCCTTTGGCCTGAATAGCAATTTCTGGCAGCTCGCTGGTTCCGTAGAGCATAAACATCAGTTCAGCGAGTAAGCCGCGTGAAGCCAAAAAACGTGTCCGGCGGTGAGCGGGAAGGTTTCTGGCTTCGATGTGGCATGGAGAAGGCAGACGGACTGAAATCAGGTGTCCCTCCGTAAGAATCCCTCTGGCAAAATGTGTCGCCATTTTTCGCTCCGTGATTAATGGTCCGTGATTAATGGTCCGTGATTATTACGAGAGTAACATTTACGTAGATTATGGACAGGTTTTACTGGTCAAAAGTTCGACGAAAACAGCGGCGCTTACGCGACTTTTACATTTCTGACGCGGTCGTGGTTAATTTACCGTCAGGAGAGGTGGCTATAGAGCGTTTTGATGGTCTCTTTTAACCAGATAATTTTAGGGTTATGGCTGTTACGTTTATGCCAAAGGAGGGTAAAAGGCACCATCAGCTTTTCTCGCTGGGCGGCGTCAAAAGGGAGAGGACGCGCGACCAACGGTAGCTGGTGGAGCTGGTTATAACGCTGGCAGTAGAGAGGCGCGGTCGCCAGCAGCGAGTGGTTCGGCTGGGCGGCCATAAACAGCGATTGTTCAAACCCCGGTAAACTTAAGGCGATATTGCGTTTGCGGCCCATCTCCTGCAATACATCATCCAGCGCCCAGGTGTCGCTTTGCTCCCAGCAAATGCTGATATGCGGATAGCGTAAAAATGTTTCCAGATTCCACTCTTCTTGTAGCGCCGGGTGATCTTCCCGCAGCCAGACCCAGGGGAGGTCGCTGAACAGGACTTCAAAATCGATAGACAGCGGTAGCAGGCTGAGAAGCTCCCGCGAACGGGGATGGCTCTCCCTTCCGGTAAAGCCGAGATCCACCTCGCCGCGTGTGATGGCATCCAGCGAGTCGTAATCCCAGTTACGAACCTTGATTGTGGCCTGCGGATAGCGCTGATAAATCTGCTGCGACAGAGAATTGAACATGATCATTACCAGCGGCGACTCTGCCGCCAGTTCAAATTTCAGGCTGCGTGGCGATTCGTGATGCGGTTTATCAAGCAGCTGATTGCTCATCTGCATCCAGTCCGCCAGGCTTTGTTCCATATTGACCATCAGCGGCGTCGGCGTCAGCCCCAGCGGCGTGTTCACAAACAGCGGGTCATCAAACCATGTTCGCAGCTTTGACAACGATTTACTCACCGCCGAGGGCGTGACGTTCATCCGCTTCGCCGCTTTGGTGACGCTGCGCTCCTGCATCAGAAGCTGCAAACATAACAACAGATTAAGATCGAGACTGGTGATGGATTTTTTCATAGTGCGCTGCGGGCTGTATGGTCATCAGTAACAGGATACAGACCATGCTACAGCCAATCAGAATCCCGATCAGCATATTCAGGGCGTTAAAGCCAATGACTGCCGCCAGCCATATCCACAGCGATGACCCGCAGACCTGTGCAATGCCGAGTACAGAGCTTGCGACGCCAGCACGCAGTGAGAATGGGCCTAATGCCTGGCTCATCGCCACGCCAAAGCCAACTGAAAAACCCGCGCAGATGAGCGTCAGGCCAAAGAGCGTGACGGCGTGAGAGGATGAGAGGCTGAGTACGATGCCCGCAGCCAGAAACAGCCCTTGCGACGTGAGCATCAGCGTGCGCGGTTTAAATACGCTCAGCGCAAAGGGCGTTGAGAACGACACCGCCATGCTGATGCCTGCCGTCAGCGCCATTGTGGTGGCGTATTCACCGCGATCAAAGCCCATCATTTCCATGAGCAACACCGGCGAAGTGTTTACAAATGTGAGGATCACCGACACGCTCAACGTGGTGATCGCCAGACGGCTGAGGAAAAAGCGGTTGAGCAGCGACTCTGCATTTTGCTGAGGGCGCGAGATCGACGAGCATGTTGCCGGGCGCGTTTCTTTCAGGATAAACACCGAGAGCAGGCATACCGCGATACCCATCGCTATCATCGTGTAAAACAGACTTTGCCACGGGAATTTAAGCATAATCAAATGCCCTAACACTGGCGCTAATACCGGTACAATGCAGGTAATTCCGTTTAATAGCGATAACACTTTCGCCCGGCGGCGATCGTCCAGCGTGTCGCGCAAAATCGCAAACGCCACCACATAACAGCACCCCGCCCCGATGCCCTGAATAAAGCGCCCGGTCAGGAACAGCGACCCGTCCGTTGCTCGTGAGCAAAGCATGGAGGCGATGATGAATATCACCGCGCCCGCTATCGCCACCGGTTTGCGCCCTGACTGGTCTGCAACTTTACCCGCAAACAGCATTGCGGTGGCCATCCCGGCCAGGTATACCGAAAACGCGATGTGCAGCTGCGCCTCGCTGGCGTTCAGATCGGCGGCAATACGGGGTAAACCGACCAGATACATGTCGATGCCGGCTGGGTAGAGTAAAACAAGGGCAAAACTACAGATTAGAAAGCGGGTCATAGCGTCCTCACAATAAGCGTGGCGCTAAGAATACGGGGAGCTTTTCAGTGACGCGAGTTGCCATTTGGACAACGATGATTTCCTGTGAGGAAATTCATTATTGCCGGATGGCGACTTTGCCTTATCCGGCCTACAGATTTAGTCGGCCCGGTAAGCGTAGCGCCACCGGGCAAAACAACATCACTTACCAATACAGAAGCTGGAGAAAATACGGCCCAGCAGATCGTCGGAGGTAAACTCACCGGTGATTTCACTCAGCGCCTGCTGCGCCAGACGCAGCTCCTCCGCCAGCAGTTCGCCTGCCCAGGCGCCAAGCAGCTGTGATTTACCCTGCTGGAGATGTTCTGCGGCTTCTGCCAGCGCCTGAAGATGGCGACGGCGGGCAAGGAAGCCGCCTTCCATATTGGTGTCAAAGCCCATGCTTTGTTTGAGATGGTTACGCAATACGTCCACGCCTTCGCCGGTACGGGCGGAAAGACGGACAAGTGAGTGACCATTCACCTCGCTGATACCCAGCGTCTCGCCAGTGATGTCAGCTTTGTTGCGCACAACGGTGATCGGCAGTTTCGCCGGTAAACGGGCGATAAAGTCCGGCCAGATTTCCGCCGGATCAACGGCATCGGTGGTTGTGCCATCTACCATAAACAGCACGCGGTCGGCCTGTTCTATCTCCTGCCAGGCGCGCTCAATCCCAATACGTTCCACTTCATCGCTGGCATCGCGCAGACCGGCGGTATCGATGATGTGCAGCGGCATTCCGTCAATGTGAATATGCTCGCGCAGCACGTCGCGGGTAGTGCCAGCGATATCGGTGACAATGGCGGCCTCACGGCCCGCCAGGGCGTTCAGCAGGCTCGATTTCCCGGCGTTAGGGCGTCCGGCAATGACCACCTTCATCCCTTCACGCAGCAGGCTGCCCTGACGCGCTTCGGCGCGTACCGCATCGAGATCGGCGATCACGCCGTTGAGCTGGGCTTCAATTTTGCCGTCGGAGAGGAAGTCGATCTCCTCGTCCGGGAAGTCAATGGCCGCTTCCACATAGATGCGCAGGTGAGTGAGTGCTTCCACAAGATGATTCACACGCGCGGAAAATGCCCCCTGTAGCGAGTTCAGCGCCGAGCGTGCCGCCTGCTCGGAACTGGCGTCGATCAGGTCGGCAATCGCTTCTGCCTGGGCTAAGTCGAGCTTGTCATTGAGGAACGCGCGCTCGGAGAACTCGCCCGGTCTGGCAATGCGCAGGCCGGGGAGCGTCAGAATACGTTTTAACAGCAGGTCGAGAATGACCGGGCCGCCATGCCCTTGCAATTCCAGTACGTCTTCACCAGTAAACGAGTTCGGGCCAGGAAACCACAGCGCGATCCCCTGATCCAGCGCCGTGCCATCGGCATCTTTAAACGGCAGGTAATCGGCGTAACGCGGTTTTGGTAGCTTGCCCAATACGGCTTCGGCCACCTCGTGCGCCTTGAGACCGGAAATACGCAGGATACCGACGCCACCGCGTCCCGGTGGGGTAGCCTGGGCGACGATAGTGTCGTTATGGCTCATGATCTTCTCTTTTTTGCTAATAAAAAAGGCGGTCAATTGACCGCCCTGTCATCGCTGTTCTGATTGCCGGGTGGCGCTACGCTTACCCGGCTTACATGGAATCAGGAGCTTTTCTTCTCGCGGCTATGCAGGCCACGTTTCTCCAGACCACGGTAAATCAGCTGCTGCTGGATGATGGTTACCAGGTTGCTGACGATATAGTACAGCACCAGACCTGACGGGAACCACAGGAAGAATACCGTGAAGATGACCGGCATAAAGGTCATGATCTTCTGCTGCATCGGGTCGGTCACGGTGGTCGGAGACATCTTCTGGATGAAGAACATCGTCACGCCCATCAGGATCGGCAGGATGTAGTACGGGTCCTGTGCGGACAAGTCATGGATCCACAGTGCGAACGGCGCATGACGCAGTTCAATGGAGCCCATCAGCATGTAGTACAACGCCAGGAAGATAGGCATCTGGATGATCAGCGGGAAGCAGCCGCCCAGCGGGTTAACCTTCTCAGCTTTGTACAGAGCCATCATTTCCTGGCTCTGACGCTGTTTGTCATCGCCCAGACGCTCGCGCATAGCCTGAATCTTCGGCTGTAGCATACGCATCTTCGCCATGGAGGTGTACTGCGCTTTCGTCAGCGGGTACATGATGCCACGAACGATAAAGGTGATAACGATGATGGAGAAGCCCCAGTTACCCAGGAAGCTATGAATCCATTTCAGCAGTTTGAACAGCGGCTGAGAGATGAACCACAGCCAACCGTAATCAACGGTCAGATCCAGGTGCGGTGCAACGGCCGCCATTTTATCCTGAATTTCCGGGCCAACCCACAGGGTGCTGGTCATGGCACCAGTCTGACCCGGCTGTACCAGAACCGGCTGAGATTTATAGCCGATAGCGGCAATGCCGTTACCCAGATTAGCGGTATAGAAGTTATTGGTGCCGTCGTTACGTGGAATCCATGCCGTTGCGAAGTACTGCTGCAACATGGCGACCCAACCGCCGTTGGAGCTGACGTTCAGGTTTTCGTTATCGGCAATGGTGTCGAATTTGTATTTTTCGTACTTCTCATCCGGCGTAGAGTACGCCGCGCCACGGAAGGTATGCAGTGCAAAGTTGCTGCTACCGGTGTCGCGATGAGACGGCAGATTGATGGATTGCTTCAACTGACCAAAGGTGGAGATCTCCAGCGGTTTCTCACCGGCGTTCTGCACGCTGTAGTTGACGTTGACCGCATATTCACCGCGTTTGAGGACAAACGTTTTGGTGAAGGTGTTGCCAGCGGCGTCAGTCCAGGTCATCGGAACATGCAGTTCGTTCTGGCCATCCGCGAGGACAAACGTGTCGTTATCGACGCTGTACAGCGGACGCGGGCCGTTAGCCGGGTTATCCGGGCCATCACGACCGGTCAGGCCGCTTTGCGCCTGGTAGATAAACTGCGGAGTCGTTTCCAGCAACTGGAACGGTTCTTTAGAACCCAACTCTTTCGGGTAAGTTGGCAGCAAGGCCTGCTCAACATCACCGCCACGGGTGTTGATGGTCAGATCAAGCACGTCGGTCTTAACCGTAATCAGTTTCCCCTGGCCACTGGCCGGTACGCCCTGGTCGGCGGCGCTACCCGCTGCGGTGGTCGTTGTCTGCGTGGTCTGTTGGGTCTGAGGCTGCGGATTTTTATCCTGCTCCCAGGCTTGCCAGATCATGAAAGACACGAACAGCAAAGCGATGACTAAAAGATTGCGTTGCGAATCCATCGTTAGTGTTCTCTGGTATCAAATGGTCCGGGCGGGACGGGATCGTCACCACCAGGGTGTAAAGGGTGGCATTTTAATACGCGTTTCACCGTCAACCAACTGCCTTTTATCACTCCAAACCTGCGCAATGCCTCAATTCCGTAGCTTGAGCAGGTTGGCGTGAAACGGCAATGCGGCCCAAGCAGCGGACTGATCAGGCGTTGATAGACCCGTATAAGGGCTATCAGGACCCGCGAGCCAGGCGACAGTGGCGGCGCCATAATTTTTCCAACGCTTCCGAGAGAGCACGGTTATCGAGGTCGGCAACCCCTTTTTTCGCCACCACCACGAAATCCATTGCAGGGAGTTCATGTTGACGCAGACGGAAGCTTTCACGCGTCAGACGTTTAATCCGATTGCGTTCATGCGCGCGTCGAACGTTTTTCTTGGCGACGGTTAGACCGATGCGGGGATGCCCCAGCGAATTCAGGCGGCCGAGAATGGTGATTTGCGGCGTGCCAGCCCGTTGTGGCTGCTGGAAGACAAATGTGAAATGACTGGGAGTTAACAAACGTAACTCCCTGGGAAATGCGAGCTTAACCACTCAGGGGTTAGCTTTTATTACTTGGAAACGGTCAGACGAGCGCGGCCTTTAGCACGACGACGTGCCAGAACCTGACGACCATTTTTAGTAGCCATACGAGCACGGAAGCCGTGAGAACGGTTGCGCTTCAGTACAGACGGTTGAAAAGTGCGTTTCATGGCGATTTCTACCTAAACTTGAATAAATTCACTGACTTTTGCGTATACCCGAACGATTATCGAACGACTTACGCCTCAGCGTGGGTGATTAAAGAGGCCGGATTGTAATAATTGTACACTCCAGAGTCAATTCTCTTTCCTTAAAACCCTGCGTTTTTCCGCACCTTTTCGCGCGAAAAACAAGCAGCGCTAACGCCGTACGATGGGCATTGTACAACGGGTGGAGGATTATACGGACTGCCGGGCAAAGCGCAAGGATCGCACGGGATCTTTATTAGATCGTTTAAGGCGCTTAATGTCTTTACTCATTAATTTTTTCAATATGCGCGCGAAATCGTGCAGCACTTCGCCTGGATCGTTTACACTTACCCGGTTCTGGATCATCCTGTGGATAAATCGGGAAGAATCTGTGAGAAACAGAAGATCTCTTGCTCAGTTTAGGCTATGATCCGCGGTCCTGATCGTTTCAACGGATCCTGATCGGGTAAAATTGCAGATAGCAATTCGCACGTCACCCTTTTATGCACAGGGTCTTTTCGACGTGCGTCAACAATCATGAATGTTTCAGCCTTTGTCATTTATCGACTTTTGTTCGAGTGGAGTCCGCCGTGTCACTTTCGCTTTGGCAGCAGTGTCTTGCCCGATTGCAGGATGAGTTACCAGCCACAGAATTCAGTATGTGGATACGCCCGTTGCAGGCGGAACTGAGCGATAACACGCTGGCTTTGTATGCGCCAAACCGTTTTGTGCTCGATTGGGTAAGAGACAAGTACCTCAATAATATCAATGGACTGCTGAATAATTTCTGCGGAGCGGATGCCCCACAACTGCGTTTTGAGGTCGGGACGAAACCCGTCACTCAAACGCTCAAAACGCCGGTCAACAATGTTGTTGTGCCTGCGCAGGTCGCTCAGGCGCAGCCACAGCGTGCGGCGCCAGCCGCGGCGCGCCCGGGCTGGGATAACGTGCCGGCTCCGGCAGAACCGACCTACCGCTCTAACGTCAACGTGAAACACACGTTTGATAACTTCGTCGAAGGTAAATCCAACCAACTGGCGCGCGCGGCGGCGCGTCAGGTGGCGGACAACCCTGGCGGCGCCTACAATCCCTTGTTCCTCTACGGCGGCACCGGTCTGGGTAAAACTCACCTGTTGCATGCGGTGGGCAACGGCATTATGGCGCGCAAACCGAATGCGAAAGTGGTGTATATGCACTCCGAGCGCTTTGTGCAGGACATGGTTAAAGCCTTGCAAAACAACGCGATCGAAGAGTTTAAACGCTACTACCGTTCCGTTGACGCACTGCTTATTGATGACATTCAATTCTTCGCCAATAAAGAACGATCCCAGGAAGAGTTTTTCCACACCTTTAACGCCCTGTTAGAAGGGAATCAGCAGATCATTTTGACGTCGGATCGTTATCCAAAAGAGATTAATGGCGTCGAAGATCGTCTGAAATCCCGCTTCGGTTGGGGGTTGACGGTGGCGATCGAACCGCCTGAGCTGGAAACCCGCGTGGCGATCCTGATGAAAAAAGCGGACGAAAATGATATTCGTTTGCCTGGTGAGGTGGCGTTCTTTATTGCCAAGCGACTACGCTCTAACGTGCGTGAGCTGGAAGGGGCGCTGAACCGCGTGATCGCTAACGCTAACTTTACCGGACGCGCTATCACTATCGACTTTGTGCGTGAAGCGCTGCGCGATCTGCTGGCGTTGCAGGAAAAGCTGGTCACCATCGACAATATCCAGAAGACGGTGGCGGAGTATTACAAAATTAAAATCGCGGATCTGCTTTCCAAGCGTCGATCTCGCTCGGTAGCGCGCCCGCGTCAGATGGCTATGGCGCTGGCAAAGGAGCTCACCAACCACAGTCTGCCGGAAATTGGCGACGCGTTTGGTGGACGTGACCACACTACCGTACTTCATGCCTGCCGTAAGATTGAGCAACTGCGTGAAGAAAGCCATGATATTAAAGAAGATTTCTCAAACTTAATCAGAACATTATCTTCGTGACGCTATGAAATTTACCGTTGAACGTGAACATTTATTAAAACCGCTTCAGCAGGTCAGTGGCCCGCTGGGCGGTCGTCCTACGCTGCCCATTCTCGGTAACCTGCTGTTGCAGGTGGCTGACGGTACGCTGTCGCTGACGGGCACCGATCTTGAAATGGAAATGGTGGCGCGCGTTGCGTTGATTCAACCTCATGAACCAGGCGCAACTACCGTCCCGGCGCGGAAATTCTTTGATATCTGCCGTGGCTTGCCGGAAGGGGCTGAAATTGCCGTCCAGCTGGAAGGCGATCGGATGCTGGTGCGCTCCGGGCGTAGCCGTTTCTCGCTTTCCACGCTGCCTGCCGCCGATTTCCCTAATCTGGATGACTGGCAGAGCGAAGTCGAATTCACCCTGCCGCAGGCAACGATGAAGCGCCTGATTGAAGCCACCCAGTTCTCAATGGCGCATCAGGACGTTCGTTACTACTTAAACGGCATGCTGTTTGAGACTGAAGGTGAAGAGTTGCGTACCGTCGCGACCGACGGTCACCGTCTGGCGGTCTGCTCTATGCCGGTCGGGCAATCTCTGCCTAACCATTCGGTGATTGTGCCGCGTAAAGGCGTGATTGAGCTGATGCGTATGCTCGACGGCGGCGAAACCCCGCTGCGCGTACAGATCGGCAGTAACAACATCCGCGCCCACGTCGGTGATTTTATCTTTACGTCCAAGCTGGTTGATGGTCGTTTCCCGGATTATCGCCGCGTATTGCCGAAGAACCCGGACAAAACGCTGGAAGCGGGTTGCGATATTCTCAAGCAGGCGTTTGCCCGCGCGGCGATTCTCTCCAACGAGAAATTCCGTGGCGTACGCCTGTATGTGAGCGAAAACCAACTCAAAATCACCGCCAACAACCCGGAACAGGAAGAAGCGGAAGAGATTCTGGACGTCACCTACGGCGGTACTGAGATGGAGATCGGCTTTAACGTCAGCTACGTGCTCGATGTGCTGAACGCGCTGAAATGTGAAACCGTGCGTATTCTGCTGACAGACTCCGTTTCCAGCGTACAGATTGAAGATGCGGCGTCTCAAAGTGCTGCGTATGTTGTGATGCCAATGAGACTGTAATGTCGCTCACCCGCCTGTTGATCCGCGACTTTCGCAATATTGAAAATGCGGATCTCGCTTTATCCCCCGGCTTTAACTTCCTGGTTGGCGCAAACGGTAGCGGCAAAACCAGCGTGCTGGAGGCTATCTATACGCTCGGCCACGGCCGGGCGTTTCGCAGTTTGCAGATTGGCCGCGTCATTCGTCATGAGCAGGAGTCGTTTGTCCTCCACGGACGTTTGCAAGGGGAAGAGCGCGAAACCGCTATCGGCCTGACGAAAGACAAGCTGGGCGACAGCAAAGTGCGCATCGACGGCACCGACGGCCACAAAGTGGCGGAGCTGGCGCACCTGATGCCGATGCAGTTGATTACCCCTGAGGGGTTTACTTTACTCAACGGCGGCCCCAAATACAGAAGAGCGTTCCTTGACTGGGGATGCTTTCACAACGAAGTCGGTTTTTTTACCGCCTGGAGCAACCTGAAGCGGTTGCTCAAGCAGCGCAACGCGGCGCTGCGCCAGGTAAGCCGTTATGAACAATTGCGTCCGTGGGATAAGGAGTTGATTCCTCTCGCGGAACAAATCAGTACCTGGCGTGCTGAGTACAGTGCTGGTATTGCGCAGGATATGGCGGATACCTGCCAGCAATTTCTACCGGAGTTCTCCCTCACCTTCTCTTTTCAGCGCGGTTGGGAAAAAGAGACGGATTATGCCGAGGTGCTGGAGCGGAGCTTCGAACGCGATCGCATGTTGACCTACACTGCGCATGGCCCGCACAAAGCGGATTTCCGCATTCGTGCTGACGGTGCGCCGGTGGAAGATACCTTATCGCGTGGGCAGCTTAAACTGCTGATGTGCGCTTTACGACTGGCGCAAGGGGAGTTCCTCACCCGTGAAAGCGGGCGGCGGTGTCTCTACCTGATAGATGATTTTGCCTCTGAACTTGATGATGCGCGTCGCGGGCTGCTGGCCAGCCGCTTGAAAGCGACGCAATCACAGGTCTTTGTCAGCGCAATCAGCGCTGAACACGTTCTGGACATGTCGGACAAAAATTCGAAGATGTTCACCGTGGAAAAGGGTAAAATAACGGATTAACCCAAGATAAATTGAGCGAGAAACGTTGATGTCGAATTCTTATGACTCCTCCAGTATCAAAGTCCTGAAAGGGCTGGATGCGGTGCGTAAGCGCCCGGGTATGTATATCGGCGACACGGATGACGGCACCGGTCTGCACCACATGGTATTCGAGGTGGTAGATAACGCTATCGACGAAGCGCTCGCGGGTCACTGTAAAGACATTATCGTCACCATTCATGCCGATAACTCCGTATCCGTGCAGGATGACGGGCGTGGCATCCCGACCGGTATTCACCCGGAAGAGGGCGTTTCTGCTGCGGAAGTGATCATGACCGTGCTGCACGCGGGCGGTAAATTTGACGATAACTCCTATAAAGTGTCCGGCGGTCTGCACGGCGTGGGTGTTTCCGTGGTTAACGCCCTGTCCCAGAAACTGGAACTGGTTATCCAGCGCGATAACAAAATCCACCGTCAGATCTATGAGCATGGCGTACCGCAGGCGCCGCTGGCGGTGACTGGCGAAACTGATAAAACCGGTACGATGGTGCGTTTCTGGCCGAGCCTGGAAACCTTCACCAACGTCACCGAATTTGAATACGAAATTCTGGCTAAGCGTCTGCGTGAGCTGTCCTTCCTGAACTCCGGCGTCTCTATTCGTCTGAAAGACAAGCGCGACGGCAAAGAAGACCATTTCCACTACGAAGGCGGCATCAAAGCGTTTGTTGAGTACCTCAACAAGAACAAAACGCCGATCCACCCGAATATCTTCTACTTCTCCACCGAAAAAGACGGTATCGGCGTGGAAGTGGCATTGCAGTGGAACGACGGTTTCCAGGAAAACATCTACTGCTTTACCAACAACATTCCGCAGCGTGACGGCGGTACGCACCTTGCAGGCTTCCGTGCGGCGATGACCCGTACCCTGAACGCCTATATGGATAAAGAAGGCTACAGCAAGAAAGCCAAAGTCAGCGCCACCGGCGACGATGCGCGTGAAGGCCTGATTGCCGTGGTTTCCGTGAAGGTGCCGGACCCGAAATTCTCCTCCCAGACTAAAGATAAACTGGTCTCTTCCGAGGTGAAATCGGCGGTGGAACAGCAGATGAACGAGCTGCTGAGCGAATACCTGCTGGAAAACCCGTCCGACGCTAAAATCGTGGTCGGCAAAATTATCGATGCGGCGCGTGCGCGTGAAGCCGCGCGTCGTGCGCGTGAAATGACGCGTCGTAAAGGCGCGCTGGATCTGGCGGGTCTGCCGGGTAAACTGGCGGATTGTCAGGAACGCGACCCGGCGCTGTCTGAACTGTACCTTGTGGAAGGGGACTCCGCGGGCGGCTCTGCTAAACAGGGTCGTAACCGCAAGAACCAGGCGATTCTGCCGCTGAAGGGTAAAATCCTCAACGTGGAGAAAGCGCGCTTCGACAAGATGCTCTCTTCCCAGGAAGTGGCGACGCTGATCACCGCGCTGGGCTGCGGCATCGGTCGTGACGAGTACAACCCGGATAAACTGCGCTATCACAGCATCATCATCATGACCGATGCGGACGTCGACGGCTCGCACATCCGTACGCTGCTGTTGACCTTCTTCTATCGTCAGATGCCGGAAATCGTCGAGCGCGGTCACGTCTATATTGCGCAGCCGCCGCTGTACAAAGTGAAGAAAGGCAAGCAGGAACAGTACATTAAAGACGATGAGGCAATGGATCAGTACCAGATCTCCATCGCTCTGGATGGCGCAACGCTGCACACCAATGCCAGCGCACCGGCACTGGCGGGCGAAGCGTTAGAAAAACTGGTTTCTGATTACAACGCGACGCAGAAAATGATTGGCCGCATGGAGCGTCGCTTCCCGAAAGCGCTGCTGAAAGAGCTGGTTTATCAGCCGACGCTGACGGAAGCCGATCTTAGCAACGAACAGGCTGTCACCCGTTGGGTGAACGCGCTGATTACCGAGCTGAACGAGAAAGAGCAGCACGGCAGCCAGTGGAAGTTTGACGTTCGCGAGAACGCCGAACAGCAGCAGTTCGAACCGATTGTTCGCGTGCGTACCCACGGCGTGGATACCGACTATCCGCTGGATCACGAGTTTGTTACCGGCGGCGAATACCGTCGCATCTGCACGCTCGGTGAGAAGCTGCGCGGTCTGATCGAAGACGATGCGTTCATTGAACGCGGCGAGCGCCGTCAGCCGGTTGCGAGCTTCGAGCAGGCGCTGGAGTGGCTGGTGAAAGAGTCCCGTCGTGGCCTGGCGATTCAGCGCTATAAAGGTCTGGGCGAGATGAACCCGGATCAGCTGTGGGAAACCACGATGGACCCGGAAAGCCGTCGTATGCTGCGCGTCACCGTGAAAGATGCGATTGCCGCCGACCAGCTGTTCACTACGCTGATGGGCGATGCTGTTGAACCGCGTCGCGCCTTTATCGAAGAGAACGCCCTGAAAGCGGCAAACATCGATATCTAATCAGCTTGTAGGCCTCTCCTGTAGGCCTGATAAGCGAAGCGCCATCAGGCAGTTCATCAGCCTAAGCTGCCGGATGGCGGCTTAGGTCTTATCCGGCCTACAACCGAGCTGCAAAAGGGGAATCCCGGTTCCCCTTTCCATCCCCCTTTTCGTTGCTGTTTTTTGAGCGGAATCGCGTTAGCATGAGGACGGACTCATTTAATCCGGGGAACTCATGGCTATCAAACTCATTGCTATCGATATGGATGGCACCCTTTTGCTGCCCGATCACACCATTTCACCTGCGGTAAAAACGGCGATTGCCGCCGCGCGCGCCCGTGGCGTTAACGTGGTGCTGACCACTGGCCGTCCGTATGCGGGTGTCCATAGCTATCTGAAAGAGCTTCACATGGAACAACCCGGCGACTACTGCATCACCTACAATGGCGCGCTGGTGCAGAAAGCGGGCGATGGCAGTACCGTTGCGCAAACGGCGCTGAGCTATGACGATTACCGCTTTCTGGAGAAGTTGTCCCGCGAAGTCGGCTCACACTTCCACGCGCTGGATCGCAACACGCTGTACACCGCAAACCGTGATATCAGCTACTACACCGTACATGAATCCTATGTCGCCACCATTCCGCTGGTGTTCTGTGAAGCGGAGAAAATGGACCCGGCAACGCAGTTCCTGAAAGTGATGATGATTGATGAACCCGTCATCCTTGATCAGGCCATTGCGCGTATTCCGGCGGAAGTAAAAGAGAAATATACCGTGTTAAAAAGTGCGCCGTACTTCCTCGAAATCCTGGATAAACGCGTCAATAAAGGCACTGGCGTGAAGTCGCTGGCCGATGCGCTGGGGATCAAGCCGGAAGAAATCATGGCGATTGGCGATCAGGAAAACGACATCGCGATGATCGAATATGCAGGCATGGGGGTGGCGATGGACAACGCGATTCCGTCGGTGAAAGAGGTGGCCAATTTTGTCACTAAATCCAACCTGGAAGACGGTGTGGCATACGCAATTGAGAAATTTGTGCTGAATTAAGTGGCTGGCCTGGATTAATCCGGCAAAACAGACGTTCCGTAACCCGCCTCTGCTGCGGGTTTTTTTACGCCCTCATTTTCCCTTCATAACATTCCCATTACCGATTGTCGTTTTTGTGATCTAAATTGTAGTACAACACATTTGTGTTGTACTACATTATCAACACGGCAACGATGAATGACATCACGTTAGTACTACAAAGTTGAGGCGAATTTCAGCGGTAACGGTAAAGTAGAGCGGTACATACAGAGCACAAGGACTCTCCATGACCCTCAATAAAACCGATCGCATCGTCATCACGCTGGGAAAACAGATTGTCAGCGGCAAGTACGTACCGGGTTCGGCACTGCCTGCGGAAGCGGATCTGTGTGAGGAGTTTGAAACCTCGCGCAACATCATTCGCGAAGTGTTCCGTTCGCTGATGGCGAAGCGGCTCATTGAAATGAAGCGTTATCGCGGAGCGTTTGTCGCACCACGAAACCAGTGGAACTACCTCGATACCGACGTGCTGCAATGGGTGCTGGAAAACGATTATGACCCGCGGCTGATCAGCGCGATGAGTGAAGTCCGTAACCTGGTGGAACCTGCTATTGCGCGCTGGGCGGCGGAACGCGCGACGTCGAGCGATCTGGCCGAAATTGAGTCGGCGCTCAATGACATGATCGCCAACAACCAGAACCGGGATGCCTTCAACGAAGCGGATATTCGCTATCACGAGGCGGTATTGCAGTCGGTACATAACCCGGTTTTACAACAGCTTAGTGTGGCGATCAGTTCGCTACAGCGAGCGGTGTTTGAACGAACCTGGATGGGTGATGAGGCCAACATGCCAAAAACGCTCCAGGAACATAAGGCGCTATTCGATGCGATACGGCATCAGGATGGCGATGCGGCAGAGCAGGCGGCCTTAACGATGATCGCCAGCTCGACACGAAGGCTCAAGGAAATCACATGACAGCTCGCTACATCGCAATTGACTGGGGATCGACCAATTTGCGCGCCTGGCTTTACCAGGGCGACAAATGCCTGGAGAGCAGGCAATCAGAAGCAGGCGTAACGCGTCTGAAGGGTAAATCTCCTGAAGCGGTGTTAGCAGAAGTGACGCAAAACTGGCGCGACAGCGCCACTCCCGTGGTTATGGCGGGAATGGTCGGCAGCAATGTGGGCTGGAAAATCGCCCCCTATCTGCCGGTTCCTGCCCATTTCTCTGCCATAGGCGAGCAGTTAACCTCCGTTGGCGACAAGATCTGGATTATTCCCGGACTCTGTGTCTCACTCGACGATAACCATAATGTGATGCGCGGCGAAGAGACACAGTTGCTTGGCGCCCGCACGCTTTCTCCTTCTTCTGTCTATGTGATGCCCGGTACGCACTGTAAATGGGTACGGGCTGATAACGCGCAAATTCACGATTTTCGCACCGTGATGACGGGTGAATTACACCATCTGTTGCTGCGTTATTCACTGGTTGGCGCAGGGTTGCCTGAACAGGAAACCTCGCCTGTCGCCTTTACTGCTGGGCTGGAGCGTGGTCTCGCTACCCCCGCCATCCTGCCGCAACTTTTTGAGGTTCGCGCCTCGCACGTCCTGGGAACACTCCCGCGCGCGCAGGTGAGTGAATTTTTATCCGGTCTGTTGATTGGCGCTGAAGTCGCCACCCTTAGCGAAAGCTTTGACGCCCGGCAGATCACCATTGTTGCCGGAGACGCGCTGGCGGAACGCTACCAGCAGGCGTTCAGCGCCATTGGCCGTCATGCAACCGTCGTTTCCGGTGAGAAGGCATTTCAGGCAGGAATAAGGAGCATCGCTCATGCAGTGGCAAACTGATCTTCCGCTTATTGCGATATTACGTGGCGTGACGCCCGATGAAGCGCTGGCGCATGTTGGCGCGGTCATCGAGGCTGGCTTTGATGCGGTGGAAATCCCGCTTAACTCCCCGCAGTGGGAAAAAAGTATCCCGGCGATAGTGGATGCGTATGGCGATAAGGCGTTGATCGGCGCGGGCACCGTACTTCAGCCTGATCAGGTAGACCTGTTAGCGCAAATGGGCTGCAAGCTGATCGTCACGCCAAATATTCAGCCCGAGGTGATTCGTCGCGCGGTGAGTTATGGCATGACCGTATGCCCTGGATGCGCGACCGCCAGCGAGGCCTTTACCGCGCTGGATGCGGGTGCGCAGGCGCTGAAAATATTCCCCTCATCGGCATTTGGCCCGGACTACATCAAAGCGCTGAAAGCGGTGCTTCCGGCTGATGTCCCGGTGTTTGCCGTGGGGGGCGTGACGCCGGAAAACCTGGCGCAATGGATTAACGCGGGTTGCGCAGGCGCCGGGCTGGGCAGCGATCTCTATCGCGCCGGGCAGTCCGTTGAGCGTACCGCGCAGCAGGCGACGGCATTTGTTAAAGCGTATCGAGAGGCAGTGAAATGAAAATAACCAAAATCACCACGTACCGTTTACCCCCGCGCTGGATGTTCCTGAAAATCGAAACGGATGAAGGCGTGGTTGGCTGGGGCGAACCGGTTATAGAAGGGCGCGCGCGTACCGTCGAAGCGGCGGTTCATGAGTTTGGCGACTATCTGATCGGTCAGGACCCGGCGCGTATCAACGATCTGTGGCAGGTGATGTACCGCGCCGGTTTTTATCGCGGCGGCCCAATAATGATGAGCGCCATCGCCGGTATCGACCAGGCGCTGTGGGATATCAAAGGCAAAGTGCTGAACGCGCCGGTATGGCAACTGATGGGCGGTTTGGTTCGCGACAAAATTAAAGCCTACAGCTGGGTGGGCGGCGACCGTCCGGCGGAAGTGATCGACGGCATCAGGAAACTGCGCGCTATTGGCTTCGACACCTTCAAACTGAACGGTTGTGAAGAGATGGGCGTGATTGATAATTCACGCGCGGTGGATGCAGCAGTCAATACCGTAGCGCAAATCCGTGAGGCTTTTGGTAACGAAATTGAATTTGGTCTCGACTTCCACGGTCGTGTCAGCGCCCCGATGGCGAAGGTATTAATTAAAGAGCTGGAACAATATCGTCCGCTGTTTATTGAGGAGCCGGTGCTGGCGGAGCAGGCGGAATATTATCCGAAGCTGGCGGCGCAGACGCATATTCCGATTGCCGCAGGCGAGCGCATGTTCTCACGCTTTGAGTTTAAACGCGTGCTGGAAGCGGGCGGGCTGGCGATTCTGCAACCGGATCTGTCGCACGCTGGCGGTATCACCGAATGCTACAAAATCGCCGGGATGGCGGAAGCCTACGACGTGGCGCTGGCGCCGCACTGTCCGCTGGGGCCGATTGCGCTGGCAGCCTGTCTGCATATCGACTTCGTATCGCGCAATGCGGTATTCCAGGAGCAGAGCATGGGCATTCACTACAACAAAGGCGCGGAGCTGCTCGACTTCGTGAAAAACAAGGACGATTTCAGTATGGAAGGCGGCTTCTTTAAACCGTTAACTAAACCGGGCCTTGGCGTGGACATTGACGAAGCTAAAGTCATTGAACTGAGTAAAAACGCGCCGGACTGGCGCAACCCGTTGTGGCGTCATGAAGATGGCAGCGTAGCGGAATGGTAATCGCCATCCCGTAGATCCGGTAAGCCACCGGGCAAAAACCTTACATACAAAAATATAACCCTCTGTAAATTACAGGGCATGGTGAGCGGTCTCGCTATGCCCAAAATCTGGAGACAGATTGCGATGGATATTTCAGTTACAGCTGCAAAACCCGGGCGTCGTCGTTATCTGACGCTGATTATGATCTTTATTACCGTGGTTATTTGTTATGTTGACCGCGCGAACCTCGCCGTGGCGTCGGCGCATATTCAGGAAGAATTCGGCATCACCAAAGCGGAAATGGGCTACGTCTTTTCGGCTTTTGCGTGGCTTTATACGCTATGCCAGATTCCTGGCGGCTGGTTCCTTGACCGTGTGGGATCGCGACTGACCTACTTTATCGCTATTTTGGGCTGGTCTGTTGCAACGCTATTTCAGGGGTTCGCCACCGGATTAATGTCGCTGATTGGTCTTCGCGCCATCACCGGGATTTTTGAGGCGCCCGCATTTCCGACCAATAACCGGATGGTTACCAGCTGGTTCCCGGAGCATGAGCGCGCCTCCGCCGTCGGTTTCTACACCTCCGGGCAGTTTGTCGGCCTGGCGTTTCTGACGCCGCTGCTGATTTGGATTCAGGAGATGCTGAGCTGGCACTGGGTGTTCATCGTTACCGGGGGAATCGGGATTATCTGGTCGCTAATCTGGTTCAAGGTTTATCAGCCGCCGCGCCTGACCAAAAGCATCAGCCAGGCTGAGCTGGACTATATTCGCGATGGCGGCGGTCTGGTGGACGGCGATGCGCCAGTCAAAAAAGAGGCGCGTCAGCCACTGACCAAAGCTGACTGGAAACTGGTGTTTCACCGCAAACTTGTCGGGGTCTACCTGGGGCAATTTGCGGTTACTTCTACGCTGTGGTTCTTCCTGACCTGGTTCCCGAACTATTTAACCCAGGAGAAAGGGATCACCGCCCTGAAGGCAGGTTTTATGACGACCGTACCGTTCCTTGCCGCTTTCTTTGGGGTGCTGCTCTCCGGCTGGCTGGCGGATAAGCTGGTGAAAAAAGGGTTCTCGTTGGGTGTTGCGCGTAAAACGCCTATTATCTGCGGGCTGCTGATTTCTACCTGCATCATGGGGGCGAACTACACTAACGATCCCGTATGGATTATGACTCTGATGGCGCTGGCGTTCTTCGGCAATGGTTTTGCGTCTATCACCTGGTCACTGGTCTCTTCACTCGCACCGATGCGTCTGATTGGCCTGACCGGCGGCGTGTTTAACTTTGTTGGCGGACTGGGCGGCATCACCGTGCCGCTGGTGATTGGCTACCTTGCGCAGGATTATGGCTTTGGCCCGGCGCTGGTCTATATCTCCGCTGTTGCCCTGATTGGCGCGCTCTCTTATATCCTGCTGGTCGGCGACGTTAAACGGGTAGGCTAATTTCTTCCAATGCTATACCCTGATGCGAAAACCGCGCATCAGGGTATCTCCATGAAACAAATCACTTTCGCTTCGCGTCATCATCAGCTTACGAATACCAACACCTGGACGGCGGACAGCCAGTGGCTGGTTTTTGATGTGCGTCCGTCAGGCGCCTCGTTTACCGGTGAGACGATTGAGCGCGTCAACGTACGGACTGGCGAGATTGAGGTCATTTATCGCGCTACGCAGGGCGCGCACGTTGGCGTGGTGACTGTTCATCCACAAGACGATCGCTATGTGTTCATTCATGGCCCGGAGAACCCGGACGAGACGTGGCGTTATGATTTCCACCATCGTCGCGGCGTGATAGCGGCGCAAAACCGCGTGACGAATCTGGATGCAATGGACATCACCGTGCCGTATACGCCCGGCGCGTTGCGCGGCGGCAGCCATGTGCATGTGTTCAGTCCGAACGGCGAGCGTGTCAGCTTCACCTATAACGACCATGTACTGCGTGAGCGCGATCCGGCGCTGGACTTGCGTAACGTCGGCGTTGCGGTGCCGTATGGCCCGGTTACGGTAGCGGTTCAGCATCCTCGGGAGTACAGCGGCAGCCACTGGTGCGTGTTAGTGAGCCAGACCACGCCGGCGCCACGGCCGGGCAGCGATGACATTAACCGCGCCTACGAAGAGGGTTGGGTGGGCGATTATGCGCTGGCGTTTATTGGCGATACCTTGTCGGCGAAGGGTGAAAAAGTGCCGGAGCTGTTTCTGGTGGCGTTGCCGCAGGATGAAAAAGGCTGGAAACAGGCAGGCGATATGCCGCTGACCGGAACAGAATCAACGCTGCCAGCGCCGCCTGCGGGCGTTGTTCAGCGCCGTCTGACCTTTACGCATGATCGCGCTTTCCCTGGGCTGGTAAACGTTCCGCGCCATTGGGTGCGGAGTAACCCGCAAGCCACGGACATTGCGTTTTTGATGCGCGATGATCGCGGTATTGTTCAGCTCTGGCTGATCCCGGCGCAGGGGGGAGAGCCGCGCCAGCTTACGCATAACGCGACCGATATTCAGTCAGCGTTCAACTGGCACCCGTCAGGCCGGTGGTTGGGGTTTGTGCTGGAAAACCGCATTGCCTGCTGCGACGCGCAGAGCGGAGCAATCGCCTTTTTAACGGCGAGTCATGACAGCCCGCCTTCAGCGGACGCCGTTGTTTTTTCGCCGGATGGAGCGTTAATCGCGTGGATGGAAGAGGTTGACGGTTTCCGCCAGCTTTGGGTGACGGAAACCGAACGATAAATCAGTGAGCGGGCATTCTTGCCGGGGGGATAACGGCGTTGGTCATCTTTGTTTTCTCCTCGCTCTTTTCCACTCGCGACTTCACTGAGCTGTCTGTGCGGAAGAAGTCCCACGGCAAGAGTATCGTATCCATGACGGCGGTAAAGGGCATATCCAGGATTGCCAGCGATTTGGTGCCCCAGTTTGTATCACTGCTGCCGATCATTTCGGCGCTGGCGCGTGTGCCGGGGTAGGTCCCCTCTTTGCCGCCGGTATGTGACATTACGCTGGAGCAGCCACCCAGTAAAACCAATCCACTGCACATCATCAGCGTTAACAACACATTTTTTATCATGATTTATTCATCTGTTGATTATCGGTGTTTGCATGATGAGTTATAGCGATCCGTCGCGAAAAATAACATCACCATCACGTTGCACTGTGGCGCTTATCGCACTTTAACAATGTGTGCTGTTCACCCAGTCTATGCGATAGACAACAAACTGCAAAAAAAGTCCCCTGCAAGCGCTTGAAAAGTTCATTTCCAGACCCATTTTTAGGGTGTAGGCAAATAAAGAGCACGCCTGATGGGTGTTCTGGCTACCTGACCTGTCCATGATGGAAGGTCCACTATTCTCGCTGATTTCAGGAGCTATTCATTATGCGTAACTTTGACTTATCCCCGCTGTACCGTTCTGCCATTGGTTTTGATCGTCTGTTTAACCTTTTAGAAAACAACCAGAGCCAGAGTAATGGCGGTTATCCTCCGTATAACGTCGAACTGGTGGATGAAAACCATTACCGCATTGCGATTGCCGTTGCAGGCTTTGCGGAAAGCGAACTGGAAATTACTGCTCAGGATAATCTGCTGGTGGTAAAAGGCGCTCATGCGGATGAGCAAAAAGAACGTACCTATCTCTACCAGGGCATCGCAGAGCGTAACTTTGAACGCAAATTCCAGTTAGCAGAGAACATTCATGTTCGCGGCGCTAACCTGGTGAACGGTCTGCTGTATATCGACCTGGAGCGCGTGATTCCAGAAGCGAACAAACCGCGCCGTATCGAAATTAACTGATTCAGTCAGGTCGCCGTTGGCGGCCTGTTATCCCCGTGCTCGCCGTCAGGGAGCATATGCGAATCTGAGGATTCGCTGGCAATAATATACCCTAAATAATTTGCGTCGCAGGAAGGCGGCAAGCAAGCAAATCCCCGGGAGCGTACAAAAGTACGTGACTGGGGTGAGCGAGCGCAGACAACGCATCTGCGGCGTGAAGTATGACGGGTATTACTCGCTTCTTAGAAGGAGATGATTATCATGCGTAATTACGATTTATCCCCACTGCTGCGTCAATGGATCGGTTTTGACAAACTGGCCAACGCCCTGCAAAACACCGGCGAAAGCCAGAGCTTCCCGCCCTATAACATTGAAAAAAGCGATGACAACCACTACCGCATTACCCTCGCGTTAGCCGGTTTCCGTCAGGAAGATCTGGATATTCAACTGGAAGGCACGCGCCTGACCGTAAAAGGCACGCCAGCGCAGCCGGAAAAAGAAACCAAATGGTTGCATCAGGGGCTGGTGACACAGCCATTCAGTCTGAGTTTTACTCTGGCAGAAAATATGGAGGTCAGCGGCGCGACCTTCACCAATGGGTTATTGCACATTGATTTAACCCGCAACGAGCCGGAAACCATCGCTCCGCAGCGTATCGCCATTAGCGAACGTCCCGCGTTAAATAGCTAATCCAGGACTACCTGTAGGCCGGATAAGGCGTAGCCGCCATCCGGCAAATCGCCCCGCCAGCAATGACGGGGCATTTTTGTGCGTGAAAGCACACTAAATCACGTTGTTGTAATAGATGTTTTACTGTAAGAATATCCAGTACAAAAGCTCTTTAACGAAGGAATGTTTTTATGAGTGAGCATCAACCATTTGAAGTAATGAAACAGCTTGATGATCAGGGTATTGAGTTTTGGTCAGCGCGCGCACTGGCTAAGGCTCTTGAATATTCAGAGTATCGACATTTTGTACCCGTGCTGAAAAAAGCTGTGGAATCATGCCGTACCAGCGGCCAGTTAGCCTGCGACCATTTCGAGGAGCTCCTCGCTATGGTACGGATTGGTTCCGGTGCGTGTCGGGAACTGAAAGATATGAAGTTATCCCGCTACGCCTGCTATCTGGTCGTTCAGAATGGGGACCCTTCAAAACCCGTCATTGCGGCAGGGCAAACGTACTTTGCCATTCAAACCCGACGCCAGGAATTGGCCGATGATGCCGCTTTTAAGTCCTTGCGCGAAGATGAAAAGCGCCTGTTTTTACGCAATGAACTGAAAGAACATAATAAGCATCTGGTTGAAACTGCTCAGCAGGCTGGTGTCGAGACCACTTTTGACTTTGCTATCTTCCAGAACCATGGCTACAAGGGGCTGTATGGTGGTTTGGATCAGCGAGCCATCCATGAACGTAAGGGATTGAAGAAAAACCAAAAAATACTCGACCATATGGGCTCAACTGAACTGGCGGCGAACCTTTTTCGGGCGACTCAAACGGAAGAAAAGCTGCGTAGGGATTCTGTTAATACGAAGCAGCAGGCCAACCAAACGCATTACAATGTCGGGCGTAAAGTCCGCCAGACCATCGAGGATCTGGGGGGAACAATGCCTGAAGCGCTGCCTTTACCAGAAAAAAGCATTCAGCAACTTCAGATTTCTATTAAGAAAAAGACCTGAAACGCCCTTGCGACGGGCATCTCAGGGACGTTGTAACGTGATAATGTGCGCCATGCTGCATATATGCCTGAACGGTTCAGTCATAATCCACGTAAATTGAAATGTTATTCACAGGGAAAAGAAGATGAGTGATATAGCATTGACGGTCAGCGTTCTGGCGTTGGTGGCGGTTGTCGGGTTGTGGATCGGCAATATCAAGGTGCGGGGTGTCGGTTTTGGCATTGGCGGCGTACTGTTCGGCGGGATTATCGTCGGCCACTTTGTCGATCAGGCCGGGATGACGCTGAGCAGTGACATGCTGCACTTTATCCAGGAATTCGGCCTGATACTCTTCGTTTACACCATTGGTATCCAGGTGGGGCCGGGGTTCTTTGCCTCTCTGCGCGTCTCAGGGTTGCGCCTTAATCTCTTTGCCATCCTGATTGTCATTATCGGTGGGCTGGTTACCGCCATTCTGCATAAAATCTTCGCTATCCCGCTACCGGTGGTGCTGGGGATTTTCTCCGGCGCGGTCACCAATACGCCAGCGCTGGGGGCAGGGCAGCAAATTCTGCGCGATCTGGGAACGCCAATGGAAGCGGTGGATCAGATGGGGATGAGCTATGCGATGGCCTATCCTTTCGGGATTTGCGGTATTTTGCTCACCATGTGGCTGATGCGGATGATTTTTCGCGTCAACATGGAGGCGGAGGCGAAGCAGCATGAAGACACGCTTAGCAATGGACACTCGTTAATCCAGACCATGAATATCCGTGTTGAGAACCCGAATCTCAACAATATGGCGATCCAGGATGTGCCTATCCTGAACAGCGATAAAATCATCTGTTCGCGTCTGAAACGCGACGAGACGCTGATGGTGCCTTCACCGGGAACGATCATCCAGTCGGGCGACTTGCTGCATCTGGTGGGACAGCCCGCCGATCTGCATAACGCGCAGCTGGTCATTGGTCAGGAGGTGGACACCTCGCTCTCAACGCGAGGGACGGATTTGCGCGTTGAACGCGTCGTGGTCACTAACGAAAAGGTGCTCGGAAAACGCATTCGCGACCTCCATTTTAAAGAGCGCTATGACGTGGTGATCTCCCGTCTGAACCGTGCGGGCGTAGAGCTGGTGGCCAGTAGCGACGCCAGCCTGCAATTCGGTGACATCCTCAATCTGGTTGGCCGTCCCTCTTCAATTGATGCGGTGGCTAATGTTGTGGGTAACGCCCAGCAAAAGCTGCAACAGGTGCAGATGTTACCGGTGTTTATCGGTATTGGTCTGGGCGTGCTGTTGGGGTCGATTCCGTTGTTTGTCCCTGGATTCCCGGTAGCGTTAAAGCTGGGACTGGCGGGCGGGCCGCTGATCATGGCGCTGATTCTGGGACGTATCGGCAGCATTGGCAAGCTGTACTGGTTTATGCCGCCAAGCGCCAACCTGGCGCTGCGTGAGCTGGGGATCGTGCTGTTTCTCGCGGTGGTCGGGCTGAAATCTGGCGGTGACTTTATTGATACGTTGACTCAGGGTAATGGTCTGAGCTGGATTGGTTACGGCATCTTTATTACTGCCATTCCGCTGATTACCGTCGGTCTTCTGGCACGTATCTTTGCCAAAATGAACTACCTGACGCTATGCGGGATGCTGGCGGGGTCAATGACCGATCCGCCTGCACTGGCGTTCGCTAACAACCTGCATGCCACCAGCGGCGCGGCGGCGCTCTCCTACGCCACCGTTTATCCACTGGTAATGTTCTTGCGGATTATCACCCCACAACTGCTGGCGGTGCTTTTCTGGGGGTTAGGCTAGGTCAGGTTTGCATCCGGGTGGACGCGCCGTAAATGGTAGTCCACCTGGTATTCGCTGGCATTTCTGAACATGACCGAATAATTCAAAAACTCCCCGCTGTCGCTATAAGAAAGTGATGTGATCCGCAGTAGCGGCGTTTGCTCGGGGACGTTCATTTGCGCGGAGAGCTGTTTATCGGCCAGTACGGGCGTCAGGCTTTCATAGTTGCCACTGATGGTGATGCCGCACTCTTTCTCAATATAATCAAATTTCGACCCTTCCAGGTGGATCAGCGAGAGGTTACGGAACAGCCTGACGGGCATATAGCTGTCCTCCAGCATCAGCGGTTTGCCATCCACATAGCGCACGCGGCGGGAAAAGTAGATACGTTCGTTGATCTGAATCCGCAACTGGCTGGCAATGGCGGGGGGCGCAGGCATCACTTCAAATACCAGCACTTGGCTGGTGACCTCTTTTCCCTGACGCCGCAGCACTTCCGCCAGTCCGGTCAGGTTGGTGGTTTCATGATGAACGTCTTTACGCGCCACGTATGTGCCGATCCCGTGCCGCCGCACCACCAGTCCCCATCCCACCAGCATATCGACGGCTTTGCGGATGGTCATTCGTGACACAGTAAACTCTTCCGCCAGCTTTTTTTCACCAGGCAACGGGCTACCGATGTTGTAATCAGATGAGTTGAGCCGGATTCTTAGTCGTTCCGCTATCGATTTGTAGATCACTACCAGACCTCTTTTTCCCTTTAATTTCCGCGCTACGAACCTTTTGATGTCTAACTTTTATGTAAAAAGTAGACATCATTGACTGAATTAAAACCATGAATGCGATCACGAATCGAAGCGGCGCGTCATGTTCTCAGAATCGCAACTACCTATTCTCGTATCAGGCCAGCAATCACTACAAAAAAGGCCTCTCCCTACTGGTTGTTATATGAGGATGTAAAAATGCTCAGTCAAATACAACGCTTTGGCGGCGCTATGTTTACCCCGGTACTGCTGTTCCCGTTCGCCGGTATTGTCGTGGGTATCGCCATCATGCTGCGCAACCCGCTTTTTGTTGGCGAAGCGCTGACCGATCCCAACAGTTTATTCGCGCAAATCGTTCATATTATTGAAGAGGGCGGCTGGACGGTTTTCCGTAATATGCCGCTGATTTTTGCCGTCGGCTTGCCGATTGGCCTGGCTAAACAGGCGCAAGGCCGAGCTTGTCTGGCGGTGCTGGTCAGCTTCCTGACATGGAACTATTTCATTAATGCCATGGGCATGACCTGGGGGCATTTCTTCGGCGTGGACTTCAGCGTAGACCCGACGGCAGGCAGCGGTCTGACGATGATGGCCGGAATAAAAACGCTCGATACCAGCATTATCGGCGCCATTATGATTTCGGGCATCGTCACCGCGCTGCACAACCGCTATTTCGATAAGCCGTTGCCCGTGTTCCTCGGTATTTTTCAGGGCACGTCGTTTGTGGTGATTATCGCGTTCCTGGTGATGATTCCCTGCGCCTGGCTGACGCTGCTCGGCTGGCCAAAAGTGCAGATGGGCATTGAATCCCTACAGGCTTTCCTGCGTTCAGCGGGCGCGCTGGGCGTGTGGGTCTACACCTTCCTCGAACGTATTCTGATCCCGACAGGGCTGCACCACTTCGTCTATGGCCCCTTCATTTTTGGCCCGGCGGCGGTAGAAGGTGGCATTCAGGTTTACTGGGCGCAACATATGCAGGCGTTCAGCCAGAGCACGGAATCGCTGAAGACGTTATTCCCGGAAGGCGGTTTTGCCCTACACGGTAACTCAAAAATCTTTGGCTCCGTCGGGATTGCGCTGGCGCTCTATTACACCGCATCGCCAGAAAACCGGGTGAAGGTCGCCGGTTTGCTGATCCCCGCCACGTTAACCGCTGTACTGGTGGGCATTACGGAACCGCTGGAATTCACTTTCCTGTTTATCTCTCCGCTGCTGTTTGCCGTACACGCGGTGCTGGCGGCCTCAATGGCGACGGTGATGTATATCTGCGGCGTGGTAGGAAATATGGGCGGCGGACTGCTGGATCAGTTCTTACCGCAAAACTGGATCCCGATGTTCCACAACCATGCCGGAATGATGTTTACCCAGATAGGCATCGGGCTGGCATTCACCGCCCTCTATTTTGTGGTTTTCCGCACCCTGATCCTGCGCTTCAACCTGAAAACGCCGGGTCGTGAAGAGAGTGAAGTCAGACTCTACAGCAAAGCGGATTACAAGGCCGCGCGTGGACAGACAACGGCGCCCGCGCCGGACGCAAAACTTGGGCAGGCAGCCGGGTTCCTTCAGGCGCTGGGCGGTGCGGGCAATATCGAAAGCATTAATAACTGCGCCACGCGCTTACGTATCGCGCTCCACGATATGGCGCAGACCCAGAGTGATGACGTCTTTAAAGCGCTGGGCGCGCACGGCGTGGTTCGCCGTGGCAATGGCATCCAGGTGATTGTCGGCCTGCATGTGCCCCAGGTGCGTGACCAGCTTGAAACGCTAATGAAATCCCCCTTATCGACCGAACAAATCCCCATGACGGAGGCAGTATCATGAAAAAATTCTCAGTGGTTATCGCAGGCGGCGGCAGCACATTTACGCCGGGCATCGTATTGATGTTGCTGGCAAACCAGGACCGTTTTCCGCTTCGCGCGCTGAAATTCTATGACAACGACGGCGCTCGCCAGGAAGTGATTGCCGAAGCGTGCAAAATCATCCTTAAAGAGCAGGCGCCGGAGATTGAGTTTAGTTACACCACCGATCCCGAAGCAGCGTTTACCGATGTTGATTTCGTGATGGCGCATATCCGCGTGGGCAAATACCCTATGCGGGAAAAAGACGAAAAAATCCCGCTGCGCCACGGCGTATTAGGCCAGGAAACCTGTGGCCCGGGCGGGATTGCGTATGGGATGCGTTCTATTGGCGGCGTGCTGGAGCTGGTGGATTACATGGAGAAATACTCCCCAAACGCGTGGATGCTGAACTACTCCAACCCGGCGGCGATAGTGGCCGAGGCGACGCGCCGTCTGCGCCCGAACGCCAAAATCCTCAATATCTGTGATATGCCGATCGGCATTGAAGGGCGGATGGCGCAGATTGTCGGCCTGCAAGATCGTAAGCAAATGCGCGTGCGTTATTACGGGCTGAACCACTTTGGCTGGTGGACGTCGATTGAGGACTTGCAGGGTAACGACCTGATGCCGAAACTGCGGGAATACGTCGCGAAACACGGTTATGTTCCGCCATCTAACGATCCGCATACTGAAGCGAGCTGGAATGATACGTTCGCCAAAGCGAAGGATGTGCAGGCGCTGGACCCGGACACCATGCCGAATACCTATCTGAAATACTATCTGTTCCCGGACTATGTGGTGCAGCACTCGAACCCGGCGCGCACGCGTGCTAATGAGGTGATGGATCACCGTGAAAAACAGGTATTTGGCTCCTGCCGCGCGATTATTGAAGCAGGCCACTCCTCCGCTGGCGAGCTGGAAATTGATGAACACGCGTCTTATATCGTCGATCTGGCAACGGCAATCGCCTTTAATACGCAGGAACGGATGCTGCTGATTGTGCCAAACAACGGGGCGATTCATAACTTTGATGATGAAGCGATGGTGGAGATCCCTTGCCTGGTGGGGCATAACGGGCCGGAACCTCTGACGGTTGGCGATATTCCGCAGTTCCAGAAAGGGCTGATGAGCCAGCAGGTGGCCGTCGAGAAACTGGTGGTCGATGCCTGGGAGCATCGCTCCTATCAGCGTCTGTGGCAGGCGATTACGCTCTCCAAAACCGTGCCGAGCGCGTCTGTCGCCAAAGCGATTCTTGATGATCTGATTGAAGCCAACAAAGAATACTGGCCTGAACTGCACTAATCTTGTTGACCGGCATCCAGCGGGTGCCGGTCAGGATGTTTCAACACCGCCGACGGCGCGTAGCCAAATTTATGCTTAAATGCTTTGCTGAAATGAAATGAGTCAAAGAAGTTGAGCATATCCGCTACCTGACCCACCGAATTCCCTTCCTGTTTTAACAGCGATAATGCCAGTTCCAGTCGGGCGTCCAGATAATATTCTTTCGGTGTTTTCCCGGTATAGCGTAAAAACAGACGACGCAGCCAGGCTTCGCTACAGGGGATCGTGGCCGCCATATCCGCCACGCTCCAGCGGCGTTGCAGGCTGGCATGTAACGCTGCAATTAACTTTTCAACCTGTATGCGTTGTGGGTCTTTTTTCCCGTTTGAGTCAATAAGACAAATCCACTGATAAATAATTTTCGTGAGAAACGCGACGGCGAGATTATTTTTAATCGGTTCCGGGCTGGTAATTAATTGTGAAACTTCGGCCAGTTCCTGATTATAAACGTCACCGTTATAAATAACGCTTTGTTGTCGGATAGGAATATCCATAATACTGGTTGGGGTAAACTCCATCCAGTATTGCTCCCACAATAAACCTTCGCAATGGTAAGACTGTATATCAGTGGGTTTTAAAAAGATAATGCAGTTGCCGTTTAATGTAATTTGCTCGCCGTCTTTCAGCAGGATTTTCCCGCACCCCTGTACGGTATAGACCGCGGCCCACGAATTGGCAATTAGCGGCTTTTTCTTATCTCGCGGCCATATAACACGGTAATTTTCGTCAGCGTAGGTATGCCACAGCGAGATCAATGAAATTCCGCTGGAGATCACATTTTCATTAATCAGCAGGGGAATATTGTACGTAGTTTCGTTTTTTACATGCGAACTTAGCAAGTTTCCATTCATTTTATTTTCTCGCCGGAGAATGATGCCCACAACCTGAACATAACAGAAAGTGAATGCTTCAGGGAGGCGATGTTTGTAATTAAGAAATCTGACTGCCTGACCCGGCACGCTTTACCTCGTGTTGACCCTACCGCTGCCGGGACATAATGAAAAACAAGGGCTATGAGATGAATACGCTACAAATTTTGAGCTTTGTTGGTTTTACGCTACTGGTGGCGGTTATCACCTGGTGGAAGTTACGAAAAGCGGATACCGGTTCGCAGCAGGGATATTTTCTGGCGGGACGTTCGTTAAAAGCGCCGGTTATTGCCGCCTCGCTGATGTTAACTAACCTCTCAACGGAACAACTGGTGGGATTAACCGGCCAGGCTTACCGCAGCGGTATGTCGGTAATGGCATGGGAAGTCATCTCCGCAATTCCGCTTATTTTTCTGGCGCTGATCTTTCTGCCACGCTATCTGCAACGCGGCATTGCAACGATCCCGGATTTTATTGAAGAGCGCTATGACAAAACTACCCGCATCATTATTGATTGCTGTTTTTTGATTGCGACGGGAATCTGTTTTTTACCCATCATTCTGTATTCCGGCGCGCTTGCCTTTAACAGCATGTTTCATGTCACTGAAACCTTTGGTATTTCACAACATACGGCGATCTGGCTGATGGCTGTCGTGCTGGGGATTAGCGGCATCCTGTATGCTGTCGTCGGCGGGATGCGGGCGATTGCCATTGCCGATGTGATTAACGGTATCGGCCTGGTGATTGGCGGCCTGATGGTGCCGCTGTTTGGTCTGATGGCGATGGGGAAAGGCAGTCTGAGCGAAGGTATTACGCGTTTAACCCAGGATCACAGCCAGATGCTGAACTCGATTGGCGGCAGCAACGACCCGGTGCCGATTGGCGCGGCGTTGACCGGGCTTATCCTGGTCAATACGTTCTACTGGTGCACCAACCAGGGGATCGTTCAGCGTACGCTGGCATCAAAAAGTTTATCGGAAGGGCAAAAAGGGGCGCTGCTTACGGCGGTGTTGAAGATGCTGGACCCGCTGATTCTGGTGCTGCCGGGCGTTATCGCTTTTCATCTCTTTCAGGATCTACCAAAAGCAGACATGGCCTACCCGGCGCTGGTGAACAAAGTGATGCCGCTGCCGCTGATTGGCTTTTTTAGCGCGGTGCTGTTTGGCGCGATTATCAGCGCATTCTGCGGTTTTTTGAACAGTGCTTCGACCCTGTTTAGCCTCGGTATCTATCGCCGACTGATTAATGAACAGGCCAGCCCCGATAAACTGGTCACTGTTGGTCGTCGCTTTGGCTTTATTGTGGCCGTGATCTCCGTGCTGGTGGCGCCGTGGATCGCCTATGCGCCGCAAGGGCTCTACAGTTGGATGAAACAGCTCAACGGGATTTATAACGTGCCGTTGGTGACCATTGTTATTATGGGCTTCTTCTTTCCACGTATTCCGGCGCTGGCTGCGAAGGTCGCAATGGGACTCGGTATTGTCAGTTACATCACCATCAACTACCTGGTGAAATTTGATTTTCATTTCCTCTATGTGCTGGCCTGCACCTTCTGTATCAACGTCGTGGTGATGCTGCTCATTGGCGTGATTAAGCCGCGTGCAACGCCGTTTAAATTTCATGATGCGTTTGCGGTCAACATGAAACCGTGGAAAAACGTGAAGATCGCCGCCGTTGGCGTCCTGTTCGCGATGATTGGCGTCTATTCTGGTCTGGCGCAGTTCGGTGGCTATCAGACCCGGTGGCTGACCATTCTCAGCTACGCCATCACCGCTGCGGTGGTTGTTTACCTGATTTACAGCTCATGGCAGACGCGCCATTCCGCGCCTGTGGTTTATGTTTCTGACGCTAAGGATAAAGCATGACCCGTCCGAATTTTCTGTTCATTATGACCGATACACAGGCGACCAATATGGTGGGCTGCTATAGCGGTAAGCCGCTGAACACGCAGCATATTGACAGCCTGGCCGCTGAAGGGATTCGCTTTAACTCCGCGTATACCTGCTCGCCGGTGTGTACGCCAGCCCGCGCGGGGCTTTTTACCGGTATTTATGCCAATCAGTCCGGCCCGTGGACGAACAACGTCGCGCCAGGGAAGAACATCTCCACGATGGGGCGTTATTTTAAGGATGCAGGCTATCACACCTGCTATATCGGCAAATGGCACCTCGACGGGCACGATTACTTTGGCACCGGCGAGTGCCCGCCTGAGTGGGATGCCGACTACTGGTATGACGGCGCGAACTACCTTTCTGAACTGACGGAGAATGAAATCAGCCTGTGGCGTAACGGACTGAACAGTATTGAGGATTTGCAGACCAATAATATTGATGAGACCTTTACCTGGGCGTATCGCATCAGCAACCGGGCGGTTGATTTTCTCCATCAGCCAGCGAGAGATGACGAACCGTTCCTGATGGTGGTCTCTTATGATGAGCCGCATCATCCGTTTACCTGTCCGGTTGAGTATCTGGAGAAGTATCAGGATTTTTATTATGACCTGGGCGCGAAGGCGCAGGATTCGCTGAGTAATAAACCTGAGCACCATCGGCTATGGGCGCAGGCGATGCCGTCCCCGGTGGGCGATGATGGCTGTTATCATCATCCGCTCTACTTTGCCTGCAATGACTTTGTTGACGATCAGATTGGGCGGGTGATCAATGCGTTAACCCCGGAACAACGTGAGAATACCTGGGTGATTTATACCTCCGATCACGGTGAAATGATGGGGGCGCACAAACTCATCAGCAAAGGGGCGGCAATGTATGATGACATTACCCGCATCCCGCTGATTATGCGCCCGCCGCAGGGAGCGCCGCTGCAGATCGATACGCCGGTCAGCCATATTGACCTGCTGCCTACGATGATGGCGCTGGCGGGGATTGATAAGCCCGATATTCTTCCGGGTGAAAACATCCTGGCCGTTGAAGAGCCGCGCGGGGTGATGGTGGAGTTCAACCGCTATGAGATCGAGCATGACAGCTTTGGCGGCTTTATTCCGGTGCGCTGCTGGGTGACGGATAACTGGAAGCTGGTGCTGAACCTGTTTACCAGCGATGAGCTGTACGACAGGTGTAATGACCCGGATGAACTGCATAATCTGATTGCTGCGCCGGAATTTGCCGGTGTTCGTAGTCAGATGCACGACGCGCTGCTGGATTACATGGATAAAATCCGCGACCCGTTCCGTACGTATCAGTGGAGCCTGCGTCCGTGGTGTAAAGATGCCCGGCCGCGCTGGATGGGGGCATTCCGCCCACGCCCGCAAGACGGTTATTCTCCGGTGGTACGTGATTACGATACCGGTTTGCCCACGCAAGGCGTGAAAGTAGAAGAGAAAAAACAGAAGTTTTGATGCGTTATGCCCGGTGGCGCTACAAAAGCGCAATACCGTAGGCCGGATAAGGCGTTTACGCCGCCATCCGGCAATAATTTAAAGGAGCCGTCATGAAGATTTCCCGCCTCGGAGAAGCGCCGGATTACCGCTTCTCGCTGGCAAATGAGCGTACCTTTCTGGCGTGGATTCGCACCGCGCTGGGGTTTCTGGCGGCGGGCGTCGGGCTTGACCAACTCGCGCCGGACTTCGCCACGCCGGTGATTCGCGAACTGCTGGCGCTGCTGCTGTGTCTCTTTGCGGGCGGCCTGGCGATTTATGGCTATCTGCGCTGGCTACGCAACGAAAAAGCGATGCGTCTGAAAGAAGACCTGCCGTACACCCATAGCCTGATGATAATCAGCCTGATGCTGATGATTGTTGCGGTGATTGTCATGGCGCTGGTGCTGTATGCCGGATAGCCGCAAAGCCCGCCGTCAGGTTGATCCCGGTCTACAGCCGGAGCGCACGTCGCTGGCCTGGTTTCGTACCCTGTTAGGTTATGGCGCATTGATGGCGCTGGCGCTGAAACATAACTGGCATCAGGCGGGGTTTTTGTTCTGGGTCTCTATTGGCGTGCTGGCGATTGTCGCGCTCATCCTCTGGCGCTATACCCGCAGCCGTAACCTGATGGATGTGGCACACAGTGATTTTTCCGAATCTCGCGCCGTGCGTGACAAATTTTTGATCTCTCTCGCGGTGTTGTCCCTCGCAATACTGTTTGCTGTAACGCATATTCGTCAACTTATCGTCTTTATTAGGGATGTTGCATGACAGGATGTCAGGTCATGGCTAAACCGGCCAGCTCACGTTGTAACCTTGATTGCCATTACTGTTTTTATATCGATAAACCCTCTCAACCCGTTATGGATAACGCGACCTTAGAGGCTTTTATTTGCCAGCATATTGCCGCGCAGCCGGTTGATGATGTGCTGTTTGCCTGGCAGGGCGGAGAGCCGACGCTGTGTGGACTCGATTTTTTTCACCGCGTGGTCGCGTTGCAAAAACGCTATGGAGAGGGGAAATGCATCCAGAATACCTTCCAGACTAACGGCATTTTACTCAGTGACGAGTGGTGCCGATTCTTACGCGATAATGGCTGGCTGGTCGGTATCTCACTGGATGGCCCCGCCGATTTACATGATGCTTATCGCGTTAGCCGTAGTGGAAAACCAACGCATCATAAGGTGGTGGAAGCGATAGCAAGGCTGGTTGCCCATCGCGTGGACTTCAACCTGCTGGTGGTGGTGAATCGGCTGAACAGCCAGCAGCCTGCGCGTATGTATCGCTATCTTCGCCAGCTTGGCACGCCTTTTCTTCAGTTCATTCCGTTGGTTGAACGTGACGATCGCGGCAAACTGACCGCTGATTCCGTGACGTCGGAAGACTGGGGGCATTTTCTCAATGATGTGTTTGATCTCTGGGTTCGGGAAGATATTGGGCGCGTTTTTGTACAACTGTTTGATTCGATGCTGGGCGTGTGGAGTGGGCATCCGGCACAAATGTGCGCGCTTAGCGAAACCTGCGGTCACGCGTTCGCCCTGGAAGCAAACGGCGATCTCTATCAGTGCGATCACTATGTCTACCCGGCGTTCCGGCTGGGTAATATCCATCAAACGCCACTACATATGCTGAATGCCAGCCCGCAGGCGAGTGAATTTGGACAGCAGAAAAAATCAACGCTGGGGGCGGATTGCCTGGACTGCGCCTTATTGCGATTCTGCAACGGTGATTGTCCAAAGCATCGGGATTTAAGCGGGAAAAGCGTGCTGTGCGGCGGGTATAAAGCATTTATTAACTACACGTCGCCGCATATGCGCGTCATGCGGGATCTGATTAAACAGCATCGCTCACCGATGGAGCTGATGGCGATGCTGCGTTAAGGTCAGTGACGTTTAGCGCCCTTTCGCCAGGTACTGCGCCATCTCTTCTTCCGGCACCATACCGCCGCCGGTCGCCCACACCAGATGCGTGGCGTGATTAAGCTGCTCAGCGCTGAAGGCGTGCATCTGCTGGTAATCCGTCGAACGGCAAACACGCTGCGGCCCGGCCATTCCCGCCAGTGCGGACGGCTCCAGGCGAATGCCTTCTTCCTGCGCCAGCCAACCCAGCATGTCGTACATCGTCCGATCGTCGAGGGTGTACAGCCCGTCCAGCAGACGTTCCATTGCCCGCCCTACAAACCCGGATGCGCGCCCCACCGCCAGGCCGTCTGCCGCCGTCAGGTTATCGATGCCAATCTCCTGGACGGAAATGGCATCATGCAGGCCGGTATACACGCCCAGTAACATGCACGGAGAGTGGGTTGGTTCGGCGAAGAAGCAGTGGACGTTGTCGCCAAATGCCAGTTTCAGACCAAAAGCCACGCCGCCAGGACCGCCGCCAACGCCGCACGGCAGGTAGACAAACAGCGGATGGTCGGCATCCACCACGCGCCCCTGCTGCGCAAACTGAGCCTTCAGGCGTTGCCCGGCCACCGCATAGCCCAAAAACAGCGTGCGGGAGTTTTCATCGTCAATGAAGAAACAGTTTGGATCGGACTGTGCCGCTTTGCGTCCTTGCTCAACCGCTACGCCGTAATCCTCTTCGTATTCCACTACCGTTACGCCGTGGCTGCGCAGTTTGGCTTTCTTCCAGGCGCGGGCGTCGGCGGACATATGCACCGTCACCTTAAAGCCGATACAGGCGCTCATAATGCCAATCGACAGCCCCAGATTACCGGTTGAACCCACGGCAATGCTGTACTGGCTGAAGAACTGCCTGAACTCCGGTGAAAGCATTACGCTGTAGTCATCTTCGGTCGTCAGCAGACCCGCCTCCAGCGCCAGTTTTTCCGCGTGGGCCAGCACTTCATAAATCCCGCCACGGGCTTTTATCGAACCGGAAATCGGTAAGTGACTGTCTTTTTTCAGCAGAAGCTCGCCGCTGATTTTCTGTCCGTACTCTTTTTCCAGCCGCTGCTGCATTGCGGGGATGATCGCCAGTTCAGATTCAATAATCCCGCCGGTTGCGGCGGTTTCCGGGAAGGCTTTTGCCAGATACGGCGCGAAACGGGCCAGGCGGGCATGCGCATCCTGTACATCCTGCGCTGTCAGACCAACATAGGGTAAACCTTCCGCAAGAGAGGTGGTGCCTGGGTTAAACCAGGTCGTTTCTTTGAGGGCGATCAGATCCTCTACCAGAGGATACTGAGCGATGAGTGAAGTCATTTTAGCGTTTTCCATAATACGTCTCTTTGCGCTTAGATGATAAAGGAAAGCAGGAATGTGCCCGCCAGAGCAACAACCGACGCGATAAATGTCGCGGTTGTATAGTACTTAAATGTTTCATTCAGGGTGGCGCCGCAGTATTGCTTCACCAGCCAGAAGAGGGAGTCGGTCACGATCGTGCAGCCAATCGCGCCGGAACCGATGGCAATAGCGATGATCTCCGGGCTGACGTTGGGGTAGAGCGGCAGCATCGGCGCGACAATCGCCGTCGCGCCCATCATCGCAACCGTTGCGGAACCCACTGCGGCGTGCAGAATCAGCGCCACCAGCCAGGCCAGCAGAATCGGGTGCATGTGCATATTGGAGAGGATCACCGCCAGCGTATCCGCCAGACCGCTGCTTTTGAGGATAGCGTTGAACGCGCCGCCTGCACCGATAATCAGCAGGATGTTAGCAATCGAGCCAAAGCCGTTTTCGGTATGGGTCAGCAACGTACCCATACCGATATGCTGACGCAGGCCGAGAATGTAATAGGCCACGAAAACGGCGATAAACATTGCGGTGATCGGGTTGCCGATAAACTCCAGCAGCGTATACAGCGTGCCGCCCTGCGTCATATTCAGTTCGGCAACGGTTTTTACCAGCATCAGGCCAATCGGCAGCAGGACGGTAAACAGCGTCGCGCGTAAAGAAGGCAGCGTATTTTCATCGCGCACTTCGAGATCCGCAAACTCCGTCGGCACCGGCTTAAACGGCAGGCGGTTGCCGAGGAACTTCAGGAATAGCGGCCCGCCGACCAGCGACGCCACCAGCCCAACCAGCAAACCGTAGACGATAACGGAACCGATATCCGCGCCCAGCTTATTCGCCACAAACAGCGCAGCCGGATGCGGCGGCACCACGCAATGCACCGCCATTAGCGCGGTACACAGCGGAATAGCCAGCTTCAGCAGCGACGTGTTGGTTTTCTTTGCTATCGAAAATGCCAGTGGGATGAGCAGCACCACACCCACTTCCACAAACAGCGTGATGCCGCAAATCAGCCCCACCAGCACCATGATCACGTCAGCGGAAAGCCAGCGGCAACGCTGGAGCGTCAGGCCGATCCGTTCTGCCGCGCCGGACACTTCCATCATTTTGCCGAGAATGGTTCCGAGACCGATGACGGCGGCGAGGAAGCCTAACGTGCCGCCAATACCGCTTTCAATCGCATTGACCATCTCCAGCGGCCCCATGCCCATCATCGCGCCCACAAAGAAACTGGCCAGCAGCAGTGCCAGAAACGGGTGGAATCTGAATTTCACGATGGTCAGCACGATTAGCACGATGCTTACCAGCAGTGTGCTCACAACCCAAATTTGAGAGTGCATATCTCACCTTACCCTGTGATTAACATAGGCGTATTGGACGAAAAAACGGCACTTGCTGACAAACGATATAAATTGCCCTTCACATGAACCAGATTGAATCAAAAGGGTGATTTGCATCCAATAATGGTCTGTTTATGCGATATGGTTCACTTTGATTCATCTTTACGCTGATTTTCCAGGCGCATTTTTTTACACTGCAAAGCCAAAAAGAGGTCACAGAGGCGGCGATGGAACCCTTACGCGACGGCAGAAACCGTTTACTCAACGGCTGGCAATTATCAAAGCTGTACACCTTTGAAGTGGCGGCCAGGCATCAGTCTTTTGCGCTGGCGGCGGATGAGCTGTCGCTAAGTCCCAGCGCGGTCAGCCATCGAATCAATCAACTGGAAGAGGAACTGGGGATTCAGCTCTTTGTCCGTTCGCACCGCAAAGTGGAACTCACCCATGAGGGCAAGCGGGTATTCTGGGCGTTGAAATCGTCGCTGGATACGCTGAATCAGGAAATCCTCGATATTAAAAATCAGGAGTTGTCAGGGACGCTGACCGTCTACTCGCGGCCTTCGATTGCTCAGTGCTGGCTGGTGCCTGCGCTGGGAGATTTTACTCGCCGCTATCCGTCCATCTCGCTGACCATGTTGACCGGTAATGACAACGTGAATCTCCAGCGGGCAGGGATTGATTTAGCGATCTATTTTGATGATGCGCCCTCGGCGCAGCTGACGCATCACTTCCTGATGGATGAGGCCATTCTGCCGGTGTGCAGCCCCGAATATGCCCGTCATCATGACTTAACGAATGCGCGGGTTAACCTGCGCCACTGTACGCTCCTGCATGACCGACAGGCATGGAGCAACGACTCCGGCACCGATGAATGGCACAGTTGGGCGCAGCATTTTGGCGTGAATCTGCCGACATCGTCGGGCATTGGCTTCGATCGTTCCGATTTAGCCGTTATTGCGGCAATGAACCATATCGGCGTGGCGATGGGGCGTAAACGGCTGGTGCAAAAGCGTCTTGATAGCGGCGAACTGATTGCGCCTTTCGGCGAGATGACGCTGAAATGCCACCAGCACTATTATGTGACCACGCTGCCTGGCAGACAGTGGCCGAAAATCGAGGCGTTTATCGGCTGGTTGCAGGAGCAGGCGACGTAGCGTTTGCCACGCGAAGATTTATTGCATGTAAAGCCAGAAAGCGTGCTAAATACGTGATATGACTCCTGATGATTTGCTTAAGGACAATCGTGTTAAAGCCGCTTGCTTCTCTCTTCCTGCTCGTCAGCGCCACGGTGTGCGCGGCTCAGCCGCCGTTGACCGCTTCGCGCTATGCGCAGCAGCTTGGTGTGGGGATGGACGTTGACTGGGCGCGCACCGAACGGGGTATCCGGGAGTTTGATCCTCTGGTGGTGCGTGATTTTCAGGCGAAGGGATTTAAGCATGTGCGCATACGCGTCGCGGGAGAGCCGACGGAAGCGCGACTCATCCACCTGCGAAAACTGGTGGAGGCGTGTGAGCAGTATGGCGTGATTCCGATCATTGCTTATCAGGCCGATGAGTATAAAAACGACCCCAGTCCCGGCAATGAACAAGAGGTGATCAACTGGTGGGTAGCCGTCGCGCACTATTTTGCGCAACGTTCGCCGCTGCTGGGGTTTGACCTGATTTATGAACCGGCGGAGAAACTCAACCACAGCCAGGCTTCCCTGAACCGGGTATATGACAAAACCATCCGCACCCTTCACGCGATTGACCCCCAACGCATGATTTTTGTCGCGCCTCGTTTGCGCGCCGCGCCGGAAGCGTTGTCGGCCCTAAAACTGCCCCCGCAAAGCCAGAATTACGTGCTGGCGGAGTGGCATATCTTTCCGTGGGGGCCGTTGAAAAATAACGGTAAATACCCGTGGACGTCGGGCACGGCGGCGATTCGCGCGCGAATTAACGCCGCCGCGCGCTGGCAGCAAAAAACCGGCCATGTCAGTTGGGTTGGCGGCTGGGCGCCGGGCGAATCAATCAAAAATAGCCCTTCCGCTTCGCAGCTCGCGTTTGCCCGATTTATGGCGTGCGAGTTGCAAAGGGTGAATATTCCGTATGCGATTAACGCGGATACGCAGTTTTATGACGGGGAAGAAGGGGCGTGGCGCCCGGCGCTGGAGCCGCTCCTGACCACGATGATCTCGCCGGTATGTGAAAAGCCCGGCGGGAAACCGGGCCATCATTCGATTAAATCGTCTGCCCCTGATGCGGCACACGCGACGCCAGCGGCAGCCAGCACAGTAAAATCAGCAGCCCCATAAGCGTCATCAAAAAGCCGAGGCTACCCTGCCCGGTTTGCGGCAGCATCGCGGAGAGCCACGCCAGCACGCCGGAGCCGATGTTTTGCAGGCCGCCCACCAGCGCGCCAGCCGTTCCGGCAAGGAACGGGAAAGGTTCCATCGCGCCGCTGGTCGCCAGTGGGAACAGCATTCCGGCGCCGAAGAAGAACAGCGCGGCGGGGATCAGCAGCGTCCAGACGTTCATCACGCCAAACAGACCTGGAACCCACATCATGACGCCCGCCAACAGGCAACTGAATACCGACTGCCACATCAGCGTTGCGAAGCGCTTATTCGGGCGACCCGCAAACCACGCGCCGAAAAACGCCGCCGGAATTGGCAGAATAAACAGGATGCTTACCACCATGCTGCTCAGACCCAGCACCGCTCCCATCAGCACGCCGGAGCAGGCTTCAAAGACGGCGATTCCCGCCAGTCCACCAATCAGCATCAGCAGATAACAGGTAAATGCGCCGTTGCCGAATAATGTTTTATAGCTGGCGATCAGGCGGGTACGTGGTGCGCCTGTGGGGCGCGTCTCCGGCATCCAGCGCGCCATACTGAAGGTAACGCCTGCGCAGAGAACCAACAGGAAAACGTAACAGGCGCGCCAGTTCCAGACGGTATCCAGCAGTCCGCCAATCAGCGGCGCCAGCAACGGACTCACCAGAATCCCCATATTCAGCAGGCTGTTAGCGTGGCGTAACTGCGTGCCTTCATACAGATCGCGCGGCAGCGTACGCGCCATCACGCCGCCGACGCCGGTGCCCATGCCCTGCAACGCGCTGGCGGCAATCAATACCGTCAGGCTGTGGGTGGTAATCGCGACCAGCGTAGCCAGCATAAAAATGGACATCCCGACGAGGATTACCGGGCGGCGCCCTACCCGATCGGAAAGCGGGCCGTAAAACAGTTGTGATACGCCGTAGGTGAGCAGGTAAGCGGCCATGACGCTCTGTACTGCCCCTTCACGAACGTTCAGTTCACGCGCCATATCGGCAATGGCGGGGATATAAATGGTTTGCGCCATCTGCCCGACGGCCACCAGTAATACCAACATCAACAACAAATTGACGCTTCTCTGCCTTTTCATTTCGCTGATTACTTTTAAAAAAAGAAAAAAATAAGAATAAGGTGCTACGCATTCCCATAAATGCGAGTGGAATCTACCACACTAAAAAAAGAAGGCCATATTCACGGCGGGAATAGCGTGGGAGCCGAACGGCAGGATATGTAAACAAAAAGCGGCAACAATTGTTGCCGAGAGATTATTTTACCGCAGTTTGATGGTGCCCGGCGGCTCCCGTAGGCCGGATAAGGCGTAGCCGCCATCCGGCAATCAGGATAAACGCAGCAATATCGCCCCGGCGGCAATCCCGCCAGCCGCGACCAACCGTAGCCCGGCGACTTTCTCATTGAGCAGCAGCCAGGCAATCAGCGCGCCGAACAGAATGGATGTTTCACGCAGTGCGGCCACCACGGCCAGCGGCGCCTGAGTCATCGCCCACAGCGCCAGCCCATAGGAACCCATCGTGCCGATACCGCCAAAAATGCCTTTCTTCCAGTGCTGCGCCAGATAGCGCGAGGCTTCCCGCCGCCGGGCAATCATCGCCCAGCCAAGCAGACAGGTGCCGTTCAACAAGAAGGTCCACAGCGTATAACCCAGCGCGGTTTCTGACACCCGCACGCCCGTACCGTCCACCAGCGTATAGCCAGCGATAAAGCAGGCGTTGATCAGCGCCAGCGTGATACCCCGCCGGGAGCGGGCACGACCGTTACAGGCCATGCCGAGAATCGCCAGGCAAATTACCGCGATGCCGAGCCAGGCCATTGTGGAAAGGCTATCGCCAAGAAACAGGACGCTAATTATCGCCACCAGCAGCGGTGCGGTGCCGCGCATCAGGGGATAGGTCTGGCTCATATCCGAAACCTGATAGGTTTTGGCGACCAGCACGGTATAAACCACCTGTAAGGCGGTGGAGGCGGCTAAAAAAGGGATGCTGGCGGCGGGAAGGGGCGGGGCGAAGGGCAGACACGCCAGCGCCATCAACGCTGCGGAACCACTGACGCTGATTGCGGAGTAAAGTTTGTCATTTCCCGCCTTCACGATGGCGTTCCAGCTGGCATGCAGCAGCGCGGCGAACAGTAAAATGCAGAAAATGGAAAGGGTCATGGTTCAGGTATCGTCAGTGGTTGTCATAAAAACGTAACATATCGACGATGGACAAGCACCAGGCAGATGATGAAAGGGGAGCGGTTGCCCGCTCCCCTTCGGTACGGCTTGAATCTGAATTACCGGAGGTATTTCAGAACGGCATCAAGCAGTTGCAGTGCAGCAACAATGAGTTTCAGGATAAGAATAGCGATATCCACGAGGCTCATACGCTCTCCTTCTGGTAAAAGGAGCACGGTGCTGACGTACCTCTCCGCCGCCTGTTGTCAGCACCTTTTGTTGACATAACACAGTGTGCTCACACGGGGGTTAAGGCGCTGACGGCACCACCCGTTTCAGCCAGGACTTTGTTGCGCCGGTTACGATGCGGCCCCCTATAACACATTGCGTACAGTGATATTATAGATAAATACTGTATGAATGAACAGTATTTTGTGGACGGATCGCGACTTCTGATCCATACTCAAATGCGTCAAAATTCGTGCCGAAATTGCGTGTTCTTCGCGGAACGCGTATACTTCTGATGTTGATATAACACAGTGTGCTTTGCGGCAACCAACCGCATAACGCTGATAAAAACCTCGCTCCGGCGGGGTTTTTTGTTTTGCAGGCCTGTGTCGGCATCTGGCAAAGCGTGATCGTCGACGCATTTTTGTGCAGATGAAAAATTTTCCGTTGTCATGCCTGAAAAGCTGTGCTTGTATAAAACCTGTTAATCCATAAACAGACAAGGTCCCTAATGAACCCTTCCATGCTGACTGCGACCCTACTAAAAACTGCGCAACCTGCCGCAGTGGTCGTCGTGCGTGTGGTGGTGGTCGTCGGCAATGCGCCGTAGGGACTGGAACAACACACGATTCCAAAACCCCGCCGGCGCAAACCGGGCGGGGTTTTTCGTTTAAGACACCTTCCCGGCAAGTCGGCCCAGAATAAAAGGACTGGAGCATGGCAAGTTCGGGCACAACATCAACATCCCCGCGTACGCGCTTTACGGGCGCAGAGTTTATCGTTCATTTTCTGGAACGTCAGGGCATTAAAATCGTCACTGGCATTCCGGGCGGTTCGATTCTCCCCGTTTACGACGCCTTAAGCCAAAGTACGCAAATTCGCCACATCCTGGCGCGCCATGAACAGGGGGCGGGGTTTATCGCTCAGGGGATGGCGCGAACCGACGGTAAACCCGCGGTATGTATGGCCTGTAGCGGGCCGGGCGCGACTAACCTGGTCACCGCCATTGCCGACGCGCGTCTCGACTCCATTCCGTTGGTATGCATCACCGGTCAGGTTCCGGCCTCGATGATCGGCACTGATGCGTTTCAGGAAGTTGACACCTACGGCATCTCTATCCCCATCACAAAACATAACTATCTGGTCAGAGATATCAATGAGTTGCCACAGGTAATGTGCGATGCGTTTCGTCTTGCCCAGTCCGGGCGCCCTGGGCCGGTGTGGATAGACATTCCTAAGGATATACAGACGGCGGTGTTTGACATTGAAGCGTTGCCTGCTCCGGCTGAAAAAATGGCGGCGCCGGAATTCAGCGCTGAGAGCATTCGTGATGCGGCGGCGATGATCAACGCCGCGAAGCGCCCGGTGCTGTATCTTGGCGGCGGCGTGATTAACGCGCCTGCGCGTGTGCGTGAACTGGCGGAAAAAGCCAGACTGCCCACCACTATGACTCTGATGGCGCTGGGCATACTGCCGAAGGCGCATCCGCTTTCTCTGGGAATGCTGGGCATGCATGGCGCGCGCAGCACAAACTATATTCTGCAAGAGGCGGATCTGCTGGTGGTTCTGGGGGCTCGTTTTGATGACCGGGCGATTGGCAAAACCGAGCAGTTCTGCCCGAATGCCAAAATCATCCATGTGGATATCGATCGCGCGGAGCTGGGTAAAATTAAACAACCGCACGTTGCCATTCAGGCTGATGTTGATGACGTTCTGGCGCAGTTGATTCCGCACATTGAGGCTCAGCCACGCGAAGAGTGGCATCAACTGGTGGCGGATTTGCAGCGCGAGTTCCCGTGCGCGATCCCTGAAGCCAGCGATCCGCTCAGCCATTACGGGCTGATTAATGCCGTTGCCGCCTGCGTGGATGACAGCGCGATTATCACGACCGACGTAGGCCAGCACCAGATGTGGGCCGCACAGGCTTATCCGCTCAACCGTCCACGTCAGTGGCTGACTTCCGGCGGGCTGGGGACGATGGGTTTTGGCTTGCCTGCGGCGATTGGCGCGGCGCTGGCGAACCCGGACAAGAAAGTGTTGTGCTTCTCCGGCGACGGCAGCCTGATGATGAATATTCAGGAGATGGCGACCGCCAGCGAAAACCAACTGGATGTAAAAATTATCCTGATGAATAACGAAGCGTTGGGGCTGGTGCATCAGCAACAAAGCCTGTTCTACAAGCAGGGCGTGTTTGCTGCTACCTATCCGGGGATGATCAACTTTATGCAGATTGCCGCAGGTTTTGGTCTGGAAACCTGTGATTTAAATAATGAAGCCGATCCGCAAGCGGCGCTGCGGGAAATCATCAGCCGCCCAGGACCGGCGCTGATCCATGTACGTATTGATGCGGACGAAAAAGTTTATCCGATGGTGCCGCCGGGTGCGGCCAATACTGAGATGGTGGGGGAATAAACCATGCAGAAACAATCACATGAGAACGTTATCCTGGAACTCACCGTCCGTAACCACCCCGGCGTCATGACGCACGTTTGCGGGCTGTTCGCCCGTCGCGCTTTCAACGTGGAAGGGATTCTGTGTCTACCCATCCAGAGCAGCGACCAGAGCCGCATCTGGCTACTGGTCAACGACGATCAGCGTCTGGAGCAGATGATTAGTCAGATCGATAAACTGGAAGATGTGGTGAAAGTGGCGCGCAATCAGTCCGATCCGTCAATGTTTAATAAAATCTCGGTTTTCTTTGAGTAATAATGGCTATCTGAACAAGGGGAAACCCTTGTTCAGGTTAATTATTCGAGAGTGTTATATAACTATAAGTAATATTTTCGGACGTGACGTGTCTTTATTATCCGGTTTATGAACTGTCTTATTTGCAGTATAGAAAGTATCTTTTCGGACAAAGTGACCAATACTCGCCTGAGCGTCTGGGGCGCTTCTTTACGATGTCATATTGCAATGATATTATGCGCCGGGTTGCTGTGATTCAGAGCGAATAACTAATGGAAATCGTTGAGCATCTTTTTATTGTTTGCTCCCCGCTTCAGCTCAGAATTGTTTCTAAGATTAAAGCGAGGTATAAACACGCGCGTTTTCATATCATCTACCTTAAAACAAAGGTAGAGTTAAAGTCCTATATATATGAAACAGTTAATAATGAATTCTCTTCTGGCTTAGTCGCCAGTATGGATTATGGCTTTATTAACATGCTGAAAATCAATCGCTTTCTTTCTCATAAGACAATCCATTATGTCTATATGGCAAATATCAGCCATCTTTCAGTGCAATACATTCTAAAAATGTTGTCTGATGACGTTAAGATTAGAACGTTTGATGATGGCATTCTGAGTATCAACTCCGCAGGCTATCTTGATAAACAAATAAAACTACGAAAAGGCCCCGGTCGTAAGTTAACGCGGATGTGGCTTGGTCAGCATTATAATATCAGGGATATCGCGAAAAGAAGTGAACTGCATTTCTCTATCGTAAAGCATAAAAGCAAAAGTAGAAATGTAGACTGCGATATTGTTTATATTGATGTTCTCTCAGAGGAGAAACAGCGCTTGCATACTGAGCGCAGTGCGCCTGTCTATGCCGGGGAGATCAATGTTTTTGTGGGCTCGAAATTTAAAGATATCCTTGATGTGAAAAATGATTCCAACCTTATTGCGTTGATTCATAAGATAAAGACGCTCGCAGCGCACTATCCTTCACTCCAGTACCTCAGGCACCCAAGAGAGTACAGCCAGCAGGTGTTTGGCATGACGGAAATTACGCTGAACGCCATTTCTGAAGATTATATTTGCCAGTTATCCTCGGCTTACCAGAGAGTGAATGTCTTTGGGTTTGCAAGCACTTGCCAGCTTAATGTGATGAAATTAGAGAATGTTTACATCACACTGCTCAAAACCACCCTGATCCGGCCCGATATTCGGGATTCCTTTGCGCTTTTTTCTGATAGCGACAAAGTGCGTATCTGCGACCTGGACAGTATGGAACCGTAACGGAGTCGTACGCCCGCCAGACGCATTGAATACTGCTCACGGCTTGAACAGCCATGCGCTTATCGTTAAGGTAAGCGCTTTGTGGGATGGCCGGCCTACAACGGCTCCCGCCCGTAGGCCTGATAAGCGCAGCGCCATCAGGCACTTTCAAGTACCAGGACAGAACCATGATCACCATCGCCCTTATTGACGATCACCTTATCGTCCGCTCCGGCTTTGCGCAGCTGCTGGGGCTGGAACCTGATTTACAGGTTGTGGCCGAGTTTGGCTCGGGGCAGGAGGCGCTGGCGGGATTACCGGGGCGCGGCGTGCAGGTCTGCATCTGCGATATCTCCATGCCGGATATCTCCGGGCTGGAGTTATTAAGTCAGCTTCCTAAAGGGATGGCGACGATAATGCTGTCGGTACATGACAGTCCGGCGCTGGTGGAACAGGCGCTGAACGCCGGTGCGCGCGGCTTCCTTTCCAAGCGCTGTAGCCCTGACGAGCTGATTGCCGCGGTACACACGGTGGCGACGGGCGGCTGTTACCTGACGCCGGATATCGCCGTTAAACTGGCGGCCGGACGGCAGGACCCGCTGACCAGACGTGAACGCCAGGTGGCGGAAAAGCTGGCGCAGGGAATGGCGGTGAAAGAGATCGCCGCCGAGCTGGGGCTGTCGCCAAAAACGGTACACGTACATCGCGCCAATCTTCTGGAAAAGCTGGGCGTCAGCAACGATGTTGAACTGGCGCGCCGCATGTTTGATGGCTGGTGATGAAAACCATCCTTTCCCGGTTAATTACCGTTATTGCCTGCTTTTTTATCTTCTCCGCCGCGTGGTTTTGCCTGTGGAGCATCAGCCTGCACCTGGTTGAGCGCCCGGAGCTGGCGGTACTGCTGTTCCCGTTCGGTTTACGCCTGGGGCTGATGTTGCAGTGTCCGCGCAGCTACTGGCCGGTATTGCTGGGCGCGGAATGGCTGCTGGTCTGGTGGCTGGCGCAGGAAGTGGCGCTGGCGCATCTACCGCTTTTGATGATCGGAAGCCTGTTGACGCTGCTGCCTGTGGCATTAATCTCCCGCTATCGCCATCAGCGCGACTGGCGCACCCTGCTGTTACAGGGCGCGGCCTTGACGGCGGCGGCATTGTTACAGTCTCTGCCCTGGTTAGGCCAGGGGGAAGAGACGTTAAACGCGCTGCTGCTGACGCTTACCGGCGGGTTGACGCTGGCGCCCATCTGCCTGGTGTTCTGGCATTACCTGACCAGCACCACCTGGTTACCGCTCGGCCCGGCGCTGGTCTCGCAGCCGGTGAACTGGCGCGGGCGGCATCTGGTCTGGTATCTGCTGCTGTTCACCGTCAGCCTGTGGCTACAGCTGGGTCTACCGGCTGAGCTGTCACGCTTTACGCCGTTCTGCCTTGCGCTGCCGATTATTGCGCTCGCCTGGCATTATGGCTGGCAAGGGGCGCTGATCGCGACGTTGATGAACGCCATCGCGCTGATTGCCAGCCAGACCTGGCACGATCATCCCGTTGATTTACTGCTTTCTCTGCTGGCGCAAAGCCTGACCGGGCTGCTGCTTGGCGCGGGGATTCAGCGCCTGCGCGAACTCAACCAGTCGCTGCAAAATGAGCTGGCGCGCAACCATCGTCTGGCGGAACGCCTGCTGGAAACGGAAGAGAGCGTGCGGCGCGACGTAGCGCGGGAACTGCACGACGACATCGGTCAGACCATCACCGCCATTCGCACTCAGGCGGGAATTGTACAGCGGCTGGCGGCGGATAATGGCGGCGTAAAACAGAGCGGGGCGCACATTGAGCAACTGTCGCTGGGCGTGTATGACGCGGTGCGTCGCCTGCTGGGGCGCTTGCGTCCACGCCAGTTGGATGACCTGACGCTGGAACAGGCTATCCGTTCGCTGATGCGGGAAATGGAGCTGGAAAGTCGCGGCATCATCAGCCATATCGACTGGCGAATAGACGAGTCTGCGCTCAGCGAAAGCCAGCGGGTAACGCTATTTCGCGTTTGTCAGGAAGGGCTGAACAACATTGTGAAACACGCTAATGCCAGCGCGGTTACGCTACAGGGCTGGCAGCAGGATGAGCGGCTGATGCTGGTGATTGAAGACGATGGCAGCGGCCTGCCGCCGGATTCCGACCAGCAAGGCTTTGGTCTGACCGGGATGCGCGAGCGCGTGACGGCGCTTGGCGGCGTGCTGGCCATCTCCTGTACGCACGGCACGCGCGTTAGCGTGTCGTTGCCTCTGCGTTACATTTAAGGAGCGGCGATGCTGACGTTTCTGAAAGCTCCGGCAAATGCGCCGTTGATAACCGATAAACACGAAGTTGATGCGCGTTACCGCTACTGGCGGCGACAGATCTTACTTACCATCTGGCTTGGCTACGCGCTGTTCTATTTCACCCGTAAAAGTTTTAATGCCGCCGTGCCGGAGATCCTCGTCAGCGGCGTGCTGACCCGCAGTGATATCGGCCTGCTGGCGACGCTGTTTTACATCACTTATGGCCTGTCGAAGTTTGTCTCCGGCATCGTCAGCGACCGTTCCAACGCCCGTTATTTTATGGGCATTGGGCTGATCGCCACCGGCGTGGTGAATATCCTGTTCGGTTTCTCCACGTCGCTGTGGGCCTTTGCATTACTGTGGGCGTTGAATGCCTTCTTCCAGGGCTGGGGAGCGCCGGTGTGCGCCCGTCTGCTGACGTCCTGGTACTCGCGTAATGAGCGTGGCGGGTGGTGGGCCATCTGGAATACCGCGCATAACGTCGGTGGGGCGCTGATTCCGATCGTCATGGCTGCTGCCGCTCTGCATTACGGCTGGCGCGCCGGGATGATGATTGCCGGAACGCTGGCGATTATCGTCGGTATTTTTCTCTGCTGGCGGCTGCGCGACAGGCCACAGGCTATCGGTTTGCCAGCGGTCGGGGACTGGCGGCATGATGAGCTGGAAATCGCTCAGCAGCAGGAGGGCGCGGGGCTGACCCGCAAAGAGATCCTGACCAAATACGTGCTGTTGAATCCCTATATCTGGCTGCTCTCGCTGTGCTATGTGTTGGTGTACGTGGTACGCGCGGCGATCAACGACTGGGGCAACCTGTATATGTCGGAGACGCTGGGTGTCGATCTGGTCACCGCCAACACGGCGGTCACGATGTTCGAGCTGGGCGGGTTTATCGGCGCGCTGGTGGCGGGCTGGGGCTCAGATAAACTGTTCAACGGCAACCGTGGGCCAATGAACCTGATTTTCGCTGCCGGAATACTGCTCTCTGTCGGTTCGTTATGGCTGATGCCGTTCGCCAGTTACGTGATGCAGGCGGCGTGCTTCTTCACCACCGGCTTTTTTGTCTTTGGCCCACAGATGCTGATCGGCATGGCGGCTGCGGAATGTTCGCACAAAGAGGCGGCGGGGGCGGCAACCGGTTTTGTCGGTCTGTTTGCCTATCTTGGCGCATCGCTCTCCGGCTGGCCGCTGGCGCAGGTGATGGAAACCTGGCACTGGACCGGGTTCTTTGTGGTGATTGCCATCGCGGCGGGCATTTCCGCCCTGCTGCTGCTGCCGTTTTTGAACGCGCAGGCGCCGCGCGAGGCCAGCATTACGTGACGGACTTCACCTTTTTACCCCGAGTGGGGCAAAACTAAGAAATTTTCCCGGTTTCGCCTGGACGCTGTCTCAGGCTGGTTGGGCGGCTGATTTTTACAATGCCTGCAATAAAGCAGGCTTAAAAAATCAGGAGATACCCGTCCCATGCTGAACTTCTTAAACCAGGTGCGTAAGCCGACCCTGGATCTGCCGCTCGATGTACGGCGCAAAATGTGGTTCAAACCGTTCATGCAGTCCTATCTGGTGGTCTTTATCGGCTACCTGACCATGTACCTGATCCGCAAAAACTTCAACATCGCCCAGAACGACATGATCTCCACCTACGGGCTGAGCATGACGCAACTGGGGATGATTGGTCTGGGCTTCTCGATCACCTATGGCGTAGGCAAAACGCTGGTTTCCTACTATGCCGACGGCAAAAACACCAAGCAGTTCCTGCCGTTTATGCTGATTCTTTCCGCTATCTGTATGCTGGGCTTCAGCGCCAGCATGGGGAGCGGTTCCGTTAGCCTGTTCCTGATGATCGCCTTCTACGCGCTGAGCGGTTTCTTCCAGAGTACCGGCGGGTCGTGCAGTTACTCCACCATCACCAAATGGACGCCCCGTCGTAAGCGCGGCACCTTCCTCGGCTTCTGGAATATCTCCCACAACCTCGGCGGCGCTGGCGCGGCAGGCGTGGCGCTGTTCGGCGCGAACTACCTGTTCGACGGCCATGTGATCGGCATGTTTATCTTCCCGTCGATCATCGCGCTGATTGTGGGCTTCATCGGCCTGCGCTTTGGCAGCGACTCCCCGGAATCTTATGGTCTTGGTAAGGCGGAAGAGTTGTTCGGCGAAGAGATCAGCGAAGAGGACAAAGAGACCGAAGAAAATGAGATGACCAAGTGGCAGATCTTTGTGGAATACGTCCTGAAAAACAAAGTGATCTGGCTGCTGTGCTTCTCCAACATCTTCCTGTACGTGGTGCGTATTGGTATCGACCAGTGGTCTACCGTTTACGCATTCCAGGAACTGAAACTCTCAAAAGAAGTGGCGATTCAGGGCTTTACCCTGTTTGAAGTGGGCGCGCTGGTCGGCACGCTGCTGTGGGGCTGGCTGTCGGATCTGGCGAACGGTCGTCGCGCGCTGGTGGCCTGCGTTGCGCTGGCGCTGATTATCGCCACCCTCGGCGTTTACCAACATGCCAGCAACCAGTACGTCTACCTGGCGTCCCTGTTCGCGCTCGGTTTCCTGGTGTTTGGCCCGCAGTTGCTGATCGGCGTGGCGGCAGTCGGCTTCGTCCCGAAAAAAGCGATCGGCGCGGCGGACGGCATTAAAGGCACCTTCGCTTACCTGATCGGCGACAGCTTCGCCAAGCTGGGGCTGGGGATGATTGCCGACGGTACGCCAGTCTTTGGTCTGACCGGCTGGGCGGGTACCTTCGCCGCGCTGGATGCTGCTGCCATTAGCTGCATCTGCCTGATGGCGATGGTCGCGGTGCTGGAAGAACGTAAAATTCGCCGTGAGAAAAAAATACAGCAACTGAAAGTCGCTTAAGTGTGTATTGGTAACGTTTTGCCCGGCCTGGCGCCGGGCTTTTTTATTGTGCGCAGGGTGATGCTCCACATTGCCTGTCGAGAATTTGTCGTTATGATGGACGTCCTGTTGAGTAACGGATGTGCGCATGATTTGGATTATGCTGGCCACGCTGGTCGTGGTGTTTATTGTTGGCTTCAGGGTGCTCACCTCGGGGGCCCGGCGTGCGATTCGTCGGTTAAGCGAGCGTCTGGGCATCAGCGTGGTGCCGGTGGAATCAATGATCGACCAGATGGGCAAAGCGCCTGGAGAGGCGTTTTTACAGTACCTGCATCGTCCTGATGAATCACATCTGCAAAATGCCGCCCAGATATTGCTAATCTGGCAGATCGTGATTGTGGATGGCAGCGATCAGAACCTGCAACAGTGGTATCGTCAGCTGCAAAAAACGCGTCTGGCCGCGCCAATTACTGACGCGCAGGTACGCCTGGCGCTGGGGTTTCTGCGCGAAATAGAACCGGATATGCAAGAGATTAACGCCTTCCAGATACGCTACAACGCCCTTTTTCAACCTGAAGATGGCGTGCACTGGTTGCATTGAGAACGGTATGTGCCATTTTGCATATAACGAATGGTGTTAATTGCTTATCAGCGAGATTCATCAGGCCAGCACTTTTAGTCCGTGCTTTTGCACAATGGTAAGAAGCTTCAGCGCCATACCGCCGGGGCGCTTTGCGCCGCTCTCCCATTTTTGCACTGTAGAAACGCTGGTATTCAGATAGCGCGCGAAAACGGGCTGGCTGACGTTCAGCTTCTCGCGTAGTGCTTTGATTTCAAGCGGCTGAAGATCCTCCACGCTACTGAGGCATGCTTTGTCAAAGTTGCGCATCGTTTCCTGGGGAATGGCATCAACGCTGAATAATCCAGAAGCTGCGCTGTGAATAGCTTCAAAAGCAGGGCTTTTGAATTTATTTTTTGCAGTCATGGCAAATCTCCACCAATTCTTTACTTTTAATCAATGCCGTCATTTTATCTTCAGCGAGACCAGCATAATGCTTTGCTAACTCGCGGAACCCGGCTAATTCACCGTTGTCGATGTTTGCCATATCCTGTTTGGCATATAAAAATGTATAAAACCAATGTATACCGCCTTTTGCGAGGATGATCGCGCGATCGCGATTCTGATTGAGGCGTTTTTTGTAAACCCCACCACCGAGATCCTCCACTTTTCCCTGCATTGCTGCTGCAATAACCTTACATAACTCTTCGTCTTTGATTGCATGGGACTTTGCTTCCCTGGCAAACCATTTGGTTTTAAATACACGCATCGGGTTGACATCCTGTAACCGTAAGTATAGCACTTAGTGCTATACTATGTCCTTTTCTTCCCACTGTGAATGCGAAGGCGCGCGAATATCATGGCGCATTTTTCATCATGCGATCGGGTAAGCATATTTCCCTGCAACAAAGGAAAGTTGCTAAAACGTTAAATACGTCACACTTTAGATGTTACACTGCACGGCTTTTCTGGCAGAGAAAGACGCAGGTAACGAAATGAGTGCAAGAATCGAAGAACAATCCCATGCTGAGACGATTATCCGGCCAAACTGGTCGGCTGTTTTCGCTGTGGCGTTCTGTGTTGCCTGCCTGATCACCGTTGAGTTTTTGCCCGTCAGCCTGCTGACGCCGATGGCGCAGGACCTCGGAATCTCTGAAGGTGTCGCCGGGCAGTCGGTAACGGTAACGGCGTTTGTCGCCATGTTTGCCAGCCTGTTTATCACCCAAATTATTCAGGCGACCGATCGTCGCTATGTGGTGATCCTGTTTGCCGTTTTATTAACGCTTTCCTGTCTGCTGGTCTCGTTTGCAACTTCCTTCACGCTGCTGTTGGCCGGGCGTGCCTGCCTGGGGCTGGCGTTGGGGGGATTCTGGGCGATGTCGGCTTCGTTGACGATGCGTCTGGTGCCGCCGCGTACCGTGCCTAAAGCGTTGTCGGTTATTTTTGGCGCGGTCTCCATCGCGCTGGTGATCGCCGCGCCGCTGGGCAGTTTTTTAGGTGGGATTATTGGCTGGCGTCATGTTTTTAACGCGGCGGCGGTGATGGGCGTACTGTGTGTTATTTGGGTAGTGAAATCGTTACCTTCGCTGCCTGGCGAACCGTCTCACCAAAAGCAAAATATCTTCAGTCTGTTGCAACGTCCCGGCGTAATGGCGGGGATGATCGCCATCTTTATGTCCTTTGCCGGACAGTTCGCGTTCTTTACCTACATCCGCCCGGTGTATATGAATCTGGCGGGCTTTGATGTCGATGGCCTGACGCTGGTGCTGCTGAGCTTTGGCATCGCCAGTTTTGTGGGAACGTCGCTCTCCTCTTTTATTCTTAAACGCTCGGTCAAACTGGCGCTGGCAGGCGCGCCGTTGGTTCTGGCCGTCAGCGCGCTGGTGCTGACGTTGTGGGGAAGCGAAAAAGTGGTGGCGGCAGGGATCGCGATTGTCTGGGGGCTGTCGTTTGCGCTGGTGCCGGTAGGGTGGTCAACGTGGATCACCCGTACGCTTGCCGATCAGGCGGAAAAAGCCGGGTCCGTTCAGGTTGCGGTGATCCAGCTTGCCAATACCTGCGGTGCGGCTGTTGGCGGCTATGCGCTTGATAACCTTGGTCTGCTGTCGCCGCTGGCGCTCTCCGGCAGCCTGATGTTGCTGACGGCGCTGCTGGTGACGGTAAAAGTTCGCATACAAACGACGCGATAATACATCAAAAGGGGTAACGATTCGGTCACCCATGACGTTTTACATATCCGGGCATTCGACTTTGCCGAGCGCTTCCCAGTAGTTATTCTGGTTGTTCCTTTCTATCGCCACGATGGCTTCGCGGATATGCTGTTGATTACTCTCATTCGACATGATCATTTTCTCCCATGCCTCATCCGACAGCGATGCCTGCGGTGTACACATTTTGCGTAGCTCTTTCAGGACGGTGCTTTTTTCGTTAGCGGTCTGAAGCGAGCTATAAGGCGAGTTAGCCAACGCAATGCCTGGCAGCGCGAGAAGGGCGGTAAAGAGCAGCAGAGCGGTTTGTTTCATCGTCATCATCCAGTATTCAAAGTTTAAGCATAAGTATAGACAGAACACGACTCTCTCAGCGGTCCGCATTACTTCGCAAAACCGTCTCGTCTGTAAGTTGTAGGCGGATTCTCCCCGCTCTCTCACTTTCTTGCGTAGCAGAATAGTGTATGTTCTGAACAATCATTTATTTCTTAAGCGGTAAAGAGATGAGACGGATTGAGGTAATACTGGGGGAACTCGAACGGCTGACGCGCGGGCTGAATCTTGCCGATTTGGCGCAGGAGACGGCATTTACGGCGGAAGCCATTGGCTTTAACCTCGGGCTGGCGCGCAACTCGGTCAGTAAAGATCTCAATCAACTCTGCAATGATGGTCTGGCGATCAAAAGCCGGGGCCGCCCGGTGTTTTTCCTGCACCGTCAGGCGCTGGAAACGCTGCTGGGGCGTAAGCTGGATGACGCCGAACGTGAAGTACGTACGATTACCGATCTGTTGCCGCGTCAGGAAGGGCACACAATCGACGATCCCTTTACCGGTCTGATTGGCTACGATCGCAGCCTGCGCGATGTAGTAGAAAAAGGCCGCGCCGCAGTGCTTTACCCCCACGGGTTGCATGTGTTGCTGACCGGACCTTCCGGCGTTGGCAAAACCTTCTTTGCTGAACTGATGCACCGCTTTGCCTGCGAGCACGCCGCTGGCTCCCTGCCGCCGCTGGTCTATTTTAACTGTGCGGAATATGCCCATAACCCGGAACTGCTCTCTTCGCACCTGTTTGGTCATCGACAGGGAGCGTTTACCGGAGCGAGCGAGAATAAACCAGGCCTGGTGGAGCAGGCGGACGGCGGCTATCTGCTGCTGGATGAGGTACACCGTCTGCCATATGAAGGGCAGGAAAAGCTGTTCTCCATTCTCGATAAAGGTGAATACCGTCCGCTGGGGGCAAGCAGCAAGGCGCGTTCGATATCGGTACGCCTGATTTGCGCGACGACAGAACCGGTAAGTTCGGCGTTGTTGCGTACTTTCCAGCGGCGTATTCAGGTCTGTATCGATCTGCCGGGCATTCGCCAGCGTTCAATCGAAGAACAGGTGGAGCTGATTGTCGGCTTTCTGCAACGTGAAAGTCGCAAAATTGAGCGCACGGTGAGTATCGACAAGACGCTGTTGCTCTGGCTGCTGAATAAGCCGCTGGAAGGCAACATCGGCCAGCTCAAGAGTGATATCCAGTTCCTCTGCGCTCAGGCGTGGGCGTCGGGGATGACGGAGCATAACGATACGCTGCAACTGGATAAACGGCTGGCGGAAATGCCGTTTAACGCCACGCCGGAGCAACGTCTGCTGGTGGACACGCTGTTTGATGGCAAAGAGCGCTTGAACGTTGACGCGCGCACGTTGCCCGCCTTGAAAACGTCGCTGGCGACGGGCGCCGAGATTGAAGAGAGCGATCTTTTTTACAGCTTCCTGACCCGCGAATACGTCAATCTGCGCAACAGTAACGTGCCTCCGGCGGAAACGCTGGCGATCCTGAAAAATAAGCTCAGCTCGATTTTTGAATATGGCCTCTACAGTCGCGACAATATTGCGCATCCGCCGCGTTATGGCGACCAGATTGAGGAACGCGTGACGCTGCTTATTGGCTGCGTGGAGCAGGTGCTTACGTTTACGCTGCCGGAGAACCTGGTAAATCCGCTGCGTAAACATTTTCTGGCGCTGATTGGCTACGTTCAGCGCGGCCTGATTCCGCAGCTTTATTCTTCCAGCCTGATCCTCGATCGTTGCAAAGATGAGTACGACAACGCCACATTGTTGTGCCGAAAAATCAATGAATTGCTGCATATTCAGTGTCCGGCGACGGAAGTGGTCTGGCTGTGTCTGTTCCTCAAAGAGTGTCGTCATTATCGTCAGCGTATTGACGCCAGCCCGGACTGCGGGGTGATCCTGATTGCTCACGGCGCAACAACGGCCACAAGCATGGCGCAGTATGTGAATCGGGTTCTGGAGCGCGAGTTGTTCAGTGCTATCGATATGCCGTTTGAGCAGTCGGTGCATGACACGCTGGAAACACTGACCCAGATGATTCAGACCCGACGTTATCAGCGGCTGATCCTGATGGTGGACATCGGCTCGCTGGTACATTTTGGCAGTACGATCAGCAAATTATTCCAGATTGACGTTCTGCTGATGCCAAATATAACCCTGACCAGCCTGCTGGAGGTGGGGCTGGATTTAAGCTATGAAACCAGCGACCTGCCGCAGCTGGCGGCGTTAATGCAGGGTAAAAGCATCCCCTGCCAGCTTTGTACGCCACAGCAGGAAAACGGCGGCAAAGTGCTGGTTATCTCCTGTATTACCGGCATGGGCACGGCGGAAAAAATCAAAAAGGTGCTGGAGGAGAGTTTTGGCGAGCTGATGTCGCAAGACACGCGGATGGTGATCCTCGATTACAACGATGTTCGCAGCCTGGAGCGCGTCCAGCAGTCGCTGCATGCCAGCGAACGACTGGCGGGTATTGTTGGCACCTTCCAGCCGGGGCTGCCGGATATTCCATTCATTTCGCTGGAGGAATTGTTCTCTGAGCAGGGGCCGGAACTGGTGTTGAGCCTGTTAACGCCGGATCTCACCAGCGCTGAACGTCGCCTGGAAATGGAACGCAGCGCAATGCGCTTTATCAGCGCGCTGACGATGGAGAGCATCATCAACCATATTTCAGTGCTTAACCCGCAGCGCATTCTGAAAGAAATGGAAGGGGTGCTTAACCATCTGACCACCGCGCTTTCGCTGAAACCAAGCCGCCAGGTGACACTGCGCTTCCTGATCCACTGCTGCTGTATGGTCGAGCGTATCGTGATTAACCGAAAACCGTTACAGATGGCGCTGGAAAACAAACCGGATCTGGATGCCCGCGCGTTTAGTGTCATCAAATCGGCTTTCCTGCCGATTGAAGAGGCTTATGCCATCCGTTTATCGGACGCGGAATATTTTTATATCTACGAATTACTCTATAGCTGATCCCTTATCTGGCGTGGCGCTGCGCCTCGCCAGACCTCTCTTCTCCCCCGTGTGACACAAATCCTGGCACAGCCTTTGCTCTTACTCTGATGAGTTTTGCCGGATGGCGTTTGCTATTCGTAGGCCCGGTTCGTAGGCCCGGTAAGCATAGCGCCACCGGGCAATGTGTGCCGGATGGCGCTATCGGGCATTGTCAGTCTCATGTAATCGAGCCAGGAGGCCATTTTGACTACCACTGAATCCTTGCCCCAGATCCTGCTGCTGACGCATGGCGGCTGGGGACAACAGCTCTGCAACAGCCTTCGCATGGTGATGGGGGAAATTAAAGGCGTAACAGAAATTGCGCTCATGCCCGTGGATACGCTGGGCGAGTTTTATCAACGTGTCGAAGCCGTGGTGAAAACCATGCCGGAAGGCTCACTTATTCTGACCGATTTTGTTGGCGGCACGACCTCCAATGTGGCGGCACGACTGAGTGCGGATTATCCGGTGGCGGTGGTTTCCGGGCTGAACGCCTCGCTGCTGCTGGAGGCGCTGGATCGGCGCGAACACGGCCCGCTTACCGCCTGCGTGAGCGGTCTGGTGGAAGCCGGGCGCAGCAGTTGTCTGGATGTCGTCGCCCATGTTCGTCAATTACAACAATCACAATAAGGAAAATCATTATGGCAAACATCGTGTTATGTCGCATCGACAGCCGTCTGATTCATGGGCAGGTCGTGACGAAGTGGGTCGGACAATCCCAGGCGAACCGGATTGCCGTGGTCAGTGACGAACTGGACGCCGATCCGTTTATGAAAAATATCTACCTGATGGCCGCGCCGCCAAACATCAAAGTGGATTGCTACAGCAACCAGAGCTTTGCGGCATCGTGGAAAGAAAACCAACTCGGTGACGGCAATGTGCTGGTGTTGTTCCCGTCTCTGGCGGCCATTCAACAGGCCGTGCAGCAGGGATTTGATGTCACCACCATTCAGGTTGGGGGCTTAGGCGGCGGGCCAAACCGCAAAGCGGTTTTCCAGAACATTACGCTCGATGAAAAAGACGTTGGCATTCTTAACGACCTGAAAAGTCGTGGGATTCAGGTGTTCTTCCAGACTATCCCGGAAGATAAACCACAGTCGCTGGACGATATCCTGAAAAAATTCTAACCCTCTGATAATGGGATAACACTATGGATACTTTAGTCTTTGCAAGCCTGATGGGGTTGTATTACTGGTTTGCCCGATTACGCCTTGGCTACACCTTCTCCGCCATGCTGCTTCAGCCGGTGGTTGTCGCGGTCTTTGTGGGGCTGCTGCTCGGGAATATGCAGACGGCGATGATCATCGGGGCGGGTATGCAGCTCGTCTATCTGGGCGTGACCTCGACGCCGGGCGGCAACGTGCCGTCAGATCCGGCGCTGGCGGCCTGTATCTCGATCCCCATTGCGGTTAAAGCCGGAATGGACCCCAACCTGGCGATTGCGCTGGCGATTCCGTTTGGCGTGATCGGCGTATTCCTCGACCAGCTACGCCGTACGCTGAACGCCGCCTGGGTACATATGGCCGACAAACACGCGGAAACGGCAAACATGGCGGGCATTATGCGCTGCGCTTTCCTTTACCCGGCGTTACTCGGTCTGGCGCTGCGTTTCCCGGTGGTGTTCGCCGCCAACTATTTCGGCCAGAACGTAGTAGAAAGCTTCCTCAAGCTGATGCCGCACTGGCTGACCCACTCCTTTGAAATTATGGGCGGGATTCTCCCGGCGCTGGGCTTCGCCATCACCATTATGGTGATCGGCAAAAAGAGTCTGCTGCCGTGGTTTATCGGTGGATTCTTCGCGGTGCTGTACCTCAAGGTCGACATCATGGCGATGGCAATCTTCGGCACCTGTGTGGCCTTCCTGATTAAAGGTCTGGCGAAAAATGAAGGAGCAGCATGATGAGCAGCGACGTAATGCAACATGAACTGGTTGAGCGTGCGCGGGAAACCGGAGCGCTGACCAAAGCGGACATCACCAGGGCGTGGTTTATCTACTGGCTGGGCGCGGAGGTTTCTAACTCCTATGAACGTTTACAGAGCCTGATTTTCTGCGCCTCGATGACGCCGATCATCAAAAAACTCTACCCGCAAAAAGAGGAACAGGTGGAAGCGCTGAAGCGCCATCTGAACTTCTTTAACTCAGAACAGACCTTTGGCGCGGTGATCCAGGGCATCTCCATCGCTATGGAAGAGCAGAAAACGCGTGGCGAACCGATCAGCGACGCCTCCATCACCGGGATTAAAACCGGCCTGATGGGGCCGCTGGCCGGGATGGGCGATTCCATCGTCTGGGCGGCGGTGATGCCGCTGTTGATTGCGATTTTTATTCCGTTCGCCGCCAATGGCAGCGCATTCGGGGGTATTGCGCCGCTGATTCTCTATCCGGCCATTACGCTGGCGATCAGCTACGGCCTGATTCACAAAGGCTATACGCTGGGGCGTGATTCCATCGTCGGGCTGTTGCAAGGGGGGCGAATCAAGGAACTGATCTACGGCGCTAACGTGCTGGGGCTGATCATGATGGGGGCGCTGTCGGCGAGCTACGTCAAGATCACCACCCCGCTGAAAATCAGCGCCCTGAAAGGTTCTGAAGTGGTGGTTCAGCAGATCCTCGATTCGATTGCGCCTGGCCTGCTGCCGCTGGCGGCAGTGTTTGCCATCTATATCTTTCTGGTGAAGAAGGGGCCGCGTTATACCACCATTCTGCTGTCGATTGTGGCGCTTAGCGTGGTCTGCTCGCTGCTGGGAGTGTTGTAAGCCATGACACAGAATATCTATCAACAGCTGGGGCTAAAGCAGGTGATTAACGCCTGCGGCAAGATGACGATTCTTGGCGTCTCCAGCGTCGCGCCGGAGGTGATGCACGCCACGGCGCGTGCGGCCTCCGCTTTTGTCGAGATCGACAAGCTGGTGGAAAAAACCGGTGAGCGGGTCTCCCGCTATACCGGCGCGGAAGACAGTTATGTCACCTCATGCGCCTCGGCGGGAATTGCGATTGCCGTTGCCGCCGCCATTACCCGTGGCGACCCGTTCAGGGTGACACTAATGCCGGACAGTACCGGTATGGCCAATGAAGTGGTGATGCTGCGTGGGCATAATGTGGATTACGGCGCGCCGATCACCAGCGCGATCCGTCTGGGAGGCGGACGCGTAGTGGAAGTAGGGTCGAGCAACCTGGCCGCGCGCTGGCAACTGGAGAGTGCGATTACCGATGACACCGCTGCCCTGCTGTATGTGAAATCACATCACTGCGTGCAGAAGGGGATGTTGGGCATTGAGGACTTCGTCCAGGTGGCGCAGATTCACAACCTGCCGTTAATTGTTGATGCCGCTGCCGAGGAGGATTTGCACGTCTGGGTGGCGAGCGGCGCGGATATGGTTGTCTACAGCGGCGCGAAAGCCTTCAATGCGCCAACCTCTGGATTTATCACCGGCAAGAGAACGTGGATCGCCGCCTGCAAAGCGCAGCATCACGGCATCGCCAGAGCGATGAAGATCGGTAAGGAGAATATGGTCGGGCTGGTATATGCGCTGGAGAATTATCACCAGGGGCAGACGATAGTCACCGCCGAACAGCTTCAGCCGGTAGCCGACGCCATTTCAGCGATTCGTGGGTTGAGTGCGGATATCGAGCAGGATGAGGCCGGGCGCGCGATCTGGCGTATTCGTATTCGGGTGAATGCCCGTGAACTGGGGCTGGATGCCCGCGAAGTCGAAGCTCAGCTGCGCGGCGGCGATATCGCCATTTATGCCCGTCGCTATAACCTCCACCAGGGCGTTTTCAGCCTCGACCCGCGAACGGTCGCAGAAGGGGAAATGGCGTTAATCGTGGCGCGACTGAAGGAGATTGCCGACCATGCAGCAGATTAATTTTTATCGTAATCGTGTGGCGATTAACGTACTGGCGAAAGATATCGCCAATGCCAGGGAAATCTATGATGCTGCCGAAGGCCATGCGGCGATCGGCGTCCTCTCCGCACAGTTTGCCTCAGTGGAGGACGGTGTTCAGGAGGTAAAACGCTGGATGGCAGAGGTGCCGTGCATCTCCGTAGGGCTGGGAGCGGGCGATCCGGCGCAATACTATAAGGCGGCGATGATTGCTGCAAAGGTACACCCGGCGCACGTCAACCAGACCTTTACCGGATGTGGTTTTGCCGCTGGCGCGCTGGCGGCAACGGGCGGCGAGAAAACGCATATCAACGCGCTGGTCAGCCCGACAGGCACGCCGGGCGAGGTGCTTATCTCCACTGGCGTTTGCAGCAGCCAGGGGACGCCGGCCCGCGTTTCCTGCGATGCAGCGGTACGCATGATGCAGGATATGGGGGCGCACGCGGCGAAGTTTTTCCCGATGGGCGGCGAGACGTCGTTACCGGAGCTGTATGTGCTGGCAACCAGCGCAGCCCGCAACGGGATGACGCTGATCGAACCGACCGGCGGCATTTCCCTGGAAAATTTCGGCGTTATTTTGCAAACCTGTCTGGAGGCGGGCGTGCCGCGCGTGATGCCGCATGTTTACAGCTCGATTATCGATCCGCAAACCGGAAACACCCGGCCTGACGATATCGTCAGGTTAATGGAGATCGTGAAAGCGCTGGTTTGATGGCGTAGTTTACGTAGGCCCGGCAAGCGTTCGCGCCACCGGGCTTTTGTATATGCCTTTTTCTTCTTGCTGATGCCTTTTCGTTTTTTAAACCGCAGCGGCCTTCCCGCTATAGTCATTTCATTACCCATCAGATGGTTATTTAATAAGGATAAAAACGTGAAATTGACGATACCTCATTTACGGGCAGGGGCGGCGGTACTGTTGGCGGGCATATTGCTGGCGGGGTGCGATCAGCAAAGCAGCGATGCGAAACACATCAAAGTCGGCGTGATTAACGGCGCCGAGCAGGATGTGGCGGAAGTCGCGAAGAAAGTCGCCAAAGAGAAGTACGGTCTTGATGTGGAACTGGTAGGATTCAGCGGTTCATTGCTGCCTAACGATGCGACCAATCACGGCGAACTGGACGCCAACGTGTTCCAGCATCGACCGTTCCTCGAACAAGATAACAAAGCCCATAACTACACGCTGGTAGCGGTAGGCAACACCTTTGTTTTCCCGATGGCGGGCTACTCGAAAAAAATTAAAACGGTTGATCAACTGAAAGACGGGGCGACGATCGCCATTCCTAACGATCCGACTAACCTCGGGCGTGCGCTCCTGCTGCTGCAAAAAGAGAAGTTGATTACCCTGAAAGAGGGGAAAGGTCTGTTACCAACGGCGCTGGATATCACCGACAACCCACGTCATCTGAATATTATGGAGCTGGAAGGCGCGCAGCTGCCGCGCGTACTGGACGATGCGAAAGTGGATGTGGCGATCATTAGCACCACCTACATCCAGCAAACCGGACTTTCGCCGGTACATGACAGCGTCTTTATCGAAGATAAAAACTCGCCGTATGTGAACATACTGGTGGCGCGGGAAGACAACAAAGATGCTGAAAATGTGAAAGCGTTTTTACAGTCTTATCAGTCGCCGGAAGTTGCGAAAGCCGCAGAGACTATCTTTAACGGTGGCGCGGTGCCGGGGTGGTGATCGGTAACGCTTTAAGTTAAATGAACTTTATCGCCAGAGACTCTTTTCTGGCGATAACATGCAGCATGGTATTTCCCGCTTAACGACAATAGCGAAATTTCTCTTCTTTTTTCCCCGTTCGGAGTTTTCAACAAACTTTCCCCTTCCATTCTTTTTTGTGCTCAAAAAAGCCGATTCTAATAGTGGATTGTCCTTTTTTGTAAGGTTGTGGTAAGCAATCTTTAGATTTTTATACTGAGAAATAGTAGGTGATTAAAAGAAAAGATCGTTACGGTAAAATTCCTGGAAATGGTATGTATTGTAACCTTAGCTTAACAATAGTTACGTTTAGAATCTAAATAGGATTATTCTTGCAAAAAATTAAAAAAATGATTTGTTTGTAATAACTCATTAATTATTAATAAATTATATAAAATACTTTAGTCGTATTGTCAGGATTATTCTCGTAATTCTAAAAGTGGTGTTTTCTGGCTAATAATGCAGCAATAAATGTGATCGTTTTGTTTTTGTTTGTTTGATATTTGGTTTTTATTGTGTTTTTTATATGTTTAAATTTCGACTGTTTTGAGTTGCGCAGTGATCTGGATCAATTTATTGGATTTATAAAATTTTATCTTTTTTTAACTGATACTGTCTTATAAAAACCTGGTTATCGATATATTTTGCATGGTGAATAGCGCAGATATTATGCGGTACTTTATTTTCCTGTAAGCATTTGGATTTGATTTCTTTTGGTTGAAAAATCCTAATATTGCGGATGAAAGTTTTGCGTATATTATGTCAATGGAACCGGAAGGTGTTATTCAGTACTCATTTTTGATAATGGGGTGAGGTTTGTTTTGCCTTAATAACACATTCAATACGTCGTTCATTTATATCAACAACACCAGGGGAATTGATTATGCGTAAATATAATTATGCGTTATCCGCGTTAGCAATGGTTATCACTTCAGCATTCACTGCTTCAGCATTTGCGGTGGATGGAACTATTACAATTAACGGACAAATTACTGATACAACTTGTACTATTTCTGTCGACGGTGGCAGTAATGATGCAACGGTAACGCTGCCAACCGTTTCGTCTACTACGCTCGGCGCAGCAGGCGCAACGGCAGGTGCTACGCCGTTCACTATCTCGCTGAGTAACTGCTCAGGAACATCTTTAAATACCGCCAGCACCTACTTCGAACCTGGCGCTTATGTTGATAGCACAACCGGTCGTCTGAACATTGATTCAGCAGCGGCAGATGCAGCGACTAACGTGCAGGTTCAATTATTAAACGCCGATCGTGACGCCATTGTTGCAGGGGCTTCAGTAGCGAATGGCCAGAATGATATCCCTGTCGATATCTCTTCTGGAAACGGTACGCTGAATTACTTTGCGCAATATTATGCTACTGGCGCATCTACTGCGGGTTCTGTAACGACTCAGGTCGATTACACCATGGTTTACGAGTAATAAAGACAGGAGTAAAGGCGGCGTCCTTTACTCCTGATTATGAGGTGATGAGATGTTAAAGATATTATCTTCCGGGCTGGTATTGTTATTTTCGGCGTTCTCACTGAATGCTATGGCTGACGTTGTGATTAACGGAACACGCATTGTATTTAATGCAAAAGACAAGGAATCAACGGTACAGTTAAAAAACCGGGGGAATAATCCTTATCTTTTACAAATATGGATGGATGATGGTAACCCAAATGCAAAGCCTGGGGAGATCACGGTTCCGTTCCTCATTGCTCCTCCCGTTGTTCGTATTGATCCGGCGAAAGGGCAAGCTGTGCGAATCATGGCGACGAACCCGTCATTGCCGCAGGACAGGGAGTCCTTGTTTTGGTTCAACATGCTGGAAATTCCGCCAAAAGCACAGGATTCAACGTCGGGCAAAACGCATATGCAATTGGCATTTCGTACCCGAATAAAATTATTCTATCGCCCGGATAATCTGCAACCAACACCATTACAGTCTTATAAAGAATTAAAAATATACCAACAAGGGAACAACATAAAAGTAGTAAACGACTCTCCCTATTACATCACTTTCAGCAAGGTTGAGATTCGTCGAACAACAGGGTCAGCTGTATTAGCTGCTGTAGAAAACTTCCCCCAGCGTATGGTGAAGCCAAAAAGCGAAATAGTATTTCCGCTCGCTAATAAAAAATCGACGCAATTGAGCGGTGCTTCAGTTTTTTACAGTGTAATAAATGATTATGGTGGAGAAACAACAAATGAGCAAAAATTACAAAGTAGCCCATAACGTTATTTCTTGTCCTCTGAGATTAACCCGCATTGCTCAATTCGTTGTTTTATCTTTTATTTCTGTTCAGGTTGCCTTCGCTGAAAATGATGAAGTGCAATTTAATAGTGATTTTTTACGCTCAGCGATTGATGTTAGCAACTATTCTCAGGGAAACCCGGTTCCGCAGGGACAATATAATGTCGATCTGTATGTGAACGACAAATGGCGAGGGCGTGGTGAAGTTAAGTTCGAAAATGATAAAAGCAATGCCGTGGTAGCCAAACCGTGTTTTACGCTGAAGCTGATATCAACGCTGGGAATCGATATTGATAAAATTGATCCAATGCTGCGCCAGTCGTTAAAGAATAATGAAAGTTGTGTGCGTATTGGTGATATATCTTCTGATTTAACAGCTTATTACGATGTGACGACACAGCGCATCAATGTGCAGGCGCCTCAGATATGGCTGCTTCGCCAGGTTCGCGGCTATGTTAATCCTGAATTATGGGATAACGGTATTCCTGCTGCGACGTTGCAATATGATTACAACGCATGGCATGCAGAGATGTCTGGAACGGACTCTATGTCATCTCAGTATCTGAGCCTGATGGGAGGGCTCAATTGGGATGCCTGGCGCTTACGCTATCGCGGTGTTTTCAACTGGAACAACGATCAGGGTTGGCATTATGACTCAACCAGCACTTATCTTGAGCGCGGCATTATTCCGCTGCGCAGCAAACTGGTGATGGGTGATTCCACCACGGATGGCCAGGTCTTCGACAGCGTTGGTTTTCGGGGCGTAATGCTGACTTCTGACGATCGTATGTATGAGGATTCCCAGCGAGGCTATGCGCCAGTTATTACCGGAGTTGCAAACACCAACGCACTCGTCAGCGTGAGTCAGCGCGGCGCGCGTATCTATCAAACGACGGTTCCGCCTGGCGCGTTCCGTATTGATGACCTGTACCCCAATGGCACCGGCGGCGATCTGCTGGTAACGATTAAAGAGGCAGATGGGAGTGAGCACAGTTTTACCGTGACCTATGCTTCCATCGCTGAACTGCTCCGCCCGGGAACCAGTCGCTATTCGCTGATGGCGGGGCGCTATCGGAATACCTCCGTGAATGAGAAACCACAGATTGCGATGGGGACATTCCGTCATGGTTTTACTAACTTACTGACCACTTACACCGGTGCGATGGGCGGGGAGGATTATCAATCGGTCGCAGGTGGCGTCGCGCTCAATACGCTCATTGGCGCGCTTTCTGCTGACATAACACATGCGCGAACGACGCTTGTGGATAACAGTAAGCGTGAAGGCCAGAGCATCCGCTTTTCATTTGCCAGGATTCTGCCCGTCGTTGATACCAATATCACCCTGGCGAGCTATCGCTATTCCAGCTCCGGTTATTACGATATTGACGATGCGATGTTGATGCGTGATTTAGAGCGGACAAATAAAGGGGCTTATTCCAGCAGCATTAACCGCAAGAATCGTCTGCAACTCAGCGCAACGCAAACTATTTCCGAGACGCTTGGGAGCATTAATCTCAGTGCCAGCACTCAGGATTACTGGAACAAAAGCGGGCGTGATACCGAGTATCAGTTGGGTTACACCAATGCGTTCAAGTGGTTCAATTTTAACCTCAACGCCAGCCGTACCCGCGATTTAGTGAAAGACAAATGGGATAACAAAATCGCGATAGGGATTTCCCTGCCGTTAGGGAACAGCGCGCGCTCGGCTTATCTCAGTACCACCTATGTTCAGGAAAGCGGGCATCGGGGGCTGCAAAACTCAATCGCCGGCACCTCCGGGGAGAACCGTCAGTATAACTGGGGCGCGTTCGTCAATCAGGATGACTACGACCATAGCAGCAATAAAACCACGGGCGGCGTCAGTGGTAACTGGACTTCGCCGTGGACCAGCATGGGCGGCAGTTTCTCAGCAGGCCAGGGCTACCAGCAATACGGCATGAACCTCTCTGGCGGTGTTGTCGCCTGGCAAAATGGCGTTGTGCTGACGCCGATCATGGGGGACACCATGGCGGTCATTGAAGCGGAACATGCGGGCGGCGCAAAGGTGGCAAACAACAGCAGCCTTAGCCTTAACCGCAATGGTAATGCCGCAGTGCCTTACCTCTCACCCTATCGCCAGAACACGATTGAGCTCGATCCCCGGGGGTTATCGAATGATATCTCCCTGGACGTCACCAGCCAGAACAGCGTCCCTACCGCAGGCGCCGTGGTGTTGATGAAATACGCCACGGATACAGGGTATTCCGTGCTTTTCACTCTCCGCCATGCCGGTGATGTGCTGCCTTTTGGCGCCGATGTGGTCGATGAGCGCGGCAATACTGTCGGTTACATCGCCCAGGGCGGGCAAAGTTTTGCGCGCGTTAAGAATCTGGCGGGCAAATTGCGCGTGAAATGGGGAAGTGGATCGGGTCAGGAGTGCCAGTTCAGTTACCGCTTATCAGAGCAGAAAAGCGCAGATGTCGCCGACTTACGTCGGGCTGATGCGGTATGCCAGTAATTAAGGAGTGAAAGATGAAAACTATCGTAACGGGCGTTGCCCTCTCTTTTCTGGCACTGGCGGCGATGTGCGGCGTGGCGCGAGCGGACGGGACGTGGGTGAACTGTGAGCGTACCAATGGCTACTACCAGTACTTTGACTCTACGACCGTACAGGTGGGTAAAGATGCTGCCGTCGGTGATTTGCTGGGGACCTGGGCGACCTCTTACAACCCGACGGCATGGACCTGCTCTCATCGTACCAATTATCAAAGCTACGCCATCCCGATGGCGGTACAGGGGTATCCCCCCTACACCGTTTGGGGAACTACCCAGGTCGATGGGCAAACGTATACTGTCTATAACACGACGGTAAAAACCGGGCTGGGGTATATCGCTCGCTGGCGCTATACGGTAAAAGGGCAAACCAGCGACTGGTATCCTCTTACTATTGCGACCGGAGGGCAGCAGACGCCTTCGCAGTTATTTACGGTGACAGGCGATGGAAGTTCATGGAATCTCGGCGTGGATGTCCAAATCCGTTTTGTAAAAACCTCGACATCGTTAACCGCAGGCAGCACTTCCGTCTTTGACCCGATGTATATGCGACACTACCAGACATACGGGGGCAGTACGTCTGTTGGCAGCGGCACCTATATGATCGCTGATTTTCTGGCGGGAGGGCTGATCATATCCACCACCGGGGGAACCTGTACGACGTCGGATGTCACGGTTAATTTACCGGCTGTTAGCCGAACTGATTTTAGTGGCATAGGTTATACCGCTGCGCGTACTGATTTTAATCTGAACTTTACAAAATGCCCGGCAGGGTTATCGAGCATCAGCTATTTGTTTACGCCGACCACGGCCATTATTGATAACGCCAACGGTGTTTTTGCGCTGGCGAGCACCTCAACGGCGAGCGGCGTGGGTATCCAGTTGTTGGACGATCAGAATATCCCTCTGTCGTTTAATACGGCATATCTCCTGACGGATTATGATCCGGCTCAGGACAATGCGAATTATACCGTGCCACTGCGTGCCGGTTTATATCAGACTGCGGCAAATGTCTCTTCTGGCGATGTCAGAGGTGCAGTGACATTCACCCTTGTCTATAAATAGAGGAGGGGGCATGGCGAAACGGCTAAAATATGTTCTGAACCACTTCCTGATTTTACTTTTATTGCCGTCATCGGCTATGTCGGCAACGTATATTAATTACACGCGAGTGATAATTAATGAAAAGGCGCGCGAAACATCATTTACTATTTACAATGAAGGGCTGAAACCCGTTTTATTGCAGTTGTGGACTGAAAAAGACAATATTTTTGATCGTCCCGAGGAGATTAAAACACCGTTTATCATTTTACCTCCGATTTTTCGGCTTGAAGGAAAAACATCCCGGGCGGTGCGGATACAGTTTACTGGCGACCAGCATACATTACCTGCTGACAGAGAATCTTTATTCTGGCTGAACACGCTGGAAGTCCCTCCTGTGGCTGATAGTAAAGCGGAGAAGAGCGCGCTACAGGTCGCTTTTCGTACTCGGGTGAAGTTATTCTGGCGGCCCACTGCACTGGCAGCAATCACCCTTGAGGAAAGTATAAAAGAATTACACATCTCTTTATCTGATTGTGGAGGAAAACGCTGCCTGTTAGTAAATAATAACTCACCTTTGTACGTAACATTAATGGATCTTACGTTGAATGACGGTACAGAAATAAAGCAATTACCTGATGATGGTCTTTGGGCACCATTGTCAACTAAAACGGTTGTTTTACCCAAAAACACAAAAGGGGAGGGCACAGTCAAAACACTCTCATGGATTGATGATTATGGCGTGGTCAATACCTATAACTACTAATGCGAAGGATAACGTTATGCTTAATTTTAACCCTTCATCCTTAAGTTTTAAATTTATTTACCTGACAAAAAATATTTATGATGGTATTGCCATTCATACACTTTTTGAAGATGCCCTGCATGAATCAGGATTGAAAATGGGGCTTAATGAAGATATACCCTTTCACCTGATCGATAAGTACAGTAATTTTATTCCGTTTTCATTGCGGTTTGATGCGACGTATAAACAACGCAGTCGCACGCTCGAACACGATATTACCCTCTCGGCAAAAGGGGAAGAGATAAAGCGAATGCGTTTTAATCATATACTCTTTTTTGTCGATATGTATAACCCTGACCATACCTCTTTTCTTTCGGTCGCCGGACTGCATGGCCTTACGGTGGTCAGGGAGCGCATGGATGCTTTCATGGTGCATTGTAATGCGGTAATTAATGGCAATAGAAAATGCCGTTCAAGTAGTTTCTTGTTCACGCTGCGTGAGCAGCAAATTGTGTTTCATCTCTTACAAGGCATGTCGGTTAAAGAAATCGCACTGGAATTAAATGTGAGCGATAAACTGGTTTATCGGGAGCGCTGGGCGCTGACGCGTAAGCTTATCGACCAGAAAAATTGCAGATTATACAAAAGGCTAATAAACATTAACGCGACATTATAAGCGATAAAAGAGTGGACCAGATTATTGGAGTCCACTCTTTTGCCTTATGCCGCCCGGGCGCGACGGCGGGAATCCATTGAAATCAGCACCACCGACGAGAGGATCAGCAATGTACCAAGCCAGTCCGGCAGGGTGAAGCTGATGCCCAGCAACAGCAGCGATAACAACGCGCTGCTTAGCGGTTCCGCGCAGCTCAGAATGCTCGCTTTCGGCCCGCCAATCATTTGCGCCCCTTTCAGATACAGGCTGAAAGTCAGCGATGTGCCGATGACCACCAGATAGAAAAACGCCAGAATCAGGCTGCCGCTGACCACAAAATCCGTTCCCTGCCCGGCATAGAAGGGCAGCAATATCACGCCGCCGATCAACATGCTCCAGCCAACGACAGGAAGCGTGCCGTAACGCGCGATCAGCGTAGAGGGCCAGGTCGTATAAAACGCTGCGGCAAACGCGGAGGCAATCCCCCAGAATAGCGCGGCAGGCGAGATAGACAGCGATGTCGGATTACCGTGTGTTACCAGCAAAAAGGTGCCAATAAGAGAGGTGAGAATGGCCGTCAGCACCAGAATGCCGGGGCGCGCTTTCCGTACCAGCGAGAACCACGCCACGATAATCGTCGGCGATAAAAATTGCAGCACCGTTGCGGTGGCGGCATTGGATTTCTCAATGGTGAGCAGGAAGGTGAGCTGTACGGTAAGCGCCCCCATGATGGAAAAGAACAGCAGGCTTAGGGCGTCCTGGCGGTTTTTGAAAATGGAAAATACTTTGTCGCCGTGAACAAACGAGAGCATCAGCAGAATTAACCCGGCGAATATCAGACGCGTCATGGTCAGAAACTGCGACGACATCTGGCTTTGTTCCATAATGTACTGCGCGCAAACCCCTGAACTTCCCCATAATACGGCGGCAATCAGGACGTTCAGCATCCCTCTTCTGGTGGACCCCATTTTTTCCTCAACATGGTGTTTTGTCTTTTTTATGTGCAGGCATCATAGCAGAGATGGCGGCACAAACGAGACGGGCGTTAGCATCGCCCACTTTTACGACAGTCGGGTAAGCTGTGTTTCACCGTCCTCCATCGCCAGTTGATACAGCGAAAACGCGGCATGTTTCTCGATCAGATTGGCCAGTTCAGGCGAATGACTGGTGAGCCAGATTTGCGAATGGCGGCTGGCTTCGGCGATCAGTTGGGCGAGGGCGGGCAACATCTGCGGATGCAGGCTGTTTTCCGGTTCGTTGAGCGCGATAAAAGCTGGCGGTCGCGGGCTTAACAGCGCTACGGCCAGGCACAGGAAACGTAGCGTGCCATCCGAGAACTCCGCAGGTTCCAGCGGACGGGTCAACCCTTCGCGTTTCATCATCAGGCGAAAGCGGCCGCCGCTGTTATCGCTGTAGAACACGCAACCGGGAAATGCCCGATCGAGAATCCGCATCAGCAGCAGTTCATCGCCAATCTCGACGATTGTCTGGAACGCTGCCGCCAGGTTTGCTCCGTCGCTGGCCAGAACCGGTGAGCGGAATCCCACCTGCGGAACACGAATCGCAGAACCAGACGAGACTGAAAACTCATGATAAAAGCGCCAGTTGCGCAGCATTTCTCGCATCTGCGACACCTCCGGGTAGAGGTGTGGCTCTCCCAACTGGCCGAATACCGACTCGTTCTCATACAGCGTGCCGCTGTGGGTGACTTTCTCGTGATGGATATTATTGAGGAATACGACCTGGTTTTTACGTTTCATCAACTGTGAGGAGGGGCGGCGAGCGTGTCCGCTCAACCAGACAGACTCCTCTTTGATGACCGGGTCGAGATCGAACTGCGACGGGTAGGGGAGCTTCTCGACAAACCCTACCTGTAACTCGTATTCATAGGTTTCTGTTTCTACCGCCAGAGTCATGCGCCGCAACTGGTCGCTGCGCGTTTTCCCGGCCCAGAATACCTTCAGAATGCCGCCTTCGTTCGCCAGCGCCTGTGAGAACTGCCCCTGTGCCGCACTGTGCATCAGGTGAATCGCCTTATAGATATTCGACTTTCCGGTGCCGTTAGGGCCGAAGACGATATTGAGCTGTTCCAGTTCCAGAGACTGATGGCGAATCGAGCGGTAGTTTTCGATGTGCAGCGTTTTGATCATGGGCGTTAGCGGTAGAGGGGCGATGCGGCAAGCATAGCGATTTCGTCCCGGAAGAGACAACCCGTTCATATAGTTTTACGAGGCGTATAAAAAAGCAGGGGCGACTTTCTCGTCCCTGGGGGGCTTATCAGAAGCCTTCCAGCACAATCTTGCCGACGGAGCGGCCCGTTTCAAGCTGTGCGTGCGCTTTCTGAATATTCGCCGCGTTGATGGCTCCGTAATGTTCGCCCAGCGTGGTGTGAATCACCTTAGCATCAATAAGCTGCGCCACGCGGGTCAGTAGCTGATGCTGGGCGAGCATATCGTCGGTTTCAAACATTGAGCGGGTAAACATAAACTCCCAGTGCAGCGAAATACTCTTTGTTTTCAGCGGTCGTGCATCGAGCGTTGCCGGATCGTCTATCAGCGCCAGCTTACCCTGCGGCGCCAGGGCTTCGATGAGCTGCGGGTAATGCTTATCAGTGTGGGTCAGGCTGGCGACGTGCGTCACCGTGTTGATGCCGATCCGCGCCAGCTCTTCCGTTAGCGGTTTGCTATGGTCGATGACATGATGCGCACCGGCTTCGCGTACCCATTTCTGGCTTTCCGGGCGCGACGCGGTGCCGATTACCGTCAGTCGGGTGAGTTTGCGGGCCAGCTGCGTCAGGATGGAGCCCACGCCGCCTGCGGCGCCGACAATCAGCAACGTATCCCCTTCGTTGCCGCCTTCTTCAATGCCGAGGCGGTCAAACAACATTTCCCATGCGGTGATCGAGGTTAGCGGCAGCGCTGCTGCGGCGGCATTATCCAGCGTTTTGGGTTTCAACGCGACGATGCGCTCATCAACAAGCTGGAACTCGCTGTTGCTTCCCGGACGGCCCAACGCGCCGGCATACCAGACTTCATCCCCCGGTGCGAACAATGTCACCGCCTCGCCGACTGATTTCACTACGCCTGTGGCATCCCAGCCCAGCACGCGCGGGGTCTCTGCGTTAAAACCCGCGCGTACTTTGGTATCGACCGGGTTAACGGAGATGGCTTTCACCTCAACCAGCAGGTCATGTCCGGCGGCGACCGGAACAGGGAGGTCAATGTCCTGTAAAAACTCAATATTGCTGCCTTCTGGCGCGGCGCGGGTAATTGCGATGGCTTTCATAACGTCTCCGGTGTGGGAACAGGTTTATCGTTTGTATAATTCGATGGTAAACCGCCAGCAGAACGGGAAAAATAGCCTCACGATGACAGGACTTATATTCGGGGAGTGAAAATGTTCCGGCTTGAAGATCTCACGTTGTTTGTTCGCGCGGCGGCGCTAAACAGTTTTAGCGATGCGGCGCGGGAAGCCGGGGTACAGCCTGCCCAGGTCAGTTCCGCCATCAAACGGCTGGAGTCTACGTTAAACATTCGCCTGTTCGCACGCTCGACCCGCAGCTTACGGCTGACGCCGGAAGGCGAGGTCTGGTTGCCTTACGCCAGGCAGATGCTTGAGGTGATGCACGCCGGGCTGCAAAAAATTCAGACGCCGGAAGATGAGATCTCCGGTACGCTGCAAATCGCCGTGCCCTCCGATCTTGGGCGCAATTTACTGCTCCCGGTATTCCAGTCGTTTCGCCATCGCCACCCTGCGTTGCGCCTGCGGGTGTTTTTCTCCGATCAGGTCGCCGATGTATTTAAAGATCCGGTTGATGTCGCGTTCCGTTACGGCAATACGGAAGATGCTTCTTACATCGCGCTGCCCGTCTCCCCCGATAACCGGCGTGTGCTGGTGGCTTCGCCGGACTGGGTCGCGCAACACGGCGATCCACGTCATCCCGATGATTTAGCGAATCTGAATGCGTTAACGTTCGTCTTGCGCGGACGCCTGCATGACCGCTGGACGTTCATCCGCAACGGTGACGTCAGCAGCGTACAGGTCAACGGCACCATGATGAGCGATGATGCTGAAGTTATCCGGCGGCTGGCTATCGCCGGAGAGGGGATGGCGTATAAATCCTGGCTTGATGTCTCTGAAGATGTGCGTGACGGGCGATTGCAGCGCCTGATGCCAGATTATCAGGGAGAGAAAGTCCCGCTGAGCATGATCTGCCCGCACCGCAAACAGCTTTCGACGGCAGTCCGCCTGCTGCACGAAGCGGTAAAAGCGCGCTGCGAAAGGCTGGAACTCCCCCCGATGTGAAGGCGATATGCGTTGCCGTTTGTATTTTGTAGGCCGGATAAGCGTAAGCGCCATCCGGCGCACAATATGACGAGGGGAATCAGCGCGCCCTTAATCCTTTTTAACTGCGGTTGTGCTTCTTTTAGTTCACCAGGTAATGTTTTCTCCCGTTCGCTCCAGGCCGTCAGGACGATACAGCCATAATCGATTTCTTAATAATGGGTGAGGGCGTTTAAAGATCAGGTCGCAATGAAGGAATGAGTTTGGGGAATTGGCTTAAGACCCAGGGGAAGAGTGAGGAACTTTGGCGGAAGATCACAGGAGTCGAACCTGCCCGGGACCGCTGGCGGCCCCAACTGGATTTGAAGTCCAGCCGCCTCACCGGAGACGACGATCTTCCGCGCCCACATTGCTACATGGAGGCGGGGCGCATTATAGCTACTTTCTCAAGGTTTCCACATCCCCCCACTCACTTTTTTCATCAGCCTTTCGCCTTACCATGATCGGTTTCATATAAATCTTCACAAAATCCATGAGTTACCTGTTTTCATATCTTTTGGGAATTATGAGTACACATAACGTCCATGCGACGTTTCGTGAGAAAACCTGTCACAGGCCCGGTACGCGTAGCGCCACCGGGCAAAACACACTATTGCGCAGGCTGTGGTTGCGTGACTTCCGCTCCTGACACAACGCCTGCCCGCATTATTTGCGTCACCTGCTGTTTATCGGCGTTTACCGCGTGCAACTGACCGTTTACCGTTGGCTTCAGTGGGGCGTCCGCCTGGATATTACCGCTGGCGGTAAGCTGGATGTTGCCGTCGCCGGAAATGGGCAGCGCAGGCCATCCCCATTGCTGCAATACGTTCATTGGCACGCCGCGTCCGTTCAGGCTGACTTTTGTCTGGCGCTGGGGGAGTTGTGAAACGCTGGCCGTGGCTTCTAACAGCCCTTTCTCCGTAAATGCGCTCAGCTCGTTGATGTTAACTGTGCTGCTGTTTGCCGCCAGCGCCAGGGAGGGGCGACGCACGTCCACTCGGTTAAACGTCGCGGCTGCCGCGTTAAGCGTTGCGTTCCCGCTCCATATACCCCATTGATGGTTCTGCACCAGTCCCAGATTCGCGCCATAACCATCCAGCGCGGTGAGCTGCCACGGGAAAGCCGGGTCGATATCAATCACCAGGTTGCGACTGGCGCTGAATTTTTTCAGCGTCAGGCTGTTTAACCAGCCTGGCAGAGGTTTCATCCACTGTTGCTTCCAGTTTTCCGGCAGCGTGTATTCCAGCCCGGCAATGGCGGCATCGTCGAGGATTAGCGCTTTGCCATTACGCAGCCAGTTGCCGGATGTTCTGACCATACCGCCTTCCCAGCGGGTCGTGAACTGGCGTAGCGCAATGCCCTGCGGTGAGAATTCGGCATTCAGAATGGGATCGAAGAAATGCAGAGAACCGTAGATGAACTCGCTGGCATTCATCGACAGTTTGCCCTCTTGCGTCTGCCAGTCATCTTTGCTGAACGTCAGGTTGCGCAAACTGAGATCGAGGTCGGTTACTGCCCAGTCCGGGCCTTGCAGGCGGGCATCGGTCACTTCAAGACGGCCAATTTGCAGAGACGGGATAGCGGTGAGCGGGGCAAAAAAGTCGGTCAGCGATTTATCGCTTTGTAGCCGGATGTCGTTCAGACGCAGATTTTCCACCACCCAACTGCCGTCCGCGTTGCGTCGCGCCACGCCGGTTAAGGCACCGCGCGCAATGTCTGCGCCAATGTTGCTTAAGATTATCTGTTCCTTATCAATGCTGCCTTCAACCAGCACGTTGGTCGCGGGAACATCATTCAGCGTGAGTGAACCAGCGCTGAGCTGGATCTGTGCCTTATTCCCCAATACCTTGCCCGCTTCGGGACGCCAGGGAACCACGCCGCCGTTAACGCGCTGAGCGCTCAGGTTCCACTCACCGCCCGGGCTGTTAAGCGCCATGTTCTGTAATTGCAGGCGGTCAGCCTGAACAGGAAGCGGTGCGGTCTGCGGGGAGATATTGAGCGTGCCGTCCTGCAACAGGATGGCGTCGACGTGCAGGGGATCGGTTATCTGGCGACTGCTCAGGCCGATATCCACCGTTTTCGCGACTAACGTGGCGGGCTGGCCATCCCGGCCAAACGTAACGTTCTCAAGCAAAACGTGGGACGGTGCGGAGAAGCGGTGATCCATGACATCAAATGTCAGGCTGTACCCGCTGTTCTCTGATATCCAGGCGCTTACATGCTCCGCGCCCCAGCGGGTTTGCAGCAGAAAATAGAGGCCGAGGATCACCACCAAAAGGGCAATCAATATGTAGAGAATCAGCTTTCCAATAAATTTCATGGTCTTCCATCCCGCGAAGTGCACACATCTGAGTTATGCACGATTTACGCGCAATCCTCAAGGCGGGAATGGTGAAAGAGCGTTACAGCGGCGATGATTGTCGATCATCGCCGCATTTCGCTTACGGCTTCTCTGGCGGGAAAATCAGGTTCAGAACGATAGCGGTGATGCCCCCAGCGGCAATGCCGGAGGAGAGCAGGTTTTTCACCCAGTCTGGCGCAAATTGCAGGATCAGCGGCTGCTGAGAAACGCCCAGGCCGACAGCCAGCGACAGCGCGATAATCAGGATAGCGCGGCGGTTCAGCGGTTCACGGGAGACGATACGCACGCCGGAAGCGGCGATGGTGCCGAACATCACCAGCGTGGCGCCGCCGAGCACTGGTTCAGGAATGTGCTGCACAAAGCCGCTTACCGCCGGGAACAGGCCGAGCAGGATCAGCATCAACGCTACCACAAAGCCGACATAGCGGCTGGCCACGCCGGTCAACTGAATCACGCCGTTATTCTGCCCGAAACAGGAGTTGGGGAAGGTATTGAACACGGCAGAAACAAAAGAGTTCAGGCCGTTAGCCAGCACGCCGCCTTTCAGACGCTTCATATACAGCGGCCCGGAGACCGGCTGCTCGGAGACATCGGAGGTGGCGGTGATATCGCCGATGGTCTCCAGCGAGGTGATCATAAAGACCAGCATCAGCGGCAGCAGCAGGTTCCAGTCAATGCCCAGACCGTAGTACAGCGGCGTGGGCACCATGATTAAGTCTTGTGTTGCCGGTGTGGTGTTTTCCGGCAGCATTCCCATAAACCAGGCCAGCAGATAGCCTGCCGCCATCGCGATCACCAGCGAGGCCACGCGCAGGTAGGGGTTGCGCTGGCGGTTAAGCAGGATGATCAGCGCCAGTACAACGCCTGCCAGCATCAGGTTTTTGGGCGCGCCAAAGGTGTTGTCGCTCATTGCGGCATAGCCGCCGCCAATGGATGTTAAACCCACCTGGATCAGCGACAGACCGATAATCATCACCACCACGCCGGAGACCAGCGGTGTGATAATGCGGCGCGCCAGATGCAGTATGCGGGAGAGAACCATCTCGGTGCAGCTTGCCAGCATCAGCGTGCCGAATAGCGCTGCCATCATGGTGGGGACGTCCGCTCCGCCGGTTTTCAGCGCGGTGCCGCCCATAATCAGCGGGGCGACGAAGTTAAAACTGGTGCCCTGAATAGATAACAACCCTGAACCGACCGGCCCCCATGCTTTGATTTGAATAATTGAGGCCACACCGGAGGCGAACAGCGACATACTGATAATGTGTTGAGTATCTTGTGCCGGTAAACCGAGCGCCTGGCAGATTAACAGCGCTGGCGTGATGACCGCGACGAACATTGCCAGCAGGTGCTGACAGGCGGCAAACAGGGTTTGAGGGAGCGGCGGGCGATCTTCAAGGCGGTAAATCAGTTCGCTGTTTTGCGTCTGCGCAACCGGTTGCGCATTTGCCGACTCGACGGTGTTAACAGACATCAGAGGCAATCCCATGGTGGAAAAACGGTGATTTTATCTGACCAGATGGTAAAAGCAAACGATTGCATTTATAAATTTTACAAACGGTCTCGGGCAGGGGTTATCAGGCGTTGGAATAACGCTCGGTTTCGGGCATCCAGCGTTCAATCAGGGCGGTTGCCTGTTGCGGATAATGTTCGTGAATGTGACGGGCGATGCGTTGAACATCCGGGATAATGGCCTGATCGCGCAGCAAATCCGCCACTTTGAACTCGGCGTTACCCGTCTGACGCGTGCCCAGCAGTTCACCGGGGCCGCGAATCTCTAAATCCTTTTGCGCAATCACAAAGCCGTCGTTGCTGTCCCGTAAGACCTGAAGGCGCTTCTGTGCGGTTTTCGAGAGCGGTGATTTGTAGAGTAGTACGCAATGGGAGGCCACCGCGCCACGGCCCACGCGTCCACGCAACTGGTGTAATTGCGCCAGACCTAACCGTTCCGGGTTTTCGATAATCATCAGGCTGGCGTTGGGGACATCCACCCCGACTTCAATCACCGTTGTCGCGACCAGCAGGTGCAGCTCACCTTGCTTAAAGGCCGCCATCACCGCCTGCTTCTCTGCGGGTTTCATCCGCCCATGAACCAGACCAATCTTCAACTCCGGTAAGGCGAGCCTGAGCTCTTCCCATGTCGCTTCCGCAGCCTGGGCTTCTAACAAATCTGACTCTTCAATCAACGTACAGACCCAGTATACCTGGCGGCCTTCCTGGGTACAGGCATTGCGGACGCGATCGATAATATCGCTACGACGGGTGTCCGGGATGGCAACGGTAGTGACAGGTGTGCGACCCGGCGGTAGCTCATCAATCACGGAGGTATCGAGATCGGCATAGGCGGTCATTGCCAGGGTGCGGGGGATCGGCGTTGCGGTCATGATTAACTGATGCGGGTGGAACCCCTGCTGCTGACCTTTTTCCCACAGCGCCAGACGTTGATGGACGCCGAAGCGGTGCTGTTCATCGATAATCACCAGCGCCAGCCCGTTAAATTGTACCTGCTCCTGGAAAATCGCGTGGGTGCCGACCACCATCTGTACCTGCCCGCTGGCGATGGCTTCCTGCTGCGCCAGGCGCGCTTTTCCCTTCTGTTTACCTGCCAGCCAGCCCACTTCAATACCAAGCGGTGCAAACCAGTTGCGGAAGTTACTGGCATGCTGCTCGGCCAGCAGTTCTGTCGGCGCCATCAACGCCACCTGTTTGCCGTGCGCAATGGCGCGTAGCGCAGCCAGTGCGGCGACCAGCGTTTTACCGGAACCGACGTCGCCCTGCACCAGACGCATCATTGGCACATCGAGCGCCATGTCGCGTTCTATCTCCGCCACCACGCGCGCCTGCGCACCCGTTGGTTTGAACGGCAATGCGGCCAGCAGCTGATTCTTCAGTGAATCGTTCGTGCTAAGCGGCTGGGCGTGAAAACGCTGCGCGCCGGCACGCAGCGCCAGCATGCTCAGGTTATGCGCCAGTAGCTCTTCCAGAATCAGGCGTCGCTGCGCCGGATGCTGCCCGGTTTCCAGATCGCTAAGCTGTAACGACGGTGGTGGGCGATGCAGCGTGCGCAAGGCTTCCGGCAGGCTCGTCATTCCTTGCGCAAGTTCAGGCGGCAGAAGCTCGGCAATGGCGCAGGTATCAAGCAGGTCCAGCGCCTGGTCGGTGAGCTTACGCAGCGTGGCTTGCTTAATGCCTTCGGTGGTCGGATAAACGGGCGTGAGCGTTTCCTGAAGCGCCGGCGTGCTGAGATCGCCCTGCACGCGGTATTCTGGGTGAATCATCTCCGCGCCGTACTTCCCGCGTTTGGCTTCACCATAGGCCAGTACGCGCCGTCCGGTCGCCAGGCTGTTTTTCATTGCCGCGCTGAAGTTGAAAAAGCGCATGGTGAGAATGCCGGAGCCATCGCTAATCTGGCAGGTCATCATCCTGCGACCGCCGAAGGTGATATTGCAGTTCAGCACTTCGCCTTCAACAGTGGCGTAAATGCCCGGCAGCAGTTCGCCAATCGGGTAAAGATGGGTGCGATCTTCATAACGCAGGGGAAGGTGCAACAGGAGGTCCTGCACGGTGTGCAGGCCAATTTTTGCCAGTTTGCTGCTTTGTGCCGCGCCAACGCCGGTCAGGGAATTGAGCGGGATGGCATCCAGCAAACGGCCTTTCATGTGATTACCCTGCTGCCTGCATCGTGGACCACCAGGCGGCGTCGGCCTCGATCTCACCCTGCATGTTTACGTGAGGGTAGGGCAGGCCCTTGCGCTTGGCGACTTTCGCCAGCACCGGATAGCCGCCCTCAAACAGCAGGCGCTGCTGTTCGTCTTCCGGCAGCATGCTGTTTTCACGCAGGTACATGCCGGCGTTCTGCCGCTGGCGCTGTGCTTCGTAGAGAATCAGAGCGGAAGCGACGGAAACGTTAAGTGACTGCACCATGCCGATCATCGGGATGATGATGTCCTGATCCGCCAGGTCTAAGGCTTCCTGGGTGATGCCGGTTTTCTCCTGCCCCATCAGGATGCAGGTTGGGCGCGTGTAATCGATTTCGCGGAAATCAACGGCTTTATCAGAGAGATGAGTCGCCAGAACCTGCATGCCCCGGCCCTTCAAATGGCTGACCGCATCGCCGATGGTACGGTGGGTTTTCACCTGTACCCAGCTATTGCTGCCCGCTGCCGCCGACGCCATGGTGCGCATACGGCTGCCCGGCCAGACGGCGTGAACTTCGTGTACGCCTACTGCGTCGGCGGTGCGAATGATCGCCGAGACATTATGAGGTTTGTGGACCTGCTCCATGCAGACCGTCAGATCAGGCTGACGCCTGGCGAGCATCTCGCAGATACGCGCATAACGCTGTAAGTTCATAAAACTAGTTTCGGTTACGGGTGACTTTTATCACGTCCGGCATCACGCGGATTTTGCGCATGATATTCGCCAGATGAACACGGTCACGCGCGGTGAGGCGAATAAAGGCGCTATAGACGCGACCATCCTTTTCTTCCGTATTCAGACTCTGAATATTGGAGGTCGTCGTGTTGATTGCCGCCGTCAGGTTGGCCAGCGCCCCCTGGTGATTAAACATATCCACCTTAATTTCAGTGATGAACTCCTGCTCCGTCTCTTTGTCCCATTCCACAGCCATAAACTTCTCTGGCTCTTTCTGGTAACCACGGATGTTGCGGCAGGATTCATGGTGGATCACTAACCCTTTACCTGGGCTGACGTGCGCAATGATCGGGTCGCCTGGAATCGGGCGGCAGCACTTCGCAAAGGTGATCAGCACGCCATCCGCGCCTTTAATCGGCAAATGCCCATGATTGGACTGCGTTGTGGCAGGTGCGGCGGCTTCGCCTTGCTGAAGATTTTTCGCCACCACCACGCTCATCGCATTGCCCAGACCAATTTCCGCCAGCAGATCGTCCAGCGTTGCGAGCTTCATACGCTCCAGTTCGCGCTGGATGTTCTCTTGCGGGATTTCAGCCAGTTTACGGCTGCCGCCGAGGGCATGGTTGAGCAAACGGCGCCCCAGGCTGACGGAATCATCACGCTTGAGGTTCTTCAGCAACTGGCGAATTTTGGCGCGAGCTTTTGAGCTGACGACAAAGTTAAGCCATGCCGCATTCGGGCGTGCGCCAGGGGCGGTAATAATTTCGACGGTCTGACCGCTGGTAAGCGGCTGTGACAGTGGGTATGGCTGCCTGTCGACGCGCGCGCCTACGCAGGCATGACCGATATCGGTATGTACGGCATAGGCGAAGTCGACCGGCGTGGCACCGGCAGGCAGCTCAACAATGCGCCCTTCCGGTGTGAAAACGTAAATCTCATCCGGGAAGAGATCGGATTTAACGCTCTCGATAAATTCAAACGAGCTACCGGCGCTCTGTTGCAGCTCCAGCAGGCTTTGCATCCAGCGCTGAGCGCGGATTTGCGCGGTGGTGCTGGTTTCACCGTGCTCTTTATAAGCCCAGTGCGCCGCAACCCCCATTTCCGCCATCTGGTCCATGTCTTCGGTACGGATCTGTACCTCAACCGGAACGCCGTGCGGGCCGATCATCGAAGTGTGTAAAGACTGATAGCCGTTCGCTTTTGGAATGGCGATATAGTCTTTTACGCGCCCCGGACGCGGCTTATACAGGCTGTGCATCTGGCCGAGTACGCGATAGCAGGTATCGGCATCATGTACGATCACGCGAAAGGCGTAGATGTCCATGATGGAGTGAAAACGCTGCTCTTTGAGCACCATTTTGCAGTAGATAGAGTACAAATGCTTTTCACGCCCGCTCACGCGACACGGAATGCCTGCTTCCTGCAAACGTCCTTCGATCTCAGAGAGGATTTTTTGAATCATCTCTTTGCGGTTGCCGCGAGCGGCTTTTACCACTTCTTTAATCACGCGATAGCGGTTTGGGTACAGCGCTTCAAAACCCAGCTCTTCCAGCTCGGTTTTAATGTGATGAATACCTAAACGGTGCGCCAGCGGACTGTAGATCTCAAGGGTTTCACGGGCGATGCGGCGACGTTTATCCGGGCGTAATGAGCCCAGCGTGCGCATGTTGTGAGTGCGGTCGGCAAGTTTGATGAGAATGACGCGGATATCCTGCACCATCGCCATAATCATCTTGCGAAAGTTTTCAGCCTGCGCTTCTTTCTTATCGCGGAACTTAAGCTTATCAAGCTTGGATACCCCTTCTACCAGCTCTGCAACGCTTTTACCAAAAAGCTGTTCCATGTCCTGGTAGGTCGCAGGAGTATCTTCAATCACGTCATGCAGCAGCGCAGCCATCAGCGTTTCATAGTCGAGTTTCATCTCGGCCAGAATACAGGCTACCGCAACCGGGTGCGTGATATAGGGTTCACCGCTTGAACGTGTCTGACCCTCGTGAGCGTCACGTGCAACGAGATACGCCTGCTGAAGACGTTTTATCTGGTCTTCAGGCAGGTAGTTTTGAATCAGTTGATTCAGGCTTTCAAACAGATACAAGGGCGACCCGCTTTGTGATTAACGACGGCCTTCAGCAATAGCGGTAACGGCTTGTAATTCAGCGGCTTCCTGCTCTTGCTGTTCCTGGCGCTCACGGACGTCGAGGATCTGGTTGTTGATCAGACCTTCTTCGATTTCGCGCAGCGCGATTACGGTAGTTTTATCGTTTTCTTCCGGTACAAGCGGATCCTTGCCGCCTACCTGCATCTGACGAGCGCGACGCGCGGCGACCAGTACCAGGTCAAAACGGTTACCAATTTTCTCTACAGCGTCCTGAACAGTTACGCGTGCCATATTTAAAATGCTCCACAGGTGAAGAAATGACTGGGCATAATACTGAAAGTGGGTTCAGTCTGCCAACAGTTTGCTGATTAAAGCGTCATGACGCTGCTTTTGGCGGCTCATGCGCAGACGTTCGGCGCGAATAATGGTTTTCAGATCGCCCAGGGCGGTGTCGAAATCATCATTCACAATAAGGTAATCATATTCGGCGTAATGGCTCATTTCTGCAACAGCTTGCGCCATACGTTTTGCGATTACTTCTTCGCTATCCTGACCGCGCCCGCGAAGGCGGCGGTCCAGCTCAATTTTGGACGGCGGTAAAATAAAGATACTGCGCGCTTGCGGCATCTTCTCACGAATTTGCTGTGCGCCCTGCCAGTCGATATCCAGAAAAACATCCACACCCGTTGCCAGCACTTGCTCAATGGTTTCACGCGATGTGCCGTAATAGTTACCAAACACTTCAGCGTGCTCCAGAAACGCATCTCTGCCAATCATGGTTTTGAACTCATGATGATCGACAAAGAAATAATGCTCGCCATGCACTTCACCCGGACGCGGTGCGCGCGTGGTGTGTGAAACAGAAACCTGGGTGTCATACAACGGTTGGGTTTTTAACAACGCCTGAATCAGGCTGGATTTACCCGCGCCACTGGGGGCAGAAACAATATAAAGCGTGCCTTGAGCCATGAGTATCTTATGTATGTGATTATCGAAAGAGAGCCTACATACGAGCTTATTATACACGTCGCCGCTATGTGACGTAGCCTTTGTCACACTTTTTGCGTCAGTTTATTGCGTTTTGCGTACCTGTTTCCTGATTTACCGTGTAGTTACTGCAATCAATGAAAATGTCTGGAAGCGTGTTCGCACGATCGCTTTTTGCCTCTCGGTTTTGATGACGCCCCGCGTTATACCTGGCCCGCAATCTACAGCGGAGGTACTGATGAGAAGAGGGAAAAGTATCGTGCTGAGTCTGTTGCTGTGGCATTTCCCGGTATGGGCGGCTTGCCCTGACTGGTCGCCAGCCAGAGCGAATGACGAAATCGCCCGGCTACAGCAGCAGCTCGCCCAGTGGAACGACAGTTACTGGCAGCAGGGGGTTAGTGCGGTAGACGATAGTGTTTACGATCAGCTCAGCGCGCAATTGGTGCAGTGGCAACGCTGCTTTGGCGGTGATACCGGGGCAGAACTGGCGCCGCCAGTGAGCGGCTCATTGCCCCATCCTGTTCCGCATACGGGTGTGCGAAAGCTTGCGGACAAACAGGCGGTGCAGCAGTGGATGCGTAAGCGCAGCGATTTGTGGGTGCAACCGAAAGTGGATGGAGTGGCGGTTACTCTCGTATACCGGGATGGGCGCCTGGTCAGCGCGATTAGCCGGGGAAGCGGGCTTAAAGGCGAGGACTGGACGCAGAAGGTGCGTTTAATACCCGCAGTACCGCAAAGCACAAAAGGCGCGCTTGCCAATAGCACGTTGCAGGGTGAGATTTTTTTGCTGCGCGACAACCATATTCAGCGGCAGATGGGAGGAATGAATGCCCGCTCGAAGGTCGCCGGAATGATGATGCGCCAGAATAACACCTCGTCGCTCCAGTCGCTGTCTGTTTTCATCTGGGCATGGCCTGATGGCCCGGCAACGATGCCTGAGCGCTTGCGTCAACTGTCCGGGGCAGGATTTGGCTTTGCACAACAATATTCTCAACCGGTGAAAAGCGCTGATGATGTTGAACGCGTGCGTACAGCATGGTGGACAACGGGATTACCGTTCGTTACCGATGGGGTCGTGGTAAGAACGGGTAAAGAACCTGAGGCCAGACACTGGATGCCCGGGCAGGGCGACTGGCTGGTTGCCTGGAAGTATCCTCCGGTCGCAAAAGTGGCTGAAGTCACCGGGGTTCAGTTTGCTGTCGGCAAGAGCGGGAAAATCTCGGTTGTGGCGTCGCTTGCGCCAGTAATGCTGGATGATAAACGGGTGAAGCGCGTAAATGTAGGGTCTGTCAGGCGTTGGGAGGAGTGGGACATTGCGCCAGGTGACCACATTCTTGTCAGCCTTGCCGGACAGGGGATTCCGCGTATTGATAAGGTTGTCTGGCGTAGCACTCAACGGGATAAGCCCGCACCGCCGGGGAATCGCTATAACGCATTAACCTGTTTTTATGCGACTGAGGTATGCCAGGAGCAGTTCATCGCCAGGCTGGTCTGGCTGGGGTCGAAGGAGGCGCTGGAGGTTGACGGGATGGGGGAGGCAGGATGGCGTGTGCTTCACCAGGCGCATCGTTTCGAGCATATTTTCTCCTGGCTCGCGTTAACGCAGGAACAACTACAGGCGACACCTGGGTTTAGTAAAGAAAAAAGCAAGCAGTTGTGGCATCAGTTTAACCTGGTGCGGCATCGGCCATTTATCCGCTGGGTGATGGCGATGGGCATACCGTTAACGCAGGCGGCGCTTAAGGCCAGCGGCGATCGTTCATGGGGGCAGCTACTGGCACGCACGGCAGGATACTGGCAACAGCTTCCGACGACAGGGGAGGGGCGCGCCAGGCGGGTCATCCAGTGGCGGGATAACCCGGAAATACGGGCGCTGGGCAACTGGCTGGCTGCCCGGCATATTAACGGCTTTAGCCCTTAGTGACCTTCGTGGCGATAGTAAAACACCGGCAGGCCAAGTTTGAGACGCAGCGCCAGCAAGCGAGCGGTAAAGCCAAAAACCAGCGTGGAGATAACCACGACGTCTTGGTTGGATACGTAGTGTTGTAGCGCGATGTACAACACGGCAGACGCAAAGGAAACACCAGCATACAGCTCTTTCTGGAAGACCAGCGGAATACGTTTGCAGAACATGTCACGCAATACGCCGCCAAATACGCCGGTAATGACAGCCGCCACAATAGCGATGACCGGGCTATGCCCCATATCCAGCGCAACCTGAGCGCCGATAATAGAAAAGACCACTAAGCCCAGCGCATCAAGTACAAGGAACAGTTTGCGTAGGTAAGGCATTACAGGGGCGACGATCGTCGTCAGAACCGCAGCAGAAGCGACAATAATCACGTACTCAGGGTGCTGTACCCAACCGAGCGGATAGTGACCGAGCAGAATATCGCGAACGGAACCGCCGCCAATTGCTGTCGCGGTGGCAATGATAATTACGCCAAATGTATCCATGCGGCGTCGACCCGCAGCGAGCGCCCCGGTCATGGCTTCGGCAGTAATGCCAATTAAGTAGAGAACGTGTAACAGCATGTCTTCCCCCTGGTTTACTGAGGGCAGAGACTAACGATTTGTGCGTAATATCACGATTGAGATTTTCTAAGGTGAAGCAATTTTGATAACTATATTTTATGTGGTTATTGCGATTCATCCGCTATTTATGCGTTATTCATTTTTAATGGATTAGAAAATGGATAAGAAAAAATAATCCGAAAGTGGCGAGGGCAGTACGGAGTGTAAAGGAAGCACGTAGCACCATCGCATCGCGACGGGCTACGTGGGAATGAGGTTTACTCGATTGGATCTGTTTATTGAGTAGGTGACTTAAAGCCGCGTGGTTACTGTGTTTTTGATAATGCCTTTTTTCAATGGGTACACCCTTGTGTACACGGCATTTTAGAGTGCTCTGGGTTTTTGGCTATTTTATGCTCTTGCCCACCTTTCCCCTGCCTTCATCGTCTACCACCTTATTGTATGATACATCTATCCCACAATAAGGAACCTGCCAGCCATGAGAATGACCAGCCGCAAAAAAGAGATACTCAGCTACTTTGAACCTGATAGCCTCGATTGGGTTACTGGTGAGATTGGTGCGCCGCCGTTCGATGTGTCGGGCGTGGCCTACCTTCTTCATGGCATGGCGTCGTTCGATAAGCGCCACCAGCTCGAATCTACACGGCGCACGCTCGAAAGCATGGTTGCCGGGGGGCTACTGGAACGTGTGGCAGTGTATGAATCGCGTCAGGTAAAGCGTGGCGGTGAAACTAACGCAATGGTCGTGCGCTACGGTTTACCCGGTCAATGTGCCGTTGTGCGCGATAATGGCGGCGCTGATAACGCAATATCAGGTGAATACATGCGGGTCAGTTAAGAGCCTGCAATCTGTTGTTAATGTTGTTCAGGTCGTAAACCCGGCGTTCAATATCCAGCATCAGGAAATTGCGGATCTCGGCCTGTTCAGGATTATCATATTCTCTGGCCTGTAAGAGCAATTCATTGTAACCATGCAATCCCCCCGAATTTTCCGCCGGGGTAGTCCCCCTCCCACGCAAACAGCTAACAGGCTGGATACTGGTATCATGGGTTTGCTTCTCCAGCACAATAAGACAATCCCACCAGTCGCCAAAGTCATACGTGTAAACCAGCTTGTCACCCTCATTCTGGATCGCCGCCCATAGTGGCGTGATTGCCGCATTACCCATGCTTTCACCCTCACCCCATACGCGATACTCGCTACCGGGATCACCTTTACGACCTTTCTCGAACATATACAGATGTTCGTCATTCCAGCCAAAAGCCAACTGGATCACCGCGTGAAGTTCACTAAATGGGATTTGCTCTGGAACCAGCACACGCCGCCATATTGGTGGTTTGCTGTCTCGGATAGTTATCTTTAGCTGGTACATGCAAATCCTGAATAAATGCGAATCGGAAGGATAACGATACTGACGCACTCACAATTCTGTAAAGGTGAATAAAGGTAATTTGCTTAATACGCATAAGTTACATGCGGAATAATCCCGTATCTACCTGCGCGGCGCTGGCTTCCTCCACTGGTAGGCGGGTGATCGCATCATTTCGCGGAATTTGTCACGCCGGGCTATATCGACATTAACTGAGCGTTCTATCTCCCGTTGATCTGCCGGGGTTAGCTGGTGGCCTTCGTGCTCCAGTTTGGCGGTGGTCAATAAAGCTATTTCGCGTGGTGTCATACGTCATACCCATCTGGAAGGATGAAACACGCCCGGATTAAATTTTATTTTTCGCGGGTATAAACATTCGATGAGGCGGGCAGTCCTTAAGGCTCAGGGTTGCAGAGATTTGGCCTCCCCCTCCCGGTGATAGTTTATTGCTTGATGTGGACGGCTTGCTATATTGGCGGCGAATGCAAATTGTCGCAGAAGTCTATCCCGTTCCCTGACGCCCCGTGCGGGCGTTTTGCTTTTACAGAGTCAGGCCAATGCCTCTGGCTGCTTTCCCCGTCTTACGCTCAATCACGCCCGTGATTCTATCTACTACCGGACTGAATGCCTGCCAGTAAGCCATCTCCATTGCTGACAACTCTGCCCGCTTCCTGTCAAACGTAGCCCAGCGCATCCCCTTTGGTTTCGGGAACATGCGAATGTCATTAAACAGATTATTGGTAAGGTCATTGTTGCCCCAAATCGCGTATCGCTGCTGGCGTATCTTCATGCGCATCCTGTCCAGTCTATCGGCGCTCTGGCTTTTGTAGTGGAGCTTCCAGCATTCCCGGCAGCCAATATCTTTTTTACCGATATACAGCTTTGCAGCCCGCTTCATACAGTGGGGGCAAACGTACCATTCCCGCACGCCATATCCTGCCTGCGTGGTTGTAGTGCGAATCGCCCGCGTCACGCCGTTGATTGTCATGGCGTAGCTGTCGGCTTGCCGGAAGGTATACAACGTTCCGCTTTCGGTCTGGGTATAAAGCTGCGTACCCGGTTCAGCATCCGCCAGCCTGCTACGCATGTTCGCAAGGAATGGCAACCCTATACGGGGCAGGTCGGTCGTATAGCTGCGCGTTCTGTCTCTCACTACGTGAATTTCCTCGCAAAATGAATACGAAATAATATGAGTATTTTAGTGCAAATCACGCATCACTTCTGCGAAATGGCTCCGGTAAACTCCAGCGGTGGTTCGGGTTGAAGCCTGATTCTGAAAAGTAACCACTCTGCTTTTTTTGTTTGTCATGCAAACTGACTGGATAACGTGCGGCAATGGCATATGAGGGGGATCGGCGCATGGATGGTACGCACGCTGAATGCGCAGTTTTGCCGCGTACCTGACTGCGCACCATGCACCGTGTTTTGGGATGGGTTAGTTAGCCAATATTGCTTTAGCCCTTTGCTGGAGAGGCTTTTCTGTCGATCCCTCACCGCAATCCTTCCAGAACAATCCAAATTTCGTGAGCTTTTCGTCGCCTACCTGACTGCGTACTGCGAACCAGTGGCGCGAATCTGAATATTTTGGACGGCCTAAATCACGATCAGGCGTCTAGCCCGCCGCTGGTGCGGATCTCTATTTATTCGGCGGTCCAATCCGTCAAGAACAGTCTAATATTTTGTAGCCCTTTCATGGGGCAGGAGGCGTAAAGCAATAAAAAAGCTGGCGGTAACATCCCTGCCAGCTTTTTTAACTATCTCCTTGGAGGCAATATCCCTTTCGGCCTCTGTTGGTTAAACATCTCATCCAGGGCCGCTTTTCTCCCAACTTTATACATTCGGGATTCAATCTGCCGTAAATTTTCCTCTGTAATGCCATTTGTCGTGTGAATAGTCACATTCATCTGCTGGTGAATGACTGCGCCACCGCCTCCCTGCATATCCTTGTTACTTATCACCCGCCCGTTGTCGCCCGGTATCATGTACTGGCTGCCATTGGCCGCCTGGAATATCTCAGGCTTTCCGTGCTCACCTACACGATACATTGAGCTGCCATTTACTGGCCCACCGTTGTAACGAGCACCACCAAACAGCCCAACCATTGCAGGAATAGCAGCCGACATAGCCGCCATGCCGATAGTTGACGCCTGCCCCATCGTGGCGATGTTTGTAGCTGCCGCGGCTGGAGCCATAGAAGCCGTAATACTCGCACCTGTTGCCGCGGCGCTTGTTGCGGCGGTAGCGTTAGCAGACTGAGCCATCACCGCGCTTTTAACGTACTCCATCCCCATCTGTACCAGACTGCCAACAACACTGTTTAGGATTGTAGTGCCGATGTTAGCGAAGGATTCTTGCAGGCTTTGAGTGCCGTTAATAAGACCGGTAATGGCGCTACTGGCCCCACTTTGCAGACCATCCAGAGATGATGCCAGCAACTCGTTAGCCTGGCTTTGATTGCGGAAAATTTCCCACTGCGCCTCAATGCGCTGCTGTTCGTATTCGGTATCAGCGGCGTTCTTTAATGCAAGTGCGTTTTGGTGTGCAATTACTCCCTGCTGCTCAAATTGTTGGATAAGCGCCAGTTCCTGCGCGTGCTGATTGGCTAATTGCTGGACAGGATCAACCATTCCGGCTGATTCCTCCTGCGGAGTAACCACCTGTTGAGCGCGGATTTTAGCCAAATTAGCCTGGTGCTGCTGCTCCATCGCGATAGACGCAGCGTCGTATTGCTCCCGGGTGATCTTTTTCGCATTAAGCGCCGCTTTTAAATCACTAACATCCTTCTGGTAGGAGGCGTTTTCTCTCGTTTCAGGGATTAACTTCTCAGCAGCGGCCTGTGCTTTTAACGCATTAACAGTATCCCACCTTTCCGCTGCATATTTTCCAGCAAGAGCAATATCCTCCGGCGTAGCGCCTTTACCGAGTGATTGCTGCTCATTTAGTATGGCTTGCTCCCGACTGAGTTCCTTTGTCGAACCGGCAGCCAGTTCTGCCTGTTGTTTTAGTCTCTCCAGTTTTTGAGCTATAGATTCAGCCTGTGCTGCGCCTTTCTTTTGTGTGGACTGGAGATTTTTCTGTGACTGCGTATTCCGGTATGTCGCTGCGGCATCATCTTCCATGCGTTTTGCGTGAGGATCGTCTTTCGCAAATCCGGCATCTTCAGCAGCATATTGCGCCTGCAATCGTGCGCGCGCTTCCCCCTGCAGCTTTGAAAGCGCAAGGTTACGCTGAGACTGCTTGATGAGGTTCTTCTGGCCGGCAGTCAGAAGATCCATTTCGCTATTCATTCCAGCCAAATTAACTTTCGCCATTCCCGCGGCGCTGACTAATTCTGTAAGGGGCTTCAAAAACGTAGCGATTGCGCTGGCACCACTATCGGAGGAGCTTTTGGTATTTTGTAATTCAATAACCAGCCTTTGAAGTGCTTCAGGCGTTCGGGTCCTTTGCACCTCGTCCATCTGCTTAACCAGTTTAAATGCGGCCTGCTCCGATATCCCAAACTTGCTCGCAACTGAGCCCACTGTATTCCCAATACTGTTCGCCGTAGCCTCGAATGCCTGACCAGCTCCGTACGCCTGCTTCATTGCCTCGGAATAGTCATCGGTAGTAATTTCAAGCGCCGCAAGCCGATCACTAAATCCCTGAATTGACGCATACCCACCCGAAAAAGCGCTTAATGCCTTGTCGCCAAAGTTGATTACAGACGCTGCTGCGTCACCTATAGCCTTTGGTATTTTAGAAACAGCGACGTTGTACTCAATAATGGCTTGATTACGGAGGATAGTGGCTGCTTCTGCATTTGTTTTAGCCAACATCGCGTATTTATCAGATAGGGCAGCCACTCCGTTTTGAGAGATATTAATTACCCGATCCATCGCCTCCGTCGCATCTTTAAGGGCTTCCATGGCATTTTTACCGCCACTTAACGATGTAATCAGCGTCCCGGCAATTACCGAGCTAAGCGCAATCACTGCGCCCAGCACAGCCCCGCCCGGACCAAATGCGCCGGCCAGTTGAGAACCCTGCTGACTAAATGCCACCAACGCGGATTGCCCACCCTGAACCTGCACAATAAAATCCTGTACCTGATAACCCGCCTGCTGCATGGTGGATTTCCAGTTTTTAGTACCCTTTGCACCTGCTTCAGTACCGTTCTTCATGTCATACAGACGGCCAGTCAGATCGGCGATGGTCTTTTTCTCTGCTTCCGTAGCGTTGGAACCGGCACGAAGCTGGGCGGCAAGAATAGCAGCACCTCTGGCGCTACCTTCCTGTTGTTCTTCCAGAATTGCCAGTTGATTACCCAGCGATTCAATTATGGACTCCGCCCGGCTAAATTCAGAACTGGCCCCACTGACGCCAGAACGAGACTCAAGGATAGCCCGCGTCAGTGAGTTGATATTGGTATTTAGCTTGCCAATGGCACCCTCTACGGCGGCAACATTCTTAGCCATACCACCAGCGGCGCTACTGGTATCATCAATAGCCGATCCAGCCTGCTTGAGCGTATCGCCAAGGTTATCCGCTGCTTTGTCCGCGCCGTCAAAAGATGACTGTAGTTGTGAAAGGAATTTATCGACCTGCTTATTGGCCTTAAGCAGTTGGTCTGTTTCGGCTTTGATGATGTATACAACTGATCCGGCGTCCATTATTTCCCCTTAGTGAACCACACGTTTATTGCTACCCATCAGGCCATTCCTGATCATACTTTCCATCACCAGAACACCACGCTCCGTCAAGCGATATTCACGTCCGGTAATATCAATTAGTCGTAGCAGCAATTTATAAGCCGCTGCCTCTTTGTCGGCGTCATCACGCACAGCAGAGATAACATTGTCCACCAGCCCGGATGACAGACGGTGTGGTACTACCTGCCCCGATACACCGTTATATTCAACGGTATTGCCGCCAGTCTCTCGCTTCAAATCACGGGTATACGTTTCTGCAATTGTATCCGCCAGTCGGGTTAACTGTTCCATTAAACCTCCTTCGGCATATTCAGGGCGCGATCCATAATCTGACGCGCGATAACATGGATTGATGGGGCGAGACCCAGCGGGGATTTTTTACGCTCCTGCTCCTGCAGGGCTCGAAGCTGTTCAATTTGGTCACGACTGAGCAATACTGGTTTAACTGATGATGTTGCCATTTTAGTTCCTCCTGATATTTATACAGTAATTATACTTGCATAATCAGCAACATCTAATGGCTATATTGCGTATTTTGAAATAATTATTTAATGCTCACGATCGAATTTATTGATGTGTAGACCATAAAAAACCCCGACAGAGCGGGGCTTATTACAGCGCTTGTATGTTTGTTAATTGCAGTGCGTGTTGTACAAAGCGTCCTGCCTAGACATCTCGGTATCAGCCAGTAGCGCAGCTAAATCTCCGACATAAGAAATATCATTGGTTTTTATGACATGTCCTCTTACCTTAAAATTGTATGTGTTCTCGTTGCGTACCATGCTTCCATCACCGCACACCCAGCCACTTACAGCTTTATTCGTGTTTTGATGATCTGGTTTGAAAACAAGGCTGCCGTAAGTGAATGAGGGGTGATCACCCTTATCCATTTCAGCTTTGAACATTTTTATAGCTGTATCAGCCCCACCAGAGGCCGTTTCGTTTTTACTTTCATCGCATCCATAGATTAAAAATATAAACGGCAAACACACCAAAGCTTTTTTCATATCCCTGACCCCAATGTAAATGTGAATAAAGCCTACCAGCGTTTAGCGGAACGGGAAACAGTCCGTGCTAACTGGCTTCCCGTTCCGTTACAACTGTCTAAATAGCTTTGCCCTTCAACCTAAATGCCTCGCCGTTCGGTCTGGCTATTCCCATGCGACGCTGAGTTTCCTTTACTGCTTTATGCAGATCGCCATAATCATCGGTTTTCACTGGCGGGCGCTTCGCATTCGTCAGACACGTATCACGGCGCTGCTTTACCCATTCCCGATCATCGTCCTCAGCACAAAACATCATGACTTCCTGCCAGCGTGTCGCTGCCCTGCGATACAGCCCCTTTGCTTCCAGAGCCTCGGCTTTACTGTCGTTTACCATGCTTATCTCCCTCAGAATGGCGCTTCATCGTCGAATGGTGGGCGCTGGTCGTATTCATCACGGGATGGCTGCTGCGCACGTCTCAGTGCGTCCGTTGCCTGCCCCTGCTGTCCTGCCTTCCCGCCGGGGCGCACCGTTCTTGCGCTGATCACACTGTCGGCAATCACCTGATATCCGGTCTGTGTGCCACCGTCCTGCCCTGTCCACTGGTTCACCTGCATATTGCCCGCCACGCTCACAAGGTCGCCTTTCCGGTGCTTTGCCAGCGCATCGGCCTGCTTTCCAAAAGCAATAACGCCCAGCCAGAAGGTTGACTCTCCCGCCTCTGCCGCATTACAGGGGAGTGACACCGCCAGCCGTGCCATAGCCATGTTGTTACCATTCGTTGTGGTGCGGGTCTGGGGATCTGCCACCAGCCGCCCGTATGCTGAAATTTGTGCTGTCATTGTTACCTCACTGGATTATTAGTTTTGCTAATGACGATTTCTTAACGTGGGACACCTGCCGATTTTTTTTCATAGTAAGCAGAAATAGTGTTGTCTCAGTTGTCTTTGTTGTCTCACGGCGCTACAGGCCGCGCCACGTCTGGATTTGGCCGAGACAACATTGATGGTTTTGTGTTGTCTCACGCAGGGTAAATGTTGTCTCACTGCCAGCCAGGCAAAAAATCACACTTTCCCTATGTTGTCTCAAAACAGCTAAATGTTGTCTCGCTGTTGTCTCAGGAAATGAAATAAAAACCTTATAAATCAATTCAATTTACAAATTGAGACAACAAAGACAACCGAGACAACACTAAAACTACGCATGTGAAAAAAGATTACTCCTCTGGCTGGCCGCTTTCCTCTGCCATAAAGTTGAGCACATAAACGCGGATTTGCCTGCCATCCTCTCGCACACGCCCCTGATAACCTCTGCCGCTGGTCGGCGGGGTGAGCATCCCGACACGTTTAAGTACCTCAGCAAACTGTTTGGCATTGAATCCCCTGGCTATCTCCTGCTCGAAGGTCGCCGGGAAGGTGTAGAAAATTATCGGGTCGCTTTCGTGGTTCCCCTTCTTCCTGTATCCGGCTAAATCACGGATGGGTAAATCACGGGGGTCATAACCCAACGGTGCGTAGCGACTCAGGCCATGCGCATTCAAAAACGCCTCCGTCTGCTCAATAATCTGCTGGTGCTCTTTGTTCCCCGTGCCGAACTCACGCAGCCAAGCGTTGTAACTGTGCTGTATCGCATCACGGCACGTCTGAGCATCCCACCCGGTTACTACCTCGCCCAGCAGCAAAGCAGCCTCCAGAATGGCAAAGCGTGCGGCCACGCGGTGAACCTGCTCGCCATAGTCTGCAGGAATAAGACTGCGCCAGCGGGCTTCACACTCACGCACGGTATCAATGGCCTGCTGCTGGTGGTCTGCCAGCCACCCGATCCACTCCCGCCCGGCAGCGCCGTGATGGTGCTGGTAAGCGTCTTTCAGCGCGTCGGCGTGCTGTTTGCCGTTCTGGTGGTCGTGGAAGCGCACCGCCTTACTCAGCGGGATATTCAGCAGGCGCACCAGTTGCCCGGCTTTGGTCTTGCGTCCGGCGGTGGCTATGAAGGTTTCTAAGTCCATTTCCCCGGTACTGATCGCCACGGTGCGCCAGCGCTTTAAATCCCGGTTGCCGCCTTCCTTCGCCCCCTGCAATTTCCCCACGCCGTTAAACAGCGCGTAAGCAGACTGAGACACGCTTACCGGGTCTGCCCCTTGTCCGACTTCATCCAGTGGCATCAGCCCGTCATTGTGTGCTGCGGCTTCGTTTGCCAGCCCCAGCGCCGTGCCGTACCACGTCAGGCGCAATAAGTCCGGGTTGCCGTACAGACTGCTGGCGACGTTCGCTGTGGTGGTCTTACCCGCGCTCGACTGTTCATAGAAGTGAATCCCGAAACCATCAGCACCCGCCAGCCCGATTAACGGGGCTGCCAGTGCGGCGGCAATGCCTGTCATCATCGCGTAGTTACCGTATGCCAGCCGCGCAACACTGTTACGCCAGCTCTCTGAGGTTCCCGCCACGGTGTACCCGGCAGCGGCAGAACTGCGGCCACTGAATAAAACGGGTTGCGCAGGTGCGCCGATTATCTCCCCATCCGGCATGATGTATGCCCCGCACTGCCAGCCAGTAGCGTGAGCAACACGCCACAATTCACGGGAGCCGCTACGCTGTAGCCAGTCGGCCAGAATCGCCCGTAAGCTGCTTTTCGTGGTGACATTAACCCCGCCCGCTTTCAGGGTGCGCCAGCCTTCGCGCTCCCCGATATCAGCCAGGGGGATAGCCGCTGTTGTCGGTATGCCTGCGCCAAAGGCCAGCCAGCGCAATATCAGATACTGATCCTTATCGTCCCGCCCGGTGCCAATAACGTCCATCGGTGAGGCCAGCCAGCTTTCATTGTTGATAATCTCGCCGCTTTCCTTGTCCACTTTAGGCGTGATCCAGTAAACGCCATCTTTGCGGCTCTCAATGCGCGGTTTTAGAGGGTCTTTCTCTGGCTGGTCAGTTTTACCGCCCTCAATGGCCTGTAGTTGTGGTTTCACGCATTCCCCCTGCGGCTGGTACATCGAATCGTTAAATGCGGCTGTAGCGGCTTTCAGCCCGTTTTGCTGGCGGTAGTCGTCCCAGTCGGCTTTATGGTCTGTCGGTGGTAGTGATATCCAGCCAGCCACGGATAAGGCGGCTTTCTCTGCGGCATCTTTGCCCGTGTTCGCCTGTCCTTCGTGGTGGTCGTTATCTGCGGCAATGATGATTTGTGCCTGTGGATACTTCCGGCGCATCACTTCCGCAACGGGCAACAAGTTGCCCGCGTCGATTGCTGTCACTGTCAGCGCGTCTCTGCAAATTAAGTGACACGTTAGAGCGGTAGCCAGCCCCTCGGCAATTGCGACGCTCTGCGGCGCTTCTGGCGCGTTTACGGCGTGATATGCCCCGCGTTTCGCCGAACCTTTCAGAAGTCGCTTCTCTCCCTGTGGGGTGATGGTCTGCGCCGCCGCCACTGCGCCGGATTCGTCCACCAGATCCAGCAATAACGAACCATCCGGCATAACCGGATAGTTAAACCCGGTCAGCCCTTTTGATTGCAGGTACTCAGATTCGCCCTGCATGACGCTCTGGCGCATTCCGGCATACAGACGGGCAAACGTAGCCCTTCGCTGCTCTGCGTCCTCTGCTGCCTGTTGCTGGCGCTCCTGTTCACGCTGCTGGAGGTCAGCTTCCAGTTGTTCCCTTCTCTGGCTCGCTATTGCCGGGTCGGTTTGCGCTGCCCGGTAATCAATACCCAGCACATCAGCGGCAAGCTGTGCCGCCTCCGTAGTGTCGCAGTTGTTCACTTTCTTAATCAGGTCTAAGCCGTCGCCAGCGCCACACTGGTTGCAGATAAAGCTGCCGCGCCCATTATCATCGAACCGGAAGCGATCCGTACCACCACATGCAGGGCAGGGGGCATGGCGGCGTGATGAATCAGGCACGTCGATAGACAGGCCAGCCAGCACATAAGGCCAGTTACCAGCGGCGGCGGTGGTCACTTCGCGGATAAGGTCGATATTACGCATTGTGACCCCCTACCGTTGCGCCCATGTCGGCGGTCATGCTTTGCCATATCTCGCGCCCGGTATCAGTCAGGCCACCAGCATTAACGCACTTTTCCAGTAGCCCGATCCCTACGCTTTCCCATTGCGGGTAATGCTCTTTCAGCGCTTCCAGCGCGTAGCCGTCTACAAGGTCACGGACGCCATTTACGCCCCCGGCGATCTCCACGCGAACAGGCTCGCCATCCGCATCAATCATGAAATAATCGCCGCCGCTGGTGGTCTTGATATGGTCATACAGCGCTGCGGCATACTGATTCGCCAGCGCATTCAGTCGGAAGTTTTTGGTAATCATATTGCCCCCTCAGTGCGCCACTGGCATTTCAGGCCAGCCGTTTTCATTCAGATTAGCAATGAAGTGATCGTGTAGCTCTGCCAGCGTTTCACGCCCGAACGGGGTTAACTCTCCGCGCTCCGCATCCAGCATGGCGCGGTAGAACACAATGGCGTTTTCCGTACCCTGCTCAGCGCCGTATCGCTCAATCATTGCGCCCTCGATGTTGTTCGCCATCGCCAGCCGTTCAGCAAACGGGTAAACCACAATGCCCGCTGTGCCATTGGAGTAAATCGCCACCTGCGACGATGTGCCGTCAGACTCTGTAACGGTGGTTGTGCCGTTCTCGCGCTTCATTTCGGCAACGAAACATGCCGCAATCAGCCAGCGCCACATAGTGACGTTATGCTGTGCTGTAAAGGCGAACCAGCCACGCTCCCCGCCGTCAGCCACTGCCAGATGCAGGGTAAATCCTTCATCAGGGATGTCGTCATACCTGCCGCTATCGAGATGAGTTACCGCGTCTGAATAGGGAATAAGGCAAACATGCTCATACATTCCGGCATCATTGCGGGTCATGATATTGACGCCGTGCGGTGTGGCTTCGGCGTGGAATAAGTCGGGATTTCCAGATTTAAAGGTCAGTACGTTACTCATGCTGCCACCTCTATGTCCTTGCTGATTTTTCTCTGCTGTACGCAAATAATTACCCCGACGCTCCAGCCGTTGCGCTGTGCTTCGTGGGTCATTTGCAATACAGCATCATTGGAACTAGCGGCATTTCCGTACCATGTGACCGGGATCGGCGCATCAGCGCCATCAAAACAGGAGGCAATCACGCGAAAATTACTCATGCGCTGGCCTCCGCATCAATCAGGGTGGCATCCACAATAGCCAAAACCTTCATCAGCCAGCACTGCACGACTGCTGTTTGCTCTGCGTCCATGTGCGGGGCTAATTCGGTCATTACGTGAGCCAGCCCATTGCGGGCGCGGGTCATGCGTTCTGCGGTACGCCCTGCCAGTGAGCAACTCCCCGGGTGCGCTTCTTCACGGGATAGCATCGCATCGGCTTCCAGTTCAGCCGGGTGGCGGTAGATGGTATTTATGTTCATGCTGCCACCTCCAGACGGATACGGCCTGCAAAGAAACAGACGTGATCCTGCGCCAGAGTGCGGCGGGCTTCGCGCTCAGTTTCAGCAGCAATATGATGGATTTTGGCGGTAATTGTCGGCATATCGCGGCGAACGGCTGCGATTAACCAGATGAATTGCGGATTTTGGGTATGGGTAGTAGCCAGCATAGCGGCAGCCTCTGATTCATGGTTTTGAGAACCACCACCGGAAACGCCAATTTCGCTGGTGGTGAACTGTACAGGGTTGGCGTAACCGGGAATCAGAGAAACCGGCGCGGATTGCTCCGCCCCCATACAGTCCACCATTGAACAGGTGTAACTGCGCGGCACAAAAAAACACGCATGGCGCGTGTTGTGCGCTCTGATAATTACCGGGACGCCAATCCCGACACCAGATTTTGCTGGTGCTCTATAACCATAAACCGGGTCGGCGATAGTCAGCAAGCCCTTTTTTATGGACTCCAGAAACTCACCTTCGCGCGTGCGCGTACTGTGGCATAAATTCCCTGCATCTATTGGTGATGTCAGAAAAATCTTCCCGCCTCGTGTAGTGATGATGGAAAAATCTTCCTCGCGTAGTGACCCCCAATAAATCTTCGTGCGCATACTGGTCTCGAAACTCTCCTCGTCACCACGACGAGAAAACGACGAGCCGGCATTAGCTGGCGCGTTAATGCCAGCTATGACCTTGATGTCAGATAAATCATCAACACTACGCGCACTCATAGAGGCATTCTCTACGATGTCCGAAAAGTACCCTTCGCGCGCGTGCGTACTGGTCGCAAAAGTTCGAGAATCGCTTTGTGGGCTACTGTCAGTGGCTCGCATAATGTCAGGTTTTGACTGGTTCTCAGTGCGAAATACAGACAGGCCAGCCTGCAGAATCCCCTCGCGCGTACTGGTCACGAAAGTCATCATGCAATCACCTCCACGGCCACGCCGGCAGCGGTATAACCCTGGACACGCACACCATCAACACGGTGACGCTTTTTCGTCAGAAAGCGGATGTGATCGGCGTAGACGTACTGCCATTTACCATCGAGCGCAACACGTTTAAACCACGGATGCGGCTTAGATATGGTCTGGACAACTGCTGCGGAAGCCTTGCGCGGCGCGGATTCTGCTGCGACAACCCCCTTATCATTGCCCGTTACACGGTACAGCCAAAAGCGAGCATCCTTTCCGGTCAGTTTGCGAGTGCGCACCGGAACATAACCAGCCTCACGCATCGCCTTACCAAAAGCGGCATCATCCGGGTAATACTGGCGGCGTAGCCCCGTGGGTACGGAAACGGCAAACGCGCGTTTAGTCGGGTACTCCTGCCACTGGTCTACCATCGACAACGGCAGCCCGTTAACGTCCGGCTCTTTGCTGCCAGCCACAGGAAAGCCCTTACTCTGGACGGCGGTCATTGCTTCACCTCCGTGAATTCTTTCGTGAAGCGATCAATAGGCTGCACACACGGGAACTGATAACCCTTGCGATAGAACGTCACCCGGTTGTGCGCTACAGATACGACGGTCACTACCTGCCCGTGCGCGTCACGATAGGTGTGATTTTGCAGAGGGGTGCTGGTGGGCTTAGTCATGGGTTGCCTCCAGACGCTTAGCCAGCCAGCGCTGAGACAGTCGGGTTAATTCACCTTTACGCTGCTCATACTCCATGCCCATATCAATCAGCGTGATATTGGTGCTTTCCAGATAGGCGTGATGCTCCAGTTGCCCGGCATTCATGCTGTCTCGCGGTTCGCCTGTAATGTCGTTAGCCTGCGCCCACTGCTTTGCTGTCATGCCACCCAGAACAATGCGAGCGATCATGTTGCTCTCATTGCTGTAGTGGCGGGGTTGTGTCTGCTTACCCTGTTCAGCGCGGGCGCTTTCCAGTGCTGCACACATCGGTTTAAACAGGCTGGCAGCACCGATGCGAGCTTTAAGCTGGCGGCGATATTGAGCGGCAATCTCTGGCACGCTACGCTGTAGGGCTTCTTCACACTGGATAAAGTAACGGCGAACAGCGCGACCCTGTTCGTTTCGCTCGACCATCGCAACTTCTTTCGCCATGTTCAGCGAGAGAAGGTAATCATGTTCAATCTGTTGGCGATATTTTGCGCTCCCCGAAACGGGTGAGCTCAAATTTTCAACGGTGATGTAATCCACACCAGCGGCAAAATCATACTGACTAATGCGCCCTTTAATCCAGGTTGTGAAGTCTCGGCCCACCCCCATCGCGCGGTGTAATGCTTTGGCGCTCGCAATGTTGGTATCACGCCCGCCAATTTGACCGGAAATAACGGGAACAATAGCGGCAAAGTCATTATTGCTATATTCGCCCAGGCTAACGTTGGATTGTGGGGCGGTCTCCGAATTGAATCGGCTTTTTTCGATAGTCATGTTTTCGGCTCCGTTATGCGGCGTTAAACGCGTCCGGGTAGAGGTTCAGAATGTCGGTAATATCCTGCTGAGATAGCCCGTGATGTTCATTAATGTCGGCGTTATGGTTCACAAGTTGGATCACCTTGAGAACGTCGCTACGGCAAGAAAAGCGGTAGCGCAGGTGTGCGCCGATGCCATCCGGGTTTTTCTCGTCGATACGCTCGAGTTGAATATCAAGCTGGCGCTCCAGCTCAGACGCATAATTACGCCCGGATGAAAGACGGCAGTAGCGCAGGATGTCATTTTCTGTCCATCCCTCTACGCCAGTGCGCAGCATATAGACGCGGGCGCGGTGTTTCTTTGGGGTACGCTTAGGTACTTGTACCGGGCTGGTGGTCGGCGTAATATCAGACGTGCGAATATCTGAGTTAGCCGCCTGCTGTACGGGGCGGTTTTTCTTTTCCATTACGCCACCTTTCCCCGACGCTCTGCCAGCCAGTTGTTAATCTCTACCGCATCAAAGGCGGTCACGTTATCGGTAAGTTTGACTGGGCGCGGCAGCGTGCCGTTCTTCACCCAACGGTCAATGGTTGGCATGGAAACACCCAAAAGTTCCGGCATACGAAAACGGCGGATGTATCCAGTAGTGGGAAGTGCTGATTGTGCGGCTTGAGAGGCTGTCATATGTCCCGTAACTCCTGTGATAGCTGGTGATGGAAAGGCTATCAATAGCAGTTCACAATCTCGCCGAGTTTTAGAAAATTCCTCCGAGTTATGAGATTGTTTGCTTGAAACTAACGGCACATCTTCATTGGCGAAAACTAACCATAATTACCTATAACCGGCTTTTTCCAACCAATCCCGTAAAGAGTCATCCGTTACGTCAGGAAATTTAACCTCATTTGCCATATGGCTTAATCTATCCATAATATTTTTGATGGAAAGCGTTTTTAGTTCGTCTTGCGTTACGCCTAGAGCATTTATTAGATAGGCAATAAATCTAGATTGCTTTGCCGTTTCCCTAATTTTTGGCTTAGCCTTAATTGATTCAGATACGGTCAATCTATCTTCTGGTAAATCTCTGCCTTGGACTCCACAATTGTAAATTAGCTCTATATCCCCCCTGCTTAGATAAACATCATTCATACTCAAAACAATTGGTTGAGCATCGTAGCAATACGCATAAACAGGTCTAATTAAAATATCATCCACCGACAGCACCGGGCGGTCTTCACCAACATATGGAGCGCCTAGTTTTGCAATAGGAATCGCGCAGAACAAATCTTGCGGAAAGACCATTAGCTCATCATTTTCAATTAAATACATCCCTTCCAAAACGGACGCCATGCCATCAAAGTAGCCCACAAAATCCAGTGTTTTTTTATTTTTATCGATGGTGAATGCGGTATCTATCATTGGCGAGGTTGGAGTCAATCCGCCTCGTGAGGCTACAGGTATAAGGTCAATATATTCTTTTGAAATATCCCCATATTCATATGGGTTATCATAGTTATTCAATGTAACCGTCAGAGTACCTTCCACTGAACTTTGTTTAAATTCAATCATAGGATTCAGATGATTCATCCATGCTGAGAAGTCTGATAATTCGCACTTCAATAGTGTTGCTGCTCTGTTTAGTGAGCACCACGGTAATGGAGGAATGGAATTTTTTTCCCAGATATTAGTTAATTTGCCATGTGCCATAACGTTACCTTTTACGTCATGCCTTTAAAGTGATTGAGCCAGGCGGTAAGGCTTCCGCTTTTCGCCCCGTCGGGCTAGGCTCAATCTGTCCGTTGATTCTTTACATATCTTGGTTATTTCGCTTTTCTCAGCGGTGTAACGTTGTACTCTTCGCCGCGCTCCAGTGCCACCAGCAATCCCGCCCACTGTGTTAACGCGGCCCGGCGTTCATCAAAGTATTGGTGGCGGTTATAGATACCCTCCACGCCTTTAATTTTGTGATTAAGGCATCTTTCTGCGACTACCGGATCAACGCCCAGCGCGGCTAAATGGGTGCGGGCAGTGCGTCGGAAGTCGTGAATGGTGAAGTTAGGAACGTCCGGCATTTCATGGCGAACCTTTGCCAGCGCAACGGGCAGGGTGCTTTCCTGAATATGGGGAATCATCCGGCTTTGCATCTTTCTGGCTGGCAGCACCCATGCTGTATTACATGAGAATGTGTGAAGCTCACGTAGCCATGCTACGGCTGGTGGGGGGAGTGGTATGTCGATAGCATCGCCGTTTTTGCTGCGTTCTTCGGGTAAGTGCCAGATAGCCCCGTCTAAGTCGAACTCCTCCCAGCGGGCGGCGCATAACTCCATCTTACGCACACACAACGTCAGCAGTAGCTTGAAGGTAAGCTCGTTCTGACGGCTGAATCCCTTAGCCATACGCATAGCCTGAAACAGTCGGATTAGTTCATCACGAGTTAACCAGCGGTCACGGGCAACTTCTTTCCCTCCAGCGTCGGCAACCTCAAACGCAGAACAGGGGTTTATCTCCAGCGCGTGCCGTTTGATACCGTAGTCAAATATGCGACGCGTCCAGCGTAGTACGTCCGTTGCTATGGTAGGCGCTCCACGGTCAACAATACCTTTCAGCATGTCGTCGATATGGCGCGGCTTCACGTCCTCTACCTTCATGCTGCCAATGCAGGGGTTTATATCTTTGTCGATACGGCGGCGGAGTATATCGGGGTGCTTCCAGCGCGGCAGGATCTGACGCTCAAAGTATTCAGCGGCAAGTTCTGAAACGCGCATGGCGTTTCTCTCTGCTTCCATCTTCGCCAGCGCTTCGGCTTTCCGTTCCTGCTTCTCTCCCGCGACGTCATAACCCAGCGCAACACGCGCCGATAGCTCTTTTGCTGTCTCTCTGGCTTTTGATAGTGATAGCTCAGCATATGAGCCGATCATCATTGCGCGGGGTTTCCCAGCGAATTTATAGCGGAATCGCCAGACGGGGGTCTGGTAGTTTTCGCGGTATGAAAGATAAAGCCCGTTACCATCAGATCGCCCCTCGAATCGCTCCCCGGCCTTTATCCATGCGCGGATCTGCATGTCTGTAAGTTTTGGCATTTTGCGAATATCCAAAAGTTTAATAAGGGGTGTACACCTAGTTGAGTACACCTAACGCCGTAGGTACACCTAGGTGTACACGGCAATCATGCGCTTTGTTGCGTCTTTATGATAGTCGATGATAACAAAAAAGCCCGCTGGTTTGCGGGCTTGATGTGATTTATGCGTCGTCTTGAATCTTGCTGATAGCTTACTCGATATTCTGAATCTGTTCGCGCATTTGCTCGATCAATACTTTCAGCTCAATTGCAGAATTGGTGACATCAGCATTGATGGATTTGGAGGCCAGCGTGTTCGACTCGCGGTTGAACTCCTGCATCATAAAGTCCAGACGACGGCCAACCGCCTCTTTTTTCTTCAGGATGTTGTAGGTTTCTTTGACGTGCGCGTCCAGACGATCCAGCTCTTCTGCCACGTCAATGCGCTGTGCCATCAGCACCAGCTCTTGCTCCAGGCGGTTATTTTCCAGTTGTACCTGTGCGTCTTCCAGTTTTGCTACCAGACGTTCGCGCTGCCATTGCAGGATTTCCGGCATATGGGCGCGGACTTTCACTACCTCAGCGCTGACGCCTTCCAGACGCTGCTCAATCAGTGCTTTCAAAGCCTGACCTTCGGTTTCCCGGGCGACAATGAAGTCATCCAGCGTCCCGTCCAGCGCGGCGAGGATCTCTGCGGCAATCGCGTCCAGATCCTGTTCCTGGGCGGCCATGACGCCCGGCCAACGCAGGATATCTACCGGGTTGATTTCCCCTTCATCGCTCTGCATTTTGACCCAGTTCGCAGAGGCAACGAGCTGCTTTGCCAGCTTCTCATTCAGAATGAGTTCGCCTTGCGCGCTGGCATCGGGTTCAAAGCGTAAAGTACATTCGATTTTTCCGCGCGTCAGGCGTGTACGAATGCGTTCGCGTACAACAGGTTCAAGGCTACGGAACTGTTCCGGCAGACGAAAATACGTTTCCAGATAACGCTGGTTTACCGAGCGCATTTCCCAGGTAGCGCTACCCCATTCACCCTTGATTTCACGCCGGGCGTAGGCGGTCATACTGCGGATCATAGACGTTCCTGTTTTTAAAGGAGAGATGGAAGGATTATAGCCATCCATGCCTTGTCAGGATAGGAATAACCGCCGGAAGTCCGTATAATGCGCAGCCACATTCGTTTCAAGCCGGAGATCTCAATATGCGTCCAGCAGGCCGTAGCGCTAATCAGGTGCGTCCCGTAACCCTGACCCGTAACTATACAAAACACGCTGAAGGCTCGGTGCTGGTCGAATTTGGAGATACCAAAGTGCTGTGCACGGCATCCATCGAAGAAGGCGTACCGCGCTTTTTGAAAGGGCAGGGCCAGGGGTGGATCACCGCAGAATATGGCATGTTGCCACGCGCTACGCATACCCGTAACGCGCGTGAAGCGGCGAAAGGCAAGCAGGGCGGCCGCACGATGGAAATCCAGCGTCTGATCGCCCGCGCGCTGCGCGCTGCTGTCGATCTTAAAACGCTTGGCGAGTTTACTATCACTCTGGATTGCGATGTGATCCAGGCGGACGGCGGTACGCGTACTGCATCTATCTCCGGGGCTTGTGTTGCGCTGGCCGATGCGCTGAACAAGCTGGTTGCGAACGGTAAGCTGAAAACCAACCCGATGAAAGGGATGGTGGCTGCGGTTTCCGTCGGCATCGTGAATGGTGAAGCGCTCTGCGATCTGGAGTACGTTGAAGACTCCGCGGCTGAAACCGATATGAACGTGGTAATGACCGAAGACGGTCGAATTATTGAAGTGCAGGGAACGGCAGAAGGCGAGCCGTTCAGTCACGAAGAACTCCTTACCTTGTTGGCATTAGCCCGAGGGGGAATCGAATCCATTGTAGCGACGCAGAAAGCGGCGTTAGAAAATTGATTTTAAGGCGACCAGCGAGTCGCCTTTTTTTTGTCTGTAATAAAGTGAAATGAGGAGCGAATCCATGAAACCGTATCAGCGCCAGTTTATTGAGTTTGCGCTTAACAAGCAGGTACTAAAGTTTGGCGAATTTACGCTGAAATCCGGGCGCAAAAGCCCCTATTTCTTCAACGCCGGGCTGTTTAATACCGGGCGCGATCTGGCTCTGCTGGGACGTTTTTATGCCGAAGCGTTGGTGGATTCGGGTATCGATTTCGATCTGCTGTTTGGTCCGGCCTATAAAGGTATTCCGATTGCGACGACCACCGCTGTTGCACTGGCGGAACACCATGACAAAGACCTGCCGTACTGCTTTAACCGTAAGGAAGCCAAAGACCACGGTGAAGGCGGAAGTCTGGTCGGGAGCCCATTACAGGGACGCGTGATGCTGGTGGATGATGTGATCACTGCGGGTACTGCGATTCGTGAATCGATGGAGATTATCCAGGCGAATGGCGCAAGTCTGGCGGGGGTGCTGATTTCTTTGGATCGTCAGGAGCGTGGCCGTGGCGAGATTTCCGCGATTCAGGAAGTGGAACGCGATTACGGGTGTCAGGTGATCTCGATTATCACGCTGAAAGACCTGATTGCGTATCTGGAAGAGAAACCAGAGATGGCGGAACATCTGGCGGCAGTGCGCGCGTATCGGGAAGCGTACGGGGTTTAAGTGAATTGCCCGGCGGCGTAGCGCTTACCGGGCCTGTAAGGCCGGATAAGGCATCGCCGCCATCCGGCTACGCTGTTACTGCAATTGCGCAGCAACCAACGGCCAGCGGGCGTCGAAATCGTCCGTTGGGCGGTATTTGAACTCGCTGCGTACAAAGCGGGACAACATCCCTTCACAAAACGCCAGCAACTGACTTGCCAGCAGGGTTTCATCCGTGGCGTACCCTTCGCCTTCGCGCATTCTTTTTTCCCGCAGAACCTGACGCAGCTGCGCTTCAATGCGCTCAAACAGCTGGTTAATCCGTCCTTGCAGGCGATCTTGTTCAAACATTAACGCATGACCGGTGAGGATACGCGTCAGGCCTGGGTTGCGTTCGCCGAAGCCCAGAATCAACAACACGATTAAACGCAGACGCGCGCTGGTGTCTTTCTCATCTTTTAAGATCAGATTGATACGGGTAATCAGACTGTCTTCGATAAACTCAATCAGACTATCGAACATGCGAGTCTTACTGGGAAAATGGCGATACAGCGCCGCTTCAGAAACGCCGACGGAGGCTGCCAGTTTCGCTGTTGTGATGCGTTGGCTTCCATCGCTGGATTCCAGCATCAGCGCCAGAGACTGAAGTATTTCTTCGCGACGATTCCTTTTCGCAGTTTGTTTTTCTGCCATGTTACAAAATACCCCTGAAAATAAGCACTTGCCAGGCGAGCATCCACACTATGACCGCAAACTCAGCGTTTGCGGCGATGTTATGTCGTTATCAGGATGCGTAAATGTCTTACTTGCGACCAGAATGGCCGAAGCCGCCTTCACCACGGTCGGTGGCTTCAAACTCTTCCACCAGATTAAATTCGGCCTGTACAACCGGTACGAAAACCATCTGAGCAATACGTTCGCCTGGCTCAATGGTAAAGCTGTCCTGGCCACGGTTCCAGATGGAAACCATTAACTGACCCTGATAGTCAGAGTCGATCAGGCCGACCAGATTGCCGAGCACAATACCATGCTTATGGCCCAGGCCGGAACGTGGCAGCATTACCGCCGCCAGAGACGGATCGGCAATATGAATCGCCAGACCGGTCGGCACCAGCGTTGTTGCGCCAGGCGCCAGTTCTACGGCGTCATCGAGACAGGCGCGCAGGTCAAGTCCGGCGGAGCCGGAGGTGGCATAAGTTGGAAGCGGAAATTGCTGCCCAACGCGCGGGTCCAGAATCTTAACGTCGATTTTTTTCATCATAACGGGTCACGATCTCGTCGAGTAATAATTGGCCCAGGAGCGCTTTCCGTTCGAGCGGTAAGGCTTTATCTCCATCCTGCCAGAAAAGGTGTAATGCGTTGCTGTCGCTATTAAATCCTTGAGTTGAAAGCGAAACATCGTTCGCGCAGATCAGATCAAGGTTTTTGCGGATACGTTTTTGCCGGGCGTATTCTTCCACATTATTTGTTTCCGCGGCAAACCCAACGACATAAGGACGCTTGTCTTTGAGTGCGGCGACCCCGGCGACAATATCAGGGTTCTTGACCATTTTTACTGTTAATTCATCGCCCTGCGTCGCCTGTTTCTTAATTTTTTCACTGGCGACGGCGGCTGCACGGTAATCAGCAACCGCAGCACAGCCGATGAAAATATGCTGCTTCTGAACCGCTGCCTGGACTGCCGCTTCCATTTCCAGCGCGGTCATCACATCAATGCGCTGAACAAAAGGTGGCGTGGGCAGCGCAACGGGGCCGGAAACCAGCGTAACGTTGGCGCCGCGTCGTGCGGCGGCGGCGGCAATGGCAAATCCCATCTTACCGGAGCTGTGGTTAGAGATATAACGCACCGGATCGAGCGGCTCGCGCGTCGGGCCCGCCGTAATCATGATGTTGAGATGTTGCAGATCGTTGACAGGGGAGAAATGCGCTGCCGCCATATCCACAATGGTCAACGGGTCGAGTATGCGTCCTGGCCCCACGTCTCCACACGCCTGGCTGCCGCTGTCCGGCCCCCAGATAAGCATTCCGCGTGACGCGAGTACATCCAGATTATGTTGCGTGGCGGCGGCGCGATACATTTGCTGATTCATGGCCGGAAGCACGGCAATCGGGGCGGGTGTCGCCAGACAAATCGTTGAAACCAGATCGTTGGCCATACCGGCAGCGACGCGAGCGATCAGATCTGCCGTGGCTGGCGCGAGGATAACTAAATCCGCCCATTTCCCCAGCTCAATATGGCCCATCGCGGCTTCTGCGGCAGGGTCAAGCAGACTGTCAGAAACGGGATAACCCGACACCGCCTGTAGGCTCAGGGGCGTGATAAAGGCTTTTGCCGCTTCGGTCATCGCCACGCGGACGTCGGCGCCGCGTTCGCGTAAACGACGCACCAGTTCAGGGGCTTTATAGGCAGCAATGCCGCCGCTCACGCCGAGAACGATTTTTTTGCCAGCCAGGCTCATCATGATCTTTCCTGTTGGATTGCACCAGAAGGCGGACATTTTATCACAATCCTGAATCCCGTCGTGCAGTTGCCCGTAATTCACTTTGCGAGGCGCTACGCAGGAGTGAAATACGGGCGTCGATTCACCTCAGGAACTATGCCACCATGAGGCGTGCTTAAGGAGGTGAACGTATGGATGCGCCGGAACGTTTAATGCCCCGGGAAAAAATGTTGAAGTCAGGAATTGGTTCGCTGACGGATGTTGAACTGCTGGCGCTCTTTTTACGTACAGGAGTGCCAGGAAAAGATGTGATGGCTCTGGCGCATGAAACGCTGCAACGCAGTGGGTCGCTCTATGGGTTGCTGTCTGCGGATTTCGCGCAATTTCGCGGTACAGGTATCGGTATCGCTAAGTATGCGCAGCTTAAGGGGATTGCCGAACTGGCAAGGCGCTATTACAAGGCGCGCATGATGAAGGAAAACGCGTTGTTGAGCCCGGAAATGACGCGTGAGTTTCTGCAAAGCCAGTTGGCGGGGGAAGAGCGGGAGATCTTCCTGGTGATCTTTCTGGATGCCCGGCACCGGGTGATTAAACACAGCCGTCTTTTTTCCGGCACGCTGAATCATGTCGAGGTGCATCCGCGCGAGATTATCCGCGAGGCGATAAAATTAAATGCTTCTGCGGTGATCCTTGCGCATAATCACCCCTCGGGGTGTGCAGAACCGAGCAAAGCGGATAAACTCATCACCGAACGTGTCGTAAAATGTTGTCAGTTCATGGATATACGAGTACTGGATCACCTTGTGATTGGGCGCGGAGAGTACGTTTCTTTTGCCGAACGTGGTTGGATTTAGAACACTTCGCGCGATCCATCGGGATCTTTGTCTGTTCGGGACTTGAGCACATCGCTTACACAGCGTATACTACGCCACCTTTGAGAATCTCGGGTTTGGCATTTGGGCCTGGCAATCGAGAGTTCACAATGAACTGCGATAACCAGGCTGAGAAGCCTGACGAGGCGCCAATACCCCATACGAAGCTCGAGCTAATTTGATTTTTGGAGAATAGACATGTCCCGAGTCTGCCAAGTTACTGGCAAGCGTCCGGTGACCGGTAACAACCGTTCCCACGCACTGAACGCGACTAAACGCCGTTTCCTGCCTAACCTGCACTCTCACCGTTTCTGGGTTGAGAGCGAGAAGCGTTTTGTCACCCTGCGTGTATCTGCTAAAGGTATGCGTGTAATTGATAAGAAAGGCATCGAAACAGTTCTGTCCGAACTGCGTGCCCGTGGCGAAAAGTACTAAGTACTTAGAGGAAATAAATCATGGCTAAAGGTATTCGTGAGAAAATCAAGCTGGTTTCTTCTGCTGGTACTGGTCACTTCTATACCACCACGAAGAACAAACGTACTAAGCCGGAAAAACTGGAACTGAAAAAGTTCGATCCAGTTGTCCGTCAGCACGTTATCTACAAAGAAGCGAAAATCAAATAATTCTCGCTTTGATGTAGTGAAAAACCTCGCTTCGGCGGGGTTTTTTGTTTTCTGGCCGTCCCCATATTAATGAGACCTGAAACAGAGCCGGAGACGTTATGCCTGAATTACCTGAAGTTGAAACCAGCCGCCGCGGTATTGAACCACATCTGGTTGGGGCAACCATTCTGCATGCTAATGTGCGCAATGGACGTCTGCGCTGGCCGGTATCGGAAGAGATCTACCGCCTGAGCGATAAACCCGTACTCAGTGTTCAACGCCGCGCGAAATATTTGCTGCTGGAGTTATCGGATGGCTGGATCATCATTCATCTGGGAATGTCGGGCAGTTTGCGTATCCTTCCTGAAGAACTTCCCGCTGAAAAACATGACCACGTTGATCTGGTGATGAGCAATGGCAAAGTCCTGCGCTACACCGATCCTCGCCGCTTTGGCGCCTGGCTGTGGACGAAAGAGCTGGAAGGGCATAACGTGCTGGCGCATCTCGGCCCGGAGCCGCTGAGCGACGATTTTAACGGAGCCTATTTGCAGCAGAAATGTGCGAAGAAGAAAACGGCAATTAAACCCTGGCTGATGGATAACAAACTGGTGGTGGGCGTGGGAAATATCTACGCCAGCGAGTCGTTGTTTGCGGCTAGCATCCATCCTGACCGTCTGGCGTCGTCATTATCGCAGGCTGAGTGTGAGCTGCTGGCCCGCGTGATTAAGGCCGTTTTACTGCGTTCCATCGAGCAGGGTGGTACAACGTTGAAAGATTTTCTGCAAAGCGACGGTAAGCCGGGCTATTTTGCTCAGGAGTTGCAGGTTTACGGACGTAAAGGGGAGCCGTGCCGGGTTTGCGGTACGCCGATCGTTGCAACTAAACACGCGCAACGGGCGACGTTCTACTGCCGTCAGTGTCAGAAATAAGATGGATTGCAGGCCGGATAACGCGCTGACGCGCCATCCGGCAAAAGCGTTTTACTTCAGCTTATCCATCAGGGCCTGATGAACGTTCTCCGGTAAGAAGTGGGTAACGTCGCCCTGATGGCGCGCCACTTCTTTTACCAGCGAAGAAGAGATAAAAGACCACTCTTTTGAAGGCATCAGGAAGACGCTTTCAAGCTGCGGCATTAAATGGCGATTCATGTGCGCCAGCTGCATTTCATATTCAAAATCAGCCACGGCGCGCAAGCCGCGAATCAAAATATTGGCCTTCTGAATGCGCGCGAAGTTGGCCATTAAATCGCTGAATCCCATGACTTCCACGTTGCCGAGGTGCGCCGTCGCCTGTTGCGCCAGCGCTACACGCTCTTCAAGGGTAAACATCGGTTTTTTGCTGGGGCTGGCGGCAATGGCGAGGATAACGTGATCGAACATCTGCGTCGCGCGCGTCACGATATCAATATGGCCGTTGGTGATCGGATCGAAGGTTCCTGGGTAAATCGCCCGTTTTTGCATGACAGCCCTCAATGCGTTTTCGGTGGCAGGTAAGGTTCCAGCAGTTGTAACAGACGCTGTAGCGCACCCTGGTTTTGGTACAGCACTTCAACGGCGTGTCGACCGTAGAAATTACGATAATCCGCGTCGGTCAGTAAAGACGAAACCTCTTTTACCAGCGTAGTGGCATCGGTTACGGTAATCAGCCCGCTTGCTTGCTCCAGTCGGGCGCAAATATCTTTGAAGTTAAAGGTATGAGGACCCATCAATACCGGTATCGCGTGTGCGGCAGCTTCCAGCGGGTTATGTCCTCCGCGTTCAACCAGCGAACCGCCGACAAATGCGAGATCCGCAATACCATACAGTAGCATTAATTCGCCCATTGTATCGCCAATAACAACCTGGGTACTGGCGGACGGCACCTCTCCTGAAGAACGCGTGGTATAGCTGAGCCCTGCCTGGCGCACGAGGTTAATCGCATCCGGGAACCGCTCTGGATGGCGAGGAACCAGAATTAGCAACAGGTTAGGGAATTGATGCAGCAATGCCTGATGAGCGGCGATAACAATGCTCTCTTCGCCGTCATGCGTACTGGTGGCGATCCACACCGGGCGGTGCGGCGCCCACTGGCGACGCAGTGTAACCGCTTTTGCAGCAAGCTGTGGCGTCACGGAAATATCAAATTTCAGACTGCCGGTGACGGTGAGCTGGTTATTTTTCGCACCCAACGCGATAAAACGCGCGCCATCTTCTTCATTTTGCGCCGCGATTAGCGTAATGCGGCGCAGCAGTCTGCGAACAAATTTCCCCAGCTTTGTATAGCCAGCAGCCGACCGGGCGGAAAGGCGCGCGTTGGCGATAACCAACGGAATATGACGTTTATGCAGCGCGGCAATCAGGTTCGGCCAGAGCTCGGTTTCCATAATCAACACCAGTTTAGGGTCAACTTTATTCAGGAAACGGTTGAGCGCATCGGGCAAATCATAAGGAAGATAGACGTGCTGAACATCGCTGCCGAATGCAGACTGTACGCGCTCTGAGCCGGTAGGCGTCATGGTGGTGACGGTAATCGGCAAATCAGGATAACGGTGTCGCAGGGCGCGAACTAAAGGAATTGCCGCCAGTGTTTCACCCACAGAGACGGAATGCAGCATGATCCCGCCAGGTTTAAGCGGATGACGGTAAAAACCGTAACGTTCGCCCCAGCGTTTACGGTAGGCTGGCGCTTTACGTCCACGCACCCAAAGCCGTATCCAGATCAAGGGCTGAATAAGGTAGAGAAGGGCGGTGTAAAGCAATTCGAGCATAGTAAATAGCTGACTGATGGATGTGCTGGGGATTCTATGTATTTAGCCTGGGCTTTACCATCATTTTTATCCTTGTTGCACTAAAACACCTGAATTGACAATACATTATTTGCGGTAGGTGTTTTTCTCCAGATACATCAAAACAGGCTGTTAACGCCGAATAACGCGTGAAATTGTGCTCTGTCCTTCAGTAGTAATGGTTTACATCTTATTGTTTTGAAATTAAAAATTAACTTTTTGCTTAAAAAACATTCATTTCGGTTCGGGAGCTAATCAATGGTATACTACTGCGCAAATTCAGGCAGCCATCAGCCTTCAGGGCGCCGGGAATATGGAGGGTAGTCTTTGTTTGCAGACAAGGATTACGGCGCTTTTACCTGCCTGGCCTGGGATGTTTGGCGACGTAACGCGGATATTATTGCATGACCATTGCTTTTTGTTTGTACAAATATTTTCCCTATGGCGGGTTGCAGCGTGATTTCCTGCGAATAGCGCATACGGTTGCGGCGCGTGGCCATCATGTTCAGGTATTGACTCAACAGTGGCAGGGCGAACGTCCCTCCGACCTTGAAATTATCCTTGTTCCGGTGACTGCCAGAACTAATCATGGAAAAAATGAGCAGTATTATCAGTGGGTTCAGAGTTACCTGAGCCAACATCCCGTCGATCGCGTCGTTGGGTTTAATAAAATGCCCGGGCTTGATGTCTATTATGCGGCAGATGTGTGCTACGCGGAAAAAGTCGCCCGTGAAAAGGGTTTCTTTTATAAGCTGACCAGTCGTTATAAGCACTATGCAGCTTTTGAAAAAGCGACCTTCCAGCAAGGTGCTCATACCGAGCTTTTGATGTTAACAAATAAGCAAATCGGTGACTTTAAGCATCATTATCATACTGAGGATCGCCGTTTTCATATTTTGCCGCCAGGGATATACCCGGACAGGAAATACAGCCAGCAACCTGAAAACAGCAGACAGATTGTCAGAGAAAAAAATGGCATTGGGTTAGATCAGTTCCTGCTTTTGCAGGTAGGTTCGGATTTTAAACGCAAAGGCGTACCAAGAACGTTACTGGCGGTAGCTTCTTTACCTGAAGCAATACGTCAACGTACGCGATTGATGGTTGTCGGGCAAGACAAGGCCGACCGGTATCAGGCCCAGGCGCGTCAACTAGGGATTGAGAAGCAGGTGCAGTTTTTTTCAGGGCGCGATGATATCTCAGCGCTGATGTCTGCTGCTGATTTGCTGCTTCATCCTGCCGTTCAGGAAGCGGCCGGAATCGTATTATTAGAGGCGATTGTCGCCGGGCTACCCGTGCTGACCACCGAAGTTTGTGGATATGCGCACTATATCAATGCTGCGCAGTGTGGCGTTGTTATACCGGAGCCTTTTGCACAGGAAGTCCTGAATGCTTCCCTCTGCGATGCGCTGGAGAAAGGTGAGCAGCGAAGTGAATGGGCAAGTCATGCAAGACACTTTGCCGATACAGAAGATCTCTACAGTCTGGCTGATAAAGCGGCTGATATCATTTTAGGTTTTGAGAATGATTGAATTAAAAGAGCCATTCGCTACGCAGTGGCAAGGTAAAGATCCGTTTGTCGAAGTAACGAAACTGGACGGAGAGGTTTTCCGCGCTCTGGAGACCCGGAGGACGCTGCGTTTTGAGATGATGGGTAAAGGGTATTTCCTGAAATACCATCACGGAACCACGCTGAAAGAAGTGCTAAAAAACCTCATTTCCTTGCGTATGCCCGTTCTTGGCGCGGATCGCGAGTGGCTGGCTATTCACCGTCTGCAATCACTGAATGTTGATACCATGACCGGCGTCGCGTTTGGGCAAAAAGGGTTTAATCCGTTGCAGCGGACATCGTTTATCATCACGGAAGATCTCTCGCCGGCAATAAGCCTTGAAGACTTTTGCGCCAGGTGGAGTGAAGAACGTCCTGATCTCACCTTAAAACGAACCATTATCACCCGACTGGCGGAGATGGTGGGGAAAATGCATCGTGGCGGGGTGAATCATCGGGATTGTTATATTTGCCATTTTTTACTACAGCAACCATTACCGGCTGATGTGGCTGATATAAAACTTTCCGTGATTGATCTGCATCGCGCGCAAATTCGTCGCCGGGTGCCGCGTCGCTGGCGTGATAAGGATCTGATTGGACTCTATTTCTCCTCACTCGAAATTGGCCTGACCTCGAGAGATATTTATCGTTTTTTACGCGTTTATTTCTCGATGCCACTGCGTGAAATTCTTCGCAAGGAAGCCAGTTTGCTTGAGCAAGCGGCGGCGAAAGCACAAAAAATCAAACAAAGAACGATAAGAAAAGCGTTATAAAATCACATACAGGGTTTGAGGTGATCTCATCATGAACATTGATTTTGAAAACGTAATAATTCAAAAAAAGGTTATCGACAACGCTACACACCAGAAAAGCAAAAAGTTGAATATTGCATATGGTGTAGATCGAAATTTTTTATTTGGCTCTGGAATTTCAATGACATCAGTGTTGGTGAACAACCCTGATATTGATATCCATTTCTATGTTGTGACGGACTATGTTGATGATGAGTACCTGGAAAGCGTGGAACGACTCACGCAAATGTATGGTACAACGGTAACGGTCTTAGTTTTTGATAATGAGGCGTTTCGCAAGTTGCCGAGTACTAAAGCATGGACCTATGCGATGTACTATCGCTATTTTGCGTTCGAGTATTTAAGTCGTGAACTGGATTCTGTGCTGTATCTGGATGCCGATATCGTTTGTAAAAATTCGCTGCGGGAACTGACGGATATTCATTTTGCCGGAGAATATGCGGCTGTTGTTAATGATATTGATCGAGTACGTTTAAAATCCGGGCAGAGACTGGGTATTCCTGAGTTAGCTCGTGACTATTTTAATTCAGGGGTGGTATTCGCTAATCTCCATGTCTGGAGAGAAAAAAAACTGTTATCCAAAGCCTTTGAAGTTTTGCATGAGCGTCAGAAAGAACTGCTTTATTTTGACCAGGATATCCTGAATATCTTATTTGTTGGGCATGTGATCCTGCTGAGGCGTGATTTTAATTGTATTTATGGCGTAGACCAGGAACTGAAGAATAAAAATGAATATCGTTATCAGGACTTTATCACTGAGAGTACGGTATTAATTCATTATGTCGGCGTGACAAAACCGTGGCATACGTGGGCTAACTATCCGGTTTCTAAGTACTTTATTGAGGCTTATAAAAAATCGGCATGGGCCGAAAAATCGTTACTCAATGCAAATACGGCAAAATTATATAAGCGTAAGTCACGCCATGAAAGGATACAGCGAAAATATATTCGTTCTATATTTAGCCATATAATGTACATTAAAAATAAGCTACACGGCGCTAAAGTGCATTGAGTGGCTTGTTGAAAATAAATTTAAATAGGTGTAGTGAATGATTTTTGATTGCCATCAGTCTATAAAAAAGATACTTGATTTTAATCAAGCACCAGCCGGGGAAAGTCCACAGCTCAATATCGCCTGGGGTGTTGATAAAAATTTCATGTTTGGCGCCGCGATTTCGATGACGTCAGTGTTGATACATAATAAAGACATCAATATCCATTTCCATCTTTTTACTGATTATGTGGATGATGATTATCAACAGAAAATAAGTATGCTGGCGCAGCAATTCTCTACTAACATCTCAATATATGTTATGGATGCCGAGGGGCTAAAGGTATTGCCCAGCGGTAATGCCTGGTCTCATGCAATGTATTTCCGCTTTATCGCATTTGAATATTTAGGCGAAAAAGTTGATTCACTCCTGTACATTGATGCAGACGTGATATGTAAAGGCTCACTTGTTGAATTGAGTCATCTCAACCTTGATGAGCATGTTGCTGCGGTAGTAAGGGACGTCGATGATAGTCCTGCCAGAGATATTGAGAAAAATAGTGATTATTTTAACTCTGGTGTGATCTATGCGAATCTTAAAAAGTGGAAAGAGCAGAACTTTATTGGTGCTGCATTTGATATCCTCCTGGATAAAAATCAGAAACTCTCTTTCCCCGATCAGGATGTTTTAAATATTCTTTTCTTAAATAAAGTGATCTTTTTACCGCGTATCTACAATGCGATATATGGTATAAAACAAGAGTTAAAAAGCAAAGATATATCACGCTATAAAGAATATATAACGGCAGATACCATTCTTATTCACTATATTGGGGTAACTAAACCCTGGAATTCCTGGGCAAATTATCCGTCTGCACAGTATTTTGTGGAGGCATGGAAGGCTTCACCATGGGCGAATGTGCCGTTGTTGCCTGCCAGAACGCCAAAGCAGTATAAGAAGAAGTCACGTCATGAAAGGCTACAGGGTAAATATATTTCTTCAATTATCAGCTACATAGGCTATCTGGCCGAAAAAGTCAAAGGTAAGTAAAAAAGCTCCCCGAGGGGAGCTTTTTTTAATGAATCTTGGTTTTGAGGTACTTTGCGTACCATTTTATGGCGGTAAAATAATTACCTTTTTTTGCCGCCTGACGGGAGTACACCCGATAATCTGTAGGTCTCATGCGAGGGGCATAAGAGCGTAACTCTGCATTCCGCCAGGGCGTGAAATGGTGGTAGAAAACATAAAGCTGTTGCGACAGCCCCGTATGTTCTTTATACCACGGCTTTCTTCCGCCCGTAAAATGAATGATTCTTGGCAGCGTGTCACTGTGATAGAAGAAATTTTCTTTCTGTTCGTCAGTAAACCAGTTAAACAGGAAATTCCAGCGGTTATCAATAAACGTAATATTTCCATTCATTGCAATGTTGAGGGCATCCTGATCAAAGTAAGGCAATGATTTTCCTTGCTCAAATAACACGGTATTTGCTTTATGCTCAATGTCATGCTTAATCCAGTTCGCGACATTAATATAGAGGAAACCAGCGTTAAAATAGTGATCGATGCTCAGCCCTAATCGCCGGGCGTGTTTATTATCATGAATGTTGAGAGAGTCATGGCTGACGGCGCAAACAACATCATCAATATCAACGCTATTAATCTCACTGAGTGAGTCAAAGCATAGCGTATCGGCATCAAGATAGATAAAACGCTCTACTTTGTCTTTAAGTAAACGGGGCACAGCCAGACGCATATAAGTTGAGCGATTGAGATGTTTTATCGCAAAATCATTGTTATATTTTTCAATATCAGCCTTATCGATCGTGATAACCTGAATTTTATTGCTGGTCGACTGTAGCTTCGCAATATCTTCATCACTGACATCATAGACAAAGACAAAAAATGCGAGAGATTGCTCAGGGTTATTCATTATGACAGACATAATGGATACGGCAACATACTCCAGATAATTAGCATCTGTGCAGTAGGCAATATTAATTACGTTAGTTTTATTATCCATTTACGCTGTCTCATTTCCTTCAACCGGGTTGCTATCATGGAGCACAGTGTCGATAGCGTCAATAACTGCGTGTTCTGGTATCCAGGTCAGGTATTTCCGGGATCTGTCCAGTTCTGCCCGGGTCGGCATTGGATGATAATCACCTGCCCAGATCAGCGCAGCTTTATCTGACCAGGGTTTCCACTGTTGATAATTTGTGGCGCCAAACAAACATACCTGCGGCGTACCTAATGCGGCAGCCATATGCATGGGGGCGGAGTCCACGCCGATATACAGTACTGCATGATCGATTAACGCCGCCAATTGCAGGAAAGTCGTTTTACCTGCCACCGTCAGGTCTGGTGGTGATTGACACAGTCCGGCGATACGCGCTACCTGCTGCTGTTCTTGTACTGCGGGCCCACAGGTCAGGTAAACATGCAGACCGCGTTGCTGCAAATAATCTATGACATGTGCAAATTTCTCGTCATCCCAGCACTTAAACGACTGTCTTGCAGTGGGTTGAATCACAACGTATTTTTGCGTGGGAAGCGCGGGAAGCTGAGTCAGTAAATATTGATAGTCACTCTCGCGATAGCAGAGCAACATCTCTTTTTTGAGCTCGCTTTCACTAAAGTCGAGGCCTTTTAGAATGGATAAGTTTTGCTCAACAATATGAGTTCCGGTTGTTGGTGTGACCTTTGTAAAAAGGCAATTCCACTGCTTCTTGTCCCTTTTAAAGGCAATAGAGGGGCGGCGTAGGGAAGCGATAAGTGCGCCAATAGGCCATTGCTCGGTTAAGTTGACAATAAGGTCATAGTGGTTTTTTTTCAGCTGGCGGCGTACCGATATATAATTTTTAATGGTTTCCAGCAGACCTTTCTTTTTTTCAATAAGGTAAAAGTTGTTGATTCTCTCATCAGCAGCTAAAATTGCCCTGGTGTCTTTATAAAGAAGAAGATCAATTTTTGCGTGCGGATAACGTGCCTGGAGACTGGCAATAACAGGGGTAATGAGCAGAACATCGCCATAAAACTTAAGCTTGCAAATAAGAATTCTTTCTACTTTATCAAACATATTAACTTTCCTTGCTAACAAATAACATTTTGCAAGCGTTTATGGCTTTAAATCGTATTTTTGAAATAAAACGATCAATGTGTGGGTACTTCATTTTATAAATAACTTTTCTTTTAACGATGCTTGTATCACAGCATGTCAGTGCATCTTGAATGTCACTGATCATATCTTCTTCGTAGCGATAATAACCTTTCTTCTTGCGCAGCAACTTGCGTCCTTCAAGGAAGCAGTTAATGATCATTAATGTGGCTACAGTTCGTTTTTCATCATTTTCTTTTATATAGTCACACATTTTACGCATGGCGAAGAAAATATATTGTGCATCATTTTCAAGAATATTCTCGGTAATGCTCCGATCGTTTATTCGATAATAATATAGCTTGTTATCTATTTTTAAGATCTTATGGCATTTAAAGTATTGAAATGGACAAAAAATAATGTCCTCATAACGATGATGTTCTTCAAAGCGGTCTTGCCCAATAATGTCACGGCGAAAGAATTTTGTTACAAGGTGCCATTGACCCGCACGGAAAGTGGGTAATAACTGCGTTAAATTTTCATCAGTTAACGTGATTTCACTCTGTTTTACTGCATCCGGCTTATCTTTTTGGCATTGATAGAGATTATTAATGTCACGGGTTAAGTTGAATTCAACGATATCATATTTCTCTTCTCTTAATTTAGGGAGAAGAACCGAAAAATAATCCGGGCTAATAATGTCATCGCTGTCAACAAAGCCAATATACTTCCCTGTCGCATGTGAAAGCCCGACGTTGCGGGTAATCGCAACACCATGATTTTCCTGGTAGATGTATTTCACGTTGTTGCAATGATGTTCGCGATAAAACGCATTTATGCGTTCTTCAGTCAAATCCGTTGAGCCATCATTAATAATGATTACTTCTACCTCATTAGTGATGCCCTGATGTAAAGACGCCAGCGTATCCGTAATGAATTCGGCATTGTTGTATGCCGGTATAATAATGCTCAGCAAATAATCTGAAGCGTTAATCATGGCATAACTCTCTCATCGTGCCTGGTGTCAGCATCATCGCCGCGCATAATGCCAGCATACTGCTCAGAGTTTCACCTTTGGCGTATAATAATAAGTCGCTTAAACCATAGATAACTATAGCACTGGAAATGATGAATAACAGAGGGCTACGTTGTGTATAAGCTTTTAAAAACATCGCCAGATACAAAAAGAGCAGAGCGATGACGCCAGAAATCCCTTTAAGAGAAAAAGTATCAATGAATTCGTTATGCAAATGGATGTCGACGAACCCAAGTGCTCCTCTTAACGAGGTATCCTGTCGGGCAAAATCCCGCATTCCAGCATCGCGTTGTTCAAGTGATTGGCCCCAGTAGTGGTTTTTTCCAGCATCAATACCCGCCCGTTGCATCGCGAGTCGGGCGCCAATCGAGGTATTACTGTTCTTCTTACTGTAAGAATGCATATCGGTTACGAAGCTGTTATAGCGCTTTTCAATCACCGATTTTAAAGGGATTGCCGCCAGCCCCGCGAGAACAATAAAGGCCAGTAACGTACGCAGCAAAACGGTACGGTTATGCCGATAGTGTAAGAAAAATAGCCCTATGCTCAGAACCGGATAGACCAGAATGGCGGCGCGGGTTTGCGTTATAGTGATAACCGCCAGTGATACCAAAAAGTGTAATAAATAGAGCAGGATTGTATGCTTCAGCCGCAAGTTGATGATGGCCTGGGACGCAAGCAATGCGACAAACGTCAACGCATAAGCCGCTCCTGTCGGATGTTCAAAACCCAGTTCGACACGGTAGTTAAGCGGATCTGGTGAGGTGAGGAGTTGATAACCCGCAAAAAGATACAAACCAACAGCCGTCGCAATCACCCAGTAGCGGGTTATACGATCTTTCATCGCACATGCGATTGGCGATTGCAGGGCTGTGACAATCAATGCGGCAAAGATCATCACTTTACCGCCGTTCTGGTATGAGCGATAAGCGCCAGTAAAGGATGAGCCCGGTTCTTTAAAGATCTCAACCCAAATAATTTGTACTAAACCGAAGAGCAGCAGCATCACGGGTAACAGCAGGTTTTTCTTATCACTCAGAAGTGACTTGCTGTGTTTACCGATAATCGGTAGCGACAGAACCGCACATGCAATAAAAACTTTTAAAGCTTCGTCTGGATTGATCAGCAGCATCGCCAGGGTCGTCAGGCACCCGGCATAAAATAAAAAATAGATAACGTTAAACGGATTATTTTGCGTGCTGCGGATAAAGCGAGAAAACGTGTGTCCACGAAGCATGATTAATCTCTTTAAAAGTTATAGCAAATTAAAATCAAGCAATGATACTTTGACGGCATCCGCACTCAGAGTTGACATCTTCCCTGAATGACTCTTTTGCGCGCACTGATTCTTCCCATATCCCCCAATCAGTCCCGGATCGGTCGGGCCATACAGCGTGATATTAGGTCGATCAAGGGCGGCGGTTAAATGGCTAAGCCCGGTATCAACGGACACTACAAATTTTGCCCCCGCCAACTCGCGTGCGACCTCTTCCAGACTCATTCGTGGTAAAACATCCACATAATCAAATCCTTCCGCTAATCTTTTTGCCCGTGCTTCTTCATGGGTCGCACCCCAGGGCAGCTTAATGCGTACACCCGCATCACGCAGTTGGCCGATCAGATCTCGCCAGTTTGCTTCCGGCCAGTGCTTATCGTCTCGGGTGGTCGCGTGTAAAAATACCGCATATTGCCCTGCGTCTGCATTCAGATTGCTCAGGAAATGTTGCGCAATCGCATAATCGCCCTGGGACTGTGGCTTGCTGTACCCCAGGCTTTTGGCGAACAGCTCGCGGGTGCGTTCAACGGCATGCTGCGCTTTAGCGATGTGATGCTTTCGGTTGTAAAACAGGCTGGCCAGGGGCTCCCGGGCCGTACTCCAGTCCATGCCGTGCTTTACGCCGCGTCCCAGTCTTGTGACCAGCGCAGCGCTTTTTACCAGCCCCTGGGCATCAATAATCGCATCGTATTGCTGTGCCTGTACGGCATCGCGAAAGGCTTTACGTTCAGCTTTGATGGGCGCGGAAAACCAGGCCTTACGCCAACGGCGAATAGCGACGGGAATCACGCGATTGACAGCATCGTGCCAGGATGGAATTTGCGCGAATCCTTCTTCTACCACCCAATCAAACTGAATACCCGGGATGACTTGCTGTGCGTCAGTCAGTGCGGGCAATGTGTGTAACACATCCCCCATTGATGATGTTTTGACTATCAGAACCCGCATCCGTCAGGCTTCCTCTTGTAATAACAGACTATTGAGTTCTTCCAGGACACGCGTCGGCGTGATGTCAATCAGGCTCTGATGATACCCTTCCGCAGCATCCCCTTTGCGCACCTTGTGATAACCCGTAATCAGACGGATAACCCGCGCTTTATGCGAAAGTGGGGGAGTAAAGTCCGGGCTGCTGGGGCCGTACAGCGCGACCAGCGGACGGTTCAGCGCAGCGGCGACATGCATTAAACCAGAGTCATTCGTGACAACGGCTTTGCAGGCAGATAGAAGGATAACAGCTTGTTCCAGCTGCGTTTCTCCCGCCAGATTGCGGCACCAGGCCTGCTGCTCAGTATTCAGTGTAGCCAGAATTTCATTTCCGGCGTCATGATCTTTTGCTGAGCCAAACAAGACGATCTGGTGGCCTTCATCGATGAGCTGCTTTGCCAGTTCCGCATAGTGATAATGCGGCCAGCGTTTCGCCGGGCCAAATTCCGCGCCGGGGCAAAAACCGATCATCGGACGTTCAGCGGAAAGAGAAAATTCGTTGCAGATGAGGGACTTTTCGCCCTCGCTCACCTGTAGCTGCGGCCATAACAGAGGCTGCGGCAGATCCTGGGCAGTACGCATAACGCCTTTGTCGTAGGCCAGTGCCACATAGCGTTCCACCATTAATGGCCAGGCCTCTTTATCTAACACGCGCGCGTCGTTGAGCAGGCCGTAGCGCATCTCGCCGCGCCAGCCGGTGCGATGCGGAATGCCGGCAAAGAAAGGAACGAGTGCGGATTTAAACGAATTCGGCAGAACATAGGCGCGGTCATAGCGCTTTTCACGCAGACGATGACCGAGCTTGCGCCGCTCGCCAATTTCCAGCGCCCCGTGGCCAAGCGGCATGGGGATCGCGTCGTTGACCTCCGGCATACGCGACAATAACGGGCGGCACCACGCGGGCGCCATCACGTCGATTATCGCCTGGGGATAGCGCGCCTTGAGCGTGCGATAGAGACTTTGCGACATCATCATGTCGCCTACCCAGGACGGACCAATCACCAGTATTTTCATGTTTCTTCTTACGCGTCGCGATTCAGCCAGGCCATATACTCCGTTACGCCTTCGGCAACGGTCTTGAACGGTTTGTCATAGCCTGCGGCGCGCAGATTGGTCAGATCCGCCTGCGTGAACGCCTGGTAACGGCCTTTCAGTTTTTCCGGGAACGGAATGTACTCAAGGTCGCTTTTCTTGTGATAAGCCAGCGCGGCATCCGCCACGGCCTGGAAGGATTCCGCGCGCCCGGTGCCCAGGTTAAAGATGCCGGACACGCCGTTTTCCCAGAACCACAGGTTTACATCAGCCACGTCGCCGACGTAGACAAAATCGCGTTTGAAGTTTTCGCTGCCTTCAAATAGTTTCGGCGTTTCACCGTTGTTGAGCTGAGTATTCAGATGGAAAGCGACGCTCGCCATGCTGCCTTTATGGCCTTCACGCGGTCCGTAAACGTTGAAATAGCGGAAACCTACAATCTGCGAGCTGGCTTCAGGCAGGATCTGGCGTACATACTCGTCGAACAGGAACTTAGAGTAGCCGTAAACGTTCAGCGGTTTCTCATATTCCCGAGACTCAATGAAGTCAGAGGTGCGACCGCCGTAAGTTGCCGCAGAGGAGGCATACAGGAACGGAATGTCACGTTCCAGGCAGTAGTGCAGCAGCTCTTTGGAGTATTGATAGTTGTTGTCCATCATATACTTGCCGTCCCACTCGGTGGTGGAAGAGCAGGCGCCTTCGTGGAAAACCGCTTCGATATCGCCGAACTCTTCTCCGGCCATAATCTGGATCAGGAAGTCTTCCTTATCCATATAGTCAGCAATATTCAGGTCCACCAGGTTGACGAACTTGGTGCCGTCTTTCAGGTTGTCCACCACCAGGATATCGGTGATGCCTTTATCATTCAGGGACTTAACGATGTTGCTGCCGATAAAGCCCGCGCCGCCGGTAACGATGATCATAACTGTAACCTTCGAATTATGGAGTCAGAGACAATCTCAGACACGAATACTTCTTATCATATCACTACACGGCCCAGGCTTCAGCCATTCACCGATAAGCTGTGCGGGTACGCGTGATTTATGCTGCATTTTCAAGAAGTGATGATGCGTCATCTCGTATCAATGTATAGCTTTGGGTAATATGTGCTGAAATTTGCCCAGTCTGGAGAATCGCAATGCGTGGGGATTTTTATAAGCAGTTAACCAACGATCTGGAAACCGCCCGTGCGGAAGGATTGTTTAAAGAAGAGCGCATTATCACGTCTGCGCAGCAGGCGGACATCACCGTGGCAGACGGAAGCCACGTCATCAACTTTTGCGCCAACAACTACCTGGGGCTGGCTAACCATCCCGAACTGATTGCGGCAGCAAAAGCGGGAATGGATTCTCACGGGTTTGGCATGGCTTCAGTGCGCTTTATCTGCGGCACTCAGGACAGCCATAAACAGCTGGAGCAAAAACTGGCGGACTTCCTCGGTATGGAAGACGCTATTCTGTACTCTTCCTGCTTCGACGCCAACGGCGGCTTGTTCGAAACCCTGCTGGGCGCAGAAGATGCGATTATCTCGGATGCGTTAAACCACGCCTCGATTATTGATGGCGTTCGCCTGTGTAAAGCGAAGCGTTTTCGCTATGCCAACAACGATATGCAGGAACTGGAAGCGCGTCTGAAAGAGGCCCGTGAAGCTGGCGCTCGTCATGTGCTGATCGCCACCGACGGCGTGTTCTCGATGGACGGCGTTATCGCCAACCTGAAAGGCGTCTGTGACCTGGCAGACATTTACGGCGCGCTGGTGATGGTTGATGACTCCCATGCTGTCGGTTTTGTCGGGGAGAACGGTCGCGGTTCTCACGAATACTGTGACGTAATGGGACGCGTGGACATCATTACCGGTACGTTAGGCAAAGCGCTGGGTGGGGCATCTGGCGGTTATACGGCGGCGCGTAAAGAGGTGGTAGAGTGGCTGCGTCAGCGTTCCCGTCCGTATCTGTTTTCTAACTCCCTGGCGCCTGCCATTGTTGCGGCCTCCCTTAAAGTGCTGGAGATGGTTGAGGCGGGGAGCGAGCTGCGCGATCGCCTGTGGGCGAATGCGCGTCAGTTCCGTGAGCAAATGTCCGCTGCGGGCTTCACGCTGGCTGGCGCCGATCACGCTATTATTCCAGTGATGCTGGGTGATGCGGTAGTTGCGCAGCAATTTGCCCGAGAACTGCAAAAAGAGGGGATTTACGTGACCGGATTCTTCTATCCGGTTGTTCCGAAAGGTCAGGCGCGTATTCGTACCCAGATGTCTGCGGCGCATACCCCTGAGCAAATCACGCGTGCGGTTGAGGCGTTCACACGTATTGGTAAACAACTGGGCGTTATTGCCTGAGGATGTGAGATGAAAGCGTTATCCAAACTGAAAGCGGAAGAGGGCATCTGGATGACTGACGTTCCGGTACCGGAAGTCGGGCATAACGATCTGCTGATTAAAATCCGTAAAACAGCCATCTGCGGCACTGACGTTCACATCTATAACTGGGATGAATGGTCGCAAAAAACCATCCCGGTTCCGATGGTGGTAGGGCATGAATATGTCGGCGAGGTGGTCGGTATCGGTCAGGAAGTTAAAGGCTTCAGGATTGGCGATCGCGTTTCCGGCGAAGGCCATATTACCTGCGGCCATTGTCGTAACTGTCGCGGTGGCCGTACGCATTTGTGCCGCAATACTCTGGGTGTCGGTGTTAACCGTCCCGGTTGTTTTGCGGAATATCTGGTACTTCCGGCGTTTAACGCCTTTAAGATCCCGGATAACATCTCCGATGATTTAGCCTCTATCTTCGACCCCTTCGGCAATGCCGTACACACGGCGCTGTCGTTCGATCTGGTCGGTGAAGATGTGCTGGTTTCCGGTGCCGGCCCGATCGGCATCATGGCGGCGGCGGTAGCGAAACATGTGGGCGCGCGTCATGTCGTGATCACGGATGTGAATGAGTACCGTCTGGAACTGGCGCGTAAAATGGGCATCATCCACACGGTGAATGTCGCGAAAGAGAATCTGACCGACGTGATGGCTAATCTGGGCATGACCGAAGGGTTTGACGTCGGCCTGGAGATGTCCGGTGCGCCGCCTGCGTTTCGCGCCATGCTGGATACCATGAACCACGGCGGTCGTATCGCGATGCTGGGGATTCCACCTTCAGATATGTCTATCGACTGGACGAAGGTGATCTTCAAGGGGCTGTTTATTAAAGGTATTTACGGTCGTGAGATGTTTGAAACCTGGTATAAGATGGCGGCGCTGATTCAGTCTGGCTTGGATCTGTCTCCGATCATCACCCACCGTTTCTCCATCGATGAGTTCCAGAAAGGCTTTGATGCGATGCGTTCAGGCCAGTCAGGAAAAGTGATTCTGAGCTGGGACTGATAGCATCCTGCTGGCGGCCAGGTTTTCCCGAACCTGGCCGTAAAATGGCGTTTTTATTTTCCGCGCATCTTGCGGGATAAGCGTCTGAATTTCTCTTTAAGCTGAATAAGTTTATAAACCAGACCCTGACCTTCAATATTCATATGGTATTTATTTTGTAATACTAAAATATCATTTGCCTGGCAAATTTTCAGACTTCCTTTGCAGGATAAGTCGATGATGCGCAATTCCCCGGAAGGTGTGCGGATAAAGTTTCCGGCATGAATATCATTGGAGGCCAGACCTGCCCGGTGCAGTTGCTGAATACACGCCTTAATATCTTCTTTATTGCTTTCATTAATATCATTTAATGGCTCCCCTTCAATATATTCATGAAGGGTATACACATCATAGCACTGGCGAAAACGTGTTTTCTCGGCCACACAGTAGAGATCGGCGGTACAGGCACGCACTTGTGGCGCCAGGCTGTCCAGTTTTTGGATCAGCCGAGAATAAAAAGGCCCGGAGAGAAAATTCTGAATCTTTTTCTCAAATCGTGGGTCTATTTCGCGATCGTTTTTGATGATGAACTTCCGTGACCGGTATTCAACAAGTTCTACGCTGCGGAATTCGTTGCCGCTGTTCAGCGGTTTGCCACTGATTTCGTTATTCATATACTTATCCATCAGGGACTTAAGGTCTTTATTTTCCTCTTTGTAATAGACCGTATAGCCCTTTTCATGTGTCTTACTGATGGTCATCACTTCCCTCAAGATAAGTATTCTAAATACGTATAATACGAAGGCGTAGTATACATGGTGAGGCTTCTCATCTGTAGGGTGTTTTGTGCGCCTTAACCATCATCTCCACTGGACTTAATAATTTCTTAATGAAAGCACGGTAGAAAGGGCCAATGTATTAAAGACTGACGGGCCATTCTATGAAAAGCAGCACAAGTACACTGAGTGTTATTATTCCGTTATACAATGCGGGTAATAGCTTCCAGGCATGCATGGAATCTTTGATTGCACAAACATGGAATGCGCTGGAGATCATCATTGTTAACGACGGGTCTACCGACAACTCCGTTGATATCGCAAGGCATTTTGCCGATACCTATTCACATGTTCACCTGTTGCATCAGGATAATGCAGGCGCGTCCGTGGCCCGCAACCGGGGGTTGGCCGCGGCGACCGGCGACTACGTTGCTTTTGTCGATGCCGATGATTTGGTGTATCCGAACATGTATGAAACGCTGATGACCATGGCGCTACAGGATGACCTGGATGTGGCGCAGTGTAATGCAGACTGGTGCATTCTTGAGACGGGGCATACCTGGCCATCCATCCCCACGGATCGCATTCGGTCGACAGGGGTATTAACCGGCCCGGACTGGCTGCGTATGGGGCTGGCTTCACGCCGCTGGACGCATGTTGTCTGGATGGGCGTTTATCGGCGCGCCCTTATTGAAAAACACGCGATTAGCTTTGTTCCAGGATTACATCATCAGGATATTCTGTGGACCACGGAAGTGATGTTCAATGCCACGCGCGTACGCTATACCGAACAGGCGTTGTATAAGTATTTTCTTCACGATCAGTCTGTTAGCCGCCTGAAACGACAAGGTGAGCGTAATCTGCATTACCAGCGACACTACATTAAAATCACGCGTTTATTAGAAAAGTTGAATAGTGATTATGCGGATCGCATTCCCGTCTATCCTGAATTTAAGCAACAAATTACCTGGGAAGCGCTGCGGGTGTGTCATGCGGTGCGTAAGGAGCAGGACACGCTTATTCGCCAGCGGATGATCGCCGAAATATTTGCCTCTGGCATGTATAAGCGCATGATGCTTAACATACGAAGCGCGAAGGCGGCTTATCAGGCGCTGTTGTGGTCGGGTCGGTTATACCGGTGGCGTGATAAAACGGCCTCGCACCACCGCGTTGCCCGTAAAGCGATTAATCCGCGTTAGCGTTCTGGGGGGGCAGCGATCTTGCCCCAGCCTTGCCACTGATGCCGGAAGTAGTTCACCATCGTGCTCTGCGTAATGCTTTCGCTTAACACGCTAAAGAACCGGCTGGCGTAGACAGGTTCTAACGGTTTCTTCGATTTACACACCTTCACGCCGCGGAACGGATTTCGCGGCGAATCCGGCGTACCGTTTTTCGGCGGCGTCAGATTTGGCGTAGAGGTATCTGTCTGCGGCTCGTTGAGCAGGCTGCTCGGACGCACCAGCGTAATATCCGCAGGCAGGTTATAGACCATCTGCTGAAGGACTCGCACCGTTGATGGATGCGGGTGCCCAATCGCGATAGCGGACCCGTTGCGACGGGCTAACTCAATGGCGCGATTAAACTGGCGACGAATATCCGCTTCGTTCTGCGTATCATCAAGGAACACTTTGCGCTTAATCACCTTCACGCCCGTCCCGGAGGCGGCACGCATCGCCTGACTGTTGCCAATGGTCATGCTGTCGAGGAAGTAAAGATTATAACGCTCCAGCGCCTGCATCACTTTTTGCATGCCAAACAGGCTGGAGGTCATCGCGCTGCCCATGTGGTTGTTGAGACCCACGGCATACGGCACCTTATTCACCGCATCGCGAATAATGCGTTCAATTTCGTCGCTGCTCATCTCCGGGCGCAGCGTATCTTTCTCCAGCGGCTGCTTGCTCAGCGGCGCCATCGGCAGATGGATCAGCACCTCATGCCCGCTGTTGTGCGCTTTGGTTGCCATTTCACGGGCATGTGGGGCATTGGGCAGGACGGCAACGGAGAGGGCGGACGGCATCGCCAGCACCTGATTTTCATTGTGCGGACGATAACCAAAATCGTCGATTACGATGGCGAGTTTGCCAGCAAAAACAGGGGAGGCGAATGCCAGCAGGCTGGCGAGTGAGAGTATTGTGCGACGAAAGTGAGGCAAAACTTATCTTCCCAACCACGGCTGTGGATTGACGGCCTGACCCTGGCGACGAATTTCGAAATAGAGTGACGGTCGGCCCTGACCGCCGCTGCTGCCTACAAGCGCAATAGGCTGGCCTGCGCGAACCTGTGTGCCAACGCTGACCAGTGCGCTCTGGTTATACCCGTAAAGGCTCATATCGCCTTTACCGTGTTCCACGACGACGACCAGACCGTAGCCCTGCAACCAGTCCGCCAGAATCACCCTACCGTCCGCAATTGCTTTGACTTCAGTACCTTCAGACGCACCGATAACCATCCCTTTCCAACGTAGCTCACCTTGCAGCTGTTCGCCATAACGATGCAGCGTTGGGCCGCGAACAGGCCAGAATGCCTGGCCGCGCGGTGAACCCAGACCGCCGGTACGGGACATCAACGATTTTTCGCTTTCGGTTGGTTTGTAGGTTGTGCCTTTGCGGGTGGCTTCCTGCTGACGATTGCGCACCGCCTGCGCTTCGCGGGCTTCTCGCTCCGCCCGGGCTTTGGCGGCCGCCTCTGCGCGCGCGATGCTGTTGCGCAGGCGGGATTCGTTCGCTCGCAATTCACTTAACTGCTGTTGCCCCTGCTGGATTGACGACTCAAGACCGGCGATCGTTTTCTGACGCTCATTACGCGCCTGCTCCAGCTTCGCCTGTTGGGCGCGTTGTTCATACAGCAGCGTCTGTTGCTGGCTCTGTTTCTCTTCCAGCGCCGCTTTCTGAGACGCCACCTCTTCACGCGTCTGTTTCAGTTCGGCAATGGTGTCCTGGCGCGCCTGGTTCAGATAACCGAAATAGGCCTGTAAACGCTGCCCGCGCTGGCTCTCTTCACCGCTAAGAATGAGCTGAATCCCCGTATGCTCGCCCTGGCGAAACGCTGCATCCAGCTGCGCGGCAAGGCTGCGTTCCTGAATGGCTTTTTGTTGTTCCAGCTTCGCGATAGACGCGTTCATTGCGTCGATCTGCTTATTCAACTGGGCAAGGGTATTCTGGGTTTCACGCAGTTTACGCGCGGCGGCGGAGATGGCCTCTTCCTGCGTTTTGAGCTGTGCGAGCAAACTGGAGCGTTGCTGCTGTTGCTGGCGTACGGCGCGCTCTTTGGCGGCGATATCCGCCTGGATGGATTTGAGCTGATCGCGGTCATCCGCATGGGCGGAAAAGGCGCACAACAATACGCCAGCGCTCAACACGCTGGCGTAAATCATGGGCCTGACTGAAAACCTGCGTGGTTTCACGGCCCGTGTAATGGAATTAAACGCCTTTCCCCTCATGGGGAAGGATTATTCCACGATGAACAGCGGCTTACCAGTCATCTCTTTCGGGATTTCCATACCCATCAGCGTCAACATCGTCGGTGCGATATCAGAAAGTTTGCCGCCTTCGACCGCTTTTACGCTTTTCGCGCCGACATAAATCAGCGGAACCGGCAGGTTGGTATGCGCGGTGTGCGCCTGACCAGTGGATGGATCGCGCATCTGCTCGGCGTTGCCGTGGTCTGCGGTGATCAGCAGTTGGCCGCCAACGGACTCAACCGCTTTAGCAACCTGCTCAACACAGTGATCCAGCGCTTCAACCGCTTTAACCGCCGCTTCCATCACGCCAGTGTGACCGACCATATCACCGTTCGGGTAGTTACAGATGATGGTGTCATACTTGCCGCTCCCGATAGCCGCAACCAGTTTTTCGGTCAGTTCTGCGGAACTCATTTCCGGCTGTAGATCGTAGGTCGCCACTTTAGGCGAGTTGATCAGGATGCGTTCTTCGCCTGCAAACGGTTCTTCTACGCCGCCGTTGAAGAAGAAGGTGACGTGGGCGTATTTTTCCGTTTCGGAAATGCGCAGTTGGGTTTTGTCGTTCTTCGCCATCCACTCGCCGAAGGTGTTTGCCAGCGATGCCGGTGGGTAAGCCACGGCGGTTTTGATATCAGCGGCGTACTCGGTCAGCATGACGAAGTTCAGATTAACCACTTTCTTACGGGCGAAGCCGTCGAAATCAGCATTCACGAACGCGCGGGTAATTTCGCGGGCGCGGTCAGCACGGAAGTTCATGAAAATCAGCGTGTCGCCGTCTTCCATCGCGGCATCGGCCTGACCTTCCGCACGAATGACAGTCGCTTTCACAAATTCGTCGTTTTCGTCACGCGCGTAAGCGGCCAGCAGGCCAGCAACGGCGGTATCGGCCTGGAACTCACCCTGCGCCAGCGTCATCAGGTCATAGGCCTGCTCAACGCGATCCCAGCGGTTGTCGCGGTCCATTGCATAGTAACGACCAATAATGGACGCTACGCGGCCTTTGCCCAGCGCGGCAAACTTGTCTTCGAATTTTTTCAGCGAGGATTCCGCGCTGCGTGGCGGGGTATCGCGGCCATCAAGGAAGGCGTGCAGATAAATTTTCTCTGCGCCGCGTTCTGCGGCCAGTTCGACCATCGCCATGATGTGATCTTCGTGGCTGTGCACGCCGCCCGCAGACAGCAGGCCCATAATGTGCACGGCTTTACCGGTATTTTTCGCCTGATCGACCGCCGCCGTCAGTACCGGGTTAGCGAAGAAGGTACGTTCTTTAATTTCAACATCCAGGCGCGTCAGATCCTGATACACGATACGGCCCGCGCCCAGGTTAACGTGACCCACTTCGGAGTTGCCCATCTGACGGTCCGGCAGACCCACTTCCAGACCGGAAGCGTCGATCAGGGTATGCGGACGTTTTGCCCACAGAGCATCCATTACCGGGGTTTTGGCATTCAAAATGGCGTTATCCTGGCTGTCTTCACGGTAGCCATAGCCATCCAGAATCACCAGTACCATAGGTTTTTTAGAAACCGACATTGCGACAACCTCACACTCAATAGACAAAATAATTGCGTAATTTTACTACAGCTGAATCGATAAAATAGCCTCAGAAGATCAAAGAATGGGGCAGAGAGCGAGCCGGGGACGGCGCGGATCGACGTTTTTTTTCCGTAGCGCCCCGCAAAAATGCAATCCATTGCACGCTCTGGCTGTATTTGCGCCAACGCGCAGGTATACTCCTTTCCTGGTTTTTTAATCACTGAGTCGGGAGTTGTTACCCCCCATGCAAGAAATTATGCAATTTGTTGGCCGCCATCCCATACTGAGTATCGCCTGGATTGCGCTACTGGTGGCGGTGTTGTTCACCACTTTCAAAGGCCTGATGTCTAAAGTTAAGGTTATTACTCGCGGCGAAGCGACGCGTCTTATCAACAAAGAAGACGCCGTTGTGGTGGATTTACGTCAGCGTGACGACTTCCGCAAAGGCCATATCGCGGGCGCGACTAACCTGCTGCCGAGCGAAATCAAGGCCAACAACGTTGGCGAGCTTGAAAAGCACAAAGATAAGCCTCTGATCGTGGTTGATGGTTCCGGTATGCAGTGTCAGGAATCCGCAAACGCACTGATCAAAGCGGGCTTTGAGAAAGTTTTTGTGCTGAAAGAAGGCGTTGCGGGCTGGAGCGGTGAGAACCTGCCATTAGTGCGCGGGAAATAACGCGTTACTCAACACGGGAGATAAGTCATGGCCAACATCGAGATCTACACCAAAGCAACCTGCCCGTTTTGCCATCGTGCAAAAGCGCTGTTGAGCAGTAAGGGTGTGAGTTTCCAGGAACTTCCGATTGACGGCGATGCCGTAAAACGTGAAGAGATGATCAAGCGTAGTGGCCGCACGACGGTTCCGCAGATTTTTATTGATGCACAGCACATTGGCGGCTGTGACGACTTGTATGCGTTGGATGCACGTGGTGGACTGGATCCCCTGCTGCGTTAAAACATGCCGCAAGTATTTTAAGGACAACACTAAAGGGTTTTCTACACATGTCAGAACAAAATAACACCGAAATGGCTTTCCAGATCCAACGTATCTACACCAAGGATGTGTCTTTCGAAGCGCCAAATGCGCCGCATGTTTTCCAGAAAGATTGGCAGCCAGAGGTTAAACTTGATCTTGATACGGCGTCTACTCAACTGGCAGATGACGTATACGAAGTGGTACTGCGTGTTACCGTAACGGCTTCCCTGGGCGAAGAAACCGCTTTCCTGTGCGAAGTTCAGCAGGGCGGCATTTTCTCCATCAGTGGTATTGAAGGAACTCAGATGGCGCATTGCCTGGGTGCATACTGCCCGAACATTCTGTTCCCGTATGCCCGCGAATGCATCACCAGCCTGGTTTCACGCGGCACGTTCCCGCAACTGAATCTTGCGCCGGTTAACTTCGATGCGCTGTTCATGAACTATTTACAGCAGCAAGCTGGCGAAGGTACTGAAGAACATCAGGATGCCTGATGAACCAAAGTAATGCTTCAATGACTGTGATCGGTGCTGGCTCGTACGGCACCGCTCTTGCCATCACCCTGGCGAGAAACGGCCACCAGGTTGTCCTGTGGGGCCACGATCCTAAACATGTCGCGACCCTTGAGCGAGACCGCTGCAACGTCGCGTTCCTCCCTGATGTGCCTTTTCCCGATACGCTACGCCTTGAAAGCGACTTAGCCACCGCGCTGGCGGCCAGCCGTAACATTCTGGTGGTGGTGCCAAGCCATGTCTTTGGCGAGGTGCTGCGACAGATTAAACCGCTGATGCGTCCTGATGCGCGCCTGGTCTGGGCGACCAAAGGTCTGGAAGCGGAAACGGGGCGCCTGTTGCAGGATGTCGCCCGTGAAGCGCTGGGCGATGACATCCCGCTGGCGGTGATATCCGGCCCGACGTTCGCTAAAGAACTGGCGGCGGGTTTGCCGACGGCAATTTCTCTGGCGTCGACGGACGAAACCTTCGCGGATGATTTGCAGGAACTTTTGCACTGCGGTAAGAGTTTTCGCGTCTACAGCAACCCCGATTTCATCGGCGTGCAGCTGGGCGGTGCGGTGAAAAACGTGATTGCGATTGGCGCAGGCATGTCTGACGGCATCGGTTTTGGCGCAAACGCACGTACCGCGCTGATCACGCGTGGGCTGACGGAGATGTCGCGTCTTGGCGCGGCGCTGGGGGCCGATCCGACTACCTTTATGGGAATGGCGGGTCTGGGCGACCTGGTTCTGACCTGTACCGACAACCAGTCGCGTAACCGTCGTTTTGGCATGATGCTCGGTCAGGGCATGGATGTTCAGAGTGCGCAGGACGAAATTGGTCAGGTGGTTGAAGGCTACCGTAATACAAAAGAAGTTCGTGAGTTGGCGCACCGTTTTGGTGTCGAAATGCCAATAACCGAGGAAATTTATCAAGTATTGTATTGCGGAAAAAACGCGCGCGAGGCAGCATTGACGTTATTAGGTCGTGCACGCAAGGACGAGCGTAGTCGCCACTAGCCGTAAGGATCTGTTTTATTAAATGACCCGGCCCGCGAAGAACGGGCCGGTCGTTAGCCTGATACCTGGAGTCAGCAATGTCATGTGAAGAACTGGATATCGTCTGGAACAATATTAAAGCCGAAGCCCGGGCTCTGGCGGACTGTGAGCCGATGCTGGCCAGTTTCTACCACGCGACGCTACTCAAGCATGAAAACCTGGGCAGTGCGCTGAGCTATATGCTGGCGAACAAACTCGCGTCTCCGATTATGCCTGCCATCGCCATCCGTGAAGTGGTGGAAGAGGCCTACGCCGCCGACCCGGAAATGATCGCCTCTGCTGCCTGTGATATTCAGGCGGTACGCACCCGCGACCCGGCGGTAGACAAATACTCGACGCCGCTTCTGTATCTGAAAGGCTTCCATGCTCTCCAGGCCTACCGTATCGGCCACTGGTTATGGAATGAAGGCCGCCGCGCGCTGGCGATATTCCTGCAAAATCAGGTTTCTGTCACCTTCCAGGTCGATATTCACCCGGCGGCGAAAATTGGACGCGGCATTATGCTCGATCACGCGACGGGGATTGTGGTCGGTGAAACGGCGGTAATCGAAAACGATGTCTCGATCCTGCAATCGGTCACGCTTGGCGGGACCGGGAAAACCAGCGGCGATCGTCATCCCAAAATTCGTGAAGGCGTGATGATTGGCGCCGGGGCGAAGATCCTTGGCAATATCGAAGTGGGGCGCGGCGCGAAGATTGGCGCGGGATCCGTGGTCTTGCAGCCTGTACCGCCACACACCACCGCAGCGGGCGTTCCGGCGCGGATTGTCGGCAAGCCCGACAGCGATAAGCCGTCAATGGATATGGATCAGCATTTTAACGGGATTCACCATACGTTCGAATACGGCGACGGCATCTGACTTTATGCCCGGTAGCGCTGTGCTTACCGGGCCTACCAGATCCGTAGGTCGGATAGGGCGTCAGCCGCCATCCGACAAAAATCAACTACGCAATACCGCGCCAGGATACCCCAACTGGCGCCATGCCTCATACACCACGACCGACACCGCGTTCGACAGGTTCATGCTGCGGCTGTCCGGCATCATTGGAATACAAATTTTTTGTTCTGCGGGCAGCGCGTCGAGAATGGTCGCCGGTAAACCGCGCGTTTCCGGGCCAAACATCAGGTAGTCCCCATCCTGATAGCTCACCGCGCTATGGGCAGGGGTGCCTTTGGTGGTCAGAGCAAACAGACGCAGTGGGTTTTCGGCGGCGACAAAGGCGGCGTAATCGTGATGGCGCTGTACGGCGGCAAACTCGTGATAGTCCAGCCCCGCGCGGCGCAGACGTTTATCATCCCATGTGAAGCCCATCGGCTCGATAATATGCAGACGAAAACCGGTATTGGCGCAAAGACGAATAATATTGCCGGTGTTTGGTGGGATTTCTGGTTCGAATAATACGATATTCAACATGCTTAACTGCCCCCTTAAGTGCGGGGGGCAGAATAGCAGAAAATACGTTCACCCTCACCCTGTAGTAGGCCTGATAAGCGTAGCGCCATCAGGCTCCCTGATGCACATTACATTGTCGGATGGCGGCTGACGCCTTATCCAGCCTACGCCGCATCACCCTGCGATAGTGGCGCCAGCGCAGCCGGAACAGACTTACCGAGTTCCTGCACCAGCGAATCACGGCTGATCTCGCTGATTGATTTTGCGCCGGTCAGCGTCATGGCGACCTTCATCTCTTTTTCGATCAGATCCAGCAGGTTCGCCACGCCAGCCTGACCCGCCGTCGCCAGCGCGTACAGATACGCACGGCCAAGCAGTACGCTATCGGCTCCAAGCGCAATCATGCGTACCACGTCCAGACCATTACGAATTCCGCTGTCCGCCAGAATGGCGATATCGCCTTTCACCGCGTCGGCAATGGCGGGCAGGGCGCGGGCGGAGGAGAGTACGCCGTCGAGCTGGCGGCCGCCGTGGTTAGAGACCACGATGCCGTCAGCGCCAAAGCGTACCGCGTCGCGGGCGTCTTCGGGATCGAGGATCCCTTTGATCACCATTGGGCCGTCCCAGAATTCACGGATCCACTCCAGGTCTTTCCAGGAAATCGACGGATCGAAGTTGTTCGCCAGCCAGCCGATGTAATCTTCCAGCCCGGTCGGTTTGCCGAGGTAGGCAGAGATATTGCCCAGATCGTGCGGACGACCGTTCAGGCCGACATCCCAGGCCCATTGCGGATGGGTCGCAGCCTGCCAGTAGCGGCGCAGGGCGGCATTCGGGCCGCTCATCCCGGAGTGGGCGTCACGGTAACGCGCGCCAGGCGTTGGCATATCGACGGTAAAGACCAGCGTGGAGCAGCCCGCCGCTTTGGCGCGCTCCAGCGCGTTACGCATAAAACCGCGATCGCGCAGGACGTACAGCTGGAACCACATCGGGCGTTTAATCGTCGGCGCGACTTCCTCGATGGGGCAGACAGAAACGGTGGAGAGGGTAAACGGAATCCCTTTCGCATCGGCGGCGGCGGCGGCCTGAACTTCACCGCGACGCGCATACATTCCGCACAGGCCAACCGGAGCCAGTGCAACCGGCATCGACAGCTTTTCGTTAAACAGGGTGGTTTCCAGGCTCAGGTCGGACATATTCTTCAGCACGCGCTGGCGGAGCGCCACCTCTGACAAGTCTTCCACGTTACGACGCAGGGTATATTCCGCATAGGCGCCGCCGTCGATGTAGTGGAACAAGAAAGGGGGCAGAATGCGTTGGGCTGCGGCGCGATAATCGCTGGCTGCTGAAATGATCATGCTTTGTTCTCCCTGGAAATCTCATTATGGTCACCGGGCAGGCGGGTAATACGCGCCTGGCGGGCCTGGTCTTCATCAAATCGTTTAATGGTGGTGTGGACGAAACTGAGGTGCGCCATCATGGCTTTACGTGCGCCGTCGGCATCACCGGCCAGAATGGCGTCCATCACCGCCTGATGTTGTTCCGTCAGTTTTGAAAACACCGGCGGAACGAGATACATACGCTGGCGGCTCTGCTTCACGGATGATTGCAGGACATCAAAGAAGCCGCGCATGGTCTGCAACAGCACGACGTTGTGCGAGGCCTCCGCAATCGCGAGATGGAAGCGAACATCCGCCTGGGAGGCGAGGTCCGGGTCTTCACTGAGCGTGGCGTCGAAGCAGAGCTTAATTTTCTCTTTATCAGCGGGCGTGGCGCGCATCGCGGCGTGCCAGGCGGTGCTGGCTTCAATGGCGTGGCGGGCTTCCAGAATGTCGAAGCTGTAGTCCGGGTCGTTCGCCATCAGCGTTTTCAACGGCTGAACGATATTCTGTTCGGACCAGGTTTCATGCTGCCAGCGAACGAACGTTCCACCGCCCCGGCGGCTTATCAGCACGCCTTCACTGACCAGTTTCGCCAGCGCCTCGCGCAGAGAATTGCGCGACACGCCCAGTTGTACGGCCAGCTGGCGCTCGGCGGGCAACTTCATACCCGCCTCCAGCTGTTGTTCTTCAATCAGCGCCCGCACACGAGAGGCAACCTCGTCTGACAGGCGTTTTGGCATCACAATCACGGAATCATCCAGGTTAAGACATAGGCCTGAAGTGTGGTAATCACACCCACCATGCAGGTGAAAATCAGGCTGTGTTTAACGGTAAAGCGGAACAGGTCGGACTCTTTCCCTACCAGACCCACTGCCGCACAGGCAATGGCGATAGACTGCGGAGAGATCATCTTACCGGTTACGCCGCCGGTGGTATTCGCCGCCACCATCAGCACGTCAGAGACGCCGATTTGCTGGGCGGCCGTCGCCTGCAGGGCGGCAAACAGCGCGTTTGATGAGGTATCAGACCCCGTCAGGAATACGCCCAGCCAGCCAAGGAACGGCGAGAAGAAGGTAAAGGCGCTGCCCGTATGCGCCAGCGCTAACGCCAGCGTAGAGGAGAGCCCGGAGTAGTTAGAGATAAACGCGAATGCCAGCACCATCCCGATGGAGTAAATCGGCAGCGCTAACTCTTTCAGCGTGCTGCCAAATGTCTGGATTGCGGCAGACGGTTTCATTTTCAGCCAGACGACGGACAGCAGCGCAGCGAACAGAATGGCCGTACCGGTAGCGGAGAACCAGTCGAACTTATAGACCGCAGCGTAGGCGGTTGCTTCATGCACCACCGGCGGCATACGGGCAACCAGCTTATCGAGATGCGGAACCGGAATATTAATCACCCAGTCGTACAGCGCGCCGCCTGGGGCAAACATCGCTTTAAACGGCGGGACGCTCCAGAGGGTAACGGTCGCTGTCAGGAACAGGAACGGCGACCATGCGCGAACGATTTGACCAACCGTGTAATGGGTGCGGTCCAGCGTCTGATCGACCTGTGAAGCGCCCATATCGCCAAAGCGGAAAATACGTACCGGCTGCCAGCGTTTCAGGAACAGCGTCAGACAGACCAGCGAGACCAGCGACGAGATGATGTCCGGCAGTTCCGGGCCGATAAAGTTAGAGCTGAGGTACTGGGCGATAGCAAATGAACCACCCGCCACCATCACCGCAGGCCAGGTCTCTTTCACGCCGCGCCAGCCGTCCATAATCGCCATAATCCAGAACAGTACGATAATGGTCAGGAACGGCAGTTGACGGCCGACCATCTGGCCGATCTCAAAGCTGTCCAGCCCGGTGACCTGACCGGCCACCAGAATCGGAATCCCCATCGCGCCAAACGCGACTGGCGCGGTGTTGACGATCAGGCACAAACCCGCCGCATACAGCGGATTAAAGCCCAGGCCGACTAGCAGAGCCGCAGTAATCGCTACTGGCGCGCCAAAGCCCGCTGCCCCTTCAAGGAATGCCCCGAAGGAAAAGCCGACGATCAGCATTTGCAGACGCTGGTCAGGGGTAATCGACAATATTGATGACCGGATGATGTCGAATTGCCCGGTTCTGACAGAGATTTTATAGACAAAGACGGCGGCGATAATGATCCAGGCAATCGGCCACAGACCATAGAAGAAGCCATACACCACCGCAGCCAGAGCGTTATCCACCGGCATTTTGTAAAACAGCAGCGCGACAGCCAGCGCGATTGCGACCGTCCAGGAGGCGGCGATGTAGCCTTTCAGCTTGAGCTTAATCAGCGCGAAGAAAAAGAACAGGATCGGAAGCGATGCGATCAGGCTGGAAATCCAGATGTTACCGGCCGGATCGTAGTTTTGTTGCCAGAGATTCATTGCAGGTCTCCTGAGGGTCACACGCATAATGCAATGAGTCTTTTGCTCATCTCTTTGTCACATTATGTGTAAAAGTGGCCCTGCCAATATTGGGATGTAGGGGTAATGACAATGAATGGTTAATCAAATGTTGCTTATTGGCAACGCTAGTGTAGGTGAATTTTAATGAACTGTGAACCAGTGATCGGATTAAGGGATAATTGGTTGGGCCAATTGAGGGAGGGGAGGGAAAAGGCGAGCCGGGCAAGCGTGTGCGTACCCGGCAGAAGGTTAAAACTCGGTTTTTGCGAAACCGGTCATCTCTTTCAGACCCATTTCACGGCCTAATGCCGTCATTGGGTGGACGACAACCAGACCGCGCACGCTTTTCTTCAGCTTGCCCATATCGGCCTGTTCTTTTTTAGTAATCGCGCGGCGAAACGGCAGGTTCATCAGCTTTTGCGCTTCTTTACTCAGCTTCTGGCTGTGAACGTCACGCAGGCGCACGATCTCGGCTTCCAGCGTGGCTTTCTCTTTTTCCAGCTCGGCATATTTGTCAGCGGCATCGACAAGGGATAGCGAGGCCTGCTGGTGGCGGATGGCGTCCAGGCGATCGCTCAGACGTTTAATTTCGTTTTTTTCGACTTCTTTCATGGGATAGCTTCTGATGGAACCAGGATGAATTTTCTATAGTATGCGCGCAGAGCGGGATTATTCACAACTAATGGGATAAAAATAATCAAATAAGGCAAGTATTATAATGCTAATTGATTGTGTAACGTCTTGATTTAATACTTATTTAATAAACAAAACGTGATGTTAACGGTTTCTGTATGGTGGTTTGCGATTAAGCACGTTTTCCTCAATAGAAAACCCTGTCTGAGCCTAAACTAAAATTAGCGGCCGCGCATTCCCCGACGCGGAGAATACATGGAGATATCATCATGGTTAAAATAGGTGACAACGTTCCGCTTCTTATTGATAAGGCTGTAGATTTTATGGCTTCGAGTCAGGCATTTCGGGAGTATCTGAATAAAACGCCGCCGCGCGATATGGTTCCTGATGAGGTGCCGAAGGCAAATGCGCAGATGTACCTGCAACGTCTGGAATATTATCGCCAGCTCTATCAGCCGCAGCCGGAAGAAAAACAGTAAGTGGTTGACGGTCTATTTTTGAAAGGCTTTTTTTAAGCTGATTTTAGAAATCAGCTCGGTCAGGGAAAGCACCATCGTTGAGCGTACCGCTTGCTGGTAGCGCTGAATTTGCATGGCGTATAAACCCGGGTCAGAGGTCTCAAAATGCGGCGGCGGCGGTAACGCCGTCACGCAGTGTAGTTCGCCAAACGGCCCGAGAATTTCGTCGTCGGTGAACGCATATTCATTACCGTCGTGATTCAGTTCTTCACGCAGCGCCATCAGCAGTTCCGCATCTTCGTATTCAGGGCGACTGAGTACCCCCAGACCGTAGATCAGTTTCAGACGTACCGAGAGATCGCCCAGCGGTCCATCGCCGTCGAGCAACGGTTCCACTGCGTATTTCACCGCATAATCGTCTTTGCGAAACACCTGAAGTACCAGAATATTCACCGCCTCGGTGAGTAACTCTACGGCGGTGATGAGGAAACTTCGTACGGTTTTGCCAGCATTCAGACGCTCAAGCACGCGGTTTTCAAAGGCCTGGGTTTGTTCCATTATTGCCTGCATATCTGACAATCTGTCATTCGGGCGCAGGATGACCTGCGCCGTATTTTGCCTCATTTGGTCGCGTTGTATGCGTTAACCGCCTCCGCTACCACTTCGCTGTTTACATCCAGCCCGGAAATTTGCGCCAGCGCTTCCTGCGGCCCTTTCTCTGCGATCAGCGCAGCCAGTTCCTGGGCCTGCGGATCGTCTTCGCTGGTAAAGTGCATCGCGGCAGCGATACCGTTGACCAGGTTAACGTGCGGCAGGCCGTATTCCAGCGTGCCCAGTAGCGGTTTGATCAGACGGTCGCCCGCACTCAGTTTACGCAGCGGCTGGCGGCCAACGCGCTCAACGTCATCTTTCAGATACGGGTTTTCAAAACGACCGAGGATTTTCTGAATGTATGCCGCATGTTTGTCGGCATCAAAACCGTAGCGTTTGATCAGCACCGCGCCGCTCTCTTCCATCGCCCCTTTTACCACAGCGCGGATTTTCTCATCGAGAATCGCGTCACGGATGGTCTGATGACCGGTTAATTTTCCGAGGTACGCGGTTATAGCATGCCCGGTGTTCAGCGTGAAGAGTTTACGTTCGACAAATGCCATCAGGTTATCGGTTAATTCCATACCTGGAATATCTGGCAGCGCGCCTTTGAACTGCGTTTTATCGACAATCCACTCGCTGAAGGTTTCCACGGTGACTTCCAGCGGGTCGTTCGTGGCGGAGGCAGAAGGTGGCACGATACGGTCGACGGCGGAATCGACAAAACCGACATGCTGTTCAACCCAGGCTTTGTCTTCATCCGCCAGGGCGTTCATCACATGACCTTTCAATTGCGTGGTGCCGCGCACCATGTTTTCGCAGGCAATGATGTTAAGCGGCGCTTCAATCCCCTGCGTTTTACGTTTAACCAGGCCTTTGGCGATGGCCGGAGCAATGCGTTCCAGTACCACCGGCCCAACGGCGGTGGTGACCAAATCGACCTGCGCAATCAGCTCAACCACGTCATCGCTGATGCTGCTCACGGCATTAACGCCGGAAACCGTATCAACCTGCTCATTTTCACCCACCACATGAACCTGATAGCTATGACGGGCATTCAGGGCGTCGAGCACGACCTGGTTTACATCCGCGAACGTCAGTTGTATCCCCGCGTCAGCCAGCAGTTTGCCGATAAATCCACGACCGATATTACCTGCGCCAAAATGTAATGCTTTCATAGTGTTAACCTTCATTAATGTTTTTACCCGAGAGGGCTGGGGTGAGGGACCGCATGGCTTCCCCCCTCACCCAAACCCTCTCCCTTGCGGGAGAGGAAACCGTACACCGCAGGCCCGGTAGCAGCGCCACCGGACATGATGCCGGATGGCGGCGTAAACGCCTTATCCGGCCTACGGGAACTGCACATCGTAGGCCCGGTAAGCGCGAGCGCCACCGGGCAACGGACTTACTTACGACCGGCCAGCAGTTCCAGCACTTCATCCACGCTGGTGGTATGCGCCAGACGCTCGATCACGGACTCATCATCCAGCGCGTTAGTCAGGCTGGTGATGACCTGGATGTGCTCGTTGTTACGCGCCGCGATACCAATGACCAGGCGGGCGATATCGTCTTCTTCTTCACCGAAGCGAACGCCTTCCGGGTACTGGCAGAACACCACACCGGTTTTCAGCACGCGGTCTTTGGCTTCCACGGTGCCGTGCGGTACGGCGATAGACTCACCCAGATAAGTCGGGGTCAGTTTTTCACGTTCCAGCATGGCGTCGATGTATTCTGGCTCAACATAACCGCCTTTCACCAGTTGCTCGCCCGCAAAGCGAATGGCTTCTTCTTTAGTGGCGGCTTTACGACCCAGGAAGATGTTTTCTGCGCCCAGCTTGAACAGGTTGTTATCCCCTTCATCAAAGCTGTCTTTCAGATGATCGCGTACTTTCTCTTCGTTGGTGTTGTGGCGCTGCGCGGCAACCAGACGTTCGGTCAGGCTGGTGTACAGTCCGCTATCCAGGAAGTTGGTCAGCGAAATGTGCTGCGCTTGCGGAACCTGGCGCATGGCGCGCTCGGTCAGGTCACGGTGAGTGATGACCAGGTCGACATCCGGCGGCAGGTTGTTGATCGCGCTGTTGGTGACGGAAATCTGGCTCAGACCCGCATCCTGAACTTTTTTACGCAGTACGCCCGCACCCATTGCGCTGGAACCCATACCGGCATCACAGGCAACGATGATTTTACGTACATGGCTCAGGTCGTTGGTCACATCGCCAGCGGACAGCGCGGATGCGCCTTTAGATTCCGCTTTCATGTCCTGCACGCGACGGGTTGCCGCGTCGATATCATCATCTTCTTTCACTTTGCTGGTTTTCAGCAGAATGGAGGCAATGATGAAGGAGACCGCCATAGCAGCGATAATCGCCGTGATGTTAGCGAAGTAGGCGCCTTTTGGCGTCATCGCCAGTACCGCCAGGATAGAACCCGGAGACGCCGGAGAAACCAGACCGCCGTTCAGGATGGTCAGCGTAAACACGCCAGTCATACCGCCGAGGATAACGGCCAGGATCAGACGCGGGTTCATCAGCACGTACGGGAAGTAAATTTCGTGGATACCGCCCAGGAAGTGGATGATTGCCGCACCGCCAGCAGACTGTTTTGCGCTGCCGCGACCGAAGAACATGTACGCCATCAGGATACCCATACCCGGGCCTGGGTTAGCTTCGATCAGGAAGAAGATGGATTTACCCAGCTCATGGGACTGCTGAATACCCAGCGGCGAGAAGATACCGTGGTTGATCGCGTTGTTGAGGAACAGGATTTTCGCCGGTTCAACGAAGATAGACGCCAGCGGCAGCATATCATGGACAACCATGAAGTTAACGCCGGCTGCCAGCAGTTTGGACAGGACTTCAACCGCCGGGCCAATGCCGAGGAACGCCAGAATCGCGAGGATCATCCCGATGATGCCAGCGGAGAAGTTATTCACCAGCATTTCGAAACCGGATTTGATCTTACCGTCTACCCAGCTATCGAATTTCTTGATGCAGTAGCCGCCCAGCGGGCCTGCGATCATTGAGCCGAGGAACATCGGCATGTCCGCACCGACGATAACGCCCATCGTGGTGATAGCACCGACCACGCCGCCGCGCTCGCCGCCTACCAGCTTACCACCGGTATAACCGATCAGCAGCGGCAGGAGGTAGGTGATCATCGGACCAACGAGCTTTGCCAGCGTTTCGTTAGGCAACCACCCTGTTGGAATAAATAATGCGGTGATAATACCCCACGCGATAAACGCGCCGATATTTGGCATCACCATATTGCTGAGGAAACGACCAAAGCTTTGCACCTTGATCTTAATATCGGATGACATAAAAACACCCCTTCTTATGTTTGCTGTCGCGCAGGCTCGAAGCCCGAGGTTTGTTAATGTAGCGGCAGAGGTAGCCGGACCCTGTAGATAGTGCGAAATCTGGCACTGAATCGTTCAACTGTCCAGTTGCTGGCTTGTTGTGTGATTTAGATCACATGAATATAGGGTAGATGGTGGTTATTGATGTGATATTGATCACAAAACAGCTGTGTAAAAAAACAACAAACCCGGAATCACCGATGGAAATAGCGTTTAAATGTGAACTGTTTCACATTTTTGATTTGAGGGTTTGTTGAATTTTTGTGATCTAAATCACAAGATATTTTCATCCGAAACCTGTGTGGTGTGATCTTAAGCAGATTCCGCCTCATGCTTCATTCTGATGTGTAATTGAGCAACCTCTCGCCGTGCAAAATTATCTTTTGGTTTGATGGCGAAAATGGCGGACTCGAATTATGTTCAAAATATCGGTGGAATCGTAATACGCCGCCTGTCATTTAACACTCTTATTAGCGTGAAGCCGGAGCAGGTATGTTTCTAAATTATTTCGCGTTAGGAGTATTGATCTTTGTTTTTCTGGTGATTTTTTATGGAATCATCATGATTCATGACATCCCTTATCTGATCGCTAAAAAACGAAACCACCCCCATGCTGATGCTATTCATACTGCTGGTTGGGTCAGCCTGTTTACGCTGCATGTTATTTGGCCGTTTCTGTGGATTTGGGCCACGCTTTATCAGCCCGAACGGGGCTGGGGCATGCAAGCGCATGTTTCACCGCAGGAAAAGGAACCTGAGCCGGGGCCAGAACCGGAGCCTGACCCGGAACTTATCGCCTTGTCGAAACGTGTGGAAGCGCTGGAGCGAAAGCTGGCTGAGGTACAGTCCCCTGATATTCCCCCGTCGGAGAGCTAATCATGGATCTGTTGATTGTTTTGACCTACGTAGCATTAGCCTGGGCGGTATTTAAAATATTCAGGATTCCGGTGAATCAATGGACACTTTCCACGGCGGCATTAGGCGGGGTATTTTTAGTTAGCGGACTTATATTATTAATGAACTATAACCACCCCTATACTTTTACGGCGCAGAAAGCGGTTATTTCTATTCCCATTACGCCGCAGGTAACAGGTATTGTGAGTGAGGTAACGGATAAAAATAATCAGCTGATTAAAAAAGGCGATGTTTTATTCAAAATCGATCCTGTGCGGTATCAGGCGCGGGTCGACAGGTTACAGGCTGACCTGGTCACGGCCACGCATAATATACATACCCTGAAGGCGCAATTAGCGGAGGCTCAGGCCAATACCACGCGGGTGTCCGCAGAACGCGACCGCCTCTATAAGGATTATCAGCGCTATCTGAAAGGCAGTCAGGCGAGGGTGAATCCGTTTTCTGAAAGCGATATCGATAACGCGCGGCAAAACTATTTAGCGCAGGATGCGATGGTAAAAGGTTCTGTTGCTGAGCAAACGCAGATCCAGAGCCAACTGGACAGCATGGTCGATGGCGAGCAGTCGCAAATCGTCAGCCTGCGGGCGCAACTGGCCGAGGCGAAATACAATCTTGAACAGACGGTTATTCGCGCGCCGAGCAATGGCTATGTGACCCAGGTGCTTATCCGGCCCGGTAGCTATGCCGCCGCGCTGCCGCTGCGCCCGGTAATGGTTTTTATTCCCGAACAAAAACGGCAAATTGTCGCCCAGTTCCGGCAGAACTCATTATTACGTCTTGAGGCGGGAGATGAGGCCGAAGTGGTGTTCAATGCGCTGCCCGGCCAGGTATTCCAGGGCAAGTTGTTGAGTATTTTACCGGTCGTGCCCGGCGGTTCTTACCAGGCGCAGGGAACATTACAGTCCTTAAGCGTAACGCCGGGGATGGACGGCGTGCTTGCGTTGATTGAGCTGGAGCCGAATAGCGATGTGGATGCCCTGCCTGACGGCATTTACGCCCAGGTTGCGGTTTACTCCGATCACTTCGCCCATGTCTCCGTGATGCGTAAGGTGTTACTGCGCATGACCAGCTGGATGCACTATCTTTATTTGGATCATTAAGCGGGTCGTCACCTGCTTTTTAGTAAAAATGCCTGATGGCGCTATGCTTATCAGACCGACAGAAACAATGTCTGCAATGTGTAGACCGGATAAGGCGCTTGCGCCGCCATCCGGCAAAACTAAGGCAAGATTTATTGATACCACTTTATTTTTTGTTGGCAAAAAGGACACGGCATGAAACTCATCGGCAGCTATACCAGCCCTTTTGTGCGAAAGATTTCGGTTTTATTGCTGGAAAAGGGCATCACTTTCGAATTTGTGAATGAACTTCCCTACAACGCGGAAAACGGCGTGGCGCAGTACAACCCGCTTGGCAAAGTCCCCGCGCTGGTGACGGATAAGGGAGAGTGCTGGTTCGATTCCCCGATAATCGCCGAATATATTGAGTTACTGGATATTGCTCCGGTGATGATTCCGCGTGAACCGCTGGCCTCACTGAAAGTACGGCAGATTGAAGCGCTGGCGGACGGCATTATGGATGCCGGTCTGGTTTCCGTGCGTGAGCAGGCGCGCCCGGCGGCGCAGCAGTCTGAAACGGAACTGTTGCGCCAGCGCGAGAAAATCAACCGTAGCCTGGACGTGCTGGAAGGCTATCTGGTGGACGGGACGATTAAGACCGATACCGTGAATCTGGCAACCATCGCCATTGCCTGCGCCGTGGGCTACCTCAATTTCCGCCGCGTGGCGCCGGGCTGGTGCGTGGACAGACCGCACTTAGTCAAACTGGTGGAAACGCTCTTTCAACGCGAAAGCTTTGCCCGCACGGAACCGCCAAAGGCTTGATGCGTATTATGTCCGCCTGAGCAAACTCACGGTACAATCCCCCTCATGTCGATATCCCTCTCCGCACCGGAGGGGGCCACCAACAGCCAGGCCTTTTTCATGACAACCGAAACGCGTTCACTCTACAGCCAGCTTCCTGCTATCGATCGCTTACTGCGTGACAGCACTTTTCTCTCTTTACGTGACACCCACGGGCACACCAGGGTGGTGGATCTGCTTCGCCAGATGTTGGATGAAGCAAGGGAAGCGATTCGCGATACGCAGGCGCTGCCCGCGTGGTGCGAGAACTGGGCGCAAGAGGTGAATATCCGGCTGGCAAAAGAGGCGCAAAGCGCGCTGCGTCCGGTGATTAACCTGACGGGAACGGTGCTGCACACCAATCTGGGGCGTGCGCAGCAGGCGGAAGAGGCGATTGACGCGGTGACGCAGGCAATGCGCGCTCCGGTCACACTGGAATATGATCTGGATGGCGCCGGGCGCGGGCACCGCGATCGGGCGCTGGCGGACCTGTTATGTCGCATTACCGGGGTGGAAGACGCCTGTATTGTGAACAACAACGCGGCGGCCGTGTTGCTGATGCTGGCGGCGACGGCGAACGGTAAAGAGGTGGTGGTATCGCGTGGCGAACTGGTGGAGATTGGCGGCGCGTTTCGTATTCCTGATGTGATGCGTCAGGCGGGCTGTACGCTGCATGAAGTAGGCACCACCAACCGGACTCACGCGAAAGATTATCGTCAGGCGGTGAATGAAAACACCGGCCTGTTGATGAAAGTGCATACCAGTAATTACAGTATTGAAGGCTTCACCAAAGCGGTGGATGAGGCAGAGCTGGCCGCTATTGGGCTGGAGCTGGATATCCCGGTGGTGGCGGATCTGGGCAGCGGTTCGCTGGTGGATCTCAGTCAGTACGGCTTGCCGAAAGAACCGATGCCGCAGCAGCTGATTGCCGCAGGTGTCAGCTTGGTCAGCTTCTCTGGCGACAAGCTGCTGGGCGGGCCGCAGGCCGGGATCATTGTCGGCAAGAAAGAGATGATTGCGCAACTGCAAAGCCACCCGCTGAAGCGGGCCCTGCGTGCCGACAAAATGACGCTGGCGGCGCTGGAGGCAACCCTGCGGCTTTATCTGCACCCGGAAGCGCTGGCGGAGAAACTGCCGACGCTGCGGCTGTTAACCCGCAGTGAAGCGGCGATTCAGGCGCAGGCGCAGCGGCTACAGGCGGCGCTTGCCGCACGCTTTAGCGCGGAGTTCGCGGTAAACGTGATGCCTTGCCTGTCGCAGATTGGCAGCGGTTCGCTGCCGGTTGATCGGCTGCCCAGCGCGGCGCTGACCTTTACACCGCATGACGGGCGCGGAAGCCGTCTTGAGGCGCTGGCGGCTCGCTGGCGCGCGCTGCCCGTCCCGATCATTGGCCGAATTTACGATGGTCGCCTGTGGCTGGATATCCGCTGCCTTGAAGACGAGACCCGGTTTATGGAGATGATGTTGAAATGATTATTGCAACCGCCGGACACGTTGACCACGGAAAAACAACGCTATTACAGGCGATTACCGGCGTGAATGCCGATCGCCTGCCGGAAGAAAAAAAACGCGGTATGACCATCGATCTGGGGTATGCCTACTGGCCGCAGCCGGATGGCCGCGTACTGGGATTTATCGACGTTCCCGGTCATGAAAAGTTTCTCTCCAACATGCTGGCGGGCGTGGGCGGTATCGATCATGCGCTGCTGGTTGTCGCCTGCGATGACGGCGTGATGGCGCAGACCCGCGAGCATCTGCAAATTTTACAACTGACGGGCAATCCGCAGCTTACGGTTGCGCTGACCAAAGCCGACCGGGTGGACGAAGCGCGAATCGAAGAGGTGCGGGAAGAGATTCTGGCGACGCTGGGCCATTACGGGTTTGCCGACGCGACGCTGTTTGTCACCGCCGCGAATGAAGGGCGCGGTATTGAGGCATTGCGCGAGCATTTACGGCAGTTGACGGGCCGCGCGCATCCCGGCCATCAGAGCTTTCGCCTGGCGATCGATCGCGCGTTTACGGTGAAAGGCGCAGGGCTGGTGGTGACCGGTACGGCGCTCAGCGGCGAAGTGAACGTTGGCGATACGCTGTGGCTGACCGGTGTGAATAAGCCCATGCGCGTGCGCAGCCTGCATGCGCAGAATCAGGCGACTGAACACGCTCATGCCGGACAGCGTATTGCGCTGAATATCGCGGGCGATGCGGAAAAAGAGCAGCTTAACCGTGGCGACTGGCTTCTCTCTGACGTACCGCCGGATGCCTTTTCACGCGTCATCGTTTCGTTAGAACATGCTGCGCCGCTCGTGCAATGGCAACCGCTGCATATTCACCACGCCGCCAGCCATGTCACCGGACGTATTTCCCTGCTGGAGGACACGCTGGCGGAACTGGTGTTTGATACGCCGCTATGGCTTGCCGATAACGACCGGCTGGTATTACGCGATATTTCTGCCCGTACCACGCTTGCTGGCGCACGTGTGGTGACGCTCAACTCGCCGCGTCGCGGTAAACGTAAACCGGAATATCTGCAATGGCTGTCGGCGCTGGAAAACGCCAGGGATGACAGCGCCGCGCTGGCGACGCATCTCGAACGCGGCGCGGTGAATATTCCTGATTTCGTGTGGGCGCGGCAGCTCAACGGCGACGGTATGCGCCAGCTTATTGAACAGCATGGTTTTATTCAGGCGGGTTACAGCCTGTTGAACGCCCCTGTCGCCGCGCGCTGGCAGCGTAAGATTCTGGATACGCTCGCGATGTACCACGAACACCATCGCGATGAGCCCGGCCCGGGGCGCGAGCGTTTGCGGCGTATGGCGCTCCCGATGGAAGACGAAGCGCTGGTGCTGCTGCTTATCGACCGTATGCGTGAAAGCGGCGTGATTCACAGCCACCACGGCTGGTTGCATTTACCGGATCACAAAGCCGGTTTCAGCGACGAGCAGCAGGCCGTCTGGCAAAACATTGAGCCGCTGTTTGGCGATGACCCCTGGTGGGTGCGCGATCTGGCGAAAGAAAAGGGCGTGGACGAGCAGGTTATGCGGCAGGTGCTGCGACAGGCGGCACAGCAGGGCATGATTACCGCGATCGTGAAAGATCGTTATTACCGTAACGATCGGATTGTCGCTTTTGCGAACCTGATCCGCGAACTGGATCAGGAGAGAGGCTCGACCTGCGCCGCTGATTTTCGCGATCGGTTGAATGTTGGACGAAAACTCGCCATTCAGATTCTGGAATATTTTGACCGGACAGGATTCACGCGCCGTCGCGGAAACGATCATTTATTACGCGATGCGTTATTATTTCCGGCAAAAGAATGATACGAATTATTAAAATAGAAAATGAATTAATACAATTGTTTTCTTGAATTATATAAAGCACAGCAGGCGATGAACCTAATGTGCTTTTTTATATTTTATAATGGGAAAATAACAACAGCGATCATATTTTCACGACAGGTTCATCCGTATGCTGCCAGCCTTATTTCAGTAATTAAGGATGGTACAATGGCTGCTTCAACATTTTTTATTCCTTCCGTGAATGTAATCGGCGCTGGTGCATTAAAAGAAGCAATGAATACTATGGCGGAATATGGTTTTCGCCGTACATTAATTGTCACGGATAGCATGTTGACAACATTAGGCATGGCTGGAGATATTCAGAAAGCGTTGCAGGAACGCGATATTTTCAGCGTTATTTATGATGGCACGCAGCCGAACCCGACCACCGAAAACGTGGCTGCCGGGCTGAAACTCCTGAAAGAACACGGGTGCGATAGCGTAATTTCGCTGGGCGGCGGCTCCCCGCACGACTGCGCGAAAGGCATCGCGCTGGTGGCGGCGAACGGCGGCGACATCCGCGACTATGAAGGCGTGGATCGCTCCGCGAAACCTCAGCTACCGATGGTTGCTATCAACACGACGGCGGGAACGGCATCAGAAATGACCCGCTTCTGCATCATTACCGACGAAGCGCGCCATATTAAGATGGCGATTGTGGATAAACACGTTACGCCGCTGCTCTCCGTGAATGACTCTTCGTTGATGATGGGGATGCCAAAATCGCTGACCGCCGCGACCGGCATGGATGCGTTAACCCACGCCATTGAAGCCTATGTTTCTATTGCCGCAACGCCGATTACTGATGCGTGCGCGCTGAAAGCCATCTCTATGATTGCGGAAAACCTGGCGATTGCCGTGGAAGAGGGCAGCAACGCGCAGGCGCGCGAAGCGATGGCCTATGCGCAATTCCTGGCTGGTATGGCGTTTAACAATGCTTCTCTGGGCTATGTCCACGCGATGGCGCACCAGCTCGGCGGCTTCTACAATCTGCCGCACGGCGTATGTAATGCGGTGCTGTTGCCGCACGTTCAGGTATTTAACAGCCAGGTCGCGGCAGGCCGTCTGCGTGACTGTGCGGCTGCGATGGGCGTTAATGTAACCGGGATGAGTGAAGCCGACGGCGCGAAAGCGTGCATTGACGCTATCCGTCAGCTGGCGCAGCAGGTCAACATTCCAGCGGGTCTGCGCGACCTGAATGTGAAAGAAGAAGATATTTCCGTGCTGGCGACCAATGCGCTGAAAGACGCCTGTGGCCTGACCAACCCTATTCAGGCGACCCACGACGAGATCATGGCGATTTACCACGCGGCGATGTAATTGAGTGATTGCCGGATATACGCATCGTGTCATTCCGGCGTCATGCCCGATGGCGCTGCGCTTATCGGGCCTACACTGTGCTGTAAGGTGAAACGGCTTAAACATCCGCTTGTCTATATCGTGACCGCAGTCGTAAAGCAGTAAAAGGCTGGCGAAGATTTCGCCAGTCCCGTCTAACCTTTGTAGTACCCCTACAGTAAGGAGACGGTCATGACCAATAATCCCCCTTCAACGCGTATTCAGCCCGGCGAGTATGGTTTTCCTCTGAAATTAAAAGCCCGCTACGACAACTTTATCGGCGGAGACTGGGTCGCACCGGTAGACGGCGAGTATTACCAGAATCTGACGCCGGTGACCGGGCAACTGCTGTGTGAAGTCGCCTCTTCCGGCAAAAAAGATATCGATCTGGCGCTGGATGCCGCGCATAAAGTGAAAGAACAGTGGGCGCATACGTCCGTGCAGGATCGCGCCGCAATTCTGTTTAAGATTGCCGATCGCATGGAGCAAAACCTGGAACTGCTGGCAACGGCGGAAACCTGGGATAACGGCAAACCCATCCGTGAAACCAGCGCTGCCGACGTGCCGCTGGCGATCGACCATTTCCGCTATTTTGCGTCCTGTATCCGCGCACAAGAGGGCGGTATCAGCGAAGTTGACAGCGAAATGGTGGCCTATCACTTCCATGAACCTCTGGGCGTGGTGGGGCAGATCATCCCGTGGAACTTCCCGCTGCTGATGGCGAGCTGGAAAATGGCCCCGGCGCTGGCGGCGGGGAACTGCGTGGTGCTCAAACCTGCGCGTCTGACGCCGCTTTCGGTTCTGTTGCTGATGGAAATCGTTGGCGACCTGCTCCCGCCGGGCGTGGTCAACGTCGTGAACGGCGCGGGCGGAGAGATCGGCGAATATCTGGCGACGTCGAAGCGGATCGCGAAGGTGGCGTTTACCGGTTCGACGGAAGTCGGGCAACAGATCATGCAGTACGCGACACAAAACATTATCCCGGTAACGCTGGAGCTGGGCGGTAAGTCCCCCAATATTTTCTTCGCCGATGTGATGGATGAAGAGGATGCGTTTTTCGACAAGGCGCTGGAGGGCTTTGCGCTGTTTGCCTTTAACCAGGGCGAAGTTTGTACCTGCCCGAGCCGCGCGCTGGTACAGGAGTCCATTTATGAGCGCTTTATGGAGCGGGCCATTCGTCGCGTCGAAAGCATTCGCAGCGGTAACCCGCTCGACAGCGTTACGCAGATGGGCGCGCAGGTCTCCCAGGGCCAACTGGAAACCATCCTCAACTACATTGATATCGGTAAGAAAGAAGGCGCGGATGTGTTAACCGGCGGGCGGCGCAAGCAGCTGGAAGGAGAGCTGAAAGAGGGCTATTACCTCGAACCGACCATCCTGTTTGGTAAGAACAATATGCGCGTCTTCCAGGAGGAGATTTTTGGCCCGGTGCTGGCGGTGACGACCTTCAGGACGATGGAGGAAGCGCTGGAACTGGCTAACGACACCCAGTACGGGCTTGGCGCCGGAGTCTGGAGTCGTAACGGCAACCTGGCGTACAAAATGGGGCGCGGTATTCAGGCGGGACGCGTATGGACCAACTGCTATCATGCTTACCCGGCGCATGCTGCGTTCGGCGGCTATAAGCAGTCGGGGATTGGCCGCGAGACCCACAAAATGATGCTGGAGCATTATCAGCAAACCAAATGTTTGCTGGTGAGCTATTCCGATAAACCGCTGGGGCTGTTTTAAGCGCCGTATAACCACGTTGCCGGATGGCGGCTTCGCCTTATCGGGCCTACGGAAAACCGCACATGTAGGCCCGATAAGCGTAGCGCCATCGGGCAGATTTGCCGGAGAGAGTGAAGCCGCTGTTCGGTCGTTGGGAACCCGGCGCAGCATTATTAACTGTAATTTGAGATAAATATATAATATTTAATTGTCACATGCACCGGCCCTGTCTATTTAGCTTATACTGCTAATCGTTTGTCTTTAGTAATTACATTAATTTATACAAATATTTTTTTCAGCTATTAAACCTATACCCCATCAGAAAGGTGTGGGAAAAGAGTTGTGTCGGTTAACTATTGAAAATAAATTGCTTTTTTTTACACTTGAGGCTTACACAATAATCAAGGAGGAGGTGAACATGAGCAGGTATCTCTGGTTTAGCTCAACGTGAGTATCTAAAGTATGGAATATCAGTTACATGGATTTATGATTGGCAGGGAAATATTCCTTGATATTAACGAAGCTCGAATTTTCCGGCTGCCGGTTAATAAAATGGATAGCGTCATCTCTTTCTGTGGAGTGTTTTTTAATCGGACAATGCTCCATCTGTTTGTTTACCTTTTGGTCAATGCACGTTCTCAATATGTCTCAAAGGATGAATTACTCATCAACGTTTGGGAAAAAAATGAATTATGTGCTTCCACGCAGCGTTTATCTAAAGTCGTCAAAAATCTAAATAATAAATTAAGTCTGCTGGGGCTACCGAAGAATTCAATTGTCTGCGTGAAAGGAAGTGGGTACATACTGGCACTGGATGATATTCAACCGCTTTATAGTGTGGTGGACAATGTAGATTATCAATACCGATATCGCTGAGGTCAGTAACCGTTTATTCCGTAGCGTGATGTCGCCTTCGGATTCTTACCCTGGACGTTTTACGCCCAGGGATTTTTTTATTGTCTTACTGCCCGTAATAGGCGTTCGCGCCGTGTTTACGCAGATAATGTTTGTCGAGCAATTCTGGCTGCATATCCGGTAGCTGCGGCGTGAGCTGGCGCGAAAACAGCCCCATATAGGCGCACTCCTCAAGCACCACGGCGTTATGCACGGCGTCAGCGGCGTCTTTCCCCCAGGCGAATGGCCCGTGTGAGTGGACTAATACCGCCGGGATCTGCATTGGGTTCAGACCGCGTTCTTCAAAGGTTTTGATGATTACCTCGCCCGTCTGGTATTCGTATTCCCCTTTAATTTCCTCCACGGTCATCAGCCGGGTACAGGGGATTGCGCCATAGAAATAGTCGGCATGCGTGGTGCCCCAGGCGGGCAGGTCAAGACCCGCCTGTGACCAGATCGTTGCATGGCGGGAATGGGTATGCACAATTCCGCCGATCTGCGGATAACGACGATAGAGCGCCAGATGCGTCGGCGTATCGGACGAGGGCTTTTTGCTGCCTTCAACGACCTTGCCGCTGGCGATCTCCACCACCACCATATCGTCGGCGGTCATGACGTCATATTCAACGCCGGAAGGTTTAATGACCATCAGTTTTCGCGTTTCATCTACGGCGCTGACGTTACCCCAGGTGAATGTCACCAGATGGTGTGCCGGAAGCGCCAGATTGGCTGCCAGCACCTCGGCTTTTAACTGCTCTAACATGTGAATCCTCCTTCCTGCATACGCGCTTCTATCCAGCGCCGCGCCTGGATAATTTCCAGCACCGGCTCTTTGGCCTTTTCCGTCCACATCTCAATCAAAAACGCGCCACGGTAGTTCAGCTCATGCAGCGTTTTGAAGATGCCTACAAAATCCACGCACCCTTCGCCGAACGGCACGTCGCGGAACTGACCGGGGCTGTTCTCTGTCACCGGCTGCGTGTCTTTCAGGTGGATGGCGGCGATGCGGTCAATACCGAGCTTCAGCTCAGCGGCGACGTCGTTGCCCCAGGCGCTGAGATTGCCGACATCCGGGTAAACGCTAAACCACGGCGAGGCGAGCAGCGCGTCCCATTTTTTCCATTTGCTGATGGAGTTCATAAAGGCGGTGTCCATGATCTCCACCGCCAGCATCACCTGCGCCGCTGCGGCTTGCTCCACCGCCCACGCCAGCCCTTCGGCAAAGCGTTGTTGCGTACCTTCGTCATGTTCTTCGTAATAGACGTCATAACCCGCCAGTTGAATGGTGCGGATACCCAGATCGCGCGCCAGGTGAATCGCTTTGGTCATGATGTCGTGCGCCCGCTGGCGTACGGCCTCATCGCGACTGCCGAAGGGAAAGCGACGATGCGCGGACAGGCACATTGACGGGATGGCCACGCCGGTTTCCAGCATGGCGGTCACCAGCGACGCCCGCTGCGTGGGGCTCCAGTCCAGGCGCGACAGGCGTTCGTCGGTCTCATCCACCGACATTTCGACAAAGTCAAAGCCGCAGCTTTTCGCCAGCACCAGGCGCTCCGGCCAACTGAGGTCTTTTGCCAGCGCTTTTTCATAGATACCTAACGGATGATTACGCATGCTGCTCTCCCCAGATGGCGTTAATTTGCGCGTGGAACCCGGCAGCAACCTGTGCCGGATGCGCCGCCCCTGCCAGCGCGCGCCCGGCGATAAATGCTTTGACGCGAATATCTTTAAACAACGGCAGATCGGCAGGCGTAATGCCGCCGGTAATCGACAGCTCCAGGCCAATGTCAGAAAGCGCCTTCATTCGTGCCAGATCCGCGTCTCCCCACTGCTGTCCGCTGGCCTGCGCGTCGCGCCCACGGTGGTAAATCGCCTGGCGCACACCGGTGCGATACCACGCGCGGGCATCGTCCAGCGTCCAGTTGCCGAACAGCTCCATTTGAATTTCACTGCCGCAGGATTGCGCGACGGCATGGCCTTTCTCCACCGTGGCGAGCGGTGCCGCACAGATAATCGTCATCCAGTTGGCGCCTGCGGCAAAAGCCTGCTGCGCGAGCGTTTCGCCCGCATCGGCCACCTTCCAGTCGGCAACGATGATTTTATCCGGGCACTGGGCGCGCAGCGCTTTCACCGCGCCAAGCCCCTCGGTTAAACAGAGGATGGTGCCAGCCTCAACGATATCGACGTGGTCCTGTAACAGGGCGACATCGCGAAGCGCCGCCTGAAGGTTGGTGTGGTCGAGCGCCAGTTGCAGTAATGGTCGGCTCATAATGCGTGCTCCTTAATGCGGGCGTGGTAGCCCTGTAATGCCTGAATCAAATCCTGGTATTGGTGGTATTTGCGCTGATAAAGACGGTGCGCGGCCATGTCGGGCATCAGCGTGCGTACCGGGTGCCGTAAGGCGTGCTGAGCCTCGCTGAAACTGCGGTATACGCCGGTGCCGACGCGGGCGGCGAGCGCGGCGCCAAAGCAGCCGGTCTCTTCAACCTGCGGCAGTTCGATGCGCAGGCCGCTGACATCCGCCAGCATCTGCATCCAGACGTCGGAGTGCGCCGGGCCGCCGGTTACGCGCAGGGTGTGCGCCTCAGTAAAGCGTTCGCGCATACGGTTGAGATGGGTCATGTGGCTGAACACCACCCCTTCGTAAATGGCCTGTAGCAGATGCGCGCGGGTATGCAGCGCCTGCATGCCGTAAAAGCCGCAGGTCATCTCCAGCCCGGCATTGCTGCCGTACAGAAACGGCAGGAAAAAGAGTTCGCCGCTCGCTTTCGGCAGGCTGGCGACGGCCTGGTTGATCTCGTCAAAAGAGAGTTCGCCCCACTGGGCGGTAAACCATTCAAGATTGCCGGATGAGGTAGGGCTGGCTTCGTGAACGATGTACTGCCCGTCGTTGACGTAGCGGCCATAGACATAAGGGTGCGCTTCGTGGTCGCGCAACCCCTCGGTGATCCCGCTGGTCACCGCCCAGGTGCCCATCACCGCGTTGAGGGTAAATTCATCTTCAATACCGGCGCAGAGCGCGGTGGAAACCACGTCAAACAGACCGCCGACGACGGGCGTGCCCGCCTTCAGACCGGTGATGGCGGCTGCCTGAGCAGTGATCTCCCCGCATATTTCGGCTGACCCCATAATGGGGGGCAGCGCATCGTCGATTTCACTGATGCCCAACCATTGGGTCAGGCGCGGGTCATACTGCCCGCTGCTCATGTTGTAGAGGTTGGACTCAGAAATGTTGCTCTCTTCGCACCCTTTTATGCCAGTTAAGCGCCAGCGCAGATAGTCATGCCCCATCATCACGCAGCCAATTTGTGCGTAACGTTGAGGGTCGTTCTCTTTAATCCAGCGCAGCAGAGAAGCGGGATGCCCGGTCCATAGCGTCTGACGGGTAACGGGGTAAAGCTGTTCAGGAATGCCGTCCTGCTGCCAGCGCTGGACAATCTTCAGCGCCCGGCGGTCGGAAGAGAGAATGGCGCTGCCCAGCGGCTGCTCCTGCCTGTCGAGCAGAAACAGTCCTTTACCCTGAGCGGAGATACCGACACCTTTAATTTGCTCGCCGGAGATGCCTGTACGCTGCAAAAGCCCGGTAATGGTGGCTGCACACTGTTGCCAGAGCTGGTGCATGTCGCGTTCGGCGTAACCCGGCAGTGGCGTTGCCGTCTGTAACGACTGCCGGTTGATCCCATGCTCATGACCTTTGGCGTCATACAAACCGGCTTTCAGATAAGTACCGCCACAATCGATGCCCAGCCAGAAGGCCTCTTTCTCTCTCATCTTTCATGTCTCATTTTTGCCGGATGGCGCCACGCTTATCCGGCCTACGGGTTTTGTAGGCCCGGTAAGCGCTGCGCCCCGGGCATGGTGTTACGCGGCGTGTTTACGCGGACTCATTGTCTTTGCCGGTGTCGAACCCGCATCGCATTTCGCGGGCAGCAACAACGCCAGCAGCGCGGCCAGCGCCAGGGAGATCGCCAGGCAATAGACGCCCGCATCTTTGCTGTACAGCGTGATCAGTACGCCAACCGCGTAGGGGCCGCAGAAGCCGCCGAGGTTGCCAAGCGCGTTGATAACGCCGCGTGCGCCGCCCGCCATCTCGGCGCTGAACAGACGTGCCGGGATCGTCCAGAAAACGCCCGCCGCCGATTGCAGGAAGAAGCCGCAGCCGACCAGCGCGGCATAGGCCAGCCAGATTTGGTTTTTCAGCGCCACCGACAGGAACATGCACAGGGCGAAGCCAATCAGCGGCAGGCAGACAAACAGTTTGCGTTTACCCGTGCGGTCGGATAGGAAAGAGAACAGGAACATCCCGGCGATCGCGCCGACGTACGGCAAAATGGCGAGCATGCCGACTTGCCCCATGCTGCTGTGGGTCAGCTCTTTGAGGATGGTTGGCAGCCAGAGGGTGTAACCGTAAATCCCGGTCTGATAGAAGAAGTTCAGGGCGATAAGTTGCCACATGGTTTTGTCGGAAAGGACCGCGCTGAGAGAGGCGTTTTTGACTTCGCTTCCGGCAATGGCTTTCTGTTCTGCGGCGAGGGTTTCCACCAGATAGTTTTTTTCCGCCCCGGAGATCCAGCGGGCTTCCTGCGGCCGGTCATAAATGGTGTACGCCCACAGCACCAGCACGACGAGAGAGAGCAGACCTTCAATAATGAACAGCCAGCGCCAGTCGAGTACGGTGATTATCCAGCCGGAGAGCGGGGCGGTGATAATCCCGGCAATCGGCACAAACATAATCACAATGGCGTTCGCACGACCGCGTTCAGCATCCGGGAACCAGTTGCTGATCATCGTCAGTACGACGGGCAGCATGCCGCCTTCCGCCACACCCAGTAAGAAACGCAGGGCAAGCAATTGATACTGGTTGGTGATTAAGCCTGTGAGGACGGAAATGACCGCCCAGGCAACCAGCGACCAGCCGATAAATTTCTTGCCGCTGCCGTGAACGGCGATTTTGCCGCCGGGAACCTGTAAGAACAGATAGCCGATGAAGAAAATCCCGCCAGCCAGACCGGCCATAGTGGCGGAAATACCTAATTCGGCATCCATTCCGCCAGGCATCGCGAAAGCAATATTCACGCGGTCCATATAAGAAATAATACAGGTAATCAGAATGGGCGGAATAATTCGCAGCCAACGCTGACGAGGTATATCTTTTTCTGTAGGGCGAGAGGTCATATTCATCTTCGTATTCTCGTAAAGTAAGTATTCTGGCGATGAAAAGTAAATTATTTAATGCCTGATGACGTTTTGCTTATCAGACCTACGCCGCCATCCGGCAACGTCTTATTATTTGGCGTTATTTAATGCCGTAATGCCGTCGCGTAATATCGCTACGCGGTGACTGACGTCGGCATTAGCGTTAATTTCCAGTAACTTAATACCCATGAATTGCAGAACGTCTGTTCCTGCGCAGGTCAGTAATTCACGGGCATGTTCTTGCGTCATCATGCTGTCAGGGCAGAAAGGCGCGAAAGGCGCATGTAAATCCTGCCATTCGCCGTATTCACCGCTTTGCGTTGTACCGGAGAACATCAGCGCGCCGAGTTTACCGGCCTGTTTTACCTGCTGCGTATGGGTTAGTGGCAGGGTGGTGTTGCGTCCTTCAATGGCGGAACGCGCCCAGTTAATGCAAACGCTGATGTCGTAGTCGGCAATTACCTCCAGCACGTTGTCCAGAGGCAGGAATCCTTTGCGCGGCGCGGCGCTGGTCATCGCGTCGCAGTGTTCCAGCACCAGGTCGCACGGCCAGTCCCAGCCAGCGATCTCTTTCACTGAACGGGCAAATGCGTCCGTTGCCTGCGCGACGTTTGGGTTATCGGCCAGCGGTGCGGCGTGCAGCTCAAGCGCGATCACTTTCCCGGCGCTTGCCGCGTTGATTGTCGTGATCTTCTGGTAAAGGTGGCGATAGTACGCCACACAGGCCTGACGCTGATCTTCATTGCTGGAGGCCAGCCCAAAGCCGCGGTTTTCACCGCGACGGCGCATGGTTTCCATAATCGCCGTCACGACGATTTGCCAGTTGCCTGGCGTATGGCGCAATAACCACGCGTCGCCGAGTGGGTGAAGATGTTCAAGGCAGGGTTGCTCCAGCCCACGAATATCAGGAGTATCGGAGAGTTGCCGCCAGAATTCCTTCTCTTCCTCTTCACTCTTTTGGTGAAATGAGGGTGCACAGGGATACGCACCGATAATATAACCGGTATTGTTCGTTTTCATGTTGTGCTCCAAAGATAACGTTTTATAAAGCGGATATTGCCACTTTAACGACGATTTTCCGTATGGGTGTCGCGACCGTTTTATTGCAGCCAGGGCGATGAACATCCTGCGGGAAAAAAATAGCGTAGCTTCCCGGAACCATTTCAAAGAAAGATTCATGTTCACTGTCGTGATAGAAAATAATATCGCGCTGTTCTAATAACGATTCGCTGATTTGGTTATTACCGGTGTCGATGGCAACCCCTATTTTTTCTTCACCCCAGGCGAGAAACTGAATATCCAGATAACGGCGATGAACTTCTGGACGGTTTTCAGCCGCAGTGCGGGTGGTTAAATCAATTATCTGGGCAAAAATATTTTTGCCGTCGATTTCCACCACCCCAGGGTTCAGCGTGCGAAAGTCGGTGGTGCGTAAGAAATCGAGCGCCTTTTCAATCGCGTCTGGCAGACGACACGGATTGGGCTGTGCGATATGTCCAAATATCATGCTATGCCTCCTTACAGCGCCTGGATTTTGGCCCATACGCTGTCATCGACGGTGATGCCGTTGCGGCGATTCTCATCCCGCAGCCGGGTAAATTCGTGGCCTGGCAGACGGATTGCCACGTTCTCATCGGCGCGCTCGGCGGTGGTGACGAAATCCATAATGCGCTGGAGTTTGGCATCGCGCGTGGCGCCATCAATCAGCTTATCGACCTCAATAGCGATGAAGATCTGCGAAACGCCGTATTCGTCGCTGTTTTCCTGGGTAACTTCGGCAACGGAAGCGCCGTCGGAAAGCAGGGTGGCGATCATATCCAGCACAATCGACAGACCTGACCCTTTCCAGTAGCCCATCGGCAAAATGCGGCGATTTTTTTCGATCACGCCAGGTTCTTTGGTCAAATTTCCTTCATCGTCGAACCCGCCGTCTACCGGCAGCTCACGTCCCGCCAGCCGGTTCACCTCTAACATGCCGTAGGAGAACATCGACATCGACATATCGATCATGGTGATTGGCGATGAAGGGATGGCGACGATCAGCGGGTTCGTGCCAATGCGGCACTCTTTTGACCCCCACGGCGGCATCACGGCGATAGAGTTGGTCCAGCAGATGCCGATGTAGCCTTTTTCCGCCGCCAGCCAGCCGTAGCTGCCGCCGCGCATCCAGTGGTTGGCATTGCGTAACGCCACCAGGCCGATGCCGTGGTCGGAAGCCAGTTCAATGGCGCGATCCATCATTTTTTTCGCCGTCAGATTGCCGATGGCTCGCTGAGCATCCCACTGCTCGATGGCGCCAAGGCTGGTGATGCGCTGCGGTCTGGCATCAGGAATGATGTCGCCATTATCCAGTTGCTGAATGAAACGGGGAAAGCGATTCACGCCATGCGAATAGACGCCGGATTCTGTAGTACGGGCAAACATCTCTGCACAGGCGTCAGCCGTTTCCACCGCAACGCCGCGCGCCAGCAGCACCCGATTGAACGCCTCTTTTAACTGCTCAAAAGTTACTTTCATTCCTGCTTCTCCCGTTTATTTTTGACCGCTTTTTTATCTTTAAATTTCACTATGCGAAATCTGATTTCAAATATAGCGATCAAATTTTGACAGATCAACGGGGTGGTCTATTTTTTAAAATCATCAAAATCAAATAGTTGTGTTTTTTCGGTTCAGATCGTGAACTGAAACACACTTTGCGCTACCATCAGAGCGCGACGAAAAGGGGAGCGGAAGCGATGGGCATAAAAGAGAGCGAAATGACGCAAGAAAAAGAGAGGCCAGCCGGTAGTCAGAGCCTGTTCCGTGGTTTGATGCTGATTGAGATCCTCAGTAACTACCCGAACGGATGCCCGCTGGCGCACTTGTCTGAACTGGCAGGGCTGAACAAAAGTACCGTGCATCGACTGCTACAGGGGTTGCAGTCCTGCGGGTATGTCACCCCCGCGCCTGCCGCCGGAAGCTATCGTCTGACCACTAAATTTATCGCTGTCGGGCAGAAAGCCCTGTCATCGCTGAATATCATTCATGTGGCTGCGCCGCATCTTGAGACGCTGAATATCGCTACTGGCGAGACCGTCAACTTCTCCAGCCGTGAAGACGATCATGCCATCCTGATCTATAAGCTGGAGCCGACCACCGGCATGCTGCGCACCCGCGCCTATATCGGTCAGCATATGCCGCTGTATTGCTCTGCGATGGGGAAGATTTACATGGCGTTCGGCCATCCTGACTATGTGGAAACCTATTGGGAAAGCCACAAGGATCAGATCCAGCCGTTGACCCGTAACACCATTACCGGGTTGCCGGCGATGTATGACGAGCTGGCGCAAATTCGTGAAAGCGGTATGGCGATGGATCGCGAAGAGAATGAGCTGGGCGTTTCCTGCATTGCCGTGCCGGTGTTTGATATTCACCATCGGGTGCCATACGCCATCTCTATTTCGCTTTCGACGTCCCGGCTCAAGCAAATCGGCGAGAAGAATCTGCTCAAGCCCCTGCGTGACACCGCGCAGGCGATCTCGAATGAGTTGGGTTTTACCGTGCGCGATTAAGGCAGGCGCCCGGAAGATGATGGGCATCTGACAAAATTTAATCGTTTCCCTCGTCGGATCAAAGCAGCGATCGCGCCCTCTCTGGCACTCTGGGGTTTTACGCAGGTGGAGAGGGCAATGAACCGATTTATCATGGCGGATGCGGCGAAATGTATCGGCTGTCGTACCTGTGAGGTTGCCTGCGTAGTGGCGCATCAGGAGAACCAGGACTGTGCGGCGGTGTCGTCCGGGGAATTTGTCTCCCGCATCCGGGTCATTAAAGACGATGCGTTTACCACGGCGGCGGCATGTCGCCAGTGTGAAGATGCCCCCTGCGCGAACGTGTGCCCAACGCAGGCAATTCGTCGCGATCATGGGCACATCTTCGTGGAACAAGCGCGCTGTATCGGGTGTAAAAGCTGTATGCTGGCGTGCCCGTTCGGCGCGATGAACGTTGTGTCGCGAACCTCACGCGTACAGGCGATTAAATGCGATCTTTGCTGGCACCGTGAAACGGGCCCGGCATGCGTGGAGGCTTGCCCGACTGACGCGTTGCAGTGCCTTGATGTGGAAAACGTGCAGCGACAACGACTGCACGCGCAACCCGTCTGAGTGTCACCCCGGTCAGGCGATGACCGGGGGGGCTGTCAGCCTTCGCGCCAGGCGCGCTCAACCTCTTCAGCAAGAATTTTCACCCCTGCCTCAATTTTTTGCGGATCGGGAACGTAGTTCATCCGCATGCACTGATGCGTATGCGGCCAGGGTTTGTCCAGCCCCGGGAAGAAGTAGTCGCCGGGAACCATCAATACGCCGCGTGCTTTCAGACGCTGGTACAGCAATTCAGTTGAAATCGGCAAATCTTTGAACCACAGCCAGAGGAAAATAGCGCCTTCCGGCTTATGGATCAGGCAGCGATTTTCCGGTAAATACCGGCGAATGGTCGCGATTGTCTCCAGTACGCGCTGGTAGTAGAACGGTTTTATTACCGTTTCCGACAGGCGCAGCAGGTCGTTACGCTTAATCATTTCGCACATCATTGCCGGGCCAATACCGCCAGGTGACAGGCTGATAATGCCGTTCATATTGGTGATGGCGGTGATGATTTTTTCATTGGCGATAATGATGCCGCAGCGGCTGCCGGGCAGCCCCAGTTTAGAGAGGCTCATGCACAGGATGATATTCGGATTCCACAGCGGGCGCGCTTCGCTGAAAATAATGCCCGGGAAGGGAACGCCGTAGGCGTTATCGATCACCAGCGGGATGCCGTGCTGATTGGCAAGGGTATCCAGCTTCATCAGCTCTTCGTCGGTAATCACATTGCCTGTTGGGTTAGTCGGGCGCGACACGCAGATCATGCCGGTCTCTTCCCCGATGCGCAGATGTTCAAAATCAACGTGGTATTTGAACTGACCTTCCGGCAATAGCTCGATATTCGGGCGAGCGGAAACGAAAAGATCCTCTTCCAGCCCGGAATCGGCATAACCAATGTATTCCGGTGCCAGCGGGAACAGCACTTTTTTAGTCGTCCCGTCGGCGCGGCGTCCGGCGAAGAGATTAAACAAGTAGAAAAACGCGCTCTGACTGCCGTTTGTTAGTGCAATATTCTGTGGTTCGATATCCCAACCCAGATTCTCACGCAGCAGCGACGCGAGCGCTGTCAGTAGCTCCGTTTTTCCCTGCGGACCGTCATAATTACAAAGCGCATCAGTGGCTTTGCCGTTTTCCAGCATTTCGCCCAGTAGCGAATGGAAGTAATTCTGCATTTCCGGGATTTGCGCTGGATTACCCCCGCCGAGCATGATTGCGCCGGGCGTGCGTAAGCCGTCATTGAGGTCTTCCATCAGGCGGGTAATGCCTGAATGGCGGGTAAATTTGTCGCCAAAAAGTGAGAATGTCATAGCAGGTGGTCTGTCGAACTCATTATCAAAGTGGCTAACCATAGCGCTACCTATGGCAGGGTGCAAATCAGGCGTTAACGCCGTGGGTGATGCTTTATGCTGAAGATTTTTATCTGGCTGGTGTTTTGTTTTGATGAAACGTCCGGCGGATGGGCACGCCGGACGTCAGGCAGGATTAAGGGCGACCCGCCCAGACGACCATGACCTTATCGCCGTCGTGCTCGCGCACAAAACCGTACCCCTGCTTCAGCGAGAGCGTGGTTTGCTTACCGGCGCCGATGGCGGGGTGTCTGGCGCGGAACTGGCTGATTCGCTGCCAGTGGGCAACGGTGGCGGCGGATTTACCGTTGATATCCTGCCAGTTCATGTCAGAACGGGTGCCTTGCAGCGGATCGGAACCCGTCGGGCCAAAGGGACGTGCGGATTCGTCGCCATAAAAGATCTGTACGGCGCCGGGCGCCAGCAGCAGAAGCTCTGCGGCCTTATCGCCGCCTTCCCGAAAGAGGCGCGTGTCGTGCGAGGAGAGATAACTCAGCACGTTGAAATCCTGTAATTTCTCTGCCATTTGCTGCCAGGTGGCGTCCATATCCGCCAGACAATCGACCGCTTTTGCCGCCTGCTCCTGGTAGTCAAAGTTGATCATCGCATCAAAGCCGTGGCGGTAATAATCACTCTGCATGACGCCGTGGCCCCAGGCTTCACCAGTCATCCAGAAAGGCGCGTCGTCCAGCGTCTTTTCCGGGTTGGCCTGTTTCCACTCGGTCAACGCCGCGCTGGCCTGGGTTTTCAACTGCTGCCAGGCCGGAAGTTCGACGTGTTTGGCGGTATCTACGCGGAACCCGTCGATGCCGTAATCACGCACCCACTGACTGAGCCAGTGGGTCAGATAATCCCGCGGCGTGTAGCCCTCAATGGCTTTTGCATGGGTATCCGGTTTGTTTTTATAGAACACCGGCAGGCCGGAAGGGGTTGTGGATTCCGTTTTAATATCGGGCAGGAAGGCCAGCGACATGGTCAAACCGTCAAAGCCTGGATTGTCATAATCGCCAATATCCGTGCGAATCCATTCTTTCCCCCACCATGCTTCCCATGCCGCTTTGTCGCTGAAGTTGATGTAGTCATTAAAGCTGTGCCAGCTTTGCCCGGCGGCGGGCTTCCAGTCAGTCCAGCGTTCGCCCAGCGTCTTTTTCAGCTCATCGCCTTGCAGATACAGCGCGCCAAACCGGAATGTCTGCATGTCCGCCAGCGTGGCGTAGCCCGTGTGGTTCATCACCACATCAAACAGAATACGGATGCCGCGCTGGTGTGCGCCATCGACTAACGCGCGAAGGTCGTCCTCGCTGCCCATATTGGCGTCCAGCGTGGTCCAGTCCTGGGTGTAATAGCCGTGGTAGGCATAATGCGGGAAATCCCCTTTCGTACCGCCGCCGACCCAGCCGTGGATTTGCTCGAACGGCGCGCTGATCCACAGGGCATTCACCCCCAGGTGTTGCAGATAGTCCAGCTTGTTTGCCAGTCCGCGTAAATCGCCGCCATGAAAGGTGCCAATCTCCTCCATGCCATCTTTGTGGCGGCCATAGCTTTGGTCATTCGTCGGATCGCCGTTCTGGAAACGGTCTGTCAGCACAAAGTAGACCGTCGCGTTATGCCAGTTGAATGCGGCGGGCGCGTTGGTTTCCGCGCGTTCAAGCAACAAAAGCCCGTTGCTGGTCGCGCCGGGTTGTAGCGTAATCTGACCGTTCTTAACGGTAGCGGTTTGCTGGCTGTAGTAATCGCGCACGATCGCGCCTTCCGGGAAGGTGTGACTCACCTCCAGGGTCAGCGGCGAGCCGTTCCACGTCGGGCACTGGCGCACCGTGCTGGCGACGGGATCGGCGGTGCTTTTTATCGACAGCGTCAGCGTTGGCGTACCGGAGCGGGTATCAATCTCCAGCGAGTAGTCGCCGTCTTTAAACCGTCGCCACTGCGGCGGCGTGCCTTCACACGGTTTGAGCGACAGCATCTGATTAAGTTTTATGGCATCAGCAGGTTGCCAGCACTGTTGGTCAATATGCAGCGTCAAAGGGCGCGTACCTTTCGTCAACGCGGCATGGCTGACAAACTTACCCGTACCTTCCGCCGTAAAGGGCGGGAATCCCTGAGATGTCCATGATGAGGCGAATACGATGCCGGGCATGAGCGCCAGCGCAAAAGCGGTAAGTTTCATTACGCTTTCCTTATTGCTGCGATTTTAGCCAGTATGCCGTTGAAAGATAGCGGATAACTCATCCCTCTGGCGTATTCCGCCAGGCTGAGGCGCGAGGGTGAGCGATCGTGCGCAGAAAATAGCCATGTTTTGCGATAACCACCACATTTTCTTCGTATTAATAGCGTTCTTCGCCATTATTGCGTGACAGGGTTTCGGAATTGGACTATTCCTTGGGGTGCTCTTGACGGTTATTTTTGATATGATTTGAGATTCATCTCTCATTTTTTTGAAAAATATAAGGCGTTGGAATGTATAAATCCGACCAGGAGACCTAATGATATTGACGCCCATACGACGATATGGGGCAATGATTCTTATGTTACTCACCGTAGTATTTTCGGGTGAGGTGCTGGCGAAGGCGCACACGACAACAACGAGTCAAAAGTCCCACGTAACCAAGACAGGTCATAAACAGGTAAGCAGTAAACAAGAGTATTCTCGCAATAGTGCAAAGAGTAGTTCACTTCCTGATTTGCGAAAATACCCTTCCGGAACACCAAGGAAAAAAGCGTTTCTCCGGACGGTTATGCCTTTTATCACCAGTCAAAATGCTGCGATTACTGCGGATCGTAACTGGCTGATTTCAAAACAGTATCAGAACCGCTGGTCGCCTTCTGAGCGTACGCGTATGAAAGATATCGCAGCGCGCTACAAGGTAAAGTGGTCTGGCAACACGCGTAACATTCCGTGGAATACCTTGCTGGAACGCGTAGACATCATCCCGACCAGTATGGTTGCGACGATGGCGGCGGCGGAAAGCGGCTGGGGAACCTCTAAACTGGCTCGCAACAACAATAACCTGTTCGGCATGAAATGCGGAAAAGGGCGTTGTACCAATGCGCCGGGTAAAGTGAAAGGTTACTCGCAGTTCGGCTCGGTTAAAGAGTCGGTTAACGCGTACGTGATTAATCTGAACACGCATCCTGCTTACTCGTCTTTCCGTAAGTCTCGCGCCCAGTTGCGTAAGGCGGATCAGGAAGTTACCGCAAGCGCGATGATTCATAAGCTGAAGGGTTATTCGACGAAAGGGCAGAGCTACAACAACTATCTGTTCGCGATGTATCAGGATAACCAGCGTTTAATCGCCGCGCATATGTAATGACCCGATTTTGTAGGCCGGATAAGACGCTTGCGCCGCCATCCGGCACAAACGCCCGGTGGCGCTTCGCTTACCGGGCCTACAAAAGACTCCGCTACAACAACACTTCACTGTACCGATCGCGGTACTCTTTTGGCGTCGTGTCATACTCCTTTTTGAAAACAGAATAGAAATATTGCAGGGATGGGTAGCCGCACATCTGTGATATTTCGTTAATCGGCAGCGTGGTTGAAATTAATAGGCTGCGCGCTTTTTCCAGTTTTTCAGCATGAATAACGGCGTGAATGGTCTCCCCGACGTCTTCTTTAAACCGTTTCTCCAGGTTCGAGCGGGAGATACCGACCGCGTCCAGCACCTGATCGACTTTAATACCTTTGCAGGCATGGTTACGGATGAAATGCATCGCCTGTATGACGGCCGGGTCGGTCAATGAGCGGTAGTCCGTCGAGCGACGCTCAACGACGCGCACAGGCGGAACCAGAATACGTTGCAGCGGCAGCACTTCCTTATCCAGCAGGCGGTGTAGCAGTTTTGCTGCCTGATAGCCCATCTGCCTGGCTCCCTGAGCGACCGATGACAGCGCGACCCGCGACAGATAACGGGTCAGTTCTTCGTTATCAATACCGATGACGCACAGCTTTTCGGGAACCGGGATATGCAGATGCTCGCAAACTTGCAGCACATGTCTCGCCCGGGCGTCGGTAACGGCGATAATCCCGGTTTGCGGCGGCAGGGTTTGCAGCCAGTCCGCCAATCGGTTTTGCGCGTGCTGCCAGTTTTCCGGTGCGGTTTCCAGCCCCTGATAGACCACGCCACGGTATTTTTCTTGTGCAACCAGTTGGCAGAATGCGTATTCACGCTCGGCCGCCCAGCGCTTGCCGCTGGAGGCGGGCAGGCCATAAAAGGCGAAGCGATTGATCCCTTTTTCTTTCAGGTGCAGAAAGGCGCTTTCCACCAGAGCGTAGTTATCGGTGGCGATATAATGGACGGATGGATAGTGTGCAGCAAGGTGGTAAGAACCGCCGACGCCGATAATGGGCACATCCACATCGGCAAGCGCCTGAGCAATGTCATCGTCATCGTAGTCGGCAATGACGCCATCGCCCAACCACTCTTTGATGTTATCAATTCGCGCGCGGAAGTCTTCTTCAATGAAGATATCCCATTCCGATTGCGATGCCTGTAAATATTCACCCACGCCTTCCACTACCTGACGGTCGTAGGCTTTATTTGCATTAAATAACAGTGTGATACGGTGGCGTTTCTCAAACATAGTTCTTTCCCTGCTGAATCAGTCATAAAGGACAATGCCGGTACGTGTTGACCGGCATTGAGCATGACCCCTTTTCTGGAATTCAGGAACGACGTTTAGTTGCTGAGTCCATCCATACTGCCAGTAACAAGATCGCACCTTTCACGATGTACTGCCAGAATGTGGGCACGTCCATCATACTCATTCCGTTATCAAGAGAGGCCATAATAAACGCCCCCATGACGGCGCCCGCGACGCTACCCACGCCACCCGCCAGGCTGGTTCCGCCGATCACGCAGGCGGCAATCGCGTCCAGTTCGGCAATGTTCCCGGCGGAAGGCGATCCGGCGCCGAGGCGCGAACTGAGTATCAGCCCTGCAATCGCCACCATCAGGCCGTTGATGGCGAAAACCGCCAGTTTGGTTCGCTCAACGTTAATGCCGGAGAGACGAGCGGCTTCCAGATTGCCGCCAATCGCATAAATTCTCCGGCCAAACGCCGTTCGCGTCGCCATAAACATACCGCCAAGCAGCAGGAATACCAGCAGCAGTACGGGCGTTGGAACGCCGCGATAATCGTTCAGCAGCCAGATTGCGCCCAGGACAATGACGGCGGTCAGCGCCTGGCGACCGACTACCGCAGTAGAAGCCGGGGTGCTAAGCGCCAGAGCCTGCCGACGCATACGCCCGCGCCATTGCCAGCCGATAAACGCCATTAAGCTGATGGCGCCTATTGTGAAGCCCAGACCGTTGGATAAGTAGCTCTGACCAATCTGCGACATCGCCGAGCTGGTGGGCGAGACGGTCGTACCATTCGTGATGCCAATGAGAATGCCACGGAAAGCCAGCATCCCGGCCAGGGTGACGATAAACGAAGGGACTTTCCGGTAGGCGACCCACCACCCGTTCCAGGCGCCGAGCAGTAAACCCAGCGCCAGCGTGACAACAATCGTAAGCGGCAATGGCCAGCCCAGCCAGACGTCGCAGATTGCCGCGACGCCGCCTAATAGCCCCATCATTGAGCCAACGGAGAGGTCGATTTCCGCAGAGATAATCACGAAAACCATCCCCACGGCCAGAATACCGGTGATCGCCGTCTGACGAAGCAGGTTGGAGACGTTGCGCGCGCTCAGGTATGCGCCTTCCGTGGTCCAGGTAAAGAACAGCATGATCACAATAATCGCCGCGATCATGACGAACACCTGTAGGTTCAGTGATTTTAACCCAGGAAAACCGCCCGTCAGAGGGGCTGAGAGTTTCACTTCAGACGGATTGTTTTTCGACATGATATTCGCTCCTCAATGCGGCTTCCATCACCTGTTCTTGAGTCAGGTTATGATTCACCAGGTTGGCTTTCAGTTTTCCTTCGTGCATCACCAGGATGCGATCGCTTAATCCAAGAACCTCGGGGAGTTCCGACGAGATGACGATGACAGCAATACCTTGCTGAACAAGCTGGTTAATGAGTTTGTAGATTTCATATTTCGCGCCGATATCGATTCCTCGGGTGGGTTCATCGAGGATGAGAATACGCGGGTTCAGCAGGAGACAGCGCGCCAGTATGGCCTTTTGTTGGTTCCCGCCGCTAAGGCGCCCAATCGCTAAATCAGGCGAGGATGTTTTCACTTTCAGGCGTTGCAGCGATTCCAGAATGCATTTTTGCTCTGCGGCATCGTCAAGATGGCTTATCTTCCCGGTGAACCGATCGAGCGCCGCCAGCGTGATATTTTTCCCGACGGCCATAACCGGCACAATGCCGTCGCGTTTCCTGTCTTCAGGCACCATTGCAATGCCATGAGCGATCGCTTGCTGGCAATGACGAATATCCACGGCCTGATTATCGATCATGACCTTTCCTTCCCAGCGCCCGGGCCAGACGCCGAACAGGCATTGCACTAACTCCGTGCGGCCCGCGCCGACCAGCCCTGCAATGCCGAGAATCTCGCCCCGTTTCAGCGAAAAGGAGACATCATTGACGCGTTTGATGTGACGGTTGACGGGGTGCCAGGCGGTAAGGTGCTCAACGCGCAAAATCTCCTCCCCGGTAGCATGTGGCTCATTAGGATAGAGCGCCGTCAGCTCGCGACCGACCATCATGGTGATGATATCGTCTTCTTCCATTCCGGCGGCTGCGCGGGTGCCAATATGTTGGCCGTCGCGGATCACGCAGATTGTGTCCGAGATAGCTTTAACTTCATTGAGCTTGTGTGAGATATAAATACACGCAATATCATGCTGTTGCAGATCGCGAATAATTTCCAGCAGCACGGTGGTTTCTTGTTCCGTGAGGGAGGCCGTCGGCTCATCGAGAATCAGCAGCCGAACTTGTTTATTAAGCGCTTTGGCAATTTCTACCAGCTGTTGTTGCCCCAGGCCCAGGTCGCCCACGCGGGTATCCGGTGAGATAGACAAGCTGACCTGATCTAACAGCTTCTGGCAGCGTAGCGTCATCATGTCGTAATCAAGAATGCCGTTACGGGTGATTTCGCTGCCCAGGAAGATATTTTCCAGCACGGTTAAGTGTTTAACCAGCGCTAACTCCTGGTGAATAATAGCAATGCCCTTACGTTCGGTATCACGAATATGGCTGGCTTGCAGTGTTTCTCCCGCAAACAGAATTTCACCTTCATAAGAGCCATGAGGGTAAATACCGCACAGCACTTTCATTAACGTTGATTTACCCGAACCATTTTCACCGCACAATGAAACGATTTCCCCGGCATTAAGCCTGAGGCTGACGTTATCAACTGCCTTCACTGCGCCGAAGGTCTTGGTAATGTTTTTCATTTCAAGTAGATAGGGCATAACTACTCCACATAAGCCAATGCGAGAACCCGGCATGGAGGGTTTGACGCCCTCCGCTGTTGTAGAGGGCGCAACGTTTACAGATCACTCTTTTTGTGGAACCCGTCTTTAATCACGGTTTCGTCAATATTGGTTTTATTAACATCAATTGGAGTAAGCAGACGGGAAGGGACATCTTTCAGACCGTTATTCAGCGTGGCGTCGGCCTTAGGTTGTTGCCCGTTACCCAGCTCGACGGCGATCTCGGCGGCGGTATTCGCCAGTAGCGTGATGGGTTTATAAACCGTCATGGTCTGCGTGCCTGCGACAATACGTTTAATGCCCGCAAGGTCGGCATCCTGACCGGAAATAGCGACTTTTCCCGATAATCCCTGAGCGCTGAGCGCCTGAATCGCACCGCCTGCGGTTGCGTCATTGGAAGCGACAACCGCGTCAATTTTGTTATTGTTTGCGGTCAGCGCATTTTCCATAATTTTCAGCGCATTTTCAGGCAACCATCCGTCCACCCATTGATCGCCGACGACGTTAATTTTTCCTGAGTCGATATAAGGTTTTAATACTTTCATTTGCCCGGCGCGGAACAATTTTGCATTATTATCTACCGGCGAGCCGCCCATCAGGAAATAATTCCCTTCAGGCACTTTATCGACCAACGCCTGAGCCTGTAATTCGCCGACTCTTTCGTTATCAAAAGAAATATAAAAATCGATGTCGGCATCATTTATCATGCGGTCGTACGCTAATACTTTTATTCCTTCTTGTTTCGCTTCTTTTACGACATTGCTTAATACTTGCCCGTTATAAGGAATAATGACCAGAACATCAACGCCACGGTTGATCATGTTTTCAATCTGCGACATTTGGGTTTCTTCATTACCATTGGCAGATTGTACAAATACTTTTGCGCCGAGGGACTCGGCCTTGCTCACGAAAATATCGCGATCTTTTTGCCAGCGTTCCAGACGTAAGTCATCGATAGCCATACCAATTTTAACTTCTTTGGCATGTCCCGTTATGCTGGCGAGCAGGAGTGAAGTGCAGACGGTGAGTAAGATGTTTTTTATCTTCATAATCGTGATGCCTTTTGTTAGAGGGAACAGCGGTAAAAGTAACAATCACAGCGTGAGACGTAGCAGATTTTTAGCAGTTAATACGCGGAAGGCAATTATAGATTTTTATCTTGCAGTTACGATTTTTGGTTTATTTCGGGAATTATGACCGAGATCGTACTTTTAATGACGCATTACGCCCGTTACATTTCGTTGTTGATGAATAACCATTTTTTGCAGACGGTTACTTTTATTTTGCGAGGCAGCGCACACTTACGAATTATCTAAATAGCAGAGTGAAATAACATAATTGAGCAATGTGAATCGAGTAACCAATATTACGCCATTACCCATCCCTCGCCGTATTACCTGATTATGGAGTTCATTATGCAGGCTTATTTTGACCAACTCGATCGTGTTCGTTATGAAGGCCCTAAAAGCACTAATCCGTTAGCTTTCCGCCATTATAATCCAGATGAAATCGTACTGGGTAAACGCATGGAAGATCATCTGCGTTTTGCGGCCTGCTACTGGCATACCTTCTGCTGGAACGGCGCGGATATGTTTGGCGTAGGCGCGTTCAACCGTCCGTGGCAACAGCCCGGCGATGCGCTGGAGCTGGCGAAGCGCAAGGCGGATGTGGCGTTTGAATTTTTCCATAAGCTGAACGTGCCTTACTACTGCTTCCACGATGTGGATGTTTCGCCGGAAGGCGCCTCGCTGAAAGAGTATAAAAACAACTTTGCGCAGATGGTCGATGTGCTGGAGTCGAAGCAAGAACAGAGCGGCGTGAAGCTGTTATGGGGCACCGCGAACTGCTTTACCAACCCGCGTTACGGCGCCGGGGCGGCGACGAACCCGGACCCGGAAGTCTTCAGTTGGGCGGCGACGCAGGTGGTGAACGCGATGAACGCCACGCACAAACTGGGCGGCGAAAACTACGTTCTGTGGGGGGGCCGTGAAGGGTATGAAACCCTGCTGAATACCGATCTGCGCCAGGAGCGCGAGCAGATTGGCCGCTTTATGCAGATGGTGGTGGAACATAAACATAAAACAGGTTTCCAGGGCACGCTGCTGATCGAGCCAAAACCGCAGGAGCCGACAAAACACCAGTATGACTACGATGTGGCAACGGTTTACGGCTTCCTCAAGCAGTTCGGCCTGGAAAAAGAGATCAAGGTGAACATTGAAGCCAACCACGCTACGCTGGCGGGCCACTCTTTCCATCATGAGATTGCGTCCGCCATTGCGCTGGGCATTTTTGGTTCTGTGGATGCCAACCGTGGCGATGCGCAGCTGGGCTGGGATACCGACCAGTTCCCGGTAAGCGTCGAAGAGAACGCGCTGGTGATGTATGAAATCCTGAAAGCGGGCGGTTTCACGACCGGCGGCCTGAACTTTGACGCGAAGGTTCGTCGCCAGAGCACCGACAAATACGATCTGTTCTATGGTCATATTGGCGCGATGGACACGATGGCGCTGTCATTAAAAGTGGCAGCGCGCATGATTGAAGATGGCGAACTGGATAAACGCGTGGCGAAACGTTATTCCGGCTGGAATAGCGAACTGGGCCAGCAAATTTTGAAAGGCCAGTTATCCCTGAGCGACGTCGCGCACTATGCTGAACAGCGTAATCTGGCGCCGGTGCATCAAAGCGGCCATCAGGAACTGCTGGAAAATCTGGTGAATCATTATCTGTTCGACAAGTAATCGCCATTGCGCCGCGTTTAGCCAACGCGGCGCATCGATAAAGGAGTGGTCACGATGTATATCGGGATAGATCTGGGCACGTCCGGTGTGAAAGCCATCCTGCTGAATGAGCAGGGAGACGTGCTGGCCTCGCAGACGGAGAAACTGTCCGTCTCTCGCCCGCATCCATTATGGTCGGAGCAGGATCCCGAACAGTGGTGGCTGGCGACGGATCGCGCCGTAAAAGCGCTGGGGCGAGAGCATTCATTGCGTGATGTAAAGGCGCTGGGGATTGCCGGGCAGATGCACGGTGCCACGTTGCTTGATAAACACCAGAAGGTGCTACGCCCGGCGATTTTATGGAATGACGGACGCTGTGGTGAAGAGTGCGCGCTGCTTGAGCAGCAGGTTCCGCAGTCTCGCGCCATTACCGGCAATCTGATGATGCCCGGCTTTACCGCGCCAAAACTGCTGTGGGTTCAGCGCCATGAGCCGGATATCTTCCGCCAGGTTGCAAAGGTGCTGCTACCTAAAGATTACCTGCGTCTGCGTATGACGGGGGATTTTGCCAGCGATATGTCGGACGCGGCGGGAACGATGTGGCTGGATGTCGCAGCGCGCGACTGGAGCGACATCATGCTCAACGCTTGTCAGCTAACCCGTGAGCACATGCCCGCTCTGTACGAAGGCAGCGACATCACCGGTACGGTGTTGCCTGAGGTGGCGCACTCCTGGGGGATGCCTGCGGTGCCTGTTGTTGCAGGGGGCGGAGATAACGCGGCGGGCGCGGTGGGCGTGGGAATGATCAATGCGGGTCAGGCCATGCTGTCGCTGGGAACATCAGGCGTCTATTTTGCGGTGAGCGACGGTTTTCTCAGTAAACCAGAAAGTGCGGTACACAGTTTTTGCCACGCGCTGCCCGAACGCTGGCATTTGATGTCCGTCATGCTGAGCGCGGCATCCTGCCTGGACTGGGCGGCAAAATTGACCGGTCAGGCGTCTGTTCCCGCGCTGATTGACGCGGCACGCCAGGCGGATGATAACGCGGATGCCGTCTGGTTCCTGCCTTATCTTTCCGGCGAACGCACGCCGCATAATAATCCACAGGCGAAGGGCGTATTCTTTGGCCTTACGCATCAGCATGGCCCCGCAGAGCTGGCGCGGGCGGTGCTGGAAGGCGTCGGTTATGCGCTGGCGGATGGCATGGATGTTGTGCATGCCTGTGGCGTGAAACCCGGCAGTGTGACGCTGATCGGCGGCGGGGCGCGAAGTGAATACTGGCGACAAATGCTGGCGGATATCAGCGGGCTACAGCTTGATTACCGTACCGGCGGAGATGTAGGCCCGGCATTGGGTGCCGCGCGTCTGGCGCAAATTGCGATGAATAAAGAGCAACCATTATCTGATTTATTACCGCAACTTCCGCTGGAGCAGGCTCATTTCCCTGATGCTGAACGCCATGCGCGTTACCTTGAACGTCGCGAAACGTTCCGCCGCATTTACCAGCAGTTATTACCGCTCATGTCTTAATCCGCTATTCCTTCCGGCAGTGGCCGGAAGGAATTCTTATTTCATATTGATTGCCTCGATATATATCGAAATCAATATGTGTGTTTTCTGATTTTCACGTTATTGTCCGGTTATCGTCTTTTCCATTCTTATTTCTTGTCTTAATGTGAATCGGCAAAGCATAAGGAGAGTGATATGGACGATAAGGTTGTGCGCAGGAAGCGTCTGGCCGGTTTAATCATGCTGGCGGGCGGTGCGCTGGTCTATCTGACAGGACTGTGGCCTGCTTGCCACTCGTTGAGCGACAAGGGCTATTTTTTTGCGATAATGGTGATGAGTGGCTTTCCCCTGTTAATACGCCAGGAGCCGACGGGAAATGAGCGTCTGCTCACCCGGTGCAAATATCTGTTACTTCTCGCCGCAGGTATGCTTTTTGTCGGTCTATGGAATATTGATTTACCGGTCGCCGTCAAAGTGATGTGCCTTCTGGGGCTGGGCGTAAGTCTGTTGGGTACGGATATGTACGCCACGTATTCTGATGACGAATAAGGGCCGGTCAACTGACCAGCCTGCGCGTATCAATCTTCTGTAGCAATATCGACAGCAGCAAACTTCCGGCCAGGGTGAGGGTAAAAATCCATACGATATCCAGCGGCGGCCAGCGTTTAAACTCCACGCCATTCGTCCGTAGCGCATGGATTATCAGCGCGTGAAACCCGTAAATACCGAGTGAGTGGCGGGAAATCAGCGCCAGCCCGGGAACCGTGCGCGTATTCAGGGTATTTTTGACCAGCGTGAGCAGCGACGCGGCGCAAATAAACACCATTGGGCCGCAATAGACGTACCAGGTATCGGCAAAATTTCCGCGCCAGTTGAGTTCATGTAGCGTTCCGCGCGAAATAATCAATACCGCCGTAATGAAAAGCGCGGCGCTTATCCAGGTCAGCGAACGTTTTTGTGTCTCCATCATGCCAATCGCCCGACCCAGCATGCCATAGAGGATGTAGTAAAACGTGTCGCCGGTGATATACAGGTTAACGGGGAGCCACTCAAATCCGCCGATTTTTTGCGACACGGTATTGGGGTTGGCGACAACGCCAATGACGATCATCAGCACCAGCAGCATTTTGCCGCTGACGTTTTTAACCTGTATTAACGGCGATACCAGGTAGATCACCGCGATCGCGAAGAAAAACCACAGGTGGTAGAACACCGGTTTTTGCAGCAGGTTTTTCAGCGATAGCTCTGCGTTAATCGACGTAAAAAGGGTGATATATACCAACGCAACGGCGCTATAGAACAGCAGGCAGAGCGCAATGCGCAGGAAATGTCGCGGCTGGGCGCTACGTTCGCCAAAAAAGAGATAGCCCGAGATCATAAAAAACAGCGGTACGCTGACGCGTGAGGCGGAGTTCAGGACATTGGCAAAATCCCAGCTAAACGGATTGATGCTTTGCGCATTGGTGACGTACCAGGTGGTGGCGTGGATCATTACGACCATTAAACAGGCGATCCCTCGCAAATTATCAATCCAGTATATTTTGGGTTGCATCAGTGCCTCTGCTTCCGTTTTAAATAGGGTCTGACTTGTTTATTGGCGCGGTATCTCACTGGAATATTCTGAGTTTTTACGCTAAAGCTTGTGATGGCTCAGCGAGATTCGCAAAATGCGCCTGTCTTTTGGGTAAACCCTAACCTTAATAATAATAAGAGCGGCCGGCAAATAAGGCGGTAATAAAAATGATGATGAAGTCTGTTTTTCCGGCGCTGTTAACCCTCCTGCTGGTGGGATGCGCGACGACGGCGCAGCCGGTTCAGAAGGCGCAGAAGGTCAACGTAAACCCGGAACGCTCACTGGATATGGAAGCATTGTGCAAAGCGCAGGCGGCGCGGCGTTATAACACCGGCACGCAGAAAATTGATGTGACCGGTTTTGAGCAATACCAGGGTAGCTATGAGATGCGCGGCAATACTTTCCGCAAAGAGAGTTTTGTTTGCTCTTTTGACGCAGAAGGGCAGTTTTTACATCTTTCCATGCGCTAAGTTCCCCCTTTTTCCCGTTTCGTACTGTATATCTTGCGGTCAGCGGGTATACTGATCCCTTCCTTTAAATCCACACGTATCCAGCACGAAATAATATGCAAAAGTTTGATACCAGGACCTTCCAGGGCTTGATCCTGACCTTACAGGATTACTGGGCTCGCCAGGGCTGCACCATTGTTCAACCATTGGACATGGAAGTCGGCGCGGGGACTTCTCACCCAATGACCTGTCTGCGCGCGCTGGGGCCAGAGCCGATGGCGGCTGCCTATGTGCAGCCTTCTCGTCGTCCGACCGATGGTCGCTATGGCGAAAACCCGAACCGTTTACAGCACTACTATCAGTTCCAGGTGGTGATTAAGCCATCGCCGGATAACATCCAGGAGCTGTATCTCGGTTCTCTGAAAGAGCTGGGGATGGACCCGACTATCCACGATATCCGTTTCGTGGAAGATAACTGGGAAAACCCGACGCTGGGCGCCTGGGGTCTGGGTTGGGAAGTGTGGCTGAACGGCATGGAAGTGACTCAGTTCACCTACTTCCAGCAGGTTGGCGGTCTGGAGTGTAAGCCGGTTACCGGTGAGATCACCTACGGCCTGGAACGTCTGGCTATGTACATTCAGGGCGTAGACAGCGTTTACGACCTGGTCTGGAGCGACGGCCCGCTGGGTAAAACCACCTATGGCGACGTGTTCCATCAGAACGAAGTGGAGCAATCCACCTACAACTTCGAATACGCCGATGTGGATTTCCTGTTCACCTGTTTCGAACAGTATGAGAAAGAAGCACAGCAACTGCTGGCGCTGGAAAACCCGCTGCCGCTGCCTGCTTACGAGCGTATTCTGAAAGCCGCCCATAGCTTTAACCTGCTGGATGCGCGTAAAGCCATCTCCGTTACCGAGCGTCAGCGCTACATTCTGCGCATTCGCACCCTGACCAAAGCAGTGGCAGAAGCTTACTACGCTTCCCGTGAAGCCCTTGGCTTCCCGATGTGCAACAAAGACAAATAAGAGGCGGCCATGTCTGAGAAAACTTTTCTGGTGGAAATCGGCACTGAAGAGCTGCCACCAAAAGCCCTGCGCAGCCTGGCGGAGTCCTTTGCTGCGAACGTTACTGCGGAGCTGGATAACGCTGGCCTCGCACACGGCAACGTAGAGTGGTTCGCCGCACCGCGCCGTCTGGCGCTGAAAGTGGCGAATCTTGCTGCTTCTCAACCCGATCGCGAAGTTGAAAAACGCGGCCCGGCGATTGCCCAGGCATTTGACGCGGAAGGCAAACCGAGCAAAGCGGCGGAAGGCTGGGCGCGAGGTTGCGGCATCACCGTGGACCAGGCTGAACGTCTGACCACAGACAAAGGCGAATGGCTGCTGTATCGCGCGCATGTGAAAGGCGAAAGCGCAGAAGCGCTGCTGCCGAACATGATTGCCACCTCTCTGGCGAAACTGCCGATTCCGAAACTGATGCGCTGGGGCGCGTCTGACGTTCACTTCGTGCGTCCGGTACACACCGTAACGCTGCTGCTGGGCGACAAGCTCATTCCGGCAACGATTCTGGGTATCCAGTCCGATCGCGTCATTCGCGGCCATCGTTTTATGGGCGAGCCGGAAATCACCATCGACACTGCTGACCAGTATCCGCAAATCCTGCTGGAGCGCGGTAAAGTTGTTGCTGATTACGAAGCGCGTAAAGCGAAAATCAAAGCCGATGCAGAAGAAGCGGCGCGTCAGATTGGCGGTAACGCTGACCTGAGCGAGAGCCTGCTGGAAGAGGTCACTTCGCTGGTGGAATGGCCGGTGGTGCTGACGGCGAAATTCGAAGAGAAATTCCTCGCGGTGCCGTCTGAAGCGCTGGTTTACACCATGAAGGGCGACCAGAAATACTTCCCGGTTTACGCCGCAGACGGCAAACTGCTGCCGAACTTTATCTTCGTGGCGAACATCGAATCTAAAGATCCGCAGCAAATTATCTCCGGTAACGAGAAGGTGGTGCGTCCGCGTCTGGCAGATGCCGAGTTCTTCTTCAATACCGACCGTAAAAAACGTCTGGAAGATAACCTGCCGCGTCTGCAAACCGTGCTGTTCCAGCAACAGCTGGGTACGCTGCGCGACAAGACCGACCGTATTCAGGCGCTGGCGGGCTGGATTGCTGAACAAATTGGCGCGGATGTTAACCACGCCACCCGTGCGGGCCTGCTGTCGAAATGTGACCTGATGACCAACATGGTCTTTGAGTTCACCGACACGCAGGGCGTCATGGGGATGCACTACGCGCGCCATGACGGCGAAGCGGAAGATGTGGCTGTCGCGCTGAACGAGCAGTATCAGCCGCGCTTTGCCGGTGACGACCTGCCGTCTAACCCGGTTGCCTGCGCGCTGGCGATTGCCGACAAGATGGACACGCTGGCGGGTATCTTCGGTATCGGTCAGCATCCGAAAGGCGATAAAGACCCGTTCGCGCTGCGTCGTGCCGCGCTGGGCGTGCTGCGTATCATCGTTGAGAAGAACCTGAATCTGGATCTGCAAACGCTGACCGAAGAAGCGGCGCGTCTGTACGGCGACAAGCTGACCAACGCGAATGTGGTTGATGACGTTATCGACTTTATGCTCGGTCGTTTCCGCGCCTGGTATCAGGACGAAGGTTACACCGTGGACACCATTCAGGCGGTTCTGGCGCGTCGTCCGACCCGTCCGGCGGATTTCGATGCCCGTATGAAGGCCGTGTCGCACTTCCGCACGCTGGAAGAAGCCTCCGCGCTGGCGGCGGCGAACAAACGTGTGTCCAACATTCTGGCGAAGTCCGACGAAGTGCTGAACGATCGTGTCAATGCGGCAACGTTGAAGGAACCAGAGGAAATTGCTTTGGCTCTGCAAGTTGTGGTTCTGCGTGACAAACTTGAACCCGTGTTTGCTGAAGGTCGTTACCAGGAAGCGTTAGTCGAACTGGCTGAGCTGCGTGAACCGGTCGATACGTTCTTTGAAAAAGTGATGGTGATGGTTGATGACAAAGATCTGCGCATCAACCGCCTCTCTATGCTGGCGAAACTGCGCGAGCTGTTCCTGCAAGTAGCGGATATTTCCCTGTTGCAGTAAGTTCGTCGCAATAAAAAAACCTGCCATCTGGCAGGTTTTTTTATGGGGAAAAAGGTAAAAAAAATCCCCGCCGATTGGCAGGGATCTTCAATTCTGAGCTTATAAAGCTAAGATTACAGGCTGGTTACGTTACCAGCTGCCGGGCCTTTAGCGCCGCTTTCGATGGTGAAGGAAACTTTCTGACCTTCATCCAGGGATTTGTAACCGTCGTTCTGGATAGCAGAGAAGTGTACGAACACGTCTTTGGAGCCATCGTCAGGAGTGATGAAGCCGAAGCCTTTATCAGCGTTGAACCATTTTACGATACCAGTCATTTTACCGGACATAGTGTATTACCTTTTAAAAAATAAGTGTGCCTTTCGGCGATATGGCGTGCTTTACAGATTTTTTAAGCGTTAAGGAAATGCGCACTACGAGGGGTATCAACGGATAACTCTTGAAGGGGACTGCCTTACTAAACTGCTTTAATGGTCTGTACGTCAAACCGTTGGACGCATTAACTCATGTAACGCTTGTGGATGCAACTTTTATTTTACTTCTTTCGGGTAAGTCTGTCGGGAAACGGCCCCTTAACAGGACCGTTAAACGAAAAAATCAGGCAATAATCTATTTCATCAACTGCTTACTTAAACCTGGGTTGGCCTGGATCAGGCGCATCAGATTTAACTCGGTACTCGACGGTTTTACCCGTCTGGATTCCCATTCCTGCACCATGGCAACGGTTACGCCCATCGCCCGGGCAAAATCATCTGTTTTTAGCCCGGTTCCTCTTCGTAACTGTTCAAACTCTGTAAAAGGGTTGGGCTTGTTTGTCAGGATAATCGTCTGCGATACATCTTTAAAAACAATTTGTTCCAGACTGCTCAGCAGTTCAAACATAGGATCTTTGTATTCCATTGAGAACTCCTATAAATCACACAGCGGGATCGTGAATTTCATCGAAGCTCATTAAGAATAGTCGGGAAACGTGAAGCCGGTTGGAAGCGGCAAAGAAGTGGATTCGTTTCAGCGCATTCCGGTCAGGATCGCGCGTTGGCTAAGGATCTGAAAAAGGCCGACATATCGGATCGACGGCGCGCAATTGTAAAGATAACAAAAATTTTATCACGTAAAAAAGCTGGCCGTTTCTTCGTATAATATTCCACGGCAAGATTACGCAGAAAGGGTATCTTGCAAGGCTGTCCTGGACTATCCTTGTCAGCGTCAGGCACGCGGCATCGTTGTGCGCATTTTTGGGTGAAAGGAGTATTAAAATGGCGACAGGTAAGTCCTGCTCTCGCTGGTTTGCGCCTGTTATGGCGTTATTAATGGTAGTTAGCCTGAGCGGGTGTTTTGATAAAGAAGGTGATCAGCGTAAAGCGTTTATTGATTTCCTGCAGAATACTGCGATGCGTAGCGGGGAGCGTCTGCCGACGTTGACCGCCGATCAGAAAAAACAATTTGGTCCGTTCGTGTCTGATTATGCGATCCTGTATGGCTATTCGCAGCAGGTGAATCAGGCGATGGATTCCGGTCTGCGTCCGGTTGTGGATAGCGTCAATGCGATCCGCGTTCCTCAGGACTATGTCACTCAGCGCGAGCCGCTGCGTCAGGCAAATGGTTCTCTGGGCGTGCTGGGTCAGCAGTTGCAGAATGCGAAATTGCAGGCAGATGCCGCGCACAGCGCGCTGAAACAGTCCGACGACCTGAAACCGGTCTTTGATCAGGTTTACAGTAAAGTGGTGACGGCGCCTTCGGAGGCGTTACAGCCGCTGATTCCGGCTGCGCAAATTTTCACGCAGCAACTGGTGCAGGTCGGCGACTTTGTGGCGCAGCAGGATACGCAGGTGAGCTTTGTCGCGAACGGCATTCAGTTCCCGACGTCACAGCAGGCCAGCCAGTACAACACGCTGATTGGGCCGCTGGCGTCTCAGCACCAGGCATTTAATCAGGCCTGGACCACTGCGGTAAACGCGATCCAGTAACGCTGTTTATGCCCGATGGCGCTGGCGTCGATCGGGCATACGGCTAAGCAACGTTGTAGGCCGGGCTGGGCAACGCCGCCGCCCGGCCATTTATTATCCTGCGACCTGCGGGTTCACGCAGTTCTTCTCCACCTTGCCTTGTAACGCATCAATTAAGTTATCCACCGCGCAGGCGGCCATGTTGTAGCGCGTCTCATGGGTGGCGGAGCCGATGTGCGGCAGCGCCACAACGTTCGGCAGCGACAGCAGCGGCGAATTGACCGGCAGCGGTTCTTGTTCAAACACATCCAGACCCGCCGCATGAATTTCACCGCTTTGCAGGGCGGCAATCAGCGCGTTTTCATCCACGACCGGGCCGCGCCCTGCGTTAATGAAAATGGCGGAGGACTTCATTTTGGCAAACTGCGCCGCGCCAAACAGGTGATGCGTCTCTTCCGTCAGCGGCAGGATCAGGCAGACAAAATCCGCCGCCTGTAACAGGGTGTCCAGATCGCAGTACCGGGCGTTGAAGCGTTCTTCCGCCTCAGGATGATGGCGGCGGGCGTTGTAGAGAATCGGCATGTTAAAGCCGAAGTGGGCGCGTTGCGCCAGCGCAAGACCAATGCGCCCCATCCCGACAATCCCCAGCGTTTTGTGGTGTACATCAGTGCCAAACCAGTCTGGCCCGATGCTTTTTGTCCATTCCCCCACTTTGACGCGTTCGGCCACTTCCACCACGCGGCGGGCGGTGCTTAGCACCAGCGCCATTACCGTATCCGCAACGGTTTCCGTCAGCACGGTCGGCGTGTGCATCAGCAATACGCTGCGCGCGTTGAGGGCAGCCACATCAAAATTGTCATAACCCACGGAGACGGTCGATGCCGCGCGTAGTTTCGGCATCTTCTCCAGCAGTGCGCTATTGACGGTTTCGCTGGAGCCCAACAAACCTTCCGCGCTGGCGAAAGCCTGGGCGTGTTGTTCTACCGTTTCCGGGCGAAGATTTGGCACCTGCGTGACGGTGAAATGTTCTTCCAGGCGATGCAGTAAATCGTCAGGTAACGCTTTGTAGAGAATAATGGACGGCTTCATGCGGATCTCCGTGAGTTAAGGTTTAAGCGTGGCGTGCGCCAATCGGTAATTGCTGATTGTTAGCAGGCTTAACAATTAAAGTTAGCCATACTGAGGCGAAAAGCGCCACCCCCATAAAAATGTACGAGGCGGCCGGGCTGCCGGTTGCGCCGTTGAGATAGCCGACGAACCATGAACCAAAGAAAGAGCCCAGCGCGCCCATACTGTTGATCAGCGCCATTGCGCCGCCCGCGACGTTACGCGGCAGCATTTCAGGAATAATGGCGAAGAATGGGCCATAAGGGGCATACATCGCCGCACCGGCGATAACCAGCAGGGTATAAGAGAGCCAGAAGTTGTTCGCGCCAACGGCCCATGAGCCGATAAAGGCAAAGGCGGCAATCAACAGCAGCGGCCAGACGAACAGTTTACGGTTTTGCAGTTTATCGGATGCCCAGGAGACAACGATCATCGCGATCGTCGCCGCCAGGTATGGCACTGAAGAGAGCCAGCCGACTTCCACCATGCCCATATTCGCGCTGCCGCTGCGGATGATGGACGGCAGCCACAGAACAAACCCGTACACCCCGATACTCCAGGTGAAATACTGCATGCACAGCAGGATGACGTTGCGTGAGCGGAATGCCTCGCTGTAATTGCGTACCGCTTTGATGCCCTGCTGCTCTTTTTCCAGCTGCGCCTGAAGCGCGGCTTTTTCTGACTCCGTCAGCCATCCGGCCTGTGACGGTTTATCTTTCACCAGCACCCACCAGAAGAACGCCCAGATGATGGCGGGGAAGCCTTCAATAATGAACATTTCACGCCAGCCGAGCGCCTGAATCAGGTAGCCTGAAACCACAGACATCCACAGCACCGTCACCGGGTTGCCGAGAATCAGGAACGTATTGGCGCGCGAACGCTCTGACTTTGTGAACCAGTTGCTGATGTAAATCAGCATGGCGGGCATAACGGCCGCTTCCACGACGCCGAGAATAAAGCGGATGGCGGCAAGCATTGGGATATTACTCACCATCCCGGTCAGCGATGCGCATGCCCCCCATAAAATCAGGCAGATAAAAATTAGTTTACGTACGCTGCGACGCTCGGCGTACACCGCGCCTGGGATCTGGAAGAAGAAATAACCGAGGAAGAACAGGGCGCCCAGCAGGGAGGAGATCCCTTTCGTGATGCCGAGGTCTTCGTTAATCCCCGCTGCGGAAGCGAAGCTGAAGTTTGCGCGATCCAGGTACGCCAGGCTGTACGTGATGAACACGATAGGCATGATGTACCACCAGCGTTTTGCTGCATTTGTTGAGCTTGTCATAGGCCTGCCTCTGTCACTATGCCGCCGCTGTATGTAGGGTACAGGGGGCTGTTATCATTGCGTGAAGTTTATTCGCCTAACGCTTCACGAGTGGGTAATCCTTCGCTGTCGCCCTGAACCTGAATCGCCAGCGCGCCAATTTTATTGCCTCGCGTCACTGCCTGATGCAGCGTGCGGCCTTCCAGCAGGGCGCTGATCACGCCCACGGCAAAGCCATCGCCCGCACCAACCGTATCGACCACATTGTCCACTTTCACCGGTGCGACGCAGCCTTGCTCGCCCTCAGCGGTTTTGTACCAGGCGCCATCCGCGCCGGTTTTCAGCACCACCGCTTTCACGCCGTGGCGCAGATAAAAATCGGCAATGCCCTCAGGCGTTTGCTGTCCGGTTAATATCATTCCCTCTTTCAGACCGGGCAGCACCCAGTCAGCCTGGAAGGCGAGGCGGTTAAGTTTTTCCACCATTTCGGCTTCGCTTTTCCACAGCACCGGGCGCAGATTCGGATCGAATGAAATCGTTTTGCCCTGCGCTTTCATGGTGCGGGCGGTATGCGCCAGCAGTTCATAAGAACTGGCGGAAAGCGCCGCCGCAACGCCGCTTAAGTGCAGATGACGTGCGCCGGAGAAGTACGCATCGTGGTAATCGTCCACGGAAAGGTGGCTTGCAGCGGAACCTTTACGGAAATATTCCACAATGGGATCGGTTCCATTTTCGACTTTAGATTTAAGCTGAAAGCCGGTTGTGTAACGTCCGTCCAGCGTGACGCCCTGCGCATCAATCCCTTCTTTTTCAAGCGACTTAAGGACAAAACGGCCAAAACTGTCATCACCGACGCGGCTTACCCAGCCGACGTTTAACCCCAGGCGCGCCAGGCCGGTCGCTACGTTAAGTTCGGCCCCGGCGACGCGTTTGATAAATGCGTCTACGTCCGCGAGATCGCCCGTTTGCGTGGCGACGAACATCGCCATCGCTTCACCAATCGTGATGACATCCAGAGAATTTTTCATGCGTTACTCCTCACGTAACAAATCGACGTAGCGACGAGTCACCGCCGTCAAGTCTTGCCCTTCCAGTGGGAACTCAATACCGCGCGGTACATCAACAGGCAGCGCGTTCAGCAGCGCCAGCCAGCGGGGGTCGGCGTCATCCGGCGCAACGGCGCGGAAACTGTCGTGATGGGGCGTGGCGGCTTTAACGTGGATATAGCCGACGGCGGGCGCCAGGTAACGTGCGGCGTCTTCCGGCGAGTCGCCTACCCACAGCCAGTTCCCCATATCAAACGTCAGTCTGATGGGCAGGTTCTGTACCTGACAGGCGGCATTGAAGCGTTGCATCGGGCGCAATTTCCCGCAGGCGGTTTGATCATTTTCCACCACCAGCGCCATGCCGCTGCTCTCCAGCCAGTCACGCAGGGTGTCGAGCTGATCCTGGCGTTCAAAATGACCCAGCGACACTTTCAGCCACAGCGCTTGCAGCGTACGGGCTTCCTGTAACAGGTCGGGAAGGTGGGGGTTGAGGCTGCCATCCTCCAGGAACAGCGGTTCCGGCGCGGAATAGCAGGCCAGCAGGCCGAAAATGTCAATGGCGGCCGCCAGCAGCGGGAGCGCGTTAAGCTCGGCGTCAGTGAACATTTCACGGCGAATCTCGACGCCATCCGCCCCCGCTCCGGCAATGATGGGCAGCATCGCGGTTTGCCCGCCTGCGGCACGCACCTGGTCGTAGCCATAGGCGGCGGTGACCACCATAATTTTTCTTTGCATGGGAACTCCAAATCTATCGCTCTTGCTATTACGCTAGATGGAACCGGTTCCAAAGAAAAGTGCAGTGTGTCGAAATTATGATCACCATCACGAAGGAAAATTAGCGGGCGGTGGAGCCGCGAACGATCAGCTCGCCGGAGAAAACCTGCTCGTGAATCGCGTCGCTGCCCCCTTCAATGCGGCGTACAACCTGCTCGACAGCGGCAAAACCAATTTGCCAGGTCGGCTGTTTCAGCGTGGTGATGCCGACGCCTGCCAGCTCTGCCCATTCCAGTTCGTCAAAACCGAGCAGGCCGATGTCGCTGCCCCAGTTAAGACCAATGCGTTTGAGCGAACGGGCGACCTGCAATGTGAGCGCGCCGTTAGCGGAGATCACGGCTTTGCGCATCCCCCGGTGCTGCTGGTGAAACTGGCGCAGGGTGTTATCCAGTTGCGTATTTTCCGCCAGCGGCACCTCGGCGTTTTCCGCCACCACGCCAGGGTAACGCGCCAGCGTCGCACGAAATGCGTTCAGGCGCTCGCGGCGGGTATTGACCATACCGAGCGGTTCGCTGAGAAACAGGATCGCCTCGAACCCTTGCTCAATGAGATGTTCGGTGGCGGTTGTTGCCGCCTGGGTGTTATCCAGACCCACGACATCGCAGGCGAAATCAGGGATTTTACGGTCAATCAGAACCATCGGCAGCGCCGACTGTTGCAGGCGGTTCAGCCCCTCCTCGCGCATCCCGACGGCGTTCACCACGATGCCTTCCACCTGGTAGCTGCGCAGCAGATCCAGATAGTGCAGTTCCTGATCCACCTCATTGTTGGTGTTACAGACCAGGGGAGTGAACCCTTTCTCGCGGCAGGCGGCTTCAATGCCGCTCAACACGTTAACGGAATAGGGGTTGGTAATATCGGCGATGATCAGGCCAATCAGGCGGGTACGACCGCGTTTCAGGCCTCTGGCCATCAGGCTTGGGCGATAGTCGAGTTCGGCAATGGCTTTTTCAATGCGCGCCAGCAGGGCATCGGACAGCAAATGCTTCTCACCGTTGAGGTAGCGTGAAATGCTGGTTTTTCCGGTTTTAGCGGCTTTCGCCACATCGCTGATGGTTGCCCGTGTTGATTTGCTCATCGCTGATTTCCCTGAATTTGGTGACAACACCTTAACGCGAAAATCAACGATGGCAAGCGCTTCATGCCGGATAAGAATGTAGGCCGGATAAGGCGAAGCCGCCACCCGGCACAACGATTACTGCAACGGACTTAAGGTGATTTCCACGCGGCGGTTTTGCGCTTTACCTTCGGCGGTGCTGTTGCTGGCGATCGGGTTCGCCGGGCCCATGCCGCTGGTGCGGATGCGGTTGGCGGCAACGCCCTGGGTGAGCAGCGCGCTGGCCACGGAGTCCGCGCGCTGCTGCGACAGACGCATGTTCAGATCCTGCCCGCCGGTACTGTCGGTGTAGCCCACTACGTTAACGGCGGTTTTGTTGTACTCTTTCAGCACCATCGCCACGCCGGTCAGCGTGTTGGCGCCTGCCGGTTTCAGGGTTGCGCTGCTGCTGTCGAAGGTGACGTTATTCGGCATATTCAGGATGATGTTATCGCCACTTCGCGTCACGCTCACGCCCGTTCCCTGCATTTTGTCACGCAGTTTCGCTTCCTGTACGTCCATGTAATAGCCAACGCCGCCGCCCAGCGCCGCGCCTGCCGCTGCGCCAATCAGCGCGCCTTTGCCGCGATCTTTCTTGGAAGAGGAGAGTGCGCCGACGCCTGCGCCGACCAGAGAACCAATGCCCGCGCCAATGCCGGATTTACCCGCTTCGCGCTCGCCGGTGTAAGGGTTTGTTGTGCAGCCAGATACTGCCAGGGCGCCGCTCACGATAGCAGCAATGACCAAAACACGTTTTTTCATCTTAGTTCCTTAATGACTTTTTTATTTTTTCGCCACAGCGACGGTGGCGGTTGATTATGACGTGCGAACATGAAGAAAATTCCAGGGAAGACTCTTAAATTTGTAAGTAACATTGAGCGGCATAATAAATAAGCCGTCACACCTGCATCGCATTCAGGAGCGCATTTTGATCAACGCACCATCGCACTATTCGGTATTAACCGCCGCCCACTGGGGACCTGTCCGGGTCGACACTGACGGCGAGACGATTCTCGCGTCTCGCGGGGCGCTGCCCACTTCGCATCTCAATTCCCTGCAAACCGTCGTGCGCGACCAGGTTCACAGCCCTACCCGGGTGCGTTTCCCGATGGTGCGTAAAGGATTTCTCGCCTCGCCAGAGAAGCCACAGGGCGTGCGCGGTCAGGATGAATTTGTGCGGGTGAGTTGGGATGAGGCGCTGGATCTGATCCATACCCAACACAAACGTATTCGTGAAACATATGGGCCGTCCTCGATTTTTGCCGGTTCTTATGGCTGGCGCTCGAATGGCGTGCTGCATAAAGCTTCCACCCTGTTGCAGCGTTATATGGCGCTGGCGGGCGGGTATACCGGGCATCTGGGGGATTACTCCACGGGGGCGGCGCAGGCCATCATGCCGTATGTGGTGGGCGGAAACGAAGTCTACCAGCAGCAGACCAGCTGGCCGGTTGTGCTGGAACACAGTGACGTGGTGGTGCTATGGAGCGCCAACCCTTTGAATACGCTAAAAATTGCCTGGAATGCGTCGGATGAGCAGGGCATTGCTTACTTTGCCGCGCTGCGCAACAGCGGGAAACGACTGATCTGCATCGATCCAATGCGATCGGAAAGCGCGGCGTTCTTTGGCGATAAGATGGAGTGGATCGCCCCGCATATGGGGACTGACGTGGCGCTGATGCTGGGGATTGCGCATACGCTGGTGAAAAACGGCTGGCATGATGACGCGTTTCTGGCGCGCTGCACGACCGGTTACGAGACATTCGCCGACTATCTGCTGGGCGTGAGCGACGGCGTGGCGAAAACGGCGGAATGGGCCGCAGATATTTGCGGCATATCCGCCGCTAAAATTCACGAACTGGCGGAACTCTTCCATAAAAACACCACTATGTTGATGTCTGGCTGGGGGATGCAGCGTCAGCAGTTCGGCGAGCAAAAACACTGGATGCTGGTAACGCTTGCCGCCATGTTAGGGCAAATTGGCACGCCCGGCGGCGGTTTTGGCCTCTCGTACCATTTCGCCAACGGGGGAAACCCGACGCGCCGCGCCGCCGTACTGGCTTCAATGCAGGGCAGTCTGCCAGGCGGCACCGATGCGGTAGACAAAATTCCGGTGGCGCGCATTGTCGAGGCGCTGGAGAATCCCGGCGCGCCCTATCAGCACAACGGTATGAACCGCCATTTCCCGGATATCCGCTTCGTCTGGTGGGCCGGTGGCGCGAACTTTACGCATCATCAGGATACCAACCGTCTGATTCGCGCCTGGCAAAAGCCGGAACTGGTGGTGATCTCCGAATGTTTCTGGACCGCTGCGGCGAAACATGCCGATATCGTGTTACCTGCCACGACCTCTTATGAACGTAACGATTTAACCATGACCGGCGACTACAGCAACCAGCATCTGGTGCCGATGAAGCAGGTTGTGCCGCCGCGTGATGAGGCCCGTAATGACTTTGACGTGTTTGCCGAACTGAGCGAGCGCTGGGAAACGGGCGGTCATGCGCGCTTTACCGAAGGGAAAAGCGAACTTGAGTGGCTGGAAACCTTCTACAACATCGCCGGGCAACGCGGCGCCAGCCAGCAGGTGACGCTGCCGCCGTTTGCACAGTTCTGGGAAGCCAACGATCTGATTGAAATGCCGGAGAATGCGGCCAACGCGCAGTTTATCCGCTTTGCGGATTTCCGCCGCGACCCCGACGCGCATCCACTGAAAACGGACAGCGGCAAGATAGAGATCTACTCCCGACGAATTGCGGACTACGGCTATGCGGACTGCCCAGGACACCCAATGTGGCTGGAGCCGGACGAATGGCACGGCAATGCCGAACCCGGTCAGCTACAGGTGCTGTCCGCCCATCCGGCGCATCGTCTGCACAGCCAGCTTAACTACAGCCAGCTTCGTGAACAGTATGCGGTGGCGGGGCGCGAACCGGTTACTCTGCATCCGCAGGATGCGCAGACGCGGGGCATTGCCGACGGCGACACGGTGCGGGTCTGGAATCACCGAGGACAAATTCTGGCGGGCGCGGTGGTGACGGAGGGCATTAGACCCGGCGTTATCTGCATTCATGAAGGGGCATGGCCGGATTTAGAGGTGTCGGCTGGCGGCATCTGTAAAAATGGCGCGGTAAACGTGTTGACCAAAGATCTCCCCAGCTCGCGACTGGGGAACGGCTGTGCGGGCAACACCGCGCTGGCGTGGATTGAAAAGTATACCGGCCCTTCGCTGACGCTTACGGCGTTTAATCCGCCTGCCAGCCCATAATCCATGTCGGATGCTGTGTATCTTCCTGCCATGCGCTGTCTTCGATACGAAAACCCAGCGCATGGTAGAAATTCACCGCCGACTGATTTTTCTGGTAAACCTCCAGGCTGAGCGCGGTAAAGCGCTGCTGAACATGCTGCACCAGCGCCTTGCCAATCCCGCGGCGGATCGCGTCCGGCGTGACAAACAGCGCGCCCAAAAAGCGCGCTTCCATCACGCTGGCAAAGCCTTTCAGTAAACCTGCTTCTTCCCACACCCAGGTCTGCGCGGCGGGCAGGTACACGTCACGCACTATCGGTTCGCTTTCGCGCCAGTAGCGCGCTTCGATAAACGGGTGGGCATAGATCGTGCTTTCCATCCAGAGCGTCAAAATTGACGCCATATCGTCAGTCTGGGATTCGCGAATCATGCTGACCTCCAGGATGGCAGAAACAGCCCGTGATATGGTCGTTGACCAGCCCGCACGCCTGCATAAAGGAGTAGCAAATGGTGGTGCCGACGAACTTGAAGCCGCGTTTTTTCAGCGCTTTTGCCAGCGCATCCGACGCGGGGGTTGAGGTGGGGATCTCGCTCAGGCTGGCGGCTCGCGTTACCTGCGGCTGGTTTTCGACAAAAGACCAGACGAATTCAGCAAACGGTTCACCATTTTGCTCCATCGCGAGATACGCCCTGGCATTGCCGATGATGGCCTGAATTTTCCCCCGATGGCGAATAATGCCCGCATCCTGCAACAGACGCTCAACGTCGTCTTCCTGCATCGCCGCGACGCGGACGGGATCAAAGTGGTGGAAGTTTGCGCGATAGTTTTCCCGTTTCTTCAGCACGGTGATCCAGGAAAGCCCCGCCTGCTGGCCTTCAAGGCAGATCATCTCGAACAGCTTTTTGCCGTCGGTTTCGGGAATGCCCCACTCCTTGTCGTGATAGGCGATGTATAGTGGGTCCTGACTGACCCATCCGCAACGCTGCATACTCTTCCTCGCTGTTTTGACTACCGCAAAAATTTCATTCGGCCCGCCTTGACGCGCCAGCTAAAAAGACAATATTTAATACAGGGCTAATAAGCCCTGGAACCGCCAAACAATGACAATAATATCGCCGAATTCGGCTCTTCTCTGGAGTCGCGTTGATGATTATAAAAAAATGCAGTGGTCGCCAGGTGTGGTGCTGCCTGGCGAGCGTTATCGTCTGTGCAATTTTCACTAACACAGCATATGCCTGGCAACAAGAATATATCGCTGATGCCGTATCGGGTCATACGACAGAACGCTATACATGGGACAGCGATCACCAACCAAGTTACAACGATATTCTGGCGGAGCGGATTCGGTCCAGCCAGAATGCGCCTGGCCCTGTGCTGAGCCTGGCCGATCAAACGCCACTGGATGCGACCAGCGGCATGAGCATGGGCTGGAATTTTCCGCTTGCCGGGCGCGTGACGACCGGGCCGGTCGCCAGCCTGCATTACGACGGCTCAACCACCTCGATGTTTAATGAATTTGGCGACAGCGTGACGGCGCAGGCGCTGACCGACCCTCTGTGGCATGCCAGCGTCAGTACGTTGGGCTGGCGGGTGAATTCGCAGTTTGGCGAGATCCGTCCCTGGGCGCAAATCAGCTATAACCAGCAATACGGCGAGAACATCTGGAAAGCGCAGTCGGGGCTGAGTCGAATGACGGCAGCGGATCAGAATGGCAACTGGCTGGATGTGACGGTGGGGGCGGATATGCTACTGAACCCGCATATCGCGGCGTATGCGGCGCTCTCTCAGGCAGATAACAGCGCAAGTAATAGCGACTATCTGTACACCCTGGGCGTTAGCGCCAGATTTTAACGAGAATACGCACGTAATAAAAACAAGTTTTTTACAATTAAGTCTCTTTAATAACAAGACGTACAGCGATAGTAGGTACTAACTGACATTAAAAAAATCACGCCACGCAGTCTTTGTCTCGTCATTCATTCCGCAATCCAGGCATTTCATTCCGCTCTGATGGCATTTCATGCCGTTTTTCCCCTGCATAAAAAGCACTTCGTTATTGTTGTCGGCAGTGAATTTCTCCTTTGTTTATGCAGGAAGACTGCCATGAAAACTTCTGATTATCAGCGTACCCGTTGGCTGACGCTTATCGGCACCATCATCACACAATTTGCGTTAGGTTCTGTTTACACCTGGAGCCTGTTTAATGGCGCGCTCTCTGCGAAACTGGATGAACCCGTCAGCCAGGTGGCCTTTTCATTTGGCTTGTTGAGCCTGGGACTGGCGATCTCCTCTTCCGTGGCGGGTAAATTACAGGAACGTTTCGGCGTAAAACGCGTCACGATGGCGTCAGGTGTTTTACTGGGCATCGGCTTCTTTTTAACGGCGCATTCCAACAACCTTATGATGCTGTGGCTGAGCGCCGGGGTGCTGGTTGGCCTGGCGGACGGGGCGGGATACCTGTTAACGCTGTCTAACTGCGTAAAATGGTTCCCGGAACGTAAAGGGCTGATTTCCGCCTTCGCGATTGGTTCTTATGGCCTCGGTAGCCTCGGCTTCAAATTCATCGACAGCCAGCTGCTGGCGGCGGTCGGTCTGGAAAAGACATTTATGATCTGGGGCGCGATTGTGCTGGTGATGATTGTCTTTGGTTCAACGCTGATGAAAGACGCGCCGAATCAGGATGTTAAAGCGGTAAACGGGGTGGTGGAAAACGACTTCACCCTGGCGCAGTCCATGCGTAAACCGCAGTACTGGATGCTGGCGGTGATGTTCCTGACGGCCTGCATGAGCGGTCTGTATGTCATCGGCGTGGCGAAAGACATTGCTCAGGGGCTGGCGCATATGGATGTTGCTTCGGCGGCCAACGCGGTCACGGTGATTTCCATCGCTAACCTGTCAGGCCGCCTGGTGCTGGGCATTCTGTCTGACAAAATCGCCCGTATCCGCGTGATTACCCTCGGTCAGGTTGTCTCGCTGGTCGGGATGGCAGCGTTACTGTTCGCGCCGCTGAATGATGTGACGTTCTTTGCCGCGATTGCCTGCGTCGCCTTTAACTTCGGCGGTACGATCACGGTATTCCCGTCGCTGGTGAGCGAGTTCTTCGGCCTGAACAACCTGGCGAAAAACTACGGCGTGATTTACCTGGGCTTTGGGATTGGCAGTATTTGCGGGTCGATTATCGCCTCGCTGTTCGGTGGGTTCTACGTCACCTTCTGCGTTATTTTCGCTCTGCTGATCCTCTCTCTGGCGCTCTCGACCACGATTCGCCAGCCTCAGCGCCGCGTCTTTAAAGAGGCTCACGCCTGATTTTATTCATCATTTAACCACTTCCCGGCCTGGATATTTTTGTAAATATCCGGGCCGCTTGCTTATTCTTCCGACACTTTTACGCTTCCCTGTGGTCTACATACCCGCGCGTGTAGACTGTCTGACATCTGCTGTTACCGCATTTATCCACCTGCCCGGTCTGGAATGGCCTTTTGCGGGTGGTTTTTATCCCGATTTCCAGGGTTTGCTTGCATGAAATACATTAAATCGATGACGCAGCAGAAGCTGAGCTTCTTGCTTGCGCTCTATATCGGCCTGTTTATGAATTGCGCAGTGTTTTACCGCCGGTTCGGCAGCTATGCGCAGGAATTTACCGTCTGGAAAGGCCTCTCGGCAGTGGTTGAACTTGGGGCCACGGTTCTCGCCACGTTCTTCTTACTCCGTCTGCTTTCCCTGTTTGGTCGCCGCGTCTGGCGGGTTCTGGCTACGCTGGTGGTGCTCTTCTCCGCGAGCGCCAGCTATTACATGACCCTCCTGAACGTGGTGATCGGCTACGGCATTATTGCCTCCGTGATGACCACGGATATCGATTTATCGAAAGAGGTCGTCGGCTGGCACTTCATTTTGTGGCTGGTGGCGGTGAGCATTCTGCCGCTGGTCTTTATCTGGAGTAACCGCTGTCGTTACACCCTGCTGCGGCAGTTACGCACGCCGGGCCAGCGCGTTCGCAGCGTGGCGGCGGTGGTTCTGGCTGGGGTGATGGTGTGGGCGCCGATTCGTCTGCTCGACGTTCAGCAAAAGAGTGTTGAACGAACAACGGGTATCGATTTGCCGAGCTATGGCGGCGTGGTGGCGAACTCTTATTTACCGTCGAACTGGCTATCGGCTTTAGGGCTGTACGCCTGGGCGCAGGTGGATGAGTCGTCGGATAATAACTCGCTGATGAACCCGGCGAAGAAGTTTACCTATGTTGCGCCAGAAGGCATTGATGACACGTATGTTGTGTTTATCATCGGCGAAACCACGCGTTGGGATCATATGGGCATCTTCGGCTACGAGCGGAACACGACGCCGAAGCTGGCGCAGGAAAAAAATCTCGCGGCGTTCCGGGGTGAGTCGTGTGATACCGCGACCAAACTTTCGCTGCGCTGTATGTTTGTGCGCGAGGGTGGCGCGTCGGAGAATCCACAGCGTACGCTGAAAGAGCAAAACATTTTTGCGGTGCTGAAGCAGTTAGGGTTTAGCGCCGATCTGTATGCGATGCAGAGCGAAATGTGGTTCTACAGCAATACGATGGCGGATAACATTGCCTACCGCGAGCAAATCGGCGCAGAGCCGCGCAACCGGGGTAAGACGGTTGATGATATGTTGCTGGTGGATGAAATGCAGCGTTCGTTAGCGCAAACCCCTGACGGGAAACACCTGATCGTAATGCATACCAAAGGGTCGCATTATAACTATACGCAGCGGTATCCCCGCAGTTTTGCGCAGTGGACGCCGGAGTGTGTCGGCGTTGACGATGGCTGCACAAAAGCGGAGATGATCAACTCTTACGATAACTCGGTGAGCTATGTTGATCACTTTATTACCCGCGTGTTCGATCAGCTGCGCGATAAGAAAGCCATTGTGTTTTACGCCGCCGATCACGGCGAGTCGATCAATGAGCGCGAGCATTTGCACGGCACGCCGCGCAAGATGGCGCCGCCAGAACAGTTCCGGGTGCCAATGCTGGTGTGGATGTCGGATAAGTATCTGGAGAACCCGCAGCATGCGCAGATGCTTGCGCGCCTGCAACAGGCGGCGGCGATGAAAACGCCGCGCCGTCATGTGGAGCTGTATGACACGGTGATGGGATGTCTCGGCTACACCTCGCCAGATGGCGGAATTAACAAAAACAACGACTGGTGCCATATTCCGGCTGAACAGAATGCAGCGGTGCAGTAAGCGGTCTGCTGACTTTCTCGCCGATTGAATGGCATTTTCAAACTAAGGGATTGACGGGCGCGCACCTGAGCAGTAAGATGCGCCCCGCATTCGGTGATTGGCGCAGCCTGGTAGCGCACTTCGTTCGGGACGAAGGGGTCGGAGGTTCGAATCCTCTATCACCGACCAATTCAGAAAAGCCAGCCTACGGGCTGGCTTTTTGCTGCCTGGAATTCAGCATTGTAGGCCTGATAAGCGAAGCGCCATCAGGCAGGATCGGTCGCCCACTTTCGGTAACGCCGGATGGCGGCGCAGGCGCCTTATCCGGCCTACGGCTCAGCATTGTAGGCCTGATAAGCGCAGCGCCATCAGGCAGGATTGGTAGCCCACTTTCGGCAATGCCGGATGGCGGCGCAGGCGCCTTATCCGGCCTACGGCTCAGCATTGTAGGCCTGCGCCATCAGGCAGGATCGGTCGCTCATTTTCGGTAACGCCGGATGGCGGCGCAAGCGCCTTATCCGGCCTACGGCGATTTCGCCATTGGCAAAAAATGTGCATCACTTCTCACTGTTTGTTCACGTTTTTGTGACATATTCCATTGTCTTTTTTTATCTTTGCTTAAATTTTTTTTTGCGTTACTTATGGCTGAGCCCAGCATTTTCCGCTGTGCGTTTTAGCGTTCGTGATATTAATCGCTCAGATATGCAGCATTTCGTCAGAAATTTTTCACAATCTGCACAAACGTTAATCACCAAATGTTGCGAAATATGAAGCGATTAATTCTGGTGTTAACGGAGTAGCACAAATTTCCCTGCTGAAAATAGTCGTTTGAAGTTTTTTTAATCTTTGTTTGTGAATTCTCACCGTTGTTGTAAATCATGGTTGCCTGTATTGACGTTTTCACATTCTGTTGACAGATTGTAGGGCATGAGGGGCATTTCATGGAGAATCCGCACTGCAACTCAGGCGCTTATGTGAACGGAATCCCCATCCTCTTAACGCCGACCCGGCCGGGTAAAAAACAAAAAAGGCCAGGCGGTGCAAACCCACTGCAAAGGGTAAAACAACAACATCACATTTGGAGCAGAAGAATGAGTATTTCCTTGAAGAAGTCAGGGATGCTGAAGCTTGGTCTGAGCCTGGTGGCCATGACCGTCGCAGCAAGTGTACAGGCTAAAACTCTGGTTTATTGTTCAGAAGGTTCTCCAGAAGGCTTCAACCCGCAGCTGTTTACCTCCGGCACCACCTATGACGCCAGCTCAGTACCTATCTATAACCGTCTGGTGGAATTTAAAATCGGTACAACCGAAGTTATTCCAGGCCTCGCTGAAAAGTGGGATGTCAGCGAAGACGGCAAAACCTACACCTTCCACCTGCGTCAGGGCGTGAAGTGGCAGGACAGCAAAGACTTTAAACCGACGCGCGATTTCAACGCCGATGACGTGGTGTTCTCGTTCGATCGTCAGAAAAATGCTGAAAACCCGTACCACAAAGTGTCTGGCGGCAGCTATGAATACTTCGAAGGGATGGGTCTGCCAGACCTGATAAGCGAAGTGAAGAAAGTGGACGATAGCACCGTTCAGTTCGTGCTGACCCGTCCAGAAGCGCCGTTCCTCGCTGACCTGGCGATGGACTTCGCCTCCATCCTCTCTAAAGAATATGCTGACAACATGCTGAAAGCCGGTACTCCGGAGAAAGTGGATCTGAACCCAATCGGTACGGGGCCGTTCCAGCTGTTGCAGTACCAGAAAGACTCCCGCATTCTGTATAAAGCGTTTGATGGTTTCTGGGGCACCAAGCCGCAGATCGACCGTCTGGTGTTCTCCATTACGCCTGACGCGTCCGTGCGTTACGCCAAGCTACAGAAAAATGAGTGCCAGGTGATGCCGTACCCGAACCCGGCGGACATCGCGCGCATGAAGCAGGACAAAAACATCAACCTGATGGAGCAGGCGGGTCTGAACGTCGGCTACCTCTCTTTCAACACCGAGAAGAAACCGTTTGATGACGTGAAAGTCCGTCAGGCGCTGACCTACGCGGTGAACAAAGAGGCGATCATTAAAGCGGTTTATCAGGGCGCGGGCGTTGAAGCCAAGAATCTGATTCCGCCGACCATGTGGGGCTATAACGACGACGTTAAAGACTACAACTACGATCCAGAAAAAGCCAAAGCGCTGCTGAAAGAAGCGGGCCAGGATAAAGGCTTCACCGTTGAACTGTGGGCGATGCCGGTACAGCGTCCGTACAACCCGAACGCTCGCCGTATGGCTGAGATGATTCAGGCTGACTGGGCGAAGATTGGCGTACAGGCCAAGATTGTCACCTACGAGTGGGGTGAATACCTCAAGCGTGCGAAGTCAGGCGAACATCAGGCGGTGATGATGGGCTGGACCGGTGATAACGGGGACCCGGATAACTTCTTCGCGACCCTGTTTAGCTGCGCTGCGGCGAAAGACGGTTCTAACTACTCTCGCTGGTGCTACAAGCCGTTTGAAGACTTGATTCAACCGGCGCGCGCCACTGACGATCACAACAAGCGTGTTGAACTCTACAAACAGGCTCAGGTGGTGATGCATGACCAGGCGCCTGCGCTGATCATCGCTCACTCCACCGTGTACGAACCTGTGCGTAAAGAAGTCAAAGGCTATGTGGTTGATCCTCTGGGCAAACACCACTTCGAAAACGTCTCTGTCGAATAATTAAAAGCCAGGGGTGCCTGAGCACCCCATGCCCGGCGGCGCTGCGTTTGCACGAACCTACGATCGTAGGCCGGGTAAGCGCATCGCCACCCGGCGTAATGCTTTACCCCACGGCGGTGTATGCCGTGGGATAAGATTTGTGAGCAATACAGACGCACTGTCACCAGGCGGCGCGTCATTAGAGAGAATCCGGGTTATGTTGCAGTTCATCCTCCGACGTTTGGGACTCGTCATCCCCACGTTTATCGGTATCACCCTTCTCACCTTTGCCTTCGTCCATATGATCCCGGGCGATCCGGTCATGATCATGGCAGGTGAGCGTGGTATCTCTCCTGAGCGTCATGCTCAACTGCTGGCTGAACTCGGTCTGGATAAACCGATGTGGCAGCAGTACCTCCATTACATCTGGGGGGTGATGCATGGCGATTTGGGCATCTCGCTGAAAAGCCGTTTGCCGGTGTGGGACGAGTTCGTGCCTCGCTTTAAAGCGACGCTGGAACTTGGCGTCTGCGCCATGATTTTCGCCACCGCAGTAGGGATTCCGGTCGGCGTGCTGGCCGCCGTGAAGCGCGGTTCCATTTTCGATCATACCGCTGTTGGCCTGGCGCTGACCGGTTACTCTATGCCTATCTTCTGGTGGGGCATGATGCTGATCATGCTGGTATCGGTGCAATGGAACCTGACGCCGGTTTCCGGGCGCGTCAGCGATATGGTGTTCCTTGATGACTCCAATCCGTTAACCGGCTTTATGCTGATTGACACGGCTATCTGGGGCGAAGAGGGCAACTTTATTGATGCTGTCGCGCACATGATCCTGCCTGCGATGGTGCTCGGTACGATACCGCTGGCGGTTATCGTGCGTATGACCCGCTCCTCCATGCTGGAAGTGCTGGGTGAAGATTATATCCGTACCGCGCGCGCCAAAGGTCTCACAAGGATGCGCGTCATCATCGTACACGCGCTGCGTAACGCGATGCTGCCGGTCGTGACCGTGATCGGTTTGCAGGTAGGGACGCTGCTGGCAGGGGCGATCCTGACCGAAACCATCTTCTCGTGGCCTGGCCTTGGCCGTTGGCTGATTGATGCGCTGCAACGACGCGATTATCCGGTTGTACAGGGCGGGGTGTTACTGGTAGCGACGATGATTATTCTCGTCAACCTGCTGGTCGACCTGCTGTACGGCGTGGTGAACCCGCGTATTCGTCATAAGAAGTAAGGGGCCATCATGTCACAGGTTACTGAAAATAAAGTTATCTCTGCACCGGTGCCGATGACCCCGTTGCAGGAGTTCTGGCACTATTTTAAACGCAACAAGGGTGCGGTTGTCGGTCTGGCGTATGTCGTCATCATGATCCTGATTGCGGTGTTCGCGAACGTCATCGCGCCGTATAACCCGGCAGATCAGTTCCGCGATGTGCTGCTGGCGCCGCCTGCGTGGCAGGAAGGCGGCAGTATCGCGCACCTGCTGGGAACGGATGATGTCGGTCGCGATGTGCTGTCGCGCCTGATGTATGGCGCACGTCTGTCGCTGCTGGTGGGCTGCCTGGTGGTGGTGCTGTCGCTGGTGATGGGGATTGTGCTCGGCCTGGTCGCGGGTTACTTCGGCGGCATTGTTGATAACATCATCATGCGCGTCGTCGATATCATGCTGGCGCTGCCAAGCCTGCTGCTGGCGCTGGTGCTGGTGGCGATCTTTGGCCCCTCTATCGGTAACGCCGCGCTGGCGCTGACCTTCGTGGCGCTCCCGCACTACGTGCGTCTGACCCGCGCCGCCGTGCTGGTGGAGGTGAACCGCGATTACGTTACCGCTTCCCGCGTGGCGGGCGCAGGCGCGATGCGCCAGATGTTCGTCAATATCTTCCCGAACTGCCTTGCGCCGCTGATCGTTCAGGCGTCGCTCGGTTTCTCTAACGCCATTCTCGATATGGCCGCCCTGGGCTTCCTCGGCATGGGTGCGCAGCCGCCGACACCGGAGTGGGGCACCATGCTCTCCGACGTGTTGCAGTTCGCACAAAGTGCCTGGTGGGTCGTGACCTTCCCGGGTCTGGCGATCCTGCTGACGGTGCTGGCATTTAACCTGATGGGTGACGGTCTGCGTGACGCGCTCGATCCCAAACTGAAGCAGTAAGAGGTTCGAGATGGCGTTATTAAACGTAGATAAATTATCGGTGCACTTCGGTGACGAAGGTACGCCGTTTCGCGCGGTAGACCGCGTAAGCTACAGCGTAAATCAGGGCGAAGTCGTTGGTATTGTCGGCGAGTCCGGCTCCGGTAAATCGGTTAGCTCGCTGGCGATTATGGGGCTGATTGACTTCCCGGGCCGCGTGATGGCGGAAAAACTGGAATTCAACGGCCAGGACTTGCAGCGCATCTCTGAGAAAGAGCGCCGCAACCTGGTGGGCGCGGAAGTGGCGATGATCTTCCAGGACCCGATGACCAGCCTGAACCCGTGCTACACCGTAGGTTTCCAGATTATGGAAGCGATTAAGGTGCATCAGGGCGGCAACAGGAAAACCCGTCGGCAGCGGGCGATTGACCTGCTGACTCAGGTGGGGATTCCCGATCCGGCGTCGCGTCTGGATGTCTATCCGCACCAGTTGTCCGGTGGGATGAGCCAGCGCGTGATGATTGCCATGGCGATTGCCTGTCGTCCGAAACTGCTGATTGCCGATGAACCGACCACTGCGCTGGACGTGACCATCCAGGCGCAAATCATCGAACTGCTGCTGGAATTGCAGCAAAAAGAAAATATGGCGCTGGTGCTGATTACTCACGATCTGGCGCTGGTGGCGGAAGCCGCGCATAAAATCATCGTAATGTATGCCGGACAGGTGGTAGAGACAGGGGCGGCGCACGATATCTTCCGCGCGCCGCGTCATCCGTATACGCAGGCGTTGCTGCGCGCACTGCCGGAATTCGCGCAGGATAAAGCGCGCCTGGCGTCGCTGCCGGGCGTGGTGCCGGGAAAATATGACCGCCCGAACGGTTGTCTGTTGAACCCGCGCTGCCCGTATGCCACGGATAAGTGCCGTAGCGAAGAGCCGGATCTGAATCTGCTCGGCGACGGCCGCCAGTCCAAATGCCACTATCCACTCGATGATGCCGGGAGGCCCACACTATGAGTACGCACGAGGCCACCTTGCAACAGCCGCTGTTGCAGGCTATCGACCTGAAAAAACACTACCCGGTGAAGAAGGGGCTGTTTGCGCCCGAGCGCCTGGTAAAAGCGCTGGATGGCGTATCGTTCACCCTTGAGCGCGGTAAAACGCTGGCGGTCGTGGGCGAGTCCGGCTGCGGGAAATCCACGCTGGGCCGCCTGCTGACGATGATTGAAACGCCGACCGGCGGAGAACTGTATTATCAGGGGCAGGATCTGCTCAGGCACGATCCGCAGGCGCAAAAACTGCGTCGGCAGAAAATCCAGATTGTGTTCCAGAACCCGTATGGTTCGCTGAACCCGCGTAAGAAAGTGGGGCAGATTCTGGAAGAGCCGCTGCTGATCAACACCTCGCTCAGCAAAGAGCAGCGTCGTGAAAAAGCGCTGGCGATGATGGCGAAAGTCGGCCTTAAAACCGAGCATTACGATCGCTACCCGCACATGTTTTCCGGCGGCCAGCGTCAACGTATTGCTATCGCCCGCGGTCTGATGCTTGACCCGGACGTGGTGATCGCCGATGAACCGGTCTCCGCGCTGGACGTTTCCGTGCGCGCGCAGGTGTTGAACCTGATGATGGATTTGCAGCAGGAGCTGGGGCTGTCTTACGTCTTTATCTCGCACGACCTGTCGGTGGTCGAACACATTGCCGATGAGGTGATGGTGATGTATCTCGGCCGCTGCGTGGAGAAAGGGACGAAGGAGCAGATCTTTACCAACCCGCGCCATCCGTATACGCAGGCGCTGCTCTCCGCGACGCCGCGTTTGAACCCGGATGACCGCCGCGAGCGCATCAAGCTGACCGGCGAGCTGCCAAGCCCGCTGAATCCGCCGCCGGGCTGCGCCTTCAACGCCCGTTGCCGTCGTCGCTTTGGCCCCTGCACCCAGTTGCAGCCGCAGCTTAAAGATTACGGCGGTCAACTGGTGGCCTGTTTCGCCGTCGATCAGGATGAGAACCGACAGCAATAACTGTTGGTTATTGCCTCATAACCGGAGCCTTGTGCTCCGGTTTTTTTATATTCCTTTTTTGGCTCCACAATGTGAGTCCATCGGCAGAACATTATCCCATAGCGACTAGAATGTAAGCAGATTTCTGATTGCCACAGAAATATCTGGAGCCAACGTGGTCACGATACGCTGGGATATTAAAACAATCGATCGTCTGTCTATGGTTGAGGATGTCCTCAAGGAGTTTTCCTGCCGCGATATTAATATTATCTCCATGAAGGTCACGCCGGGTCGGATTCTGATTAAATCCTGGTGCCGCCATTTGCAGGATATTTCCAGCGTCCAGACCTGCCTCAATCAACATGCCGACATTATTAATGTCGCTTATCTCTCAGAGAATCTTTCTGAACTGGCCACGCCCGAACTGACGCGACCGCGCTATTTCTCCGACATTATCTGTAGCAGCCAGAGTATGCAGGTGCTGATTGAAAAAGCGCTAAAAATCGCTGACAGCAAATATACCGTCCTGATCCGTGGTGAGACCGGCACGGGTAAAGAGTTGCTGGCGCGCGCCATTCATAATTCCGGGCAGCGGCGCTTTTATCCATTTATCCCCGTCAACTGCTCAACGCTGCCTGAGGCATTGATGGAGAGCGAACTTTTTGGTTATGAAAAAGGGGCGTTCAGCGGTGCGGACGGCAGAGGGAAAAAAGGGTTGTTTGAAATGGCGGATAAGGGAACGCTGTTTCTTGATGAATTTGGCGAAATGCCGCTGAATTTACAGGCCAAGCTGCTGCGGGTGCTTCAGGACGGCGGCATCCGCCGCGTCGGCGGGGCGCAGGTGATTCCGGTTAACGCGCGTATTATTGTCGCCACCAACGCGAACCTGGAAGAGATGGTCGAACAGCGCCTGCTGCGCGCCGATCTCTGGTATCGCATTAACGTACTGACACTCACGATTCCGCCGTTGCGCGAGCGCCCTTCGGATATCACTTTACTGATTCGCCATTTTGTACAGAAATATGCCAAAGAGTTTCAACGGCGGCTGATACTGGACAAAGCCTGTTTTGAGTCACTGCGTCACCACCACTGGCCGGGCAACGTTCGCGAACTGGAGAACACCATTATCCGTCTGATGCTGATGTCAGAAAGTGATGTCATCACCTGCGATGATTTGGGGCTTTCAACGGTGTCACAAGCGTTGCCGGGGCATCCCGACCGCCCCTTCAAAGAGCAGGTGCAACATGCTGAGCGGCAGCTGATTGAGCAGATGGTGGAAGAGAATGTCTCCTCCCGGCATATCGCAAAAGCGTTGGGGGTTTCGCACACGACGGTGCTGAATAAAATACGCAGCTACCAACTGGAAGGGGTAAGTTAAGCGCCGCCAGGAGCCGACGGCGCCCAGAACGCGTTATTCAATCAGCTTCAGGAGCGGCGACAGGCACAGCAAAATCCCATACAGCAGAATCAGCCAGGTTTTCAGGCCGCGCAGTTTTTCCAGTTGCGTGACTTTATAGATCAGGAAAAAAGGGATGATGCACGACACAATGCCGTACAGCGGGCTGCCCAACTGGAAGAACACCAGCACCGAGACGCGGAACGATACCCAAATGACCAGCGTGATAACGATAAAGGTACAGATGCCAAGCGTCAGTACCAGCGGATTGATCTTCTCCACGTCGATAACCCGGCTCAGCACGTTGAGAATGATGCCCTTAATCGCTTCATGAAAACCCAGGTAAATACCGAAGAAGGCGGTGAGAACCGCAAAGATATTCAGTACCGTTGAGGTGAAATGAATGATCTGTCCGGGAATGACCTGCGCAGCCAATGCCAGAGCGGAGATATTCTGCTCAAAGGCGGAAACGGCTTCTTCGTGGCTGATGGAGAAGGTAAACGAAAACGAGAAGAACAGGATCACGGCAATCAGCGTGATATAGCTGATGCGGTGGGTACGAATGGCCATGCGCGTCGCCAGCACTCTGTCGGCTTCTCGTTTGCGGTAGGCAATGTTCATTGGGTTCAGCACCTGAATAAACACCGCCGAGAAAAAACAGAAGGGGACGGTGAGCAGCACATCGCGGAAGAAGACCGACGCCTGCGGGAAGGCCGTAATATTGCTGAAGTTCCAGTGCGGAATCATCGCGAAACCGAAGATCAGGATGATGCCTACTTTCACCACCACCATAGGGCCGGAGATTTTAAACAGCAGCTTTTCTCCACCGGAGGCGATAGCGACCAGTACGGCGAAGATCGCCACTTTATAGAGGATGGACTGCGAGAGATCGGCATCGGTCAGACCGAAGGTTTTAATGTACGACGCGCTGTCGAAAACCACGGATAAAGAGTAGATAAAAATGCCGTGGATAATCATCAAAAAGTAGATTACGCCGAGGAAGACGCCCCAGTTTTTCCCCAGGTAATGACTGATAATATCGGTGTAGTCATTACAGGTTTCACTTTCTGATAACGTCTTTAAGTAAATATCCTGCACGATATAGGTTGCGGGGTAGGCGATAATAAACGCGGTGATAAAGACCCAAATTCCTTTTAGCCCAATCTGTACCGGCATTAGCACCGTTCCGGCGCCAATGGCCATGCCGATACATAACAGCACCCAGCCAAAATCGTATTTCGTAAACGGTAGTTTTCCTGAGAACGCTGCGGTGGTCGCTTTACTGTTGCTTAATTGTAATGTGTTGTCCTGCATAGAGCCCCCTGCCCAAAATACGCGTCACCCCGGGAAGGATGATGCGTATAGCCAGGCCGTTGTGCCTTGATTCTCAACAGCCGGAGCCGACGCAGGCCAGCTCCGACCGTAATGGTCAGAATGTCGCCTTTCTGATGGCGTGTTCAAGGTCGTTAATAATATCTTCTGGATCTTCAAGACCCACAGAAAGACGGATAAGCCCGTCGGTAATACCTGCTTTAAGCCGTTCCTCTGGCGCAACAGGCGAATGTGTCATAGACGCAGGGTGCTGAATGAGGGTTTCGGTATCACCGAGACTGACCGCGAGGAGGCACAATTCTACCGAATTGATCATGCGTCTGCCAGCCTCCAGGCCACCCGCGATTTCGAAGCTGATAATGCCGCCGGGCAGGCTCATCTGGCGTCTGCCAAGTTCATACTGCGGGTGCGAAGGAAGCCCCGGATACCAGACGTGGGTGATCTTCGGATGGCTTTCCAGGAAACGGGCGATTTTCAGCGCGTTCTCGCAGTGGCGCTCCATGCGAATCCCCAGCGTCTTCACGCCGCGCAGCGTCAGCCAGGCGTTAAAGGGGCTCATGCAGCCGCCGGTGATATCCTTCAGCCCGATAAACCGCGCCTGATCGATAAACTCCTGCTTGCCGACGATGACCCCGCCAATAACATCCCCGTGTCCGTTGATGTATTTCGTGACGCTGTGAACCACGATATCGGCTCCCTGGAGCAGGGGTTGCTGGCAGTACGGCGACATAAAGGTGTTATCCACAACCAACAGCACGCCCCGCTGATGGGCGATCCCGGCGACCGTTTCGATATCGACCAGGGAGAGCGTTGGGTTGGCGGGCGTTTCGATGTACACCACTTTGGTTTCCGGGCGGATGGCTTCGCGGATCTCATCCGGGTTGGCGGCATTAACGAAACTCACGTCAATACCGAACTTCGGTATGCTGTGCGACAAAAATGCGTGCGTGCAGCCATAAATCGCGCTGGCTGAGACAATGTGATCGCCCTGCTCACAGAGCGTCAGCAGCGTGGTGGTGATGGCGGAAATACCGGACGCGGTCGCCAGCGCCGCTTCGCCTCTTTCCAGTACCGCCAGCTTTTTCTCCAGCGCGTCCGTCGTGGGGTTGCCCAGGCGGGTGTAAATGTACCCGGACTCTTCGAGCGCAAAGCGGGCGGCCCCCTGTTCGGCGCTGTCGAAAACAAACGTCGACGTCTGGAAGATTGGCGTACTGAGCGCGCCAGTTGAAGGATCGGGTTGTTGCCCCGCGTGAACGATCTGGGTGTTGAATCCGTAAGTACGACAGTCAGACATGATATCTCCTTTGATTCGGAACAGAACAGCTCACACTCAAATAGCAATCGCTGTGCCAGAAAAGGAGTTTTTATATATCAAAGAGTTAGTGGGTTTCGTTTTTTACGGGTCGTCAGAAAAGTTGCCAGCTGGCAAGAATCTTTCCAGCGTGTTGCGGCGCTTGCGCGAGTTTTGCCGGATGGCGACGAAAGCGTCTTATCCGGCCTACAAATCGGCATAATTTCAGGAGATTGTGCCTGACCTGTAGGCCTGATAAGCGTAGCGCCATCAGGCCTTTTTCGTTTACTGCGGATAAGGCACCCAGTCGCCGCCGTTCAGACGCACATACGGTTTACCCTGATACTGGATAACCACCGCGTTGGCGTTTTCAGCGACCGGCGCGGTCTGCGGCAACCCACGGGTGAGCTGATCCCAGTTGACGTTGTCTTCGACAAACAATTTGCCGTCAAGGGCGCGCACCACCAGTTCGGAAATCGCCAGGTAGCTGCTCGGCTGGTCAATCTCAATCGATGCGCCCTGATGAGGCGTTTTCATACCGAAGAATTTCACCGCTGCCGGTACGTTGGTGATAGACGGGCTGGGGATGTCGCGTAGCCCGGAAACCTGCATTCTGTCGCCTTTGAGCGCGCCGCCGTGTTCCGGGACCATCACCACCATCACTTTACGGCCCGATTTCTCCAGCTCGGTAAAGAAGGCGTCCAGCTCATCGAACAGCTTTTGCGCGCGAATTTTGTAATCCGCCGTTTTGCTGACGCCAGGGAAGTGGTTCCCGTCGTGCAGCGGCAGCGTGTTATAGAACGTTGCGCTACGCGAGTTCTGATCTTTCTCGGTGGTTTCCAGCCAGCGGTTGAGCACGGCGGTGTCGTCATAAACCGGAGAACCGTCAAAGCCCAGCAGCGTGACGGGCAGCCCTTTTTGATCCATCAGCTCCGTCTGCATACCGCCATTCTCACGCACTTCTTTCAGGAAGCCGCCGAATTCGCCGTTATGACCCATCATCAAATGCTGCGTGAAGCCCAGCTTCGACAGGTTATCAAACAGGTAGCAGTCGTTGCCTGCCGGTTGATACAGATTCGTGTGCGACGACTGGCCGCAGCTGGCGCGCAGCAGGCGGATCGCCGCCGGGCCGCTGTAGGAGGTGGCGGAGTTAAAGTGCTTAAACAGAATATCGAAATGCAACCATAACGGATGTGACATCAGGCCTGCGGCTTCAACATCAGACCACGAGAGGGAACAGATGTTGATCACCAGCAGTTCAAACGGCTGCGCATCGGCCGGCAGCGCCGTCGGGAACGGCGTTTTTCGTTTTTCTTCCGCGTTATAGAAAGTGTTCAACCACGCGTTCAGATTGGCTGAGGTCGGAGGCGCGGTCTGCGCCGGGATATCGCCGACCACCGGGGTGTCTCCTGCCGTTGCGACCGTCGCCGCCGCAGAGCCGCCGGTGGTCGTCACCGTGTCGGTCGGCTGGCCGCCAGGCCACAGTGTAAAGACTGGCCCTGTCAGCGTCAGCACGTTCAGCCAGATCATAATGGCGACAACAAAAAGAGTGACCCGAATCCACTGCGATAAAAACAGCCAGGCGACGAGCAGCACAAACACGGCGCCGATCATTTGCCAGTTGATAAAGCGAGTCACCAGATCGAGCATATAGTCCGCGCTAAAACCCGCGACCTGCGAGCCCTGACTGATAATGCTTTGTGGGCCAGGCAGCCAGGTGTCATGCCAGAAAAGCGCAAAGCCGATTGGGATAGCGACCCAATGGCGCAGACGGTGCAGGCTGAGTTTGGGGACTGGCATTAACAAAAAGGCCATGAAGACCAGGTTCTGCAACGGATGGAAGTTGAGATATCCCGCCCAGAGCAGGCCAAACTTTACCAGAAAGTAGAAATTCCAGCCCGCAAGGCCGCGCCAGTATTGCCAGAGTGGTGAAGGCATGGATGAGGTTTGAGTATGCTGAGTCATTTTTTGTCTGCCTTGACGTTTGTTGCACGGCGCAAGGTTCCGGCGGGTTTTACATAACGGGGTCTGGCGAATAACAGTCGGGCTGTGTTACGGATGCGGCGAAGCGAATGGCGCGCCAGATAGCCCAGAGGAAAAAAGATCAGCGCGCAAAAGACGATGATCTGGATGATATCGTTGACGTTCATCATTGTGGGCGCTCCACGCTGTCATCCAGCAGTCGTAAGGGTTCGGGAATACGTCGCCAGACCCGCCCGTCATGCTCGGCATTGAGCACAGGGTTCGGCCCCTGAGTCAGCGGCAGCGGTGTGCCCCACAGTTCAGGCGACAGCAGGCGCATTTGCACGAGTTCAGCGCTGATTTGGTTATCTTCGAACCAGACCATGCGGTTGGAAAAGATATCGCCGGTCGGCAGCGGGAAGATATGGTTCAGCGCAGTGTCCAGATCGTTGACCCGACAGAATGATAAAAACAGCACCAGCCGGTTGCCGCCGATAGTCATGATATCGCCGGTACGGTTTGGGCGGCAGAGCGTCAGCGCCTGCTCGATGCGGATACCCGGCACCGGGCGCAATGCGACCATCACGCCTTTCCCGTCAGCGGGCAGCAGCGTGTTGCTCATCATGTTATGTACGGCTTCGCAGAAGACGTCCCATGTCTGGAAACCGCGCAGCTTCATGGGCTGCGTCATCGACAGGAGTGTGGCGATCTCTTCCGGGACGTAGCGGCTGAATTGCTGTCCCTGCACGCTTTCAATCAGCGTCAGGCAGCGGGAAAGCGGCGCATTCCACGGAATAACCATATTCGCGCCGCAGCCTAACAGCAGTCGCTCGTCGGTCGCTCGCAAACTGGCGAGATTTTCGCGGACGATAATTTTCAGCGCGCTTCCGCGCTGGCGGCGCAGCGTATGGATATTTCGCGCCATGGGTTCGATTTGGCTATTTTGCGTCAGGGAGAAGATGATCGTCGCCGCCTGCGCAGTTCGCGCCTCGTTGAACAAGGTTTCGTTATTATCAAAAAGCGCCCAGTGTTCCGACAGCGGCGGAGCGCCTTCAAGAACGGCGATATTGCTGAGGATGCGTTTTTCGTCGCTGCGCGGCTGAATGTTCGCCTCTTCCTTGTGGGCCAGCTCCCAGTGCGCATCTTTATGGCGCAGCGTCAGTTGTTGCCGGGCGCTGACCCCTTTTTCGCTGCACCAGAACGCGATGTCGAACAGATGCTGGTCGCCCTGAAAACGTAAGCTGGCAAGGCCGAAAAGCGAACGATACTCCCCCATCAACAGGGAGAACTGTTTGTCATTATTATTTCCAGGGTTAATAACCAGAAGCGAACAGTGATGGAACCGGGTCCATTTATTCATTTTTTCCAGCCACTGATGAAGGCGTTCCCCTGATATATTTTGCCAGGCGTTATTCGCGCAAAGAAGAATGAAAAAGTAATGTGTAGGATCAACAGAACAAAGCAAATCGCGGGGCAAAAAGTATAACCCCTTTTCAGAATCCGGCATTGAAAATAACTGGATTTTTTCCGGGCCGTGAGATTCATCTAATTTGATTAATTCACCCGGATCGCTGCCCATACAAATGACCGCGACTTTCGCGTTCCCTGCCTGCGAGGCAATCGTTTGATTCACCAGGCTGATGGCATCTTCATTGCGATCAGCGTCAACCCACCAGACACCGCCGGCAGGCATGTGGCGTAGTTCATCCCATAATGATGAGATGCCGATAGAAAATACGGGGTCCACAGCGTCCCTCTTGTCGCTATTTTATCTGTTTATCAGTTTACTAGCGAAAGCTCAGAAATAAACCTAACATTGAAATTAAAACACATCAGATTTAGCATATGAATCAATTCGGCGGGCAGGAAGCCTTGCGACCTCGGTCATGGTGTTTTCTTTACTCTTACAGTTTGCGTAACGGAAAGGCGAGAAATGAACGATCCCCTGCATTGAAGATTAACAGTGAAGAGGGGGGGATGCTGCCAGAAAAATTGTCTGAAGCATGGTGAGTATATTCAAAAGGGACACAATACAGAATGTATAACAACAACGAACCTGACTCTCAGTTTGATTCAGCATTGGGCTATACCTTTCAAAATGATTTTCTGGCGTTAAGTCAGGCTTTCTCCTTGCCCGAAATAGACTATACCGATATTTCCCAACGCGAACAGCTGGCTGCGGCGATTAAACGTTGGCCTTTATTGGCTGAATTTGCGCAACAACCATCATAAGGGAGTCAGGGATGTCCATTCTGGGATTGCAGGGCGTGCGCGGCGGTGTAGGCACCACATCAATCACTTCGGCGCTCGCCTGGGCGCTGCAAATACTCGGGGAAAATGTGCTGGTCGTTGATGCCAGCCCCGATAACCTGCTGCGTATGTCATTCAATGTCGATTTTGCCCATCGCGACGGCTGGGCCAGGGCGCTGCTGGACGGTAAAGACTGGCGCGATGCCGGACTGCGTTATACCACCCAGCTCGATCTGCTGCCGTTCGGACAGCTTACGGTGGAAGAGCGGGAGAATCCTCAGGAATGGGCGGAAAAGCTGGGAGCTATTTGCGCTGGCCTGCGCGAACTGAAAGAGAGCCGACGCTATTCGTGGATTTTGCTGGATCTTCCCCACGGCGTCTCACCGCTGACGCAACAGTTGGTCAGTCTCTGCGATCATACGCTGGCGGTGGTAAAAGCGGACACCAATTGCCATATCCGGCTGCATCAACAGGCGCTGCCCACGGGCGCGCATATTCTGATTAACGATTTACGCATTGCCAGCCAGTTGCAGGACGATCTGTACCAGGTCTGGCTGCAAAGCCAGCGTCGTTTGCTGCCGATGGTGATCCATCGCGATGAAGCGATGGCGGAGTGTATGGCTTCGAAACAGCCGCTGGGCGAGTACCGTGGCGATTCGCTGGCGGCAGAAGAGGTGCTGACGCTGGCAAACTGGTGTTTGCTGCACTATGCGGGCAATCGCGCCCCTGCCGGGAGCGCATCATGAACATCCTGACCCGGTGGCTTCTCATTCCGCCGGTCGGCGCACGCCTGAGCGAGCGCTATCAAGGGTATCGCCGTCATGGCGCGTCGCCGTTCAGTGCGATGCTGGGCTGCCTGTGGGTGATTCTGGCGTGGACTTTTATTCCGCTTGAGCATCCGCGCTGGCAGCGCATTCGCGCGCAGCATAAAGCGCTCTATCCGCACATTAACGCCAACCGACCGCGTCCGCTGGACCCGGCCCGCTATGCCATTCAAACGCTCTGGTTGATGGCCTTCTCGCCGCGTAAAGAGAAGAAGGTCGAACCGCGCTGGCGGTCACTCTCCCGCCTGCTGGGCGTGCGCGGTCGCTATCATCAGTGGATGGACACGCTGCCCGACCGCGTCAGTAAAAAGACCACGCACCTGGAAAGCGAAAAAGAGCTGGGCCATCTTAGCAACGGGGTGCGCCGCTTTATCCTCGGCGTCATCGTCACTTTTTCCCTGATTCTGGCGATCATCTGTATTACCCAGCCGTTTAACCCGCTGTCGCAGTTTATCTTCCTGATACTGCTGTGGGGCGTCGCGCTGCTGGTGCGGCGGATACCGGGGCGTTTCTCCGCCCTGATGTTGATCGTGCTGTCGCTGACGGTGTCATGCCGTTATATCTGGTGGCGTTATACCTCGACGCTAAACTGGGATGACCCGCTGAGCCTGGTTTGCGGGCTGATTTTGCTGTTTGCGGAAACCTACGCCTGGATTGTCCTGGTGCTGGGGTATTTCCAGGTCGTCTGGCCGCTTAACCGCCAGCCCGTGCCGCTACCGAAAGAGATGGCGCAGTGGCCGACGGTGGACATTTTTATTCCGACTTACAACGAAGACCTCAGCGTGGTGAAAAACACCGTTTACGCCTCGTTGGGCATCGACTGGCCGAAAGACAAGCTGAGCATCTGGATTCTTGACGACGGTGGGCGCGAAGAGTTCCGCCAGTTTGCTCAGACCGTCGGCGTACAGTACATCGCCCGTACCACGCATGAACACGCCAAGGCCGGCAACATCAATAACGCGCTGAAATACGCGAAAGGTGAGTTTGTCTCGATCTTTGACTGCGACCATGTCCCGACACGCTCGTTCCTGCAAATGACGATGGGCTGGTTCCTGAAAGAGAAAAAGCTCGCCATGATGCAGACGCCACACCACTTTTTCTCGCCGGACCCGTTTGAGCGCAACCTCGGTCGTTTCCGTAAAACGCCGAACGAAGGCACGCTGTTTTATGGGCTGGTGCAGGATGGCAACGACATGTGGGATGCGACGTTCTTCTGCGGATCGTGCGCGGTGATTCGCCGTAAACCGCTGGATGAGATTGGCGGCATTGCCGTTGAGACCGTGACCGAAGATGCGCATACCTCGCTGCGCTTGCACCGTCGTGGCTACACCTCGGCCTATATGCGCATTCCACAGGCGGCAGGCCTGGCGACGGAAAGCCTGTCCGCGCACATCGGGCAGCGTATTCGCTGGGCGCGCGGCATGGTGCAAATCTTCCGTCTGGATAACCCGCTGTTCGGCAAAGGCTTAAAGCTGGCGCAGCGTCTGTGTTACGTCAACGCCATGTTCCACTTTTTATCGGGTATTCCACGGCTCATCTTCCTGACGGCGCCGCTGGCTTTCCTGCTGCTGCACGCCTATATCATCTATGCGCCCGCGCTGATGATTGCGCTGTTTGTGTTGCCGCACATGATTCACGCCAGCCTCACCAACTCGAAGATTCAGGGGAAATACCGCCACTCCTTCTGGAGTGAGATCTACGAAACGGTGCTGGCCTGGTATATCGCGCCGCCGACGATGGTGGCGCTGATCAACCCGCATAAAGGGAAATTCAACGTTACCGCGAAAGGCGGGCTGGTAGAGGAAGAGTATGTCGACTGGGTGATTTCCCGGCCCTATATCTTCCTGGTGCTGCTCAACCTGCTGGGGGTCGTGGTGGGCGTCTGGCGTTACTACTACGGCCCCGCCAACGAAATACTCACGGTGATCGTCAGTCTGGTGTGGGTTTTCTATAACCTGATCATTCTGGGCGGCGCGGTGGCGGTCTCTGTGGAAAGTAAGCAGGTACGCCGGGCGCACCGCGTTGAAATCTCCATGCCGGCGGCCATTGCCCGTGAAGATGGCCACCTGTTCTCATGCACCGTGCATGACTTCTCCGACGGTGGCCTGGGGATTCGGATCAACGGGCAGGCGCAGGTGCTGGAAGGGCAAAAGGTTAATTTATTGCTTAAACGCGGCCAGCAAGAGTACGTCTTTCCTACTCAGGTCGTGCGCGTGCTGGGCAATGAGGTCGGGCTGCAATTGCTGCCGATGACCACGAAACAACATATCGACTTTGTGCAGTGCACATTTGCCCGCGCGGATACGTGGGCGCTCTGGCAGGACAGCTTCCCGGAAGACAAACCGCTGGAAAGCCTGCTGGATATTCTGAAGCTGGGCTTCCGTGGCTACCGCCATCTTGCGGAATTTGCTCCGTCTTCCGTCAAAGTAATTTTCCGTTCTCTGACGACGCTGGTTTCCTGGATTGTGTCGTTTATTCCGCGTCGCCCGGAGCGGCAGCCGGATCAGGTGATGGCTCAACAATGATGATAACGCGATGAAAAGAAAACTTTCCTGGGTTTATGCAGTGGCTATGGGGATAAGCGCTTTCCCCACTTTCATGACGAATGCGACGCCTGCAACGCAACCATTGATCAATGCTGAGCCAGCGCAAGCGCCGACAGCGCCTGCGCCAGAAACGCCGGAGCAGCCGGTCGGCCAGGTAATGCCGGGCGTGCCGGGCGCCGATGCGCCCGTGGTGGCGCAAAACGGGCCTTCCCGCGATGTGAAGCTGACCTTCGCGCAAATCGCGCCGCCGCCGGGCAGCATGGTGCTGCGTGGCGTGAACCCGAATGGCAGCATTGAGTTCGGTATGCGCAGCGATGAGGTGGTGTCGAAAGCGATGCTGAACCTGGAATACACCCCGTCGCCGTCGTTGCTGCCGATCCAGTCGCAGCTGAAGGTCTACCTCAATGATGAGCTGATGGGCGTGTTGCCGGTCACGAAAGAGCAACTGGGCAAAAAGACGTTGGCCCAGATGCCGATCAACCCGCTCTTTATCACCGATTTTAACCGTGTGCGGCTGGAGTTCGTCGGGCACTATCGCGATGTCTGCGAAAACCCGGCCAGCAGTACGCTCTGGCTGGATGTTGGCCGCAGCAGCGTGCTGGATCTGACGTACCAGACCCTGCCGGTGAAAAACGATCTGTCGCACTTCCCGGTGCCATTCTTTGATCCGCGGGACAACCGCCAGGTTACGCTGCCTGTGGTCTTTGCCGGTTCGCCGGATCTGATGCAGCAGCAGGCGGCATCCATTGTCTCTTCATGGTTCGGTTCGCGCGCAGGCTGGCGCGGCCAGCATTTCCCGGTGATGTACAACACGCTGCCGGATCGTAATGCCATCGTCTTTGCCACGAACGACAAGCGCCCTGATTTCCTGCGCGATCATCCGCCGGTAAAAGCGCCGGTGATTGAGATGATCAGCCACCCGGACAACCCATATGTGAAGCTACTGGTGGTCTTTGGCCGCGACGATAACGATCTGTTGCAGGCGGCGAAAGGCATTGCGCAAGGGAATATCCTGTTCCGTGGCGACAGCGTGGTGGTGGATGAGGTGAAGCCTCTGCTGGCGCGTAAACCTTATGATGCGCCGAACTGGGTACGTACTGACCGTGCGGTGACGTTCGGCGAGCTGAAAACCTATAAAGAGCAGCTCCAGTCCACCGGGCTGGAACCTGCGGCGATTTCGCTGTCGCTGAATCTGCCGCCGGATCTCTATCTGCTGCGCAGCAACGGTATTGATATGAACCTCAACTACCGCTACACCACGCCGCCGAGCAAAGACAGCTCGCGTATGGATATCAGCCTGAACGATCAGTTCCTGCAAGCGTTCAGCCTGAACAGCACCCAGGAAAGCAATCGCCTGCTGCTGCGTTTGCCGGTATTGCAGGGGCTGATTGACGGTAAAACGGACGTGTCGATCCCGGCGCTGAAGCTGGGGGCGATGAACCAGCTGCGCTTTGACTTCCAGTACATGAACCCGATGCCGGGCGGCTCGGTGGATAATTGCGTGACGTTCCAGCCGGTACAAAACCATGTGGTGATTGGCGACGACTCCACCATTGATTTCTCGAAATATTATCACTTTATCGCGATGCCGGACCTGCGCGCCTTCGCCAACGCGGGCTTCCCGTTCAGCCGGATGGCTGACCTTTCAGAAACCATTGCCGTGATGCCGAAAAACCCGAACGAAGCGCAGATGGAAACGCTGCTGGATGTGACCGGGACGATTGGCGCGCAGACCGGTTTCCCGTCGATTAACCTGAACATCACCGACGATAGCCGCCAGATTCAGGGTAAAGATGCGGATATTATGGTGATCGGGACAATCCCGGATGCACTGAAAGATGACAAACGCATCGACCTGCTGGTACAGGCGACGCAAAGTTGGGTGAACACGCCGATGCGCCAGACGACCTTCCCGAGCATCATGCCGGATGAGGCCGACCGCGCGCCGGATGCGAAATCCACCATCACCTCTGCTGGCGCGATGGCGGCGGTAGTGGGCTTCCAGTCGCCGTTCAACGACCAGCGTAGCGTGGTGGCGCTGCTGGCAGACAGCCCGCGCGGGTATGAACTGCTGACCGAAGCGATGAACGACAGCGGAAAACGCGCCGCTATGTTTGGCTCCGTGTCGGTGATCCGCGAGTCTGGCGTCAACAGCCTGCGGGTGGGCGATATTTACTACGTAGGGCATTTACCGTGGTTCGAACGCCTCTGGTACGCGTTATCGAATCATCCGGTGCTGCTGGCGATACTGGCGGCGGTTAGCGTCGTGCTGTTGGCCTGGGTTCTGTGGCGTCTGCTGCGCATTATCAGCCGTCGTCGACTCGATCCCGATAACGAGTAATCGATGATGAACGCGCTGCGTGGATGGATGTTAACTGCCCTGATGCTGGCGACCGTCAGCGTGCAGGCGGCCTGTACGTGGCCGGCATGGATACAGTTCAAAAAGGACTATATCAGTCAGGAAGGACGGGTGATTGACCCCAGCGACGCGCGCAAAATCACGACGTCGGAAGGGCAAAGCTATGCGCTGTTCTTTGCCCTCGCCGCCAACGATCGTCCGGCATTTGACCTGATCCTCGACTGGACGCAAAACAACCTGGCGCAGGGTTCCTTACAGGCGCATCTGCCTGCCTGGCTGTGGGGGCAGAAAGACCCCTCGACCTGGGAGGTGCTGGATGCAAACTCCGCTTCCGACGGCGATATCTGGATGGCCTGGTCGCTGCTGGAAGCCGGGCGCTTATGGAAAACGTCGCGTTATACCGACACTGGCGCCGCGCTGCTAAAACGCATTGCGCGTGAAGAGGTGGTAACGGTGCCGGGGCTGGGGTCAATGCTGCTGCCGGGGAACGTGGGTTTTGCGGAAAAGACGCGCTGGCGCTTTAACCCGAGCTATTTACCCCCGCAACTGGCGCAATATTTTACCCGCTTTGGCGCGCCCTGGACCACGCTGCGTGAAACCAATATGCGTTTGCTGATGGAAACCGCCCCGAAAGGGTTCTCGCCGGACTGGGTGCGCTATGAAAAAGACAAAGGCTGGCAGCTGAAACCGGAAAAAACGCTGGTCAGCAGTTACGATGCCATCCGCGTTTATTTATGGGCGGGGATGATGCACGACGGCGATCCGCAAAAAGCGCGGCTGCTGACGCGCCTGAAACCGATGGCGACGCTGACGACAAAAAACGGCGTTCCGCCAGAGAAGGTGGATGTCGCCAGTGGTAAAGCTCAGGGCGACGGGCCGGTGGGCTTTTCGGCTTCTTTATTGCCTTTCCTGCAAAACCGCGATGCTCAGGCGGTGCAGCGACAGCGCGTGGCGGACAATTTTCCCGGTAGCGATGCCTACTATAGCTATGTGCTAACGCTTTTCGGACAAGGATGGGATCAGCATCGTTTTCGCTTCACCGCTAAAGGTGAATTACTACCTGACTGGGGCCAGGAATGCGCAAGTTCAAACTAAGTCTCATCCATCTCATTTTGCCGGGTGGCGGTAACGCCTTATCCGGCCTACGGGATGCCGTTGATTGTAGGCCGGATAAGACGCTAAAGCGTCGCCATCGGGCAGTGCTCGGCCTGACGCTCGGCATCGCCTGGATGCCGTTCGCCGAGGCGGCGCCTTCCGCGCAACAGCAGTTGCTGCAACAGGTTCGGTTAGGCGAAGCCTCGCACCGTGAGGATTTGGTGCGCCAGTCGCTTTATCGCCTGGAACTGATCGACCCGAACAACCCGGAAGTGGTCGCCGCCCGGTTTCGCTACCTGCTGCGCCAGGGCGACAATGACGGGGCGCAGAAACAGCTCGACAGGCTTTCCCAGTTAGCGCCGAGTTCCAGCGCGTATCAGTCCTCCCGCACAACGATGATGCTTTCCACGCCGGAAGGACGCCAGTCCTTGCAGGAGGCGCGTTTACAGGCGACCACCGGTCATACCGAAGAAGCGATTGCCGCTTACGACGCGCTGTTTAAAGGTCATCCGCCGCAAGGCGATCTGGCGGTGGAATACTGGACGACGGTGGCGAAATCTCCCGCGAGACGTAACGAGGCGATTAATCAGCTTAAAAGAATTAACGCCAGTACGCCGGGCAATACTGCCCTGCAAAACACGCTGGCGCAGTTGCTGTTTGACGGCGGGCGACGCGATGAGGGATTTGCCGTATTAGAGCAGATGGCGAAATCCAGCGACGGGCGCACGACGGCTTCTGCTCTCTGGTATCAGCAGATTAAAGATCTGCCTGCCAGCGACGCCAGCGTAAAAGCGCTGCAAAAATACCTGACGGTGTTTAGCGAAGGCGATAGCGTCAATGCCGCGCGCAGCAAGTTGAGTGAACAGCAGCAACAGCTTTCCGACCCGGCGTTCAGAGCCAGAGCGCAAGGCCTGGCGGCGGTGGAGGCCGGACAGGGCGGCAAAGCCGTAACGGAATTGCAGCAGGCGGTAAGCGCGGATCACCGCGACAGCGAAGCCGTCGGCGCGCTGGGGCAGGCCTATTCGCAGCGCGGCGATCGTGCCCGCGCGGTGGCGCAGTTCCAGAAAGCGCTTGCGATGGACCCGAACAGCAGCAGTCGCGGCAAATGGGAAAGCCTGCTGAAGGTAAACCGCTACTGGCTGGCGATTCAGCAGGGCGACGCCGCGCTGAAAGCGAATAACCCGGACCAGGCGGAACGCCTCTACCGGCAGGCCAGGAGCATCGACAATACCGACAGCTATGCCGTGCTGGGGCTGGGCGACGTGGCGATGGCGCGTAAAGATTATCCCGCCGCCGAGCGCTACTATCAGCAGACGCTGCGAATGGACAGCGGCAACAGCAACGCCGTGCGCGGCCTGGCGAATATCTATCGTCAGCAGTCCCCGGAGAAAGCCTCGGCGTTTATCGCGTCGCTCTCCAGTCGTCAGCGGCAAAGTATTGATGATATTGAGCGTAGCCTTGAAAACGACCGGCTGGCGCAGCAGGCCGAAGCGCTGGAAAACCAGGGGAACTGGGCGCAGGCGGCGGAACTGCATCGTCGCAGGCTGGCGCTGGACCCCGGCAGCGTCTGGGTAACGTATCGTTTGTCCCGCGATCTGTGGAACGCCGGGCAGCGCAGCCAGGCCGATGCGCACATGCGCGCGCTGGCGCGTCAGAAACCGAACGACCCGGATCAGGTGTATGCCTATGGGCTGTACCTCGCGGGCAACGATCAGGATCGAGCGGCGATGGCGCATATCAATAATCTGCCGCGTAGCCAGTGGAACAGCAATATTCAGGAACTGGCGGACAGGCTGCAAAATAATCAGGTGCTGGAAACCGCCAGCCGCCTGCGTGATAGCGGCAAAGAGCGGGAAGCGGAAACGCTGCTTCGCCAACAGCCCGCCTCTACGCGCATTGATTTAACCCTTGCTGACTGGGCGCAGCAGCGGCGCGATTATTCTTCGGCGCGCGCCGCCTATGATGCGGTTCTGGCGCGGGAGCCGGGTAATGTCGATGCCCGACTTGGCCTGACGGAAGTCTATATTGCGCAGGGCGATAACGCGGCGGCGCGGGCGGAACTGGCGAAACTTCCCGCCCCGGCGACCGGGGAGCCGCTGTCCATCAATATGCAGCGCCGTATGGCGCGGGCTCAGGCGCAACTGGGCGATACCGTCGCGGCGCAGAAGACCTTCAACACGATTGTGCCACAGGCGAAGTCACAGCCGCCTTCTATGGAAACTGCGATGGTGCTGCGCGACGCGGCGGGTTTTCAGGCGCAAAACGGCGAACCGCAGCAGGCGCTTGAGACGTACAAAGACGCGATGGTGGCTTCCGGCATTACGCCGACCCGCCCGCAGGATAATGACACCTTTACTCGCCTGACCCGTAATGACGCGAAAGATGACTGGCTAAAACGCGGCGTGCGCAGCGATGCGGCGGATTTATACCGACAGCAGGATCTGAACGTCACGCTGGAGCATGATTACTGGGGATCGAGCGGCACCGGCGGCTACTCCGATCTGAAAGCGCATACCACCATGTTCCAGGTTGACGCGCCGTTGTCAGATGGCCGGATGTTCTTCCGTGCTGACCTGGTGAACGTGGATGTCGGCAGTTTCTCGACCCGTGCGGACGGCACCTGGGATAAGAACTGGGGCACCTGTACGCTGCATGACTGTAGCGGCAACCGCAGCCAGTCTGATACCGGCACGAGCGTGGCGGTCGGCTGGAAAAACGAAACCTGGAGCTGGGATATCGGGACTACGCCGATGGGCTTTAACGTTGTCGATGTGGTTGGCGGCGTGAGCTACAGCAATGATATCGGGCCACTGGGCTATACGCTGAACGCGCACCGTCGGCCAATCTCCAGCTCTCTGCTGGCCTTTGGCGGGCAGAAAGACGCGCCGAGCAACACGGGCACAAAATGGGGCGGCGTGCGTGCGGACGGCGGCGGTGTGAGCCTGAGCTATGACAAAGGTGAAGCCAACGGCGTCTGGGCTTCGCTGAGCGGCGATCAACTGACTGGTAAGAACGTCGCGGATAACTGGCGCGTGCGCTGGATGACGGGCTATTACTATAAAATCATCAATGAGAATAACCGTCGCGTCACCGTCGGCCTGAACAATATGATCTGGCACTACGACAAAGACCTGAGCGGGTATTCGCTGGGGCATGGCGGTTATTACAGTCCGCAGGAGTATGTGTCGTTCGCCGTGCCGGTGATGTGGCGGCAGCGTACGGAAAACTGGTCGTGGGAGCTGGGCGGTTCGGTATCCTGGTCGCATTCACGCACCAAAACCATGCCGCGTTATCCGCTGATGAATCTGATCCCGACGGATTACCGCGAAGAGGCGGCCACGCAGACGAATGGCGGCAGCAGCAGTCAGGGCTTTGGTTATACGGCGCGGGCGCTGATCGAGCGACGGGTGACGTCTAACTGGTTCCTCGGAACGGCAATTGATATTCAGGAAGCGAAGGATTATACGCCGAGCCATTTCCTGCTGTATGTGCGTTATTCCGCTGCGGGATGGCAGGGCGATATGGATTTACCGCCGCAGCCGCTGGTGCCGTACGCGGACTGGTAAGCGCCGAACGCCTGATGGCGACGCATTCGCGTCTTATCAGGTCTACAACACGCGCTTGCGGCCACGCCGTCATCCGGCAAGGCGCTCTTTCGTAGGCCGGATAAGGTGGTTACGCCGCCATCCGGCAGTGTGCGCTTTCTGTAGGCCGGATAAGGCGGTTACGCCGCCATCCGGCACTGATGATTCGGAAAAGTCCTTTTCAGATACGGCCTCTCTTTATGTCTGCGCGATCGGGTATACTCTGGCGGCAGCCTGGGGATAGTCATGGAGAGTCAATTTGCGCGTCAGCCGCTCGTTAACAATTAAGCAGATGGCAATGGTTGCGGCCGTTGTCCTGGTGTTTGTATTTATTTTTTGCACCGTTTTGCTGTTTCATTTAGTACAGCAGAACCGCTATAACACGGCTACGCAACTGGAAAGTATCGCCCGTTCTGTCCGCGAACCGCTGTCCGCCGCAATCCTGAAAGCGGATATCCCTGAAGCGGAAACCATCCTGGCGCGCATTCAGCCTGCGGGCGTGGTCAGCCGCGCCGACGTGGTGCTGCCGAACCAATTCCAGGCGCTACGAATGAGTTTTATTCCTGAGCGCTCCGTCCCGGTGACGGTGACGCGTCTGTTTGAACTGCCGGTGCAGATCTCGCTGCCGGTCTATTCCCTTGAACGGCCAGCCAACCCACAGCCGCTGGCGTATCTGGTGCTCCAGGCGGACTCGTTCCGCATGTATAAGTTCGTGATGAGCACGCTCTCGACGTTAGTGACCATTTACTTACTTTTATCGCTGATGCTGACGGTGGCGATAACCTGGTGTATGAACCGCCTGATTGTGCATCCTCTACGCAAAATCGCCCGGGAGCTTAACGATATCCCGCCGCAGGAGCTGACAGGCCATCAGCTGGCGCTGCCGCGTCTGCATCATGACGATGAGATTGGTATGCTGGTGCGTAGCTACAACCTGAATCAGCAGATTGCCCAGCGTCACAGCATTGAGCAAAACGATCATGCGATGCGCTTTCCGGTTTCCGAGCTTCCCAACAAGGCTTTCCTGATGGGGCTTCTGGAACAGGTTGTGACGCGTCAGCAGACGACGGCGTTAATGATTGTCACCTGTGAAACGCTGCGCGATACCGCAGGCGTGCTCAAAGAGACGCAGCGGGAAATCCTGTTGCTTACGCTGGTGGAAAAACTGAAATCGGTGCTGGCGCCGCGAATGGTGCTGACGCAGGTAAGCGGCTTTGATTTCGCCATCATCGCGCACGGCGTAAAAGAACCGTGGCACGCGATTACGTTAGGTCAGCAAGTGCTCACTGTCATTAATGAACGGCTGCCGATCGAAAGCATCCAGCTGCGCCCCAGTTGCAGCATCGGGGTGGCGATGTTTTACGGCGACCTGACGGCCGAGGCGCTTTATGGTCGCGCCGTCTCCGCCGCCTTTACCGCCCGCCGCAAAGGTAAAAATCAGATTCAGTTCTTTGACCCGGCGCAGATGGAAGCCGCGCAGCAGAGATTGACGGAAGAGAGCGATATTCTCAACGCGCTGGATAACCACCAGTTCGCTATCTGGCTGCAACCGCAGGTGGAGATGTCCAGCGGTAAGGTCCTGAGCGCAGAAGCATTATTACGCGTGCAGCAGCCGGATGGCAGTTGGGAACTCCCGGAAGGGTTAATTGACCGTATCGAATCCTGCGGTCTGATGGTGACGGTCGGGTACTGGGTGCTGGAAGAGTCCTGTCGCCAGCTTTCCGCCTGGCAGGAGCGTGGCGTGATGATGCCGCTCTCGGTGAATCTTTCCGCATTGCAGCTCATGCACCCGAATATGGTGTCGGATCTGCTGGAGCTGCTAAGCCGCTATCGTATTCAGCCGGATACATTGATTCTGGAAGTGACGGAAAGCCGACGTATCGACGACCCGCATGCCGCCGTCGCCATCCTGCGCCCGCTGCGCAGCGCGGGCGTACGCATCGCGCTGGATGACTTTGGTATGGGATACGCAGGGTTGCGTCAGCTTCAGCATATGAAATCGCTGCCGGTCGATATACTAAAAATCGACAAAATGTTTGTTGAGGGATTGCCGGAGGATGACAGCATGGTCACGGCGATTATCCTGATGGCGCGCAGCCTTAACCTGAAAATGATCGCGGAAGGCGTGGAGACCGAAGCGCAGCGCGACTGGCTGGCGCAGGCAGGGGTGGACGTGGCGCAAGGTTTCTTGTTTGCCCGCGCGGTTCCGCCGGATGTGTTTGAAGAACGTTATCTGAAGAACGCGCAGCCTGATTACAAAACTTAAAAAAGGTCAGACTTGTGCGAGCCAGCTCAAAGTTTTTAACATTTTTGTTTCAATTATGATCCAGGTGCATTTCTGTCATGTTGTGTGGGTGTTATTTTAAGGCCGCAGGTTAACCATAACCTTACAAGACCTGTGGTTTTTACTTCAAGGACACCCTATGAAAACCTCTCTGTTCAAAAGCCTTTACTTTCAGGTCCTGACAGCAATTGCCATTGGTATCCTCCTTGGCCATTACTACCCTGAATTAGGCGCACAAATGAAACCGCTTGGCGACGCGTTCGTTAAGCTGATTAAGATGGTCATCGCACCGGTTATCTTCTGTACTGTCGTTACCGGCATTGCAGGTATGGAAAGCATGAAAGCGGTGGGCCGCACCGGTGCGGTTGCGCTGCTTTACTTTGAGATTGTCAGTACGATTGCGCTGATCATTGGTCTCATTATCGTCAACGTCGTTCAGCCTGGCTCCGGGATGAACGTCGATCCGGCGACGCTGGATGCTAAAGCGGTGGCGATCTACGCCGAACAAGCAAAAGACCAGGGAATCGTGGGCTTCCTGATGGATATCATCCCGGGCAGCGTCATCGGCGCGTTCGCCAGCGGTAATATCCTACAGGTTCTGCTGTTTGCGGTGATGTTCGGCTTTGCGCTGCATCGTCTGGGCAGCAAAGGCCAGCTGATTTTCAACGTGATTGAAAGCTTCTCGCAGGTCATTTTCGGCATCATCAACATGATCATGCGCCTGGCGCCTATCGGTGCTTTCGGTGCGATGGCCTTTACTATCGGTAAATACGGCGTGGGTACGCTGGTGCAGTTGGGGCAGCTGATTGTCTGCTTCTACATCACCTGTATTCTGTTCGTGGTGGTGGTGCTTGGCTCGATTGCCCGCGCAGCTGGCTTCAGCATTTTTAAATTTATTCGCTACATCCGTGAAGAGCTGCTGATTGTGCTGGGGACGTCCTCCTCCGAATCCGTGCTGCCGCGTATGCTGGATAAGATGGAAAAGCTGGGCTGCCGTAAGTCGGTGGTGGGGCTGGTTATTCCCACAGGCTACTCGTTTAACCTGGACGGAACCTCGATCTATCTGACGATGGCGGCGGTGTTTATCGCCCAGGCGACCAACAGTCATATGGATATCTTCCATCAGGTAACCCTGCTGGTGGTGCTGCTGCTCTCCTCGAAAGGGGCGGCCGGGGTAACGGGGAGCGGATTTATCGTGCTGGCTGCGACGATCTCTGCGGTGGGCCACTTACCGGTTGCGGGTCTGGCGCTGATCCTCGGTATCGACCGCTTTATGTCTGAAGCCCGCGCGCTGACCAACCTGGTCGGTAACGGCGTGGCAACGGTCGTTGTGGCGAAGTGGGTGAAAGAACTGGACCACAAAAAGCTGGATGATGTGCTGAATAATCGTGCGCCTGATGGCAAAACGCACGAATTATCCTCTTAATCTCACCTCTTATGCCCGCAGTCCCTTCCAGGACTGCGGGTGTTTGCGCATAATTGACCCCTGCACCCGAATCACTCAACATGTGGCTTCGGGATTTTTTCACTTCTGGCGTGACATTTTTATGTTCGCGCGGTCTAACACGAAGTGTTTTTAACGTCATATTCAGATAAGCCTTCCAGGCTGTCTTTTTATTACCAGGATTGTTGATCAGGGGTTTACATGCAGGGCACAAAAATTCGACTCTTAGCGGGCAGTCTGCTGATGATGGCTACTGTCGGCTATGTGCAGGCAGATGCGCTCCAGCCTGACCCGGCATGGCAACAGGGGACGCTGGCAAATGGATTACAGTGGCAAGTATTAGCTACCCCGCAGCGCCCAAGCGATCGTATTGAGGTTCGTCTGCTGGTCAATACCGGTTCGCTCACCGAAAGTACGCAACAGAGCGGTTTCAGCCATGCCATTCCCCGTATCGCGCTGACGCAAAGCGGCGGCCTTGACGCCGCGCAAGCACGTTCACTCTGGCAGCAGGGCTTTGACCCCAAACGCCCTGTGCCGCCCGTTATCGTTTCTTATGATTCCACGTTATATAACCTCAGCCTGCCCAACACCCGTAACGATCTGCTAAAAGAGGCGCTCTCTTATCTGGCGCATACCTCCGGCAAACTGTCCATCACGCCAGAGACGGTTGCGCATGCAGTCAATAGTGAAGATATGGTTGCCACCTGGCCTATGGACACCAAAGAGGGCTGGTGGCGCTATCGTCTGAAAGGGTCTGCGCTGTTAGGCCACGATCCGGCCGAGCCGCTGAAACAGCCTGTGGATGTAGAGAAACTTAACGCGTTTTACCAGAAATGGTACACCCCGGACGCGATGACGCTGATTATCGTCGGTAACGTGGACGCGCGTTCGGTTTCTGAGCAGATCAACAAAACCTTCGGCGAGTTGCAAGGCAAGCGTGAAACGCCTGCGCCAGTGCCGACGCTTTCCCCTCTGCGCGCCGAAGCTGTCAGCATTATGACTGACGCCGTGCGCCAGGATCGTCTCTCCATCATGTGGGATACGCCGTGGCAGCCCATTCGCGAGTCCGCCGCGCTGCTGCGCTACTGGCAGGCGGATTTAGCCCGTGAGGCCCTGTTCTGGCATGTTCAGCAGGCGCTCAGCAAGAACAACGCCAAAGAGATTGGTCTCGGTTTTGACTGCCGGGTACTGTTCCTGCGTGCGCAGTGCGCGATCAACGTTGAATCTCCCGGCGATAAGCTGAATCTGAACCTGGGGCTGGTGGCGCGTGAACTGGCGAAAGTCCGTGATAACGGCTTGCCGGAAGAGGAGTTTAACGCGCTGGTGGCGCAGAAGAATCTGGAGTTGCAGAAGCTGTTCGCCACTTATGCGCGTACCGATACCGATATCTTGATCAGCCAACGGATGCGCTCGTTGCAAAATCAGGTGGTCGATATTGCCCCGGAACAGTACCAGCGTCTACGGCAGGACTTCCTGAATAACCTGACCGTTGAGATGTTGAATCAAAACCTGCGTCAGCAGCTATCGCAAGATATGGCGTTGATTCTGCTTCAGCCGAAGGGCGAACCGGAGCTGAATATGAAGGACCTACAGGCAACGTGGGATCAAATCATGGCGCCAGTGACAGCAGCAGCAACAAGCGCAGAAACCGATGATGTCCACCCGGAAGTCACGGATATCCCGGCTGCGCAGTAGCAGTAGGCCGGATAAGGCGGTCACGCCGCCATCCGGCGAGAATATCATGCCTGATGGCGCTACGCTTATCCGGCCTACAGTGCGGTTATTGCGGCATCGCATCGCGCGGGATAATTGCCCCGCGATGCTGAATGACCGTGCTGGCGGTCAGGTGCCCGCGCTGTGCGGCCCCGGCAGCGTCGCCGCCGGTTAAACGTATTGCCAGATACCCGGCGCTAAAGGAGTCGCCCGCTGCGGTGGTGTCGATCACTTTCTCTTTTGGCAATTTCACCGCCGGAACGTCAATCACCTCTTCGCCTTTGATGGAAACCAGGCAGGAATCTGCGCCGCGTTTCACCACCACTTCCTGGACGCCTGCGTCGTGCGTGCGGGCAATGACCTCGGCAACCGGCTTTTCACCCCACAACGCGTCTTCATCATCCAGCGTCAGGAACGCGATATCCGTGCATTCCAGCATCTGCTGATATACCTGCTGCGTCTCTTCTTTGCTTGCCCACAGGCGCGGGCGATAGTTGTTGTCAAAAATGACTTTCCCGCCGTTGGCGCGGCATTCGCGCAGCAGCGACAGTAATTTATCGCGGCTGGACGGGCTTAAAATGGCAAGGCTGATCCCGCTCAGGTAGAGGTAGTCGAAGGTCGCCAGCTCTTCGCAGATTGCCGCAGACTGCTCGCTCTCCAGCCAGAATTTCGCTGCCGCCTCGTTGCGCCAGTAATAGAAAGTGCGTTCGCCAGTGCTGTCCGTCTCGATGTAATAGAGGCCCGGTAGACGGTTTTCCATGCGCTGCGTGAGGGAGGTATCGACATTTTCGCCTTGCCATGAATCCAGCATTTGCTGGCTGAAGCTGTCAGTGCCCAGCGCCGTCACGTAGTGTACGGACAAGGCCGCAGAATCGACCTGACGGGCGATGTAAACGGATGTATTCAACGTGTCGCCACCGAAACCGCGCTGAACGTCTGCGCCTTTCTGTGACAGCTCAATCATGCATTCGCCAATCACGGCAATCTTTTTGGACATAGTCGTGAACCTGCTCTGAAAAAAATTAGCGTTAGTGTGCGCTGTGGTGTATTCAGCGGTCAACTATATTAAAACATCGTTCCATTATTTTTTTGAGCCAACGCGTATTCTGTGTTGATTTTTGTCATGCTGTTTCTATTTTGCGGGGCGCTGAACATAAAGTTCTTTGCCAGAGCGCCGATAACCTTTGACGAGTCCGGGCAGTCACACTCTCATTAACAGGACATCTGAGATGATAAAGCAGGTTATCCAGCAGCTAAGCATTCCTGAGGCAAGCATTGAAAGCTTGCAGGAGCGGCGCTTTTGGTTGCAGTGCGAACGTGCTTACACTTATCAGCCAATCTACCAGACCAACGGGCGATTGATGGCCGTGGAACTGCTGACGGTTGTGGTACACCCGGATAACCCTTCCCGGCGCGTTGCCCCGGATCGCTATTTTGCCGAACTGGCGGTAAGACACCGCGTGGATGTGGTGAAAGAACAGCTCCAGTTTCTGGAGCAGAAAGCCGATTTTTTCATGCGTCATGACTTGCTGGCCTCGGTCAATGTCGATGGCCCGACGCTGATCGCGATGCGTCAGCAGCCAGAGGTATTGAAAACGATTGAGCGCCTGCCCTGGCTGCGATTCGAACTGGTGGAACATATTCGTTTACCGAAAGACTCTTCGTTCGCCTCAATGTGTGAATTCGGCCCGCTCTGGTTGGATGATTTCGGCACCGGCATGGCGAATTTCTCTGCCCTGAGCGAAGTGCGTTACGACTACATCAAAGTGGCGCGGGATCTGTTTGTGATGCTGCGCCAGACGCCGGAAGGGCGAAACCTCTTTACGCTGCTGCTGCAACTGATGAACCGCTATTGCCGAGGCGTTATCGTCGAAGGCGTGGAAACGCTGGAAGAGTGGCGCGATGTACAACGTTCGCCCGCTTTCGCGGCGCAGGGGTATTTTCTGTCGCGTCCTGTTCCGCTGGAGAACCTTGAACAGGTGATCCTGATGCTGTAATACCCGCTGTTTCCCGGAATGGCGCGTCTTTCACGCGGTATTCCAGGACGCAGCCTGCCTCCCTTTTCCGTCTGCTGGACTATCTTTAGGACTGGCAAGGAAAGAAGTGAGGAAGTAAAACATGACGAAAGCAGGCAAAATAACCGCTGCCGTATCAGGGACTTTGTTGTTGTTGATCGTCGTACTCATCGTCCTGATTGCGACATTTGACTGGAATCGCCTCAAACCGACCATCAACCAGAAAGTCTCTACAGAACTCAACCGGCCATTCGCCATTCGCGGCGATCTGGGCGTGGTGTGGGAACGTCAAAAACAGGAAACCGGCTGGCGAAGCTGGGTGCCCTGGCCGCACGTTCATGCCGAAGACATTATCCTCGGCAATCCGCCGGATATCCCCGAAGTCACGATGGTGCATCTCCCGCGCGTTGAAGCCACGCTGGCGCCGCTGGCGTTGCTGACCAAAACCGTCTGGCTGCCGTGGATCAAACTGGTGAAGCCTGACGCCCGCCTTATCCGCCTCTCGGAGAAAAACAATAACTGGACCTTCACTCTTGCGGCTGACGAGAAAAACGATCCCAATGCGCAGCCGTCCGCCTGGTCGTTCCGTCTGGATACGATTTTGTTCGATCAGGGGCGTATCGCCATTGACGATAAGGTCAGCAAAGCCGATATCGAGATCCTGGTTGATCCGCTGGGTAAACCACTGCCTTTTAGCGAAGTCACGGGAGCCAAAAGCAACAACGACAACAACGTGGGGGATTATGTTTTCGGCCTTAAGGCGCAGGGGCGTTATAACGGGGAACCGCTGACCGGCACGGGCAAAATTGGCGGTATGCTGGCGTTACGCAGCGAAGGCGCGCCTTTCCCGGTGCAGGCTGACTTCCGCTCGGGCAATACTCGCGTGGCCTTTGCCGGGGTGGTCAACGATCCGCTGAACATGGGCGGCGTCGATCTCCAGCTTAAGTTTTCCGGCGACTCGCTGGGCGAATTGTACGACCTGACCGGCGTACTGCTGCCGGACACGCCGCCGTTTGAAACGGACGGTCGCCTGGTGGCGAAAATCGATACGGAGACATCCTCAGTTTTTGACTACCGCAATTTTAATGGCCGCATCGGCGACAGCGATATTCACGGCTCTCTTGCTTACACCACCGGCAAGCCGCGCCCCAAACTGGAAGGGGATGTGGAGTCGCGCCAGCTTCGCCTGGCTGACCTGGGGCCGTTGATCGGCGTGGATTCCGGGAAGGGAGCGCAACAGTCGAAACGCGCCGAGCAAAGCAAGGGCGAAAAGAGCATTCAGCCTGCCGACAAAGTGCTGCCTTATGACCGCTTTGAAACCGATAAATGGGACGTGATGGATGCCGACGTGCGCTTTAAGGGCGGGCGCATTGAGCACGGCAGCAGCCTGCCGGTCAGCGATCTCTCTACCCATATCATCCTGAAAAATGCCGATTTACGTTTGCAGCCGCTGAAGTTTGGCCTGGCTGGCGGCAGCATTGTCTCCAGCATTCATCTGGAAGGGGATAAAAAGCCGATGCAGGGAAGGGCGAATATCCAGGCGCGTCGTCTTAAACTGAAAGCGCTGATGCCGGATGTCGAACTGATGCAGAAAACATTGGGCGAGATGAACGGCGACGCGGATATCCGGGGAAGCGGCAATTCAGTGGCGGCGCTGTTAGGTAACAGTAATGGCAACCTGAAGCTGCTGATGAACGATGGCGTGATCAGCCGCAACCTGATGGAGATTGTCGGCCTGAACGTGGGTAACTTTATTGTCGGGCAGATATTTGGCGACGATGAGGTACGGGTCAACTGCGCGGCGGCTAATCTTGACATCGTTAATGGCGTTGCGCGCCCGCAAATCTTTGCTTTTGATACGGAAAATGCGCTGGTTAACGTCACCGGAACCGCGAGTTTCGCCTCTGAGCAACTGGATTTAACTATCGATCCAGAGAGCAAAGGGATTCGTATTATTACGCTGCGTTCGCCGCTGTATGTGCGCGGGTCGTTTAAAAACCCGCAGGCGGGGGTGAAAGCCGGGCCGCTGATCGCGCGAGGCGCGGTCGCTGCGGCGCTGGCGACGTTAGTCACGCCAGCTGCCGCGCTTCTGGCGTTGATTTCCCCGTCAGAAGGCGATGCGAATCAGTGTCGGATGATTTTGTCGCAGATGAAGAAATGATGATAGTGCCGGATGGCGGTGTAAACACCTTATCCGGCCTACGGGTGATGGCGGTCAAATCACAACGACTGGTGGCGCGTTTCATGGGTCAACAGCAGCGCAATCAGCGTCAGGGCGGCCATTGACGCCAGATAGGTGCCGACCGCCGCCAGACCGTAGTTCCCCTGCAACCATGCGGCAATATACGGCGCTACGGACGCGCCAAGAATTGACGACACGTTATACGAGAAGGACGCGCCGGTGTAGCGAACTTCTGTCGGGAACAGCTCCGGCAACAGCGCGCCCATCGGGCCGAAGGTCAGCCCCATCAGACTCAGCCCCAGCAGCAGGAAAACGAATATCAATGCCGGATTACCGGAACCGAGCAACGGTTTAAAGGCAAACAGCGCGAACAGAATGATCATTGTCGTGATAATGACCATGCTCTTACGGCGACCAAAAGCGTCTGCCAGCAGGCCCGCAACCGGCACCATCACGCCAAAGCCGATCACCGCCAGCATCAACATCCACAACACTTCGTTACGCGGCAAACCGAGCCCCGCAGGGGCGGCTGCGGTACTGTACGTCATGGAATAGACCGTCATGATGTAGAACAGCGTATAGGTCGCCAGCATGATGAATGTCCCGAGTACCGTTACGCGTACGTGCCGGGTCAGCAGGGTGCCCAGCGGGATTTTCACCTGCTTTTTCGCCGCGGCGACCTTAGCGAATACCGGTGTTTCATGCAGCGAGACGCGGACGTACAGGCCGATAATGACCAGCACCGCAGAGAAAATGAACGGTAAACGCCAGCCCCAGGTCATGAACTGCTCATCGGTCAGCAGCCAGGAGAGGAGCAGGAACGTGCCGTTGGCGAAGAAGAAGCCGATAGGCGCGCCAAGCTGCGGGAAAGAGCCGTACAGCGCGCGCTTGCGCGGCGGGGCGTTTTCGGTCGCCAGTAGCGCCGCGCCGCCCCATTCTCCGCCGAGACCCAGACCCTGGCCAAAGCGCGCCAGCGCCAGCAGCAGCGGGGCGAAAATGCCAATGGTGGCATAGCCCGGCAGCAGGCCGATCACGACGGTGGAGATCCCCATCGTCAGCAATGACGCCACCAGCGTCACTTTACGCCCGACGCGGTCGCCGAAGTGGCCGAATAGCGCAGAGCCAATTGGACGCGCGACAAAGGCGATGGCGAAGGTGGCGAGGGACTGAAGCGTTGCCGCTGCCGGATCGCCTTGCGGGAAGAAAATATGAGGGAACACGATTACTGCGGCAGTCGCGTAAATGTAGAAGTCGAAGAACTCAATGGCGGTGCCGATGAGGGAGGCAACAACGACTTTGTTGCGCGAGTTTACCGGAACGTGTTCCTGTTCGTTGTCGAGTGTGGTGGCGGTTGCTTGCATAGTATTTTCTTATTTTTTGGCGAACGAACGGCCATATTACGCACAGCAAAAGCGACATTTCAATCTGTAACAAAGCGGGATTTTGCTCAAATAATGGTCAAAAAGGGGATAATGTTTAGACCTGCGATTTCACGTCTATGAAATGCTTCACACAATTTTAAACTTAGAGGATAAAACTGGTTTTAGGTTAAATAAAAGTTACGGCCTGGATTTATATGCTGCAATGCGTGCCGTATAAGGCGTAGCGACCTGCCGGGCGGTAGGCCGGATAAGCATCGCGCCATCCGGCATCAAATGATGAACTAGCGGTGGGTTTTCCCTGGCATACGCGGGTCGTCTTTGTATTCGGCGGTGGCTATCCAGGCCGCGCAAAACAGCGTCAGGCGGGCAAAGAAGTAGAAGAACGCCATCAGGCCAAGCACGGAACCGAATGCGGCGCCGGACGGAGATTTCACCAGGGAAGGCAGCGTGTAGGTCATGATGATTTTGATCACCTCAAAACCGATCGCGGCGATAAACGTACCGCGAATCAATGCCTTCTTGCGCGGTCGGTGGCGCGGTAGCCGCCAGAAAATCCAGAAGAACAGCAGGTAGTTGGCGAAAATCGAAATGGCCAGCCCAATCAACCGCCAGGCGGGTTTTAGCCACTCAATGCTGTCGAGATACAGCGCGGAGATAATCATCTGCTGCGCAGAACCGGCAATCGAGGTAATGGACAGCGTGATAATCAGCGCAACCAACAGCCCAATCAGCGAGACAAAATCGCGCAGGTATTTTATCCAGATTTTTTCCTGATCCTGCGGGGTGCGCTCCCACACGTCCCGCGACTGGGCGCGAATCGCTTCACGCAGGTTGCCCATCCAGTTGATCCCGGAATAGAGCGCAATGCCCAGCCCCACCAGGCCGACGGTGGTTCGCTGCTGAACGGCGGTGTTGATGGTGCTTTTCAGCGTGGACGCCAGCGTAGGATCGCTGACGTTCATCAGGATTTTATTGAAGATGTCCTCTAACAGCGTGGGATGTGACGCGAGAATAAAACCGGCGGCGGCAAACGACACCATCAGGACAGGGATCATCGACAGAAACGAGAAATAGGTGATAGCGGCGCCAAACTGGTTGCCCAGCCGATCGTTAAAACGCTCTGCGGCGCGGATCAGGTGGGCAATCACCGGCTGACGCTGGATTCTCGCTGCCGTCGTGGAGACCGTTTTGAGCGCCTGGGTGGCCTTGTTGTTTGTTTCTGGTTCGTCACGATCGTGCGTCTCCACTTTGGGCACCGGCGCATGGTCGAGTTCCTGAATAGGGCGTTTTACGTCTTTTTCCTGCGTCATCAGGTCGATAGTCCTTCTTTTGTTAACTCTCAGAACAGTATAGCGTGTCAGTCCACGTAGTCTTTCATTACGCCGGTCAGCCACTCCATAAACAGGTGCACCCGGCGGGAGAGGTTGCGGCGATGCGGGTAGAGCAGGGACACCGGCATTGGGTCAGCGCGATACTGCGGCAGGATCTCGATGAGCGTCCCGGCGCGCAATGCCTCACGAACGCCGATGCGCGGCACCTGAATGATTCCCAGCCCCGCCAGGCAGGCGGCATGGTAGGTCTCGGTGCTGTTGACCGTCAGAATGCCGCCGGTTTTAATCCACTGCGTGCCGTTTGCCGTTGCCACTTCGAAGCCTTGCGGACGCGTGCCCAGATTGACGGAATAATGAACCACCGCATGCGAAGCCAGATCGTCCAGACCTTCTGGGTAGCCAAAACGCGCCAGATACTGCGGACTGGCGCAGTTAATGACCGACAGCTTTCCCAACGGGCGGGCGATCAACCCGGAATCTTTTAGCACCCCGACCCGCACCACGCAGTCGAACCCTTCCCGTATCAAATCCACCAGGCGATCGCTGCTGCTGAGTTCCAGCTCAATACCCGGATACTGCTGTAAAAACGCGGGCAGGCGCGGTATCACCAGATTCTTAGCGACCCCAACCGGCATATCGACCCGCAGCTTGCCGCTGATGCTGGCCGGGTCGTGCTGGAACAAACCGTCCAGCTCGTCCAGGTTCGTCAGCAGATCTTTCGCACGTTCGTAATACACCATTCCGTCCTGAGTAAGCTGAACCCGCCGGGTGGTGCGGTGCAGCAACTGCGTGCCGAGGTGGTTTTCCAGCGCCTGTATCTGGCGGGATACGCTACCTTTAGGAAGGCCTGATGTTTCGGCGGCGCGGGAAAAACTCTCCAGTTCCGCGACGCGAATGAACAACTGCATTGCGTGAATTTTATCCATCGCGAGGTCCCGGTGTTGTTCTGAATGAAACAGTGAAGCGCATTTCGCTATATTTATTGTTTTTCTAACACCTAATAAGCTCTTTCTCAATCTTCACAACACCTGAAATGAGGTTTCTTATGACGCAACGTATCGCATTAGTGACCGGCGGCAGCCGAGGGCTCGGTAAAAACGCGGCGCTTAAGCTGGCGAGCAAAGGAATCGGGATCATTCTGACGTGGAACAGCAATGAAAAAGAGGCGCAGCAGGTCGTGCATGAAATTACGCAATCAGGCGGGAAAGCCGCAGCATTGCAGTTGAATGTCGGGGATATTTCGGGATTCCCGGCGTTTGTTGAAAAGGTGCGGGAAACCCTGAAAACGGAGTGGCAACGTGATTCGTTTGATTATTTATTGAACAATGCCGGAATCGGCATCAACGCGCCGTATTCGACCTTCACTGAAGCGCAGTTTGACCAGCTTTTGAACATTCAGTTTAAAGGGCCGTTTTTCCTGACTCAGGGGCTGTTACCCCTGCTGAAGAATGGCGGCAGGATCCTCAATGTGTCGACGGGGCTGGCCCGTTTTGCGTTGCCTGGCTACAGCGCTTATGCCGCGATGAAGGGGGCGATGGAAGTGCTGACGCGTTATCAGGCAAAAGAGCTGGGCGAACGCGGCATTACCGTGAACATTATTGCGCCGGGAGCCATTGAAACTGATTTTGGCGGCGGCAATGTGCGGGACAATGAACAACTGAATGCGTATATCGCGTCACAAACCGCCCTGGGACGGGTCGGTTTGCCGGACGATATTGGTGATGCCATCGCCGCGTTGCTCAGCGATGAACTGGGCTGGATGACCGCGCAGCGTATCGAAGTGTCGGGCGGCATGTTCTTATAATCAGGATGATAATATTAAGCGGGTGGTTTACACCCGCAACATTAATTTAGATTAAGGATAAACTTATTTCAGGAACGCTGTTTTATTCCTGACGTTAATTTTAATATTTCGCGATGACTGTTCATCGACTTCTCTTTATTTCCCTCGCCGCCCACAATAAATTTCTCAACCTTTGCGTTATAGTCACTGTAATGCCAAAAAAATCTGTTATATCTATCAAAACAGATAATTAAAATAATATTAAAAGCCTTCTTTATGATGGAGGGGCTTTTTTAGGGACGATCATGACGAATAACGCTTCGCAGGCGATGCATTCGCCTTTTGAACACTGTCTGGGCATCATCCGTCAGGCGTCAGTGGAGATCCTGCTGCTGCTGGGCGTACATGTTGCGGAAGGAAAAGAACCGCGCTGGTTTATGGAACAACTGGATCAAGCCCGCCTTAATTTAGGCGGCTGGAGCGTGGTGGCAAAAAAATTACATATAAACGATGCGCAACTGAGCCAGTTTATGCTGCATTTGCGACATCTCCAGCAGTATGTTCCGCAATATGACAGCGGGAAGGATGTCAGTGAAAACCAACTGCTTGCCGCCCTGCGTTTTGTGGCGTCGTTGGAACAACTGCGCCAGCGGCAGCCGCTTCTCACTTATCAGACTGATATTGATGCAGGCAATCAGGACGCGCAAATACAGGCCCGGCGTCAGCTGCGGGCGATTGAACTCACGCTGAAAGCGCTTATTTCGCAGGTGTGGCCGGATCGTCATCAGTTGAATAGCTACCTGAAGCTGCATTTTGGCGCCGATCGTCTGCGAGGCTGGTTAAAACTCAGCGAAGGACAGGATGCGCTCAGCGCGATGCTGTTCAGCGAGCTGGCATTGATGGTGGTCGATAAAAAGTCGTTTGCCCGTCACTATTCCGCATTTTTCAAAGACGCGTCTGCGCTGACGCTGTTTGTTGAGCCGCGTACGACCCTGCGTATGTTCCTTGAGGATTGCCGTCAGGCGCGTAACGGCATCATCGCCGGGCAGCCGCTCAGTTCCGTGCAGTTGTCGCTACTGGATTGTCAGTTCCGCCAGATCACCCGCTCGGTACAGCGGGCGTTTAATGAAAAACGCACCCGCATAAACCCGGCTTCGTTTATGGCGTCCGATGAGGGCGTGGTGGAGAAATTCTGGGAGGAGGCGCGAGAAAAAGACGCGCTGGCGGGGGGAGATAACCAGGAAATTGGCGAGAGTATTGAACCGCCTCACAAGCGACAGCAGCGGACGGCTGAAGAGCGTGAGCAGCTGATTTCCGGGGTGTTGTGGGGCGGGGTTGGCGCAATGGTGCTGGCGATCCTGGTGGGGGCGTTTTGGTTGTTCAGCTCGCCGCCTCCTTCTGCCGCGCCCGTACAACGCGACGAGGTCATGCAGGATGACGCCCGGCTTGAGGCGCCCTCCGCGCGGGAAACCATGAGCCGCATGGGGATCACCTGGGACCCGTTTAATATGCGCTCGGCGATCGACCGTAATGATACGCGCGTTACGGCGTTGTTCTTACAGGGCGGGATGAACTGGCAGCTGGCCTGGACCGAACAGGCGTTTTCGACGGGCAACGCCGATGTGCTGCAACTGCTGCTGCGCTACCCTTCGCTGATGGATGAGGTAAAACCCTGCCGACGCTTCCTGACGTCGCTGAGCCACGCCATGCTGAACGGAGCGTCGCTGACGTCGCTGCATAAAAAGTATCTGCAAAGTTTTTGTACCGTTCCGGCGGTGGTGATGCGCCAGCAGCATGATATGGAGCAGGCCCGGCTGCGTGTTCAGGCCGAGCCCAGCGTGGAAAACAAAAAATGGTTAAAGATTCAGACCGCCATTTATAACGTGATTCGGTAACGCCGCTATGGTTCGCCGTATAAACCAATCAAACGGCGAACCACGCCATTGGTCCAGCCAAACCCATCCTGCAACGGATATTCCCCGCCGCCCCCTTCACGCGGCGTGCCGCAGGCAATATGGTACTTTTCGATCAGTTTATGGTGCTGCTGGTAAAAAATATTGACGGTTTTTAACCAGTTGCGGGCAATTTCATCCCCCAGCATATCGTCGCCGTACAGCTTGAAGCCCTGGATTGCCATCCACTGTAGCGGCGCCCAGCCGTTAGGCTTATCCCATTGCTCGCCGGTTTCATACTCCGTCGCCATGATCCCGCCAGGCGTCAGCAGGCGGCTGCGAACGGCGTTAGCGAGGCGGTCTGCCTGCTCGTGAGTCGCCATGCCGACGTACAGCGGCACGATACTGGCGGCGGAAAAGAGCGCCATTTGCTCGCGCCGCCAGTCGTAATCCCGATAGCAGCCATTCTCGTCATCCCACAGATAGCGGTTTACGGCGGCGCGGCGATCGCTGGCTTTCTGGCGAAATGCCGCTTCGGTTTCACGGTCGCCTTTCAGGGCGGAAATGTTGGCAATCGCGCTCTCCAGTTTGTAGAGGAAAGCGTTCAGGTCGATGGGGATGAACTGGGTTGTGCGGATGCTGGCCAGTCGGCTTGCATCGCGCAGCCAGCGTGATGAGTAATCCCAACCTGAGGCCGCACCGGCACGGAGATCCCGGTATACCTCATTGGCCGGGCGACCCGAATGTTTGGCGGTTTCCACATCCTCCAGCCACGATTCGTCGCGGGGGGTGTCGCGATCGTCCCAGTAGCGGTTGAGCAGGGAACCGTCCGGCATTCTGATGACGTGGCGATAGGCCTGGTTGAGCACCAGAGATTCCGCGCCGTCCATCCAGAAAGCGTACTCCATTTTCAGATGATCCAGATAGCGCCGCGCCCCGCGCACGCCATCCTCTTCGAACAGTTCGACCATCAGCGCAAAGACCGGCGGCTGAGAGCGGCTCAAATAATATGTACGGTTTCCGTTGGGAATGTGGCCGTAATTCTCAATCATCCACGCGAAGTTGTCCGCCATACATTTCAGCAGGTCTTCCCGGCCGCTTTCCGCCAGGCCCAGCATGGTGAAATAGGAGTCCCAGTAGTAGGTTTCGCTAAAACGTCCGCCCGGCACGATATAGGATTGCGGCAGCGCCAGCAGCGAGGACCAGGGAATGTGATCCTGCGGCTCACGCGTCAGCACCGGCCAGAGCTGATCAATATGCTCTTTCAGTGAATTTTCCGGGTTGGAGACATATTCGCTGGACCAGGTTTCCGGTAGCCAGAAGTGATTTTCAACAAAGCGCAGCAGGTCAAAGTCGCGGTGTCGTCTGACCTTACGGTAGCGGATCAGAATATCCAGCGGGTCCATTTTCGGCGCGCAGTCGGGGAAAGTTTTACTGTCGGCAAAAAGCCGGGATGATTGCACATGCTCGAACAGCTCAAGATAGCGATCGGCTGGGGTAAGGGCGTCGGAGGCGGGTAGCCCCTCAATCATCTCAGGTTCCGGTTCTGCCTCGATCATTTCATCCAGCTTTAACTCGCACGGATCCGTTTCATAAAGCAGATCGATTTCGATCGTTAATTCGTCGGATGGGGCGGGGTGTAATTTCTGGTTGAGCATAATGAGAAGGACCTCCGGATTGCGTCGTAAATGATACGGGTGTTGCCCGGCTGTCTATTAAGCGTAGACATTCGCTTCGGTATATGAGGTGCAAACTGTGCGATAGATCACGCTTTGTTAATGCATGAAAAAGAGTCTTTAAATATAGATTACTGATAATAATATAAAAAATATGGAATAGCCGTAACAGGAAGATTTTCACTTTCAGAACATTCGATTGCAACGAGTTATGAATACCGACGCCGAAAGACCATTCTTATAATAGGGAAAAGCTATCTTATCGATAGTTTATCCCCATGTAATTGCTTGATACTTATCAAAAACCCTTCGCCTGTATTTCCTATGATGGCTATGTCTAATAAAGACATACGCCTGATTTATGTTCATCTTCTGGGTCATAATATCTCACTATAGTGAGGGTAAAATAATGAAAATCATTACCCGTCTTACCGCGATAGCCATAGCAGGCATTGCGATTTGTTATTTAGGATTATCTGGTTACGTCTGGTATCACGATAATCAACGTAGTAAAGAAGCTGATGTGCAAGCCTCAACGCTGGAAGACAATAATAAAATCCTGGGTTTTTTGCGGAAAAAGGGATGCGATTATTGTCATACCCCCTCTGCTGAACTGCCTTTTTATTCCTCTTTTCCCGTTGCTAAGCAGTTGATGAATTATGACATTCAACTGGGCTATAAATCTTTCAACCTTGAAGCAGTACGCGCCGCGTTGGTCGCGGATAAACCCGTCACGCAAAGCGATCTGAATAAGATTGAATGGGTGATGCAGTACGAAACAATGCCGCCAACGCGCTATACCGCGCTGCACTGGGCCGGTAAGGTCAGTGATACGGAGCGGGAGGAGATTCTCGGCTGGATCGCTAAACAGCGCGAGCGTTACTACGCCAGCGCGGATACGGCGGCGGCGCACCGCAATGAGCCGGTTCAGCCTGTCCCCGAAAAACTGCCGGTTGACGATCAAAAAGTCGCACTGGGTTTTACCCTCTATCACGATGCCCGTTTATCGGGTGACAGCACCATCTCCTGCGCGCATTGCCATGCGCTGAATGCGGGCGGCGTGGACGGCAGGAAAACCTCCATCGGCGTGGGCGGCGCGGTAGGGCCAATCAACGCGCCAACGGTGTTCAACTCGATCTTTAACGTTGAGCAATTCTGGGATGGTCGCGCGCCGACGTTGCAGGCGCAGGCTGGTGGGCCGCCGTTAAACCCGATTGAAATGGCCTCTAAATCCTGGGATGAAATCATTGGGAAACTCGATAAAGATCCGGTGCTAAAACAGCAGTTCACGGCGATATATCCGCAGGGCTTCAGCGGAGAAACGATTACGGATGCCATTGCCGAGTTTGAGAAGACGCTGATTACGCCAAATTCGCCTTTCGATAAGTGGTTACGAGGGGATGAAAATGCGCTGACGGCGCAGCAGAAACATGGCTATGAGCTGTTCAAAGAGAATAAATGTGCGACCTGTCACGGCGGTATTATTCTCGGTGGGCGTTCCTTCGAGCCGTTGGGTCTGAAGAAAGACTTTAATTTCGGCGAAATTACCGCTGCGGACATTGGACGTATGAACGTCACCAATGAAGTTCGCGATAAATTGCGTCAGAAAGTGCCCGGATTACGTAACGTTGCGCTGACCGCGCCGTATTTCCACCGTGGGGATGTGCCAACCCTCGACGGAGCGGTGAAACTGATGTTGCGTTATCAGGTGGGGAAAGAGATTCCGCAGAAAGATATTGATGATATCGTCGCATTCCTGGAAAGCCTGAACGGGGTGTATACGCCGTATATGCAAGGAAAATAAAAGAATGCCGGATGACGGCTGAGGTTCCTATCGGGCCTACGGAAAACCGCACGCGTAGGCCCGATAAGCATAGCGCCATCGGGCATGGTGCCAGATGGCGACGTAAACGCCTTATCCGGCCGACAGGATCGTCACACCATCCGGCGCTTATCGACGATTAACGCATTGTCACGAACTCTTCCGCCGCCGTTGGGTGAATCGCCACGGTGTTGTCGAAGTCTTTCTTGGTGGCGCCCATTTTCAGTGCGACCGCGAAGCCCTGCAACATTTCATCCATCCCGAAGCCGATGCCGTGAATACCGACAATCTTCTCGTCTTCGCCGACGCACACCAGCTTCATGCGGCAGGGCTGACGGTGAGACGTCACCGCAGTGTACATGGCTGTGAACGATGATTTGTACACTTTCACCTGGTCGTCGCCGTACTGTTCGCGCGCCTGTGGTTCGGTCAGGCCCACGGTGCCAATCGGCGGGTGGCTAAAGACCACGGTCGGAATATTGCTGTAGTCCAGATGCTCGTTCGGCTTGTTGTTGAACAAACGTTCGGAGAGACGACGACCCGCCGCCACGGCGACTGGCGTCAGCTCAACCGCTCCGGTGTTATCGCCCACCGCATAAATACCTTCCACGCTGGTATTCTGGAATTTATCGACGACGATGTACCCTTTTTCGTTGGTTTTCACGCCGGTGGCGGCAAGGTTAACGTTGTCGGTTGCCGGTTCGCGGCCAATCGCCCAAATCAGGCAATCCACCGTTTCGCTGCGACCGTCTTCCAGTTGCAGGGTCAGGCTGCCGTCGGCGTTTTTCACCACCGCTTTCGGGATCGCGTGGGTGTGAAGCGTCGGGCCTTCCGTGTTCATCACTTCAACCAGCGTTTCGGTGATCATCGGGTCAAAGCTGCGCAGCGGCGCGTGTTTACGCACGAACAGGTGCGTTTGGGCGCCCAGGCCGTTAATCACGCCAGCCAGTTCTACGGCGATGTAACCCGCGCCGACCACCGCAACGCGCTCCGGCAGCGCAGGCAGCGCAAAGAAACCGTCGGAGTCGATACCGTATTCCGTACCCGGAATGGACGGATGGCTCGGGCGACCGCCGGTGGCGATCAGAATGTGATCGGCGGTGATCGTTTCCCCATTCACTTCAAGGGTTCTGGCATCCACGAAGCGGGCGAAGCCTTTGATCACATCCACGTTATTTTTACCCAGCACGTTGTCGTACGAGGTGTGAATACGGTCGATATAGGCCGTGCGGCTGGCAATCAGCGTGTCCCAGTTGAACGCGTTGATGGTGGTGTCAAAGCCGTAGTCCGGGCCGTACATATGGATCGCTTCGCGAATCTGCGCGGCATGCCACATCACTTTTTTAGGGACGCAACCGACGTTGACGCAGGTGCCGCCCAGCTCTTTGGCTTCAATCAACGCACATTTCTGACCGTACATAGCGGCACGGTTAATCGAGGCAATACCGCCGCTTCCGCCGCCGATCGCGATGTAATCATAGTGTTTGGTCATGACCGCTCCTTCATGTTCATTGTAGGGCGAATGAGCGCAATGCCATTCGCCAAAATATTCGCGATTGTATACCTGGAATTAAAAGGTTCCACCGATGGCTGTGATTACTCTGGCACGATCCAGCTGACGGACGCGTGCCCGGTGCCCGCTGGAACCAGCTTGCTGTGCAGCCACGGCAGCACGTTGTTCATCTGCTGTTCCAGCTTCCACGGCGGGTTAATGACGATCATGCCAGAGGCGGTCATGCCGCGCTGGTCGCTGTCCGGGCGTACTGCCAGCTCAATTTGCAGGATTTTGCGGATTCCGGTGTCTTCCAGGTCGTGAATCATGCGTTTAATTTGCTGGCGTAACACCACCGGATACCACAGCGCATAGGTGCCGGTGGCAAAGCGCTTATACCCTTCGCTGATGCCGCTGACGACCGCCTGATAATCGGTTTTCATTTCGTAAGGCGGGTCGATGAGGATCAGGCCGCGACGCGAAACCGGCGGCAGTTTGGACTTCAGCTGCATATAGCCGTCGGCACGCTCCACGCGGGCGCGGCTGTCTTTTTGAAACTCAGAACGCAGCAGCGGAAAATCGCTTGAATGCAGCTCCGTCAGTTGCAGGCTGTCCTGCTCACGCAGCAGCTGGCGGGCGATGAGCGGGGAACCCGGGTAGTAACGCAGTTGCCCGTTACGGTTAAAGTGCTCTACCACGCCGATATAAGGCTCCAGCTCGGCCGGTAAATCGTCCTGCTGCCAGATGCGGGCGATCCCTTCCATATATTCACCGGTGCGTTCGGCGTGTTCGCCGCTCAGCTGATAACGGCCAGCGCCAGCGTGCGTGTCCAGATAAAGAAACGGTTTCTCTTTCTCTTTGAGCGACTCGATAATCAGGCTCTGAACAGTGTGTTTGAGGACGTCGGCGTGGTTGCCAGCGTGAAAGCTGTGGCGATAACTGAGCATGGGTAATTAAATTCCGCTGAAATAGACGATTTGTCACAGTTTACAGCAGAAAAGGGCAGATTACCCGTAGGCCGGTAAGCGCAGCGCTACCGGGTATTTTTCCGCTACGCTCGCCATTGAAATTCACTACACTTACCCCCATCTGAAACAAATATGCACAGCGCCGGATGCGCGCTTCATTCACCTCATTCAACAGGACAGCGCTTATGACCAATCCATTACTGACGCCTTTCTCGCTACCGCCGTTTTCCCAAATCCAGCCTGAGCATGTGGTGCCTGCCGTGACAAAGGCGCTGAATGACTGCCGTGAAAACGTGGAGCGGGTAGTGGCGCAGGGCGCGCCGTACACCTGGGAAAATCTCTGCCAGCCGCTGGCGGAAGTGGACGACGTGCTGGGGCGCATTTTCTCTCCGGTCAGCCACCTGAATTCCGTTAAAAACAGCCCGGAACTGCGCGAAGCCTATGAGCAGACGCTGCCGCTGCTGTCTGAATACAGCACCTGGGTTGGTCAGCACGAGGGTCTGTACAATGCGTACCGCGACCTGCGCGACGGCGACCATTACGCGACCCTGAACCTCGCGCAGAAAAAAGCGGTTGATAACGCGCTGCGCGATTTTGAGCTTTCCGGTATTGGTCTGCCGAAGGAAAAACAGCAGCGCTATGGTGAAATCGCCACTCGCCTGTCCGAGCTGGGTAATCAGTACAGCAACAACGTGCTCGACGCTACGATGGGCTGGACGAAGTTAGTGACTGACGACGCGGAACTGGCGGGCATGCCGGAAAGCGCTCTGGCCGCCGCGAAAGCGCAGGCGGAAGCGAAAGAGCAGGAAGGCTGGCTGCTGACTCTGGATATTCCAAGCTATCTGCCGGTGATGACCTACTGCGACAACCCGGCATTGCGTGAAGAGATGTATCGCGCCTATGTGACGCGCGCCTCCGATCAGGGGCCGAACGCGGGTAAATGGGACAACAGCCCGGTGATGGAAGAGATCCTCGCGCTGCGTCATGAACTGGCGCAACTGCTGGGTTTCGACAGCTATGCCTTTAAATCGCTCGCCACCAAAATGGCGGAAAACCCGCAGCAGGTGCTGGATTTCTTAACCGATCTGGCGAAACGCGCGCGTCCGCAGGGCGAGAAAGAGCTGGCGCAACTGCGCGCTTTCGTGAAAGCGACGTTCGGCGTCGATGAACTGCAACCGTGGGATATCGCGTACTACAGCGAGAAACAGAAGCAGCACCTTTACAGCATCAGCGATGAGCAACTGCGCCCGTACTTCCCGGAAAACAAAGCCGTGAACGGCCTGTTTGAAGTGGTACAACGCATTTACGGCATTACGGCCAGAGAGCGTAACGATGTGGATGTCTGGCATCCCGACGTGCGCTTCTTCGAGCTGTATGACGAAAACAACGAACTGCGCGGCAGCTTCTACCTCGATCTGTATGCGCGTGAGCACAAGCGTGGCGGGGCGTGGATGGATGACTGCGTCGGCCAGATGCGCAAAGCCGATGGCTCGCTGCAAAAACCGGTCGCCTACCTGACCTGTAACTTTAACCGTCCGGTTAACGGTAAACCGGCGCTGTTCACGCATGATGAAGTGATCACCCTGTTCCACGAGTTCGGCCACGGTCTGCACCACATGCTGACCCGCATCGAAACGGCGGGCGTTTCCGGCATCAGCGGCGTGCCGTGGGATGCGGTCGAACTGCCGAGCCAGTTTATGGAAAACTGGTGCTGGGAGCCGGACGCGCTGGCGTTTATCTCCGGTCACTACGAGACCGGCGAACCGCTGCCGAAGGAACTGCTGGATAAAATGCTGGCGGCGAAGAACTACCAGGCGGCGCTGTTTATTCTGCGTCAGCTGGAGTTTGGCCTGTTCGACTTTCGTCTGCATGCGGAATTTAACCCGGAACAAGGGGCGAAAATTCTGGAGACGCTTTCTGAGATCAAAAAACAGGTCGCCGTGGTGCCGGGGCCGTCATGGGGCCGCTTCCCGCACGCCTTCAGCCATATTTTCGCTGGGGGGTATGCGGCAGGTTACTACAGCTATCTGTGGGCCGATGTACTGGCGGCGGATGCCTTCTCGCGCTTTGAGGAAGAAGGCATTTTCAACCGCGATACCGGGCAGTCGTTCCTCGACAACATCCTGACTCGCGGCGGTTCGGAAGAGCCGATGGAGCTGTTCAAGCGCTTCCGTGGTCGTGAACCGCAGCTGGACGCGATGCTGACGCACTACGGCATTAAAGGCTGATAGCGTACGTGAAGATCTGCTTAGTTGATGAAACAGGCGCCAGAGACGGCGCCTTATCTGTTCTTGCCGCCCGCTGGGGGTTAGAGCATGACGAAAACAACCCGATGGCGCTGGTGCTGACGACTGCGCATCTGGAGCTGCGTAAGCGCGATGAGCCGAAGCTTGGCGGCATCTTTGTCGATTTTGTCGGCGGGGCGATGGCCCATCGCCGCAAGTTCGGCGGCGGTCGTGGCGAAGCGGTCGCGAAAGCGGTCGGCATTAAAGGCGATTACCTGCCGGATGTGGTCGATGCGACGGCGGGACTGGGGCGCGATGCTTTTGTGCTGGCTTCCGTGGGGTGTCGAGTGCGCATGCTGGAGCGCAACCCGGTGGTCGCGGCGTTGCTGGATGACGGTCTGGCGCGCGGGTATGCTGACCCGGAAATCGGCCCGTGGTTGCAGGAGCGCTTGCAGTTGATCCATGCCTCCAGCCTGACGGCGCTGACGGATATCACGCCGCGCCCGCAGGTGGTTTATCTCGATCCGATGTTCCCGCATAAGCAGAAAAGCGCATTGGTGAAAAAAGAGATGCGGGTGTTTCAGTCGCTGGTCGGGCCGGATCTTGATGCCGATGGTTTGCTGGCGCCAGCGCGCCAGCTGGCGACCAAACGGGTCGTGGTGAAGCGCCCGGATTACGCGCCACCGTTAGCGGATGTCGCCACGCCGAACGCGGTTGTCACCAAAGGCCACCGGTTTGATATTTATGCCGGTACGGCGTTGGTGGAGTAACGAATTGCCCGATGGCGCTTCGCTTATCGGGCCTACGGTTCAGTGCAGGGTACGCCGCCATCCGGCAAGGCTGACTAAACAAACGGCGCCAGCGGATCGGCAATCTCAAACGCCACGGCTCTGTCGGCCTTCGGTGGATAGATCAGCTCGCTGACAATCGACAGCTTGAGTTTTTTCGCTTCCGCACGCGTCAGTTTTACCTGCTGATCCCAGCCTTCGGTGTAGACCGCGCCCCATGCGCCAAGATCCAGACAGGTGACATAGTTTTCCTGACGATACGGCAGAGGAGCGACCTCCAGCAGGTCAGCGGCCGCGTTATTCCCGGCAAACTTGCCCAGCAGAATAGCGTGCTGGCAGGTCATTAACGCATGATTGCCTTTGTCATCGGTTGCGGCGTACGCCACATCGCCAGTGGCATAAATGTCATCGTGACCCACCACCTGAAGCTGAGCATTCACATGTAAACGCCCCTGACGGTCGCGTGGAGCGTCAATCTGCCCGGTCAGATCGTTCGCCTGAACGCCGACGGTCCAGATGACGGTTTGCGACGCGATGGTTTGCCCGTCTTTCAGCGTGATGCCCGTTGCGTCCACGCTTTCCACTTCCGTATTCACCAGCCACTCCACGCCCAGCTCTGCCGACGCTTCGATAATCACGTTGCGCAGTTCTTCGCTGTAGCGAGCGCCAGGCTGCGGGCCGCGTTCAACTACGACTACTCTGGTCTTAGCATCAGCGCCGAGAATATCACGTAAACGGCCAGGCAACTCCAGCGCCATCTCGATCCCGGTAAAGCCGCCGCCGCAAACAACAACGGTATTGCGCGCGTCGCTTTCTTCTTTGTTCGCCAGATCCTTCAGGTGCTGCTCCAGTACGGCGGCGCTTTCCAGTTGATCCAGATCGAACGCATGCGCATCTGCGCCCGTTACGAGTGAACGGTTAACGTGGCTGCCGCTTGCCAGAATCAAACGGTCGTAGCGATGTAAGTGCGTTTTGCCGGAGGCATCTGCCCAGCTCACCTCTTTTGAGTCGGGAAGGATCTGCGCAACCGTCCCGCGCAGGAAGTTGACGCCGGTTTCGTCGAACAGCGGTTGCAGGGGAGCGACCAGCGTCTGGACGGCATTTTCATAAAAGCGAGGGCGTACGCGAAGTTCGGGTTGTGGGGCGATAACGGTGATATCAATTGTGTCATTCTGGTGTTTATCTGCCAGACGGGCGGCGCTCAGCGCGGCCCACATCCCGGAAAAACCTGCACCAACGATCAGAATTTGTTTACGCATTTAGGTTGCACTCAATGTTAACGATGAAGTTATTTACTCGGATTTTATTGGTCGTAGTTAATGAATGCAATGTCATTTGTGCGATCCAGTGGAAAATGATCCAGATCTGTTGGTTATCATTATGATAAATAATGAATTAAATTTTAATTCCTGATGTGCTGTGGTTCTCTGTCTGGCAAGCGCCTGTCGAAAAAGCTACAATAACTCAGAATTATTTTGGCTGAGATAAGAGCATGGCATTCTACAGTTCCGGGGTTGAGTACGGCATCCATAGCCTGATGTGTATGGTGGACAGCAAAGGCGACGCCCGCGATATGAGCGTTCGCGAAATTGCTGACCTGCAAAGCGTGCCCTACGACTATCTGGCCAAGATTTTTACCCGTCTGTCGAAAGCGGGCCTGGTGCGCAGCATCGAAGGCAAAGGCGGTGGTTTTCAGCTCGCCAGGCCTGCCGAACACATCACGGTGCTGGATGTGGTCAACGCCATTGACGGTGACAAGCGCATCTTTGAATGCCGTGAAATTCGCCAGCGTCTGGCTGTTTTTGATGAGCAACCTCCGGCGTGGGCCTGCGAAGGTATCTGCGGCGTGCGCTCGGTAATGGACATGGCGCAGCAGCGTATGGAAGAAGCGTTAGGGCAGCATACCATTCTCGATCTGGCGCGTAAGATGTACCGCAAAGCGCCAGAGACCTTTGTGGTTGAAGTGCAGGAATGGATTGACGCGCGTAAAGGGTAAATGCCCGAACGCAGGCCGGATGCGGCTATGTCCGATAGCGCTGTGCTTATCGGACTATGTTGCGATTAGACTGTTTTGAAAAGATTAACCATCTCTGGATTACGCTCTATCACCCGAAGAACCTTAAGATAAGTTCCGGTAGGGATACGCCTCTTCTGCTCCCAGGCCTGAATCAGGGAAGATGAGACGCCTATTGCCTGTGCAAACTCATTCTGCTTCATATTGGCTTTCTTCCTGATAGCTTTGACATCTGGAAGTTCATATCGGGTGATTCGGGCAGCAGGTTTGCGACCCTGGCTGATTTCAACGGCCTCGCTTGCAGATTCCATCAGATCTTTAAAGAAATCGTTCATAACGAGCCCTCTTTTAGTTGGTGAATGATGGATTTGAGGGCGTTTTTTTCTTCGCCGCTCAGACTATCCTTTTTGTTCTTAGGGTAAGCCATGAAAAGCCAGATACGCCCTTCGCTATTTTGAAAATAGTAAATACTACGAATCCCGCCGCTTTTTCCCTTACAGTGGCTTGCTGGAGCAAAACGAACTTTCCTGCAACCACCTGTACCCTGAATTAAATCACCTTCCAGCGGGTTTATAATGAGCATTTCCTGAAATGCGCGATATTCATCCTCGGTGAGCAGAGCTTCCCGCTGGCGGGCAAAGACAGAAGTCTCAATAAATTCAATGTAGTTCATGGTCATGTCCGTCCATGATGACCTGTTTGTTTAAATTATACTCTTACATAGTAAGAGTTAACAGATAAAAAAACCGCGATGTTACTCGCGGTCAGAACTAAAAGTTGACGCTTATTTACTGCTATCCGGCGTATTAATCATCCGGTTCAACCACGGCACCATAATCGCCATCACAACGGTGACCGCCAGTGTGACGAGGCCTATTTTGCTGAACACGCCGGTGTAGATAGGCAGCGTCTGGAGCGGGTCGGTGATGTTTTCCGGTACGGCGGTGAAGGTTGCGACATAGCCGCCCAGCAGGAAAGCCGCCGCCTGCGTCAGGAACCACATCCCGAGAATAAAGCCCATCAGGTGCTGAGGCACCAGCGCGGCAACCATTGCCAGCCCCAGGGCGCTAATCAGCAACTCACCCAGACTCTGGAACAGGTACACCAGCACAATAAACCACGGTGAAGTCAGCCCCTGCGCATCGGCGAACCACATGCCTGCGGCGGCGGCGGTCAAAAAGCCCAGCGAACAGAGGAACATGCCCAGCGTAAACTTCATCGGCATGGTCAGATCTTTGCCTTTGCTCCCCAGACGCGTGTAAATCGCCGCCAGTACCGGGCTGGCAACCACCACCCAGAACGGGTTCAGCGCCTGGAAGCTGACCGGGTTAATGGTAAAACCGAGAATATCGTGATGTACGTTATTGATTGCGAAGAAATTCAGCGATGTAGGCATCTGTGCGTACAGAATATAAAACAGCACCGCTTCAAGCATCAGGATAAAAGCGACGAACATTTTGTTGCGTCCGGTTTTATCCAGACGAAACGCTTCACGGAAGAAGAAAATGATGACCACAATCGACAGGACGATCAGCACCAGGTTGGCGATTTTTACGTTATGCATCAGCCAGGCGCAGAGGAAAATCATGGCGACGGTGCCGATCAGTACGGCGAGCAGATTACGGAAGCTCAGCGGCTTATGGTCTGGCTCTGAACCGATATCTTTCACCATGCCGCGACAGGCGAAGTAGACCAGCAGCGCGACAATCAGCCCGGCGCCGCACAGGTTATAGGTAACGGCATAGCCGAATTTGTCGGCGATGACCGGGGCGAGGGAGAGCGACAGCAGCGACCCGATGTTAATCGACATATAAAACAGGGTGAACGCGCCGTCCAGACGGGGGTCTTTGGGCAGGTAACACTTGGACAGCAGGCTCGCAGGGTTGGCTTTAAACAGCCCGTTACCGACGGCAATCGTCCCCAGCGCGATAAAAATCAGGCTCGGTTTCAGTAACGATAATCCGGTCATGAAGTAGCCGATCGCCAGGACAATCGCCCCCAGTACCAGGGTACGCTTAGTTCCCAGCAGGTGATCGCCAACGTAGCCGCCAATGGATATCAGGCCGTACACCAGTGCGGCAAATGCGCCAAAGGTGATAAATGCCTGTTCCTGAGAGAAGCCAAGCTGTTTAACAAAGAAAACTGCCAGGATGCCCTGGACGCCGTAATAGCCGAATCGCTCCCATAATTCTACAAAAAAGATCATGAAGAACGGACGGGGTTGCTGTAGCAAGCCCGTAGGTGCAGTTGTATTCATATTCCTTCGCCTTTCAATGCCATCCCGAAAAGTATGAACGCGTATGCCAAAACGCGCCGAAAAAGTCTGACTCTGTTATAGACTGCGGTCATTAACCGAATGAATAGATTATTATAGAGATGGTTTTCGATCTAATTAGTTGATCACACTAATTATGATTTGTGGTCTGGAATGTTGTACTGGAATGTGTTCGAGGGAAGGCATAAACAAAAACGCCCGCATTGGCGGGCGCTGTGTATATCGGGCTGATGAATGCCTGGCCGGATAAGGCGTCAGCCGCCATCCGGCACAACAGAACTTACTCTTCTTCGTCGCGCAGCGGAACAATCAGCATGTCGACATGCACGGTATTAATCAGCTGGCGTGCTGAAGACATCAGTTTGCTCCAGAAGTCCTGATGATGACCGCAAACGACCAGATCCATATCGTATTTTTTGATCGCGTCAACCAGTACCTGACCCAGATCGCCGCTGCCGCTCAGGGTTTCGGTGATAGGATAACCGGCATTGGTGGAAAGTTCGGTCAGCGCATGGTGTGTTTCTTCAGAGATGCGTTTTTGCATATCGCCCAGATTCACGTCGATCAGGCCGGTGTACAGGTCAGAGTAATTGACATCAACGTGGATAAGAGAGACTTTCGCGTTGTAAGGACGCGCCATTGAAACCGCTTTTTCTACCAGAACTTTACTTTCCGGGGAAAGGTCAACCGCGATGAGAATGTGTTTGTAAGCCATAGTGTTACTCCTTCCATAAGTTGTCGATGACTAGCCAGCTAGCGTTTCTTGTGCCGCCGCGTCACCCGCGTCCTGCGAACTACAGCGCGGGGCTAGCCCAGCCGAGAAGTGAATGTAAAGACTATCCTTACATTATAGCGACCTGGATAATCCGTCAATCCGCCTTGCTTGCCAATCAGTTAAACAAAATTTTCAGTTAATTGCATTGATAGCGGTTAACCTTCTGGCAAAAAAATTAACTGATCTCCTACACTATTTAATAGAGCCGTTCGGATGCAGGGCACTGGCGTGAACGGTTTAGCAGGACTCTTTCACTGAACTGTCTGGCTGAGTATCGGGGGAGCGGTAGTCCCGGAGAGGAGCTCCGTGGGCGGGTCGCCGGGGAGGAGGTATGATAAGCACCGTCGCATTATTCTGGGCTTTATGTGTCGTTTGCATTGTTAATATGGCGCGCTATTTCTCATCGTTACGCGCGCTGTTAGTGGTACTGCGTGGTTGCGATCCATTGCTCTACCAATATGTGGATGGAGGTGGCTTCTTTACCTCGCATGGTCAACCCAACAAACAGATGCGTCTGGTGTGGTATATCTACGCGCAACGTTATCGCGATCACCACGATGATGAATTCATCCGCCGTTGTGAACGTGTTCGCGGCCAGTTCATCCTCACCAGCGCATTATGCGGTCTGGTGCTGATCAGTATGGTTGCGCTGTTGATTTGGCACTGAGCAAAAAAAGCGGGTCAGTTTCCTGACCCGCTCAATACGGTTGATTCTGCATTCCTTTGCCTGATGGCGCGTCGCTTTAAGGCCTACGTGCTGCGTTTTTGTAGGCCGGATAAGGCATCGCCGCCATCCGGCACGGTCGCGCTTAGATAATCTTCAGCGAGATCCAGTACAGCACGCCGGACAGAATAATCGCCGCTGGCAGGGTAAACACCCAGGCCATCAGAATGCTGGTGACCGTTTTGCGCTGTAGACCGCCACCGTCCACAACCATTGTCCCCGCGACGGAGGAAGAAAGGACGTGCGTGGTGGATACCGGCATACCGGTGTAGCTGGCGAGACCGATAGAGACTGCGGCCGTCATCTGCGCCGACATCCCTTGCGCATAGGTCATGCCTTTCTTACCAATCTTCTCACCGATGGTAGTCGCCACGCGGCGCCAGCCGATCATGGTGCCAATACCCAGCGCCAGCGCGACGGCCATGATTATCCAGATCGGCGCGTACTCAATGGTGCTCAGCATATCGGTTTTCAGTTTTTTCAGCAGACGCTGGTCGTCATTGCTTACGCCAGGCAGCTTCACGACTTTATCGGTCGTGTCGGAGATGCACAGCATAATGCGACGCAGCTGGCTACGCTGGTCAACGCTTAACGTGTCGTAGCTTTCCAGATTCGCCAGCATACCTTTCGCGCGATCAAGCGCATTGATGGTATTCGCCGGGTGGCAATGGAACTCTGCGGGTTCTGTCGCGCCCGGTTCCGGTGCGGGAATCAGCTGATCCACGCCGGTGACTTTTTTCAGCAGATCAGGGTGCTGCTGGAAGTACGTTTCGACGTTGTTGATGGCGTCGCGGGTACGGGTAATTTCATAGCCGGATGCGTTCATATTGACGACGAAGCCCGCAGGCGCCACGCCAATCAGAACCAGCATGACCAGACCAATGCCTTTCTGACCATCGTTAGCGCCATGAGAGAACGCCACGCCGATAGCCGAGAGGATAAGTGCGATACGCGTCCAGAATGGCGGCTTTTTCTTACCGTCTTTCTTTTCACGTTCAGCAGGGGTCAGGTGGATACGTGCGCGCTTTTTAGTGCCGCTCCAGTAGCGACGCAGCAAAAAGATCAGACCGCCAGCAAACACCAGGCCTACGATAGGGGAGACAATCAATGACCCAAAGATATTGATAACTTTAGGTATATTTAGCGCATCCACCACTGAAGTGCCGGTCATCATTGCATTGGTTAAACCGATACCAATGATGGCGCCAATCAGCGTATGGGAACTGGAGGCAGGCAGACCAAAGTACCATGTACCGAGGTTCCAGATAATGGCCGCCAGCAACATAGAGAACACCATAGCGAGGCCATGTGCGGAACCCATGTTAAGCAGCAAATCCGTAGGCAACATATGCACGATGGCATAGGCTACACTCAGACCGCCCAGTAGAACGCCAAAGAAGTTAAAGACCGCAGCCATAACAACCGCCAGTTGCGAACGCATCGCACGGGTATAAATCACGGTTGCCACTGCGTTGGCTGTATCATGGAAGCCGTTAATCGCTTCGTAGAACAGCACAAAAGCCAGAGCAAGCAATAATAAAAGCCCGGTATGTAAATCCAGGCCAGCAAACAAATGTAGCATAGGACGTTACGCCATTTTGAGGACATGAACGCGGCGCATTATCAGTGACTTTCGCGGCGCGGGCAAAGTGAAATATAGACTTTTTTTGATATAACGCCTGCTTAATGTCATGCCACTAAAGAATTATCTTATAGAATTCAATTAAATACTCATATCCATCGATTTTGGCGCTGGTGCGACCACTGAGGAATCTTTACAATTCACGCCCTGTTTTCAGAGAGGATCGCAAAGTGGAAAGGTTTGATGCCGTTATTATAGGCGCTGGCGCGGCGGGTATGTTCTGTGCGGCGCAGGCCGGTCAGGCGGGGCGCCGCGTGCTGCTCATCGATAATGGTAAAAAACCGGGGCGTAAGATCCTGATGTCCGGCGGCGGGCGCTGCAACTTCACGAATCTGTATGTCGAACCTGCTGCCTATCTGAGCCAGAACCCCCATTTCTGCAAATCGGCGCTGGCGCGTTACACCCAGTGGGACTTTATCGATCTGGTGGGCAAACACGGCATCGCCTGGCATGAAAAGACGCTCGGCCAGCTGTTCTGCGACGACTCTGCGCAGCAAATTGTCGATATGCTGGTGGCGGAATGCGCAAAGGGCAACGTGACGATGCGCCTGCGCAGCGAAGTGCTCAGCATTGCGCGTGATGACGAAGGGTTTACCCTGGAACTGAACGGCATGACGGTCGCGGCGAAAAAAGTGGTGATCGCCACGGGCGGTCTCTCCATGCCGGGTCTGGGCGCGTCGCCGTTGGGTTATAAAATTGCTGAACAGTTTGGTCTGGATGTCCTGCCGACCCGCGCCGGGCTGGTGCCCTTCACGTTGCATAAACCGCTGCTGGAGCAGCTTCAGGTGTTATCCGGCGTTTCGGTGCCTGCGGTGATCGCGGCGCAGGACGGTACGGTATTCCGTGAAAATCTGCTCTTTACCCACCGTGGGCTGTCAGGCCCGGCGGTTTTACAGATTTCGAGTTTCTGGCAGCCCGGCGAATTTGTCAGCATCAATTTGCTGCCGGAGGTCGATCCTGATGATTTCCTCAATGAACAACGTTGCGCGCACCCGAATCAAAGCCTGAAAAATACGCTGGCGATGCAGTTGCCGAAGCGCCTGGTGGAATGTTTACAGCAGCTTGGGCAGATCCCGGATGTTTCCCTGAAACAGTTGAACGCACGCGAGCAGCAAGCGCTGATTGAAACGCTGACCGAATGGCGCGTACAGCCTAACGGTACGGAAGGCTATCGCACGGCGGAAGTGACGCTTGGCGGCGTGAACACCGATGAACTTTCTTCGCGCACGATGGAGGCCCGAAAAGTGCCGGGACTTTATTTTATCGGCGAGGTGATGGATGTCACCGGTTGGCTGGGGGGCTATAACTTCCAGTGGGCCTGGTCGAGCGCGTGGGCATGTGCGCAGGCGCTGAGCGAAGGATAACGGGTTTGCCCGACCAGAGAGCGGTCGGGCGCAGTCGTCAGTTCAGGCCAAGAAAATACTGGGCGATTTTAAAATAGATAATCAGTCCGGTGCCGTCGATCAGCGTGGCGATAAACGGCGCAGAGACCACCGCAGGGTCGATGCCGATGCGCTTGAGCACCATCGGGATCACCGATGACACCACCGCGCTCCACAGCGTAATGCATACCAGCGTCAGGCTGACGATCAGCGTGATTTCCACGCCGATACCCATCATCCAGGCGCGCAGACAACCCGCCAGGCCCAGCGTTATGGCGATCAGCAGCGAGGTCGATGCCTCTTTGCGAATGACCCGCCCCATGTCGCGCAGCCGCACTTCGCCCAGTGCCATTGCGCGCACCAGCGTAGAGGTTATTTGCGTGCCGCTGTTGCCGCCGGTGCCAATCAGCAGGGGGATGAAGAAGGCCAGCGCAATCGCTGACTCCAGCGCCTCTTCGAAATGTTGCAGTACGCTACTGGTATAGGCTTCCGCCACAAACAGCAGCAGTAGCCACACAGAACGTTTCTTCCACAGCGTCCACGGGCTGATGTCCAGATACGGTTTCTCCAGCGGCAGCGTCGCCCCCTGGCGCTGCACGTCTTCAGTGACGTCATCTTCCAGAAGATGGGCAATCTCTTTTTCCATCAGGCAGCCGACCAGCTCGCCTTTATCGACGACCGGCACCAGATCGAGCTGGCGTTCGGTCAGCTCGGCAATGATGTGTGGACGTTCGTCGTCGGGTTTGACGCGAAACAGGCAACTGTCCATTAAGGCGTGGATAGATTGCGCCGTGTCGCTTGCCTGTAAAAGTTTCTTGATGGATAAAACCCCGCGCAGCTGTTTTTCCGCAACCACAAACACCTGGCCGGGAATATCATCTGAGGTGAGTTGCGACACAAAGAATTCACGCGCCTCATGAACGCTGAGATGATCCGGCAGCGTAATAAAATCGGTACGCATATATTGCGCGATAGCATCGCCGTCAAAAGCCGGAGCCGGGTGATGTGCGTTGCAAACGTGGATGGATGACATTGATGTAATTCCCTATAAAAAGCTCTCATAGGGGCGAACAAGACAGGATGAGCACAGGCAGATCCCTACGTCCTGGTTTTAGCACTGCACAACGTATCTGTCCGGTGTTTACGCCGTCAGAAGTTACCTTGGCAACACCTTGATTCGATGGATGCCTGTATTTCCCTGAGTGGTCTCTCTCGATACCAGCAGGGCGGTAACTTATATTTGTGCAGGAGCCTCGCCATAACGAGATCGATAAAATGAGCCGCCAGTATAGAGAATGTTAACCATTCACAATGTTTATAATTTAGATGGTTTATCAACGGTTGATATACCACATCGTCTCTCTGCCAATAAAAGCCAGCGAAACCCATTAAAGAATGAAGTGAATAGACATAACGGGTATTGGTGTTAGTATTTCATTGATAGTACATATGAGTATGCGTGTTTCATTTACGGCCAGGAACGCTGATGATGACAACATTAGTACCCGTTTTTCGAGCATTTCCGTCATTCACTTTCCTTTACGGCGAGCGCCGCGCTGACGCCTGCATGCCGTCTGGCCATTTTCTTTTTTTCCTTCTTATCCCGGATGGAATATCCCGCTGAACATGTGTTCGGGGGGGGTTGTGACACGCATTGTTGGCTAACAGGGATCACGGCGGGTCGGATATGGACAAAATAAAGCGTCATCTGGTGTGGTGGAGTGTTGGCATCCTGGTGGCAATAGCAGCCGTAGCGTGGTGGATGCTACGTCCTGCTGGAGTACCGGATGGCTTTGCCGCCAGCAACGGCAGAATTGAGGCAACAGAAGTCGATATTGCCACCAAAATCGCCGGTCGAATTGACACCATTCTGGTGTCGGAAGGGCAATTTGTGCGCCAGGGCGAGGTGCTGGCGAAGATGGACACCCGCGTGTTGCAGGAACAGCGGCTGGAAGCCATCGCGCAAATCAAAGAGGCTGAAAGCGCGGTTGCCGCCGCGCGCGCCCTGCTGGAGCAACGCCAGAGCGAAACGCGCGCCGCCCAGTCGGTGGTGAAGCAGCGTGAAGCCGAGCTGGATTCGGTCTCCAAACGTCATGTGCGTTCCCGCTCGCTGTCGCAGCGCGGTGCGGTTTCCGCTCAACAGCTGGATGACGATCGCGCCGCTGCCGAAAGCGCTCGCGCCGCGCTGGAATCCGCCAAAGCCCAGGTCTCTGCGACGAAAGCGGCGATTGAAGCGGCCCGCACCAGCATTATTCAGGCGCAGACCCGCGTAGACGCGGCGCAGGCTACCGAACGACGCATTGTGGCGGACATCGATGACAGTGAATTAAAAGCGCCGCGAGATGGCCGCGTCCAGTACCGCGTTGCCGAACCGGGAGAGGTGCTGTCTGCGGGCGGCCGGGTGCTGAATATGGTCGATCTCAGCGATGTCTACATGACCTTCTTCCTGCCGACCGAGCAGGCCGGCCTGCTGAAAATTGGCGGAGAAGCGCGCCTGGTGCTGGATGCCGCGCCCAGCCTGCGCATTCCGGCCACCATCAGTTTTGTCGCCAGTGTTGCGCAGTTCACGCCGAAAACCGTCGAAACCAGCGATGAACGGCTGAAGCTGATGTTCCGCGTGAAGGCGCGTATCCCGCCAGCGCTGTTACAGCAGCATCTGGAATACGTTAAAACCGGTTTGCCGGGTATGGCATGGGTGCGGCTGGATGAACAGCGCCCCTGGCCTGACGATCTGGCGGTGAGGCTGCCGCAATGACGAACCTGGCGCGTCTTCCCATTCCTACCGTGGCGCACCTTGACGGCGTGAGTCAGCATTACGGGGCAACGGTGGCGCTGAACAACATCACGCTGGATATCCCCGCTCGCTGTATGGTGGGGCTGATTGGCCCGGATGGCGTCGGTAAGTCGAGCCTGCTGTCGCTTATCTCCGGCGCGCGCGTTATCGAGCAGGGCAATGTGCGGGTGCTGGGCGGCGACATGCGCGACGCGACGCACCGCCGCGATGTCTGCCCACGGATAGCCTGGATGCCGCAGGGGCTGGGAAAGAACCTCTACCATACGCTGTCGGTGTATGAGAACGTCGATTTCTTCGCGCGTCTCTTCGGGCATGATAAAGCGGAGCGTGAAGCGCGAATTACCGATCTGCTGAACAGCACCGGGCTGGCGCCGTTTCGCGATCGCCCGGCGGGGAAGCTCTCGGGCGGCATGAAACAAAAACTGGGGCTGTGCTGCGCGCTGATCCATGACCCGGAACTGCTGATTCTTGATGAGCCTACCACCGGGGTTGACCCGCTTTCCCGCGCCCAGTTCTGGGCGTTGATCGACAGCATTCGTCAGCGGCAGACTAACATGAGCGTGCTGGTTGCCACGGCCTATATGGAAGAAGCCGAGCGTTTCGACTGGCTGGTGGCGATGAACGCAGGTGAAGTGATGGCGACGGGCAGTGCGCAAGAACTGCGGGACAAAACCGGCAGCGCCACGCTGGAGCAGGCGTTTATCGCCCTGTTGCCAGAGGCGCAGCGCCAGGCGCACAAACCCGTTGTTATCCCGCCTTATGATGCGACGCAGGAAGAGATCGCTATTGAGGCGAAAGATCTGACCATGCGGTTTGGCAATTTCGTCGCCGTCGATCACGTCAATTTCCGCATCCCGCGCGGAGAGATTTTTGGTTTTCTGGGATCGAACGGCTGCGGCAAGTCCACCACCATGAAAATGCTCACCGGGCTGCTGCCTGCCAGCGAAGGGGGAGCCTGGCTGTTCGGACAGTCGGTTGACCCGAAGGATATCGAAACCCGCCGCCGGGTGGGTTACATGTCGCAGGCGTTTTCACTCTACAGCGAGCTGACCGTGCGGCAAAACCTGGAGCTACATGCCCGCCTGTTCCACATCCCGGACGCAGAGATTCCGCAGCGCGTAGCGCAGATGAGCGAGCGTTTTATGCTCTCTGACGTCGAAGATATGCTGCCGGAGGCGCTGCCGCTCGGTATTCGCCAGCGCTTGTCGCTGGCGGTGGCGGTGATCCATCGCCCGGAAATGCTGATTCTGGATGAGCCGACCTCCGGCGTGGACCCGGTCGCCAGGGATATGTTCTGGCAGTTGATGGTGGATCTGTCGCGCCAGGATAAGGTGACCATTTTTATCTCCACCCACTTTATGAACGAAGCGGAACGCTGTGACCGTATGTCGCTGATGCACGCCGGAAAGGTGCTTGCCAGCGGCACGCCGCAGGAACTGGTAGAACGGCGGGGCGCTGCCAGTCTTGAAGAGGCGTTTATCTCCTGGTTACAGGAAGCCGCAGGGCCTGCGCCAGTATCACCGCTGCCGCCAGCGGACGCGCCAGACGCGCATAAAACGAGTAAACCGCCGCGCCAGGGCTTTAGTCTGCGACGCCTGTTCAGCTACAGCCGCCGTGAAGCGCTGGAGCTGCGTCGCGATCCGGTGCGGTCAACGCTGGCCTTGCTGGGGACGGTCATTTTGATGCTGATCATGGGCTACGGTATCAGCATGGATGTGGAAAATCTGCGCTTTGCCGTGCTCGATCGCGATCGGACCGTCAGCAGCCAGGCCTGGTCGTTGAACCTGGCGGGGTCTCGCTATTTTATCGAGCAGTCGCCGCTCACCAGCTATGACGATCTTGACCGACGTATGCGCTCGGGCGAGGTGGCGGTCGCGATAGAACTTCCGCCCAATTTTGGACGGGATATCGCCCGCGGCACGCCGGTGCAGATTGGCGTGTGGGTAGATGGCGCAATGCCCAGTCGCGCCGAAACGGTAAGGGGATACGTACAGGCGATGCACCAGAGCTGGCTACAGGATGTGGCGAGCCGTCAGCCGAATGCCAGCAGACAGGGCGGGCTGATGACCATTGAAACGCGCTATCGCTACAACCCGGATGTGAAAAGCCTGCCAGCGATTGTGCCGGCGGTGATTCCGCTGCTGTTGATGATGATCCCGTCGATGCTCAGCGCCCTGAGCGTGGTGCGTGAAAAAGAGCTGGGATCGATTATCAACTTGTATGTGACGCCGACCACCCGCAGCGAATTTTTACTCGGTAAACAGTTGCCGTACATCGCGCTGGGGATGCTGAACTTCCTGTTGCTCTGCGCGCTGTCGGTGTTCGTTTTTGGCGTGCCGCATAAGGGCAGCTTCCTGACGCTCACCCTGGCGGCGCTGCTCTACGTCACCATCGCCACCGGAATGGGGCTGCTGATTTCGACGTTTATGAAAAGCCAGATCGCCGCGATTTTCGGCACCTCGATCATTACGCTGATCCCGGCGACGCAATTCTCCGGGATGATCGACCCGGTGGCGTCGCTGGAAGGGCCGGGGAGATGGATCGGCGAGATCTACCCGACCAGCCATTTTCTGACGATCGCGCGAGGGACGTTCTCGAAAGCGCTGGATCTGATGGATCTCTGGCCGCTGTTCGTGCCGTTGGCGATCGCCATTCCGCTGGTGATTGGCCTGAGCGTATTGCTGCTGAAAAAACAGGAGGGGTGATGCGCCGATTACGCAATATTTATAACCTCGGTATCAAAGAGCTACGCAGCCTGCTGGGGGATAAGGCAATGCTGACGCTGATTGTCTTTGCCTTCACGATTTCGGTGTACTCCTCCGCCACCGTTCTGCCGGGTTCGCTGCACTTTGCGCCAATCGCGATTGCCGATATGGACCAGTCTCAGCTGTCGAATCGCATTGTGAACAGCTTCTATCGCCCGTGGTTCCTGCCGCCGGAGATGATCACCGCCGATGAGATGGACGCCGGACTGGATGCCGGACGTTACACCTTTGCCGTCAATATTCCGCCCAATTTCCAACGGGATGTGCTGGCGGGGCGGCAGCCGGATATTCAGGTGAACGTCGATGCGACGCGCATGAGTCAGGCGTTTACCGGCAACAGCTATATCCAGAACATTATCAGCGGCGAGGTGAACAGCTTTGTGGCGCGTTACCGCGACAATAGCGAGCCGCTGGTCTCGCTGGAAACCCGGATGCGCTTCAACCCAAATCTGGACCCGGCATGGTTCGGCGGCGTAATGGCGATTATTAATAACATCACCATGCTGGCGATTGTGCTGACCGGCTCGGCGCTGATCCGCGAGCGGGAGCACGGGACGATTGAACACCTGCTGGTGATGCCGATCACCCCGTTTGAGATCATGATGGCGAAGGTCTGGTCGATGGGGCTGGTGGTGCTGGTGGTTTCCGGGCTGTCGCTGATGCTGATGGTGAAGGGGGCACTCGGCGTGCCGATTGAGGGCTCCATTCCGCTGTTTATGCTGGGGGTCGCGTTAAGCCTGTTCGCCACCACGTCTATCGGCATTTTTATGGGCACCCTGGCGCGTTCGATGCCGCAACTGGGGCTGCTGATGATTCTGGTGCTGCTGCCGTTGCAGATGCTCTCCGGCGGTTCCACGCCGCGTGAAAGTATGCCGCAGGTGGTGCAGGACATCATGCTGACGATGCCGACCACTCACTTTGTCAGCCTCGCGCAGGCGATACTTTATCGCGGCGCCGGGTTTGGCATCGTCTGGCCGCAGTTTCTGACGCTGCTGGCGATCGGCAGCGCTTTCTTCCTGATAGCGCTACTGCGTTTCAGAAAGACGATTGGCACGATGGCGTAAACATTATTGCCGGATGGCGGCTGCGCCTTATCCGGCCTGTGAACTACCAACGGAAACGATGTAGGCCGGGCAAGCGAAGCGCCCCCGGCAACGAAACGGGCAATCACTCTTCCTTCGGCAAACACTGCAAATGACCGTGGCGCACGCCGCGCTGGGCGATGACGTCATCGGCAAAATGCTGAACGTCGCCCATGTCGCCTTTCAGTACGGCGATCTCCAGACAGTCGTCGTGATTAATGTGTACATGCAGCGTCGCCACCGACAAATCATGGTGATGATGCTGAGTGGAAACGATGCGGCTGGCTAAATCGCGTTTCTCATGCTCATAAACATACGAGAGCACCGCGAAGCCCTGGGTGCCGTGCTCCTGCGTGGCCTCCTGCGCCAGCGCGCCGCGCAGAATGTCACGAATCGCTTCGGAGCGGTTGTTGTAGCCCCGGCGCTGGCTCAGGCTATCCAGCGTTTCGAGTAAATCGTCATCGAGAGTAATAGTGACACGTTGCATCTGAATTAAACCTTTTCTGTCGCGCGACGGCGCACGGGAAATGCGGGAAGTACCGCATTTTGTAACACACGCCCGGCGTCAGAGGAAAAGGTTAATGTGTCACCTACGGTTCGCGTCTCAACAATCTGCCCTTCATCCATCACCATTACCCGGTGGCAAAAACGTTCCACCAGACGTAAATCGTGGGTGATAAACAGACAGGCGGTGCCGAACTGCTGTTGCAGCTTTTTGAGCAGACGAATGACGCCCGCCTGCAATACCAGATCGAGGTTGGAGACCGCTTCATCCAGAATCAGTAATTTGGGTTCGACCGCCAGCGCCCGCGCCAGGCAGACGCGTTGTAATTGCCCGCCGCTCAGCTGTGGCGGACGTTTATCCAGAAGCGTGTCGTCCAGATCCACCGCCCGCAGCATCTCGCTGGCGCGCGCGATTTGCTCGGCTCTGGAAAGCGACAGCAAATGGCGCATCGGTTCACGCAGGATCTCGCGTACGGTTTTACGCGGGTTTACCGCGCTGATTGAGTCCTGAAACACCATCTGGATATCACGGCGAAACGCTTTTTGTCTGGCCCGGTTAAGCGTGGAGAGCGGCTCGTCCTGCCAGCAGACACGGCCCTGCGTCGGCGATTCCAGCCCGACCAGCAGGCGGGCAAGCGTGCTTTTCCCGCAGCCGCTACGCCCCAATAACGCCACGGTTTCGCCGCTTTTCAGGCTTAATGACACCTCTTTCAGCACCGTGTGATGCTGATGTTTGCCGCTGAGGTTAGCGTGCGCGTATTGATGGGAAATACCGCTTACCGTCAGTAACGTCATGAGGCTAACTCCATACCGTACAGCGCGAGATGCGCCGAAACCAGATTACGCGTCACGCTATGCTGCGGGGTGCGGAATAACGTTTCAACGTCACCCAGTTCTACGATCTTGCCGTTGTCCATTACTGCCACATCGTCCGCCAGTCGCGCGACGACGCCCATATCATGAGTGACCAGCAGCATACCGGGCGCGCGGCTACGCATAATGCTTTCCAGGAGATCGAGGATTCGTGCCTGGGCGACCACATCCAGGTCGGTTGTTGGTTCGTCCGCGATGATGAACGGCGCGTCACACAGCAGCGCCATCGCAATCATCATGCGTTGCAGCATGCCGCCGCTCATCTCGAACGGGTAAAGCTTCAGCACCCGCGCGGCATTTTCCAGACCTACCGCCTCCAGCGCCGCGATAAGCGTGGCGTCATCCGCCGGTTTACCTGCCGCCAGGCAGGTTTCTTTTGCGTGGGCCGCCATCGTGTGCAGCGGATTAAAGGCGCTGCGCGGGTTCTGCATGATGGTCGCGACCTTAATTCCACGCAGCTTGCAGGGGGAAATCGGCTGACCATCGGCCAGAATGGCGCCCGCTGTCTGACGCACGCCTGCGGGCAGGATGCCCAGCGCCGCCGCGCAGGTCAGCGATTTACCGCTGCCGCTGCCGCCTACCAGCGCCAGTACGCGCCCGCGCCTGAGCGCTAACGACACGCCGTGCACCAACGGTCTGTCTGCTTGCAACACAATGTTTTGTAATTCAATTTGTTGTGGCATCAGTGGGCATGCTCCGTCACCAGATGAGGGTCGAGGTGATCGCGCAGGGCGTCACCCACCATGTTAAAGGCCATCACGCTGATAAACAGCGCCAGTCCCGGCCAGAACATCTGTAGCGGCTGAGTCCAGATATACTGGCGCGCATCGTTAATCATTACGCCCCATTCCGGCGTTGGCGCAGTGACGCCGAGGCCGAGGAATGACATCCCGGCGACGTGCAGCATCATATGGCCGATATCCAGCGTCGCCAGCACGAGCAGGGAGGGAATTACCGCCCCGGCCAGGTGGTCGATAAACACGCGCACATGCCCGGCGCCGGAAAGGCGCGAGGCGAGCACAAATTCACGCTGGCGCAGGGAGATCACCAGGCTGCGCACCATCCGCGCATACCAGGCCCAGTGCGACAGGGCGATTGCGATGATGACGTTGGTCAACCCCGTCCCCAACACGCCCACGAGGAAAAAAGAGAGGATGGAGGTCGGGAACGTCATAAAGATATCCGCGACGCGCATGGTGAACTGATCGACGCGACCGCCCATCAGCCCGGCGCTGCCGCCGACGATCAGCCCCAGCGCTAACACCAGCAACAAACAGGCGATTACGGAACCGAGCGAGACGCGGGTTGCCGCCAGCAGGCGGGAGAAAATATCGCGTCCCAGATGGTCGGTGCCCAGCCAGTGCTGGCTGTCCGGCGACAGTAAACGTGACGGTAAATCAATCGCCTGCGGATCGTACGGCAACCACCACTGGCTGGTGAGCGCGATGATCGCCAGCAAAGCGATAATGAGGAGCGCCAGGCGCACCGGCCAGCGTGCAGAGAGAAAAAAATTCACGAATGCGCTCCTTCATGGCGACGAATGCGCGGGTCCAGCGCGGCGTTCAGCAGGTCAACAATCAGGTTACAGACCACGAAAACCACCACCATAATGAGCGTAAAGCACTGAATGACCGGGTAGTCGCGGTTAAAAATGGCTGACACCGCATAGCGCCCGACGCCCGGCCAGGCGAAGATGTTTTCGATAATCATCGTGCCGCCAATCAGTTCGCCAATGTGCATCCCGACGGCGGTAATCATGGGTAGCGACGCGTTACGCAGAATATGGCGGCGCTCGGTTTGTTTCGCGTTCAGGCCGCGCAGACGCGCCCATGTGACGTGGCGCTGACCGGCGACTTCCAGCATGCTGGCGCGCAGCAGGCGGGCGTTAATCGCCAGCGACATAAACGCAATCGACACCGCAGGCAGAATGATGTGCTGCCAGCCGCCGTAGCCCATTGCCGGTAGCCACTTTAAATACACCGAGAAGAACATCACCAGCAGGAAGGCGAGCCAGAAGTTGGGCATTGATACGCCGAGAAACGCGATCAGCCGCACGATGAAGTCCGGCAGACGGTCACGATGGCGCGCCGCCCAGATCCCCAGCGGTACAGACGTGAGCAGGATCAGCACCAGCGCCGCGCCCGCCAGCTGTAGCGTGGCGGGCAGAAAGTTCAGTACGTCCTCCAGCACCGGGCGCTGAGTGGCGAAAGAGATGCCAAAATCCAGATGCAGCGCTTTCCACAGCCAGGAGCCGTACTGCACGACCAGCGGTTGATCCAGCCCCAGCATAACCCGCGTGGAGGCGACCATCTCTGGCGTTGGCGGTAAGTTAGAGAGTCGCAGATAGTCGAGCGCCGGGTCGCCGGTGCCCATGCGCAGCATTAAAAAGATAATTACCGACGCGGCGAAAATCATCGGGATCAGCAGTAAAATGCGCCGCACAATATAACGCAGCATCAGGGTTTCACCGGGTTGATCTGTTCAAATGGGATCTCGGAGGTAATGGGCGCATAAGGAATTTTCCCCAGCTCGGGTTTCGCCACCACCATCATCGACATATAGCTGATGGGCAGATACACCGCATCGTTATGCAGACGCGTCAGGATGTCGCGATACAGAGACTTACGCTGCGCCTCATCGGTGGTGGTGAGCACCTCGCCAATTTCTTTATCAATTTGCGCTTTGTCCGGCAGCCCAAGCTGCGCCTGATAATCGGCGTGGGACGGTACGCGCATCGAGCTCATAAACGCATGCGGATCGTACGGCGCGCCCCAGGTGCGGGAGAAAATCATCCCAAAACGGCCATCGCGCATACGGGCATAAATACTGCTCTCTTCCTCGCCTACCAGCGACACATCGACGCCCACTTTGCGCATATCGGCCTGGATGATTTCCGCCATCGATTTGCTCAGCGCGTCGGTGCCGATATAGGCCAGCTCAACGTGCAGCGGCTGACCGGCTTTTTCACGAATGGTTTTCCCGGCAGGCAATGTCCAGCCCGCTTTTTCCAGCAGCGCATTAGCCTGTTGGGGATCGTACTGGCGTGGTTTCAGGCCAATGTCGGCGTAAGGCACGGAGGGGGCAAACAGCGTATCGGCGATCTGCTGGGTGCCGTACAGGGCATTATCGATCAGCGATTTTTTATTTACCGCATAGTTCAGCGCTTCACGCACCGCCAGCTCGTTGGTTGGCGCTTTGGCGGAGTTCAGCGCCAGCATGACGGTCTCAACCGGCGCGGAAAGCTGGGTACGGTATTCCGGCGTCTGGCTGAAACGGGCGAAGGTATCGAGCGGCAGCAGTCCTTCATTGCCATACAGCTGGTCAATATCGCCGGTCTCAAAGGCCACCGCACGGGTCGTCGGGTCCGGGATCACTTTAATCGTTATCTGGCGGATCGCGGGTTTCTCGCCCCAGTAGTGGTCATTGCGTACCAGCACGTCGTACTGGTTGAGCTTCGACGCTTTCAGAACCCACGGCCCGGTTCCGACAGGCGCTTTAATGCCGTTCATCGTTTCGTTGTTTTTAAACTGGGACGGGGCGATAAAGCGGAAAGGGCGCGGCAGGGCGAGTTCTTGCAGGAAAGGATAATAGGCGCTTTTCAGGGTGATTTGCAGTTCGGTTTTACTCAGCGCTTTGACGTCGGTGATTTGGTTCGTCAGCTCCAGCCAGGCATGGCGCTGGCGGTTATCAAGCACCGCGCGGAAGTTCTCTGCTGCGGCCTGGGCGTTAAACGCTTCGCCGTTAGAGAAGGTTACGTCATCGCGCAGCGTAAACACCCAGGTTTTGCCATCTGCCGAGTGGGTCCAGCTTTTTGCCAGCCAGGGTTTTACTGAACCATCCGCCTGATACTTCACCAGCGGTTCATACACCATGCTCTGGGCGAACATCTGGTTAGGCGTATAAAGGTGCGGATTTAGCGGCCCTACGTTTACCGGCCATGCGGTGGTGATCTCGTCAGGTGCGGCGGCATGCGCGAGGAATGACGCACAGGCCAGCAGCGCAAAAAGTGTGCGGCGTAGTCTGGACAAAATGGTGGCCCCGATTAAAAAGAGGTACGACTAAATGAGTATGACGATTCTAAAGATTCATCATACTTTTGACGTGTTCTGGATCAATAGTTGGGCGGTCAAAGGGAGAAGGTATACGAAAATCATATGGTAGCGGATGTTTTCTATGAGGAGATTATTTCACTCTGAAATATTGTGCCGTTCACTTTAGGTTCAGCATTTATCTGGAGCCTCGTCACCTGTGAACGTGCAAGGGAGGCTCGCCGCCGCCTCCCTTGCAACCCTGGCTCTCCGGCAAGGAAAATCGCCGCTGCGCGGTTTATTCGCCTTATTCCGTCTGCCTTTCGGGTCGGGGCCGAGCCTGCATCCCGGCAGGCCGTCCCCTCCGCCCGCGTCCCTGCGGGCGGACCCGGTCAGCCGTCAACGTCTCATCGATTTTCAGCCGGAACAGGGGCATTGCTGCAATGCTCTGATTTTCAGCCGCACCGGTTTTGCTGTTAAAAAACAAACCGCAGAAATGGTCAGGTGTGGGCAGGTCCGGCTGAAAATTGCCGACGTGTTTCCGTAAGGCCGGAGGAACCCGCATGGATGCGGGTTCAGGGCGCGTTTTGCAGGGACGCTACCTCGCGCCCGCCCCGGTAGCCTGAAGGAATAAGCGGAGGGTATTGCGAAGCAACAATTTTCCTGCCGGGAGCGGGGATTGTTAAGGGGGCAGAGATAGCCCCCTTAACGCGTTCACGGGTGATGAAATTCCAGATAAATGCTGAACCTAAAGTGAACGGAATCACGCGTCAGAATGAAATGTTCTCCGTAAAGATTTAACGGCAGGCATGACATACAAATTTACGCGATGGATTCCAGGCGCTGCACGCAATCGGCGGTCAGCGTGAACGGTGTCGGCGTGCAGACCGCCAGACTCAGGGTATCGAGCTGGCACTGGCTGACCGACAACGCCGAGTTGAGCGTGCTGTCCACGCTGACGATTTGCCAGGCGCTGCCGCCGCGCTGTTTTACGATAGCCTCTTTGCGCGTCCAGATGCGCCAGAACGCCGCCAGCTGTTGTTCGGGATGTTCGGCTTCTACTTCCGCATGTTCGCCAAGGCTGAACACCGCGTTGGCCAGCGACCGCCAGTTATCTCGCGGGCGGATCACTTCAATGTCGCAGCCGACTTCGCCCTCGTCGCTCAGCAGCAGGGCGATATCGTCCCCGCTATGACTCAGGTTAAACCAGAGCCGGGTGTCAGGAGAAAAAGCAGGTTTTCCCTGTTCGCCATACACAATCTCCGGCAATGGCGAAAGGGCATGGGAAAGCAGCACGCGACCGGCCAGCCAGCGCGCGCGGCGAGCGCCCTGTGGCGCCTGTGCGTACAGTGGCGACGGCAACGCGCCTGTGCTCAGTGTCGAAACTTTTCCCAGAACAATCCGGTACATATCAGGGCCAACGTTTAATAATGATAGAAGTATTGATGCCGCCAAACGCAAAGTTGTTGCTTTGCAAAAATTCACAATCAATCTTGCGGGCTTCACCCATGATGTAATCCAGCGCGCCACATTGGGTATCCGGCTGACTCAAGTTTAGCGTAGGTGCAAACCAACCTTCACGCATCATTTGCAGACTCATCCAGGCTTCCAGTGCCCCGCAGGCGCCAAGGGTATGCCCAAAGTAGCTTTTTAGCGAGGAGATCGGCACATTATCGCTATAAATTGCGGCCGTTGCCTGACTTTCTGCGATATCGCCCCGATCGGTCGCCGTGCCGTGGGCGGAAATGTACCCTATATCCCGTGCGCTTAAGCCTGCTATTTTCAGCGATTGTTCCATGCAAATCTGCATGGTTTCACGCTGTGGCTGGGTGATATGCGCGGCGTCGCAGTTAGTGGCAAAGCCGATGATTTCGCCGTAAATGGTCGCCCCTCGGGCTTTGGCATGTTCCAGCTCTTCGAGAATCAGCGTCCCTGCGCCTTCGCCAATCACCAGACCGTCGCGCTTTTCATCGAACGGCGAAGGCGTCGTTTTCGGTTCGTCATTGCGCTGGCTGGTGGCGAACAGCGTGTCAAAAACCGCCGCTTCAGACGGGCATAACTCTTCTGCGCCACCGGCGACCATCACCGTCTGGTAGCCGTGACGAATCGCTTCCCAGGCATAACCAATCGCCTGACTGCCGGAGGTGCAGGCGCTGGATGTCGGGATCACGCGACCCCGCAGGCCAAAGAACAGCCCGGTATTGACGGCGGTGGTGTGCGGCATCATCTGCACGTAAGTGGTGCCGGTGATGTTGTTGGTGTGTTTTTCCGTCAGCATGGTGGCGAATTCGCTCACCGGGCCGGTACTGCCGGTAGAAGAACCATAGGCAATTCCGGTTTCGCCGTTGGTCAGCACCGCATCGTCGATAAGCCCTGCCTGCTCCAGCGCCAGTTCGGTGGCGCGGGTGGACATGAGCGACACGCGGCCCATCGCCCGAATACGCTTGCGGGTATAGTGTGCCGGTAGGGTGAAATCATCGACTGGCGCGCCGAGCAGCGTATGCAGTCCGTCATAAACCTGCCATTCCGGCATCTGGCGCACGGCGTTTTCGTAAGCTTTCAGTCTGGTGGAAACGTCCTGCCAGTTCTCGCCAAACGCGGTGACGCCGCCCATGCCTGTAATCACAACGCGACGCGTCATAACATCCCTCCATTGATGGATATGACCTGGCGGGTAACGTAACCCGCAATATCCGACATTAAATAACTGGCCAGCCCTGCCACTTCATCTGCCTGGCCCATACGTTTCATTGGGATGATGGACATCGCCTCTTTCAGCGCGGCCTCTTCCATTGCGATCATGCCGGTGTCAATCAGCCCCGGCGCGATGCAGTTGACGGTGATTTTACGTTTTGCCAGCTCAATCGCCAGCGCTTTTGTCGCACCGATAATGCCCGCTTTTGCGGCGCTGTAGTTAACCTGACCACGGTTGCCCATCACGCCGGAAACGGATGACAGGGTAATGATCCGTCCACCCTGACGTGCGCTAATCATCGGCATGATGCACGGCTGAATCACATTGTAAAAGCTGTCGAGATTGGTGTGGATCACGGCATCCCAGTCGTCGTCGCTCAGCGCCGGAAAGGCAGCGTCGCGGGTGATCCCGGCGTTGCTGACTATGCCATACCACGGGCCATGCGCGTCGATATCCTGCTCCAGTACCTCGCGGCACTGCTCGCGACTGGCGACGTCAAAACTGAGCAGACGGCCTGCGCCGCCGACGGCGAGAATGGCATCCAGCGTTTCTTGCGCACCCTGTGCGTCACGGTGATAGTGAACCCCGACAACAAAGCCGTCAGCCGCCAGTTGACGGGCGATGGCGCGACCGATGCCTTTGCTGGCCCCGGTAACCAGAACGGAACGACTCATGTTGCAGCTCCCTGTTGAAATAGCGTGGTGAGTTCTTCCTGCGTGGGCTGGAACGTATTTACACGGCCTGTCGCCAGCGTGTCATCCCCCACGTCGATTGTGCATTCAAAGCTGCCGAAACGCTCATCCTGCATGAGTAATGTGGCCCTGATGGTCAGCGTTTCCCCGGCGGGGAGGGCGCCTGCGGCGCAGACGAGTTCACGCGCGCCGAGCACCATGCCCAAAGAGATGGCGCTCTGACCCTGTTGATGACGATGCCAGCCTGACCAGACACCGACGGTTTGCGCCATCAGTTCCAGCGCGAACCAGCCGGGCAGATTGCCCTGCGGGTCAAGAAACGGGGCCAGCACGCCGCCTGGCGCCACGGTGACGCGGCAGGCGGCGGACTCGTCCGTGACGCACTCGACGTCTTCGAGCAGCAACATGGGGGCGTCATGCGGCAGATACTCGCCGGGTGATAAATAGCGACTCATGAAACCCTCCCGAGCAGAATGCTGGCGTTGTTGCCGCCAAAGGCGAACGAGTTAGATAAGATCACCGGGCGTTCAAGCGCGCGCGGTTGTTCGATGATACCGCAGCGCGGCAACGCCGGGTCACGCGGCGAATCGCTGAAATCCTGCGGCGGCAGCGGCAAGTCGTGTTGCAGAATCAACATGCTGAGGGCGGCTTCGGTGATTCCTGCTGCGCCCAGCGTGTGCCCGGTCAGATGTTTGGTGGAGCTACAGGGCACATTCTCGCCAAACAGTTCACTCACGACTTTCGATTCGATCTGGTCGTTGAGCGGCGTGGCGGTGCCGTGCAGGTTGATATAACCCACCTGCGTCGGCGTGATGCCTGCGTCATCGAGCGCCTGGGTAATCGCGCGAATCGCGCCTTCACCTTGCGGATGCGGCGCGGAAATATGGTACGCGTCGCTGGACTCGCCGACGCCCAGCAGCGCGACAGGCTGCGGTTCGCGGGTCAGCAGCATCAGCGCGGCCCCTTCACCGATGGTAATGCCGCTGCGATCCCGGCCGAACGGCAGGCATCGTGTTGGAGAGAGCGACTCCAGGCTGTGGAAGCCGTTAATCGGCATCCGGCTTAAGGTGTCCGCGCCGCCGACAATCGCCACGTCCGCCAGACCGGCTTCGATCAGTCGGCGTCCGCTGATGATCGCTCTGGCGCTGGAGGAACAGGCGGTGGAAAGGGTGAACGCCGGGCCATCAAGCGCCAGCCAGTGGTTGAGAAAGCGCGACGGATCGCCCAGCTCCTGCTGCGGGTACTGCCAGGAGAGGCTTTCCTGGCCGTTTAGCGTCAGGTTGACATGGGCATCACCCTCGTCGAGGCCGGAGGTGCTGGTGCCGAGCACCACGGCGACGCGATCGCGGCCATACTGCGCGATGGCTTCATCCACCCGGGGCTGGATCTGCGCGAGCGCGGCCAGCAGCAGCTGATTGTTGCGCGAACGGTGAGCGGCAAAGTCATCGGGGATGGCGGGCAGTTCGCCGTCAACACCGGCGAGCACCGCCTGCGGATGCCCCTGTAGCCAGCCGGGGCGAGGGCGCATACCAGGCGCCACGCCGCGCGTCAGGTTCGTGGCGATCTCATCCGTATCGTTGCCCAGCGCGTTGATCATACCGATCGCAGAAATATAGATCATATCAGTCACCCAGATATTGAATGGTGATGTGGTATTTGAACACATGCTGCTCAATGCTGATCGGCTCGCGTTTGCCTTTGCGGTTCAGATAGATAATTTCCGTCACCAGCTTACCGCTGGCATTGCGCAGCTCGCGTTTGTCGCCGTTGTCGGTGAGCGTCCAGCCCGTCGGCAACTGCGGCTGCCAGGCGCTAATCGGCCAGTGGCTGAGCATTACGTCGGCCAGAACCTGGCTGGCGGGCGGCAACTGCGGCACCACGATGGACTGCTCGGTGTGCAACCCTTTCTCATCATAGGTGACCAGGAACAGGCGGATGCCAACCGACGACAGTCCGGCAAGGGTGATTTTTTGCTCGTCGGCATTGAGCATCACCAGCAGCGACTGGGTTTTGCCGTTAAAGCTGCCGGTGAGCAGTTGTTGCGAACTGACCGCCGGAGAGATGCCCGGCGCAGGCAGCGTGACGCGCGCGCCGGGTTCCAGCCACGCCTGCGGGCGGCCTTCCGGCGCTTTCTGCGAGTGGCTGCATCCGGTCAGAATGAGTGCCGCGGTCATCAGCAAAAACTGCCGGATGGCACTATGCTTATCCGGCCTGCGGTTTGTGCGCTGGCGTAGGCCGGATAAGGCAAAGCCGCCATCCGGCAAAAGGTGTCTCAACCAGCGCGCTGTTTGTTTGATCATCTTCTTTTTTTCTCTTTTTTACCGGGCATTGCCAGAGGCGATAACAGAAATGCGGTGAAAATCCCGCTGACCAGTACGATACCGAAACTGCTGATGGCCTGGGTGGCGCTAAAGACCAGCATGCCGAGGGTCAGCAGCGTGGTCATCATCGCCAGCGTAATCGCCAGCAGCGAGGTCAGCGGTGTTCCGCGTGGGTTGCTGAAAAACAGCGTATAGTTGATGCCAATCCCCAGCACCAGCACCAGTGCTAATAGCGAGAACAGATTGACCGCATGGCCGCTCAATGTCAGCGCCGCCAGACCGCAGCCCAGCGACAGCACTGACGGCACCAGGCTTACCAGCCCTTTGCGCCAGCCAAGCCTGATCATCGCGCCGCAGGCAATGACCGCCAGCGCCACAAACAGCAGTCCCGTCAGCACATTGCGATAGAGGGCGAACAGCGTGTCAAAGGTGCTTTTTCGGTCAACCCACGCCACGCCGGAATATTGCGTGGCGAGGGCGTTCAGCGCGGCGCTCCGCTTCACGCCGTCTACCGGCACCAGCACGCCGCTTTCGCCACTCTCCCGCGTCAGCCACAGCAGCCGCCAGCCTTCGCTGGCCGGGCTGGCAAGCCAGGCGTCCACCGTTACCGGCATGGCGTTCAGATCCGGGTTAACCGTGGAAAGCCCGGCATTCTGTAGCGCGCGGCTCACCGCCGGAGCGGCGTTTTTCAGTAGCTTCAGATCCTGCTGCTGACGGGCGAGCGAGTTGATCGGAAGCGTGCGATAGCCGCTGAGCAGCCCGTCACGCTTTGCCTGTTCCAGCGCTGGGGTAAAGGCTTCCAGCCGCTCCAGCGTTTGCTGTGCGGACTGACCGTAAACCACAAACCATTTCTGATCGACGCTCTGCCCGGTCAGGGCGGTGATCGCTTTTTCCTGCGCCAGTATTTGCTGCGGCAGCGCCTGTAGCTGTGAAATATCGTCATCCACATGCAGCGTTGCGATGCCCGCCAGCGAGAAGATCGCCAGCGCCACAGGCAGGCCGATGGACAGTTTTTTATTGCGCCGCCACGCCGCCAGCCAGCGCAACATCAGCACCATTGCCGGAACGGGGCGCACAGGCAGCCCGCGACACAGCCACGGATGCCAGAAAATGACCGTCAGGCAGGAGGCGCTTAATCCCACGGCGGCAAATACCGCCATCTGGCGAATGCCGGGGAAAGGGGCGAGCATCATGATCAGATACGCCGCGACGGTGGTCAGCAGCGCCAGCAGCAGGGCGTTACGCACTTTGGCGAGGCTCTGCCACGGCGACGCGTCGTTGCCGTGCACCATGCGCTCGGTCAGGTAATAAAGCGTATAGTCGGCCGAAATGCCGATGATGCTCATGCTCATCACCAGCGTCATCAGGTGCAGCTCGCCGAAAATCAGCAGGGTGACGACGGTTCCGGCCAGCGCGCCGACGCCAATTGATATCAGGCACAGCAGCAGCGGGCGCAGCGAGCGAAAGACCGCCACGATCAGCAGAATCACGCCCAGAACCGTCGCCACGCCAAGGGTGGAGATATCCTGTTTCGCCTGCTGGCTGGCGTAATCACTGTAAAAAACCGTACCGCGCGACAGCAGCTGCGCCTGTGGATAACGCGTTTTTAGTTCACCTTCCAGCGCGCTGAGCGTGGTGACGAGTTGGTGCGTTTGCTGCATATCAAACGACGAACCGGCCAGCTCGCCGTGCAGCAGATACCAGTAGTGCCCCTGCTCATCCTGAGTGACCAGCCAGCCGTCCATCAGCCGCAGACGCTGGCCGTTTTTCGCCATCGCCAGCTGCGAACCGCGCATCAGCATCAGCGGATCGTTTTGCAGCTCTTTACCGCTCACCCCGGAGAAGGCGGAATACAGCTGAGACAGAATCCACTGCGCCTGCGCGTCGCCGCCGTTTTGCAGACGAGTGCGGGTGGCCTCATCGATCAGGCCGTTGCGATGCTGCCAGAAAAAGGCGCCCCATGCCTGCTGGCTGTCGGCGTCCATCGGGCCTTTGACGTCCGACAGCGCGTGGGATTTTTGCAACAGCGCGAGCCAGTCGCGCGCCACCTGCGGATCGGCCTGTTTACCCGGGCTTACCAGCCAGACCAGCTGTTGGTCGAGGCGCTGCATGAAACCGTCGTTCAGGCCAGGCGGAATGTTCCCTAAAGCCTGTTTTGGCAGCATTGCCAGCACGCTGCTGTTCAGCCGTGACTGGGGCAGCAGCGTCAGCAATGCGCCCAACATAATCAGGCAGGCGACACCCCATAGCAGCGCGAGGCTTTTACGGTTATTGCGCGGTAAAACGTTGGCGTTCGTCATCGGTCAGTTGAGCGGGCGTCAGTTGGTGTTGAGTGAGTGCGATATCCGTGCGATCACCTTGTTTATCATTCAGTTGGATTGACTCCAGATACGTTTGTCCGGCCAGGTTAATCGTGGCGAAAATCTTGTCCAGCGGCGTGGTGATCGGCGTCAGCCGCAGCGCCCAGCGCCCCTCGCCTTTATCGGCGAAATCGACGCGGAAGTTCTGCTCCAGCACGCTGCGGTCAGCCTGGAACAGCGCGCGCAGCAGGTGGTTAAACTGGAACATCTGCGGGTTGTTTTCGGCGGTGATGACTTGCGGCGGCTGGCCGTTGATCACCTGTACCATCCGTTTGTCGTCCAGCAGCAGCTGCATCGGGAACGGGGCGGTTTGATCCCACAGCAGCCCCTGGTCGCGAGCGATCAGCATCCTGCCCTGGGATCGCAGCGGCTGCGGCAGATCCTTAATCGTCCGGGTTTGATCGAAGTGGGCGCGGACAACCGGCTGTTCGGTAAAGCGCTGTTGCAGATCGTCGAGCGTCAGAGCGCTCACGAACGGGCTGATGATCAGCGCCAGCAGCGGCAGGAATCTCATGGCGTTACTCCCATACGTTCAAACAAAATATCCGGGCTGACGAAGCACATCTCGCGGCTTTTCTCTTCTACCGCTACCTGGATGGTGTAACCCGTCGTGGCGCGTTTTCCCGTCTGCGCATCAAAAATTTCGTAGCCGATGCGCAGGCGGTTTTCGTACTCTTCAAGACGGGCGCGCACCCGAATGCGTTGTTCGAATGTCAGCGCGTTGCGGTACTTCACGCGGGTATCGACCACGGGCCACAGGTAGCCGGACGCTTTCATCTGGCGGTAGCCATAGTCGAACTGGTTGAGCAGCGCCTCACGGGCAATCTCGAAGTAGCGGAAATAGTTGCCGTGCCACGCGACGCCCATCATATCGACGTCGTGGAACGGAATGGTCAGCTCTACTTCAGCAGTAAAACGGGGATCGTTAAGCACCCTTTACTCCTTGTTTTTGGCATCCGGCAGTTGCCAGAAATCGAAAAAATTAAACCAGTCGAGCGGCGACTGTAGCGCGTAGTGCTCAAGGCGTTCGGCGTAGCGGTCGATGGCCTGCTGTAATGCCTGCTGGCGTTCGGCGCGCGGCAACAGCAGCGGGTCGGCGAACGGTTCACAGTGGATATGCCGTTTCCCGTTCTGGCGCAGAGCGAAAATAAGCTGAACCGGGCAGCGCAGGATGGAGGCCAGAATAAATGGCCCCTGCGGAAACGGCGCGGGCTGACCCATAAAACGACTCCAGCAGACGCGCCACTCGCCGCCACGCTGTGGGTTAACCGCAATACGGTCGCCAACAATGGCGATCCACTCGCCGCGTTCCAGCTTCTCTTTCAGCAGGATGGCGGTGTCCGGGCCGATGTCGGTGACGGGCATCAGGTTCAGCCCGGCCTGCGGCGCCATCTCGTCCATGATCTGCTTAAAACGTTGGGCATTGTCGCTGAACACCAGAGCGTTGATGGTTTTGCTGCCCTGCAATTGCGCCAGCGCGCGGCAGGCTTCGACATCGCCCAGATGCGAGGCCAGCAACAGTTTGCCCGTTGGCGCCGTGATGTTGAGCGTCTCTTCTGCGCCCGGCGCAAAGACCACATCGCGGCCAAACTGTAGCTCCCCGCGCCAGCTGGCGATTTTATCCAGCATCGCCTCGCCAAAACGCAGAAAGTGGTGGAAGCTGGTCAGCCGGGACGGAACGGGGCGCTGGCGTGACGTCAGTTGCGTTCGCACGCGGGCTAGCCAGTGTTGCGACGCGTTGCGGGCGTGCGCTGCCGTCAGCCAGTAGACGCCGACCACCGGATAAAGCAGCAGCGAGAACGCCTTACGCCCAAGCAGACGCCAGACCAGCAGCATCAGACGCATTCCCCACAGCCCTTTAACTTCCTGCTGGCGCGCCCAGTGCGGCGACGAGCGGCGAAACAGCAAAGACGGGATGCGCGGCAGCATGCCGAAGAACAAACGGGTGTGCATCAGTGAAATTCGGCAGTTGTCTTTTAGCGCGTCAAAATGGGACAGTCCATCCAGCGGATAGGTCACGCGGGTCGGGAAAAAATAGCTGGTGTTGCCCTGCCAGTAGAGGCGCACCATGACTTCGGTGTCGAAGTCCATCCGTTTGCCGAGCGTGACGCGCTGCGCCAGTTGCAGCACAGGGGCGACCGGATACACGCGAAACCCGCACATGCTGTCTTTCAACTGGAATGAAAGCGTTTCAATCCATACCCAGACGTGGGTTATCCAGCGACCGTACAGGCGCGAACGGGGAATGGAATCGTCATAGATCGGCTGCCCGGAGATCAGCGCGGCTGGGTTTTCCTGCGCCAGTTCGAGCAGCTTCGGAATATCCTCAATGGCATGCTGGCCGTCGGCGTCCACCTGCACCGCGTGGGTAAATCCCGCGTCTGAGGCTGCCTGTAGCCCACGAATCACCGCAGCGCCTTTGCCCGCGTTTTCCGGCAGGCGGATCAGCGTCAGGTTCGGTTCCTGAGCCGCCAGCTGTGCTAATCGCTGACGTGTTGTTTCGTCACTGCCGTCATCCACCACAATGCAGGGCAGATTAAACGGCTGTAGCCGCGCCAGCACCCGCGCCATCATCGCGCCGTGGTTGTAGCAGGGGATGAGCACGCAGGGAGTGAAGGTCAACGGCATAACCGGATCTTCCCGCTGCTGGCGGTATGCCGCGCGTCGCCATCGTGGCGCTGATAGCTAAACGTCAGGAGCTGGCGGGTTTCCTGCCAGCTCAGGGTCAGCGTCACCGTGGTTTCAGGCAGCAGCGGCGCCTGGAATTTGACGTTCTGGATGCTGTGAAAACGCCAGCCGGGCGTGAGCAGCGTGGTGGCGTAATGCATCACCCAGTCCAGCTGCGCGACGCCAGGCAACAGCGGCTGCACGGTAAAGTGGCCGCTGAACCAGAACAGGGAAGGGTCGAGATGCAGGACGATCTCAAGCTGTTGGGGTTGTGCCTGATGGCGCTCAATTTCATGGGGTATCATGAAATAACTCCTGTAATTGCGCATAGACACGCTTGTTCATACTGTTGACCGGGATCTCGTCGATCACGCGCCAGTAGCGAGGTACGGCAACCGGCTCCAGCCACGGCAGCAGCGAACGACGCCAGGTCAGCTCCTGGGCTTTGCCGCCGCAGCGCTGCCATTGTTGGCGGGTTTCGTCATCCAGCACCAGCAGAACGCCAATGCCCTGGCGACCGCCGCGTGAAACAGGCAACGCGACCGCCTCGCGGATGCCCTTCAGCTCCAGCAGCCGCTGTTCAACTTCGCTGAGCGAGATCCGTTTCTCTTCAATTTTGACGACGCGCCCCCGGCGTCCCATCAGGCGGAACTGGCCGTTCTCATCAAACTGGAGGATATCGTCGAGCAACAGGCCGTCCTGCTGCACGATCAGCGGCGAAAAGGCGCGAAATGCTTCGCCCTCCGGCTGAAAATGTACGCCGGGGAAGGGGAGCCAGGCGATCTCCTCCTGCTGGCGGTAGCGCCAGGCGAGAATGCCGGTTTCGGTGCTGCCATAGATTTCATCCGGCCAGATATTGAGCCAGGCGGCGGTTTGCGTGACATCGCCCCAGGGCAGCATACCGCCTGCGGAAAGGATCATGTTGACCGGCGGCGGCGTGAGCCGGTGGTCGAGGCGTTTCAGGAACGCCGGACTGCTGATAAACGCATAGCGGTGGTCGTGGCTTAGCGCGGCAAGCTGCTCTGCGTAGTAGAGCATTGCGGCATGAAGCGGCAGGCCGAGCGCCATCGGCAGGAAAATACGGAAAGTCAGACCGTACAGATGCTGAGGAACGACTGACGCCACGACGCGACAGCCAGCCAGACGGTCGGCAAAACGCATCGCCAGCAGTTCGGCCTCGCAATCCAGCCGCGCGATGGGTTTGATGATGCGCTTGGGCTGACCGGTGGAGCCAGAGGTAAACAATTCAACGAAGGCATCGGCGGCAATATCGTCGAATGTGAAGGCTTCTGCGCTGAACTGTCGTGATGTATTGACCACCAGCAGCGGGCCGTGCCAGCCAGACGTCTTATCGCTGAGCACGCCGTTGAACAGCGCGCGCTGCTCATCCAGCAGAGAGACGCGGTTATGCCCCGGAATAACGGGCGTTTTTCCGCTATGCAGCGTTGCCAGCAGCGCAACAATAAACAGATAGCTGTTCTCAAAACACAGCGCCCAGCGCTCGCCCTCCTGCTGTTGCAGGTGTTTCACCAACTGCGCGACGTCATGGCGCAGGTGGCCCAGCGTCCAGGTGTCCTCACCCAGCCAGGCAACAGGCGTTTCATCCGGGCGTGGCGCGGTGAGCCAGCGGGAGAGCGGAAGGGTCTGCTTCATTGTGTTTCTCGTTTAATCACCTGGCGGCGCACCAGCCACTCGCCCGCCATCAACGCGCCCATCAGCAGATAGGCAATCATGCCGTTCCAGGCGGTCCATAGCGCCATGTCGCCGTGTAGCGCGGTAAAGAGCGCAATACCGCCGTTGCCGATGAAAAAGGCGCACCAGATTTGTGTTACGCGACGGGTGTAGCGCACTGCGGCTTCCGGCAGCGCAGGTTCACGCAGTCGCGCCAGACGTTCGACAATCGGCATGGATGTCCACAGCGAGCCGCCAAAAACGGCAAGCATGACGCCGTTAACAACGACCGGGTAAAACAGCAGCAGTTGATGTGTTTTAAGCAGATAGCTGGCGACGCAAAGCGCTATGCCCGCCACCGCCGCCACCTGAGTGACGACGCGCAGCGGCCCCGCCTGTCGCCGGGTCTGACGAAAGCGTAAAAAGAGCAGCAACGCCATCAGCGGCAGCAGCCAGTGGAGGCTGTTATGCGTCAGCCCAAACCAGATCAAAAATGGCCAGGCCAGCAGCATCAGGCCGGTCAGCAACTGAATACCCATACGCGCGTGAGCGCCTGACATGGCGTATTACGCTTCTTTCAGCAGGCGTTCTACGGCGTCGACGACATCCTGCACGGTACGCACCGCTTTGAACTCTTCCGGCTTGATTTTCTTACCGGTTTTCTTTTGCAGATGCACGATCATGTCGACGGCGTCGATGCTGTCCAGCTCCAGATCTTCATACAGGCGCGCCTCAGGTTTGATGTCCTGAGGGTCGATTTCAAACAGTTTGACCAGAAGCGCGGAGACTTCTTCATAAATGGCATGTTGTTCTGTCATAACGGACTCGCCTCAGGCTCGTTGAGCGTGAATGAAAGATGCCAGCGTGGCGACGGAAAAGAAGTGCTGACGCATCTCTTCGCTCTCTGCGGAGAGCACCACGCCATACTGGTTTTTCACCGCCAGCCCCAGCTCAAGGGCATCGATCGAATCCAGTCCTAAACCATCACCAAAGAGCGCTGCCTCGGTATCGATATCGTCAGCGGACAGCTCGTCCAGATTCAGCGTATTTATTATGAGATTTTTAATTTCAAGGTAGAGCGCTTGCATCATTAATTCCTGAAAGAGGTGTAGCACCTGGTTGTAATTGAAGCAAAAGATGCCGGTTCAACTGCCTTGCCGCCAGCGCCGGTTCTTGTAAATTTGCATCGTTAAACGGGTCGATCGCGATCCGCTCGCGCACCTCTACGGTAAACAGAGGTTTCGCGGGAGGCACGTCATACCATTTGCTCTGCTTATCCAGCAGATGCTCGCTACAGTGGATAGTCACTACGCGTAAATCGCTGCCGCAGCGCACGGCGATATTGGCCGCGCCGCGTTGCAGCGTCATTTTTTCACCGGGTCGCGTTCGCGTCCCTTCGGGGAAAATCAATATTGTGTCGCCCTGATCCAGACGCTGCTGGCAGGCCGGTAACAGCGCGTCGGCCTGGCTGTTGATCAGGTAATCCGCCGCGCGAATAACGCCGCTGACGAACGGGTTTTTCAGCAGTGCGCTCTTCACCAGGCAGTCGGTTTCGGGCATGACGGAAGCCAGCAGCACGTAATCGATAAGCGTGGGATGGTTCGCCACCACCAGACACCCTTTCTCCTGTCGCAGCACGTCGCTTCCCTCAATGCGGTAGTCCAGAACGCCAAGCGTTTTCGCTACCGTTAAAAAGGCGCGAAAACTGGCCGCAATGCTGCGACGGGCCAGGCGGCGGCGTCTGACGGGGTTCCATACCAATAGTAACAATAAGTTGAACCACACGACAGAAAGCAACAGCCCGCCGATGCCGAACAGGGCAAAACAAAAACCGGTCATCACCAGTCGCCATGCCCAATCCAGGCGCGCCAGAAGCGTATTCACGCGCGGCTCCACTGCCACTCTACCCGCTCGCCCGGTAGCGTAAAGGCGTCGGCGTTTTGTAAGTAACGCTGTAAAAACAGCAGGCTTTGCGGAAGCGGTGTTTCATCCTGAGGCGCGCCGGGACGCGTGGCGCAGGACAGCGAATTCCCCGCTTCAATGATAAAGGCGACGGCGTAAGGCCAGGTCGGCATCTGCGGTGGTAATCGCGGATGGTAAAACTCGGGCAGAAAGCCGTCGAAATCGACCATCAGTACCCGCTGATAACCCGCCTGAAGCAGGCACATCACTTCGCACAATCCTTGCTGGAAGGTGTCTCTCCCGGCGGAAAGCGAGGATGAGACAACTGGCTGTTTTGCGGCAATGGTCAGATTACCGACCGCGGAATTGTGTACTGACAGGGCGAAATCGGTGGGAGAGAGAGCCTGTTCCATCGCCAGCGCGTGCAGGATGCGGTAGTTACGCTCCAGTTCGCCGTGGCGGCTGGTATAGAGCACCGCGTCGATATCGTGGCGACGCAGCATGGCCAGCCCGCACTCTACCGCCAGTTTGCTGCCGGAACTGAGCCGCCGGGCGGTCATCATCGGGAGTTCGTGCAGTTTTGCCTGCGGCGCGGCGGGATCGATGGCGTACGGCTCCCGCGACCACTGCTGCCAGTGGGTCGCTTCGCTAAGTCCTGGGGCTCTGGCCTGCCAGTCTGTTATGTTTAGTGCAAATTTCATCAACGCGCGTCCGCGGTAATCCGGTGATACCAGTGACGTTTTTTTAACGTCACTTTGTTATTTTTTCTTTTGGCATATCAATAAAGTATGCCCAACGCCCAGGTTGTCATGGCGTTCATCCACCTGGAACCCTGCCATGTCCAGATAGTGATAAAACTTCTCTACGCTGTAGAAACGGCTGTTGCCATTTGCCATACAGGTAAAATAAAGCGAAGACGCATTCAGGCTAAAAGAGGCCGCTTCAAATTTCTGCGCATCCCAGAACAGCTCCATAATGCACAGCCTTGCGCCGGGTTTCATCACGCGGGCAACGTTACTGAGCATGGTGATAATCTGTTCCGGTGAAAAGCAGTCCAGAAATTGGCTCATCCACCAGATATCGGCCTCTCCAGGTAAAGGCGTATCACCCAGCATATCCACTGCATGGAAATCTATGCGATGAGATAATCCTGCATTTTCGATATTTTTACGGGCAAGTGCAATTTGTTGTGGCAAATCTAATAAAGTGACCGCGATATTTTCATCGTACTGGCAGCAGCGTAATGCCCATTTCCCGGTATTTCCGCCCACATCGTACAGGGTTGCCGGGCGACTGGCGAATACATAAGGCAGCGCGGCGTCAAATGCGCCGTCGGAATAGTAATGATCGAAGGCGAACCAACTGTCACGCGCCGCCTGCGGTAATTGCGACAGCGCGGGATAAATCGTTGGCCAGTCGCCGAATATTTTCAGTCCTGACGGTTTGCCTTCCTTTAGCGCATTTTCCAGATAAAACAGCCCCTGATAGCAAACATCCTGGGTGAAATCCATATTTATGCGGGTCATGGCGTCATGCAGAAGAAAATGCCCCACCTTCGCGAGATAATAATGCCCCTCTTTGTGAGTAATAATACGTCCGCTTAATCCCATATCCAGCAGTACGCTGGCGGCATATTCATTGATGCTGCTGTTTTCAGTGATATCGTCGAGCGTTGCGCCGCGTTTACCCTGCCGATCCAGATATGTCAGCACACCCGCGTTACGCAGACACAATGCGGCCTGGAAAAGCATGGGGGCGAAGGCGATACGTTGTGCTTCCGTGATGGCATCCAGTGCGCTGAGCGAGTCCTGTTCGTACATAATGGGGACAACCTGTTAAGAGGGGGTAAAAGCGAGTTATCGGGCCGTCTTCGACCCGACTTTAATAATCCGCGTCATCTTTCAGGCCGCCGCTTTTGACGCGTGAACGTTCAGCTCAATGCCACCTGAATGAAAGTGCGTACCGCCTGAATTACAGACCCGCGCCTGCGGACAAGTTAACCTGGATGTCTTTGTCCAGGTTATGTACCCAGCGGTTGTAGTTTTTGTGAATTTTGCCGCCGGAAGCCTGCAAATTGAGGCTGCTGTCGTATTTGATGTCGTAGCCGGTGGCGGAGTAGGTAATGCGCACTTCAGCGACGTGGTTGCGCGTCTGCTGACGTCCTTTGATAACGCCAGGCCCGACTTCAGACATGATCCATTGACGTTGAACGCCGGCCTTCAGAATGGCGTTTTTGACCTGCTCCTGAGTATGGCCCGCGCTCACGCTGGAGTGCACCTGATCGATAGGCGCAGTACGCGCGCAACCCGCCAGAGCACCCACAACCGCAATAGCGGCAAACCATTTAATGAATTGTTTCATGAAAACTCCCTATCAATTAACTAGTTGACTAATAATGTGCTTATTAATTTATTAATAACGAACGCCAGCCATAATGGCGTCGGTTTTTATTTTATGCATTTTTCATTTCACGCGAAAACCGACTGAATGCGGTATTGTTATATCTGTTTGAGTTAAGTCGCTTTATTCCGGTGAATGCTGTTTCTTATTTATTAAATAACGGGCGGCAGGACATATTTCATTTAAGGTAAACTGCCACATATATTTAAAACGCATGACAGTTTACCGGGCAGGTGCGTAGATAAAAACTACCCTGGTTGGTAGGTAAATTAATTATCCGGGCAACCGACTTTTCGGGCGACCCGGCCCCAGTAAAATCGCCAGCTTGCTGCCGCCTTTGGTGGTCTCCATCCAGATCTTACAGACGCTGGTAAGCGGAACGGAAAGCAGCATCCCTACCGGGCCTAATAACCATCCCCACACCAGTAAAGAGAGGAACACCACCAGCGTGGACATTCCCAGGCGGTGGCCCATCATGCGCGGTTCCAGGATATTGCCGATGATCATATGCACCACCAGAAAGAGCGCGCCGACCAGAACGCATTCGTAGAAACCGTTGAACAGCAGCGCCTGAATCATCGGCGGCACTGCTGAAATGACCGAACCAATATTAGGGACATAGTTGAGTAAAAACGCCAGCACGCCCCACATCAGCGCAAACTGGATGTCCATCAGCGCCAGCCCCAGCCAGACAATCACGCCGGTCCACAGGCTCAGCAGCGTTTTCAGCGCCAGATAGTGCGACACGCCTTTGAGCGCCCGGTGTAAACCCGCAATGTGAATTTGTGGGTTGTTCAGCGCGAAACGCAGTTTGTAGGGAACGTGGCGGACTTCGAACAGCATAAACACCACCGTCATCACCAGCAGGACTACGCTTGCCATCGCCCCGGAAAGGCCGGTCATCAGTGTGGTGGTGAAGGTCATCAGTTTATCGGAGTCGATGCGTTGTAGCAGGCGTTCCGGCGACATGTGCAGGTTGAGGAAGGGCAGCATCTCCTGCAAATGCAGAACCTTGCGCGTCAGCTCCTTGTTGTATTTCGGCAGCATGGCGACGAATTCATTGATTGACGCAGCCAGCACGCCGATCAGCGCCGTCAGTACGATAAGCATCACGACCACCACGAGGGTAATCGCCACCGGGCGGTTAACGCCGCGACGAATAAACCAGGTTACCAGCGGGTTGAGGACAATGGCGAAAAAGAGCGCCAGTAAGAGCTGCACAATAATATCTGCTGCGGCATGGAGCCCTGCCAGTATGACGACCAACGACGCCAGTTTGAGCAGAATATGCATCCCCGTTTTGTCGGGGTGAGGGGTTGTCATGTCATCTTCCTTTTTGCATTTTTTCTAAGTGTAGCGCCTGGTCTGAGACCAATATTCTTAATCTTGCTACTGATTTTCGCGACTCAGCATGATAAAAATGAAACACTGTTGTAAAAACGTGGTGACCTCCCATGCCCGAACCCGTCGCTGAACCGGCGCTTAGCGGATTGCGCCTCAATCTGCGTATCGTTTCTGTTGTGATTTTTAACTTCGCCAGTTATCTGACGATCGGTTTGCCGCTCGCAGTCCTGCCGGGCTATGTCCATGATGTGATGGGGTTTAGCGCCTTCTGGGCGGGGCTGGTCATAAGCTTACAATATTTTGCGACGCTCGTGAGCCGCCCTCATGCGGGGCGCTATGCTGACCTGCTGGGGCCGAAAAAGGTTGTCGTCTTTGGTTTGTGCGGCTGCTTTCTGAGCGGCCTGAGCTATCTCCTGGCGGGATTCGCCAGCGGCTGGCCAATTGCAAGCCTGCTGCTGTTATGCCTGGGGCGTGTCATTCTGGGTATTGGACAAAGCTTCGCCGGAACCGGATCAACGCTCTGGGGCGTAGGCGTGGTGGGGTCGCTGCATATTGGCCGGGTGATTTCGTGGAACGGTATTGTCACGTATGGCGCGATGGCGATGGGCGCCCCGCTTGGCGTGCTGTTTTACGCCTGGGGCGGGTTACAGGGGCTGGCGTTGACGATCATGGGCGTGGCGCTGCTGGCCGTGCTGTTTGCGCTCCCGCGCCCGGCGGTGAAAGCCAGTAAGGGCAAACCGCTGCCGTTTCGCGCTGTGCTTGGGCGCGTCTGGCTGTATGGAATGGCGCTGGCGCTGGCATCCGCGGGATTCGGCGTTATCGCCACCTTCATCACGCTGTTTTATGACGCGAAAGGGTGGGATGGCGCCGCCTTCGCGCTCACGCTGTTTAGCTGTGCGTTTGTGGGCGCCCGTTTATTGTTCCCCAATGGCATCAATCGGTTAGGCGGCTTAAACGTGGCGATGATCTGCTTTAGCGTGGAGATTATCGGGCTGCTGCTGGTGGGCGTTGCGCTGATGCCGTGGATGGCGAAAATTGGCGTGCTACTGGCGGGGGCGGGGTTCTCGCTGGTCTTCCCGGCGCTGGGCGTGGTAGCGGTAAAGGCGGTGCCGCAGCAGAATCAGGGGGCGGCGCTGGCGACCTATACGGTGTTTATGGATTTATCGTTGGGCGTGACCGGGCCGCTGGCGGGGCTGCTGATGACCTGGGCGGGCGTGCCGGTTATCTATCTGGCGGCGGCGGGTCTGGTGGCGATTGCGCTGTTGCTGACCTGGCGGTTAAAAAAACGGCCTCCGGCGGTATCGCAGGAGGCCGTGTCATCGTCTTAACCGTTACTGGATAACCAGCGTGTTAATGATGTTTTCAGCGGCGGTTTGCGCCTTCTGCTGATCGTCTGCTGGCAGCGTGATTTGCAGGGTCAGCAGTTGGTTATCCACTTTGCCCAGCAGTACGGAAGAGTACGCGGTCTGGCCTTTCGCAGAGATAATGCTGTCCAGCTGTTGCAGCGTGTGGCCTTTCAGCTCGATGGCTTTATTGGTCACGACCTGCAACTGCGGGTCGCGGCTGCGCTGTTGGTCTTCCAGACGTTTCGCCAGCACGGCGAGGTCTTCATTGGTGTTATCGCCAACAATCACGATCACCGCTTTCTGGCCTGTCGCGTCAGAGTAGACGTGCATATTATTGGCCTGAGTGCCCAGCTTGCCGCTCTGGTCGGTCATATCCGCTGGCAGTGAGAACGTCAGCTTACCGTCCAGTAGGCTGACAGGTTGTCCGGTTGCGTTGCTTTCCGTAGAGGTTCCCTCTGCCGGAGCATTGGTATCGTTGTTATCACAGGCCGCAAGCCCCATAACCAGCAGGCCAATACCGACATATTTAACCAGATTGCGCATTGACTTCTTCCTTTCGATAAACGGCCATAACGGCTCATTCATCCATCTTATCACAACTCGGAAAATGAACCTTTAACTCGTCTGCAATGCCGAGATTTCAGATTTATCTGCCAGCCTTTTCAGCAACATATTCAGCAATACGCCATACATCGGCAGGAAGAAAATAATGCTGATGAGCACCTTGAAGCAGTAATCGACAAGGGCGATTTCCATCCAGTGCTCGGCCATAAAGGCATCGGGGCTGCGCCAGAAAGCGATGAAGAAGAAGGCGAGGGTATCGCTGACGTTGCCAAACAGCGTGGAGGCCGTAGGAGCCATCCACCAGCGGCGGTTCTGGCGCAGACGGTTAAAGACGTGTACATCCAGAATCTGGCCCAGCGCATACGCCATAAAGCTGGCGGTGGCGATACGCGCGACAAACAGGTTGAAGTGCAGCAGCGCGCCAAATCCCTGCCAGGAACCCATATAAAACAGCGATGAGATGACATAGGAGATGAGCAGCGCCGGGATCATCACCGCAAAGATTATCCGTCGTGCCAGCGGCGCGCCAAAAATGCGCACGGTCAGGTCGGTCGCGAGAAAAATAAAGGGAAAGCTAAAGGCGCCCCACGTCGTGTGGAACCCGAAAACAGAGATCGGAAGCTGTACCAGATAGTTACTGGAGGTGATCACCAGTAAGTGGAATAGCGATAGCCAGAACAACGCTTTTACGCGCTGTATTTGAGTAAAGGAGTTCATATTGTACCTTTTTGATCGATATTTGGGGTGAGGGAACCCAATAAAACCGCCGCATCATACTGCTTTGAAAACGTATTGCAATGGTTGTTTTTCACGCAATCGTTAACTTGATTTGCTTACGGGCAAACAGGGCGTAAACTACAGCCGTTTTTTTAGTGAATGAGACGAAGATGACCGATCTGTTTTCCTCCCCCGACCATACGCTTGATGCCCAGGGGCTACGCTGCCCGGAACCGGTAATGATGGTGCGTAAAACCGTGCGTAACATGCAAACGGGCGAAACGCTGCTGATTATTGCCGACGATCCGGCGACAACCCGCGATATTCCTGGCTTTTGTACGTTTATGGAACATGAGCTGATGGCGAAAGAGACGGATTCGCTGCCGTATCGCTATTTGCTGCGTAAAAAGCATTGAGTCTCAGCCGGATAAAACCGGCGTGACCGCTGCGACATTTTTAAACCATCGTTTCAATTTTTCCTGCTTTTTTGTGAAGCACTTCACCTTCATCTTTCAGGGCATCGGCTACGGTTTAAGCGTAAAAACTAAAACAATGTTTTAACGCTACCCTCTCAACCTCTGGAGCTGACCCGATGAAAGTGACTCTCAAGCCGCTCGCGGCTTCCCTGTGCCTGGCTACCGCGTCAATACTGTTTTCCCATTCCGTTTTCGCGCAGGTCATTAAAGCGGCGGATGTCCATCCGCAGGGCTATCCGAATGTCGTCGCCGTGCAGAAAATGGGCGAAAAACTCAAACAACAAACCGACGGCAAACTGGAAATTAAAGTGTTCCCGGGCGGCGTGCTGGGCGATGAAAAACAGATGATCGAACAGGCGCAAATCGGCGCGATTGATATGATTCGCGTATCGATGGCGCCGGTGGCGGCTATTCTGCCGGATATCGAAGTCTTTACGCTGCCCTATGTGTTTCGCGACGAAGACCACATGCACAAAATTATTGATGGCGATATTGGGAAAAGCATTGGCGATAAGCTGACGAACAACCCGAAATCACGTCTGGTGTTTCTTGGCTGGATGGACTCCGGGACGCGCAACCTGATTACCAAAAACCCGGTGGAAAAGCCGGAAGATCTCCACGGTATGAAAATTCGCGTGCAGGGAAGCCCGGTGGCGCTGGATACGCTGAAAGACATGGGGGCGAACTCGGTGGCGATGGGGGTGAGCGAGGTGTTTAGCGGTATGCAGACCGGCGTGATTGACGGTGCGGAAAACAACCCGCCGACTTTTGTCGCGCATAACTACATGCCGGTTGCGAAGAATTACACCCTCAGCGGGCACTTTATCACCCCGGAAATGCTGCTCTATTCCAAAGTGAAGTGGGACAAACTGACTGCGGATGAGCAGCAGAAGATCCTGACGCTGGCGCGCGAAGCGCAGTTTGAGCAGCGTAAATTGTGGGATGCCTATAATCAGGAGGCATTAGCGAAGATGAAGGCTGGCGGCGTGCAGTTCCACGAAATTGATAAAGCGTATTTCGTGAAGGCCACCGAGCCGGTGCGTGCGCAGTATGGCGAAAAACACCAGGCGTTGATGAAGGCGATTGCCGACGTGCAGTAAGCGCCTTCGCTTCGCCGGATGAGCAGGCCTGCGTGGGTTCGTGCCATGATCCCCGTAGGCCTGATAAGCCTGGCGCCATCAGGCGACAATCTACCCTTTACGCAACAGCCGCAGCGCGTTGGCGGTCACCAGCACCGTCGCCCCGGTATCCGCCAGCACGGCCAGCCACAGACCGGTTATGCCGAGCAGCGTGGTGATGAGGAAGATCCCTTTCAGCCCCAGGGCAATCGCGATGTTCTGACGAATATTGGCGTGGGTGGCGCGCGCCAGCTGGATCATCTGTACCAGCCCGCGCAGGCGGTTATGCGTCAGAGCGGCGTCTGCCGTTTCCAGCGCGACATCCGTTCCGCTTCCCATCGCAATACCTATCGCGGCGGCTTTCATTGCGGGGGCGTCGTTAATGCCGTCACCCACCATCGCCAGCGGGGCGTGCTGATTGAGCGCCGTCACCGCCCGGACTTTATCTTCCGGCAGCAGGCCCGCTTTAAACGTCAGGCCCAGCTCTCCGGCAATGGCCGCTGCCGCGCGTGGGTTATCGCCGGTCAGGATCACGCCTTTCACCCCTAACTGATTAAGCTCGCCGATCGCGGCGCGGGCGTCATCGCGCAGCGTATCCTGTAGGGCGAGCACGCCGATTACGTCGTCGTTGCGCAGCACCAGCACGACCGTCTGTCCGGCGCTTTCCAGTTCGCTGATTTGCCCGGCAAAGGCTTCCGCCGGGCGTTTGCCTGCGGCGCAAATCAGGATGCGCTCGCCATTAACCTGAGCCTCGATACCCGAACCGACCAGCGCGCGCTGCTCCAGCGCTGGCGGAATGGTCAGTTCACGCGTCTGCGCTTCACGCACAATGGCCTGCGCCAGTGGGTGCGTCGCGCCTTGTTCCACCGCCGCCGCCAGCGCCAGCAGCTCCGCTTCGCCGATCCCGCTTGCCGGATGGATGGCGGTGACGCGCGGTTTCCCTACGGTCAGGGTGCCGGTTTTATCGAACGCCACCTGAGTGACTCTGCCTAGCTGCTCCAGCGCTGCGCCGCCTTTAATCAGCGCCCCGCGACGTGCCGCCGCCGCCAGCCCGGAGGTGATGGCCGCCGGAGTGGAAATGACCAGCGCACACGGGCAGCCAATCAGCAACAGCGTGAGTCCCTTATAAATCCACTCTTGCCAGGACGCGGCAAACAGTAACGGCGGCACCAGCGTGACCAGCAGCGCGACGGCCATAATCACCGGGGTGTAAATCCGGCTGAAGCGGTCAATAAAACGCTCAATGGGCGCACGGCGTTCTTCGGCTTCTTCAATCAGCTTCAGGATACGGTCAATCGCGCTGGCGCCCGGTTCTGACAGCACCTCCAGCGTGACGAGCCGATCCACGCTGGTGGCGCCGGCGGGGACTTTCTCGCCCGTTGAGCGCTCGACCGGAATCGACTCGCCGGTGAGCGCGCTCTCATCAAAACTGGCGAAACCGGAGACCAGCCTGCCGTCGGCGGGTAAGCGCCCACCTGCCGCCACTTCGATAATGTTGCCGGGTTGCAGGGTGTTGATCGCCACCTCTTCGCGCACGCCATCGCGCAGGCGCGTGGCGGTTTCCGGTTTGAGGGCCATCAGCGCGCTGACCCCTTTGCGGGCGCGGCTGGCGGCCCACCCTTCGAGGCGTTCGCCGATCAGAAATAACAGCAGCACCATCGCCGCTTCCGCCGTCGCGCCAATAAACAGCGCGCCAATCGCCGCCACGCTCATCAGCGTTTCGATGGCGAACCAGCTACCGGTTTTCATCAGGCGCAGCGCCTGACGGGCAATGGGATACAGGCCGACCAGCGTGGTGGCGATAAACGCCAGTTGGCCGAACGGATGGTTGAATTGTTCCAGCCCCCAGCTAATCACCATCATAATGATGAGCGTGATCAGCGGCAGGTTTTCTTGCAGCCGGGATTCGCGCGCCTCTGCTGTGGCCTGTTCATCACGCAGGGTATAACCCGCCTTTTGTACGGCGCGTTCAACGTGTTGGCGGATATCGGCATTCGCATCCACCACCAGTTTCTCGGTGGCGAACAGCACCTGTACCTGATTGACGCCCCCGACCTGGCGCACGGCGTTTTCGACTTTACGGGCGCAGGCGGCGCAGTCCATACCGGCGACTTTCCAGGTGTAACGCGTCCCTTCGATGGTGTCGGGGACGAGAGCCTCCGTTGCGCAGGTGCCCTCACAGCAGCAGTCATCTACCTTCCGGGGGGCTGGCGCCAGTTTGAAGGATGAAAATTGTGGGACTTTTTTGCCATCAGTATCGGGTGTCAACATGGCATCCTCCGGTTGATGATAATTTTCTCATTAACCGGAGGATACACTCTGGAGTCGACTCCAGAGTCAAGCGTTATTAAAGATAAAGTGAGCGGACAATCAGGAAGTGCCCGGCAAAGTAGCAGGCGGCGGAAATAGCGTTATCCGCGCGGAAGCGGCAGCGGTAATGGCTGCCCAGCCAGACGATGTTGCCGAGGAATAACAACGATGCGCCCATAAAAGCAGAGAGTGCCGGGGCGGTCGGGCGGAAGAACCACAGTTCACCGGCCAGCCAGACCATCATGAGCGTCATGGCGATAAAGGTGCATATCGGCCAGCGCAGCTCTTCCAGACGCGTCCAGATCACTGCAATCAGCAACCCGCCCAACACCAGCAGCACTAACGGCAATGGCCAGAAGAACGACAGCGTCATCTGGCTGGCGAAATAGAGGGTGTACAGCAGGTGCGACAGGAAGAATGCGCCAATGGCGTACAGCAGACGTTGGCGCGGCAACAGCGTCAACGCATCGCCCAGCAACGAGGCGCACAGGCCCGCCAGCACAAGGTAGCTGATCGCGTCGAACATCGGCGCTTGCCAGGCGAGTAAAAGAAGGAGAATCAGGGTGAGAGGTTTAAAGACCCAGCGCTGCCACGCTGGCCCACGATACGATGCGTCCACAAATAGCCATGCGGAAAGACAGACAGCGATAAACGACCAAAGCATCTTAGTTCCTTGAATTCGTTATTTTTTCGCGAGCGGTATGCTCACGGCCCTGTTGTCCAGTGTAGAGGTCGGCGCAGGCAGATGACAACACCATAACGGGCAGGGTATGCTTATTTCCGCATTTTCTGATGGGTTAAAATGATGAGTAAACCACCACTTTTTTTCATTGTTATCATTGGCTTGATTGTTATCGCCGCGTCGTTTCGCTTTGTTTCGCAGCGGCGAGAAAAAGCCGATAACGATGCCGCGCCATTGCAGCAAAAGCAGGTAGTGGTGAGCAATAAGCGCGAAAAGCCGATCAACGATCGGCGCTCGCGTCAGCAGCAGGTGACGCCAGCGGGCACCAGTATGCGCTATGAAGTTAGCTTTAAACCGCAGCGCGGCGGGCTTGAGCAGACGTTCCGGCTTGATGCCCAACAGTACCATGCGTTAACGGTCGGGGATAAAGGCACGCTGAACTACAAAGGTTCGCGGTTTGAGGGCTTTAAGCCTGGGCAATAACGCCGATCGGCACTGTGTTTATAGCGCCAGTGCCGACAATAAATTCAACTGAAATATATAATGCCTTTCAAATATGGCTGCTATTTATTTTTCTGTGGCAATACCTTTGGTGTTATATTTTTTTGTGTGACTAAAATATCGGTCATATCACTATTCTGCTATCCACTTTTCACTATCCTGCTATTGCAACGTTATCGCAGATATATATGAATATAATTTAAAAAGCTAAGGAATTTATATGGCGAATACAATGTGGTTGGCCTTGAATGGGCAGGCGCAGGGGTTGATTTCTGCTGGATGTGCCTCGGTAAATTCGATAGGAAATAAATCACAACCCGCCCATCGTGATCAGATAATGGTAATGACAGTTAATCATGGCATGAGCCGGGCACAAAATGTGAACCATCAATGTTTGACGTTTATTAAGCCAGTAGATAAATCCTCGCCGTTATTAGGGAAAGCCATAACTGACAATGAAACATTGAACTGTGAATTTAGCTTCTATCGCACGAGTCCGGCGGGTTTAAATGAGTGTTATTACGCGATAAAACTTATCAATGCCAGAATATCCAGCATCCATCTGCAAGTACCTCATACCATTGATGACTGCGCGGGTCAGCCAGAAGAAGTCATTGAGCTGTCGTATGAGTCTATTGCCTGGGAACACCTTATTGCTGGGACCAGCGCATACAGTATCTGGGATGAACGAATTTATTAAGGAGTAATGATGGAAAGGTATTATGACTGGATAGGGAGTCATCGTGAAGATATTCTTAGGGGAAATAACTGGCAACGTAATCAGCGTGTCGAGAATGAAATCAGAACGCTAAAAAATAACCTGAACAACAATCCTCAACACATCATGCTGCTGACGCCTGAGGAGGCTCAGGGCGTAATTGACGATTTGCTGGGCAGTAAACCCGTCAGTTTTTCGACGAATTATGCCGGTAACATTAAAGATACGGTTTCTGCTACTAAAAACCTGTCAAAGCTTTTTTCTTATCAGCAGGCCGGGAAGATTGTCTTCACCTTAAAAGGCCTTGGGATTAAAGCAACGCAGTATGCTTATCAGGGAAAGCTGTATGTGAAGATTACTGGTTACCCTTCTTTGCGACGCATCCTTAATGGAACCCGTTACCGGATTAATCATCCTAAGGTGCTTGAAGTAGGTATTGGCAGCGCCGGGTTTCGAAACGGCATTATGTCAGGGGCCAGATTCTGCATCTGGTTTTCCGCATGTTGGCGGTTGATTGAGTTGATCTTTAAATCCGACCATGACGTCGCCGCACTGCTGGGGAACGTGACGATGGATGTGGCGAAGGTGATTGTGAGTGTATTTACAGAAAAGTGTTTGGGACAATTTGCTTCATGGCTCACATCTCCATTTATTGCGAGTGCAGCTTTTCCGGTTTGGGGTGAAATCATCGGTGTTGTGGCGTTAGGTCTTTTCATAGCCTGGTCTCTGAATGAAGTGGACAAAAAATATGAGCTCTCAGACAAACTTATAGCGTTTATTCGTCAGGGACTTAAAGAACGGCAAAGAATTGAAGAGTGGAACGCCCAGCGCCTGGGGTACAGAAACTCCCTTTACGGCGGAATTTATTGATATGAACTTTAATATTAATCTGGAGAATATTAAAAAAAGATGTGGTTTGCTTCTGGGTATATTTGTTTTTGGAGGGGTTACCTGGGGGTTTTATCTTGCCAGTGTGCCGGACATCACCGATCTGATTGAATCCAGAAGCATCGTTTATTTTTTCTGGGGTTCATTTTGCCTGTTATTGATGTTTCCGGTGGGGTGTTGCTTTGTTTTAGCTATTGCCTACGTGACCTTTACGAAAAGCATGCAGCCGCCCAGGTTCTTCGACAGGGCTTTTACCATTGGTATCCATGTTGCGGGGGTAGGGTTTGTTGTTGGCAATATCCTCTCTTTTATTGTTCTTTTTTATCCCCTCGGCACTAATTATGTCTTATGTGAGCGCTCAGGCCCGACGTCTGGCACCTATTACACCCGGACCGAAGAGATTTGCGAGCAGGTGAAATATCTGCTCAAAACAAAATACAGCGATATTGAAAAACTGAACGACACACTGGACGGCAAACCAAAGCAGCAATAGCGTTTTTGGCCCGGCTCGCCACGCGCCGCCGGGCGAAAAGATCACGGTTACTTCTTCAACTGATCTTTAATCTTCTTCTGCCACACCAGCAGCTCAAACACGCCGAACAGGAAAATGCGGATTTTCTCGCCGGTGGTCATCTGCGGGCCATCTTTAGGCATGGTGCTTTTTAACAGCGCCAGCTGCATACCGTGCATCAGCACCATAAAGACCAGCGCGACGTTGACGAAAATATTCAGCGGGCGCGGGAAAGGCTGTACCAGATTAAGAATTAAAAACGCCCAGACGCAGAGCATCAGTAATCGACCCAGATTAATCAGCATCGCTTTCTCCTTGTGCTTCCCGTTGATACAGGCGGTATGCGACCTGTCCGGCCACTTTTTCACGATACAACGACCAGTTTGCCGGGACGGGCGGCAGACCGTTTTCGACTTCGCTTTCGACGTAAATATACGCGTCATCAGCCAGCCAGCCGTGCGTTTCCAGCAGGCTTAACGTCTCTTCCAGCAGCCCTTTGCGAAACGGGGGATCGACAAACACCACGCTGTGCGGCGTACCGGTCTGCGCCAGAAAGGCCAGCGTATTGGCGTTGACCACGCGGGCGTTGCCTGCCTTTAGCGTAGCAAGATTCTTTTGTAACTGCTGTGACACGGCGCGATCCATCTCCAGCAACGTCGCGCCCGCCGCATAGCGGGAAAGCGCTTCCAGCCCCAGCGCGCCGCTTCCGGCGAAACAATCCAGACAGTGGGCGTCTACCATGACCGGCGCCAGCCAGTTAAACAGCGTCTCGCGAACCCGGTCGGTTGTCGGGCGCAGCCCTGGGCTGTCGGGAACCGGAAGTTTACGGCCCCGCCATTGTCCGCCAATAATGCGGATTTGACCGCTGCCAGAGTGATTCGGTTTTTTCATTTCTATTGCTCAATCCGCTGCTGACGTGTCATTCCAGGCGGTGATGTGAATTAAGTTAAGTGGTAGACTATTTCATCATTTTTTTAGCTTCCATGTATATAGCGCCAGATATTAACCGCGAGGAGTACAGTCGCAGATGGCAAAACAGAAAAAACGTGGCTTCTTTTCCTGGCTGGGCTTTGGTGAAAAAGAGCAGGAACAGGAACAAAAAACCGAAGAACAACAGCGTGTTGAAGAACAGTTAGCGCCAGAGACGCCGGTTGAGACGGCGGCAGACGCCGACGCGGAAACGCACGCCCACGGCAAGGCGGAGACCGACGCTTTCGCCGAAGCCGTGGTGAACGTCACCGAACAGGTTCAGGAAAGCGAAAAACCGCAGCCGGTTGAGCCAGAGCCTGTCGTAGAGCCTGTTGTTGACCCCGTGGTTGAAGAAGACATCGTTGAGCCGCAGGCGGTGGTGGAACATGAAGAACTGCCGCTGCCGGAAGAGGTGAACGTCGAAGAGACGTCGCCTGAAGAGTGGCAGGCCGAAGTGGAAACGGTAGAGATCGTGGAGGCGGTAGAAGAAGAGGCGCAAAACGAACCGCAACTGACCGACGAAGAACGGGAAGCGCAGGCGCTGGCGGTGGAAGCGGCGGAAGACGCGGTGGTTGTTGTGCCGGCGGCGGAAGAAGAGACGCCGGTTGAGGAGGTGATTCAGGAGCAAGAGAAGCCGACAAAAGAGGGTTTCTTTGCGCGCCTGAAACGTAGTCTTCTGAAAACAAAAGAAAATCTCGGTTCAGGATTTATCAGTCTGTTCCGTGGTAAGAAAATCGACGATGATCTGTTTGAAGAACTGGAAGAGCAGTTGCTGATTGCCGATGTGGGCGTGGAAACCACCCGCAAGATCATCGCTAACCTGACAGAGGGCGCCAGCCGCAAACAGCTACATGACGCCGAAGCGCTGTATGGCCTGTTGAAAGACGAGATGGGCGATATCCTCGCAAAAGTTGACGAACCGCTTAATATTGAAGGCAAAACGCCATTTGTTATTCTGATGGTTGGCGTTAACGGCGTGGGGAAAACCACCACGATCGGTAAGCTGGCGCGTCAGTTCGAGCAGCAGGGCAAATCCGTGATGCTGGCGGCGGGGGATACCTTCCGTGCGGCGGCGGTAGAGCAGTTGCAGGTCTGGGGCCAGCGTAACAACATTCCGGTTATCGCCCAGCATACCGGCGCGGATTCCGCTTCCGTTATCTTTGACGCCATCCAGGCGGCGAAAGCGCGTAATGTGGATGTGCTGATTGCCGATACCGCGGGTCGCTTGCAGAACAAAGCGCACCTGATGGAAGAACTGAAAAAAATCGTTCGCGTGATGAAGAAACTCGACGAAGATGCGCCGCATGAAGTGATGCTGACCATCGACGCCAGCACCGGGCAGAATGCGATAAGCCAGGCCAAACTGTTCCATGAAGCGGTTGGCCTGACCGGTATCACCCTGACCAAGCTGGATGGCACGGCGAAGGGTGGGGTTATCTTCTCGGTTGCCGATCAGTTTGGCATTCCTATCCGCTATATTGGTGTGGGCGAACGTATCGAGGATTTACGTCCGTTTAAGGCGGACGATTTTATAGAGGCACTTTTTGCCCGAGAGGATTAACAATGATTCGCTTTGAACATGTCAGCAAGGCCTATCTCGGTGGGAGACAAGCGCTGCAAGGAGTCACATTCCACATGCAGCCAGGCGAGATGGCGTTTCTGACCGGCCACTCAGGCGCGGGGAAAAGTACCCTGCTGAAGCTTATCTGTGGGATTGAACGGCCGAGCGCCGGGAAAATCTTCTTCAGCGGGCATGACATTACGCGCCTGAAAAACCGTGAAGTGCCGTTTCTGCGTCGTCAGATCGGAATGATTTTCCAGGATCACCACCTGCTGATGGATCGTACGGTCTATGACAACGTGGCGATCCCGTTGATTATCGCTGGCGCTAGCGGGGACGACATCCGTCGTCGTGTGTCGGCGGCGCTGGATAAAGTCGGGCTGCTGGACAAAGCGAGGAATTTTCCCATTCAACTCTCTGGCGGTGAGCAGCAGCGCGTGGGGATTGCCCGTGCGGTGGTGAACAAGCCTGCGGTGCTGCTGGCGGATGAACCGACCGGGAACCTGGATGATGCCTTATCGGAAGGGATTTTACGTCTGTTTGAAGAGTTTAACCGCGTTGGGGTGACGGTATTGATGGCGACGCACGACATCGGGCTTATCTCCCGTCGTTCGTACCGTATGCTCACCCTGAGCGAAGGTCATTTGCATGGAGGCCTGGTCAGTGAATAAGCGTGACGCTATCAACCAAATCAGGCAGTTTGGCGGCAGACTGGACCGTTTTCGTAAATCTGGCGGTTCGTCCGGAGACGGCGGCCGCAATGCGCCGAGACGCGCAAAATCCTCGCCAAAGCCGAACTCGCGTAAAACCAACGTCTTTAACGAGCAGGTGCGCTATGCGTTCCAGGGCGCGTTACAGGATCTGAAAAGCAAGCCGCTGGCGACGTTTCTGACGGTGATGGTGATTGCCATCTCTCTGACGCTGCCAAGCGTCTGCTACATGGTCTATAAGAACGTCAACCAGGCGGCGACGCAGTACTATCCGTCCCCGCAGATCACCGTTTATCTGCAAAAGACGCTGGATGACGACGCGGCCGCCGGGGTGGTCGCACAGCTCCAGGCCGAGCAGGGGGTGGAGAAGGTCAACTATCTCTCCCGCGACGATGCATTGGGCGAGTTCCGCAACTGGTCTGGCTTTGGCGGCGCGCTGGACATGCTGGAAGAGAATCCGCTTCCGGCAGTGGCGGTGGTGATCCCGAAACTGGATTTCCAGGGAACGGAGTCGCTGAATACGCTACGCGATCGCATCTCGCAGATTAACGGCATTGATGAAGTGCGTATGGATGACAGCTGGTTTGCCCGTCTGGCGGCGCTGACCGGGCTGGTAGGGCGCGTTTCCGCGATGATCGGCGTGCTGATGGTGGCGGCGGTGTTCCTCGTCATCGGCAACAGCGTGCGCCTGAGCATTTTCGCCCGCCGTGACACCATCAACGTGCAGAAACTGATTGGCGCGACGGATGGATTTATCCTGCGACCATTCCTGTACGGCGGCGCGCTGCTCGGTTTTTCAGGGGCATTTCTTTCACTGATTTTGTCAGAAATTTTGGTGATGCGCTTGTCGTCAGCGGTGACGGAAGTGGCGCAGGTTTTCGGCACGAAGTTTGATATCAATGGCTTATCGTTCGATGAGTGCCTGTTGCTGCTGCTGGTGTGCTCGATGATCGGCTGGGTTGCGGCGTGGCTTGCCACTGTGCAACATTTACGTCACTTTACTCCCGATTAATAAAAGCGTGGTATACTCTTTCCCTGCAATGAGTTCCCGTTCGCAGGGAAAGAGCATCAAAACATCTCATTCCCCTGCCCACAGTGTTTTTTCATAGCGGTGTCACATTTTGTGCGTAATTTATTCACAACGTTGCATTGAACTTGTGGATAAAATCACTGTCTGATAAAAGAGTGAGTGCTATTCTCGTTGCTCATAAACGCTGGCACGTTTGTTGCTCATTTGCAGTGCCAGACGATATAAATTGAGAGGATTTGAATGACCAAAGAAATGCAAAATTTAGCTTTAGCCCCTGTTGGTAACCTGGAATCTTACATCCGGGCTGCAAACGCGTGGCCGATGTTATCGGCCGACGAAGAACGGGCACTGGCTGAAAAGCTGCATTACCAGGGCGATCTGGAAGCAGCTAAGACGCTGATTCTGTCTCACCTGCGCTTTGTTGTTCATGTTGCTCGTAACTATGCGGGCTATGGCCTGCCGCAGGCGGATCTGATTCAGGAAGGTAACATCGGCCTGATGAAAGCCGTGCGCCGTTTTAACCCGGAAGTGGGTGTGCGCCTGGTTTCTTTCGCCGTGCACTGGATCAAAGCGGAGATCCACGAATACGTATTGCGTAACTGGCGTATCGTTAAAGTCGCAACCACTAAAGCACAGCGTAAGCTGTTCTTTAACCTGCGTAAAACCAAGCAGCGTCTGGGCTGGTTTAATCAGGATGAAGTGGAAATGGTGGCGCGCGAACTGGGCGTAACCAGCAAAGACGTTCGCGAGATGGAATCCCGTATGGCGGCGCAGGACATGACGTTTGACATGTCTTCGGACGACGAGTCTGACAGTCAGCCGATGGCGCCAGTGCTGTATTTGCAGGATAAAACCTCTAACTTTGCCGACGGCATTGAAGAGGATAACTGGGACGATCAGGCGGCAAACAAACTGACCCACGCAATGGAAGGTCTGGACGAGCGTAGCCAGGACATCATTCGCGCCCGTTGGCTGGACGAAGACAATAAGTCCACGCTACAGGAACTGGCCGACCGCTATGGCGTTTCTGCTGAACGTGTACGTCAGCTTGAAAAGAACGCGATGAAGAAACTGCGCGCCGCTATCGAAGCGTAATTTCCGCGAAGTGCCCGAAAAACCCTGGATGAGAATCCGGGGTTTTTTGTTTTCCAGGCCGGATAAGGCACCGCCGCCATCCGGCAAACAGGCAAACATAAATGCCCGATGGCGCTTCGCTTATCGGACTACGGGGATAACGCTTTTTTTCTCCCCCACTCTGGCGAATTCTTCCCCCCTGGCAAACACTTACCGATGGGTTGTGCGCATCTTAGGGGGAGAAGGTGAAAAATAACGAACTGAATGAAAGACGGTTGCAGGCGACGCCGCGCGGCATCGGGGTGATGTGCGGTTTCTATGCCGACAGAGCGGAAAACGCCACGCTGTGGGATATTGAAGGCAATGAGGTGATTGATTTCGCCGCCGGAATTGCCGTGTTGAACACCGGGCACCGTCATCCAAAAGTCATCGCGGCAATTGAAAAACAGCTCCAGTCATTTACCCATACCGCGTATCAAATCGTGCCTTATGCAAGCTACGTTACGCTTGCCGAGCGTATTAACGAGCGCGTGCCGGTCAACGGCCCGGCGAAAACGGCTTTCTTCTCCACCGGCGCGGAGGCGGTCGAAAACGCGGTGAAAATTGCGCGCGCCTGTACCCGGCGACCGGGGCTGATTACCTTTGGTGGCGCGTTTCACGGGCGAACCTTTATGACGATGGCGCTCACCGGTAAGGTCGCGCCCTACAAAATTGGCTTTGGGCCGTTCCCGGGATCGGTCTATCACGCGCAATATCCGAATTCTTTGCATGGCGTTACCACGGCGGATGCGCTGAACAGTCTCGAACGGATTTTTAAAGCCGATATTGCGCCGGACCAGGTGGCGGCCATTATCCTGGAGCCGGTGCAGGGGGAAGGGGGCTTTAACGTCGCGCCAACGGATTTCATGCAGGCGCTGCGTACGTTATGCGATACCCACGGCATCTTGCTGATCGCCGATGAAGTGCAGACCGGTTTTGCCCGTACAGGCAAACTGTTTGCGATGGAGCACCACGGCGTTCAGCCGGATCTCATTACGATGGCCAAAAGTCTGGCCGGCGGTATGCCGCTGTCGGCGGTATCCGGTCGCGCCGAGGTGATGGATGCGCCTGCGCTGGGCGGTCTTGGCGGCACCTACGCCGGAAACCCGCTGGCGGTGGCCGCCGCGCATGCGGTGCTTGATGTGATTGAAGAAGACGATCTCTGCACTCGCGCCACGCAGCTTGGTCAGCATCTGGTTGAGGTGTTGAACAAAGCGAAAGCCGCCTGCCCGTCCATTGCCGAGATCCGCGCGCAGGGCTCGATGGTGGCGGTAGAGTTTACCGATCCGCAAACCGGCCAGCCGTCCCCTGAATTTACCCGGCAGGTGCAGGATCGCGCATTGCAGGAGGGTCTGCTGCTGCTCAGCTGCGGTGTTTACGGCAACGTGATCCGCTTCCTCTATCCGCTGACGATCCCCGATGCGCAGTTCCGTAAAGCGCTGGAGATCATTACGCGTTCGCTGACACGATAAACCGACGCCGCCCGTTGCGGCGGTGCCCCGTTTTGTCATCAACTTGTTATCTGACTGTCAAATTAGCTATTCCAAAATCATAAAAATCGGGTATGTTTTAGCAGAGTATGCTGCTAAAGCACGGGTGGCTTACCATTAATTGAAATAAAGTGCTGAACAACAACATCACAACATACGTAATAACCACAATAATGGGGATTCTCAGGATGAATATGAAGGGTAAAGCGTTATTGGCAGGATGTATCGCCCTGTCTTTGAGCAATATGGCGTTTGCTAAGGATATCAAAGTGGCCGTTGTCGGCGCGATGTCTGGCCCGGTAGCGCAGTACGGCGATCAGGAATTTACCGGCGCGGAGCAGGCGATTGCCGATATCAACGCGAAAGGCGGCATCAAGGGCGATAAGCTGGTTGCCGTGAAATATGATGATGCCTGCGACCCGAAACAAGCGGTAGCCGTAGCCAACAAAGTGGTCAACGACGGCATTAAATATGTTATCGGCCACCTGTGCTCCTCATCCACGCAGCCTGCGTCTGATATCTATGAAGACGAAGGCATTCTGATGATTACTCCGGCTGCGACCGCACCGGAACTGACCGCGCGCGGTTATCAGCTGATCCTGCGCACCACCGGTCTGGACTCCGATCAGGGGCCGACGGCGGCGAAATATATTCTGGAAAGCGTGAAGCCGCAGCGCATCGCCATTATTCACGATAAGCAGCAGTACGGTGAAGGCCTGGCGCGCGCGGTGCAGGATGGCCTGAAAAAAGGCAACGCCAACGTGGTGTTCTTCGACGGGATTACCGCCGGCGAGAAAGATTTCTCCACCCTGGTGGCGCGCCTGAAGAAAGAGAACATCGACTTTGTGTATTACGGCGGCTACCACCCTGAGATGGGGCAGATCCTGCGCCAGGCTCGCGCTGCTGGCCTGAAAACGAAGTTTATGGGGCCGGAAGGGGTAGCGAACGTGTCGCTGTCTAACATTGCCGGTGAGTCTGCCGAGGGGATGCTGGTCACCAAGCCGAAGAACTACGATCAGGTTCCGGCAAACAAACCGATTGTAGACGCGATCAAAGCGAAGAAACAGGACCCAAGCGGCGCGTTTGTGTGGACCACTTACGCGGCGTTGCAGTCATTGCAGGCGGGTCTGAATCAGTCCGACGATCCGGCTGAAATCGCCAAATACCTGAAAGCGAATACCGTAGAAACCGTTATGGGGCCGTTGTCCTGGGATGAGAAGGGCGATCTGAAAGGCTTTGAGTTCGGCGTCTTTACCTGGCATGCCGACGGTACGGCAACCGACGCCAGGTAATTGAGTGCCGGGTGGCGGCTTCGCCTTACCCCCTGGAAAATTGCGTGAGAGTTGCAAAACACGTAGGCCGGATAAGCGTCAGCGCCATCCGGCTTTTTTATTACCGTTTTTCCCAGCCGTCCGCCTGCGCCGTAAACCCTAATGCCTGCATAAACGCCGCCATTACGCCTCGCTCTTCGACGCCGACATCTGCCATCCACCAGGCTGAAACGCCCGGATTATTGCGGATCACCTCTTCCACCAGATACTGCCCCACGCCGCGACGACGCGTGATCTCGCGAACCCGCAATGAATCCAGCGCGCCTTGCGTACCGCTTAGCGTTACCCGCACAGCGCCCAACAGACGCTCATTAAAACGCGCTGCGTAGATCCGGTGAGTATCATCTACGCTTAAAGACGAGGCGGAGTATTCCGGCCAGATTTTACCCAGATCGATGAGATCCTGGGCGCTAAAGTTTTCTAAACGAACGATGGTCAGCTTCATCGACAGCATGTCCAAATCACCAAAGAGAGAACCAGTGTACCGAAATAATGTGTTCCGACACTTTCTCTTTTTTATTTCATTTACCAGGCGATTAGTTTTTTGGCAACGATAAGTACAGTTTGAAACATCAGAGAATGAAAAACAGGCAGGATAATCCCCTGGAAGGCAGCGTTTTATTCCGCCCTTTGTACCGTTATTTTATGCTGACAAGTGCGCTTTTTTTTGTTTATCTATAGCTGAAATCAGAATATTATCTTTTCTTAATCGACTGAAAAATAGAGTATTTGCTCTGATTTTGCATAAAAATCTGTGCTAAACCATTAATGCAACAGGTAAAAATAGCATAGTTCAAAAAAAGCACAGTCTGCTTTTTAACCACATAAATACAAAATATATACACAAAATCATTCAAGGTGCATCAAGGCGGCAAGAGCGTGAATCCCCAGGTGCTTACATAAGTTAGTGACTGGGGTGAACGCACGTAGCCAACACCGGGGCAGCGTGAAGGATGAAGTGTAATAACGTCACGAATGGGGATTCAGTAAATGAAACGGAATGCGAAAACGATCATCGCAGGAGTGGTTGCACTGGCGATGTCGCATACGGCAATGGCGGACGATATTAAAGTCGCCGTTGTCGGGGCGATGTCCGGCCCGGTAGCGCAGTGGGGCGATATGGAATTTAACGGCGCGCGTCAGGCCATTAAAGACATCAACGCCAAAGGCGGCATCAAAGGCGATAAGCTGGTGGGCGTTGAGTATGACGACGCCTGTGACCCGAAACAGGCTGTCGCGGTGGCGAACAAAATCGTCAACGACGGCATTCAGTACGTTATCGGCCACCTGTGCTCCTCTTCCACACAGCCCGCGTCTGATATCTATGAAGATGAAGGCATCCTGATGATCTCCCCGGGCGCCACAAACCCGGAACTGACGCAGCGCGGCTACGAACACATCATGCGTACGGCGGGCCTGGACTCCTCCCAGGGGCCAACGGCGGCGAAATACATTCTTGAGAAAGTGAAGCCGCAGCGTATCGCCATTATTCATGATAAGCAGCAGTACGGCGAAGGTCTGGCGCGTTCCGTACAGGACAGCCTGAAAGCGGGCAACGCCAATATCGTGTTCTTTGACGGGATTACCGCTGGCGAGAAAGACTTTTCCGCGCTGATTGCCCGCCTGCAAAAAGAGAATATCGACTTCGTTTATTACGGCGGTTACTACCCGGAAATGGGCCAGATGCTGCGCCAGGCGCGAGCTATCGGCCTGAAAACCCAGTTTATGGGGCCAGAGGGCGTGGGCAATGCCTCACTGTCCAACATTGCTGGCGCGGCGGCAGAAGGCATGCTGGTGACGATGCCAAAACGCTATGACCAGGACCCGGCGAACAAAGGCATTGTCGATGCCCTTAAAGCCGACAAAAAAGATCCTACCGGCCCTTACGTGTGGATCACCTACGCTGCGGTGCAGTCGCTGGCAACCGCAATGGATCGTACCGGCAGCAAAGCGCCGCTCGATCTGGTGAAAGATCTGAAAGCACACGGGGCTGATACCGTGATTGGGCCGCTGAACTGGGATGAAAAAGGCGATCTGAAGGGATTTGAGTTTGGTGTCTTCCAGTGGCATGCCGACGGCTCATCGACCGTTGCCAAATAACGCCTGAAGACAAGTTATCCCTCCGCCCGCGCAAAACGGGCGGGTTGAGAAAGGTTACCTTATGTCCGAGCAGTTTCTCTATTTCTTGCAGCAGATGTTTAACGGCGTCACGCTGGGAAGCACCTATGCGCTGATCGCTATCGGCTATACGATGGTTTACGGCATTATCGGCATGATCAACTTCGCCCACGGCGAGGTCTATATGATCGGCAGCTATGTCTCTTTCATGATCATCGCCGCGCTGATGATGATGGGCATTGATACCAGCTGGCTGCTGGTCGCCGCCGGGTTCGTCGGGGCTATCATTATCGCCAGCGCCTATGGCTGGAGTATTGAACGGGTGGCCTATCGGCCAGTGCGCAGTTCCAAGCGACTGATTGCGCTCATCTCCGCGATCGGGATGTCTATTTTCCTGCAAAACTACGTCAGTCTTACCGAAGGTTCGCGTGACGTGGCGCTCCCCAGTTTGTTTAACGGCCAGTGGATTATCGGCAGCAGCGAGAACTTCGCCGCCAGCATTACCACCATGCAGTTGGTCATCTGGATTGTCACTTTCCTGGCGATGCTGGCGCTGACGCTGTTCATCCGTTACTCCCGTATGGGACGCGCCTGCCGCGCCTGTGCGGAAGACCTGAAAATGGCGAGTCTGCTGGGCATTAATACCGACCGCGTGATTGCGCTGACCTTTGTGATTGGCGCGGCGATGGCGGCGGTGGCGGGCGTGCTGCTCGGTCAGTTCTATGGCGTTATCAACCCGTATATTGGCTTTATGGCCGGGATGAAGGCCTTCACCGCCGCGGTGCTTGGCGGCATCGGCAGCATTCCTGGCGCGATGATTGGCGGCCTGATTCTGGGCGTCGCCGAAGCGCTCTCCTCTGCGTACCTGAGTACCGAATATAAAGATGTGGTGTCGTTTGCGCTGCTGATTCTGGTGCTGCTGGTCATGCCGACCGGTATCCTGGGCCGCCCGGAGGTAGAGAAAGTATGAAACCGATGCATTTTGCGATGGCGCTGCTCTCTGCCGCCATGTTCTTCGTGCTGGCGGGCGTCTTTATGGGCGTTCAACTGGAACTCGATGGCACCAAACTGGTGGTGGGGACTGCTGCGGATATTCGCTGGCAGTGGGTGTTTATCGGTACTGCTGTGGTCTTTTTCTTCCAGTTGCTGCGACCGATTTTCCAGAAAAGCCTGAAGGGCATTTCCGGGCCTAAATTTGTTCTGCCAGCGATTGATGGCTCAACCGTGAAACAGAAGCTGTTCCTGATTGCGCTGCTGGTCATCGCCGTTGTGTGGCCGTTTATGGTGTCGCGCGGCACCGTTGATATCGCCACGCTGACCATGATTTATATCATCCTCGGTCTTGGGCTGAACGTGGTGGTGGGGTTGTCTGGTCTGCTGGTGCTGGGCTACGGCGGTTTCTACGCCATTGGCGCGTATACCTTCGCGTTGCTGAACCACTATTACGGTCTGGGGTTCTGGACCTGCCTGCCGCTGGCGGGGCTGGTTGCAGCGGCGGCGGGATTCCTGCTCGGCTTCCCGGTATTGCGCCTGCGCGGCGACTACCTGGCGATTGTGACCTTAGGCTTTGGCGAGATTGTGCGCATCCTGCTGCTCAATAACACCGAAGTGACCGGCGGGCCGAACGGTATCAGCCAGATCCCGAAACCGACATTCTTCGGCCTGGAGTTCAGCCGTACCGCCCGTGAAGGCGGCTGGGATACCTTCAGTAACTTCTTCGGCGTGAAATACGATCCATCCGACCGCGTGATTTGGCTCTACCTGGTGGCGTTGCTGCTGGTCGTCTTCTCGCTGTTTGTGATCAACCGTCTGCTGCGTATGCCGCTGGGGCGGGCATGGGAAGCGCTGCGTGAAGATGAAATTGCCTGCCGTTCATTAGGCTTAAGCCCGACGCGCATTAAGCTGACGGCGTTTACCATCAGCGCCGCGTTTGCGGGATTCGCCGGAACGCTGTTCGCCGCGCGCCAGGGCTTTGTCAGCCCGGAGTCGTTCACCTTCGCCGAATCCGCTTTTGTACTGGCGATTGTGGTGCTTGGCGGCATGGGGTCGCAGTTCGCGGTTATTCTCGCCGCTATTCTGCTGGTGGTATCGCGCGAGCTGATGCGTGACTTCAACGAATACAGCATGTTGATGCTCGGTGGTTTGATGGTACTGATGATGATCTGGCGTCCGCAGGGCTTGCTGCCGATGACCCGTCCGCAGTTGAAACTGAAAAACGGGGAAGCGAAAGGAGAGCAGGCATGAGTCAGCCATTATTATCCGTTAACGGCCTGATGATGCGCTTTGGCGGTCTGCTGGCGGTAAACAACGTTGAACTGGAGTTGCATCCACGCGAAATCGTCTCATTGATCGGGCCAAACGGCGCCGGGAAAACCACGGTCTTTAACTGCCTGACCGGTTTCTATAAACCGACCGGCGGCACCATTATGCTGCGCGATCAGCATCTGGAAGGGCTGCCGGGTCAGCAGATTGCCCGTATGGGCGTGGTGCGTACCTTCCAGCACGTCCGCCTGTTCCGTGAGATGACGGTGATTGAAAACCTGCTGGTGGCGCAACATCAGCAGTTGAAAACCGGCGTCTTTTCGGGTCTGTTGAAGACTCCGGCGTTCCGTCGGGCGCAGAGTGAAGCGCTCGATCGCGCCGCCACCTGGCTGGAGCGTATCGGCCTGCTGGAGCACGCCAATCGCCAGGCCAGCAACCTGGCCTACGGCGACCAGCGTCGTCTGGAGATCGCCCGCTGCATGGTGACGCAGCCGGAGATCCTGATGCTGGATGAACCGGCGGCGGGTCTGAACCCGAAAGAGACCAAAGAGCTGGACGAATTAATTGCGGAGCTGCGTAATCATCACAACACCACCATTCTGCTGATTGAGCATGATATGAAGCTGGTGATGGGGATTTCCGATCGCATTTACGTGGTGAACCAGGGAACGCCGCTGGCGAACGGGACGCCGGAAGAAGTTCGCAACAACCCGGACGTGATCCGCGCCTATTTAGGTGAAGCATAATGGTGGTGACGCATAAGATGGAAAAAGTCATGTTGTCCTTTGACAAAGTCAGTGCCCACTACGGCAAAATCCAGGCGCTGCACGAGGTGAGCCTGCATATTCGTCAGGGAGAAATCGTCACTCTGATTGGTGCCAACGGCGCGGGTAAAACCACGCTGCTCGGCACGTTATGCGGCGATCCGCGCGCCACCAGTGGTCGGATTGTGTTTGATGGTAAAGACATTACCGACTGGCAGACGGCGAAAATCATGCGTGAAGCGGTGGCGATTGTCCCGGAAGGGCGTCGCGTCTTTTCCCGTATGACGGTAGAAGAGAACCTGGCGATGGGCGGTTTTTTCGCCGAGCGCGACCAGTTTCAGGAGCGCATTAAGTGGGTTTACGCGCTGTTCCCGCGTTTGCATGAGCGTCGTATCCAGCGTGCGGGCACCATGTCCGGTGGTGAACAGCAGATGCTGGCGATTGGCCGCGCATTGATGAGCCAGCCGCGTTTGCTGCTGTTGGATGAGCCGTCCCTGGGTCTGGCACCGATCATTATCCAGCAGATTTTCGATACCATCGAACAGCTGCGCGAGCAGGGAATGACCATCTTCCTCGTCGAGCAGAACGCGAATCAGGCGCTGAAGCTGGCGGATCGCGGCTACGTGCTGGAAAACGGTCATGTGGTGCTGGAAGATACCGGCGATGCGTTGCTGGCCAACGAAGCGGTGCGCAGCGCATACCTCGGAGGCTGAACCGTCTGTGTGCCCGGTGGCGCTACGCTTACCGGGCCTACTCGATCCTGTAGGCCGGGTAAGGCGAAGCCGCCACCCGGCTTTTTGTTTTTTGTACGTTTTAGTTGTACAATTTATGCGTACTTAAAAGGAGGCTATATGCGTACAATGAACTATAGTGAGGTACGGCAGAACCTTGCCTCTGTGCTTGATTCTGCTGCCACGGGTACGCCGGTGACGATTACGCGTCGGGGGCATAAATCTGCGGTTATCATCAGCGCAGAGGAGTTTGAACGTTATCAGACAGCAAAACTGGATGCTGAATTTGATGCCATCATGGGCGTTCACGGCGACGAATTAAGGGAACTGGCCGATAAATGACACTTCAATTTATCTCAGCGGAAGAGATAATCCGTTTTCATGACAAATTATTGAGCGTAACGCCCGGCGTTCCGGGAATGCTGGACCCTGGGCGGGCTGAAGCGCTGTTGTACCGTGTTTTAAATAAATACGAATACGAAAGTATTACCGATGTCTGGATCCTTGCGGCGATGCATCTACTCGCTATTTCTCGTGGACATATTTTTAACGATGGTAATAAGAGAACAGCATTGTTCATCACATTGCTGTTTCTCAAACGTAACGGTATCTTTCTGGCTGCTAATCCCGATTATGTTGATATGACAGTCGAAGCTGCCGCAGGACGTCTGTCGCTAGAGGAAATTGTACAGCGTTTGCGTCGGTAGCCGTCGCCCGGTGGCGCTACGCTTACCGGGCCTACATATTATCTTCACCATTCCATCATCTTCTTATCATCCTGCTGACGTTTGGCTGTCATTTATTTGTAACTAAAAGGTTATTTTTCTGTCATTCGCGCATGTCATGTTACCTCGCGAGCATAAAACGCGTGATATCGCGCATCCGGCACAACAAGAGAGATAAGCGAATGACATCGTTACGACATACAGCGTTAGGACTGGCGTTAAGCCTGGCATTCGTGGGAAACGCCATGGCCGTTACCACCATTCCATTCTGGCATTCTATGGAAGGCGAGCTGGGGAAAGAGGTTGATTCTCTGGCGCAACGTTTCAATGCGGCCAATCCTGATTACAAGATTGTGCCGGTGTATAAGGGCAACTATGAACAGAGCCTGAGCGCGGGTATCGCCGCGTTTCGTACCGGCAACGCTCCGGCGCTGTTGCAGGTTTATGAAGTCGGCACCGCGACTATGATGGCGTCGAAAGCGATTAAACCGGTCTATGAAGTGTTCAGCGACGCGGGCATCAGTTTCGATGAGTCGCAGTTTGTACCGACGGTGTCCGGTTACTACACCGATTCCAAAAGCGGACATCTGTTGTCCCAGCCGTTTAACAGCTCCACGCCGGTGCTGTACTACAACAAAGACGCTTTCAAAAAGGCCGGTTTAGATCCAGAGCAGCCGCCGAAAACCTGGCAGGATCTGGCGGAGTACACCGCGAAGCTGAAGGCGGCGGGAATGAAGTGCGGCTACGCCAGCGGCTGGCAGGGCTGGATTCAGATTGAAAACTTCAGCGCCTGGCATGGTCTGCCGGTCGCCACTCAAAATAACGGCTTTGACGGTACTGACGCGGTGCTGGAATTTAACAAGCCGGAGCAGGTGAAACATATCGCGCTGCTGGAAGAACTGAACAAGAAGGGTGATTTCAGCTACTTCGGGCGTAAAGACGAATCCACTGAGAAGTTCTACAACGGCGATTGCGCCATCACCACCGCCTCTTCCGGTTCTCTGGCGGATATCCGCCACTACGCCAAATTTAATTACGGCGTAGGCATGATGCCTTATGACGCGGATGCCAAAGATGCGCCGCAAAACGCCATTATCGGCGGGGCGAGCCTGTGGGTGATGCAGGGTAAAGACAAAGAGACCTACACCGGCGTGGCGAAATTCCTCGACTTCCTGGCGAAGCCGGAAAATGCCGCTGAATGGCATCAGAAAACCGGCTATCTACCGATCACCAAAGCGGCTTACGACCTGACCCGCGAGCAGGGATTCTATGACAAGAACCCCGGTGCGGATATTGCCACGCGCCAGATGCTGAACAAGCCGCCGTTGCCGTTCACCAAAGGTCTGCGTCTGGGCAACATGCCGCAGATCCGCACCATTGTGGATGAGGAGCTGGAAAGCGTGTGGACCGGGAAGAAATCCCCGCAGCAGGCGCTGGATGCCGCCGTTGAGCGTGGTAATCAACTGCTGCGTCGCTTTGAGCAGTCAACGAAATCGTAACGCATGATATGCCCGGAGGCGCTGCGCTTACCGGGCCTACAAGACCGTAGGCCGGGTAAGGCGAAGCCGCCACCCGGCACTGTTCAGGAATCAAATCTTCATGTCATCATCCCGTCCGGTGTTTCGCTCGCGTTGGCTGCCGTATTTGCTGGTTGCGCCGCAACTGGCGATCACCGTCATTTTCTTTATCTGGCCTGCGGGCGAAGCGCTCTGGTATTCGCTGCAAAGCGTCGATCCGTTTGGGCTGTCCAGCCAGTTTGTCGGTCTGGATAACTTTGTCGCCTTATTCCATGACAGCTACTATCTCGACTCCTTCTGGACGACGATGAAATTCAGTGCGCTGGTGACGGTAAGCGGCCTGTTGGTCTCGCTGTTTTTCGCCGCGCTGGTGGATTACGTGGTACGCGCAAGCCGCCTGTATCAAACGCTGATGCTGCTGCCTTACGCCGTTGCGCCAGCGGTGGCCGCCGTACTGTGGATCTTCCTGTTCAACCCCGGGCGCGGGCTAATCACCCATTTTCTTGCCGGGTTCGGCTATGACTGGAACCATGCGCAACACAGCGGCCAGGCCATGTTTCTGGTGGTGTTCGCTTCAGTCTGGAAGCAGATTAGTTACAACTTCCTGTTCTTTTTTGCCGCGTTGCAATCCATTCCCCGCTCGCTGACGGAAGCGGCAGCGATTGATGGGGCGGGGCCGGTTCGGCGCTTCTTTAAACTTTCGCTACCGCTGATTGCGCCGGTGAGTTTCTTCCTGCTGGTGGTCAATCTGGTGTATGCCTTCTTCGACACCTTCCCGGTGATTGACGCCGCTACCGCAGGCGGACCGGTACAGGCGACGACCACGCTGATTTATAAGATTTACCGCGAAGGCTTTGCCGGGCTGGATCTCTCCGCCTCTGCCGCACAGTCGGTGGTGCTGATGTTCCTCGTCATCATTCTGACGGTTATCCAGTTCCGCTATGTGGAAAGTAAGGTGCGTTACCAATGATTGAGAACCGTCGCGGGCTGACGATATTCAGCCACACTATGTTGATTCTGGGGATTGTGGTGATCCTGTTTCCCTTGTACGTCGCCTTTGTGGCGGCGACGCTGGACAACAGCGCGGTGTTCGATACGCCGATGACGCTCATCCCCGGAACGCATCTGCTGGAAAACATGGCAACGATCTGGGTTAACGGCGTGGGCGTGAACAGCGCGCCGTTCTGGCTGATGATGCTTAACAGTTTCATCATGGCTTTTGGCATTACGGTGGGGAAAATTACCGTTTCTATGCTGTCGGCGTTTGCCATTGTCTGGTTTCGTTTTCCGCTGCGTAATCTGTTTTTCTGGATGATCTTTATCACCCTGATGCTGCCGGTTGAGGTGCGTATTTTCCCGACGGTAGAAGTGATCGCCAATCTGAAAATGCTCGACAGCTACGCGGGTCTGACCCTGCCGCTGATGGCCTCAGCGACTGCCACCTTTCTGTTTCGCCAGTTCTTTATGACGCTGCCGGACGAGCTGATTGAAGCGGCGCGCATTGACGGCGCTTCACCGATGCGCTTTTTCCGCGACATCGTGCTGCCGCTGTCGAAAACCAATCTCGCGGCGCTGTTCGTCATCACTTTCATCTACGGCTGGAACCAGTACCTGTGGCCGTTGCTGATTATTACCGACGTTGATCTCGGCACCGCCGTTGCGGGGATTAAAGGCATGATCGCCACCGGGGAAGGCACTACTCAGTGGAATCAGGTGATGGCGGCGATGCTGCTGACCCTGATTCCCCCCGTCGTTATCGTTTTAGCCATGCAGCGCGCGTTTGTACGCGGCCTGGTGGACAGTGAGAAGTAGGAAATTTTATGGCTGGTTTGAAATTACAGGCAGTAACCAAAAGCTGGGACGGCAAAACCCAGGTCATTCAGCCGTTAACGCTGGATGTGGCGGATGGCGAGTTTATTGTGATGGTTGGGCCGTCCGGCTGCGGTAAATCGACGCTGCTGCGTATGGTGGCCGGGCTTGAGCGGGTAACGAGCGGCGATATCTGGATTGACCGCCAGCGCGTTACGGAGATGGAGCCGAAAGACAGGGGCATTGCGATGGTGTTCCAGAACTACGCGCTCTACCCACACATGAGCGTAGAGGAGAACATGGCGTGGGGGCTGAAGATTCGCGGCATGGGCAAAGGGCATATTGCTGAACGGGTGAAAGAGGCGGCGCGGATTCTGGAGCTGGACGGTTTGCTCAAACGCCGTCCACGCGAGCTTTCCGGCGGCCAGCGCCAGCGTGTGGCAATGGGGCGTGCGATTGTGCGCGATCCGGCCGTCTTCCTGTTTGACGAGCCGTTGTCCAACCTTGACGCTAAATTGCGCGTCCAGATGCGCCTTGAGTTACAACATCTGCATCGCCGCCTGAAAACCACCTCGCTGTACGTGACGCACGATCAGGTCGAAGCGATGACGCTCGCCCAGCGGGTGATGGTGATGAACAAAGGCGTGGCGGAGCAAATCGGTACGCCGGTAGAGGTGTATGAGAAGCCCGCCAGCCGCTTTGTGGCGAGCTTTATCGGCAGCCCGGCGATGAACCTGCTGGAGGGGCGCATCAGCGCCGCAGGCACCCATTTTGAGCTGGAGAGCGGGATGGCGCTGCCCGTTAACTGGAACTATCGCCGCTATGCCGGGCGGAAAATGACGCTGGGTATCCGTCCTGAGCATATTGCGCTAAGCTCGCAGGCGGAAGGCGGCGTACCGCTGGTGATGGACACGCTGGAGATGCTGGGGGCGGATAACCTGGCGCACGGACGCTGGGGCGATCAAAAAATGGTCGTGCGGCTGGCGCATCAGCAACGCCCGACGGCAGGCGGCACGCTATGGCTGCATTTGCCGGAAAATCATCTGCATCTTTTCGATGGCGAAACAGGACAACGAGTATGAGTAACTGGCCTTATCCCCACATCGTCGCGCATCGCGGCGGCGGAAAACTCGCACCGGAAAACACGCTGGCGGCGATTGACGTGGGGGCGCGGTGCGGACACACGATGATTGAGTTTGACGTGAAGCTGTCGAAAGACGGCGAGATCTTTCTGCTGCATGACGACAACCTGGAGCGCACCAGTAACGGCTGGGGCGTGGCGGGGGAAGTCAACTGGCAGGATCTGCTGCGCGTTGATGCCGGGAGCTGGTTTAGCGGCAAGTTTAAAGGCGAGCCGTTGCCGCTGTTGTCTCAGGTAGCGGAACGCTGCCGCGAGCACGGCATGATGGCGAATATTGAAATTAAACCGACGACCGGCACCGGGCCATTGACGGGGAGAGTGGTGGCGCTGGCTGCGCGGGAGCTGTGGTCTGGAATGACCGCGCCTTTACTTTCATCGTTTGAAATTGATGCGCTGGAAGCGGCGCAACAGGCGGCGCCAGAGCTACCGCGCGGTTTACTGCTGGATGACTGGCGTGACGACTGGCATGCGCTGACGACCCGGCTGGGCTGCGTCTCTGTTCATCTCAACCATAAATTGCTCGATGAAGCGCGGGTAAAAGCGCTCAAGGCGGCGGGACTGCGCATTCTGGTTTACACCGTCAACAAACCCCAGCGCGCGGCGGAACTGCTGCGCTGGGGCGTGGACTGCATCTGTACCGATGCCATTGATGTGATTGGGCCGGATTTTACTGCGGCGAGTTATTGAGCATATCGCCACTCTGTCGCTGGGGCAGCAGATGTTGCTGACCGCTGCTCTGGCGGGTTCCACCGCTTAACATACCGCCATTGTTGTTTGGTAAAACCTGCTCACGCACCTGGCCCTGCTGGACCCGCTGCGCGTTATTGTTCATCTGCGTTTGCAGATGCTGTTGCTGAAGCTGGGTCTGCGTTTTTAACTGCTGGTTAAGCATTCCTTTCTGCTGGGTCTGCTGCGTCTGCATTTGGGTTTGCATCCGCTGTTGACTTGGGATCTGATACCCCGGCTGATTCGGGTTATTCATGGTGTTGATGGGCTGCGCAAAGCCGGAAAACGGCAGTAGCGCCGCTAAAATTAAGAGTCGTTTCATCGTCTTTCCTCCTCTGGGGGGATCTATTAAGTTTACTCCTTTCCCGTCGCAACGATGATTATTTCAGAGTTATGCACCAGGCTTAGTGGGGGGCTGACCCCGTATCTCTGGAGAATAACGATGATGAAACCGACGTTTTTGCGCCGGGTAGCCATTGCTGCTCTGCTCTCAGGAAGTTGTTTTAGTGTTGTTGCCGCGCCGCCTGCGCCACCTCCGGTGTCATACGGTGTTGAAGAGGATGTTTTCCACCCTGTTCGTGCGAAGCAGGGGATGGTGGCATCCGTGGATGCGATGGCGACCCAGGTCGGCGTCGATATCCTTAAGCAAGGGGGAAATGCCGTCGATGCGGCGGTTGCCGTTGGCTATGCGCTGGCGGTGACGCATCCGCAGGCGGGGAACCTCGGCGGCGGGGGTTTTATGCTGCTGCGCACCAAAGACGGGAATACCACGGCGATCGACTTCCGCGAAATGGCGCCAGCCAATGCCACCCGCGATATGTTCCTGGACGATCAGGGCAATCCTGACAGTAAAAAATCGCTGACGTCGCACCTGGCGACCGGTACGCCGGGCACCGTGGCCGGATTCTCGCTGGCGCTGGAGAAATACGGCACCCTGCCGCTCAACAAAGTGATACGCCCGGCGATGAAACTTGCGGATGAGGGATTCGTCGTCAACGATGCGCTGGCGGATGACCTGAAAACCTACGGTAGTGAGGTGCTGCCGAATTATGAAAACAGCAAGGCTATTTTCTGGAAAGACGGCGAACCGCTGAAGAAGGGCGACAAGCTGGTGCAGAAAAACCTGGCGAAAAGTCTGGAGATGATTGCTGAGAATGGCCCTGATGCCTTCTACAAAGGGGCAATAGCCGACCAGATCGCACAGGAGATGCAGAAGAACGGGGGGCTTATCACCAAAGAGGATCTGGCGGCTTACAAAGCGGTAGAACGTACGCCGATTAGCGGCGATTATCGCGGGTATCAGGTCTTTTCGATGCCGCCTCCGTCCTCCGGCGGCATTCATATCGTGCAGATCCTCAATATCCTTGAAAACTTCGACATGAAGAAATACGGGTTTGGCAGCGCCGATGCCATGCAGATAATGGCTGAAGCGGAGAAATATGCCTATGCCGATCGGTCGGAGTATCTCGGCGACCCGGATTTTGTGAAGGTGCCGTGGCAGGCGCTGACCAGTAAAGCGTATGCGAAATCCATCGCCGATCAGATAGATATCAATAAAGCCAAACCGTCCAGCGAGATTCGCCCCGGTAAACTGGCGCCGTACGAAAGCAATCAGACCACCCATTTCTCGGTGGTGGATAAAGACGGCAACGCGGTGGCCGTCACCTACACCCTGAACACCACGTTTGGCACCGGGATTGTGGCGGGAAACACCGGAATTCTGCTCAACAATGAGATGGATGACTTCTCCGCGAAACCTGGCGTACCAAACGTTTACGGTCTGGTGGGCGGCGATGCTAACGCCGTAGGGCCGAAGAAACGTCCGCTGTCGTCAATGTCGCCAACCATTGTGGTGAAAGACGGTAAAACCTGGCTGGTGACAGGCAGCCCTGGCGGTAGCCGGATTATTACCACCGTGCTGCAAATGGTGGTCAACAGCATCGATTTCGGGATGAATGTCGCTGAGGCGACCAACGCACCGCGTTTCCATCATCAGTGGCTGCCGGATGAGCTGCGCGTGGAAAAGGGCTTTAGCCCGGATACGCTGAAACTCCTGGAACAGCGTGGGCAAAAAGTCGCGCTGAAAGAAGCGATGGGCAGCACCCAGAGTATCATGGTCGGGCCGGATGGTTCGCTGTACGGCGCGTCTGACCCGCGCTCAGTCGATGATTTAACGGCGGGGTATTGAGGATAACGGCCCTCTTCGGTGGAAGGGGGCTTGACTTATTAGACATAATTTTGGGAAGGATTATAAAATTCAAGGCTAAAGAAGTTGTTGTTGATTTTTAAGGAAGTCAAAACCATTTTGGGAAACTCTGTAGCGTGGTCTTGATTTGTCCTTACCGTATACGACATCAACTAATCCGTGATTAACCAGAATAGTTACGATATTAGCAACGTTACTAAATCCAGGAATGTTTCTGGTAGTAAGGGTACGATCCAGAACCATCCAGTTCCAGTTAATGTCTTTTTCTGCCATAACTTTCAATACGTTAAACTCAATTATAGTTATTGTCATATATAACTATTTGATTTTTATTTATTGCTCTTTACCTTTTTAAAGGTGTTTTTTTGTGATGCATTAGATAATTCCTAATGATTCTGGAAGGTTTCTAACATATTCTGCTTTATCACTTGTATATTTTTTTGATAAATTTTTAAATATATTAGCCATGTTGTCTCTATCTTCATGGTTTAAGGATTGCAGTTCAGCTGAAATACCTTCCATTGCTTCTACAGCGCAGTCAGGATCAAGCAAATCAGGGCTGGTAAACTCCAAAAATATAGCCAGATCGACAATGATTTTTGCAAGTTTCACTTCACTGTTCTTTAACAATTTTCACCTCTATATTTTTGATTCCCAATTCATCAAACATCTTTTGTGCGCGACTTGCTTGAGTTTGATTTGGTACTTCCCAACGTCCTGTCATTTTGTTATTGTTCAATGCCTCGGACTGTCTTATTGCTTGATCTTTAGCTTTTTGAGTCGTAACTACAGATATCTTCCTGTCTATCATTACATTTCCATCAACTCCATCAAAGCGAACCGGCCTGCTATTATTTTTTGTATCGGTTCTATCTATGGTTGGTGCTTGACCTTTTTGAGTATTAATGTTTGAACGAGCACCAGTAGCTGAATCGTTATAATTTCTTGCTCTTTGACTCATTCCTGCATTTTCATCAACCCATTTAACCTTTTTTAATTCCTCTAACTGCCTGAGGTTGGGTTGTTTTCTTGCAAAGAGTATAGATGCAGCAGCAATACCCAGTCCAATTGTTTTTTCATTAAGCACCTGCTCGTAACCAGCAGATGCATCGCCACCTAATTTATCCGCAGTGGCCCTGAACGCCTCTATATTCCCGTTGTAAACGCCGCCTGCGGCAAGCAGTCGGCCGACAGCTTTACTGTTGAGGGTTTTCAATCCCGGATTGAGCGGGGGGATAAACAGGCGGTTGTAGTTCTCGGGCAAGGCCAGGTAGCTAAACTCAGTGTTGGCAATAAGGTGTTTGCAGAGGATATATTCATAGCTGATGGTTATTGTTTCTGTATCTAAATTATTTTCACTGAATTGGTGTTGAATACCTGATATAAATGCTCCCCGCAGTTGAATATAATAATACTTCTCCCATCTACCGAATCTATTGATGCGGTAGAAATAAAACTCCATATACAACTATTGTCAGGTAGACAATATTCCCCATTATTACATTATCCTTTAATAACGGCATGCTAAATGTATTAACCGTGAATCCTTTCTTTATTATCTGTTTACGCTCTATTCTCAGATTCGTATACAGAATTAATAAATGTTTTCACTTTAGCCAAATATTATTGAGGATATTCTGAATTGGGCCGGACTACTTTTAATTACGGGATATTCCCCTCTCCTGGAGAGAGGGGAGGCGAAAATTACTTCACCCGCGCCATAAAGTATGCGTCGACATACTCACCGTTACGCAGTGCGTACTTCTTGCCGGTGCCTTCAATCTCAAAACCATGCTTCTTGTAGACCGCCACGGCGGGTTCATTATCGACAAATACCGTTAGCTCGATACGCTCCACGCGCAGCCAGTTATCGCACATGTCGATCATGGTACGGAGCAGCGCGCTGGCGACCCCACGGTTTTGCCACCGCGCATCAACGCTGATGCCAAAATCGGCGACATGGCTGCGGCGCGGACGCTGGATGACCGCAATGGTGAGATGCCCAACGACAGTATCGTCAATACAGGCGACCAGCTGTTTGATGCCGGGCTGGTCGGCTAACCGCTCCTGCCACATCGCACTGGAAGGATGAGGAACCTGTAGCGTGTTGTGATACACCTCCGGCTGGGCATGGATCTGACGAATTGCGTCGTAATCTTTTGGTTCCGCGTGGCGTATCACTATCTCGCTCATTTCTGTGTCCTTAGCAGGTTAAAAGTCCTTTTAAACATCATTGACTTTAAAAACGGAGTCAACTGCATTTTTTTGCAAAAAGTATTGGACAAGTGCGAATGAGAATGATTATTATTGCTCTGCGTTCAGGGAGACCCTTGCGGAGAACCTGAAAGCACGACATTGCTCACATTGCTTCCAGTATTACTTTAGCCAGCCGGGTGCTGGCTTTTTTTTTGAGCTGGGTGTTCGGCCTGGCTTACTTGTCATTTTGTCCCCGGGAAGTGCTCGTGCTCCTCACGTACATTTAGTACGCTCCGGGCCCTGCGCGCTTGCCGTGAACAAACTGACCGCGACGCCGACGACCGATCTTGAGGCTTCTTCTTTTGTAGGCCGGATAAGGCAACGCCGTCATCCGGCAATGGCTCTTGTGACGCCGGATGGCGCTTATGCTTATCCAGCCTACGATCGTTTCACCGCTATTTCCCACATGTTGTTTGCGCTATGGTGTATGCAATCACCTTTCAAAAAGGACACTCCCATGACCTTACACTGCGCATTTATTGGCTTTGGTAAAAGCACCACCCGCTACCATCTGCCGTATGTTCTTAACCGTAAAGGCAGCTGGCATGTTGCGCATATCTTCCGCCGTCACGCGAAGCCGGAAGAGCAGGCGCCGATCTACTCGCATATTCACTTCACCAGCGATCTTGATGAAGTGCTGAACGATCCGCAGGTAAAACTGGTGATCGTCTGTACCCATGCGGACAGCCATTTTGACTACGCCCGGCGCGCGCTGGAGGCGGGAAAAAACGTGCTGGTGGAAAAACCGTTTACGCCAACGCTTGCCGAGGCGAAAGTGTTGTTCGAACTGGCGCGGAGCAAAGGGCTGACCGTCACGCCGTACCAGAACCGCCGCTTTGACTCCTGTTTCCTGACCGCCAAAAAAGCGATTGAGAGCGGCAAACTGGGCGAGATTGTTGAAGTTGAAAGCCACTTTGATTACTACCGACCGGTTGCGGAAACCAAACCTGGCCTGCCGCAGGACGGCGCGTTTTACGGCCTCGGCGTGCATACGATGGATCAAATTATTTCGCTGTTCGGACGCCCGGACCATGTGGCCTATGACATCCGCAGCCTGCGCAATAAAGCCAACCCGGATGATACGTTCGAAGCGCAGCTGTTTTACGGCGATCTGAAAGCCATCGTTAAAACCAGCCATTTAGTGAAGATCGATTACCCGAAATTTATCGTTCACGGCACCAGAGGCTCGTTTGTGAAGTACGGCATCGACCAGCAGGAAACCAGCCTGAAGGCCAATATCATGCCCGGCGAACCGGGGTTTGCGGCGGATGATTCTGTCGGCCTGCTGGAATACGTTAATGACGAAGGCGTGACGGTGAAAGAAGAGATGAAACCGGAGGTCGGCGACTATGGCCGCGTTTATGACGCCCTGTTCGAGACCATTACGCATGGCGTGCCGAATTACGTCAAGGAATCTGACGTTCTCACCAACCTTGAGATCCTTGAGCGGGCGTTTGAACAGGCGTCTCCGGCCACAGTAACCCTTGCAAAATAAACAAAATCAACGCCTCTGGGCTTGTTCATAATTTTTGAACAGAGGAGTCAATTTTCACCCTCTATGATCCCGTCTGGATTGGGTTCACACTTACTCCATCGAAAACATCTGGGGGGTGAATACAATGATCTACTTACGCAAAGCAAACGACCGTGGTCATGCGAATCATGGCTGGCTGGATTCCTGGCATACTTTCTCTTTTGCAAACTACTATGACCCTAACTTTATGGGCTTTTCGGCACTGCGCGTGATTAACGATGACGTTATTGAAGCAGGCCAGGGCTTTGGGACGCACCCGCATAAAGACATGGAAATCCTGACCTATGTGCTGGAAGGCGCAGTGGAACACCAGGACAGCATGGGTAACAAAGAGCAGGTTCCTGCCGGTGAGTTCCAGATAATGAGCGCCGGGACGGGCATTCGTCACTCGGAATACAACCCGAGCAATACCGACCGCCTGCGTTTGTATCAGATCTGGATCATGCCGCAGGAAAACGGGATTACGCCGCGTTACGAGCAGCGTCGTTTTGACGCCGTACAAGGCAAACAGCTGGTGCTGTCGCCGGATGCGCGCGACGGTTCGCTGAAAGTGAATCAGGATATGGAGCTGTACCGTTGGGCGCTGCTGAAAGACGAACAGTCGGTACACCAGATCTCCGCCGAACGCCGCATCTGGATTCAGGTGGTGAAAGGTAACGTCACCATTAACGGCACCAAAGCGTCTACCAGCGACGGTCTGGCGATTTGGGATGAGCAGGCGATCTCCATCCATGCCGACAGCGATAGCGAAGTGTTGTTGTTCGACCTGCCGCCAGTTTAAAAATACACGTCATCCTTCAAGCCGCATCTTTGTTGGCTTCCTGGCTTACCCCGGTCGCGTACTTGATGTACGCTTCCGGGGATTCACTGCGTCGCCGCCTTGATGCAACTCGAATGATTTAGTGTATTTCTCACAATACAAAAACAACCTTAGTTTTCTCTGCGAAGGTTCATGCACGTCCGTGGTAAACTGGGGAAATCTATCCCTTTTATGCCTTTCAGGACGATGAAAAAGAAAAGACCCGTACTTCAGGATGTGGCTGACCGCGTAGGCGTGACCAAAATGACGGTCAGCCGTTTTCTGCGTAACCCGGAGCAGGTCTCCGTCGCGCTGCGGGGCAAGATCGCTGCTGCACTTGATGAACTGGGTTACATTCCCAATCGTGCTCCCGATATTCTTTCTAACGCGACCAGCCGTGCGGTGGGCGTTCTGCTGCCGTCGTTAACCAACCAGGTTTTCGCCGAGGTGTTACGCGGAATTGAGACCGTCACCGATGCCCACGGCTATCAGACGATGCTGGCGCACTACGGCTATAAGCCGGAAATGGAACAGGAACGTCTGGAGTCGATGCTGTCATGGAACATTGACGGGCTAATCCTCACTGAACGTACCCATACGCCGCGCACGCTCAAAATGATTGAAGTCGCGGGCATTCCGGTGGTGGAGCTGATGGACAGCAAATCGCCATGCCTCGATATCGCCGTCGGTTTTGACAACTTTGAAGCCGCTCGTCAGATGACCGCCGCGATTATCGCGCGCGGCCATCGTCATATCGCCTATCTGGGGGCGCGCCTCGACGAACGTACTATCATCAAACAGAAGGGCTATGAACAGGCCATGCTGGACGCCGGACTGGTGCCCTACAGCGTGATGGTGGAGCAATCGTCGTCTTACTCTTCCGGGATTGAGCTGATCCGCCAGGCAAGACGTGAATACCCACAACTGGACGGTATTTTCTGTACCAACGATGACCTTGCCGTCGGGGCGGCGTTCGAATGCCAGCGTTTAGGGCTCAAAATTCCTGATGATATGGCGATTGCCGGTTTCCACGGCCACGACATTGGTCAGGTGATGGAACCGCGTCTGGCCAGCGTACTCACGCCGCGTGAGCGGATGGGCAGTATCGGCGCAGAGCGCCTGCTGGCGCGCATACGCGGTGAAGCGGTGACGCCTAAAATGTTAGATTTAGGTTTCACCTTGTCACCGGGTGGATCTATTTAGTCCAACAAATTTGAAGTAGCTCACACTTATTCACTTCTGCCACGAATGGATATTGCTTCTATTCTGGTCCGGCCGGACAATGTTACCGATAACAGTTACCCGTAACAATTCCTGATCCTTGTACTGTGGGGGCACCACTTTGAGCACGACTAACCATGATCACCACATTTACGTTCTGATGGGCGTATCAGGCAGTGGCAAATCCGCTGTCGCCAGCGAAGTGGCGCATCAGCTGCATGCCGCGTTTCTTGATGGCGATTTTCTCCATCCGCGTTGCAACATCATGAAAATGGCCTCCGGCGAGCCGTTGAATGACGACGACCGCAAGCCGTGGTTACAGGCGCTGAACGATGCGGCGTTTGCGATGCAGCGAACCAATAAGGTATCGCTGATTGTCTGTTCCGCACTGAAAAAACACTATCGCGACCTGCTGCGCGACGGTAATCCAAACCTGTCTTTCATCTACCTGAAAGGGGATTTTGACGTTATCGAAAGCCGCCTGAAGGCACGTAAAGGCCACTTCTTTAAAACGCAGATGCTGGTAACTCAGTTTGACACGCTGGAAGAGCCGGGCGCTGACGAGAGCGATGTACTGGTGGTGAATATCGATCAGCCGCTGGAAGGTGTCGTGGCAAGCACCATTGAGGTCATTAACAAAGGCAGTAAGTAGTGAGTACATTAACGCTTGTTTTAACAGCAGTAGGTTCTGTTTTACTGCTGCTGTTTTTAGTGATGAAGGCGCGTATGCACGCCTTCGTTGCTTTGATGGTGGTGTCTATTGGCGCTGGTCTCTTTTCCGGTATGCCGCTCGATAAAATCGCGGCGACGATGGAAAAAGGGATGGGCGGTACGCTTGGCTTCCTGGCGATTGTCGTCGCACTGGGCGCCATGTTCGGCAAAATTTTGCATGAGACGGGCGCAGTCGATCAGATTGCCGTCAAAATGCTCAAATCTTTCGGCCACAGCCGCGCGCATTACGCGATTGGTCTGGCGGGGCTGATTTGCGCGCTGCCGCTGTTCTTTGAAGTCGCCATTGTGCTGCTGATCAGCGTCGCATTCTCTATGGCGCGCCATACCGGAACAAACCTTGTGAAACTGGTCATTCCGCTGTTTGCGGGCGTGGCGGCGGCTGCGGCGTTTCTGCTGCCCGGGCCTGCGCCGATGCTGCTGGCGTCCCAAATGCACGCTGATTTTGGCTGGATGATCCTGATTGGTCTGTGCGCGGCAATCCCTGGCATGATCATCGCCGGGCCGCTGTTTGGTAATTTCATTGGCCGCTATGTGGAACTGCACGTCCCGGACGACATTACCGAACCGCATCTGGGCGAAGGTAAAATGCCGTCATTTGGTTTCAGCCTCTCGCTGATCCTGCTGCCGCTGGTGCTGGTAGGGCTGAAAACGATCGCCGCGCGCTTTGTCGCGGAAGGTTCCAGCGCTTACGAATGGTTTGAGTTTATCGGCCACCCGTTCACCGCGATTCTGGTGGCGTGCCTGGTGGCAATCTATGGCCTGGCGGTGCGTCAGGGGATGGCGAAAGATAAAGTCATGGCGATCTGCGGTCAGGCGCTGCAACCGGCGGGCATTATTCTGTTGGTGATTGGCGCAGGCGGCGTGTTCAAGCAGGTTCTGGTGGATTCCGGCGTTGGCCCGGCGCTGGGCGAAGCGTTAACCGGCATGGGCTTGCCGATTGCCATCACCTGCTTCGTGCTGGCGGCAGCGGTGCGTATCATTCAGGGTTCCGCGACCGTCGCGTGCTTAACGGCGGTGGGGCTGGTGATGCCGGTGGTGGAACAACTGAACTTCTCCGGCGCGCAGATGGCGGCATTGTCTATCTGTATCGCGGGCGGTTCTATCGTGGTCAGCCACGTAAACGACGCCGGTTTCTGGCTGTTCGGTAAATTCACTGGCGCGACCGAAGCGCAAACGCTGAAGACCTGGACGATGATGGAAACCATCCTCGGCACCGTCGGCGCGATTGTTGGTATGATTGCGTTCCAGCTTCTGAGCTGAGTCTTGTTGCCCGGTGGCGCGCCGCTTACCGGGCCTACAAGTGAGCACATATCCACACCGTAGGCCGGGTAAGCGCAAGCGCCACCCGGCTTTTTTACATCCTTAACCTTTCATCCACATCCGAATGCCGTCCAGGAACATCTGGGTCGCCATCATTACCAGAATCAACCCCATCAGACGTTCCAGCGCGTTAACCCCTTTCTCGCCCAGCAGACGCAGGAACAGCGACGATTGCAGCAGAATCACAAACGTGCCGCCCCAGGCGATCAGCAGAGCGATGACCAGATGCCCCATTTGGTTCGGATACTGATGCGATAACAGCATCAGCGTCGCCAGGATGGTCGGGCCCGCCACCAGAGGGATGGCCAGCGGTACGATAAACGGTTCTTCGCCCGCCGGGAGTCCGGCGCTGTTGCCTGATGCGCTGGGGAAAATCATCTTAATGGCGATCAGGAACAGAATAATCCCCCCGGAGATCGACACGGTTTCCGCCCGCAGGTTGAGAAAGGCCAAAATTTTCTCGCCCGCAAACAGGAAAATGAGCATCAGTAAAAGCGCAATAAACAGCTCGCGAACCATAATCGCCCGGCGGCGCTTTGGTTCGGTATGTTTCAGTACGGACATGAAAATGGGCAGGTTTCCGAGTGGATCCATAATCAGGATCAATAAAACTGCCGCTGAAATGATTTCATTCATAACTCAAATTCCCTGATAATTACTGCGGACTTTCTGCTTGCTTAGGAAGCGGGATAAGTCGCATTACTGATGGCTTCGCTATCATTGATTAATTTCACTTGCGACTTTGGCTGCTTTTTGTATGGTGAAGGAAGAACCAGTAGGACACTGGTTTGCATACACAGCACACATCTTTGCAGGAAAAAAACGCTATGAAAAATGTTGGTTTTATCGGCTGGCGCGGTATGGTCGGCTCTGTACTCATGCAACGCATGGTTGAAGAGCGCGACTTCGATGCCATTCGCCCTGTTTTCTTTTCTACTTCCCAGCTTGGGCAGGCAGCGCCGACGTTCGGCGGTACGCCCGGCGGCACACTTCAGGATGCCTTTGATCTCGACGCGCTGAAGGCGCTTGATATCATTGTGACCTGTCAGGGCGGCGATTATACCAACGAAATCTATCCAAAGCTCCGTGAAAGCGGCTGGCAGGGCTACTGGATTGACGCGGCATCCTCGCTGCGCATGAAAGACGACGCCATCATTATTCTTGATCCGGTTAACCAGGATGTCATTACCGACGGCCTGAACAACGGCATTAAAACCTTCGTCGGCGGTAACTGTACCGTCAGCCTGATGCTGATGTCGCTGGGCGGTCTGTTTGCTAATGACCTGGTGGACTGGGTTTCTGTTGCGACTTACCAGGCGGCGTCTGGCGGCGGCGCGCGTCATATGCGCGAACTGCTGGCGCAGATGGGCCACTTGTACGGTCACGTAGCCGATGAGCTGGCGACGCCTTCTTCCGCGATCCTCGACATTGAGCGCAAAGTGACGACCCTGACCCGCAGCGGCGACCTGCCGGTTGATAACTTTGGCGTACCGCTGGCGGGCAGCCTGATTCCGTGGATCGACAAACAGCTCGATAACGGCCAGAGCCGCGAAGAGTGGAAAGGCCAGGCGGAAACCAACAAAATTCTCAACACCTCTTCCGTGATCCCGGTGGATGGTCTGTGCGTGCGCGTCGGCGCGCTGCGCTGCCACAGCCAGGCGTTCACCATTAAACTGAAAAAAGACGTGTCTGTTCCGACCGTAGAAGAACTGCTGGCCGCGCACAACCCGTGGGCGAAAGTGGTGCCCAACGATCGTGACATTACCCTGCGTGAGTTAACCCCGGCAGCCGTTACCGGCACGCTCACCACGCCGGTTGGCCGCCTGCGTAAGCTGAACATGGGGCCGGAGTTCCTCTCCGCCTTTACCGTTGGCGATCAGCTGCTTTGGGGCGCGGCAGAACCGCTGCGTCGTATGCTGCGTCAGCTGGCGTAATTGTGGATGGCCTGGTAGCGCGACGACGCTTATCAGGCCCACCAATAACGTGAATCATCAGGCCGGATAACGCATCGCCGCCATCCGGTAAACAAAACAGAGTTTAAATGTTGGGTGCTGAGTCACCCTTTTTTTTGCGTAATACAGGAGTAAGCGCAGATGTTCCAATATTTACCAGGAGTAAGATAAAGCATTGGCTATTCTTTAAGGGTGTCTTAATACCGGAGGTATTAAGCCTTAGCCTGAAGGTGGGACGGGGCAGAGAGGATGCACATTGGTGCTGCGCCGTTCAGGTCAAAGAAGTGTCACAACCTGATGTCGAAGATCAGTTGGAAGGGGTGACACCATAAAACAGGAAGACAGCCATGTCCGATCGTATCGATAGAGACGTGATTAATGCGCTAATTGCGGGCCATTTTGCGGACCCTTTTTCCGTACTTGGTATGCACCAAACCACCGCGGGACTGGAAGTCCGCGCCCTATTGCCTGATGCCACCGAAGTGTGGGTGATTGAACCGAAAACCGGACGTAAAGTCGGCAAACTGGAATGTATCGACTCACGCGGTTTTTTTAGCGGTGTGCTCCCCCGACGCAAAAATTTCTTTCGCTATCAGCTCGCTGTTGTCTGGCATGGACAGCAGAATCTGATTGACGATCCTTACCGTTTTGGCCCGCTGATCCAGGAAATGGATGCCTGGTTGCTGTCTGAAGGCACGCATTTACGCCCGTATGAAACGCTGGGCGCACATGCCGACACAATGGACGGCGTTACTGGTACCCGTTTTTCCGTCTGGGCGCCGAATGCCCAGCGCGTCTCCGTCGTTGGGCAATTCAACTACTGGGATGGTCGCCGCCACCCGATGCGCCTGCGCAAAGAGAGCGGTATCTGGGAGCTGTTTATTCCCGGCGCGCAACACGGTCAGTTGTACAAGTTCGAGATGATCGATGCGCATGGCAAGCTGAGAATCAAAGCCGATCCGTATGCGTTTGAAGCGCAAATGCGCCCGGAAACGGCCTCGCTGATCTGCGGTCTACCGGAAAAAGTGGTGCAGACGGAAGAGCGCAAACAAGCCAACCGGTTCGATGCGCCAGTCTCCATCTATGAAGTGCATCTGGGCTCGTGGCGTCGTCATACCGATAACAATTTCTGGCTGAGCTACCGCGAACTGGCGGATCAGCTTATTCCATACGTAAAATGGATGGGCTTTACCCACCTCGAACTGCTTCCTGTTAATGAACATCCCTTTGATGGCAGCTGGGGCTACCAGCCGACCGGGCTGTATGCGCCGACCCGCCGTTTCGGCACGCGCGATGACTTCCGCTATTTCATCAATGCCGCTCATCAGGCGGGTCTGAACGTCATTCTTGACTGGGTGCCGGGCCACTTCCCGTCGGATGATTTTGGTCTGGCGGATTTCGACGGCACCAAACTGTATGAGCACAGCGACCCGCGCGAAGGGTATCACCAGGACTGGAACACGCTTATCTATAACTACGGGCGCCGTGAAGTCAGCAACTATCTGGTCGGGAACGCGCTTTACTGGATTGAGCGTTTCGGCATTGATGCGCTGCGTGTAGACGCCGTGGCGTCGATGATTTACCGCGACTACAGCCGCAAAGAAGGCGAGTGGATCCCCAACGAGTTCGGCGGGCGTGAGAACCTGGAAGCCATTGAGTTCTTACGCAATACCAACCGTATTCTGGGAGAGCAGGTGCCTGGCGCGGTGAGCATGGCCGAGGAGTCCACTGACTTCGCTGGCGTGTCCCGACCACAGGATATGGGCGGACTGGGTTTCTGGTACAAATGGAACCTGGGCTGGATGCATGACACGCTGGACTACATGAAGCTGGACCCGGTTCATCGCCAGTATCATCACGATAAGCTGACCTTCGGCATGCTCTACAACTACACCGAAAACTTTGTCCTGCCGCTGTCGCATGACGAAGTGGTGCATGGCAAAAAATCGATTCTCGACCGTATGCCTGGCGACGCCTGGCAGAAATTCGCCAACCTGCGCGCCTATTACGGCTGGATGTGGGCGTTCCCCGGTAAGAAACTGCTGTTTATGGGCAACGAGTTCGCCCAGGGGCGCGAGTGGAACCACGACGCCAGCCTTGACTGGCATCTGCTGGAAGGCGGCGACAACTGGCACCACGGCGTACAGCGGCTGGTGCGCGATCTCAACCATACCTATCGCCACCATAAAGCGCTGCATGAACTTGATTTTGACGCTTACGGTTTTGAATGGCTGGTGGTGGATGATAACGAACGTTCGGTGCTGATTTTTGTCCGCCGCGATAAAGTCGGCAATGAAATCATCGTCGCCAGCAACTTTACCCCGGTGCCGCGCCATGACTATCGTTTTGGCATCAATCAGCCAGGGAAATGGCGGGAGATTGTGAATACCGACTCCATGCACTACCACGGCAGCAATACCGGCAACGGCGGGGTGGTGCACAGCGACGAGATCGCCAGCCACGGCCGCCAGCACTCATTGAGTCTGACGCTGCCGCCGCTGGCCACCATCTGGCTTGTGCGGGAGGGTGAATGACGCAACTGGCAACCGGCAAAGCGACACCGCATGGCGCGACGTATGACGGTCATGGCGTCAACTTCACGCTCTTTTCGGCGCATGCGGAGCGCGTTGAACTGTGCGTGTTTGATGCGCTCGGCAATGAGCAGCGGTATGACCTGCCGGGGCGCAGCGGCGATATCTGGCACGGCTACCTTGCCGACGCCAGACCCGGCCTGCGCTACGGGTATCGCGTACACGGCCCGTGGCAACCCGCGCAAGGGCACCGCTTTAACCCGGCAAAACTGCTTATCGATCCCTGCGCTCGCCGCGTTGAAGGAGAGCTGAAGGATAACCCGCTGCTGCACGGCGGGTACGACGAGCCGGACCATCGTGATAATGCCGCTGTTGCCCTGAAGTGCGTTGTCACCGCCGACCGCTATGACTGGGAAGATGACGTCCCGCCGCGCACGCCGTGGGGCAACACGGTCATCTACGAAGCGCATGTGAAGGGGCTGACGTACCTGCATCCGGCGATCCCGTCAGAGATTCGCGGCACCTGGAAGGCGCTGGGCCATCCGGTGATGATCGCGTATTTCAAGCAGTTGGGCATTACCGCGCTGGAGCTGTTGCCGGTGGCGCATTTTGCCAGTGAACCGCGCTTACAGCGCCTGGGGCTGTCGAATTACTGGGGCTATAACCCGGTGGCGATGTTCGCGCTGCATCCGGCTTATGCCTGCTCCCCGGAAACGGCGCTGGATGAGTTTCGCGATGCCATCAAAGCGCTGCATAAAGCCGGTATTGAAGTCATTCTTGATATTGTGCTGAACCATAGCGCGGAGCTGGATCTCGACGGGCCGCTCTTCTCCCTGCGCGGAATCGACAACCGTAGCTATTATTGGATCAAGGAGGATGGCGACTATCACAACTGGACCGGCTGCGGCAACACCCTCAATCTGAGCCATCCCGGCGTGGTGGAGTTTGCGTGCGAGTGCCTGCGCTACTGGGTTGAAACATGCCATGTGGACGGTTTTCGTTTTGATCTGGCCTCCGTGATGGGGCGTACCCCGGCGTTCCGTCAGGATGCGCCGCTGTTTACCGCCATCAACAATTGCCCGGTATTGTCGAGCGTGAAGCTCATTGCTGAGCCCTGGGATATCGGCGAAGGCGGCTATCAGGTGGGGAATTTCCCGCCGCCGTTTGCCGAGTGGAACGACCATTTCCGTGACGCGGCCCGCCGCTTCTGGTTGCAACGCAATCTGCCCCTCGGTGAGTTTGCCGGACGTTTCGCCGGTTCCAGCGATGTGTTTAAACGCCACGATCGCCTGCCCAATGCGTCCGTCAATCTGATCACCGCGCATGACGGTTTTACGCTGCGCGACTGTGTTTGTTTCAATCAGAAACACAATGAGGCGAACGGTGAGGAAAATCGGGACGGCACCAACAACAATTACAGTGATAATCATGGTAAAGAGGGATTAGGCGGCACGCTGGATCTGATTGAACGGCGGCGCGACAGCATTCATGCCCTGCTGACCACGTTGTTGCTCTCTCAGGGAACGCCGATGCTGCTGGCGGGCGATGAACACGGCCATAGCCAGCACGGCAACAATAACGCTTACTGCCAGGATAACGCATTAACCTGGCTGGACTGGCAGCAGGCAAACAGTGGGCTAACCACCTTTACCGCTGCATTGATTCATCTTCGCCAGCAGATACCGGCATTAGTGGGAAATCGCTGGTGGGAAGAAAATGACGGCAATGTTCGTTGGCTGAATAAAAATGCAGAGCCCTTAAGCGCGGGCGAGTGGGAAAACGGGCCGAAACAGATGCAGATCCTGCTTTCAGACCGCTTCCTTATCGCGATAAACGCCACGCTTGAGGTGACAGATATCGTTTTACCTGAAGGGGAGTGGCACGCTATTCCCCCATTCGCTGGAGAGGATAATCCGGTGATTACGGCTGTCTGGCAGGGACCTGCGCACGGACTGTGTGTGTTCCAGAGATGATAAAAAAGGAGTTAGTCATGGTGAGTTTAGAGAAGAACGATCGTGTAATGTTGGCGCGCCAGCTGCCATTAAAATCTGTTGCCCTGATCCTGGCCGGTGGCCGTGGTACACGCCTGAAAGATTTAACCAACAAACGTGCCAAACCTGCCGTGCACTTTGGCGGTAAGTTCCGCATCATCGATTTTGCCTTATCCAACTGTATTAACTCCGGGATCCGCCGTATTGGCGTGATCACGCAATACCAGTCTCATACTCTGGTACAGCATATTCAGCGCGGCTGGTCATTCTTCAGCGAAGAGATGAACGAATTCGTCGACCTGCTTCCCGCCCAGCAAAGGATGCAGGGCGAAAACTGGTATCGTGGAACGGCAGATGCCGTGACCCAGAACCTGGACATCATTCGTCGCTATAAAGCGGAATATGTGGTGATCCTCGCGGGCGATCATATCTACAAGCAGGACTACTCGCGCATGCTGATCGACCACTTCGAAAAAGGAGCGCGCTGCACCGTGGCGTGTATGCCGGTGCCGATTGAAGAGGCCACCGCGTTTGGCGTGATGGCGGTGGACGAGAGCGATAAGATCATCGAGTTTGTTGAAAAACCGGCGAATCCGCCAGCCATGCCTGGCGACGCGACGAAATCTCTCGCCAGCATGGGGATCTACATTTTCAACGCCGATTATCTGTATGAGTTGCTGGAGGAGGACGACAAAGACGACACCTCCAGCCACGATTTCGGTAAAGATATCATCCCAAAAATCACCAAAGCCGGTATGGCATATGCGCATCCATTCCCGCTGTCCTGCGTGCAGTCCGATCCCGAATCTGAACCTTACTGGCGCGATGTGGGCACGCTGGAAGCCTACTGGAAAGCCAACCTCGACCTGGCCTCGGTGACGCCGGAACTCGACATGTATGATCAGGACTGGCCGATCCGCACGCACATGGAGTCTCTGCCGCCTGCGAAATTTGTTCAGGATCGCTCCGGCAGCCACGGCATGACGCTCAACTCGCTGGTCTCCGGCGGGTGCATTATATCCGGTTCGGTGGTGGTGCAGTCCGTCCTGTTCCCGCGTGTGAGGGTGAACTCATTCTGTAACATCGATTCGGCAGTCCTGCTGCCAGAGGTCTGGGTTGGACGCTCATGCCGCTTGCGTCGTTGCATCATCGATCGCGCCTGTGTAATCCCGGAAGGTATGGTGATTGGCGAAAACGCGGAAGAAGATGCCCGTCGTTTCTACCGTTCAGAGGAAGGCATTGTGCTGGTCACGCGTGAAATGCTGCGCAAATTGCAGGTCAAACAGGAGCGATAATGCAGGTTTTACATGTATGTTCAGAGATGTTCCCCCTGCTCAAAACAGGTGGTCTGGCGGATGTGATTGGCGCGTTGCCTGCGGCACAGATTGCGGATGGTGTGGATGCTCGTGTGCTGCTTCCTGCATTTCCTGATATTCGTCGGGGCATCCCGGATGCGCAGGTAGTGACCCGGCGCGATACCTTTGCGGGAAGAATTACGCTCCTGTTCGGGCATTATAACGGCGTGGGAATCTACCTGATTGATGCGCCGCATCTGTATGATCGTCCGGGAAGCCCTTATCACGATACGAATTTATTCGCCTATACCGATAACGTCCTGCGGTTTGCGCTGCTGGGATGGGTGGGATGTGAAATGGCCTGCGGGCTTGATCCATTCTGGCGCCCGGATGTGGTGCATGCGCACGACTGGCATGCAGGCCTGGCGCCTGCGTATCTGGCTGCGCGCGGGCGTCCGGCGAAATCGGTGTTTACCGTACACAACCTGGCCTATCAAGGCATGTTTTATGCACATCACATGGATGACATCCAACTGCCATGGTCGTTCTATAACATGCATGGTCTGGAGTTTAACGGGCAGATTTCATTCCTGAAGGCGGGGTTGTATTACGCCGACCATATTACGGCGGTGAGCCCGACCTATGCGCGTGAAATTACCGAGCCGCAGTTCGCGTACGGGATGGAAGGCCTGCTGCGTCAGCGTCATCAGGAAGGGCGTCTGTCCGGCGTGCTGAATGGCGTGGATGAGAAAATCTGGAGCCCTGAAACGGATCTGCTGCTGGCGGCGCGCTATACGCGTGATTCGCTGGAGGAGAAAGCGGAGAACAAGCGCCAGCTACAGATTGCGATGGGGCTGAAAGTGGATGACAAAGCGCCGCTGTTCGCCGTGGTCAGCCGTCTGACCAGCCAGAAAGGGCTGGATCTGGTGCTGGAGGCGTTGCCGGGATTGCTGGAGCAGGGCGGGCAACTGGCGCTGCTGGGCGCGGGCGATCCGGTATTGCAGGAAGGATTTTTAGCGGCGGCGGCGGAACACCCAGGCCAGGTGGGCGTGCAGATCGGCTATCACGAAGCCTTCTCTCACCGCATCATGGGCGGGGCGGATGTCATTCTGGTGCCCAGCCGCTTTGAGCCGTGCGGCTTAACGCAGTTATACGGACTGAAGTACGGCACGCTGCCGCTGGTGCGGCGTACCGGTGGGCTTGCTGATACGGTGTCGGACAGTTCGCTGGAAAACCTGGCGGACGGCATCGCCAGTGGGTTTGTATTTGAAGATAGTAATGCCTGGTCTCTGTTACGGGCGATCCGGCGTGCTTTCGTGTTGTGGTCCCGACCTTCGCTCTGGCGGTTTGTGCAACGGCAGGCTATGGCCATGGATTTTAGCTGGCAAGTCGCGGCGAAGTCTTACCGCGAGCTTTACTATCGCTTGAAATAGTTATCCAGGAATCACCTATATGAATGCTCCATTTACTTATGCATCGCCCACTCTTAGCGTAGAAGCGCTTAAGCATTCTATTGCCTACAAACTGATGTTCACGATTGGTAAAGATCCGGTCATTGCCAATAAACATGAATGGCTGAACGCCACGCTGTTCGCGGTGCGCGATCGCCTCGTGGAACGCTGGCTGCGTTCTAACCGTGCTCAACTGTCGCAGGAAACCCGTCAGGTCTATTACCTGTCGATGGAATTTTTGATTGGCCGAACCCTCTCCAATGCCTTGTTATCGTTGGGTATTTACGACGATGTTAAAGGGGCGCTGGAAGCGATGGGGCTGGATCTCGAAGAACTGATTGATGAAGAGAACGACCCCGGTCTTGGCAACGGCGGTCTTGGCCGTCTGGCGGCGTGCTTCCTTGATTCGCTGGCGACCCTGGGCCTGCCGGGGCGCGGCTATGGAATTCGCTACGACTACGGCATGTTCAAGCAGAACATTGTCGAGGGGCGGCAGAAAGAGTCCCCGGACTACTGGCTGGAATACGGCAATCCGTGGGAGTTCAAACGCCATAATACGCGCTACAAGGTGCGTTTCGGCGGGCGAATTCAGCAGGAAGGCAAGAAAGCCCGCTGGATTGAAACCGAAGAGATTCTGGCGGTGGCCTATGACCAGATTATCCCGGGTTATGATACCGACGCCACCAACACGCTGCGCCTGTGGAGCGCTCAGGCCAGTAGCGAAATCAACCTTGGTAAATTTAACCAGGGCGACTACTTCGCGGCGGTAGAGGACAAAAATCACTCTGAAAACGTATCCCGCGTGCTTTACCCGGATGACTCCACCTATTCGGGACGCGAGCTGCGCCTGCGTCAGGAGTACTTCCTGGTTTCCTCAACGGTACAGGACATTCTGAGCCGCCACTACCAGCTGCATAAAACCTATGACAACCTGGCGGATAAAATCGCCATTCACCTCAATGATACCCACCCGGTGCTGTCGATCCCGGAACTGATGCGCTTGTTGATTGATGAGCACAAATTCAACTGGGACGATGCGTTTGAGGTGTGCTGCCAGGTCTTCTCCTACACCAACCACACGCTGATGAGCGAAGCGCTGGAAACCTGGCCGGTGGATATGCTGGGTAAAATCCTGCCGCGTCATTTGCAGATCATCTTTGAGATTAACGACTATTTCCTGAAAACGTTGCAGGAGCAGTATCCCAACGATACCGCTCTGCTGGGGCGGGCGTCGATTATCGATGAGTCCAACGGTCGCCGCGTCCGTATGGCGTGGCTGGCGGTGGTGGTGAGCCATAAAGTGAATGGCGTATCGGAGCTGCACTCTAACCTGATGGTGCAGTCGCTGTTTGCTGATTTTGCGAGTATCTTCCCGACCCGCTTCTGCAACGTGACCAACGGCGTGACGCCGCGCCGCTGGCTGGCGCTGGCGAACCCGTCGCTTTCTGAGGTGCTGGACGAAAATATCGGGCGCACCTGGCGTACGGATCTCAGCCAGCTAAGCGAACTACAGCAGCATTGCGATTTCCCGCTGGTGAATCACGCGGTGCGCCAGGCGAAGCTGGAAAACAAAAAACGGCTGGCAATACTCATCGCTCAGCAATTGAACGTGGTGGTCAATCCGAAGGCGTTGTTTGATGTGCAGATTAAACGTATTCACGAGTACAAACGTCAGTTGATGAATGTGCTGCATGTGATTACGCGTTATAACCGCATCAAGGAAGATCCTGAGGCGGAATGGGTGCCGCGCGTGAATATCTTTGCCGGTAAGGCGGCTTCGGCCTATTACATGGCGAAGCACATTATTCACCTGATCAATGACGTTGCTAAGGTGATCAACAACGATCCGCAGATTGGCGATAAGCTGAAAGTGGTGTTTATCCCGAACTACAGCGTGAGCCTGGCGCAGGTCATTATTCCTGCCGCCGACCTGTCTGAGCAGATTTCGCTGGCGGGTACGGAGGCGTCCGGCACCAGTAATATGAAGTTTGCGCTCAACGGCGCGCTGACCATCGGTACGCTGGACGGCGCAAACGTCGAGATGCTGGAGCATGTGGGGGCGGAGAATATCTTTATCTTTGGCAATACGGCGGAAGAGGTGGAAGAACTGCGCAAGCAGGGCTATAAACCGCGCGAGTATTACGAAAAAGATGCGGAGCTGCACCAGGTGCTGACGCAGATCGGCAGCGGCGTGTTCAGCCCGGAAGAGCCGGGGCGCTACCGTGATCTGGTGGATTCGTTGATTAACTTTGGCGACCACTATCAGGTGCTGGCGGATTATCGTAGCTATGTTGATTGCCAGGATAAGGTGGATGAATTGTATCGTCATCCCGAAGAGTGGACCGCGAAAGCGATGCTCAATATCGCCAATATGGGGTATTTCTCCTCCGACAGGACGATCAAGGAGTATGCCGAAAATATCTGGCACATTGATTCGGTAAGGTTGTAACAAGGGACAGGACTACCTGTAGGCCGGATAAGACGTTAGTGGCCATCCGGCAAAAGGCCCGGTGGCGCTGACGCTTACCGGGCCTGTGGACTGTTTTGTAGGCCGGATAAGGCGTAGCCGCCATCCGGCATTGTCATTACGACGCCAGCGACAACTGACGTTTGCCAATATATTCCGCCAGCCACTGGCTCACGCGGGACTGCTGCTCGGCGTTGAGCCACATCCCTTCTTTGGTGCGGCGCCACAACGCGTCGTCCGCACGACGTACCCATTCGTGATCCACCAGATACTTCAACTCCGCTTCGTAAAGTTCGTGACCGAAATCTTCACCTAACTCGGCAACGGAGGTGGCTTCGCCGAGTATCCACTCGGTATTGCTGCCGTAGGTGCGGGAATAATGACGCGCCAGCGACTCCGTCAGGAACGGATAGCGGCGGCGCAGTTTGGCCGCGTAATCTTCACGATCGCCGCCGATATCCCCGCCAGGAAGCACGCACTCTTTAGTCCAGGCCGGGCCAATGCCCTGGTAATAGGACGACAGTTTTTCCATTGCGTGTTCGGCCAGCTTACGATAAGTGGTCAGCTTACCGCCGAATACCGACAGCAGCGGCGCTTTGCCGTTTTCATCGTGGATATCCAGCGTGTAGTCACGGGTGATCGCCTGCGGAGAATCGGACTCGTCATCGCACAGCGGACGCACGCCGGAGTAGGTCCAGACGATATCGTCGCGGCCCAGTTGTTTCTTGAAGTGCGCGTTATAGACCTTCAACAGGTAATTGATTTCGCTTTCATCAATTTTCACTGCCTTCGGATCGCCTTTGTACTCCACGTCAGTGGTGCCGATGATTGAGAACTCATCCATCCACGGAATCACAAATACGATACGCTTATCTTCGTTTTGCAGGATATAAGCCTGTTTCTGCGTATGCACGCGCGGCACCACAATGTGGCTGCCTTTGATCAGACGAATGCCGTAGGGTGAAGGCAGGTGCATACCGTCGTCGAAGAACTGTTTTACCCACGGCCCCGTGGCGTTGACCAGACCACGCGCCTGCCAGGTGTGCTTTTTACCGGTATCGATATCTTCCGCTTCTACGATCCACAGACCGTTTTCACGACGGGCAGAGGTCGCTCGGGTACGGGTTAACACTTCCCCGCCTTTACGCACCACCATTTGGGCGTTTGCCAGAACCAGACGTGCATCGTCTACCCAGCAGTCAGAATATTCGAAACCGCGCACGATCTCCGGTTTCAGCACCGAATCTGCGCCAAAACGCAAACCGGTTGAACCGGGCAGACTGGTGCGTTTGCCCAGATGATCGTACATAAACAAACCAATTCGGATCATCCATGCCGGGCGCAGGTGCGGGCGGTGAGGCAGTCGGAAGCGCATCGGGAAGGCGATGTGCGGCGCCATTTTCAGCAGCACTTCACGTTCGGCCAGCGCTTCGCTGACCAGGCGGAATTCGTAGTGTTCAAGGTAGCGCAAGCCACCGTGAATTAATTTAGAGCTGGCGGAAGAGGTTGCACAGGCCAAATCCTGCGCTTCCAGCATGAGCACGGATAAACCACGTCCGGCGGCGTCTGCCGCGATACCCGCACCGTTAATGCCCCCGCCTATCACAATCAGATCTTTGGTTTCCATGCTACCCTCTTGCACTTTCGTTAAAGCTCAAAAATGTTCGTTATCGAGCATAATAGCAAAAAAACGAGCTGGTGGTAACATCGAAAAAACATTTTAGAGTGATACATATAACATTATGGCGTTTACTTACCCCGGCGACGTACACTGAACGGTAAAATAGCCATCTGCATATAAAGCCTGCATATAAAAGAAAGAGAGACTCATGGATCAGTTTGAATGTATTAATGTCGAAGAAGCTCACCAGAAGCTGCACCAGGGAACGGCGGTGCTGGTGGATATCCGCGATCCGCAAAGCTATGCGATGGGCCACACGCCGCAGGCGTTCCATCTGACCAACGATACGCTGGGCGCGTTTATGCGCGACCATGATTTCGATACCGTGGTGATGGTGATGTGCTATCACGGCAATAGCAGCAAAGGCGCGGCACAGTACCTGCTACAACAGGGTTATGACGCGGTTTACAGTATTGATGGCGGGTTTGATGCCTGGCACCGCCATTTCCCCTCAGAGGTGGCATTTGGCGCATAAGCCCACAAAGATGCAGCCTGAAGCCGGAAGGGCCTATATACTGTCCTCTTTTGTGTGGACTAAGCGACAGCAACAATGTTGATGATTACCTCTTTTGCTAACCCCCGCGTGGCGCAGGCATTTGTTGATTACATGGCGACGCAGGGCGTTATCCTGACGATTCAACAACATCATCAAAGCGATGTCTGGCTGGCGGACGAATCTCAGGCCGAGTGCGTGCGGGCGGAGCTGGCGCGCTTTCTGGAAAATCCCGCCGATCCGCGTTATCTGGCGGCAAGCTGGCAGTCCGGTCATACCGGCAGTGGGCTGCACTATCGCCGTTTCCCGTTTATCGCCACATTGCGCGAGAGGGCGGGCCCGGTCACCTGGCTTATTATGATCGCCTGTATCCTGGTGTTCGTTGTGATGAGCATCGTCGGCGCGCAGAGCGTCATGGTGTGGCTGGCGTGGCCGTTTGATCCGTCACTGAAATTTGAGTTCTGGCGCTATTTCACCCATGCGTTTATGCACTTCTCGTTAATGCATATCCTCTTCAACCTGTTGTGGTGGTGGTATATCGGCGGGGCGGTGGAAAAACGTCTGGGCAGCGGAAAACTGATCGTTATTACCGTCATCAGCGCATTGCTGAGCGGTTATGTACAGCAGAAGTTCAGCGGCCCGTGGTTTGGTGGGCTTTCCGGCGTGGTTTACGCGCTGATGGGCTACGCCTGGCTACGTGGTGAACGCGATCCGCAAAGCGGCATATATCTACAGCGTGGGCTTATTGCTTTTGCGTTGATCTGGATTGTTGCCGGGTGGTTTGATGTGTTTGGCATGTCGATGGCGAACGGTGCGCACATCGCCGGGCTGGCCGTGGGGCTGGCGATGGCATTTGCTGACACGGTGAATGCGCGAAAACGAACATGATTGGGGTTGCGCCGGATGGCGGCGAAACGCCTTATCCGGCCTACTAAAAATGCACGGTCGGTAGGCCGGATAAAACGCCAGGCGTCGCCATCCGGCAAAATTCCAGGGAATAACAATGAAACAGACACAACGTCATGACGCTATCATCGAACTGGTAAAAAAGCAGGGATACGTCAGCACTGAAGAACTGGTGGAACATTTCTCCGTCAGCCCACAAACCATCCGTCGGGATCTCAACGACCTGGCGGAGCAGAATATGATCCTGCGCCACCACGGCGGCGCGGCGTTGCCTTCCAGCTCGGTAAACACGCCGTGGCACGATCGTAAAGCGACGCAAACGGCGGAGAAGGAACGTATTGCGCGGAAAGTCGCCACGCAAATCCCCAACGGTTCAACGCTGTTTATCGATATCGGCACGACGCCGGAAGCGGTGGCGCATGCCTTGTTGGATCACAGTAACCTGCGCATTGTGACCAACAATCTCAACGTGGCGAACACGCTGATGGTGAAAGAGGATTTTCGCATTATTCTCGCTGGCGGTGAGCTTCGCAGCCGTGACGGCGGCATTATTGGCGAAGCGACGCTCGATTTCATCTCTCAATTCCGCCTGGATTTTGGCATTCTGGGGATCAGCGGTATCGACAGCGATGGGTCGCTGCTGGAATTTGATTATCACGAAGTACGCACGAAACGCGCGATTATTGAAAATTCACGCCATGTGATGCTGGTTGTGGATCACTCTAAGTTTGGTCGTAATGCGATGGTGAATATGGGCAGCATTAGCCTGGTGGATGCCGTCTATACCGATATGACGCCGCCAGCAGGGGTATTGCAGGTGCTTACCGACCACCATATTCAGTTAGAGTTGTGCTGATCATCGTGATTGTAGGCCCGGTAAGCGTAAGCGCCACCGGGCAATCATCACACCCCGTACCCCATCATTTTCAAAAGCCTCTGCGCATGTTGTACGGCGTCCTGACGATGCGCGACGCCGAGCTTCTGATATAAATTGCGAATGTGCGTTTTGATGGTCGTGGCCGCAACCGCCAGCTCGCCAGCGATTTGCTCGTTGCTGTAGCCGGAATAGATCAGCCCCAGAACCTGCCACTCACGCTGCGTTAGCGGGCTGGTGCGGATCAGCTCCGGTACGTCCGGGTGATTTAACAGCCGCTCCACAAAGCCTTCGTCAAAATGGGCGAACTTATGTCGATGGTGCTGGTTAATTTCCCGCAGGATGCGCTGTGCGCGATGTTGTTCAAGCTCCGGCAGCGTATTCAACTGAATCAACTGACGCAGTTGCTGCGCCATCGCTTCGCCTTCAATCACAAAGTGGCTGATGAAACCGGTACGGTTCGCCAGTTGCAGCGCATCAAGCAACACCCGCTGGGCGTCGTTTTTACGTCCGGCCTGCCAGTACAGTTGATTAAGCAACAGCAGGTTACGGTTAAGATCGCTCATTAAACGCAGGCTACGGGCGTTCTCGTTTAGCTCTTCCAGCACAATCTCTGCGGATTCAAACTCACCCAGCAGGATCTGCGCCCTGGCGATATTACGCCACTGGCCTTGCAGGAAGTGGTTGTTGGCAAATTCTGGTTTCGGCGTATGACGCAGCCAGTTGGCGGCGGACTTCTTATCGCCCGTCATCTGCCAGTAAATCACGCGAACCTTATCGGCATTGGAAATCCAGTCGCTGTGATACTGGCCGTTGCCCAGCAGGTTCTCCAGACGGTTCAACTGCGTGCGGGCATTATCCAGATCGCCGCGCGCCAGCGAGCACTGCACCAGCAGCGCCAGACACTGCAATTGCTGCTGCGGCTGGAATGCGGAAAGCACATCAATACCGCTGCGGGCGGAGGCTTCCGCTTCGTCAAGACGCGCCCATGCCCACAGAAGCTGCGCGCGAATGCGCATCAGGAACTCGTGCATCGGCAACTGTTCGAGATGTTGCTCTTTAATCAGCTGGAACGCTTTCTCCTGGGTTTCCCAGGCGGCCTGCAAAAAGCCCTGGGCGAAGAGAATTTCACTTTGTTGGAGCAGGCTCCAGAGGGCGTAATGCCAGACGTCATGATGACGCGACATTTGCTCAGTTTGCTGCATCAGCGACAGTGAGCGGGAGAGATCGCCTTTACAGTGCAGCACTTCGCCGTGTACGGAGGTGGCGACAATACGGCTGTAAAACCAGGCGATCGGCAGCTCATCCAGCGCCAGTTTTGCCAGCCGTTCCGCTTCATCCGGGTTGCCGTCGTTAATCGCGACCTGAGCGCGCAGGGCGTTGAATTCCGCATGCAGCGTACCGTCCATCATGCCCTGAATTTCTTGCTCAGCGCGCGCCAGCAGGGTATTCACTTCGCTGTAGCGGTGCTGGCTTTGCATCAGCCATGCCTGCAACAGAACCAGCCGCGGGTTTTCCAGCAAACTTTCCCACGGCAGGGCCTTTAACGACTCTTCCAGCAGCGCCAGCTCACTGTGATTAAACAGCCCCCACGCATGATTCAGCAGGATATCGCGCAGCATATGCGCATCGCCCGCCGCCAGGGCATGGTGAATGGCTTCGCTGGGGAAACCTTGCGCCATCCAGCTTTCGGCGGCAGCGCGGTGGATATCCGGCAGCTCGGTCGCCAGTTCCCACTGGCAACGCTGACGCAGGAAACTGCCAAAAAGCGGGTGATAGCTGAACCATTCGCCCGTATCGTCCATGCGTTGCAGGAACAGCCCCTGACGCTCAATCTCCTCCAGACGCATCTGCCCGTTCTCTTCGCCCGTCACGCGCACGATCAGCGCATCGTTCATCGAACGCAGGATGGCGCTTTTCAGCAGAAAATGCCGGGTACTCACGTCCACGTTGTCCAGCACTTCATCGACCAGGTAATCGGACAGATGGCTGGCGTTGATTCCCGCCAGGCGTCGCGCAGACTGGTGCGCGGAGTTATTGTTCTGGCGGGCGGAAAGGGCGATAAGCTGTAGCGCGGTTGCCCAACCGGCGACGTCGTCGCACATCCGGCTGCTTTCGGCGGCTTCGATAGGCGAGGACAGACGGCGGTCAAAGAACTGTTTTGCTTCCTGATGGTTAAAGGCTAATTGCTGGCTGCCGATTTCCAGCAGCTGATCGCGAACGCGCAAGTTAGCGATGCCGAGCTGCGGTAAATTACGCGACAGCACGACCAGCGTGAGATTTTCGGGCTGATGGCGCAGGAAAAAGCGCATCGCGTCGTGGATCACCGGGTTTGTGATCAGATGGTAATCATCAATGACCAGATAAAGCGGGCGATGCCACTCAGCTAACTCAATAAAGAGTTGCGCGAAAAGGGAGGTCAGGCTGACGTACTGGCGTTTTTGCACCATGACTTCACTGGTGGAGCAATGCCCGCCCGTTGCCTGCTGAAGCGCGGCAATTAAATAACTGGCGAATCGCTCCTGCTGGTTGTCGCCTTCATCCAGCGAGAACCAGCCTAACTCGTTTTTCCCGGCTGCCCACTGTGAAACAAGCGTGGTTTTCCCATAGCCCGCAGGGCTTGTTACCAGGGCCAGCCTGAAATTGTTCGCGCCGGAAAGTTTAGCCAACAGGCGCTCACGAACCACCGTATGGTCGAGTCGAACCGGACGACTTAATTTAGACGGAATCAACATAGTAATCACTTCACTGTGAGGAAATGGGGAAATGCGATTTTTTTTGCGCTTCGTAATTAATAGATATAAGGTCGGACAGAAACCGGTTTAATGCAAGCTATGCAAGTTTTTTGTGTGTCTGAATTTGCACTCTGTCACAATTCTAAATATCCATTGCAAGAAACGGTTTAGCACGGTCTGAGTGTGCGTGGAGACTGGGATGGTGCCCGATCCTGCCTGCCCCAAATAATGCCGTTTCCTCTGTGTGGTTACTGTACTTTTTAATGAAAGTCAGGAAGTAATGAACTCAGGGAATTATTCAGGAACGGAAATAACTGAATGGGTTTGATATTTCAGGTTAGAAACTATTTCCGCATTTACATATTCACTTTCAATAAACCTCCGCGATTTAATTATTTGTGTCATCGTGCGTAAAACGGCGTGCAGTCGCAGGTATGCTGTGCGGTAATTCGACGTATTCACCGGCAATCCACTACCTTTAAGTGGCGGCGATCACACTTTTATGCTCATCCCCACTACTCCTCCCTGCCTAATCCCGGGTGGGATGAGGAAGGTCAACATCGAGCCAGGCAAACTAACGATAACGTTGTTTTATTACCTGAGGATTCGGAATTTCTATGTCACAGCCTACCTTCAACAAAGATCACTTTCAGGCTGCCCTGATGCGTCAGTGGCAGCGTTTCGGTTTACTGTCGGCTCATGAGATGACATCTCGCCAGTGGTGGCAGGCCGTTAGCGGCGCACTGGCTGAATTGCTCAGCGCGCAACCTGCGGCGAAACCGGCTAAAAACCAGCGTCATGTTAACTACATCTCGATGGAATTCCTGATTGGCCGCCTGACCGGGAACAACCTGTTGAATCTGGGCTGGTATCAGGCGGTGAGCGATGTGCTGAAAACGCACGACGTCAACCTGACCGACCTGCTGGAGGAAGAGGTTGATCCTGCGCTGGGCAACGGTGGTTTAGGGCGTCTGGCGGCATGTTTCCTGGACTCTATGGCGACGGTAGGCCAGTCCGCAACGGGCTATGGCCTGAACTACCAGTATGGGCTGTTTCGTCAGTCTTTTGTCGATGGGCAACAGATGGAAGCGCCGGATGACTGGCATCGCGGTAGCTACCCGTGGTTCCGTCACAATGAACAGCTTGATGTTCAGGTCGGTATTGGCGGTAAAGTGACGAAGGACGGGCGTTGGGAACCGGGTTTTGTGATCGCCGGGCAGGCGTGGGACTTGCCGGTGCTTGGCTACCGGAACGGCGTCGCACAGCCGCTGCGTTTGTGGCAGGCCGCGCATGCGCATCCGTTTAACCTGACCAAATTCAACGACGGCGATTTCCTGCGCGCGGAGCAGCAGGGGATCGACGCGGAAAAACTGACGAAAGTCCTCTATCCGAACGACAACCACACCGCAGGCAAAAAGCTGCGCCTGATGCAGCAGTATTTCCAGTGTGCCTGCTCGGTAGCGGATATTCTGCGTCGTCACCACCTGGCGGGGCGCAAACTGCATGAGCTGGCGGAGTATGAGGTCATTCAACTCAACGATACTCACCCGACCATCGCTATCCCTGAACTGCTGCGCGTGCTGCTCGATGAGCACCAGCTAAGCTGGGACGACGCCTGGGCCATCACCAGTAAAACGTTCGCCTACACCAACCATACGCTGATGCCGGAAGCGCTGGAGTGCTGGGATGAGAAACTGGTGAAAGCGCTGCTGCCGCGCCATATGCAGATCATCAAAGAGATTAATGACCGCTTTAAGAAACAGGTTGATAAAACCTGGCCGGGCGATAAGCAGGTGTGGGCGAAGCTGGCGGTAGTGCACGACAAGCAGGTGCGGATGGCCAATATGTGCGTGGTCAGCGGCTTTGCGGTCAACGGCGTTGCGGCGCTGCACTCCGATCTGGTGGTGAAGGATCTGTTCCCGGAATATCACCAGCTGTGGCCGAACAAATTCCACAACGTGACCAACGGCATTACGCCGCGTCGCTGGATCAAACAGTGCAACCCGGCACTTGCGGCGCTGCTGGATAAGTCGTTGAAGAAAGAGTGGGCTAACGACCTCGATCAGCTGATCAACCTGGAGAAATTCGCCGACGACGCGGCGTTCCGCAAAACGTATCGTGAGATTAAACAGGCGAATAAAGTCCGCCTGGCCGAATTTGTGAAAATGCGCACCGGGATTGAAATCAACCCGCAGGCGATTTTCGATATCCAGATTAAGCGCCTGCACGAATATAAGCGCCAGCACCTGAACCTGCTGCATATTCTGGCTCTGTACAAAGAGATCCGCGAAAATCCGAAAGCAGACCGCGTGCCGCGCGTGTTCCTGTTTGGCGCAAAAGCGGCGCCGGGCTACTATCTGGCGAAAAACATCATCTTCGCCATTAACAAGGTGGCGGAAACCATCAACAACGACCCGAAAGTCGGCGATAAGCTGAAAGTGGTCTTCCTGCCGGACTACTGCGTTTCGGCGGCGGAAATGCTGATCCCGGCGGCGGACGTCTCTGAGCAGATCTCCACTGCCGGTAAAGAAGCCTCCGGCACCGGCAATATGAAGCTGGCGTTGAACGGCGCGCTGACGGTCGGTACGCTGGATGGGGCGAACGTTGAGATCGCCGAACAGGTCGGGGACGAGAACATCTTTATCTTTGGTCATACCGTGGAAGAGGTGAAACGGCTGAAGGCCAAGGGCTACGACCCGGTGAAATGGCGTAAGAAAGACAAAGTGCTGGACGCGGTGCTGAAGGAGCTGGAAAGCGGCAAATACAGCAACGGCGACAAGCACGCTTTTGATCAGATGCTGCACAGCATTGGCAAACAGGGGGGCGATCCGTATCTGGTGATGGCGGACTTTGCCGCCTACGTTGCGGCACAAAAGCAGGTGGACGTGCTGTATCGCGACCAGGATGCCTGGACCCGGGCGACGATCCTGAACACCGCGCGTTGCGGGATGTTCAGCTCGGATCGCTCCATCCGCGATTATCAGGCTCGTATCTGGCAGGCAAAACGCTAAGGAAGCGCCATGGAACGCAAACGTCTGGATAATGCCGCGCTGGCGGCGGGGATCAGCCCCAATTACATCAATGCCCACGGTAAACCGCAGTCGATTGGCGCCGAAACCAAACGGCGTTTGCTTGATGCGATGCACCGTGCCACCGCCGCCACGAAGGTGGCGGTAACGCCAGTGCCGAATGTGATGGTGTATACCGCAGGCAAGAAGATGCCGCTGGCGGTAGAAGGCAGCGGCGATTTTAGCTGGCTGCTGACCACCGAGGAGGGCGTACAGCACAAGGGGCACGCCACCGGCGGTAAAGCCTTTACGCTTCCGGCAAAGCTGCCGGAGGGGTATCACACGCTGACCCTGACTCAGGGCGAACAGCGCACGCACTGCCGGATCATCGTGGCGCCGAAACGCTGCTATGAGCCGCAGGCGCTGCTGACCGGACAGAAGCTGTGGGGAGCGTGCGTTCAGCTTTATACCCTGCGTTCGGAAAAAAACTGGGGGATTGGCGACTTTGGCGATCTCCAGTCGATGCTGACGGATGTTGCGAAACGCGGCGGCGCATTTATTGGCCTGAACCCGATTCACGCCCTCTACCCGGCAAACCCAGAGAGCGCCAGCCCGTACAGCCCCTCATCCCGCCGTTGGCTGAATGTCATTTATATCGACGTGAATGCCGTTGACGATTTCCGGTTGAGCAAAGAGGCGCAGGCCTGGTGGAACATGCCGACGACGCAGCAGACATTGCAGCGCGCACGGGATGCCGAATGGGTTGATTATTCTGCTGTTACCGCGCTGAAAATGACCGCCCTGTGGATGGCATGGAAAGGTTTTGCGCTTCGTGATGACGAGCAGATGGCGGCGTTTCGCCACTTTGTCGCCCAGGAAGGCGACAGCCTGTACTGGCAGGCGGCATTTGACGCGCTGCACGCGCATCAGGTGAAGGAAGATGAGTTGCGCTGGGGCTGGCCGGTCTGGCCGGAAGCGTATCAGTCAGTGAACTCGCCGGAAGTGAAACAGTTCTGTGAAGATCACCGCGATGAGGTGGACTTTTACCTCTGGTTACAGTGGCTGGCGTATACCCAGTTTGCCGCCTGTTGGGCGGTATGCCAGGGTTATGATATGCCGATTGGCCTGTATCGCGATCTGGCGGTAGGGGTTGCGGAGGGCGGGGCGGAAACCTGGTGCGACCGTGAGCTGTATTGCCTGAAAGCGTCGGTGGGCGCGCCGCCGGATATCCTCGGCCCGCTGGGGCAGAACTGGGGACTGCCGCCGATGGACCCGCACATCATCGCCGCTCGCGCCTATGAGCCGTTTATTGAACTGCTGCGCGCCAATATGCAGAACTGCGGCGCTTTGCGTATCGATCATGTTATGTCGATGCTGCGTCTGTGGTGGATTCCTTACGGTGAAACGGCGGATCACGGGGCGTATGTGCATTACCCGGTGGACGCCCTGCTCTCTATTCTGGCGCTGGAAAGTAAACGTCATCGCTGCATGGTGATTGGCGAAGATCTGGGGACGGTGCCGGTGGAAATCGTGGGTAAACTGCGCGATAGCGGCGTTTACTCGTATAAAGTGCTCTATTTCGAGAATGATCATGAGAAGAACTTCCGCGCGCCGAAAGCGTACCCGGAACAATCAATGGCAGTCGCGACGACGCATGACCTTCCTACGCTGCGCGGCTACTGGGACAGCGGCGACCTGACGCTCGGCAAAATGCTGGGGCTTTACCCGGATGAAGTGATATTGCGTGGGCTGTATCAGGATCGTGAGCTGGCGAAGCAGGGTCTGCTGGACGCGCTGCACAAATACGGTTGCCTGCCGAAACGTGCCGGGCATAAGGCGTCGCTGATGTCGATGACGCCGATCCTCAACCGTGGAATGCAGCGTTACATCGCGGACAGCCATAGCGCATTGCTGGGGTTGCAGCCGGAAGACTGGCTGGACATGGCGGAGCCGGTCAATATTCCAGGCACCAGCGACCAGTACAAGAACTGGCGGCGCAAGTTGTCCACGACGCTTGAGAAGATGTTTGCCGATGACAAGGTGAATAAACTGCTTAAAGATTTGGACAAACGGCGAAAAGCGGCCGCGAAGAAGAAGTAAAAAAAGCCGGGAATTTCCCGGCTTTTTTATGGTGACAACACGTAGGCCTGATAAGCGCAGCGCCATCAGACAATTCTGGCGCACATTGCCGGATGGCGGTTTTGCCTTATCCGGCCTACAGGCCGTCTCGGTTACACCACCATTCCCAGCAGCAGACACCCAATCAGGCCGCAGACGGAGATAATGGTTTCCAGCATTGACCAGGACTTGATGGTTTCGCCGATGGTCAGGTTGAAATACTCTTTGAACAGCCAGAAGCCAGGATCGTTTACGTGAGAGAAAATGACGCTACCGGAACCGACGGCGATAACCATCAGCTCAGGGCTTACGCCCGTCGTCGCAATCAGCGGCGCCACGATACCACCCGCGGTAATTGCGGCCACGGTGGCAGAACCGAGCGCGATACGCAGTACGGCAGCGATGGACCACGCCATGAACAGCGGAGAAACGTTGGTTTCGTTCATCATGGACGCGATGTATTTGTCTACGCCGCTATCAACCAGTACCTGCTTGAATGCGCCGCCGCCGCCGATGATCAGCAGCATCATCGCGATGATTTTGATTGAGGAACCCAGCGTGTCGTTAATCTGATCCATTGAGCGGCCACGGTTCAGACCGAACGTGAACATCGCAATCAGTACCGCAATCAGCGTTGCCATTACCGGGTCGCCAAAGAACTCAGCAACCGGCAGGAAGGCATGACCTTTTGGCAGCACCATTTCTGCAACGGCGCGCATGGCCATTAAAATAACCGGCACCAGAGAAGTCCAGACGCTGACGCCAAAGCCAGGCATCTCTTCTTCAGTAAAGTTTTTTGCGCTGTACAGACCTTCCGGGATCGGCTTATCGATGCCTTTCAGGAAGCGGGCAAATACCGGGCCAGCGAGAATTACGGTCGGGATAGCCAGAATCGTACCGAACAGCAGGGTTTTACCCATATCGGCGTGGAAGATCGTGGCGATGGCGGTCGGGCCTGGGTGCGGAGGCAGGAAGCCGTGGGTAACGGACAGCGCTGCCGCCATCGGTACGCCGACATACAGCAAAGGAATGCTGGCCGCCGCTGCGATGGTGAATACCAGCGGCAGCATCAGCACGAAGCCCACTTCATAGAACAGTGCGAAACCTACCGTGAAGCCGGTTAATACCACTGCCCACTGGATGTGTTTTTTACCAAATTTGGCAATCAGCGTGGTCGCGATGCGCTGTGCACCGCCGCAGTCTGCCAGCATTTTACCCAGCATGGCACCGAAACCCATAATCAGGGCGAGGCTACCAAGAGTACCACCAACACCAGCTTTAATAGAGCCAATGACTTTATCCAGCGGCATTCCTTGCATCAATCCAACAGCAAGTGCCACCAGGACGAGAGCGATGAAACCGTTCATTTTGAAGCGGATCATCAGGAGTAATAACAAAATTACACCGATAGCGACGATGACTAATGGCATGATTTACCTGGCCTTTCATTTGTTATGGGTAACGTCGGTGTGTCGACGAAAAATTCCGCTTGTCCCAACCGGGAACAGAAGCGTAACGGCACCAACACTGATTAACTTTAACACTATCTGGTTTAGTCAGCTGTTATGGGGATGTTTGGTGCCCATATGAATGATACGGGTAACATATAGCGATTGAGAATCACCCTGGCAGGCAAAATTTAAATTATGAGAGGCAGGTCATGTTATCGGAGGGGAAAAGCGGAAGATATCATCACGCCGGATGGCGGCGTAAACGCCTTATCCGGCCTACGGGATACACATTGTAGGCCCGGTAAGCGATGCGCCACCGGGCAAAACGCCGGATGACGGCGTAAACGCCTTATCCGGCCTACGGGATATACATTGCAGGCCCGGTAAGCGACGCGCCACCGGGCAAAACGCCGGATGGCGGCGTAAACGCCTTATCCGGCCTACGGGATACACATTGTAGGCCCGGTAAGCGATGCGCCACCGGGCAAAACGCCGGATGGCGGCGTAAACGCCTTATCCGGCCTACGGAATACACATTGCAGGCCCGGTAAGCGACGCGCCACCGGGCAGAATCTTAGTAGTAAGAGTGCTCGCCGCGCTGGTGTTCGGTCAGATCGCGAACGCCTTTCAGCTCAGGGAATTCATTCAGCAGCTGCTTCTCGATCCCTTCTTTCAGGGTCACATCGACCATCGAGCAACCGTTACAGCCGCCGCCAAACTGCAAAATGGCGTAGCCTTCGTCGGTGATCTCCATCAGAGAGACGCGACCGCCGTGACCGGCAAGCTGCGGGTTGATCTGCGATTGCAGCATGTACTCCACACGTTCCATCAGCGGCGCATCATCAGCAACCTTACGCATTTTGGCGTTTGGCGCTTTCAGCGTCAGCTGAGAACCCAGCTGATCGGTGACGAAATCAATCTCGGCATCTTCCAGATACGGCGCGCTCAGTTCATCAACATAAGCGGTCAGAAGGTCAAATTTCAGGGCAGTGTCGCTTGCTTCCACGGCGTCCGGCGGACAATAAGAAACGCCGCATTCAGCGTTAGGCGTACCGGGATTGATCACAAATACGCGGATTTGTGTCCCTTCTTCCTGATTTGCCAGCAGTTTGGCAAAGTGCGCTTGTGCAGCATCGGAAATATGGATCATAGTAATGGCCTAATAGTTGACTATTTTACTTGGTTATAATACGCCCATCATCGAGGCTCTACAAGGTTCGACACAGGCACCATACCTGGACAGTCGCCGCGCCGTTGCGCAAAAGCAGCTGCGCGATCTCCGCGACGGTACTTCCGGTAGTGACGACATCATCCACAATGACCATATGGAGTCCCTGTACCGGCAATTCAAGGCGAAACGCATTTTTCAGGTTATGTTTGCGCAATCGGGCGCTGAGATGGTGCTGAGTGGCGGTGGCGCGAAGGCGCGTGACGCTTCGGCTGTCCCAGCCGCAGCCCAGCCAGCGCGCCAGGGGGCGACACAGCAGATCGCTTTGGTTAAATCCCCTGCGCCAGTGACGGCGCTGCCAGAGCGGCACGCTGACTAAGCGATCCGGTAGCGGAAGCGTCGATGCGCGGTGCGCGTGTAAGACTTCCAGCAACAGCAGGCGTGAAAGGGCGGCGGCGACGTCGCTGCGGCGAGAGAATTTTAGCTGGTGGATAAGTAAACTCAGCGGCGGTACGTAGTCGCTGACCGTCACCAGACGCTGCCACGGCGGGGGTTTTTGCAGACAACGCCCGCAGGGAATGGCGGTGTGCGCAGCGGGTAATCCACACTGCGGGCACAGACTGACGCGGCGACGCGCCGCTCTCGTGCAAACCGAACAAATCCCCCAGTGACTCAACGCCAGCGGCATTCGGCATAGCCAGCATAATCCCGGTACTGTTAGCATATGTTCATCCTTGTTAGCCAAAAGAGAACAGTAACTGATGAATGACATCTGGTGGCAGACTGAAGGTCAGGGAAATTGCCATCTTGTGCTGCTGCACGGATGGGGACTGAATGCGGAAGTGTGGAATTGCATTCGTGAGGAACTCAGCGCGCATTTCACGCTGCATCTTGTCGATTTACCCGGATTTGGCCGCAGCCAGGGTTTTGGCGCGATGTCGCTGGAGCAGATGGCGGAGCATGTGCTGAAACAGGCGCCTGATAAAGCCGTCTGGCTTGGCTGGAGTCTGGGAGGGCTGGTGGCGAGCCAGGTGGCGTTAACCCATCCTGAACGCGTTCAGGCGCTGGTGACTGTCGCGTCATCGCCCTGTTTCAGCGCTCGCGAAGCGTGGCCGGGTATTAAGCCGGATATCCTGGCGGGATTTCAACAGCAGCTCAGCGAAGATTTCCAGCGTACGGTGGAACGTTTTCTGGCGCTGCAAACGTTAGGCACCGAAACCGCGCGTCAGGATGCCCGCACGCTGAAAAGTGCCGTGCTGGCGTTGCCGATGCCGGAGGTTGCGGTACTGAACGGTGGGCTGGAGATATTGAAAACGGCCGACCTGCGAGAGCCGCTTAAATCGCTGACCATGCCGTTCCTGCGTCTGTATGGTTATCTGGATGGTCTGGTGCCGCGCAAAGTCGTGCCGATGCTGGATGCCGCATGGCCGGAGAGTGAATCGCAGGTGTTTGCAAAGGCCGCCCATGCGCCGTTTATTTCGCATCCCGGCGAATTTTGTCAGGCGTTGATGGCGTTAAAGCAGAAGATATAATTATTGTCTATGCAGTGCCGGATAGCGGCGTAAACGCCTTATCCGGCCTACATGTTAGCTACCGTTCGCCATCCGGCAGAACGTTAACGCAACGTCCACCACTCCCGGAGACAGGCTTTTCCTTCCGGGCAGCTTTTGCAGCTACCGGACAGGCAGCCGTCGGGATCTTCCTGAATCCGCACGGCCCTGCCCATATTCTCCAGTTGATTCAGCATCGCGTCGATCATCGGCTGCGGCGTATGCAGCGTGCGGCTAATCTGCATTGCCTCCATACGCCCCTGCAAAGCCAGTAAATCACGAACCTGAATAAGTGACGCCATTGTTCTCAACCTCAGTGACAGTTACCGACAGGGCTTGCGCAGCAGGCGCTGGCCGTTTTACGCGTCGCCAGCAGTTCGATATCCACCCGGCTGCGGGCGCGCCGTAACAGCCCCAGCACCACGATGTTAAACAGGATGACCGCCAGAATGCAGACCAGGCTATAGGTCGGATGCTGGCTAAAGCTTGCAACCTGATAGAACAGGGTAGACAGCGAGTAGGCGATATTCAGCCCCCACAGAATCGAGAAGCTCATCCAGCCGCGGCTGGACTCACGCGCGATAGCCCCCATCACCGAGATGCACGGTACATACAGCAGAACGAAAATCAGATAGCTGTATGCGGCAGCGGCGCTGCCAAACTTCGCGTCCATCACGCCCATCGCCCCGGTCGCCATTTCACCGTCGCCTTTGCTGGCTTCGATTGGGTTAGCCAGTACGCTAAGGCTGAAGGTGTCTTTCAGGCTTTGCCAGGTTTCATCGACCGCGCCCAGCAGCTCGTCGCCGAGATGGAAGTCAGCCGGGTTAAACTCTTCTTCCTGAATATTTTCAGCGGTATAGAGGGTGTTCAGCGTCCCCACCACCACCTCTTTCGCCATTGCGCCGGTGAACAGGCCAACGGTCGCCTGCCAGTTATCTTCATGAACGCCAATCGGTTTAAAGACAGGCGTAATCACGCGGCTGATGGACGCGAGCGCAGAGTCGTTGATGTTATCGACGATTTTTCCGCTCAGGGAGAAGCTGTTAAATGCGCTGAGGAAAATACTGACGATGATGATGACCTTACCGGCACGCAGCACAAAGCCTTTCAGGCGTTGCCAGGTCTGGATCACCAGGCTTTTGATGTGCGGCACATGGTAGACCGGCAGTTCCATCACGAACGGAGAGGCTTCGCCGCGCATAATCGTGTGTTTAAGCATCAGGCCGGTCAGTACCGCCATCACGATACCCAGCACATACAGCGAGAAAACCGCCAGCGCGCCGTTTTGCCCAAAGAACGCGGCGGCAAACACGGCGAAAATCGCCAGACGTGCGCCGCAGGACATAAACGGCGCCATCATAATAGTCATCAGGCGTTCACGCGGTGCGTCCAGGGTACGGGCGCCCATTACGGACGGGACGTTACAGCCAAAACCGACAATCAGCGGCACGAACGATTTACCCGGCAGCCCCAGCGCCTGCATCAGACGGTCCATAACGAACGCCGCGCGCGCCATGTAGCCGGAGTCCTCCAGGAAAGAGAGGAACAGGTACATCATGCCGATCTGCGGCACCAGCGGCAGAACGGTATTGATACCGCCGCCCAGCCCCTGCGCGAGGAAAATGGTGAGCCAGTCCGGGAAGTGCAGCGTGTAGCCGATCCACTGAATGCCGTGAATAAAGAGCGCCACGGAACCCACGTCGAACAGCGGTTGCAGCGCGCCGCCAATGTTAATGGCGAGCAGGAACATCAGGTACATGACGAACAGGAAAATCGGCAACCCGAGGAAACGGTTCAGGATGACCTTATCTACCGCTGCGGTGAAACGGCTGGGTTCCGCCGTCAGGGTGTTGCTGACCACGTCGCAAATCGCGGCGATGCACTGATAACGCGCATCGGCGATGTGCAGCGCCGGGTCATCCATCTCTTTGCTCAGGCGAGTGAGCGACGCCTCAAGGTTTTGCGCGGCATTACCGGCGTAAACGCGGCTGTAGATATCGCCTTCCAGCATCTGCAAGCCTAGCCAGCGGCGCTGTTGCGCCGGCATATCCGCCGCCATGACGTCGGCCAGCGATTCGGCCTCGCGCAGCAACGGCTGAGCATAATGTACCAGCTCAACGTTTTCGTTTTCTTTATAGCGATCGATAGCCAGTTTCAGGGCTTCAATCCCACGGCCACGCGTGGAAACCAACGGCACAACCGGGCAACCAAGGCGTGCGGACAGCGCGTCGATATCAATGCGAACCTGCTGTTTCTCCGCGATGTCGAGCATGTTGAGCGCCACAATGCAGGGAATGCCCAGCTCAAGCAGTTGCAGCGTCAGGTAGAGGTTGCGCTCAAGGTTAGAGGCATCCACCACGTTGATCAGCAGGTCTGCGTCGCCGCTCAGAATGTAATGGCAGGCGATTTGTTCGTCGAGGGAGGTTTGTGACGAAATGGTGGTCAGTGAATAGGTGCCGGGTAAATCGACCAGCGTGACCTGATGGTCGGTTGTTGCGAACTGACCTTCTTTGCGTTCAACGGTAACACCCGCCCAGTTCCCCACACGCTGACGCGCGCCGGTGAGCTGGTTAAATAATGTTGTCTTGCCGGAATTTGGATTACCAATTAAACCAATGGTTAATTTTTTCATTTTTATAGACTCACCGAATTAACAGGAAACCGCTTCCACTTCTAATAACGCCAGATCTTTCTTACGTAATACCAGGCTCACGCGGCGAGTTTCGATATGAATAGGATCGCCTAATGGGGCGACGCGCACTACGTTAAATGAAGAACCTGGCAACATGCCGAGTGAAAGCAGTTTCTGACGATATGCCGGGCTGATTTCATGGGAAAAGCCGGTAATTTTCCACGCCGTGTCTGGAATGAATTGCATAGGGGGCCTACTTGTTTCTCGCTAACTGGACGTATACCTCATGCGCGCTCAGAAGGCGGCATAAGACCAGATGATTAGCCAACGAAAGAAAGATTAAATAATCAACAAGACAATGATAATGAGAATGGTTTTTATCATCAATGATTAAAATGTGACGGAATGTAGAAATGGATAATAAATTGAGTCAGTTTTGACATGGCTCAACATTTATTCGTCTTAAAAAGAACGTGTTGATTTAAACATTATTCAGCGTTGCTAATGTTTAATTAAGGTTTCATCTGTTAATGAATTGATAATTACCAGTGCTGGCAACAGGCGGGTAATGAATTAAGCAATTTAATTCGTAAGATTTAATTGTTAATTTCAAATATAACGGCCGGATGGCGGTATAGATACCTCATCCGGCCTACAAGCATAAGGCTTGATTAGCGTTTTTTACCCATTGCGGCCGCCAGCGCGTCCATCATGGCGCTGTTGCCCGCAGGCTGCGCGTCACGACCACGCGGCTTCGCCGCTTTTGCCGCCGGGCGGTTGCCCTGGGCGCGATCGTTGCCGCCGCCGCCGCGACGGGCGTTGGTTTCACCCGGCTGCTCGTCCAGACGCATGGTCAGCGCGATGCGCTTACGTTGCAGGTCAACCTCCAGCACTTTCACCTTCACGATGTCGCCCGCTTTCACCACGGTGTGTGGATCTTCGACGAACTTATTCGACAGGGAAGAGATGTGCACCAGACCGTCCTGATGTACGCCGATATCCACAAACGCGCCAAAGTTGGTGACGTTGGTTACGGCGCCTTCAAGAATCATGCCCGGTTGCAGATCGTTCATGGTTTCTACGCCATCAGCAAACTGCGCGGTTTTGAACTCTGGACGCGGGTCGCGGCCCGGTTTTTCCAGCTCTTTGATGATGTCGGTAACGGTTGGCACGCCGAATTTGTCGTCGGTGAAATCCACCGCTTTCAAATTGCGTAGCTCGCTGCTGTTGCCCATCAGCGCTTTCAGCGCCTGTTGGGTGGCGGCAAGAATACGCTCGACCACCGGGTAGGCTTCCGGGTGAACGGTAGAGGCATCCAGCGGGTTATCGCCGTGGTTGATGCGCAGGAAGCCCGCGCACTGTTCAAAGGCTTTCGGCCCCAGACGGCTCACTTTCAGCAACTGCTGGCGGTTCTGGAACTGACCGTTTTCATCACGCCAGGCGACGATATTCTGCGCCATCATGCGCGTTAATCCTGCCACGCGGGTCAGCAACGGTACGGACGCGGTATTGAGATCGACGCCGACGGCGTTTACGCAGTCTTCCACAACGGCATCCAGCTTACGGGCAAGCTGGGTCTGGCTGACGTCGTGCTGATACTGGCCGACGCCGATGGATTTCGGATCGATTTTCACCAGCTCCGCCAGCGGGTCTTGCAGACGACGGGCGATAGAGACTGCGCCGCGCAGCGAAACGTCCAGATCCGGGAACTCCAGCGCCGCCAGCTCGGAAGCGGAATACACCGATGCTCCGGCTTCGCTGACGATCACTTTCTGCGCCGTCACTTTCGGGAACTGTTTCTGCACGTCGAGGAAGAAGCGCTCGGTTTCTCGCGATGCCGTGCCGTTACCAATCGCCACCAGCTCAACGTTGTGTTTTTCGCACAGCGCGGCAACCGCCACCGCAGCTTTAGCTGCCTGACCGGTATGTGGATAAATGGTGTCGGTGGCGACCAGTTTACCGGTGCCGTCCACTACGGCGACCTTCACGCCGGTACGCAGACCCGGATCGAGACCCATAGTCGCGCGCAGGCCAGCAGGCGCCGCCATCAGCAGATCGTGGAGGTTGCGGGCAAAGACGTTAATGGCTTCATCTTCCGCGCGTTCACGCACGGTGCCCATCAGTTCGGTTTCGAGATGCATCAGGACTTTTATACGCCATGTCCAGCTCACCACGCCTTTGCGCCAGCTATCCGCCGGGGCGTTGTTCAGACGCAGGCCGAGGTGATCCTGGATGATCTGCTCGCAGTGGCTCTCTTTGGGCGGCTCATCGAATTGCGGGTCGGCATTCAGCGACAGTTGCAGCACGCCTTCGTTGCGGCCACGGAACATCGCCAGCGCACGGTGTGAAGGGACGGTGGCGATCGGTTCGTGATGATCGAAATAGTCACGGAATTTCGCCCCTTCCTCCTCTTTGCCGCTTACGACGGTCGCGACCAGGTGGGCGTTCTTCCACAGATAATCGCGCACTTTCGCCAGCAGCGCTGCGTCTTCGGCAAAACGCTCCATCAGGATATAGCGTGCGCCATCAAGGGCTGCTTTGGCATCCGCCACGCCGTTGTCAGCGTCGATGTATTTTGCCGCTTCCGTTTCCGGGGTGTGGGACGGGTCTGTCCACAGCAGGTCAGCCAGCGGTTCAAGTCCGGCTTCGATGGCGATTTGCCCGCGCGTGCGACGCTTGGGTTTGTAGGGCAGGTAGAGGTCTTCGAGTTCGGTCTTACTTAACGTGCCGTTGATGGCGTTAGCCAGCTCATCGGTCAGCTTGCCTTGCTCGGAAATGGACTTGAGAATGGCCTGACGTCTGTCTTCCAGTTCACGCAGATATCCCAGACGGGTCTCCAGATTACGCAACTGCGTGTCATCCAGCCCGCCGGTGATCTCCTTACGATAACGTGCGATAAACGGCACGGTATTCCCTTCGTCAAGCAGGCGAACGGCAGCGTCTACCTGTTCGGCGCGTGCCTGAATTTCACCTGCGATAATGCGGCAGAAAGAATCATTCATCATGGATTTAGTTTCATCTGAGTAAAAAATCAGGGGATAGTTATACGGATTGACTGGCAAAATTGCCAGTCATCAGCGGGGGCTTCGGATTGTTCCGGCGCTATTTTACGTATTCGATCTCATTAACGTACCAGCTGGCCTCGCCGGCGGGCGTGTGTACTACCGCGAGATCGCCCACTTCTTTTTTCAGCAACGCCCGCGCCATAGGCGAGTCGATGGAGATGTAATCCTTACGACCGAAAATTTCATCGTAGCCGACGATGCGAAAGCGGCGGATATCGCCCTCATCGTTTTCGATCTCCACCCACGCGCCGAAGAACACTTTGCCTTCCTGCTGCGGGGAATAATCGACGATTTTCAGGTTTTCCATGCATTTGGTCAGATAACGAACACGACGGTCGATCTCACGCAGGCGCTTTTTATTATACTGATAGTCGGCATTTTCGCTGCGGTCCCCAAGACTCGCAGCCCAGGTCACTTTTTTGGTGACTTCCGGGCGTTCTTCCCGCCAGAGATAATTCAGCTCGTGTTTGAGTTTTTCGTACCCTTCCCGGGTAATCAGGGGCGTTTTCATCTCGTTGATTTACCTTTGACTATTTGGCGATGCGCACAATACGTATTACGTGATCGCCGCAGCAGAATAAATAATGTGTCGCAAGATTAATTGTATACTTAAGCTGCTGTTAAATATGCTTTGTAACAATTTAGCCTGGAATTTATACCAGAATTCGCTGGTGACAAACGTAAGCTTTTTTAAGAATACACACATTCAATTGTTGCGAACCTTTGGGAGTAAAACAATGCAAGAGAATTATAAGATTCTGGTGGTGGATGACGATATGCGCCTGCGCGCGCTACTGGAACGTTATCTGACCGAGCAGGGCTTCCAGGTTCGAAGCGTGGCAAACGCCGAGCAAATGGATCGTCTGCTGACCCGTGAGTCCTTCCACCTTATGGTACTGGATCTCATGCTGCCTGGCGAAGATGGCCTGTCAATTTGCCGCCGTCTGCGCAGCCAGAGCAACCCTATGCCGATCATCATGGTGACGGCGAAGGGCGAAGAAGTGGACCGCATTGTGGGTCTGGAGATCGGTGCCGACGACTACATTCCGAAGCCATTCAACCCGCGTGAACTGCTGGCGCGTATTCGCGCTGTGCTGCGCCGTCAGGCGAACGAACTGCCGGGCGCGCCTTCGCAGGAAGAAGCGGTAATCGCCTTCGGTAAGTTCAAGCTGAACCTCGGCACCCGCGAAATGTTCCGCGAAGACGAACCGATGCCGCTCACCAGCGGTGAATTTGCGGTACTGAAAGCGCTGGTCAGCCACCCGCGCGAACCGCTCTCCCGCGATAAACTGATGAACCTGGCGCGCGGTCGTGAATACTCTGCGATGGAACGCTCCATCGATGTGCAGATCTCCCGTCTGCGCCGCATGGTGGAAGAAGATCCGGCGCATCCACGTTACATTCAGACCGTCTGGGGCCTGGGCTACGTCTTTGTACCGGACGGTTCTAAAGCATGAGGCGAATGCGCTTCTCACCGCGAAGTTCATTTGCCCGCACGCTACTGCTCATCGTCACCTTGCTGTTCGTCAGCCTGGTGACGACTTATCTGGTGGTGCTGAACTTTGCGATTCTGCCGAGCCTCCAGCAGTTTAATAAGGTTCTGGCCTACGAAGTTCGTATGCTGATGACCGATAAGCTGCAACTGGAGGACGGCACGCAACTGGTGGTGCCGCCTGCGTTCCGCCGGGAAATCTATCGTGAGCTGGGGATTTCTCTCTATTCCAACGAGGCTGCCGAAGAGGCCGGGCTGCGTTGGGCGCAACACTATGAATTCTTAAGCCATCAGATGGCGCAGCAGCTGGGCGGCCCGACGGAAGTGCGCGTTGAGGTCAACAAAAGTTCGCCGGTGGTCTGGCTGAAAACCTGGCTGTCGCCCAATATCTGGGTGCGCGTGCCGCTGACGGAAATCCATCAGGGCGATTTCTCCCCGCTGTTCCGCTATACGCTGGCGATTATGCTGCTGGCGATAGGCGGCGCATGGTTGTTTATTCGTATCCAGAACCGACCGCTGGTCGATCTTGAACATGCCGCGTTGCAGGTGGGGAAAGGCATGATTCCGCCGCCGCTGCGCGAGTATGGCGCGTCGGAGGTGCGCTCTGTGACCCGCGCCTTCAACCATATGGCGGCGGGCGTGAAGCAACTGGCTGATGACCGTACCTTGCTGATGGCGGGGGTGAGCCACGATTTGCGCACACCGTTGACGCGTATCCGCCTGGCTACCGAAATGATGGGTGAAGAGGACGGCTATCTTGCGGAGTCCATTAATAAGGACATCGAAGAGTGCAACGCCATTATCGAACAATTCATCGATTACCTGCGTACCGGTCAGGAAATGCCGATGGAGATGGCCGATCTGAATGCCGTGTTGGGTGAGGTTATTGCGGCGGAAAGCGGCTACGAGCGGGAAATTGATACCGCGCTGCAACCGGGCAGTATTCAGGTGAAAATGCATCCGTTGTCGATTAAACGCGCGATCGCCAATATGGTGGTCAACGCCGCCCGTTATGGCAATGGCTGGATCAAGGTTAGCAGCGGTACGGAACCGCATCGCGCCTGGTTCCAGGTTGAAGACGATGGGCCGGGCATTAAGCCGGAACAGCGTAAGCACCTGTTCCAGCCGTTTGTGCGCGGCGACAGCGCGCGCAGCACCAGCGGCACCGGGTTGGGTCTGGCGATTGTGCAGCGTATTGTGGATAACCATAACGGTATGCTGGAGATTGGCTCCAGCGAGCGCGGTGGGCTTTCTATTCGCGCCTGGCTGCCGATTCCGGTCGCTCGCGTACCGGGTTCGACGAAAGACGCATAAGAAAAGGGAGGCGAAATGCCTCCCTTTTCGTTTTTCAGCGCCCGGTGGCGCTACGCTTACCGGGCCTACAACAGCGTATGCTCCGTAGGCCGGATAAGGCGCAGCCGCCATCCGGCGTGTTTTTTTACAGCTTCGGCCCGGCGCTGACCAGCGCTTCACCGGCTGGGGTATCGGTGTATTTCTCGAAATTCTCGACAAACAGTTTCGCCAGCGCGGTGGCTTTTTCCTGCCACTGTTCCGGTGACGCGTAGGTGTTACGCGGGTCAAGAATACGTGTCTCTACGCCCGGCAGCTCGGTCGGGATCGCCAGGTCAAACATCGGCAGATTAAAGGTTTCCGCATTATCCAGAGAGCCGTTCAGGATGGCGTCGATAATCGCGCGCGTATCTTTGATGGAGATACGTTTGCCCGTGCCGTTCCAGCCGGTGTTTACCAGATACGCCTGTGCGCCGGATGCCTGCATGCGTTTGACCAGCACTTCAGCGTACTGCGTCGGGTGCAGCGACAGGAACGCCGCGCCGAAGCAGGCAGAGAAGGTTGGCGTCGGTTCGGTAACGCCGCGCTCAGTACCGGCCAGTTTAGCGGTAAAGCCAGACAGGAAGTGGTACTGCGTCTGGTCAGCCGTCAGGCGAGAAACCGGCGGCAGCACGCCGAAAGCGTCGGCAGTCAGGAAGATGACTTTGGTTGCATGACCCGCTTTTGATACCGGCTTAACGATGTTATCGATGTGATAAATCGGGTAGGAGACGCGGGTGTTCTCGGTTTTGGAACCATCGTCGAAATCAATGGCGCCATCTTCGCGAACGGTGACGTTTTCCAGCAGCGCATCGCGACGGATAGCGTTGTAGATTTCCGGTTCGGCTTCTTTAGACAGCTTGATGGTTTTCGCGTAGCAGCCGCCTTCAAAGTTAAACACGCCGTCGTCATCCCAGCCGTGTTCGTCATCGCCGATCAGACGGCGTTTCGGGTCGGTGGAGAGGGTGGTTTTCCCGGTGCCGGAAAGCCCGAAGAAGACCGCGACGTCGCCTTTCTCGCCCACGTTGGCGGAGCAGTGCATGGAAGCAATGCCTTTCAGCGGCAGCAGGTAGTTCATGACGGAGAACATCCCTTTTTTCATTTCGCCGCCGTACCAGGTGCCGCCAATTAACTGAATGCGTTCAGTCAGGTTGAAGGCCACGAAGTTTTCAGAGTTCAGCCCCTGTTCCTTCCACTGCGGGTTGGTGCATTTCGCGCCGTTCATCACGATAAAGTCTGGTTTGAAATCCACCAGTTCTTCGTCCGTAGGACGGATGAACATGTTTTTGACAAAATGCGCCTGCCAGGCGACTTCCGTGATGAAGCGAACGGAGAGACGGGTATCCGCGTTAGCGCCGCAGAAGGCGTCAACGATGAACAGGCGTTTGCCGGAGAGTTGCTGAGTTACCAGCCCTTTCAGGTGCTGCCAGGTTTCCTGGGACAGCGGTTTGTTGTCGTTCTTGCCTTTGCCTTTGTCGGACCACCAGAGCGTGTCACGCGTGGTGTCGTCACGGACAATGTATTTATCCTTCGGCGAACGTCCGGTAAAGATACCAGTATCAACATCAACGGCACCCAGATTCGTTAATACGCCGCGCTCGTAACCTTCCAGAGTAGGATCAAGTTCCTCCTGGTACAGCAGGTCGTAGCTGGGGTTGTAAACGATATCCTGAACGTCATTGATACCATAAGCCTTGAGATCTTGCGGGGTTAAGCTGTTAACGCGCATGTCACTACTCCTTAGCCAATATGTATTACCTGAAATTGTAGGGTTTTTTAGGGTTTGTTAACCGCGACGAGGCTCATAGATTTACGTATCTGGACAAAATCACGATTGACCGAAAACGCTGTGACTCCTGTCACGAAGCGGCGCTTATTATGGCAGAGAACCCTTTTTTGTTGTGGAAAATGTTCTTAAAACGTTAAAAATGAGTGTATTCTGCGGGAATGTTGTGAGTGTAATCGCATTCATGTAAGAAATTTACGAAACTCTTACATATAAAATATCGATTCACCACGAAGGAAAAAATGAACAAAAAGTGCGGAATTTTGCGGAGCAGGCCGGATGACAACGCGGATGCGTCTTATCTGACCTGTAAATGAGTAAGCCTGATGAGCGATTCGCCATCAGGCCTTTTACCGGTGATTAATGCACCTGCGGGTCGGCAGGGGAGGCGTTGTTGCGGATTTCCGCAATGTCCATCGCGTTGAACAGATAGTGGCTGCCGCAGTAATCGCAGTGCATATCGATCTCGCCTTCTTCCGCCAGGATGCTGTCCACTTCTTCATCCGGCAGCGTTTTCAGCGCGCCCGCACAGCGTTCACGAGAACAGGTACACTTGAACTCAACGTCCTGCGGGTCGTAGAGCGTGACCTCTTCTTCATGGTACAAACGCCACAACACATCGTTAGCCGGAAGGGTCAGCAACTCTTCGGTTTTGATGGTTCCGGTCAGCGTCGCCAGGTGATCGAAGTCGTCTGCCTGCGCGTTCTGCGCGGGCATTACCTGTAGCAGCATTCCGCCCGCCGCCGGTTTGCCTTCCACCTCGCCAGTGCGGATGAACAGGCGTGTCGGCAACTGTTCGGAACGCAGGAAGTAATCTTCCAGGCACGCCGCCAGCGTGTCGCCTTCCAGACCGACCACGCCCTGATAACGCTCGCCTTCTTCTGGTGTAATGGTGATCACCAGATAGCCGTTGCCCACCAGCGTTTTCAGATCCGCGTTTTCCGGCACTTCGCCCTGTACGCGAGCGACGCCGCGCATCTGCTGGTTGTTATTGCCGTTGATCACCGCCAGGCTCAGCGGGCCGTCGCCCTGTAGCTGCACGGTAATGTCACCGGCAAATTTCAGCGTGGCGGTCAGCAGGCTGGTGGCGACCAGCAGCTCGGCCAGCACGGTTTTGACCGGCTGCGGATAGGCGTGGTTTTCGAGGATCTGTTGCAGGGTTTCCGATACGGTTACCAGTTCGCCGCGCACGGCAAAGTTTTCAAACAGATAACGATGTAATTGGTCATGTTGCGGCATAATCATCTCTCTTGCGGGTGACAGTCACTCACTGTCGCCGTGTTTAAATCGTAACAGGTCGCGGCGCTCTTTTTTATCCGGTCGCCTGTCCGGGTGCGGCATGGTTAATGCGTTAAGTTTGCGTGCCTGCGCCATTTTTTCGCGTTTTTCCACGCTCTCCGCTGTTTCTTCATACAGCGTAACGGCTTCGCTCGCCGGACGGCGCTGCTCGGTAATGCCTTTAATGACTACCGTCCGCTCGTCGTTGCCCTGGCGCAGGGTCAGCGTCGCATTCAGCTCGACAATCTTGCCCGGCTTGCTGCGCTGCCCGTTATAGTGCACCTTACCGCCTTCAACCATTTCGCGGGCCAATGCACGGGTTTTATAAAAGCGTGCGGCCCACAGCCATTTATCCAGTCGGACCTCAACAGAGGGCTTTTCTTTCATGGCGTCTCCTTCACATCAGTGAGGGGATCAGTCGGCGGTAATCATTCAACGACGGATGGCGTGCATACTGCTTTTCCGCAATGCCGGAGTCGGGATTGGTCACGCCGAGGCAGTAACGAATGCCGAATTGGGCGGCGGCGTCGAGAATCGGTTCGCTGTCGTCGATAAACAGCGTTTTCTCTGCGCTTATTCCCGTTTCTTCAGCCACTGCGTGCCATAACCGCTGATCCTCTTTGGGATAACCAAATGTGTGGGTGGAAAGTAATAAATCAAGGTGTGATGCCAGACCGGTATGTTCCAGCTTCACCGCCAGGTTATGCGGGTGCGCGTTGGTCAGCAGAATGCGGCGTTTACCGCGCGCTTTTAACGCATCCAGAAACGGCACGGTATCTTCGCGCAGCACGGCGCGCGGCCCCTGTGCCGTCGTCATGGCGCAAATGTCCAGACCCAGCCGCTCGCTCCAGTAATCAAGACAGTACCAGTTTAGCGTATGCTGCGCGGCATGATACTGCTGGCGAATATAGTCCTGGGCTTCCTGTGCAGTGATTCCCTGCTGTGCGCCATAGGTTTCCGGCACCAGTTTCTGCCAGAAATAGTTATCGAATGCCAGATCGAGCAGCGTGCCGTCCATGTCCAGCAAAACGGTATCGACGTCCTGCCAGGCAATATCAATATGCATGGGAATTCTCCAGATGAGATTGCCGCCAAACCCTGGCGGCTTTTGCCGGATATGCGCTACAGGGTAGCATACCGTGAGCTGTCAGATGAGGCTTTCCGGGGAGGCGATCAGCTTTGGATTCAGGCAGTTTTCATAATATTCCTGAATTTCCGCCATACGGGTGCGGTTACGCTGATAACGTCTGAACGCCTGAATGCCGTTGTAAGCGGCGCAGCCCAGCATGGTGAGCATCAGCAACGTCGTGCCAAGGTAGCGCCATAAACCGGAACGATCCGGGATGCGGTGCAGGCCGATGTGCTGCGTGCCGTTGGCGTCGGTGTAGACACGGGTGACGATCCCTTCGGCGCTAAACGGCGTTTGCATTAACATCTGCGCCAGGCGCTGGAATGCGCCCCACTGTTCCTGCGCAGGGTAATCGTACAGGGACATCGACGGCCACGGCTGATCAACCAGATCGCTGCCTTCATCGCTGATAATCAGGAAGCCGCCCGGCGCGGGGCTGTTAAGCGCCTGTGCGGCGCGCGCGGTTTCACGGGAGATAAACGGCGCGGTTGAGGTCGTCACCAGGTTATCGAGCGACTCCGCGCTGACAGGGCGCAGCAGAACGTTCACGCCGTCAAGTTTGCCCGCATTCGCGCGTTTGACCAGCGCGGCCCAGTTTTTGCTGTTGCCGAGGTTCACCAGCGCGTTTTTCAGGCGCACGCATTCGTCTTCGGCGGCGCACAGATCGGCGGTCTTTAATACGATGTCGCCGAAATCATCCAGTAATACCATCCCGGACTTTTGAATCGCCGAACGCAGCGACGCGCTAACGCGGGAGTCATCTTCCGGCTTCGGGTGCAGCTGGCGGTTGATGGCCTGGGTCAGCGCTGTGGCTTTGTTGACGAGATCGGACTCGGGCAGCGGCAGCGTCCGCGCGTCATTCCAGATGATTTGCGAGCAATCAAACGGCATAAAAGGGGAGTTCGGCTGCGCAGTCCAGCTGCCAGGCTGATGGATATTACACATGCCTTTGCCGCTCAGATGCAGCGTATCGCCCACGCGAACTCCGGCGTCGTGGAGCTGTTTAACGCTGGTGGCCTCAATGGTTTGCGCGCCTTTCATCCACGACAAAGTGAATTTGATCGGCATATCCAGCGGGATCCAAAAGAGCAGCATAAACAGCACCAGCAGCGATCCGCCCGCAATAACGGCGCTACGCAGCCAGTGTTGCAACGGGAAATTTTTCACCTCGTCATGCAGGGAGAGAAAACGCCCTTGCCGCGCGACGTGGCGATCCAGATAGATGTCAATATCCGTTTGCTGCCCGAGATCCTGTGCGATATAGGGTTGCCAGTGGGCAGGGTAAATCAGGTCAATAATCCCCAGCGAAATATTGTTGATCTGCTCCTGATCGTTTTCGCCAAACAGCCCCCAGCGACGCGGGGTTCCCCGCAGGCAGTGAATCTCCCGCAGCGAGGTTTTAGATGGCGGAGCGAACAGCCCCCAGAGACCTGCGGCGAGCAGCAGAATTGCGCCACCCGCAATCCACGGCACGAAGACATCCGGCGTAATTAAGCAACAGAAGAACAGCAGGAATGAGGCCACAATCAGCGATGCTTCGCGCAGCCCCGCAGGGCGGCTGAGCGCATACTCTTCGTGAGTTTCCTGACGAATGTTCAGCAGTTCAATTTGCTCGCTCTCTTCGCCACGAATCGACGCCTGGGTGGAGGAGGTATGCTGTAGCGCATAGCCGCGCGTCTCCTGCATGTACTCCTGCAACGTGTGGCCGTTAAGCGAGATGACCAAAGGAAGCGTATCGGTATGGATCAGCTCAACGTTATTTTCGTCATTGATGTACTGTTCCCAGAACGGCGGCAAATGAACCTCAACGGAATCAAGGTAATATCGCCATTTATTGGGATCGTCGGTCGTAATGCCGTAACGCGTAATGGAATGGGTCAGAATAATGACGTTATTACTCTGGGCATTCAGCGTTAACGACACGGGAGCGGTACTGGCGCCTGTCGGCCCCGGCACCTGCTGAATCTGACTGAGGTTGTCGAGATAGTTTTCAACCGCACTGCGCTCTTCCGGCGTTAGCTTGCGCGTCGCGGCGTCTGAAAAGGCGCTGATCCAGGGCAGATTCTGCCGCCTGGCTCTTACTCTGAGTAGCCATCCTGCCAGTAGAGAGCAGGCCAGCAAAGCAGCTAAGAAAATCAAAATGGTGCTCATGCTTTCCCCATCTTACTAAGTCTGTCAGGCGTGGTCAGTCGCACCCTGTCGAATAAATGTGATGCTGTGGTTGGCTATCGGCAAGCGTGGAGTTGAACTTGAGCATTTTTACGCGCATCCCAGTGAACGCGGATCATAGCAAACCCACCAAAAGCGGAATATCAGCAAATTCCTGGAGTTATTTCAACCTATTGACTTTTAATTTTAAATGGGAATTAATTTTTGCTACGTTACATAAATGTAAATAAACGGCAATTCACATTGCCGAAACCGTGCTGTATATCGCACAATGGCACCAGATTTCACTGCATAGATTCTCACGATGAGCAAATCATTACAAAAACCCACCATTTTGAAAGTTGAAACTGTCGCGAAATCCCGGCTGTTTAACGTCGAAAGTGTGGATCTCGAATTCAGCAACGGCGTGCGCCGCGTCTATGAGCGTATGCGTCCGTCCACTCGTGAAGCGGTAATGATTGTGCCGATCGTAGACGATCACCTGATTCTGATCCGTGAATATGCCGTGGGCACGGAGTCTTATGAGCTGGGGTTCTCCAAAGGGTTGATCGACCCTGGCGAAACCGTTTTTGAAGCGGCGAACCGGGAACTGAAAGAAGAAGTTGGGTTTGGCGCGAACGATCTGACGTTCCTCAAAAAGCTCAGCATGGCGCCGTCCTATTTTTCCAGCAAAATGAATATTGTGATAGCGGAAGACCTCTATCCTGAATCACTGGAAGGCGACGAGCCGGAACCGCTGCCGCAGGTGCGCTGGCCGCTGACGCATTTAATGGATCTGCTGGAAGAACCGGATTTCAGTGAAGCGCGAAACGTCAGCGCGCTGTTCCTGGTCCGTGAGTGGCTGAAGGGGCAGGGGCGGTTGTAATTTATATTGCCGGATGGCGGCTGACGTTTTACCTGGCCTACAACAAAATGTAGGCCGGATAAGACGTCTCAGGCGTCGCCATCCGGCAAAAGATCAAAACAGTTCGTGTGTCTCACCGTTATCGATAATGGTGGTGCCCACCTCATGCACCGCCTGCTGCGTTGGCTGAGTGCCTTCGATAAAGTATTCCGCGCGGCTGTTACCGCCGTTTGCCAGTTGCCCGGTGCTTCTGTCGATATTGATCGTCACGATGCCCGGAGGCGGCGTCAGCGGCTCTTCAGGAACCCCTTCCAGCACGGCTTTCATGTAAGCATCCCATGCGGGTTGCGCACTTTTCGCGCCGCCTTCATAACCAGAAATCTGGTCTTTGATCGCCCCGGACGCGGTAGTGCGCCCCAGATCGCGACGGTGATCGTCAAAGCCGATCCACACGGAAGTCACCACGCCCGGGCCGTAACCGGAGAACCAGGCATCTTTCGAGCTGTTGGTGGTTCCGGTTTTTCCGCCGATATCATGACGTTGCAGGTCGCGACCCGCGCGCCAGCCGGTGCCCATCCAGCCGGGTTCGCCGAAGATGTTGCTGTTCAGCGCGCTCTTAATCAGGAAGGCCAGCGGCGTGTTGATCACATGCGGAGCATATTCCTGCATTCCGCTTTGCGCCACTAACGCCTGGTTAGCCTGCTCCAGTTTTGGCATCGGCACGGTGGCGTTTTGCTGCTCCTGAGAGATGGCGACATCTTCAACGTTATTGTTTTCCAGCACGTTGGATTTTTGGGTATCACCGTAAATGACCGGGATATCGCAATTCGGGCAGGCGATTTTCGGCTTCGCTTCGAAGATCACGCCGCCCTGGTCGGTCTCTATCTTGCTGATGAAATACGGGTCTACCAGGAAGCCGCCGTTAGACATTACCGCATAACCGCGCGCCACCTGCATCGGGGTGAAGGACGCGGAGCCCAGCGCCAGCGATTCGGTATGCACGATGTTCTGCGCCGGGAAACCGAAGCGTTGCAGATACTCTGCGGCGTAATCCACGCCCATCGCGCGCATCGCCCGCACCATCACCACGTTTTTCGACTGACCCAGACCCTGACGTAAGCGGATTGGCCCGGCATACTGCGGCGGGGAGTTTTTTGGCCGCCAGTCGGAACCGGCGCCTGCGTCCCAGCGGGAAATCGGCACGTCGTTCAGCATACTCGCCAGCGTCAGACCTTTATCCATTGCGGCGGTATAGAGGAACGGTTTGATGTTCGACCCGACCTGACGCAGCGCCTGCGTGGCGCGGTTGAATTTACTCTGGTTGAAGTCAAAACCGCCGACCAGCGCCAGAACCGCGCCGTTTTGCGGGTTGATGGAAACCAGCGCTGAGTTCACATCCGGGACTTGCGCCAGCCACCAGGCATCACCCATCTGGCGAACCCAGATTTGTTGGCCTGTCTGTACGGCGTCGGTCACTTTACGCGGCGTCGGGCCCTGTTGGGTATCCGAACGGTAAGGGCGCGCCCAGCGTACGCCTTCCATCCGCAGCGACACGGAGGTGCCATCAGCGAGCATCGCGGTGGCTTCCTGCGGATTCGCGCCGGTAATGACGGCGGGCAGCAACGGCCCGTAGGTTGGCAGGGCTTTCAGCGTGTCGGTGATTTTTTTGTTGTCCCAGGCGGTTTCGCCTACTTTCCACAGCACGTTCGACGGGCCGCGATAGCCGTGGCGCATGTCGTAGTCCAGCACGTTGTTACGCACGGCTTGCTGCGCCGCCTGCTGAACTTTGCGGGTGATCGTGGTGTAAATGCGATACCCGTCTTCATAGGCGCTTTCGCCATAACGGCTGTACATTTCCTGGCGCACCATTTCCGACAGATACGGCGCTGAGAACGCGATTTCCGGCGCATGGTAATTGGCGTCAATCGCTTCGCCGCGCGCCTGATCGTACTGTGCCTGGGTGATGTAGCCTTCGCTCAACATACGAGACAGCACCACGTTACGACGCGCCGTCGCCCGATCCATCGAGTAGAGCGGGTTAAATGTGGAAGGGGCTTTCGGCAGACCGGCAATCACCGCCATTTCGCTCAGGGTGAGCTGATCGACCGTCTTACCGAAATAGACCTGCGCCGCCGCGCCGACGCCGTAGGCACGGTAGCCGAGGTAGATCTTGTTCAGATAAAGTTCGAGGATCTCATCTTTGCTCAGCATCTGCTCAATGCGGATTGCCAGGAACGCTTCCTTAATTTTACGCATCAGCGTGCGTTCCGGGCTCAGGAAGAAGTTTCTCGCCAGCTGCTGGGTGATGGTACTTGCCCCCTGTGAGGCATGGCCTGAGAACAGCGCGACGCTGGCCGCACGGAAGATCCCTACCGGATCGACGCCATGATGCTCGTAAAAGCGGCTGTCTTCCGTAGCGATAAAGGCTTTAACCATTTCCGGCGGCATCTGGTCAAGCGTGACCGGGATACGACGTTTTTCGCCATACTGCGCGATCAGCTCGCCATCCGCGCTGTAAACCTGCATCGGAATCTGCAAACGCACGTCTTTTAAGGTCGCGACGTCAGGTAGTTGCGGCTCGATATAGCGGTAGAGGCCATAAATCGAGCCTGCTCCCAGCAGGATGCAACATACTGCAAGGATCAATAAATACTTTACGAACTTCACTGGAGATTTCCCATTTAGTGTCATTTGGGCAGTTTATAAACAAACGCGCGGTAGTATAAAGGCAAGCCAGACGCATTGATATACCCGTAAGAGCGACCATTGATAAGGAGATCATAAGCAATGGCTTTCAGGTTCTGGCAAATTGGCCTTCATATTCAGCAGCATGAGGCGCTGGCTGTCGCCGTGGTTCGCGGCGCGTCAGGCTGGTCTTTACAACGCTGGTGGCGGGTGCCGCTGGCGGAACGCACCTTCGTTGACGGGCATCTCCGCGAGCCTGAACAGCTCGTCGATGCGCTGCTTCCGTGGCGTCGTTCGCTTCCTCACCGGCATCATATTTATCTCTCTTTCCCTGCCAGCCGGACGCTGCAAAAGCATTTTCCGCGCCCGGAAATGGCGCTGCGCGAACGTGAACAAACGGTGTGGCTGACCGGCGCGATGGCGCGTGAGCTGGATATGCCCCCCGACGCCCTGCGCTTTGACTATCGCGAAGATACCCTGACTCCGGCATTTAACGTGACCGCCGCCCAAAGCAAGGAGGTGACGACCTTATTAACGCTGGCGCAAAAACTGAAAATGCAGGTGACGGCGATTACGCCGGATGCCTGCGCATTACAGCACTTTATTCCTTATCTGCTGGCGCACCAGCAGTGTCTGGCCTGGCGTGACGAAGAGCAGTGGCTGTGGGCGACGCGTTATGCGTGGGGACGAAAACCGCTACAAGAGGCGGCCTGCGCCGACAGTCTTGCCGCGACGTTGTCCATTGCGCCGGAAAGTCTGACGGTGTGCGGCGCGGGCGGCTTCGAACCCTGGTGCGCGGTTGCCATTCGCCAGCCTCCCGTTCCGCCGGAAGGCCATACCTTTGCCATCGCGCTGGGATTAGCAATGGGGGCGCCGCGCTGATGAGTCATCCGGTCAACTTTTTGCCCTGGCGTCAGTCCCGGCGGCGCGAATGTCTGCGATTCTGGAGCGTTATGTTCAGCGGTTCACTGCTGCTGACCATCGCGCTGGGGTGCATCCATGAGGTTACGCTCACGGCGCAAAAGCGGGTGGATGCGCAGTGGTCGATCGCAGAGAAAGAGCGCGCCGCCGCGCTACTGGCGATCCAACCCCGCTTACAGCAGCGGCAGACCGCGTGGCAGCAAGCGTTGCAGCAGCAAACGGAATATGAGCAGACGCGGCGCTGGCAGAGCGTGCTGGAAGGGATGGCGGCGCTGTTGCCCGAGCAGGCGTGGCTAACCCGGTTATCCTGGCAGCAGGGAACGCTGGAACTTGAGGGATACGCGACGACATTTCTTGCGTTAAACACGCTGGAAACCGCGCTGCGTCATCATCCTGATTTCCCGTTAGCCGGGAGTGGGGCAACGCAGCAGGATGCGCAGGGACGCTGGCAATTTCATTACCCGTTAAAAAGGAGCCTCGCAGATGGCCGCGCTTTTTGACCTCTGGTGCGGGTTATTGCCGCGAACCCGCCTCTTCTGCTGGTTAGGCTGGAGCCTGGGGCTGGGATTACTGGCGTGTTTATGCGCGTTTTCTTCGGGTGCGCAGCAACAGGAGCGGCAACGAACGGCGCTGGCGCAACAGCGGGCGGCTATCGACCGGCAGTGGCGAAGCCTGCGTCAGATCGCCGCATCAATGGATATGTCTCGTTTAGCGTCGGCCAGCAAGCGCGTGCCTTTTTCCCCTCTGGATTTTCAGCGCTCTCCGGTACGCCTTCTTCACTGGCAGCCTTCCGCGCAGGGAGGCGAGCTGGCGCTGGCATCCTCCTGGGAGGCGGTTCCGCAACTGTTCAGTCGGCTGGCGGAGCGTGGCATGCGCATTAACCGCTTTTCGCTTGTTCCGCAGGAGACGGAGCTGCTGTTGACGCTACAGCTGGAGCGGCTGACTGATGACTAAGTGCTGGCTGTTGGTCTGTAGCTGCCTGCTGATGCTGACCGGAATGCGCGACCCCTTCAAACCGCCGGAGGACCGATGCCGGATCGCTGAACTGCCGATGTGGCGTTACCAGGGCGTGGTGAGTCAGGGAGAGCGCCTGACTGGCATTCTCAAAGACAGCCAGCAGAAGTGGCGGCGCGTCGAACAATATCAGGTGCTGGAGAACGGCTGGACGATTTCCCGACTGACGGCAGACAGCATAACGCTTGCAACCGGTAAAGGCTGTGAACCGTCACAGTGGCGGTGGCAACGACAAGGAGAAGTGAATGAAGCGATGGATAGCCGCAGCGTTGATCGCCGTGATGCCCGCCGTACAGGCGGGGAAAGCGCAAAACGTGACGCTGGTGGTGGATGATGTTCCTGTTGTTCAGGTGTTGCAGGCGCTTGCCGCGCAGGAGAAGAAGAATCTGGTGGTCTCGCCTGACGTCAGCGGTTCGCTGTCGCTGAGTCTGACGGATGTGCCGTGGAAGCAGGCGGTGCAGACGGTCATAAAAAGCGCCGGGCTGGTGCTGCGTCAGGAGGGGAATATTCTGCATGTTCACTCGGTTCACTGGCAAAACGAAAACGCCGCGCGGCAGGAGGCCGAGCAGGCAAGGCTTCGGGCCAACTTACCGCTGGAGGATCGCAGTATTTCTCTGCAATACGCCGATGCCTCCGAACTGGCAAAAGCGGGAGAAAAACTGCTGAGCGCCAAAGGCAGTATGACGGTAGATAAGCGCACCAACCGGTTATTGCTTCGGGATAACAACGCTGCGCTGGCGGCGCTGGAAACGTGGGCAGCGCAAATGGATCTCCCCGTTGAGCAGGTTGAACTGGCGGCGCATATCGTCACCATAAATGAAAAAAGCCTGCGTGAGCTGGGGGTAAAGTGGACGCTGGCGGACGCGCAACAGGCCGGGTCGCCAGGGCAGGTGACGTCGCTTGCCAGCGATTTGTCCGTCGCGGCCGCCACGTCTCGCGTCGGGTTTAACATCGGGCGCATCAACGGTCGCTTGTTGGATCTTGAGCTTTCCGCCCTGGAGCAGAAGCAGCAACTTGATATTATCGCCAGCCCACGACTGCTGGCTTCGCACCTGCAACCCGCCAGTATTAAGCAGGGGAGCGAAATCCCGTATCAGGTCTCCAGCGGCGAGAGCGGGGCGACGTCCGTGGAGTTTAAAGAAGCGGTGCTGGGGATGGAGGTGACGCCCACCGTTTTGCCGAAGGGGCGCATTCGCCTGAAACTTCACATCAGCCAGAACGTTCCCGGTCAGGTGCTACAGCAGGCGGATGGCGAAGTGCTGGCGATCGATAAGCAGGAGATCGACACGCAGGTCGAGGTTAAAAGCGGCGAAACGCTGGCGCTGGGCGGCATCTTTTCGCGCAAGAACAAATCCGCTAAAGATAGCGTCCCGCTGTTAGGCGATATCCCCTGGCTTGGTTCCCTTTTCAGCCATGATGGAAAAGAGAACGAGCGGCGCGAACTGGTGGTGTTCATTACCCCCAGACTGGTTGCGGCAGAATAATTTATGCCTGAAATCGCGCTGTTTTTGCACTGAACACGTTTCAGGGATTTGACGTGGGGGTGTATTTAGCATACAAGGAGTACCGATTTGAGAGTTGGTTCTTCTCGTCGCTATCCGGCGACGCTGCCTCCGGGGTTGTCTACAATATGTCTTGGTAATTTATTCAGTTGCCAAACCCGTTGGAGTATTGAGATAATTTTCAGTCTGACTCTCGCAATATCTTATGAGGTTTCAGTTCATGTCCTGCTGCGCAAGGTGTCTGCGACGCGGGTTTATCATTAACGAATTGTCTTAGTAGTACCGAAAAAATGGCAGAGAAACGCAATATCTTTCTGGTTGGGCCTATGGGTGCCGGAAAAAGCACTATTGGGCGCCAGTTAGCTCAACAACTCAATATGGAATTTTACGATTCTGATCAAGAGATTGAGAAACGAACCGGAGCTGATGTGGGCTGGGTCTTCGATGTAGAAGGTGAAGACGGCTTCCGTGATCGCGAAGAAAAAGTCATCAACGAGTTGACGGAAAAACAGGGTATTGTGCTGGCAACCGGCGGTGGCTCTGTAAAATCACGTGAAACGCGTAACCGTCTCTCCGCGCGTGGCGTCGTGGTGTATCTTGAAACGACAATCGAAAAACAACTTGCGCGTACGCAGCGCGACAAGAAACGCCCGCTGTTGCAGGTAGAAGCTCCGCCTCGTGAAGTTCTGGAAGCGTTGGCCAACGAACGCAATCCTCTGTATGAAGAGATTGCCGACGTGACCATTCGTACCGACGATCAGAGCGCTAAGGTCGTGGCAAACCAGATTATTCATATGCTGGAAAGCAACTGATTCTGGCTTAATACATACTCGGTAAGCGGGTACAAGTAACTAAGGTGGATGTCGCGTCATGGAGAGGATTACAGTTACTCTCGGGGAACGTAGTTACCCTATCACCATCGCGGCTGGTTTGTTTAACGAACCAGCTTCATTCTTACCGCTGAAATCGGGCGATCAGGTTATGTTGGTGACCAACGAAACCCTGGCTCCCCTTTACCTTGATAAGATCCGTAGCGTACTTGAACAGGCGGGGGTTAACGTAGATAGCGTTATCCTGCCCGATGGCGAAAAGTATAAAAGCCTGACGGTACTTGATACGGTTTTCACCGCGTTACTGCAAAAACCGCACGGTCGCGATACCACGTTGGTTGCCCTCGGCGGCGGCGTGATTGGCGACCTTACCGGTTTCGCCGCCGCCAGCTATCAGCGTGGCGTGCGCTTTATCCAGGTCCCGACGACATTGCTGTCGCAGGTCGACTCCTCCGTAGGCGGGAAAACCGCTGTAAACCATCCCCTCGGCAAGAACATGATCGGCGCGTTCTACCAGCCTGCTTCTGTGGTGGTGGATCTCGACTGTCTGAAAACGCTTCCTGCGCGTGAGCTGGCATCGGGTCTGGCGGAAGTGATCAAATACGGCATCATTCTTGACGGTGAATTTTTCACCTGGCTTGAGGACAATCTGGACGCGTTATTACGTCTGGAAGGTCCGGCAATGGCGTACTGTATCCGCCGTTGTTGTGAGCTGAAAGCCGAAGTTGTCGCAGCAGACGAGCGCGAAACGGGCTTACGTGCTTTACTGAATCTGGGACATACCTTTGGTCATGCCATTGAAGCTGAAATGGGTTATGGCAACTGGTTACACGGTGAAGCCGTCGCCGCTGGTATGGTGATGGCGGCGCGCACGTCAGAGCGTCTCGGTCAGTTTAGCGCTGCGGATACGCAACGCATTATTACGCTGCTCCAGCGCGCAGGTCTGCCTGTTCACGGGCCGCGTGAGATGTCTGCTCAGGCGTATTTGCCACACATGCTGCGCGATAAGAAAGTTCTGGCGGGCGAGATGCGCTTAGTGCTCCCGCTGGCGATAGGGAAAAGTGAAGTACGCGGCGGAGTGCCGCACGAAATCGTTCTCAGCGCTATTGCTGACTGTCAGCAGGCGTAACAACAAGAAAGGTCGGACTGATACTGCACGGTATTGGTCATTTAAATTCAGGTTAACTGCAACGTCGTAAGCATTAACCTTTGAGTGGGGTGTTAAATGGATGAATTCAAACCAGAAGACGAGCTGAAACCCGATCCCAGCGATCGTCGTACTGGTCGTACTCGTCAATCTTCTGAACGCGATAATGATCCACAGATCAATTTCGATGACGTCGACCTGGATACGGACGATCGTCGTCCAGGGCGTGCGCGAAAGGCGCGTGAGGAAGAGCAGTACAGCGAAGACGATTATGAATCCGATGATGCAGTGGATGAAGAACGCGTAGAGCGTCGTCCCCGCAAACGTAAGAAAGCCGCCAGCAAACCCGCTTCCCGTCAATACATCATGATGGGTGTCGGCGTTCTGGTGTTGCTGCTGTTGATCATCGGTATTGGTTCCGCGCTGAAAGCCCCTTCACCCTCCTCTTCCAGCGATCAAACGGCGTCTGCCGAGAAGAACATCGATCTTTCCGGCAATAACGCGACCGATCAGGCGAGCGCCACGCAGCCTGCGCCAGACGCTGAACAGACCGCCGGAAACACGCAGCAGGATGTTTCTCTGCCGCCGATCGCCTCAACGCCAACGCAGGGTCAGGCGCCTGCCGCGACCGAAGGCCAACAGCGTGTGGAAGTTCAGGGCGATCTGAACAATGCGCTGACTCAGCCGCAGGGCCAGGAACAGGTTAACAATGTGGTGGCGAACTCCACGCTGCCGACGGAACCTGCCACCGTTGCGCCAATCCGCAACGGCAATGCGCCGCGTCAGACGGCGACGACGCAATCGGGCGAGCGTCAGGCCACTACGCGCCCGGAACGTAAGCAGGTTGTGATTGAGCCGAAGAAACCGCAGACCACCGCGAAAGCGACGCCAGCGGAACCGAAGCCGACCACGCAGCCGAAACGTAGCGAACCTGCCGCGCCGGTCGCGACGACGAAAGCGCCAGCAACCTCCGCGCCAGCGGCAACGACCGCGCCGAAAGCCACCGCCAGCACTGCGCCTGCACAAACCTCCGCGCCAGCGCAAACCACAGCGGCAGCCGGCAGTGCGGCTGGTACGAAAAGCACAGGTAACGTGGGTTCGCTGAAGTCTGCGCCTTCCAGCCATTACACCCTGCAACTCAGCAGTTCTTCTAACTACGACAACCTGAACGGTTGGGCGAAGAAAGAAAACCTGAAAAACTATGTGGTGTATCAGACGACGCGTAACGGCCAGCCGTGGTATGTTCTGGTAACGGGTGTGTATGCGTCTAAAGATGATGCCAAACGTGCGGTGTCTACGTTGCCAGCCGATGTGCAGGCGAAAAACCCGTGGGCAAAACCGTTGCATCAGGTGCAGGCCGATCTGAAGTAATAGTCATGTTAAAGCGCAGGATGCTGTCGGAGCTTTCTCCACAGCCGGAGAAGGTGTAATTAGTTAGTCAGCATGAAAAAGAATCGCGCTTTTCTGAAGTGGGCAGGGGGGAAATACCCCCTGCTTGATGACATCAAACGGCATTTACCGAAAGGTGAATGTCTGGTTGAACCCTTTGTGGGGGCCGGGTCGGTGTTTCTTAACACCGACTTTTCTCGTTATATTCTTGCCGATATTAATAGTGACCTTATCAGCCTCTATAACATCGTGAAGTCGCGTACTGAAGAGTATGTGCGGGCTTCCCGCGAGCTGTTTACGCCTGAGACGAATCAGGCCGAGGTTTACTATCAACTCCGTGAAGAGTTCAATACGAGCCGGGAGCCGTTCCGTCGAGCGGTCCTGTTCTTATACCTGAACCGCTATGGTTACAACGGCCTGTGCCGCTATAACTTGCGTGGGGAGTTTAACGTGCCGTTTGGCCGTTACAAAAAGCCCTACTTCCCGGAAACGGAGTTGTACCATTTTGCCAAAAAAGCGCAGAATGCAGAGTTTCATTGCCTTTCGTATGAAGAGTGTATGGATCGTGCTGATAGCAATTCTGTGGTCTATTGCGATCCGCCTTACGCACCGCTTTCTGCGACGGCGAATTTCACCGCTTATCATACCAATAGCTTCAGCCCAAAAGAGCAGGCGCGCCTGGCGGAGATGGCAGAAAAGCTGGTCAGCAAGCGGATCCCGGTGTTAATTTCGAATCATGACACGCCCGATACCCGCGAGTGGTACAAAGCGGCGAAACATTTTCAGGTCAAAGTGCGTCGCAGTATAAGCAGCAATGGCGGCACACGTAAAAAGGTGGACGAACTGCTGGCTCTGTACCAACCAGGAGTCGTAACGCCTGCGAAAAAATAATTCTCAAGGAGAAGCGGATGAAACAGTATTTGATTGCCCCCTCAATTCTGTCGGCTGATTTTGCCCGCCTGGGTGAGGACACCGCGAAGGTGCTGGCTGCTGGTGCGGATGTCGTGCATTTTGACGTCATGGACAACCACTATGTGCCGAACCTGACCATCGGCCCGATGGTGCTGAAATCCCTGCGCAAATACGGTATTACCGCCCCCATCGACGTGCATTTGATGGTGAAGCCGGTTGACCGCATCGTGCCGGATTTCGCCGCAGCGGGCGCCAGCATCATTACGTTTCATCCCGAAGCCTCCGAGCATGTCGATCGTACCTTGCAGCTGATTAAAGAAAACGGCTGTAAAGCGGGTCTGGTGTTTAACCCGGCCACGCCGCTGAGTTATCTGGATTACGTGATGGATAAGCTGGATGTGATCCTGCTGATGTCCGTCAACCCGGGTTTTGGCGGCCAGTCTTTTATTCCGCACACGCTGGAAAAGCTGCGTGAAGTGCGCCGTCGTATTGATGAGTCAGGTTATGACATTCGCCTGGAAGTGGACGGCGGCGTCAAGGTGAACAACATAGGCGAAATCGCCGCGGCGGGCGCAGACATGTTTGTGGCAGGCTCCGCGATTTTCGACCAACCAGACTACAAAAAAGTCATTGATGAAATGCGCAGTGAACTGGCAAAGGTAAGTCATGGATAAATTGCAGGATATTCGGGGTGTCGCCTTTGACCTCGACGGCACGCTGGTTGACAGCGCGCCGGGATTAGCCGCTGCGGTAGATACGGCGTTATACGCGCTGGAACTGCCTACCGCTGGCGAAGATCGCGTAATTACCTGGATTGGTAACGGCGCGGATGTATTGATGGAGCGTGCGCTCGCCTGGGCTCGCCAGGAACGCGCTACGTTACGTAAAACAATGGGCAAACCGCCTGTTGATGATGAGATCCCCGCCGAGGAGCAGGTGCGTATTTTGCGTAAGCTGTTCGACCGCTACTATGGCGATGTGGCGGAAGAAGGGACGTTCCTGTTCCCGCACGTAGCCGATACGCTGGGCGCGCTGCATGCCAAAGGGCTGCCGCTTGGACTGGTGACCAATAAGCCGACGCCGTTTGTGGCGCCGCTGCTTGAAGCGCTGGATATCGCCAAATACTTTAGCGTGGTTATTGGCGGCGACGATGTGCAGAACAAAAAGCCGCATCCCGATCCGCTGCTGCTGGTGGCAAAGCGGATGGGCGTCGCGCCTGAACAGATGCTCTTCGTGGGCGATTCGCGTAACGACATTCAGGCTGCAAAAGCGGCTGGCTGCCCGTCGGTCGGCCTCACGTACGGCTACAACTATGGCGAATCAATCGCTCTTAGCCAGCCGGATGTGATTTACGACACTATTAATGACCTTCTGCCCGCTCTCGGGCTTCCGCATAGCGAAAATCAGGAATCGAAAAATGACTAAGCCCATCGTTTTTAGTGGCGCACAGCCCTCAGGTGAATTGACCATTGGCAACTATATGGGTGCGCTGCGTCAGTGGGTGAACATGCAGGATGACTATCATTGCATTTACTGCATCGTTGACCAGCATGCGATCACCGTGCGTCAGGATGCACAGCAGTTGCGTAAGGCGACGCTGGATACGCTGGCGCTCTACCTGGCGTGTGGTATCGATCCTGAGAAAAGCACCATCTTTGTTCAGTCCCATGTGCCGGAGCACGCGCAGCTGGGCTGGGCGCTGAACTGCTACACCTATTTCGGCGAACTGAGCCGGATGACCCAGTTCAAAGACAAATCCGCGCGCTATGCCGAGAACATCAACGCCGGTCTGTTTGATTACCCGGTTCTGATGGCGGCAGACATTTTGCTGTATCAAACGAATCAGGTGCCGGTGGGTGAAGATCAGAAACAGCATCTGGAATTGAGCCGCGACATCGCGCAGCGTTTTAACGCGCTGTATGGCGATATCTTTAACGTTCCTGAGCCGTTTATTCCAAAATCCGGCGCGCGCGTGATGTCACTGCTGGAACCGACCAAAAAGATGTCCAAGTCGGACGATAACCGTAACAACGTCATCGGCCTGCTGGAAGACCCGAAATCGGTGGTGAAAAAAATCAAACGTGCGGTGACGGATTCCGACGAGCCGCCGGTAGTGCGCTACGACATCCAGAATAAAGCGGGGGTGTCTAACCTGCTGGATATCCTCTCCGCCGTAACCGGCCAGAGCATCCCTGAGCTGGAGCAGCATTTCGAAGGCAAGATGTATGGTCATCTGAAAGGTGAAGTGGCTGAAGCCGTTTCCGGTATGCTGACCGAGTTGCAGGAGCGTTATCATCGCTTCCGCAGCGACGAAGCCTTCTTGCAGAAAGTGATGAAAGAAGGGGCGGAAAAAGCCAGCGCCCGTGCTTCCGAAACGCTGAAAGCGGTCTACGAAGCGATCGGCTTTGTCGCCAAGCCGTAATGCGCACCGCGCCGTAGGCCAGATAAGGCGTTTACGCCGCCACCCGGCGTAAACACGGCGAGGCCTACAGTGATGCGATACCACACATTAAAAAACCGGGGATTTCCCGGTTTTTTTGTCTCTCTGCGTACCCGTGACGAAAAACTGTGAGGCGTCTCGCCGTTTACGCACATCGTCATTGCGCGATATCTTCATTTTAATGAATATATAAATATTCACTTTACTGAAAATTTATGATGCGTCGAACATTTATCAAAAAAGAGGGGGTCGTGCTGACGACCCTGGCCCGCTACCTGCTAGGTGAGAAATGCGGTAACCGTTTGAAAACGATAGATGAACTGGCTAATGAATGCCACTCATCAGTGGGGTTAACGCAGGCCGCATTAAAAACGCTGGAGTCTTCCGGGGCGATCCGTATTGAGCGTCGTGGGCGCAACGGCAGCTTCCTGGTGGAGATGGATAACAAAACGTTGCTGTCGCATGTGGACATCAGCAACGTTGTTTGCGCGATGCCGCTGCCGTACACCCGTCTGTATGAAGGGCTGGCGAGCGGGCTGAAAGCGCAGTTTGAAGGGATTCCATTTTATTACGCGCACATGCGTGGGGCGGACATCCGGGTTGAGTGCCTGCTGAATGGCGTCTACGACATGGCCGTGGTGTCGCGTCTGGCCGCAGAGAGCTATCTGGCGCAAAACGGGTTGCGCATCGCGCTGGAACTGGGGCCACACACCTATGTTGGCGAGCACCAGTTGATCTGCCGTAAAGGCGAATCCGACCGGGTGAAGCGAGTGGGGCTGGATAACCGTTCGGCAGATCAGAAAATCATGACTGAAGCCTGTTTCGGCAAAAGTGATGTGGAGCTGATAGACCTCTCTTATCACGAAAGTCTCCAGCGCATTGTAAAAGGCGATGTGGATGCGGTGATCTGGAATGTGGTGGCGGAAGCGGAGCTGGCATTGCTGGGGTTAGAAGCGACGCCGCTCACCCGCGATCCTCGATTCTTGCAGGCCACCGAAGCCGTGGTGCTGACCCGGTCGGACGATTACCCGATGCAGCAACTGCTGCGCGCCGTGGTGGACAAACAGGCGCTGCTCGCCCATCAGCAACGTGTGGTCAGCGGTGAACAGGAACCCAGTTACTAAGTTAATCAAAGGCATTGTAAATGGAAAACAGACTCAGCCTGCTGTGTGACGCAGGGGTTATCGACGAAGATATTTGCCGTGGCATGTTGCAGGTCGTCAGACGACTGGACGAGGAGTGGAAGCTGCCGGTGCATACCGAGCAGGGTACGATGGCGATAACCCACATGGCCAGCGCGTTAATGCGCAGTCGTCGGGGAGAGGTGATTGACGCGCTGGATCACGAGCTGCTGGCGGAACCGATGCAATCTCCCCACTGGCCCGCGATTTTGTTGGCGCACCAGGCGCTGCTGGCGGAGTTTGCGGTTTCGCTTCATGCCAATGAGGAAGGCTATTTGTTGGCAAATCTATATGGGCTGTGGATGGCGGCGCACGAAGCGTCGTGAGGAACACCGTACATCAACGTACCACACCTTAAATATTCAAAAAAATGAATATTTAATTCAGGGATTAGAAACCGAGGCACAAAGATGTTTATACACGCATTAAAACGCCAGAATCCGGCGCTGATTACCGCCGCGATCCGACTCTGGCAGCAGGGAAGGATCGTCCCGGACAGCTGGGTGATTGATGTTGATCAGGTGCTGGAAAACGGGAAGCGCCTGGTTGATACGGCTCATCAATACGGCATCACGCTGTATCTGATGACAAAACAGCTTGGGCGCAATCCCTGGCTGGCGGAAAAGCTGCTGGCGCTGGGATATGCCGGAATTGTCACGGTGGATTACAAAGAGGCCAGGGTCATGCGTCGCGCCGGATTGCCGGTGGCGCATCAGGGGCATTTAGTGCAGATCCCCTCCCGACAGATTGGCGAAGCGGTGGAGCAAGGGACGGACATTATTACGCTCTTTTCGCTGGAGAAGGCGCGTGAAGTGTCGGCGGCGGCGGTGAAGGCCGGGCGTGTGCAGGCGGTAATGCTGAAGATTTACGGCGAGCAGGATTTTCTTTATCCGGGGCAGGAGAGCGGCTTCCCGCTGGCGCGCCTTGATGACGCGGTGAATGACATTCGCCGTCTGCCGGGGCTCCATATCACGGGGTTAACGCATTTCCCCTGCCTGCTGTGGGATGACGCATCAGGTGAGACCAGGCCGACGCCCAATCTGCATTCCCTGGTCAAGGCGAGGCAGCAACTGGAAGAACAGGAGATTGCCATTGAGCAGCTTAATGCGCCCTCTGCAACCAGCTGCGCGTCTTTGCCGCTGTTGGCGCGGTATGGCGTCACCCATGCCGAACCGGGCCATGCGCTGACCGGCACCATTCCGTCGAACCAGCAAGGCGATCAGCCTGAACGTATTGCGATGCTCTGGCTGAGTGAAATTTCGCACCATTTTCGTGGCAACAGCTACTGCTATGGCGGCGGCTATTACCGCCGGGGACATGCGCGCAACGCGCTCGTTTTTACGCCGGAAAACGACGTTCCCGCGAAGACGACGCTGGAATCCGTCGATGACAGCAGTATCGACTACTACCTGCCGCTTGCAGGGACGTTTCCGGTGAGCAGCGCCGTGGTGCTCTGTTTTCGTACCCAAATTTTTGTGACGCGCAGTGATGTGGTGCTGGTGTCTGGCATTCAGCGCGGCGCGGCGGAAATCGTCGCCCGTTATGACAGTCTCGGAAACGTACTGGAGGCGTAATGGCTCGTTTTGTGGTGCTGGTGATTGATAGCTTCGGCGTCGGCGCAATGAAGGATGTGGCGGAGGTTCGCCCGCAGGATGTCGGGGCGAATACCTGCGGACATATTCTGCGTCAGCTCCCGCAGCTACATCTGCCGACGCTGGAGAAACTGGGGTTGATTAACGCGCTGGGCTATGCGCCAGGCGTTATGGCTCCCTCGGCATCGGCAGTGTGGGGGATCGCGGAATTGCAGCATGAAGGAGGGGATACCTTCATGGGGCATCAGGAGATTTTAGGCACGCGTCCGCAGGCGCCGCTGCGTATGCCGTTTAGCGAGGTGATTGATCGCGTTGAGCTGGCGCTGAAGGCGGCGGGCTGGCAGGTGGAGCGACGTGGCGGCGAACTGGCGTTCCTGTGGGTCAATGAGTCGGTGGCGATAGGCGATAACCTCGAAGCGGATTTAGGACAGGTTTACAACATTACCGCCAACCTTTCCGCCATCGCCTTTGACGAGGTGCTGAAGATTGGCCGCATTGTGCGTGAACACGCGCAGGTGGGGCGCGTCATTGCATTCGGCGGCACGCTTCACGACAGTCAGCGGATTCTGGACGCCGCAGAAGCGAAAGAGGGGCGTTTTATTGGCATCAATGCGCCGCGATCCGGCGCATATGAGAGCGGTTTTCAGGTTGTTCATATGGGCTATGGCGTGGATGAGCGGGTTCAGGTGCCGCAAAAACTGCATGAGGTTGGCGTGCCGACCGTGCTGATCGGCAAAGTGGCGGATATCGTGGCGAACCCTCACGGACGTAGCTGGCAAAACCTGGTGGACAGCCAGCGCATTATGGATATCACGCGCGATGAATTCAGTGCCGCCCGGCACGCGTTTATCTGCACCAACATCCAGGAAACCGATCTGGCGGGGCACGCCCAGGATGTCGCACGTTATGCGGAACGTTTGCAGGTGGTTGACCGTAATCTTGCGCGGCTGACAAGCGAGATGACACCCGATGATTGTCTGCTGGTGATGGCCGACCACGGCAACGATCCAACGATAGGTCACAGTCACCATACCCGTGAAAGAGTGCCGATTCTGGTCTACCGGCAGGGGCTGAAGCCTGTTCAGTTGGGCCTTCGCGCCACGCTGTCGGATGTGGGCGCGACGGTCTGTGAGTTCTTTGGCGCGCCCGCGCCACAAAACGGCACCTCTTTCTTTTCGTCATTACAGCTCACAGGAGACGCCGTATGAATTTTGATACGTCAGGCTACACCTGGGCCCATGAGCATCTGCACATCGATCTCTCCGGGTTCAAAAATAACCTCGACTGCCGGTTAGATCAGTACGATCTCATTTGTCAGGAGATGAAAGATCTGCGGGCGTTGGGCGTGCGCAACATCATCGAAATGACTAACCGCTATATGGGGCGCAACCCGCAATTCATGCTCGATTTGATGCGGGATAGCGGGATAAACGTGGTGGCCTGTACGGGTTACTACCAGGACGCATTTTTCCCTGAGCATGTCGCGACCCGCAGCGTGGAACAGCTTGCGCAGGAGATGATCGATGAGATCGTCATCGGTATTGATAACACGACGCTGAAAGCCGGAATTATTGCGGAAATCGGCTCCAGTGAAGGGGTGATTACACCGCTGGAAGAGAAGGTGTTTATCGCCGCTGCGCGCGCCCACAATGAAACCGGACGCCCCATTTCCACCCATACCTCGTTCAGTACGATGGGGCTGGAGCAACTGGCCTTGTTGCAGGCGCAGGGCGTCGATCTCTCCCGCGTGGTGATTGGTCATTGCGATCTGAAAGATAACCTCGACGGCATTTTGCAGATGATCGATCTCGGCGCGTACGTGCAGTTCGACACCATCGGCAAAAACAACTACTACCCGGATGAAAAGCGCATCGACATGCTGAATGCGCTGCGCCAGCGTGGTTTGCTCAACCGCGTGATGCTTTCGATGGATATTACCCGCCGCTCCCATCTAAAAGCCAATGGCGGCAATGGCTACGACTACCTGTTAACCACCTTTATCCCACAGCTGCGCCAGTCAGGATTCAGTCAGGCCGATGTGGACACGATGTTGCGTGATAACCCCTCACAATTTTTCCAATAAGGACAGAAAGATGAAAAAGATTGGTGTTGCTGGCTTACAGCGTGAGCAGATTAAAAAAACCATCGAGACCGTGGCGCCCGGCTGCTTTGACGTGTCCATTCACAACGATATGGAAGCGGCGATGAAAGTGAAGTCCGGGCAACTGGATTATTACATCGGCGCGTGTAATACCGGCGCTGGCGCGGCGTTGTCGATAGCGATTGCGGTGATTGGCTACAACAAAAGCTGCACCATCGCTAAGCCGGGTATTAAAGCGAAAGACGAGCATATCGCAAAGATGGTCGCGGAAGGGAAAGTGGCGTTTGGCCTCTCCGTCGAACATGTTGAGCATGCGATTCCCATGCTGGTTAACCACTTGAAATAAAAGGCATGCTTATGGAGCTGTATATTCAGATTCTGGTGGTGGCTTGCCTGACGGGGATGACGTCGCTACTGGCGCATCGCTCAGCCGCCGTTTTCCATGACGGGATTCGCCCGATCCTACCGCAACTGATCGAAGGCTATATGAACCGCCGGGAGGCGGGGAGTATCGCGTTTGGTTTGAGTATCGGTTTTGTGGCGTCGGTGGGGATCTCATTTACCCTCAAAACGGGGCTGCTTAACGCCTGGCTGCTGTTTTTACCTACCGATATTCTTGGCGTACTGGCGATCAATAGCCTGTTGGCGTTTGGGCTTGGCGCCGCCTGGGGCGTGCTGATTCTGACCTGTCTGCTGCCGGTGAACCATCTGCTTACCGCCTTGCCGGTTGACGTGCTGGGGAGCCTTGGCGAGCTGAGTTCCCCGGTTGTCGCCGGTTTTGCGCTGTTCCCGCTGGTGGCGATTTTTTATCAATTCGGCTGGAAACACAGTCTTATCGCTGCGGTTGTGGTGCTGATGGCGCGTGTCCTGGTAGTGCGCTACTTCCCGCATCTGAACCCGGAATCGATTGAGATTTTTATCGGCATGGTGATGCTGCTGGCGATTGCGATTACGCACGACCTGCGCCACCGTGGCGATGAGGAGATGGATACCAGTGGGTTATCCGTCTTTGAGGAGCGCACCTCCCGTATTATTAAAAATTTACCGTATATCGCGATCGTCGGCGCGTTGATTGCGGCGGTCGCCAGTATGAATATTTTTGCCGGCAGCGAGGTGTCGATCTTTACCCTTGAGAAAGCCTATTCTGCTGGCGTTACGCCTGAAGAGTCGCAGACCTTGCTTCATCAGGCGGCGCTGGCGGAGTTCATGCGTGGGCTTGGCTTTGTGCCGATGATCGCCACAACGGCGCTGGCGACGGGCGTGTATGCGGTGGCCGGTTTTACCTTTGTGTATTCCGTGGGCTATCTGGCGCCGAATCCGTGGATTGCCGCCATCCTGGGGGCGGTCGTGATTTCTGCGGAAGTGCTGCTGTTGCGCTCAATTGGGAAGTGGCTTGGACGCTACCCGTCGGTGCGCAATGCGTCGGACAATATCCGTAACGCGATGAATATGCTGATGGAAACTGCGCTACTGATCGGCTCTATTTTTGCGGCGATCAAGATGGCGGGTTATACCGGCTTCTCGATTGCGATTGCTATCTACTTCCTCAACGAGTCGCTGGGGCGTCCGGTGCAGAAGATGGCCGCGCCGGTCGTGGCCGTGATGATTACCGGTATCTTATTGAATATTCTCTACTGGTTCGGTCTGTTTATTCCGGCCTGAGGAGGCGTCTAAATGAAAACCTTCCCCCTGCAAAGCCTGACGCTCGCCGAGGCGCAGCAGAAGCAGTTTGCGCTGGTGGACACGGTGTGTCGTTATTTCCCAGGCGCGGATTTTTTAAAGGGTGGCGATCTGGGGCTAAGTCCGGGGCTTAACCAGCCGGGAACCACCCGGCAAGTGGAAAAAGTGCTGGCGGAGGCGTTTCATGCTGAGGACTCAGTGCTGGTGCAGGGCGCGGGAACCGGCGCGATTCGGGCCGGGCTGGCCGCGCTGCTGAAACCGGGGCAACGCCTTCTGGTGCATGATGCGCCGGTTTATCCCACAACGCAGGGGATCGTCGAGCAGATGGGGATTGCGCTCGTCAGAGCGGATTTCAACGATCTGGCGACAATAACGCAGGTTATCGCAGAGCATCGGCCCCATGCGGCGCTGGTGCAACATACGCGTCAGCAACCGCAGGATTGCTATTCTCTGGCCGGGGTGCTGGTGGAGCTTGCGCGATGCGGCGTCCCCACGCTGACCGACGATAATTATGCGGTGATGAAAGTGGCGCGTATTGGTTGTGAATGTGGGGCCACGCTGTCCACGTTTTCCTGTTTTAAACTCTTCGGGCCTGAAGGCACCGGCGCGGTGGTGGGGGAGGCGGAAGCCATCGCCAGAATACGTGCGACGATGTATTCCGGCGGCAGCCAGATTCAGGGCGCGCAGGCGCTGGCGGTGCTTCGTGGTCTGGTTTTCGCGCCAGTGATGCACGCTGTGCAGGCAGGGGTGACGGAACGTTTACTCGCCTTGTTAAACAGTGGAGCTGTGCCGGAAGTGAAGCAGGCGGTGATTGCGAATGCGCAATCGAAAGTGTTAATTGTGGAGTTCCACCAGCCCGTTGCCGAAAAGGTGCTGGAGGAGGCGCAAAAGCGCGGGGCGTTGCCTTACCCGGTGGGCGCGGAGTCCAAGTATGAAATCCCGCCATTGTTTTATCGCCTTTCCGGTACGTTTCGTGCGGCCCGTCCGGGTCTGGCGCGTTATGCGATTCGTATTAATCCCAACCGCAGCGGCGAGGAAACGGTGTTACGTATTTTGCGGGAAAGCCTGTGTGCCTGATGGCGCTGCGCTTATCAGGCCTACAATGATACACATGAAAAAACCGGGGAATCCCCGGTTTTTTTGTATCGTGCGACAACGGTTTCGATTATTGATCCGCGGCCGGGCCGCAACCACCAATAATTTTTGAAATAGAAATTGCCGGGTGAAGTAAATAATCGTAACTGCAATCATTCTTTTTGTTTTCGATATGACCCGTACACGCGGTGAGCGTAGCCAGCATCCCTGCCACAACGGCAATCTTTGCAATTTTAAACATGACAAAATCCTTGTAAATAAAACAATTTTAATTGTATGAGATAAATGGAAAAATCCATTTTGCGGACGTTACCATATCAATTAATAAGAGAGCGAGGTAGTCCAGATAAGGACTTCTTATTCTGCGGATAATATGCTTTGCGTAGATTCAGCATAATAAAAAACGGCCTGGAGAGGATGTATATTCGCCAGGCCGTGGCGTTTATTTAATTAACGGAATGTTTTCTTAAAGTTCAGCATAAAGCCTTTATCGCTGATGCCGTCTTCTTTCCACTGATAAGCGTCGAGATGCAGACTGCTGTCCTGGGCGCTGTACTTCACGCCCATCGTCGCCAGACCGTTCAGACCGCCGCCTTTCTGGCCGTCGTCAACGCTAAAGCGCTGGTCGCTTGCACCCGCCAGCGTGGCGCTACGCTGGCTTTTCGTGTAGCTCAGGTTAGGGCCGCCTTCCAGCGTGGCGCTTGCGCTCCAGCCGTTTTCCCCGGCGTAGTCCATTTTCAGGCCAAGCACGGAATCTACGGCCGTTTCGCTGCCGCTGTTCATCGACAGGTTGAAGTCCCCGGCGCTGCGCTCTTTGTAACCTTCTTCCAGTGTGTGACGCAGCTTAACGCCCGCATACGGCGTGATTTTCAGCGCATCGTCCATCAGGTTAAAGGTTTTTGCCCCTTCGCTGCGGAATTCCATGTACTGCTGACGGGCGTCGGAATCCGCCACTTTATTGACGTCGCCATAGGCGACAGAGCGGCTGCTGTCGAGGTTATGCACGTCATAACGCAGGCTGTTGTTCCAGGCCAGACCCTCATTAAAGGTCATGCTGTGCTTCAGGCCGAAGAACTGGCTGTAGCCGCCGGTCACGCCGTTGTCGCCCGCTTTCTGCGAACCGTCGCCGTCCAGACGCGCAATACCGTATTCCAGCGTCAGGTTCTGGCTGGCGGTCAGATCCAGCGTCTGGCGCAGCGCCAGCATGTCGTACTGGGTGTCGTTACCCAGTTCGGCACGCGGATCGCCTTTCGCCATCACGTTGAACGCCAGACCGTCTTTCACCTGAGGCGCGGCGTCCGCCAGCATCGTAAAGCGATTGCTGAGTACGCGGGCTTCGCGGAAGACGGTGTTCGCCTGGCTGCCGCTGACCTGCTTCAGGGCGTTGTTCAGCTCTGCGGTCGTGCCAACGTTCAGGCTGTTGTACAGCTCATTGTTGGTATACCCGGCGTCCAGCGCCTGTGCGACGTCGCTGACGGAACTCTCCGTCGCCACATCCGCATAGGCGTTTTTGGTCATGGTGATGTCAACGTTGCCGTCGCCGTCGGTGCTGCCCTGGGCGTTCCACACCACGCTGGTGGAGGTGATATTGTCCGCGCCCTGGATATTACTGCCGGTAAAGGCGTTATCGACCACGACGGTGGTCTCTGCCGTACCTGCGGTAAAGCCGGTATTCACCTTCACGTCGTCGCCAATCATCAGGTTATTCGCTTTCAGCGTACCGGAACTGCCGTCGGCATTGGTGCCCACAATGTAGTTGCTTAACATCTGCGGCGCGTTCGGATCGGCCGGAGGCGCTGGAATATCACCCTGCGTCGGCGCGACAATCGCATCCGGGATCACGATATCCGCCGTACCGTTGTGATCGTCCTGCGTACCCGTAGTGCCAGGGGCGTAGATGCCGCAGCCGGTGTCGCACAGCAGATTCACTTCGCCATTATTGATGATGGTTTTGCTCTGGCCGCCAAACGCGTAAGAGTCATTCGCGTACACGTTGATCACGCCATCGGCGGTGTTGTTGATGGTGGTGGCGTTGCCGTTGCCTTTGATGCCGATAAGTCCGGTGCCGTTGGTTCCGTCTATTTGCCCCTGTTCGGTGCCGACGTTGATGGTGCCGCTGTTGACCAGGTCGATGATATAACTGCTGGTGCCGCCGCTGATCGCCACGGCATTGTCGCCCTGGACATTAATAGTCCCTTCGTTGCCAAAGCTATAGCCACGGCTGAGGTTGATCAGGGGGGCGTCCGGGTTAATACCATTAATCACGCCGGTTTCCGTGTTCCAGATCCACATCGGGGAGTTGCTGGCATTCGCGGTGGTGATGGCGCTGTAACCGTTGGTGGCGGTAATGGTGCCGCTGTTCACCTGAGCGATGGAACTGCTGGTACGCGTCATGTTGATGATGGTGTTTTCGCCGCCTTCTACCGCGCTGCCGCTGTTGGTAAGCGTTGCGCCTTCCTGGTTATAAAACGCAAAGCTGCCGTTGATGAGCGATTTGCCATCTTCCGCCACCGTCATATTGCCGGTATTGACGACTTCCTGGGCGTAAGAGGTTCCTGCAATTGAGCCGGTAAAGCTGCCCTCGTTGAACAGGGTGATATCGCCATTAAGCGTCAGGAGGTCAGTGGTCAGGCTGCCGTCTGCGCGGTTGAACAGGCTGTGATACGTGGTGATCGTATCGGCATGCATCGTCCCGTGGTTTTCCATATTGCCAGCGTTATTAATCGCCATATCGCCGTTGACGGTCAGCGTGGCGCCTGCTTCGTTGTACAGCCAGCCGCTAACATCGAGATCGCCGTTCAGCGTTTCATTGCCGTAATTCGCCAGCGCTCCGGTGGTGAAAAAGCCCGCTTCTGAAGTTTGGCTATCGCTGTCGCCGCTGCCGGGCAGCGACCGTATCCAGATTTTGTCGGTTGGCATGGAACCCATATGTGGGTCGTTTTCGTCCATCGGGCTGCCGTTCAGGTTGATGGCGCCGTTATTGATGATGTAGCTGTTGCTGTCGCTAAGGAACGCCTGACCGTAGTCGGCATCAATATTGATGGTGCCGGTGGTGTCGTTCACGACGGTGCCGCCGTTTAATGCGGCCATCCCCACCAGTTGGTTTTCCTCGCCGGTCACACCTTCATCAGCGGTCAGCGTAATAGTACCCTGGTTAACGGCCGTGCCGCCGCTGAGCGCCATCATACCGAACCCGGCGTTGTTGACGGTGATGGTGCCGGTGTTGATGGCTGTGGCGTCACCGTAGCCGATGTCTGAGGAACCGGCAACCATTGCCGAGCTGGTCAAATAGAGGTATGTCGGCTGCCAGTAGTCTGTGCTGATGATATTGTTTTCATCGTCCAGCGTCGGGATAAAACCGTCCAGATAAATATCGCCTTCGTTTAACGCTGTCCCTACACTGGCACTGACGCCATATGCTCCCGCGCCCTGTAAATGGACGGTCGCTCCTTTATCATTAACGACGCTGCCGCCCTGGGTCGCCAGCATGGCGTAAAGCGTGTGGGTATACCATCTTTCCGGGTAGATATTGATCCCGTTAATGAACTCTGGCGTTTGGTTAGAAAAGAGGGTGATATCGGCCCCCGCTTTGTTGTGTACGACCGTATCTTCGCCATTTGCACGGGTGATGGCAGAACGATCATCTCCCGTATCGTCACTGCTTCCGTAGATGAGAATATTGCCGCTGTTGCTCGCTTCCGCTCCTTTATCGGCAAGGAGAACGTTGACTGTTCCGTGGGTGGTAATATCGCCCTGATTTTCAATTGTCGAGCCCTGGCCATGAGCTGACAGCAGGGCATTACTTCCGGTGGAGTAATTTAAGTTCAGATAGTCGGCGTTCACTTCAATCGTGGCGTCATCGGTAATGAGCAGAGAGCCGCCATTATTAACGTTTGCCAGCGTGGCCTGGCCACCTGTGATAGTGGTCATATCCACGGTAGATTTACCGCTTAGCGTTAACGTGTTGTCACCATCAATGTTGATACCGATAGCTTCAGAGCCAATAGACGCTTCGTTTTGGAAAAAGTCGATGTTTATACCACCGGCGACATTCACGGCGTTACCGCTGCCGCTGATATTGAGGCCGGTAACGCTCGAATACCCAGAGCTGACATCAGAACTGTCAAGATGGATATTCATCGCGCCATCCAGATTGACCGTATTTTGATTGCCGTTGACGGTAATGCCTTGTAACTGCTCATCGCTTTTAATTTGAGCGTCTTGCGCGTAACCAGCCTCGATGTTCACATTACCCAGAATGGTTGTCGTATTCGTGTCGCCAGAAACGTTAAGACCGGTTGCCCCACGAAATACGCCGCTGCTGTCCTGAGCCGCAGTCACGTTAATATCGCCCGTCAGACTGACCTGCGATTCAGTACCGCTGATCAGCGTTCCCGTACCGTTAAGGCTGGTGTTGATATTACCTTTGTTGTTGAAGGTGTTTTGTGTACCGGCAACAACGAAGCCGACAGAGCCGTCGTTACGCACGGTGGTGGTGCCGCTGTTTATGAGTTCGCTTTCTTCGCCGTTGATGGTCAGGCCCGTCGCGCCATTCATAACCAGCAGGTCGCCATTCTGCGTCATGTCAGCGTTATTGCCCGTAATGGTGGCGATCGTTGAGCCAGCGCCGTCGACGGCCATATTACCGGTATTGAGTACGCGGGCGTTGTCGCCATCGATGCGTACGCCCGTCGCGCCATCGGCGATGAGCTGATTACCTTCATTAATTACCAGCGCATTATCACCCTCAATGTACAACCCCGTAGAGCCGGCACCGCGGGTTGTCGAATGGCCTTTGTTATCGACGATAGCATCGTCACCGGTGATTTTGGCTCCGGTGCCGCCGTCAGAAACGTTTAATTCCCCTTCGTTGATGAGGCGAATGTCATTGCCGTTAATGATGGAACCGGTAGAACCTGCGCCGCTAATGCTGGAAGTCCCCGCATTGTCAATGAGGGTGTTATCACCATCGATAACGATGCCCGTACCGCCGCCGCTGATGGTGATATCGCCGGAGAGCGAGGTCGAGGTGCCATTGCCGGAAATTAACGCCCCGGTAGCGCCATCTACCGTACTTTTGCCTGAGATAGCGTTAGTGGTGCCGTCGCCGCTAATGACCAGGCCAACTGCGCTATTGGTCACGGTGGAATCCCCGTTCAGCGTATTACGGGTGTTATCGCCCGAGATAATGACGCCGGTACGATTTTTCCCGCTGATATCCAGTTCGCGATCGGTGGTGTGCGTCTTGCCGTCTCCGCTGACAACCTGAGTATTGTTATCCGCGAGGATCAGATAGCCCCGGCTGTCGTACTTCCAGTAAAAGCCGTTGGCCTGAGCGCCTTCAATCACGGCCGCGTTGCTGTCGGTAACGTTCCAGCCGGAAATCGCCAGCGTTTTGCCGTCCTGGGTGGTTAACTGCCACTGCGCGTCTTGTTCGGAATAACTGAGCGTGGCTTCGCCGAGGTGCTCGCCGTTATCCAGTTTGATGTCGTCGAAGTGCAGGGTGTCTGTGCCTTTATCCAGCGTCACCTGATTGCTGAAGGTCGTCACGGATGTGTCGTCAGGCGGTACTGGCGTATCACCGCCATCATCGGGCGGTGTGACGTCGCCGCCATCATCGGGAGGCGTTGGGGTGACATCTCCGCCGTCATCCGGCGGCGTTGGGGTAACGTCGCCCCCGTCGTCTGGCGGGACTGGCGTTGTTGAATGGTGGTGAGAGTCGCCGTCGCTGTGATTGCCAATGGCGATGCCCGCCGCCAGAGCCGCTACGCCACTGGCGACCCATGCCCAATGGTTATCCTGCCCGGCTTCTGCCGTCAGACATTTCGCCGGTAACTTATTGCGTTCCGCCTGAGATAACGACGAAATATTTACCGGACATTCTTTCTCATCTTCGGTATTCTCTGCCGCAATTGCCGGGCAGTAATATGTTTGCAGTGCAATTGCAATACCCACTGCAAGGAGTTTTTTCCTTTGCATAAACATAGTTGCCATCCTGTAAATAAAATAAGAAATATAAGGCAGCCCTGACAGACAACCTTTATTTGCAAAATTAATGAATGGCGCTATTTTGCCACTGACTACCCAGGGGGCGTCAATCCAGCCTTTATTCTGTCGATATTTGTGCGGTGAATTTATTTGGCGAATAAAAAAGAGATAATGGATATTTTGTGCGGTATTTTATGGCGTTATTCTTTTTTATATTTACGCAATGAATGGATTTAGCTTATTTAAAGTGTAATGTAAGAATGAATGATCGTTAAAGTGTTAAAAAAAAGATGCCCTGATATAGGGCATCTATATTTATTAATGGTTTGAGAACCAGTTTAGCTTATCGCGTAACGCGACCACCCGACCGACAATAATCAGCGCCGGGCTTTCGACCTGTTTCGCCAACTCGCCTAATTGCGCAAGAACGCCGCTGACCACGCGCTGCTTGACGGCGGTACCGTTTTCAACCAGCGCCACAGGCATATCGGCCTGCATACCAAACGCGATCAGCTTCTCCTGAATGGTCGCCGCCTGATTCAGCCCCATATAGAACACCAGCGTTTGTTTCTCCGCCGCCAGGTTTTCCCAGTCCAGCTCGCCGCCCGTTTTCAGGTGCCCGGTGACCAGACGCACGCTTTGCGCGTAGTCGCGGTGAGTTAGCGGAACGCCGGAATAAGCCGAGCACCCGGAGGCCGCGGTAATACCGGGAACAACCGAGAACGGAATACCGGCGTGGCACAGCGTTTCCAGCTCTTCGCCGCCGCGACCGAAGATAAACGGATCGCCGCCTTTCAGACGCACCACGCGTCTGCCTTTCTGCGCTTCTCGCAGCAGGATCTGGTTAATCTCTTCCTGCGGAACGCAGTGATAGCCCGCGCGTTTGCCAACGAATACGCGGTCAGCGTCGCGGCGTACCAGATTCATAATGTCGTCGGAGACCAGACGGTCATACACCACCACATCCGCCTGTTGGATCTGTTGTAACCCTTTCAGCGTCAGCAGCCCGGCGTCGCCAGGGCCCGCGCCCACCAGCACCACTTCACCACGGTGATCCAGCGGTTCGCTCAGCATCTGCTCGGTGATCTCCGACACCGCTTTCGCATCGGCATTCGCCAGCGACTGCGCGAGCCTGTCGTTGATGAACAGTTTTTCCCAGAAGCGACGGCGCTCGCCCATTGTGGCGAACTGCTTTTTCACCCGCGCGCGGAGCTGGCCGGCGTAATGCGCGACCTGGCCGAGGTGCTGGGGCAGCAAGGACTCCAGTTTCTCGCGCAGCAAGCGTGCGAGAACGGGCGAGGTGCCGCCGGAGGAGACCGCCACCATCAGCGGCGAGCGGTCGATAATGGAGGGCATGATGAAACTGGCGGCTTTTGGCGCATCGACCACGTTGCAGAAAATGCGGCGTGATTCAGCGGCTTCGCTCACCTGCTGGTTCACGGCGTCATCATCGGTCGCGGCGATCGCCAGCCAGCATCCGTCGAGCAGGGATTCTTCGAATGCCCCTTCAACTAACGTCAACATGCCTTCATTTGCCCACACGGTGAACTGCGGAATAAACGCCAGCGCGTTGACCGTTAATCGAGCGCCTGCTTCCAGCAGTAACCGCGCTTTGCGTTCTGCGACATCGCCACCGCCGACGAGCAGACAGTCACGATCGCGTAATTGACAAAATATAGGCAAATGGTCCACGACATTACCTCTTAATTATTGGCAGTAGCTTCAGTTTGATTGATTTTTGCCGGAGCCGGACGCTCCGCTTTTGGCGTAGCATACCAATAACCTAATCCCATGAATACGACACCGGACAAAGTATTGCCGAGAGTCACCCACAGCAGGTTATGACCAATTCCCGCCAGCGTGTAGGCGTCGCCGTGATGGCCGAACCAGGAGAGGGCGAACAGCGTCATGTTGGCGACGGAGTGCTCGTAGCCGGACGCGATGAACGCCAGCAGACACCACCAGATAGCGAGGAATTTCGCCGCGCCTTCGGTACGAATCGCCATCCAGATCGCCAGGCAAACCAGCCAGTTGCACAGCGCGCCTTTAAAGAACAGTACCGTAGCGGGCGCGGTGGTTTTCGCCAGCGCAACCGTGTGAACGATGCTGGTATCGACCGGCAGCAGACTGCCGCCGCCCCAGCTATACAGCAGCGCGACGAATACGGAGCCCACCAGGTTGCCCAGCCAGGTTTGCGGCAGAATCGCCCACATCTGACCGTGGCTGATGGTGCCCGCTTTTACGCCGAGCGTCAGGAACATGGTATGACCGGTAAAGAGTTCAGAACCGGCGATGATCACCAGCGTTAAGGCGATGCCGAAGGTAGCGCCCATCACCAGCGGGCGAACGGAAGGGTCAAGCAGATTGCCGAGGGTAAAAATAAGAATGATGCCGAGACCGACGTAGGCGCCGGCCATTGCGGAGCTCACCCAGAAACCGAGCGGATTATTTGCCGACAGGCGTGCAATGCGCGCAGCGTTAGCCGCACACTTGTTAATAGTGTCTGTAAACATTTGATTATCCTTGAAGTAAAAACAATAAAATTAAAAAAGAAATCGTAAAACCGTAGGCCGGATAAGGCATTTATGCCGCCATCCGGCGGTATGTTTTGCCTGATGACGCTGCGCTTATCAGGCCTACAAAATCGGGCCTGTAACCATTTGATTGTCCTTGAAGTAAAAACAATAAAAATCGTAAAGCCGTAGGCCGGATAAGGCATTTATGCCGCCATCCGGCGGTGTGTTTTTGCCTGATGGCGCTGCGCTTATCAGGTCTACAAAATCGGGCCTACAAAGACGTCAAAAAGGGAGGCGTTGCGCCTCCCCAAATTCATTAACCGCGCAGTTGCACCACGCCGTCTTTCACGCGAGCTTCGTAGTGCGCGACGGAATGGCTTTCATCTTCCATGCACAGACCGTCGCTCAGACGGAACCGCTGTTTTTTCAGCGGGCTGGCAACCCACAGTTCGCCCTGATGCTCGGCAATCAACCCGCGTGACAGCACGCTGGACTCAAAAAACGGGTCGATATTGCTGATCGCGAACACCTGGTCGCTGTGATATGGACGGAAAATGGCGACCTGCTTTTCGCCTAACAGCGCGCAGACGCCGGTTTCCGGCAGAATGTCATCGATTTTGCAGATGTTTTTCCACTGGCTCATGCGTTTTCCTCCACCAGAGTTACCGGAATGCGCTCGTACGGCGTTGCCGGACGATGCTGTTCACGCTCAGGCACCACCTGAACATTCGGGTCGCGCTTATCGCTGTTGATAAAGTGTCTGAAACGAACCTGCGCAGACGGTGTATTTACGGTCTCCGTCCACTCGCACACCACCGCTTCACGCAGGCGGGTCATCTCTTCTTCCAGATGTGCGTTCAGGCCCAGTTTGTCGTCGATGATGACCGACTTCAGGTAGTCGATACCGCCTTCCAGGTTATCTAACCACGGTGCGGTACGGGTCAGTTTGTCGGCGGTACGGATGTAGAACATCATGAAGCGGTCGAGGTATTTAACCAGCGTTTCGCGGTCGATATCCGCCGCCAGCAGGTCCGCATGACGCGGTTTCATCCCGCCGTTGCCGCAGACGTACAGGTTCCAGCCTTTTTCCGTGGCGATAATCCCCACGTCTTTACCCTGGGCTTCCGCACATTCACGGGTACAGCCGGAGACGCCAAATTTCATTTTGTGCGGGGTACGGATGCCTTTGTAGCGGTTTTCCAGCTCGACGCCGAAGCCGACGCTATCGCCCACGCCATAGCGGCACCAGGTGCTGCCCACGCAGGTTTTCGCCATACGCAGCGCTTTGGCATACGCGTGACCGGTTTCGAAGCCCGCTTCAATCAGCTGACGCCAGATTTCCGGCAGATCGTCTTTCTGCGCGCCGAACAGACCAATACGCTGAGAACCGGTAATTTTGGTGTACAGGTTAAACTCACGCGCGATGCGACCTACGGCCACCAGACCTTCCGGCGTGATTTCGCCGCCCGCAGAACGCGGGATCACGGAGTAGGTGCCGTCTTTCTGGATGTTCGCCAGGAAGTTGTCGTTGGTATCCTGTAGCGGGGTGTGCTGCGGCTTCAGAATGTATTCGTTCCAGCAGGAGGCCAGCAGAGAACCGACGGTCGGTTTACACACTTCGCAGCCGTAGCCTTTACCGTGTTTCGCCAGCAGTTCTTCAAAGGTTTTAATGCCTTCCACGCGGATGAGGTGGAACAGTTCCTGACGCGAGTACGCAAAGTGCTCACACAGGTTGTTGTTCACTTCAATACCCTGTTTCGCCAGTTCGGCGTTCAGAACCTGAGTAACCAGCGGAATACAGCCGCCGCAGCCAGTACCGGCTTTGGTTTCCGCTTTCAGCGCCGCAACGGTGTGGCAGCCTTTGTTGATGGCGGCGACCAGCATCCCTTTGGTGACGTCAAAGCAGGAACAGATTTGCGCGCTGTCCGGCAGTTTATCAACGCCAATGGAAGGCTTACCGCTGCCAGAATGTGCCGGCAGGATCAGCGAGTCCGGGTTTTCCGGCAGTTCAATCGCGTTCAGCACCAGTTGCAGCAGGTTGCCGTAATCGCTGGTATCGCCCACCAGCACCGCGCCGAGCAGGGTTTTGTTGTCTTCGCTGACGATGAGGCGTTTGTAGACCTCTTTGCTTTCGTCGAGGTAAACGTAGCTACGCGCGCCCGGCGTGCGGCCATGCGCATCGCCAATGCCGCCGACGTCCACGCCCAGCAGTTTCAGCTTGGCGCTGAGGTCTGCGCCTTCAAACGCGTTTTCGGTTTCGAGGATGTGGTCAACGGCAACCTGCGCCATTTTGTAGCCAGGCGCGACCAGACCGTACACGCGGTTGTTCCAGCTGGCGCATTCGCCAATCGCGTAGATATCCGGGTCAGACGTCTGGCAGGCGTCGTTAATCACGATACCGCCGCGCTGAGCGACGTCCAGGCCGCACTGGGTGGCCAGTTTGTCACGCGGGCGGATACCGGTAGAGAAAACGATGAAGTCGACTTCCAGCTCGCTACCGTCGGCAAAACGCATGGTTTTACGCGCTTCGGTGCCTTCCTGAACGATCTCTTTGGTGTTTTTGCTGGTGTGTACGCGCACGCCCATGCTTTCGATTTTACGGCGTAGCTGCTCGCCGCCCATCTGATCCAGCTGTTCTGCCATCAGCATGGGGGCAAATTCGATAACGTGGGTTTCGACGCCTAAGTTTTTCAGCGCGCCAGCGGCTTCCAGACCCAGCAGGCCGCCGCCGACCACCGCGCCGCGTTTGCTGCGACGGGCGCAGGCTTCAATGGCGTTGAGATCTTCAATGGTACGGTAAACAAAGCAGTCCTGGGTTTCGGAACCTTTAATTGGCGGGATCCACGGGTAGGAGCCGGTCGCCATGATCAGTTTATCGTAATAAACCGTACGACCCGCGCTGGAGTGGATGACCTTCTCCTGACGGTTGATCGTAATAGCGCGTTCGCCGACCAGAACGTTAACGCCGTGCTTCTCATAAAAGCCTTCACGCACCAGAGACAGCTCTTCAGCGGTGTGGTGGGAGAAGTAGGAAGACAGGTGGACACGGTCGTATGCTTTGCGGGGTTCTTCACAGAACACGGTAATGTCAAAATTGGCAGCGTCGGATTTATCAAGAAGGTCCTCAATAAAGCGATGGCCGACCATACCATTACCGATAATAGCGAGTCTGACTTTGCTCATTTTTGCCTCGATTTCTTTTCTATTACTGCCTACCTTAACGATTCAGCAACCCCGCTTATTGATGTAAATCAAATTCGGCCTTATATACTCCTTAAGAGGTATATTGCTGATTTGTCAGCGTTTTTATAAGTCACGGAATTGTCAGATATTTCGTTGTTGTGCAAATAACATACAAAATGAGGGGTTATTAGCGTAAGAAGGTCTACCTCTAAAGAATGCGAGGTCTACGCCGTCAGGAGGAGGGGGAAATTGCGCGAAAAAGCAGGGTTAAAAAGCCGGATGGCGGCTGACGCCTTATCCGGCCTACAAGTCATGCGTAGGCCCGGTAAGCTTGCGCCACCGGGCAAATCACCAGCCTTATCCGGCAATCATCATCAGTGCGCTGCTGGCACGTTATGCTGGCGATGACGGGTAACAAACCCGAGGATAAAGCACATCACAAACACCACGGCATACAGACCGTTTGCGGTGAGCAACGCGGCCTGCGGGCCGCTGTGCGCCACGATCGGGCCTGTCACCACGAAGGTCAGCATGGTGCCAATGGTGCCGCAGGTCAGCACAAAGTTAACCAGCTTTGGCGACGGCACTTTGGTTTGCTGCGAACCCAGCGTAATGATTGAGGTGTAAATGGCGCTGGAGAAGAAGCCGAGTGTCAGAATAAACCACGCCATATGCTCCGGCTGGGCCTTAATGAACAGGTACATCAGCACCGCCGCCAGACCCGCCAGTACCGTCAGGATACGTTGCAGATCAAAGAAGCGCAGAATGAAGCTGAAGGCCCACATGCCGAACATGTACGACATCCAGAAATCGCTGACCAGCGTACCGGCGTCGTTCAGGCTCATGCCCAGGCCTTTGGCGTATTCCGGCACCCAGGAGATGAAACCTAACTGACCGAGGATGTAGCACAGCGCGGCGATGGACAGGAACAGAACGCCAATGCCCCATTTCTCTTTTACCACCGGCGTTTCCGTTTTCGGCGCGTGTTTACCCAGCGCCGGAAATTCGCAGCCGAAGGTCAGGATGAAAATCGCCACGTAGACCAGACCGATGCAGGCGTATACCCAGTACCACTCAATGCTGCGCGCCAGCAGGTAAGCGGCGACTATCGGGAAGATCATCCCGGCCATACTGAAGAAGGAGTCGGTGAACAGCAGGCGAGAACCACGCTGACGGCCTTCATACATCTGGGTGATCAGGAAAGTACCGATCGACATGGTGATACCGCTCACCAGACCCAGTACAAACATTGCCGCAGAGAAAAGCGCCAGGCTATGGCTGAGCATCAGCCCGGCCACGGCCAGCACCATCAACACAAAGCCAAAACGCAGCTGCGTTTTCAGCGGGATAATTTCCATCAGCCAGGCATTCAGGAAAATAGAGATCAGGATACCGGCGTTAAGAAAGGTGAATGTGTTACTCATACTGGAAACGGGCAGGTTGAAATACTCTGCAATGTTTCCCATCACCATCCCGGTGACAATTACCAACGCGCCTGTCAGGGCGTAGGAGAGAAAGCTAATCCATGTGAGCTTGATGCGATTGCTGTTAGTCATGACTGGCCTGTGTATAGAGGTGTAAAGCGCGTTGACAGCGCCGTGAGCGGGCAGATTTTAGGCGTTTTAGTGATGTATTTAAATGTTTATTAGCAATTACTGTAAGCGTTACATTTTTTAACGTGACGGTGATCACATTAATATGCCGAAAAGCACAACAAAATCGTAAGGTTACATTTGTTTCAGATACGTAAAATTAGGTAAAGGGCTGGCCTGCTCCTTGAAGGCTCTTTAGAATCAATCTACTTGCTTTTGTTACTGCTCTCGTTAAGGAAATCTCATGCTCAAATCGACTCTGGCGGCTGTTGCAGCTGTTCTCGCTCTTTCTGCTCTCTCTCCTGTAGCGTTGGCAGCGAAAGGTGACCCACATGTTCTGCTGACGACCTCCGCCGGAAATATTGAACTGGAACTGAATAGCCAGAAAGCGCCAGTTTCAGTGCAAAACTTTGTCGATTATGTCAACAGCGGTTTCTATAACAACACCACGTTCCACCGTGTGATCCCCGGCTTTATGGTGCAGGGCGGCGGTTTTAACGAGCAGATGCAGCAAAAGAAACCTAACCCGCCGATCAAGAACGAAGCGGACAACGGGCTGCGCAACACCCGTGGCACCATTGCGATGGCGCGTACCGCAGATAAAGACAGCGCAACCAGCCAGTTCTTTATCAACGTTGCAGACAACGCCTTCCTGGATCACGGCCAGCGCGATTTTGGCTACGCCGTATTTGGTAAAGTTGTGAAAGGGATGGATGTCGCTGACAAAATCTCCCAGGTGCAGACGCACGATGTCGGCCCTTACCAAAATGTTCCTTCAAAACCGATAGTTATCCTTTCCGCCAAAGTCCTGCCGTAATGGCATTCTGCGCGGGCCAGTAATGCCCGCGCGATTCCTGACCTCTGCGTAACCTGAATTTGCTGCTTATACTTGTGGCAAGTGCAGGCACATTCAGGGAGGTCTCGTGAAAAAACTCACCGATAAACAAAAGTCTCGCCTCTGGGAACAACGACGAAATATCAATTTCCAGGAGAGTCGACGTCTGGAAGGGGTGGACATCCCGTTAGTTACCCTGACCGCCGAAGAAGCACTGGTGCGCCTGGCAGAATTAAGGAGGCACTATGAGCGATAAGTTTGGTGATGGACGCGACCCCTATCTGTATCCCGGCCTGAATATCATGCGTAACCGCTTAGGCATCCGGCAGGTTCAGCGTCTGGAGCAGGCGGCGTATGAACTGACCGCACTGCGTGCCGCGACGATTGAAGCTGGCCCCTTGGTGCGCGGACTGCCTCACCTGCGCGCCATTCATCGTCAGCTGTATCAGGATGTTTTTGACTGGGCCGGACAACTGCGCGAGGTCGATATATATCAGGGAGATACCCGTTTTTGCCATTTTGCCTACATCGAAAAAGAGGGCAACGCCCTGATGCAGGATCTGGAAGAAGAGGGGTATCTGGTCGGGCTGACGAAAGAGAAATTCGCCGATCGTCTGGCGCACTACTACTGTGAAATTAATGTGCTGCATCCTTTTCGCATCGGCAGCGGACTGGCGCAGCGCATCTTCTTTGAGCAACTGGCGCTCCACGCCGGTTATATCCTGAGCTGGAGCGGCATTCAGGTGGCCGAATGGAGCCAGGCGAACCAGAGCGGCGCGATGGGCGACCTGTCGGGATTACAGGCAATATTTCGTAAAGGGGTAAGCGAAGCCCAGGAAACTGAGTAGAATAGCGCGGTTCTTACGTACCGGAGCCGCCATGATTCTGCTGATCGACAACTATGATTCGTTTACCTGGAACCTTTATCAGTATTTCTGCGAACTGGGCGCTGATGTCCTGGTCAGGCGAAATGACGCGTTGACGCTGGCGCAAATTGACGCGCTGAATCCGCAAAAAATCGTGATCTCGCCGGGGCCCTGTACGCCGGATGACGCGGGTATCTCCCTGGCGGTAATCCGCCATTATGCCGGGCGCCTTCCCATGCTCGGCGTCTGTCTTGGACACCAGGCGATGGCGCAGGCCTTTGGTGCGACGATCGTGCGGGCGGCTAAAGTGATGCACGGTAAAACCTCTCCCGTCACCCATAACGGCCAGGGCGTTTTTCAGGGGCTATCGAACCCGCTCACCGTCACGCGCTATCACTCGCTGGTGATCGATCCTGCGACGCTTCCCGCCTGCTTTGACGTTACGGCCTGGAGCGACACGCAGGAAATTATGGGGATTCGCCACCGGGAGTGGGATCTGGAAGGGGTGCAGTTCCACCCGGAAAGTATTCTGAGCGAGCAGGGACATCAACTGCTGGCTAATTTCCTGTCGCGCTGATTTGTGGTTGCTATATAGTGATTTTTTATGCATATTTTATGACTGAAATTTCATTTAGCTGGATGGGCATAAGATGGCAACTGAACAAACTGCAATTACGCGCGCGACTTTCGATGAAGTTATCCTGCCGATTTATGCACCGGCAGAGTTTATTCCGGTAAAAGGCAAGGGCAGCCGGGTCTGGGATCAGCAGGGTAAAGAGTACGTTGATTTCGCGGGTGGGATTGCAGTTACCGCCTTAGGGCATTGCCATCCGGCGCTGGTGGACGCGCTGAAAACGCAGGGTGAAACGCTGTGGCACACCAGCAACGTTTTTACTAACGAACCTGCGCTGCGTCTGGGGCGTAAGCTTATCGACGCGACCTTTGCCGAGCGCGTGCTGTTTATGAACTCCGGCACCGAAGCCAACGAAACCGCCTTCAAACTGGCGCGCCACTATGCCTGCGTGCGTCATAGCCCGTTTAAAACCAAAATCATCGCCTTCCATAACGCCTTTCATGGCCGCTCGCTGTTTACCGTTTCCGTTGGTGGTCAGCCGAAGTATTCCGACGGATTTGGCCCTAAACCGGCGGATATCATCCATGTTCCTTTCAACGATCTGCACGCGGTGAAAGCGGTGATGGATGACCATACCTGCGCGGTGGTGGTGGAGCCGATCCAGGGAGAAGGCGGCGTCACCGCCGCAACGCCAGCGTTTCTGCAAGGCCTGCGCGAGCTGTGCGATCGGCATCAGGCGCTGCTGGTGTTTGATGAAGTTCAGTGCGGTATGGGGCGCACCGGCGATCTGTTCGCCTATATGCACTACGGCGTGACGCCGGATATTCTTACCAGTGCGAAAGCGCTGGGCGGCGGCTTCCCGGTCAGCGCTATGCTGACCACGCAGGAGATTGCGTCCGCGTTCCACGTTGGGTCGCATGGTTCCACCTACGGCGGCAACCCGTTGGCCTGCGCCGTTGCCGGAGCCGCGTTCGATATCATCAATACGTCTGACGTGCTGAGCGGCGTTCAGACTAAACGCGAGCGGTTTGTTCAGCATTTGCAGAAGATTGACGAGCAGTATGACATTTTCAGCGATATTCGCGGCATGGGGCTGCTGATTGGCGCGGAACTGAAGCCGCAGTATAAAGGCCGGGCGCGGGATTTCCTTTACGCTGGCGCGCATGAAGGCGTTATGGTGCTGAATGCCGGGCCGGATGTCATGCGCTTTGCTCCGTCGCTGGTGGTGGAAGAGGCGGATATTGACGAAGGGATGCAGCGTTTTGCGCAGGCGGTGGCGAAAGTGGCTGGCTGATTGCCGGATGGCGGCGCAAGCGCCTTATCCGGCCTACGGAGAAAATGCGATTTGTAGGCCGGATAAGCGTAGCGCCATCCGGCAAACAACAAACAACAAACAGCAAACAACGTCAACCCTTCATATCCCGTAACCGGCGACTAAGCCAGATGCCGTGATGCGGGCGCTGGCGCCATGCCACTGACGAAATGGTGTGCATGGTATTCAGGTGCCCCAGCACGCGTTGCAGATGCTGTTCCAGCGTGCTGAGCGGCCCGTGGGAGAGCATCTCCGATGACTCCAGAATATTCACATCCCCGGAACCGCCCGGCGCGTCATACTCCAGCCGCTGCTGACAGCGCTGGAGCGCAATTTCGCAGGATTCCAGGTAGCGCTGCGCCAGATCCGGCGTCAGCATCGTATGCTCGCGCGCCAGCGTGGTCATGGCGTTGACGTGCTCAACGATAAACTGGCTGTGCGTTACCCACAGTTTCATATCTTCCAGATAGTGCGTGTTAAACCCCGGTTCCTGCATCGCCTGATTCAGCGAGTTAAACAGCGTATTGTGCGCCTGGTTCACCCGCATTCGCTGGTACGCCAGCGGCGTTGGCTGCGGGTCGTTGCTGAGGATCAGCCGAATGGCCTCCTGGTCCGCTTCCAGCGCGTCGTGGGCATTCTTACGCAAAAGGCCGCTTTGCCACTGCGGCCAGAGCCAGACCATCCCGCCAAAAGCAATCAGGCAACCAATGACCGTATCAATAAATCGCGGCACGATGAACTGTTCGCCGTTGAGCGTCAGCAGTTGCAGGGTATAGACCGCCGTCACCGTAAAGCCAACCGTCGCCCAGCCGTAGTTTTTGCGAATGGTCAGATAGCTCACCAGCGTAATGATCAGCATTAATGCCAGCGTGTAGCCTTCAGGAATGCGAAAGTGCAACGTGACGCCCGCCACCACCAGACCGGCCAGCGTACCCGCCGAACGGTGCAGAATGCGTACGCGCGTCGCGCCGTAGCCGTTTTGCGTGACGAACAGGATGGTCATCAGAATCCAGTACGGCTTGGGCAGATGTAAGGCGCTGCCCATCAGGCTGGCGATACTTAACATAACGCTGATTCGCCCGGCGTTGCGCAGCGCGGGCGATTTAAACGATAAATAGCTTTTCAGCGCGGGCAGCAGCGGCAGACGACGCTGTTTATCAGCCATCAGGTCGCGTGCGTACAGCGGACGCTGAGTGCGTAATACGCGGGCAATACGGCTAAAGTGCCAGTAGCAAAACTGCCCGACAGGGTTTTCCGGGTGCTGATTGGCGATTTTTTCCAGCGCGCCAGTCTGCTTCTCCATCGAAAAACGGCTGGGCAGACGGTGATACAGAATGTCATCCGCGATGATGCGCAGGCGGGCGGCGACGGTTTGCGCATTCCAGCGAATAACCTGTTCCGCGTGGCTGCGCTCCACCAGCTTCTGAACCTCCTCCGGCTGATGCAAACTGACGGAGATATGCTCCTGTAAGTCCAGCGCTTCCTGGAAGGCGCGCAGCAGGCGCTTGTAGTCATTATTGTGCTGGGCCGACAGCATGTGCATCTGCTGGTAACACTGGGTAATGAGATCCACCGCTTTCTGCTGGCGCACCAGCAGAGGCGGCAGCGCTTTTTCTGGATCGATATGCTGCGTGAGCAGGCTGTATTTGGCCTCGCAATAGTCGGCCAGCTCGCGATACAGCAGGCTGAGCGACTCGCGCAGCGGCTGTTCGCGCCACAGCCAGAACCAGAACCAGTTAAACAGCCCATACCATAGCGTGCCGAGCGCGTAGATGAGCAGCGGCTCCCAGACCGGCATGTTCCCCGCCAGGCTTAGCGTGAAAATGGCGGCAATCAGTGAAGCGGGCAGCAGTCTTGCATGCAGTGGGCTGATTTCCGCCGTGACGCCGAGCAGCAGCGTCAGCCCGGTGAGGATCAGCGGCAGGGGGATGTCGCGCGCCAGCAGCAGTTGTGTAATCAGGCTGCATCCGGCAAACAGCGATCCGCCGATGATTAAGCGTTTGAAAAAGCGTTTATGCGGGGTATCAAGACCGGCAATGTTGCAGCAGGCGGGAACGAGCGAGAACAGCAGTCCCAGGTGCAACTGGCCGATGATCAGGCCGATAGCCACAGGCAGGCACAGCACCAGCGTTTGCCGTAGTGCGTAGTTGATCTCAGGATGGTAAATCAGTCTTCGCCACATCGGTGCAAACAAAAATGGCGCATTACCCGGTAATGCGCCATTCCGACGGGATTAACGTGTGCCGTAGACGACGATGGTCTTACCGTGAGCGGAGATCAGATTCTGATCTTCGAGCATTTTCAGAATACGCCCCACGGTTTCACGGGAGCAGCCAACGATCTGGCCGATCTCCTGACGGGTGATTTTGATCTGCATGCCATCCGGGTGAGTCATCGCGTCAGGTTGTTTCGCCAGGTTCAGCAGGGTCTGAGCGATACGGCCCGTTACGTCGAGGAAGGCGAGGTTACCGACTTTCTCAGATGTCACTTGCAGACGGCGAGCCATCTGGGAAGACAGGCGCATCAGAATATCCGGGTTTACCTGGATCAACTGACGGAATTTCTTGTAAGAAATTTCAGCGACTTCACAGGCCGTTTTGGCACGTACCCAGGCACTGCGTTCCTGACCTTCTTCAAACAGGCCCAGTTCGCCAATAAAATCGCCCTGATTCAGATAAGAAAGGATCATTTCTTTCCCTTCTTCATCTTTGATCAACACTGCCACTGAGCCTTTAACGATGTAGTACAACGTTTCCGCTTTTTCACCCTGGTGAATCAGCGTGCTCTTCGATGGGTACTTATGAATGTGGCAATGAGACAAGAACCATTCGAGAGTCGGGTCTGTTTGCGGTTTGCCAAGCACCATGCGCGGTTATCCTCTGTTATAAGCTGTCTCCAGAGCCAGAACACGACACTGCCTCTGGGTTTGCAAAAATAGGTTTCCCGAATTCCTGGGAAGGGGGCTGTCGAAAATGTACTGCAGCCTGAATGTGATGTCCTCTGCATACATGCAGTACGTCAATGTATTACTGTAGCATCCCGACTGTTTTAGCATAGCTTTCGCCGTGTGTCTCCTGGTGTCTCGCTTCAGCATGACGCAGGTCGCCTTCCGTTGCGAGATTTGTTATGTGCGCGTAATCTGTCAGGAAAATTGACACATTGGAGTTCCGAATATGCAAGCGCGTGTAAAGTGGGTTGAAGGGTTAACCTTTCTGGGAGAGTCTGCCTCCGGCCACCAGGTTTTAATGGATGGCAACTCCGGTGATAAAGCGCCAAGCCCGATGGAAATGGTGCTGATGGCCGCAGGCGGTTGTAGCGCAATCGACGTGGTTTCTATTTTGCAGAAAGGGCGTCAGGATGTGACGAATTGCGAAGTGAAGCTGACGTCCGAACGTCGTGAAGAAGCGCCGCGCCTGTTTACGCATATCAATCTGCATTTCATTGTGACCGGCAATGACCTGAAAGACGCGGCGGTTGCGCGGGCGGTCGATCTTTCGGCTGAGAAATATTGCTCAGTGGCGCTGATGCTGGAAAAAGCGGTGAATATTACCCATTCGTATGAAGTGATTGCGGCGTGATACCGGTTGCCTGATGGCGCTACGCTTATCAGGCCTACGAATTCGCACCCTGTAGGCCGGATAAGCGTAGCGCCATCCGGCATATATCAAACGCATCTTGTAGGCCGGATAAGGCGTCAGCCGCCATCCGGCAAACAGCGGACAGATTATTCGATCTTCTTCCCTTCCATCAGTCGCTGAACCAGCGGCAACATGATCAGCTCCATCGCCAGCCCCATTTTGCCGCCCGGCACCACGAGCGTATTGATATGGGAAATAAACGACCCCTGCAACATCGCCAGCAGCCACGGGAAATCAATCCCTTCCAGATTTCTGAAATGAATGACCACAAAACTTTCGTCCAGCGAAGGAATGCCTTTCGCGGCGAAGGGATTGGAGGTGTCAACGGTGGGCACGCGCTGGAAGTTAATGTGGGTGCGGGAAAACTGCGGCGTAATGAAATTAATGTAGTCATCCATTGAGCGGACAACGGAATCCATCACCGCCTCGCGGGAGTGGCCGCGCTCGCTGGTATCACGAATCAGTTTTTGAATCCACTCCAGGTTGACGATCGGCACCACGCCGACCAGCAGATCGACATGACGCGCGACATCATGCTGCGGCGTTACCACGCCGCCGTGCAGCCCTTCGTAAAACAGCACATCGGTGGGTTCCGGCAGCGGCTGCCACGGGGTAAACGTCCCCGGCACCTGATTCCACGGCACGGCCTCATCGTAGGTATGAAGATACTTACGCGCCTGGCCTTTGCCCGTCTGTCCGTATTCAATAAAAGTTTGTTCCAGCAGGCTGAAGTCGTTGGCCTCAGGGCCGAAATAGCTGATATGCCGCCCGGTGTCGCGCGCTTTGCGGATCGCCATGTCCATTTCGGGGCGTGTGTAACGATGAAAACTGTCGCCTTCCACCTCGGCTGCGCGCAGATTTAACTGCGCGAAAATTTTTCGAAACGCGAGGCTGGTGGTCGTGGTCCCCGCGCCGCTGGATCCTGTTACCGCAATCACCGGATGTTTGGCAGACATAACAACTCCATGAATCAACAAAAGTTTTAGTATAGTCGGCCGTCAGCGGCGGATTATTCGCGAAACTGTCCACGCGGCATAATGTTGACCGTCTCGTGCAGTTCAGACCACACCAGAACAGCTTCTCCGCACTGTAGCTGTCGTTTGACGTCGGCGACCTTTTGCTCAAGCGAACGTTCATGTTCACCATAATCGGTGCCTTCACGCAACACAAAGCTTTCGATCAAATTGTCCAGCGTCTCAGAAGACAGCTCTTGCCAGGGAATCATCATGATGACGCCTCCAGATACGTTGTCAGCCAGTCGGGAATCCGCGACTCCAGCCACATTTCCGGGCGACGCAGCGTCCCGCCGATAAATCCAACATGCCCGCCATGCTCGGTGAGCTGATACTCCACCAGCGGCGGCAGATTTTCCGGTTTCGGGATCACATGATGATCCATAAACGGATCGTCTTTCGCGTGGATGATGAGCGTCGGCTTGGCGATCTGGTTGAGCATCGGCATGGCGCTACATTGACGATAATAGTCTATCGCGTCGGCAAAGCCGTGAATTTTCGCAGTGATCAGATCGTCAAATTCACGGAGCCGGCGCACGGATTTGAGTTGCGCCAGATTAATCGGCAGTGTGCCGGGGTATGCCGCCAGCTTGCGCGCGGCGTTGGCCTTCAGCAGATTGAGCAGATAGCGCTGATAAACGCGGGAAAATCCTTTTTCCATATGATAGCTGCACGCTTCCAGCACGAAGGGGGCGGAAACGATGACCGCCGCGTCAATCGGGATCTCGCGGCCTTCTTTCGCCAGCAGACACGCCAGCATATTTCCGCCGAGCGAATAGCCGACGGCGGCGGTGGGGACGGCGCCAAACTCTCGCTGTAGCCAGTGTAAAAACCAGGTGCCGTCTTCCGTTTCGCCGGAGTGATAAATGCGGTTCAGCCGGTTCGGTTCACCGCTACAGCCGCGAAAGTGCATGACCACGCCCAGCCAGCCGCGCTTTTGCGCCGCTTCAATCAGCCCGTGAGCGTACGGGCTGTTCAGGCTGCCTTCCAGGCCGTGAAAAACCACCAGACGCGGTTTGTGCTTCGCGTGCTGTGGATCTTCACTCCAGGCCAGATCGATAAAATCGCCGTCCGGTAATTCCAGACGTTGCCAGTGCGCATCGAACTTCACCTTGCGGCGGATGAGCCGCGGCAGCATGGTTTGCAGGTGGCGGTTGCGGATACCGCGCATTGGCACGAACTCCGCACTATCGAGACCGGTGATATCAAGGTCGGGGGAGGTTATTTGAGTCATAAATTATGCGATGTTTTTTTAAATCTGCCGCCTACTATACCGTCACTTTCCCCCGGTGTTTATGAAAATGAGGCAAGGGGAGCGGATTTACACCTTCCTGACGCTGATCTTAATCACAATTCATTACTCAAATTATTACTCTCAGGCTAATGATTCCTCTCTACGCTTAATTGATGACTTTCTCACCAGGGCGCACACTCTTTCCAGTGTTAAGCAATCAAAATGATTAGCTGAATCAGGAGGTTAATAATGTTATCTGGGCAAACGCCAGCACGAGTCTGGAACACGCGCCGCACCGAGAAGCAGCGGCGTCTGGCTTCTGTTCCGGTGCAGGGCAAGGTGCTGCCAACCGCAGACCTGACCGCAATGCTGGAAAAACTGATCGCGCCGGGTGACCGCGTGGTATTAGAAGGGAATAACCAGAAGCAGGCAGATTTCCTGTCCCGCATGCTGGCGGAGGTCAACCCGCAGATAGTGCATGACCTGCATATGATCATGCCAAGCGTTGGGCGCAGCGAGCATCTCGATATCTTCGAAAAGGGTATCGCCCGCAAGCTGGACTTCTCTTTTTCCGGTACCCAAAGTCTGCGCATCTCGCAACTGCTGGAAGATGGCCTGCTGGAAATTGGCGCCATCCACACCTACATCGAACTTTATTCCCGTCTTTACGTCGACCTGGCGCCAAACGTGGCGCTGATTGCCGGTTACAAAGCTGACCGCAAAGGCAACCTCTACACCGGGCCGAGTACCGAAGATACCCCGGCGCTGGTGGAAGCCGCCGCATTCCACGATGGCATCGTTATCGCACAGGTGAATGAGCTGGTGGACGATGAGTGCGACTTGCCGCGCGTCGATATTCCGGGCTCGTGGATCGACTACGTGGTGGTTGCCGACAAACCGTTCTTTATCGAACCGCTGTTCACTCGCGACCCGCGCCTGATCAAACAGGAACATATCCTGATGGCGATGATGGCCATTAAAGGCATCTACGCAGAGCACCAGGTGCAGTCGCTGAACCACGGTATCGGCTTCAACACCGCCGCTATTGAACTGCTGCTGCCCACCTGGGGCGAGCAACTCGGTCTGCGCGGAAAAATCTGTAAACACTGGACGCTGAACCCGCATCCGACGCTGATCCCGGCGATTGAAAGCGGCTGGGTGGAAAGCGTGCACTGCTTCGGCGGCGAGCTGGGGATGGAGGAGTACATCCGCGCCCGTCCTGACGTGTTCTTTACCGGCGCCGATGGCTCCATGCGTTCTAACCGCGCCTTCTGTCAGCTGGCGGGTCAGTACGCGGTCGATATGTTTATCGGCTCCACGTTGCAGGTTGATGGCCTGGCTAACTCCTCAACGGTGACTCGCGGTCGTCTGTCCGGCTTCGGCGGCGCGCCAAACATGGGCCACGACCCGCACGGTCGCCGTCACGCTACCCCGGCCTGGCTGAACATGATCACCGAACCTGACCCCATGCAGCGCGGTAAAAAACTGGTGGTGCAGATGGTGGAAACTTTCCAGGCGGGCGTGAAACCGACCTTCGTGGAAAAACTGGATGCGGTTGATGTAGCGAAAGCCTCCGGTATGCCGCTGGCGCCGGTGATGATCTACGGCGACGACGTGACCCACGTTCTGACCGAAGAAGGTATCGCTTATCTCTACCGGGCGGAAAGTCTGGAAGAGCGTCGCGCGATGGTTGCGGCGGTGGCTGGTATTACCGACATCGGTCTGGGTGTAGACGCCCGGCGCGTCGCCGAACTGCGTCAGAGCGGCAAGGTGGTTTACCCGGAAGATATGGGCATTCGTCGTACCGACGCCACCCGTTCTCTGCTGGCGGCCGGTAGCGTTGCCGACCTGGTGGAATGGTCCGGGGGGCTCTACAACCCACCTGCGAAATTTCGGAGCTGGTAATGAAACTTCTGCCCCGGATTCAGGTTGAAGGCGGTGCCGAATGGCTGGCGCGAACCGCCACGCAGTGTCTGATCGACGAAGCACGATTAAGCCCGAAGCCCGGTCTGGTGGACAGTCGGGGGAACGGCGCGCACCACGATTTATCGCTTGCGCTGATGGAGCGCTCGGCGCACAGCCTGACCTCCACGTTTCAGGCGCTGGCGCAACAAAGCTGGCGGCGTCCGGCTGATATTGCGCTCAGACAAACCATAGGGCGACTCGGTCGCGAAGGCGAGCAGCAGATGATGGCGGCAACGGGCGGCGTGAACACCCACCGTGGCGCGATTTGGGCGCTGGGGCTGTTGGTGAGCGCCGTGGCGATGCACGGCGGCGCGGGCAGGGCGCAGCAGGTGACGGCAACCGCCGCTGAACTGGCAAAACTGCCGGATGACGCCGCGCCGAAAGTCTTCAGTAAAGGGCTGCGCGCCACCCATCGTTATCGCGTACCGGGCGCCAGAGAAGAGGCACAGCAGGCGTTTCCACACATTATGCAGCATGCGCTGCCGCAGCTTCGGCTAAGCCGACAGAACGGCAGCAGCGAAATGCACGCCCGGCTGGATGCGCTGATGGCCATCATGACCTCGCTGACCGACACCTGCGTACTTTCTCGCGCCGGGATGGAGGGGCTGGATGCCATGCAGCACGGCGCGCGCGCCGTTCTCCATGCGGGCGGCAGCGCGCACCCGGCAGGGGAGCAGGCGCTGGCCCGTTTAGACCGTCAGATGTTGGCGCTGAACGCCTCGCCGGGCGGCGCGGCGGACTTGCTCGCCGCCACCCTGTTTCTCGATCGCGTCGAAACGTCTTATTCAAAGCATTAAGAGGATGTTATGGAAAAAATCACATTGACCGTGCCAGCCAGCCGCGCGTTACGCGGCAGGGCGCTGGCAGGGGTTGTCGGCTCCGGGGATATGGAGGTGTTATTCACCGCTGACCAGGGCCAGACGTTAACCATTGATATCACCACTTCCGTCGATAACAGTCGCAGTCGCTGGGAAGCGCTGTTTACCCGTCTGCAAACGGTCAGCAGCCTGCCGGCAGGCAAACTGACCATCCACGACTTCGGCGCGACGCCGGGCGTAGCGCGCATTCGTATCGAACAGGTATTTGAAGAGGTGAGCTATGCGTGATGACCGCAGTTTTATCGAATTAAAAGCGCGTCAGCGCGCCCATGCGCTGCTGGATGAAGGCAGCTACCGCGAACTGCTCGACCCGTTTGAAGGCGTGATGTCGCCGTGGCTGGGCGCGCAGGGCATCGTGCCGCAGGCCGATGACGGCATGGTCGTGGCGAAAGGCTCTATTAACGGCAAACCGGCGGTGGTTGTGGCGATTGAGGGCGCATTCCAGGGCGGCAGCATGGGCGAAGTGTCCGGCGCTAAAATGGCGGCGGCGCTGGAGCTGGCGGCGGAAGATAACCGTAACGGCATTCCGACGCAGGCGGTGTTGAGCCTGGAAACCGGCGGCGTGCGTTTGCAGGAAGCCAACCTCGGCCTGGCGGCGATTGCCGACATCCACGCGGCGATTGTTGACCTGCGTCGTTATACCCCGGTGGTCGGCATTGTGGCCGGGACTGTCGGCTGCTTCGGCGGGATGTCTATCGCCGCTGCGCTGTGTAGCTATCTGATTGTTACCCGCGAAGCGCGTCTGGGCCTGAACGGCCCGCAGGTTATCGAACAGGAAGCCGGGATTGAAGAGTATGACTCCCGTGACCGCCCGTTTATCTGGAGCATGACCGGTGGCGAAGTGCGCTATCAAAGCGGGCTGGTGGATGCGCTGGTTGGCGATGGTATCAATGCGGTGAAAGCGGCGATGAACGATGCGCTGGCGAAAGGCGTTCCGGCAAAACACCGCACCGATAACTACGACGATTATCTGAACCGTCTGAGCCATTTCGACACCCGCAAACAGGCCGATTCAGAACAGATTAACGCGCTCTTTGCCCGGGAGGTGAAATGATGAGTAACGCAATAAGTCGTGGCGAGTTATGGCTGCAAGCCCTCGTACCGAACGCCAGACGGCTCGAAGGGCTGTGCCCCTCCGTGCAGGCCGCAGACGGTGAGCTGAACGGTGAAACGGCGCGCTTTATCGCGGTAGTGCCGGATGCTAACAACCATTACCCACGCGCCGCAAAAGGCGAGGTTGGTCTGCTGGAAGGCTGGACGCTTGCAAAAGTGGTTAGCGAAACCGTGGCTGCCGATGCTGATAACGCTGTTAAGCGCCCGATCGTGGCGGTGATTGATGTGCCCAGCCAGGCCTACGGTCGCCGTGAAGAGGGATTTGGTATTCACCAGGCGCTGGCCGGTGCGGCAGCGGCGTATGCCAATGCGCGTCTGGCAGGGCATCCGGTGATTGGCCTTATCGTCGGCAAGGCGATGTCCGGCGCGTTTCTGGCGCACGGTTATCAGGCCAACCGTCTGATTGCCTTCAACGACAAAGGCGTGCTGATCCACGCGATGGGCAAAGAGTCTGCGGCACGTATCACCCTGCGTACCGTCGAGTCGCTGGAAAAACTGGCGGCCACTATTCCGCCGATGGCGTACGACATCAGTAACTACGCCACGCTGGGACTGCTCTCCAGTCTGCTGGATATCAGTAATCCAGATGCTCCTTCGGCAAACGATCTGACGTTGGTGACGGCCACTCTGCAACAGGCCATCAGCGATGCTCGTCAGGAGCCGACGCTGAAAAACCGTCTGGGTGCCGACAATCGTCGTAGTTCTGCTCTTGTACGCGAACGCATGCGGGCGAGCTGGTAAGTAAAAGAGACCTGCCAGATGCATAACCCCACGGGCGCGCCCGTTGCGTCCGTGAGGCGACCTGCATCCTGAAAATAATAATCATCGCGTCCGTGCTAACTCTTTTATTCATTACAGGTGATTTATGACTTACGTGATTGTTCATGCACTTGCACCGATTTTTGTCATCATGTTGCTGGGGTTCTGGGCCGGGAAGGCCAAAATGGTTGATAACAAGAATGTTTCCCTGCTCAACATTTTCGTCATGGATTTTGCACTCCCCGCTGCGCTGTTTAGCGCCACGGTACAAACGCCCTGGACGGGTATTGTCGCGCAGTCGCCGCTGATTCTGGTGCTGACGCTGGCGATGTGGATCACCTACGCCGCTATCTATTTTCTGGCAACGAAGGTATTTAAAAAATCACCGCAGGATGCGGCCGTGCTGACCCTGACCGTCGCTCTGCCAAACTACGCCGCGCTTGGCCTGCCGATTCTCGGTAGCGTGCTGGGCGAAGGGCCGTCAACGTCGCTCTCCGTCGCGGTTTCCATCGCCTGCGGTTCCGTGCTGATGACGCCGTTCTGCCTGCTGATTCTGGAGCGTGAGAAAGCGCGTGCGGAAGGCGGCAACTCGGGTTCTACCCTGTCGATGCTGCCGGTGCTGATGTGGCGTTCAATCAAGAAACCGATCGTGATGGGGCCGCTGCTGGGGGTTATTCTCTCCGCTGTCGGTATCAAGATGCCGGAGCTGGTGCTGGCGGCGATCAAACCGCTGGGCCTGGCCGCCACTGCGGCGGCGCTGTTCCTGACCGGGGTGATCCTTTCTGCGCGTAAGTTGCAGATCAACACGATGGTTATTACCTCCACCATTGCCAAGCTGCTGATTCAACCGGCGATTGCCTGGGGGATCGTGCTGATTTTCGGCCTGCATGGCTCGGTGGCGATCACCGCTATCCTGATGATTGCGCTGTCTGCCGGTTTCTTCGGCGTGGTGTTCGGTAATCGCTTCGGCGTGCAGTCGCCGGATGCAGAGGCCGTGCTGCTGTTAAGCTCGGTCCTGTGTATCCTGTCGCTGCCGTTGTTTATCTCGCTGACTTCAGGACTCTAAAGCATGAACACAACATTACGCCCCCACGATCTTATCTGGCTTAACGCGCGGAACGCGCTGGAAGGTGTCACGGAATCCTGGGTGGATGACGTCTGGCATACCCGCCTGCCGGTGGTGGTACGGCGTGATGTTGATGCGCAGGGGCGTATTCCCGTCGGCGTTCGCGGCATAAAGCGCGACCAGCGCGCGGCGGGCTGGGCTCAACCGGACGCCATTACCCGCGTCTGTACGCCGGAATCGCTGGTTGACCCACAGATGCTGCTGCGCTCGCCCTTTATCTCGCAGCCACCGGTTCAGGTGGCGTTATTACTGACGCAACAGGCATGGCCGTGGACGTGGGGGATTACCGGCAGTACCGGCTACGCGCTGGCGACCGGGCTCCCGGTGATCCACGCCGCAAGCGATCTGGATTTGCTGATTCGCGCCCGGCAGCCGCTCTCTCGCGAGCTGCTGGAGAAATGGCGGCAGCAACTGACGGGCGGGCTTTGCCGTGCGGATACCCAGGTGGAAACGCCGCACGGCGCGTTTGCGCTGAACGAATGGCTGCGCGATGGCAAAGCGCTGTTAAAAACGTCGCAGGGGCCGCGGCTGGTCAGCGACCCGTGGCGCAGGGAGGAGTAAATGAAAATCCTGTTTACCTTTCCGGGGCAGGGGACGCAGCATGCAGGTATGCTGCAAAACCTTCCGGGAACGGAGTTAGCGCTGGCGCGCGAGGTGCTGGGGGCGGAGGCGAATACGCTTGATACCCCGGACGCGCTGCAACACACCCGGGCGGTACAGCTTGCTTTGCTGATTGCCGGGGTGGCGTGGGCGCGCGAGCTGGAACGTCGCGGCGTTGCGCCGGATATTGTCAGCGGCCTGTCCATCGGCGCGTATCCAGCGGCGGTGATCGCCGGAGCGCTGGAGTTTACCGACGCGCTGACGCTGGCGGCTCTGCGCGGTGATTTGATGGAGCAGGCGTATCCGCACGGTTACGGCCTGACGGCGATTATGGGGCTGACCTTGCCGCAGGTGGAGTCGCTGGTTGCAGGCAGTGGAACCTTTATCGCTAACCTGAATGCGGAAACCCAGATTGTGATTGCCGGTAGCGATGAGGCGATGGCGGATGTTGCGAAGCGGGCGCTGGATAAAGGCGCGAGTAAAGCCCACCGTCTGGCGGTGAGCGTGCCGTCGCACTGCGCTCTGCTGGCGGAGCCGGCGCAGCGGCTGGTGGAGGCGTTCCGTCATGTGACGCTCTCCCGTCCGCGCTGTGCATACCTCAGCGGTAGCACCGGGCGCGTGCTGTGGCAGCCGGAACGTATTGCTGACGACCTGGCGATGAACATGGCGCGGACGGTGCGCTGGCAGGACGCGGCGATCTCCGCCAACGAGCGCGAGGCGCGGCTGGCGATTGAAATGCCGCCCGGCGGCGTGTTGACCTGCTTAACGCGACAGGCGGAGTGGGAAGGTGAGTCTGTTTCGCTGGAGCGCAGCGGGGTGGATGTCGCGGTGCATCTGGCAAAACGGCTTAGAGGCTAGTGCGGTTGCCCGATGGCGCTGCGCTTATCGGGCCTACGGCTCGCACCCGTTGTAGTTGTAGGCCGGATAAGGCGCGCAGCGTCGCCATCCGGCGATCAGGCGCCCGGATTAAGGCTACGCGCGTACATGCGCCCTTCGGCGGCCAGCGCCAGCAGATTAGGGTCGCGCTCGCGGTTGCGGGCGAAGACAATGGCGATGAGCTGCTGCATCTGGTACGGCTGCGACAACTTCAGCAACTGTACGGAATTCTCGTACATCTTCTTCATGCGTCCCGGCATCAGAGTGAAACCGACGCCTGCCTGCACCAGACTAAGCATCGAGAAGATGTCGTTCACACGGGTGACAATCTCTGGTTCAAACCCGGCAATATGAAAGGCTTCCTGGAAGCCCGCATAGGTGGCAAAGCCTTCCGCCAGTGAGACAAACTTCTGATCCCGGTAATCACGCAGATCGGCGGGCGAGGAGGTGTCAAGTGTTGCCGTCGCCGGTGCGGCGAGATAAATATCGTCATGAAACAGCGGCAGCACTTCCAGACTGTTGCGATCGATAGCGCTTTCCGAAATGGAGATCAGGATCGCATCCAGCATCCCGTCTTCCAGCATTCTCAGCAGCGCTTCGTTGGAGCCCATCGTCAGATCCAGTTCGAGATCCGGTCGGCGCAGTTTCATCCCCATGATCAGATGCGGGACGGTTTCCAGCGTCAGAGAGTAGAGCGTACCTACGCGCAGACGCCCCTGGCCGATCCCTGCCGTTTTGCGCGCCTCTTCCAGCCCGCGCGCCATCAACTGGCTGACCTCCTGGCAATACTCCAGCAGCGTCCATGCAGCCGGTTGCGGGATCAGATTACGTCCTTTATGCACGAACAGCGGACAGCGAACATTCTCTTCCAGCGTATGCAGTGCGCGATGAACGCTGACCCCGCTGATATCCAGCGCCTCCGCCGTCCGGGCAATATTGCCTTTCTCCATAAACGTCATGAAGATGCTTAACTTGCGAAAGGTGATATCGTTGGTTATCAGCGGATTCATCGTCATATTCCCGAAGTTAGTCGGCCAGCATCTGCTCAAGCTGTTCCTGCGCTTCCAGCCAGGCCATCTCGCACTCTTCCAGCCCGGATTTGGCGCTGGCCTGCTGTTGCAGGCATTCCGTCAGTTCCGCTTTGCGGCTCTGGTCGTACAGTTCGCTGTCGCCCAGTTTTTCTTCCGCTTGCGCCAGTTTCGCGTTCAGCTTCTCCATCTCTTTTTCCAGACGGGCGATCTCTTTACGCAGCGGCTGGGTCTGGGCACGCAGTTCGGCTTCGCGACGCTTCTGATCCTTACGCGCCTGGGCGCTGTTAGCGTTCTCTTTCGGGGCGTCATCAGGCTGGCTTTCCTGTTTCTGCACGTCGCTCAGCCACTGCTGATAGTCTTCCAGATCGCCATCGAACGGCTCGACTTTATGGTCGTGAACCAGATAGAGATCGTCGGTGGTGGAGCGTAGCAGGTGACGGTCGTGCGAGACGACCACCAGCGCGCCTTCAAATTCGATGAGCGCTTCGGTCAGCGCCTGACGCATATCGAGGTCAAGGTGGTTGGTTGGTTCATCAAGCAGCAGCAGATTAGGGCGCTGCCAGACGATCAATGCCAGCACCAGGCGCGCTTTTTCACCACCGGAGAAGCGACGGGTCTCTTCGCTGACCTTATCGCCCTGGAAGCCAAACCCGCCGAGGTAATCGCGCAGCTTCTGCTCCAGTTCCTGCGGCGCCAGCCGCGCCAGATGTTGCAGCGGCGATTCATCCGCTCGCAAATACTCCAGCTGATGCTGAGCGAAGTAACCGAGTTTAATGCCCTTCGCCAGACCGATTTCACCGCTGGCAGGCGCAAGCTCGCCCGCCAACAGCTTGATGAGCGTTGATTTACCGGCGCCGTTGCGCCCCAGCAGGCCGATGCGTGAACCGGGCACCAGATTCAGCTTAATGGAGTCCAGAATGATGCGATCGCCATACCCGGCGCTCACTTTCTCCATTTTCAGCAGCGGGTTGGGTAGGCTTTCCGGCGCGCGGAAGCTGAAGTGGAACGGGTTATCGACATGCGCGGGGGCGATAAGCTCCATACGCTCCAGCATTTTGATACGGCTCTGCGCCTGCTTCGCTTTTGTTGCTTTGGCGCGGAAACGGTCGATATAACTTTGCAGATGCGCTACGCGCTCCTGCTGGCTATCGTACATCGCCTGCTGCTGGGCCAACCGGGTCGCGCGCTGCACTTCAAATGCGCTGTAGTTGCCGGTGTATTCGAACAGGGTTTGCTGTTCGATATGAATGATTTTGTCTACCACCGGATCGAGGAAGTCGCGGTCGTGCGAAATCAGAATCAGAGTGCCCTGATAGCTCTTCAGCCATTTTTCCAGCCAGATAACGGCATCAAGATCGAGGTGGTTAGTCGGTTCATCGAGCAGCAGCAGGTCAGAACGGCAAATCAGCGCCTGGGCCAGGTTAAGGCGCATGCGCCAGCCACCGGAGAAGTCGCTGACCGGACGTTCAAGCTGTTCGTTGCTAAAACCGAGGCCGTGGAGCAGGCTGGCGGCGCGTGAGCGCACGGTCCAGGCGTCGATGGCGTCGAGCTTGCCGTGTACGGTGGCGATGGCGTGCCCGTCGTTACGTTCGTTGGCGTCGTGCAACTGCGCTTCCAACTGGCGGTATTCGCGGTCGCCATCAATCACGTACTCCAGCGCAGGCTGCGCAAGCGCGGGTGTTTCCTGATTCACCCACGCCAGCTGCCAGTTACCGGGAAAGGTCACGCCGCCTGCATCGGCGCTGATTTCATTTTTCAGCAATGCCAGCAGGGTAGATTTACCGCAGCCATTCTTACCCACCAGGCCGACCTTCTGTCCCGGGTTGATGGTGGCGGTGGCATTGTCCAGCAAGACGCGCACGCCGCGACGAATTTGTAACGAGGAGAAAACAATCATAAGGCGCCGTATGTTCAGACTATGTTAATTTATCATTATGATAATGTAATATGCGGGCATTCTGCCGCGCCGGAGCGCAATGGTAGCCCAAAACAATAACGATACACAAAATAACCGGGAGGGGGATGATGTCCCAGCCAGCAAAGGTACTGCTGCTGTATGCCCATCCAGAATCTCAGGACTCGGTCGCGAACCGGGTGCTGCTTAAACCGGCCATGCAACTCAGTAATGTGACGGTGCACGATCTCTACGCGCACTACCCTGATTTTTTTATCGATATCGCGCATGAGCAGGCGCTATTGCGTGAACATGACGTGATTGTTTTCCAGCATCCGCTGTATACCTATAGCTGTCCGGCGCTGCTTAAAGAGTGGTTAGACCGCGTGCTCAGCCGTGGTTTCGCCAGTGGCCCAGGGGGGAACCAACTGGCGGGAAAGTACTGGCGGAGCGTGATTACCACCGGCGAGCCGGAAAGCGCGTATCGCTACGATGCGCTGAACCGCTATCCGATGACCGATGTGCTGCGGCCATTTGAGCTGACGGCGGCGATGTGCCGGATGCACTGGATGAGTCCGATTATTATCTACTGGGCCAGGCGACAAAGTGAGCAGGAACTGGCCAGCCACGCGAAAGCCTACGGCGAATGGCTGGCAAACCCTGTTCTGGCGGGAGGTCGCTAATGGAAGGTTCTGATTTATTGACGGCGGGGGTGATGTTCCTCTTCGCGGCGGTCGCTGCGGTGCCACTGGCATCGCGGCTGGGTATTGGCGCGGTTCTGGGATATTTGCTGGCAGGGATTGCGATTGGCCCCTGGGGGCTGGGATTTATCAGCGACGTTGATGAAATCCTCCACTTTTCTGAGCTGGGCGTTGTCTTTCTGATGTTTATCATCGGCCTGGAACTCAACCCTTCCAAACTCTGGCAACTGCGTCGCTCTATCTTTGGCGTCGGGGCGGCCCAGGTGATGCTGAGCGCTGTCGTGCTGGCCGGGCTGCTGATGCTTACCGATTTCTCGTGGCAGGCGGCGGTGATCGGCGGGATTGGTCTGGCGATGTCATCGACCGCGATGGCGCTGCAACTGATGCGGGAAAAGGGGATGAACCGCAGCGAATCCGGCCAGTTGGGTTTTTCGGTGCTGCTGTTTCAGGATCTGGCGGTGATCCCCGCGTTGGCGCTGGTGCCGCTGCTGGCTGGCTCGGCAGATGAACATTTTGACTGGATTAAGGTCGGCATGAAGGTGCTGGCCTTTGCCGGGATGCTGATTGGCGGTCGCTATTTGCTGCGCCCGGTGTTCCGTTTTATCGCCGATTCCGGCGTGCGCGAGGTGTTTACCGCCGCCACTCTGTTGCTGGTGCTGGGGTCTGCTTTATTTATGGATGCGCTGGGGCTGTCGATGGCGCTCGGTACGTTTATCGCAGGCGTGCTGCTGGCGGAAAGCGAATACCGTCATGAGCTGGAAACGGCCATCGATCCGTTCAAAGGGCTGCTGCTGGGGTTGTTTTTTATCTCCGTGGGGATGTCGTTAAACCTTGGCGTGCTCTATACCCACCTGCTGTGGGTGGCGGTGAGCGTCGTCGTGCTGGTGGCGGTGAAAACGCTGGTGCTTTATCTGCTGGCGCGTCTGTACGGGATTCGGAGTTCGGAGCGGATGCAGTTTGCGGGCGTGCTGAGTCAGGGGGGCGAGTTCGCGTTTGTGCTCTTTTCCACCGCCTCGTCCCAGCGGCTGTTTCAGGGCGACCAGATGTCGCTGCTGCTGGTCACCGTAACGCTGTCGATGATGACCACGCCGCTGCTGATGAAGCTCGTCGATAAATGGCTCTCCAGACAGCTTAACGGCCCGGAAGAGGAAGATGAAAAGCCCTGGGTGGATGATGATAAACCGCAGGTGATTGTCGTGGGATTCGGGCGTTTTGGTCAGGTAATTGGCCGTTTGTTGATGGCGAATAAAATGCGCATCACCGTACTGGAGCGCGATATCAGCGCCGTTAACCTGATGCGAAAATACGGCTACAAAGTGTATTACGGCGATGCGACTCAGGTGGAGCTACTGCGTTCGGCAGGAGCGGAAGCGGCGGAGTCTATCGTCATTACCTGTAATGAACCGGAAGACACCATGAAGCTGGTGGAGATATGCCGGCAGCATTTCCCGCATTTGCATATTCTTGCGCGAGCGCGCGGACGTGTGGAAGCGCATGAGTTATTACAGGCGGGTGTCACGCAGTTTTCCCGCGAGACGTTTTCCAGCGCGCTGGAGCTGGGGCGTAAGACGCTGGTGTCGTTAGGGATGCACCCACACCAGGCGCAGCGTGCGCAACTGCATTTCCGTCGGCTGGATATGCGTATGCTACGGGAGCTTATTCCGATGCATACCGACATGGTGCAAATTTCTCGTGCCAGAGAGGCCAGACGCGAACTGGAGGAGATTTTCCAGCGAGAGATGCAGCAAGAGCGGCGCCAGTTGGATGGCTGGGATGAGTTTGAGTAGAGGGTAGGTATGGCGATTCGTAAACGTTTTATTGCAGGGGCGACGTGTCCGGCCTGCCAGGCGCAGGATTCAATGGCGATGTGGCGCGAAAATAATGTCGATATTGTTGAGTGTGTTAAGTGCGGTCATCAGATGCGTGAAGCCGATAAAGCGGCCCGCGAGCACGTTCGCAAAGAAGAGCAAGTGATCGGGATTTTTCATCCAGACTAGCGATATGCCGCAGGTTTTTTTAAGCTAGTGGGTACACGGGTGCAGAATTCCGCTACAATCTGCGCCACTATTCTTCCCATGCTCAGGAGATATCATGAAAGTAGCAAAAGACCTGGTGGTTAGCCTGGCCTATCAGGTACGTACAGAAGACGGTGTGTTGGTTGATGAGTCTCCGGTGAGTGCGCCGCTGGACTATCTGCATGGTCACGGTTCCCTGATCTCTGGCCTGGAAACAGCGCTGGAAGGTCACGACGTTGGCGACAAATTCGATGTGGCTGTTGGCGCGAACGACGCTTACGGTCAGTATGACGAAAACCTGGTGCAGCGCGTGCCTAAAGACGTCTTCATGGGCGTTGACGAGTTGCAGGTTGGCATGCGTTTCCTGGCGGAAACTGACCAGGGCCCGGTACCGGTAGAAATTACCGAAGTGGAAGACGACCACGTTGTGGTTGACGGTAACCACATGCTGGCTGGCCAGAACCTGAAATTTAACGTGGAAGTTGTGGCGATCCGCGAAGCGACCGAAGAAGAACTGGCTCATGGCCACGTTCACGGCGCGCACGGTCACGACCACGACCACGGTCACGACGGTTGCTGCGGCGGCCACGGCCACGATCATGACCACGGTCATGAACATGGCAAAGGTGGTTGCGGCGGTAACGGCGGCTGCGGTTGCCATTAATCGTCTGTAATGCCTGATGGCGTTGCGCTTATCAGGGCTACAGTAGGCCGGATAAGGCGTTTACGCCGCCATCGGCACAAAAAAGCGGGAATATCCCGCTTTTTTTACGTCTCAATAATGCGGTGGCGGCGTCTCTTCGGCCTGCGAGGCGATATTCGACGGTTGGCTGGCTTTAAGCTTCTCCGTCAGCAGGCGCAGATGATCGCGCAGTTTCGCCATCTCCATCTCGTGCGCGGTCACCGTTACGTTGAGTTCTTCAATGGTGACCTCCTGAAACGCCAGACGGCTCTCCAGTTCAGCCAGGCGAGCTTCCATCGTTATATCTTGCATGATTCACCTCTCTTGTTGTCTCCGGCACTTCTTGGGTCGCGGCGGATTCTACTGAACTTTATCGGATTACACAGCACTCATTCGCCCTCTACGAAACTAATTTAAACAAAAAGAGTCTGAAAAGGGGTGATAATAGGGCGTGTCCGTATGTTGATTTGTTCTACAACGTTTTATAGTACGCTTCTCATGTAAGTTAACCCTGGGGTGAGATGCCCCGGCCCTGGAGATATGGATGAAATCACTGTTTAAAGTAACGCTGCTGGCGACCACGATGGCCGTTGCTCTGCATGCACCGCTCACTTTCGCTGCGGACGCCGCGAAACCAGCTGCAACTGCTGACAGCAAAGCCGCGTTCAAGAATGACGACCAGAAATCTGCTTATGCGCTGGGCGCTTCGCTGGGTCGTTACATGGAAAACTCCCTGAAGGAACAAGAAAAACTGGGGATCAAACTGGATAAAGATCAGCTGATCGCGGGTGTCCAGGATGCATTTGCAGACAAGAGCAAACTGTCTGACCAGGAAATCGAGCAGACCTTGCAGGCATTTGAAGCGCGCGTGAAGACCTCCGCTCAGGCGAAGATGGAAAAAGACGCCGCTGATAACGAAGCGAAAGGTAAAGCGTTCCGCGAGAAATTTGCTAAAGAGAAAGGGGCGAAAACCTCTTCAACAGGTCTGGTTTATAAAGTAGAGAAAGCCGGTACTGGCGAAGCGCCAAAAGACAGCGACACCGTTGTGGTTAACTACAAAGGTACGCTGATCGACGGTAAAGAGTTCGATAACTCCTACACCCGTGGCGAACCGCTCTCTTTCCGTCTGGACGGCGTGATCCCGGGCTGGACTGAAGGCCTGAAGAACATTAAGAAAGGCGGTAAGATCCAGATGGTTATCCCACCGGATCTGGCCTACGGTAAAACGGGCGTTCCGGGTATTCCGGCTAACTCCACGCTGGTATTCGATGTAGAGCTGCTGGACATCAAACCGGCGCCGAAAGCCGATGCGAAACCAGACGCAGCGGCCGACGCCAAATCGGCAGATGCTGCTAAAAAATAAAAACTGAGAACCGCCGCCTGTCATGGCGGCGGTTTTTTTATTGCAGGCCGGATATAATTAATACTGGAAAGCGGAACCCCCGCTGTATTAATTTAATCATCCGCGTAAATAATGAGCCTGCCCTGAAAACATAACGACAGGCTCCTGAAAAGGAGTGTTTTTTTTCATGACCAGGTCGCTTTTAACCAACGAAACCAGTGAGCTTGACTTACTGGATCAACGTCCTTTCGATCAAACCGACTTTGATATTCTGAAATCCTACGAAGCGGTGGTGGACGGGTTAGCGATGCTCATTGGTTCCCATTGTGAAATCGTATTGCACTCTTTGCAGGATTTGAAATGCTCAGCCATTCGCATTGCCAACGGTGAACACACGGGGCGCAAAATTGGCTCGCCGATCACTGACCTTGCATTGCGCATGCTGCATGATATGACGGGTGCGGATAGCAGCGTATCGAAGTGTTACTTCACACGCGCGAAAAGCGGTGTCCTGATGAAGTCAGTGACGATTGCCATTCGCAACCGCGAGCATCGCGTAATTGGTCTGCTGTGCATCAACATGAACCTTGATGTGCCGTTCTCGCAGATTATGAATACCTTTATTCCGCCGGAAACGCCGGAAGTGGGTTCCGCCGTGAACTTTGCCTCCTCGGTGGAGGATCTGGTCACTCAGACGCTGGAATTCACCATTGAAGAGGTGAACGCCGATCGCAATGTCTCTAATAACGCGAAGAATCGTCAGATTGTGCTGAATCTGTATGAGAAGGGGATCTTCGATATTAAAGATGCGATTAACCAGGTGGCTGACCGCCTGAACATCTCCAAACATACGGTCTACCTCTATATTCGTCAGTTCAAAAGTGGCGACTTCCAGGGGCAAGATAAGTAATGCGTTTTGCCATTGTGGTGACGGGGCCAGCGTACGGAACGCAGCAAGCGAGCAGCGCGTTGCAGTTTGCGCATGCCTTAGTTAACGAAGGGCATGAGTTGAGCAGCGTCTTTTTCTACCGGGAAGGCGTGTATAACGCCAACCAGTTGACCTCTCCGGCCAGCGATGAATTCGACCTGGTGCGCGCATGGCAGCAGTTGGGCGCGCAGCATGGCGTCGCGTTGAATATCTGCGTTGCGGCGGCGCTGCGTCGCGGCATTGTGGATGAGACCGAAGCAAAAAGGCTGGCGCTGGCATCAGCCAACTTACAGCCAGGGTTTTCGTTGAGCGGGCTTGGCGCGCTGGCGGAAGCCTCCCTGACCTGCGATCGCGTGGTGCAGTTTTGATGAAACGTATTGCTTTTGTATTTTCCACCACGCCGCATGGCAGCGCGTCGGGCCGCGAAGGACTGGATGCGTTACTGGCGACGTCGGCGCTGACGGAAGAGACTGGCGTCTTTTTTATCGGCGATGGCGTTTTTCAGATTCTTTCGGGACAAACGCCTGACGTCGTGCTGGCGCGGGATTACATCGCCACCTTCAAACTGCTGGGGCTGTACGATATCGAGCAATGCTGGCTGTGCGCCGCTTCGTTGCGTGAGCGCGGTCTGGAGACGGGGGCGAGTTTCATTGTGGATGCGACGCCGCTTGAACCTGAAGCGTTGCGCGGTGAACTGGACAATTATGATGTTATTCTGAGGTTCTGACGTGACTATCCTGCATACATTACATCGTTCCGCATGGCTCAGTGACGTTTCCGCGCTTCTTCGCGTGTGCAAAGAAGGCGATGCGCTTTTATTGCTACAGGATGGCGTTACGGCGGCCATCGAAGGTAGCCGTTTCCTTGAAAGTTTGCGTAACGCCCCCATAACGGTTTACGCACTGAAAGAAGATATCGATGCTCGCGGTTTGAGCGGTCAAATTTCAGACAGTGTCGTCAGGGTTGACTATACTGACTTCGTCAGACTTGCGGTTAAGCATCCCAGCCAGATGGCCTGGTGATTGTGGGATCGTTGTATATTTCTTGACACCTTTTCGACACCGCCCTAAAATTCGGCGTCCTCATATTGTGTGAGGCCGTTTTATTACGTGTTTACGAAGCAAAAGCTAAAACCAGGAGCTATTTAATGGCAACAGTTAACCAGCTGGTACGCAAACCACGTGCTCGCAAAGTTGCGAAAAGCAACGTGCCTGCGCTGGAAGCATGCCCGCAAAAACGTGGCGTATGTACTCGTGTATATACTACCACCCCTAAAAAACCGAACTCCGCGCTGCGTAAAGTATGCCGTGTTCGTCTGACTAACGGTTTTGAAGTGACTTCCTACATCGGTGGTGAAGGTCACAACCTGCAGGAGCACTCCGTGATCCTGATCCGTGGCGGTCGTGTAAAAGACCTCCCGGGTGTTCGTTACCACACCGTACGTGGTGCGCTTGACTGCTCCGGCGTTAAAGACCGTAAGCAAGCTCGCTCCAAGTATGGCGTGAAGCGTCCTAAGGCTTAATGGTTCTCCGTTAAGTAAGGCCAAACGTTTTAACTTAAATGTCAAACTAAACTCGTAGAGTTTTGGACAATCCTGAATTAACAACGGAGTATTTCCATGCCACGTCGTCGCGTCATTGGTCAGCGTAAAATTCTTCCGGATCCGAAGTTCGGATCAGAACTGCTGGCTAAATTTGTAAATATCCTGATGGTAGATGGTAAAAAATCTACTGCCGAAACTATCGTATACAGCGCGCTGGAGACCCTGGCTCAGCGTTCTGGTAAATCTGAACTGGAAGCTTTCGAAGTAGCTCTCGAAAACGTGCGCCCGACTGTCGAAGTTAAGTCTCGCCGCGTTGGTGGTTCTACTTATCAGGTACCAGTTGAAGTCCGTCCGGTTCGTCGTAATGCTCTGGCAATGCGTTGGATCGTTGAAGCTGCTCGTAAACGCGGTGATAAATCCATGGCTCTGCGCCTGGCGAACGAACTCACTGATGCTGCAGACAACAAAGGTACTGCAGTTAAGAAACGTGAAGACGTTCACCGTATGGCAGAAGCCAACAAGGCGTTCGCACACTACCGTTGGTAATCCCTTCGGAATTTTAGTCACCAGGCGGGCGCTTCCAGCAAGCAGCCCGCTTTGGGCTACTTAAATTGAACGCCTAGAAGATAAAACGAGGAATCAAATGGCTCGTACAACACCCATCGCACGCTACCGTAACATCGGTATCAGTGCGCACATCGACGCCGGTAAAACCACTACTACCGAACGTATTCTGTTCTACACCGGTGTAAACCATAAAATCGGTGAAGTTCATGACGGCGCAGCTACCATGGACTGGATGGAGCAGGAGCAGGAGCGTGGTATTACCATCACCTCCGCAGCGACTACTGCATTCTGGTCTGGTATGGCTAAGCAGTATGAACCGCATCGCGTAAACATCATCGACACCCCGGGGCACGTTGACTTCACTATCGAAGTAGAACGTTCCATGCGTGTTCTTGATGGTGCAGTAATGGTTTACTGCGCAGTTGGTGGTGTTCAGCCGCAGTCTGAAACCGTATGGCGTCAGGCAAACAAATATAAAGTTCCGCGCATTGCGTTCGTTAACAAAATGGACCGTATGGGTGCGAACTTCCTGAAAGTTGTTGGTCAGATCAAAAGCCGTCTGGGCGCGAACCCTGTTCCGCTGCAACTGGCGATTGGCGCTGAAGAAGCGTTCACCGGTGTTGTTGACCTGGTGAAAATGAAAGCCATCAACTGGAACGAAGCAGATGCAGGCGTTACCTTCACTTACGAAGATATCCCGGCTGACATGCAGGAACTGGCTGAAGAATGGCACCAGAACCTGATCGAGTCTGCTGCGGAAGCTTCTGAAGAGCTGATGGAAAAATACCTGGGTGGCGAAGAACTGACTGAAGAAGAGATCAAAAAAGCTCTGCGTCAGCGTGTTCTGAGCAACGAAATCATCCTGGTAACCTGTGGTTCTGCATTTAAGAACAAAGGTGTTCAGGCGATGCTGGATGCGGTAATTGATTACCTGCCATCCCCGGTTGACGTACCTGCGATCAACGGTATCCTGGACGACGGTAAAGATACGCCGGCTGAGCGTCATGCTAGCGATGATGAGCCTTTCTCTGCACTGGCATTCAAAATCGCTACCGACCCGTTCGTGGGTAACCTGACCTTCTTCCGTGTGTACTCTGGTGTGGTTAACTCTGGTGATACCGTACTGAACTCCGTGAAATCTGCACGTGAGCGTTTCGGTCGTATCGTTCAGATGCACGCTAACAAACGTGAAGAGATCAAAGAAGTTCGCGCGGGCGACATCGCTGCTGCTATCGGTCTGAAAGACGTAACTACGGGTGACACCCTGTGTGATCCGGACGCGCCGATCATTCTGGAACGTATGGAATTCCCTGAGCCGGTAATCTCCATCGCAGTAGAACCGAAAACCAAAGCTGACCAGGAAAAAATGGGTCTGGCTCTGGGCCGTCTGGCTAAAGAAGACCCGTCTTTCCGCGTATGGACTGACGAAGAATCTAACCAGACCATTATCGCCGGTATGGGTGAGCTGCACCTCGACATCATCGTTGACCGTATGAAGCGTGAATTCAACGTTGAAGCGAACGTCGGTAAACCTCAGGTTGCTTACCGCGAAGCGATTCGCTCGAAAGTTACCGATATCGAAGGTAAACACGCCAAGCAGTCTGGTGGTCGCGGTCAGTACGGTCATGTTGTTATCGACATGTACCCGCTGGAGCCGGGTTCCAACCCGAAAGGCTACGAGTTCATCAACGACATCAAGGGTGGTGTAATCCCTGGCGAATACATCCCGGCCGTTGATAAAGGTATCCAGGAGCAGCTGAAAGCAGGCCCGCTGGCTGGCTATCCGGTTGTTGACATCGGTATCCGTCTGCACTTCGGTTCTTACCATGACGTTGACTCCTCTGAACTGGCGTTTAAACTGGCTGCGTCTATTGCCTTTAAAGAAGGCTTTAAGAAAGCGAAACCTGTTCTGCTTGAGCCGATCATGAAGGTTGAGGTAGAAACGCCGGAAGAGAACACCGGTGACGTAATTGGTGACTTGAGCCGTCGTCGCGGTATGCTGCGCGGTCAGGAATCCGAAGTTACTGGCGTTAAGATCCACGCTGAAGTACCGCTGTCTGAAATGTTCGGATATGCAACTCAGCTGCGTTCTCTGACCAAAGGTCGCGCATCATACACTATGGAATTCCTGAAGTATGATGATGCACCGAGCAACGTTGCTCAGGCCGTTATTGAAGCCCGTGGTAAATAATCCACAGGATTAAAACCTAAGTCCCGTGCTCTCTCCTGAAGGGGAGAGCACTATAGTAAGGAATATAGCCGTGTCTAAAGAAAAATTTGAACGTACAAAACCGCACGTTAACGTCGGCACCATCGGCCACGTTGACCATGGTAAAACTACTCTGACTGCTGCAATCACTACCGTACTGGCTAAAACCTACGGCGGTGCTGCTCGTGCATTCGACCAGATCGATAACGCGCCGGAAGAAAAAGCTCGTGGTATCACCATCAACACTTCTCACGTTGAATACGACACCCCGACTCGCCACTACGCGCACGTAGACTGCCCGGGCCACGCCGACT